>Ga0265327_10000074_pt1 | contig 214435 bp, 192 predicted proteins | sample 41621metaG_FD_202089 | JGI IMG/M metagenome (GOLD analysis project Ga0265327, IMG submission 202089) | Rhizosphere microbial communities from Carex aquatilis grown in University of Washington, Seatle, WA, United States - 4-16-21 metaG | ecosystem: Host-associated > Plants > Roots >... | reverse complement strand
GATGCGGGTGCGGGATGGATCATCGTCGATCCGCTGACGACGAAGGAAGTGGCGCGGGCAGCCCTTGAACTTGTGAGCGAGCATGTGGCGCAGAAGCCGGTGCTCGCCGTCATCTATTCGCATTCCCATGTCGATCATTATGGCGGGGTGGGCGGGGTGATTACCGCAGCCGATGCGGCGGCGGGCAAAGTGAAGGTGATCGCGCCGGAAGGTTTTCTGGAACATGCGGTGTCGGAGAACATCATTGCGGGGCCTGCGATGTTGCGGCGGTCGCGGTTTCAGTTTGGCATCACGCTGGGACATGGGCCGGAAGCAGAGATCACATCCGGGTTGGGGCCGCGGCCATCGCTGGGATCGCTGACGCTGATTGCGCCGAACGAGTTGGTGACGAAGACGGGGCAGGAGATCACCGTTGGCGATGTGACGATGGTGTTCCAACTGACGCCGGGCACCGAAGCCCCGGCGGAGATGAATTTCTATCTGCCGCAATTCCGCGCGGTGTTCATGGCGGAGAATGCCAATCTCACCATGCACAATCTGTTGCCCGCGCGCGGCGCGCTGGTGCGCGATTGCAAGGCGTGGGCGGATTACCTGACCGAGTCCATTCGGTTGTTTGGCGGCAAGAGCGATACGATGTTTGCCGCACACGGCATTCCGCGTTTCGGGCAGGAAGAGATCGTGGCGTTTCTCGCGAGCCATCGCGACGCTTACAAATTTCTCCACGATCAAACGGTGCGGTTGATGAACAACGGGCTCACGCCTGCCGAGATCGCCGAAGTGCTGGCGCTGCCGCAGGTGTTGGCCAAGCAATGGTTCAATCGCGGTTATTACGGCACGATGAGTCACAATTCGAAGGCGATCTATCAGCGTTATCTCGGCTGGTACGATGCCAATCCCGCCAATCTCAATCCGCTGCCGCCGGAGCCTGCCGCGAAGAAATATGTGGCGGCGATGGGTGGGGCGGCGAAGGTGATGGCGCTGGCGGCGGACGCGGTGAAGGAAGGCGATCTGCGCTGGGCGGCGATGTTGCTCAATCATGTGGTGTTCGCGGATGGGGCGAACATGGAGGCGCGCGAACAATTGGCGGCGATCTACACGCGGCTTGGGTTCGAGGCGGAAGCAGGTTCGTGGCGCAACATCTATCTCACCGGCGCGCAGGAGTTGCGGCAGGGGCCGGTGCAATTGCCGGCGGGCGGGTTCAGCCCGGACGTTCTTTCCGCCACCACGACAGCCATGTTGCTGGATTTCGCGGCGGTGCGGGTGAACCCGGAAAAGGCGTCTGCGCGCGGGTTCAAGCTCAATATCGAACTGACGGATCGGAGCGAGAAAATTCTGATCACGGTCGAGAATGGGGTGTTGGTTCATGAGCATGGCGTGAGCGATGCGAAGGCGGGGTCGACGGTTCGCATGAAGCGGCCGGATTTGCTGACGACGTTGCTCGCGGGTGCGCCGTTTGCGCCGCGTGTGGAGTCCGGCGATATCGCGATCGAAGGCGATCAGACGCTTTATGGCGCGCTGGTGGATTTGATCGAACCGCTGACGCCAAATTTTCCGATTGTCACGCCTTAAAACAAGAAGGGCGCTGCCATTTAAGGCAGCGCCCTCTGTGTGGCCCTTCAGTGTTCAGCTCGAAAGCCTCCTTCACCTGGGCCGACCGGCCCGCAGGGCGGGCCCGTCCTTTGCCCCTCTTGCCTCGGGATCCGAAGCTACGGGCAAGCGAAGTAAGAACCTCTTCGCGCGCATGGTCAATCGCTGACGAAAAATCGTGATCGGAGTTCCGCATCGCTGACGAATGCGTCATGTTTCGGCGGGGCGTGAGTCGCGGGCGATGGAAAATATCTTCACGAAAATTGCGTGGCGGCTGATCCCATTCATGGGCCTGCTTTATGTGGTGAATTTTCTCGACCGCGTGAATGTGGGGTTCGCTGCGCTCACCATGAATCGCGATCTCGGGATCGGCGCCGAAGCGTTCGGGCTGGGCGCGGGAATTTTCTTTCTCGGATATTTTTTCTTCGAAGTGCCGTCGAACGTCATTCTGGAAAGAGTCGGTGCGCGGCTGTGGATTTTCCGCATCATGTTCAGTTGGGGGCTCGTCTCGATGGCGATGGCCTTCGCGCAAGGAACCTGGAGCTTCTATGGCTTGCGGTTTCTGCTGGGCGTGACGGAGGCCGGGTTCTTTCCCGGCATGATGCTTTATCTCACCTATTGGTTCCCGCAGAGCGAGCGGGCGAAGTTCAATTCGCTGTTCTTTGCGGCCATTCCGCTTTCGAGTGCGCTGGGGTCTCCGCTGTCGGGCTATGTGCTCGGGTTTGACGGTGTGATGGGATTGCATGGCTGGCAATGGCTGTTCCTGCTGGAAGGCGTGCCGTCCTGCTTGCTCGCGTTCGCGGTGCTTTATTTCATGCCCAACGGGCCCGCGACGGCGCGGTTTTTGGACAATGATGAAAAGCATTTCGTGTTGCAGCGGCTGGCCGAGGATGCGCCGCCGCGCAAGGATTTGTGGAGCGGGCTGAAAGATTGGCGCGTGTGGGTTCTGGCGGTGACGGATATCGGGATCATCCTGCCGCTGTACGGGTTGAATCTGTGGCTGCCGCAGATCGTCAAGGCGATGGGGTTCACCAATCTCGAAACGGGATTTGTGGTGGCGGTGCCTTATGTGGCGAGCACCATCGGCATGATCCTTTGGGCGCGGTCGAGCGATACGATGCGCGAGCGCGTGTGGCATGTGGCGATTCCGGTATTGTTTGCGTCGATGAGCCTGGTGGCAGCGGCGACGATGGGGGCGAACATCGCGGTCGTCATCGCACTGACAGGCGCGTCGATTGGGATTTATGCGGCGCTCGTCACCTATTGGACCTTGCCACCCTCTTTTCTTGGCGGCACGGCGGCGGCGGGCGGGATTGCGGTGATCAATTCGGTGGGCAATCTGGGCGGGTTCCTGGGGCCGACCCTGATGGGGTGGTTGAAACAATTAACCGGCGGATACGAGACGGGCATGTTTGTGCTGGCCGGGTTTTTGATCGTTCCTGCCATCGTGGTTGTGCTGCTTGCACGCACGCGCACTCTTGCGCTTGTGCCCGCCGCTCGCTAATTCGCAAGGCATGACACGCGCATTCATTTTCCCCGGACAGGGCAGTCAGGCGGTCGGCATGGGCAAGGCGTTGGCCGAAGCCTTCGCGCCCGCCCGCGAGACATTTGAAGAAATCGACGATGCGCTGAATTTGCGCTTGTCGAAGCTGATGTGGGAAGGACCGGAAGGCGATCTCACGCTTACCGAAAATGCGCAGCCCGCGATCATGGCGGCGAGCATGGCCATCGTGCGCACACTGGCCAAAGAAGGCGGGCTCGATATCGCCAAGCATGCGCGGCTGGTGGCGGGGCATTCGCTGGGCGAATACACCGCGCTGTGCGCGGCGGGTGCGTTCACGCTGGCCGATGCGGCGCGGCTTTTGAAGACGCGCGGACGTGCGATGCAGGATGCGGTGCCGGTGGGCGAAGGCGCGATGAGCGCGTTACTGGGCGCGGAAGTCGAACTTGCGGAAGCTGCAGCCAAGGAAGCTGTGGAAGCGGCGTTGCCGACGGAGACGAATGCGGTTTGCGTGGTGGCGAACGACAATGCGCCGGGGCAGGTGGTGATTTCGGGAACGAAAGCTGCCGTCGAACGCGCGGGCGAAATTGCGAAGGCCAAGGGCGCCAAGCGCGCGATGCTTTTGAATGTGAGCGCGCCGTTTCATTCCCCGTTGATGCAGCCGGCGGCCGAGAAGATGCGCGAGGCGCTGGCGGCGGTGACCATTCGTCCGCCGGGTGCGCCGGTGCTTTCCAATGTCACGGCCAATGAGACGAGCGAGCCGGAGAGCATCCGCCGTTTGTTGATCGAGCAGGTGACGGGACGGGTGCGCTGGCGCGAGAGCATGCTCAGGCTCAAATCGCTGGGCGTCGAAACGACGGTGGAATTCGGCGGCGGCAAGGTTTTGACTGGCATGGTCAAGCGCATCGACCGCGAGCTTGCCAACATCACGCTCGATACGCCTGCCGATATCGAAGCTTTTGCGAAGGCTCTCTAGATGTTCGATCTCACGGGAAAAGTCGCCCTCGTCACCGGCGCCACGGGCGGTATCGGCGGCGCGATTGCCAAATCGCTTTACGAACAGGGTGCGAGCGTCGTGCTTTCGGGCACGCGGGCCGATGCGCTGGAACGCGCCAAGCACGATCTGGGCGAGCGGGCGCATGTGACGGCCTGCGATCTGTCCAATCCGGCTTCGGTCGAAGCGTTGCCCAAGACGGCGGAAAGTTTTGCGGGGCCGATCGATATTCTCGTCAACAATGCGGGCATCACGCGGGACAATCTGTTTCTTCGCATGAAAGACGAAGAGTGGGATCAGGTTTTGGCGGTGAACCTCACCGCTTCGTTCAAGCTGAGCCGCGCGGTGTTGCGCGGGATGATGAAGAAGCGCTGGGGGCGGATCATCAACATCACGTCTGTCGTCGGCGCGATGGGAAATCCGGGGCAGGGCAATTACGCGGCGGCCAAGGCTGGCCTTGTCGGCATGTCGAAGTCGCTGGCGGGCGAGGTTGCCTCGCGGAACATCACGGTCAATTGCGTGGCGCCGGGGTTCGTCACCACGGCGATGACCGATGCGCTGACCGATGCCCAGAAGGAAGGTTCGCTCACCCGCATCCCGGCAGGCCGCTATGGCAAGCCGGAGGAAATCGCAGCCGCCGTCGTCTATCTGGCGTCGGATGAAGCGGGCTATGTGACCGGCCAGACCATCCACGTCAATGGCGGAATGGCGATGATTTAATAGCCTTTACAATGGCTTAAGCCCATTGTAGCAGGCCAAAACGGATTGTGTTACCAAGCGGCCATTCCTCGCCCGCCTAAAGCCGAGGAAACATCGTGCGGCGTTGGGGTTACCCCTTAAACCGGCGATGCCACCATTCGAGAGGTTTCGAAACTGCAATGAGCGATACTGCGGAACGCGTGAAGAAGATCGTCGTCGAGCACCTGAACGTTGATGCCGAGAAGGTCACCGAGAGCGCGTCCTTGATTGAAGACCTGGGCGCGGACAGCCTCGACGCCGTCGAGCTTGTGATGGCCTTCGAAGAAGAATTCGGTATCGAAATCCCCGACGACGCCGCCGAAACCATCGTCACGGTCGGCGACGCGGTGAAGTTCATCGAAAAAGCGCAGGCCTAATCTGGCCGGCGCTTCACCCATGCGGCGTGTCGTCGTTACGGGTCTTGGGCTCGTCACGCCACTAGCCTGTGGCGTGGAAGAGACCTGGGCGCGTCTGCTTTCGGGCGAAAGCGGCGCGCGCCCGATCACCAAGTTCAAGACCGATGATCTGCCGACCAAGATCGCCTGCGATGTTCCGCGCGGCGATGGCTCGGATGCCACCTTCAATGCCGACCAATGGGTCGACCCGAAGGAGCAGCGGCGCATCGACGATTTCATCACCTTCGGTCTGGCCGCCGCCCAACAGGCGGTGACGGATTCGGGCTGGGAGCCCAAGACCGAAGAAGATCGCTATCGCACGGGCGTGATGATCGGTTCGGGCATCGGCGGGCTTCCGGGCATCGAGGAGGCAACGCTCCTGGTGCACGAGAAAGGCCCGCGCAGGCTTTCGCCGTTCTTCATTCCGGGGCGGCTGATCAATCTTGTGTCCGGCTATGCTTCCATCCGCTTCGGCTACAAAGGGCCGAACCATGCGGTGGTGACGGCGTGCGCGACGGGTGCACACGCCATCGGCGATGCGGCGCGGCTGATCGCGCTGGACGATGCCGACATGATGCTGGCTGGCGGCGCGGAAGCGGCGATCTCGCGCCTCGGCATTGCGGGCTTCAATGCTTGCCGCGCACTTTCCACTGCGTTCAACGACACGCCGGAAAAGGCATCGCGCCCTTACGACAAGGATCGCGACGGCTTCGTCATGGGCGAAGGCGCAGGCATGGTGATGCTCGAAGAATATGAGCACGCCAAAGCACGCGGCGCGAAGATCTATGGCGAAGTGACGGGTTATGGCTTGTCGGGCGATGCCCATCACATCACCGCACCTGCCGAAGACGGCGAAGGCGGCTATCGCGCCATGCAGATGGCGCTGAAGCGCTCCGGGCTTTCGGTTTCCGACATCGACTACGTCAACGCGCATGGCACATCGACCATGGCCGATGGCATCGAGCTTGGCGCGGTGGAGCGGCTGCTCGGCAATGCGGCGTCCAAGACATCGATCTCTTCGACCAAATCCTCCATCGGGCATCTGCTCGGTGCGGCCGGTGCGGTGGAAGCGATCTTCTGTTTGCTTGCGATGCGCGACCAGATCGTGCCGCCGACCATCAATCTCGACAATCCCGACGTGACCACCAGCCTCGACCTCGTCGCCAAGATCGCGAAGAAGCGCGAGGTGAAGGCGACGCTTTCCAATTCCTTCGGCTTCGGCGGCACCAACGCTTCGCTGATCTTCACCAACCCACAATAGATTTTCCCCATGACCCGTTTCATTGCCATGCTGATCGCGGTGGCCGTGATCGTTGCCGGTGTGTTCGAATGGGAATCGGCAAACTTCAAGGCGCCGGGACCGGCGGCGAAGGACACGTTGGTGCTGATCACGCCGCGTTCGGGCGTTTCCAAAACCGCGCACACGCTGGAAGACGCGCACGTCATCAAACACGCTTATCTGTTCGAGATCGGCGTCAGGTTGCGCGGCATGGCGGCGGCGCTGAAGGCGGGCGAATACGCCATTCCCGCCAAGGCGAGCTTGAAGGACATTGCGGACATCCTGATGTCGGGCAAGGTGGTGCAGCACAAGCTGACCGCTGCCGAGGGCCTGACCAGCCAGATGATCTACGACATCGTGAAGAACGATTCCGCGCTGGAAGGCGCTGAGGGCGCGGTTCCGGCGGAAGGCGCGTTGCTGCCGGAGACCTATCTTTTCACGCGCGGCACCACGCGGGCGGAGATTTTGGCGCGCATGGCGCAATCGCAGAAGGCGCTGCTCGACAAGCTGTGGCCCAATCGCGATCCCGATCTGCCGTTCGCCACGCGCGAGCAGGCGCTGGTGCTGGCCTCCATCGTGGAGAAGGAAAGCGCGATCGCTTCGGAACGGCGCCATGTCGCTTCGGTGTTCGTCAATCGGCTGAAGATCGGGATGCCGCTGCAATCCGATCCCACGATCATCTATGGCATCACCAAAGGTTATCCCCTGGGCCGCGCGATTCTGGAAAGCGAGATCAAGGCGGCAACGCCCTTCAACACCTATGTGATCGCAGGGCTGCCGCCTGAGCCGATCTGCAATCCGGGTGCGGATTCGATTGCCGCGGTGCTCAATCCCGACAAGAGCCCGGATCTGTATTTCGTGGCGGATGGAACGGGCGGGCATGTGTTTTCCGCAACCATTGCCGGTCATGAAAAGAACGTCGCAAAATGGCGCAAGATTCACGATCAGCAAAAGCTTTCGCCGCCCGCCCCATAGGGTTAAGGTCGGCCGGTATTCGCGAAAGGCCCCTGATGGCCATCATTTCCATGACCGGCTTCGCCGAATCGCAGGGCGCGCATGACAGCATGCGCTGGCGCTGGGAGGCCAAGAGCGTCAACGGGCGCGGGCTGGATTTGCGGCTGCGCACGCCGCCGGGATTCGAAAGCGTGGAAATGGCGGCGCGTCCGCTGGCCTCGGCGCGGTTCAAGCGCGGCACGATCCAATGCACGCTGACGGTGGAATCCGGCGACAACGCGCGCGGATTGAAGATCGATCCGGTGGCGCTGGCCGCCGCAGTGAAGATCGCGCGCGAAGTTTCGGCCGAAACCGGATTGCCGCCCGCCCGCGTCGACGGATTGATGGCGCTGAAGGGCGTGATCGTTCAGGACGAATCGCAATCGGCGAGCGCGCCGGAGCGCGCTGCCCGCGATGCGGCGATTCTGGAAAGCCTTGCCAACGCGTTCGAGTCGCTGGGACGGGCGCGTGCGAGCGAAGGCAACAAGCTTGGCAATGTGCTGAACAATGTTCTGGGCGAGATCAGCGATCTTGTCATGACCGCGACCAAGCTGGCCGCAACCCAGCCAGCGGCACTGCGCGACCGGCTGACCGCGCAACTGAACGAGCTTTTGAAACCGGGCACGCTGGCCGAAGACCGCCTGGCGCAGGAAGTGGCGCTGCTTGCCACCCGCGCCGACATTCGCGAAGAATTGGACCGGTTGGCAGCGCACGTGCACGAGGCGCGCGCGCTGTTGAAATCCGGCGAGGCGGTGGGGCGCAAGCTCGATTTCCTGGCGCAGGAATTCAACCGCGAAGCCAACACGCTGTGTTCGAAATCCGCCGATATCGAACTGACGCGCACGGGGCTGTCGCTGAAAGCGGCCATCGATCAGTTCCGCGAGCAAGCGCAGAACGTGGAATAGGGGCCGGCATGAAGCGACGGGGGTTGATGCTGGTGCTGTCTTCGCCGTCGGGCGCGGGCAAGACCACGCTGTCGCGTTTGCTGCTGGACAGCGATCCGTCCATCCAGATGAGTGTTTCGGCCACGACGCGCAAAGCGCGGGCGGGCGAAATCGAAGGCCGGGATTATTTCTTTATCGACGCGGCGGAATTTGCCCGGCGCGCCAAGGCGCGCGAGTTCCTGGAATACGCGACCGTGTTCGAGAACAGCTACGGCACGCCGAAGAAGGCGGTCGAGGACATTCTGTCGAGCGGCAAGGACGTGCTGTTCGACATCGACTGGCAGGGCACGCAGCAATTGAAGCAGCAGGCGCGCGACGACGTGGTGAGCGTGTTCGTTTTGCCGCCGAGCCATGACGAGCTGGAGCGCCGCTTGCGGGCGCGCGCGCAGGACGAGGAAGCGGTGGTGCAGAGCCGGATGGCCAAGGCCGCCGACGAGATCAGCCATTGGGCCGAATACGACTACATCATCGTGAACGACAGTATCGAAGCGGCCCAGATGCAGCTTGAGACCATTTTGGCGGCAGAACGGTTGAAACGCGCGCGCCAGATCGGGCTTTCGGAATTCGCCCGCGCGCTTACGGCCAGGGGCTGAGGGTCGAAAAAGTTACGGAACGGCAACGTACTCGCCGTTCCGCAAGTTCTCCTCTCGACATCAATTCTTTGCGGTGCGCACGGCGCTGGGCAGGGCGATGCCCGCGATCCGGCTGACGAGCGGCGAGTTGACGCGGGCGAGCGCGGTTTTCTCCGCGGTCAGCACGCAATCGTCCCATTTGCCCATGTCGTGCAGATCGGTGGGTTCGGCGCCGCAGACGTTGCGCGCGGCCGAATGGATACGCGCCCAAAGCTCTTCGGCGCCCGCTTCGTTGCGGATATCGATATCGGCATATTGCACAAGCGCGGAAGGCGCTTGGCCGTGCGCGGAGCCGGCAAATGCGAGTTGCGGCGCCAGTGCGGCGAGCGCGGCAAAGGCGCTGATTACTGTCTTTTTCATGCCCATCCCCTCGTGAGGCGCGATGATTTGACAGAGGAGACAGCGCTCGTCATCACCAATTACAGTGATGTCAACGAAGTTTCGTTTTGCTACTCGGGTACAGAGACTGAGTTTTACTGTATCTGGACTGCACAATAGCTCCCAGCATTCACGCAATGTTGTTCGCGTTTGGCGCAAACGTGTGTTTCGCGGTTTGGCGGCGGTTGTAGGTTCGGCGGCATTGCCGGTCTTTCGAATGGTTCTGATCTAGTTGAACGGAAGTGGAAGGGTGACGCTCGCTGCGTTTCTTATCGATCGCGACGGTCGCATCGTAACCATGACGGCGGCGGCGGAACGCATTGCCGAAACCGCAGAGTTCATCACCGTGCGCGACGGGCGCATCAAGGGCGTGACGCTTTACGACACGCAGAAGATCGACGGCGCCATCGCCGAGTTCATGTACAGCGCCTATCGCGAGGGCAACACCGAGACGCTGCTGCTGATCGGCACGAGCGGCTGCATCGCCAACCTGCAGATCTCGCCGCTCAAGGGCGGCGAGGATGGTGCGGTGGCGATCATCGATATCGAACCGCTCAATGCGTCCGCCAAGGCGCTCGACCGGTTGACGGCGGCGGAAGCCGAGGTTGCGGTGGCGCTGCTGGCAGGCGCGCGTGCCAACGAGATTGCGCTTCAGCGCAATGTCTCGGTGGAGACGGTGCGGTCGCAGATCAAGGCGATCTATTCGAAGTTCGAGGTGCGTGGGCACGTCGAACTGATTGCCGCGCTTAGCCGTTCGGTGGAATGACGCGCTAGAAGCGTTCGCCAACCATCTCTTCGCTTTTGGCCCAGAGCGCCTTGGCGTGTTCGGCATCGAGCGCGTAGGGGCGCACGCCGCCGCGCGCGTTGGGATTGTCGTTGACTTCGGCGACGTGGCAATCTTCGCAATATTTTCCGCCGACCTCGTCTGCCGCTGCAACGAAACCGCTCCACACACTGGTCGCCGCACCTTGCGGGATCGTTTTCCATTTGTGGGGCGGCAGATTTGCTGCTTTGTTGCTCTCTTCGATGCTTTTCATCATCGCATCCCTGAGTTCGGGCGTCATGTGACGGCCGAGTTCGGTGATGATTCCACCCGGATGCACAGCCGTGGCGCGGATGCCGTCGGCTTTGTGGCGGCGGTCGAATTCCACCGCGAAGAGGACGTTCGCGGTTTTCGAGCGGCCATAGGCGCCGAATTCCGTATAGGGCGTGTGTTCGAAATTAGGGTCTTTGAGATCGACGTCGGAAAAGCGGTGTCCGGCGGAGGAAAGATTCACCAGTCGCGAACCGCGTTTCATGAGCGATGCGATGCGATTCACGAACGTGAAATGGCCGAGGTGGTTGGTGCCGAATTGGGTTTCGAAACCATCCGCGGTGTGGCCTTTGGGGCTGGCCATGACGCCGGCGTTGCAGATGACCACGTCGAACGGTTTTCCGGCTTTCACCAGCGCGTCGGCACAGGCGCGCACGCTTTTGAGCGAGGCAAGATCGAGTGCCACGAGTTCGAGGCTTCCGCCGTTTTTCGCATCGTTGCGGACGATGTCTGTAGCGCCTTTCGCCTTATCAAGATCGCGCGCCGCGCCGACGATGGTTGCGCCATGCGCTGCGAGCGTGCGCGCCGTTTCAACGCCGAGCCCTGCGGAGACGCCCGTCACCAGCACGCGCTTGCCGCTGAGATTCACGCCTTCCAGGACTTCGTCGGTGGTGGATTCGCTGCCGAATGTTTTCGCCATGATTTCCTCCGGGGTTCAATCGAGATTGATACGATAAACTTTTGCTGCCGTGCCGCTGAACAGCGCGGTCTTTTCGGAGGCCGAGGCGTTCGCTGCGATGCGTTTGAACGCGTTCCACAGGGCGGCATAGGTCGCGCCGAAACGATCGACCGGGAAATTGCTTTCGAACATGCAGCGGTTGGCGCCGAAGGCTTCGATGCAGGTTTCGATGTAGGGTTTCCAACGCGTGGCGAGCGTTTGGGAATTTTCAACCTCGTCCATGCGGGTGTGCCAGCCTGCAAACGGCATCGGCAGGCCGCCGAGTTTGACGTGGACGTTTGGGCATTTGGCGAGCGTCTGGATGTTTTCGCGCCAGATGCCGAAACGTTCGTCGCGCTTGCCCGCGTAACGGCCGATGCCGAGCGGTGTGCCGACGTGATCGAGCACGATGGTGGTTTCGGGGAAGGCGCGGGCCAGATCGATGAGATCGGGAAGCTGCGGTTCGAGCAGCCACGCATCGAACGAAAGGCCGAGCTTGTGCAGCACCGCGAAGCCTTCGCGGAATTTGGCATCAAGGTAGAGGCCTGCGGGCACGCGGCCGTGCAGCGGGCCGAGCACGGTTGGATCGTCGTCGTAAGAGGCGCTTTGGCGGATGCCGCGGAAACGGCCGTGACCGGCGGCGATGTGGGAGCGCAGCACGTCTTCCACTTCCGCGCTTTGCCGGAAATCGGCGCGGCCGATGATGCCGGCGCAGGCGCGCACATCGCCGTAAAGCCCGCTCGCGGTCATCGCGGCGATGCCATTGACGAATTCGGTTTCGCCGACACAGCGCAAGGCTTCCGGGCCGCTGGCGCGGTACATCGCGCCGCATTCCATATAGACGGTGCCGCGGATGTTATGGCCGCTGCGCAGGTCTTTCAGCAATTCGTCGAGCAGATAGCGCGGCGTGACGCGCAGCATTTCGACGAAACCGTGATCCTGACCCGGCATCTGGTCCACGATGGACTTCGGGCGATCCCACAGATGGTGATGCGGATCGACGATCGGCAAATCCGGTTCGAGAATGGGTTCGGCCATGGTCAGTCCTCGATATCTGCGATGACCAGACGATAGCCGAAATCCTTCTGGGTTTCATGACGCAGATGGCCGTTGCGGCGTTCCCATGTGCCGTCTTCGAGATCGCGGCGCAGATGTTCGATTTTCGGTTCGACATCTTGTGCAATTGCGAAGAACGAGATCGCGGTGCGAACGCCCGGATCGAGATAGGCTTCCGGGCGGCGCCAATAGGCGCACATGAAACCGTCGGTGCAATCGTGCGGAACCGGCACCGGCACGGTGCGCAGCTTCGGAAACACCGTTCGTGCGCGGTCCAGCGGCAGAAGCGGCTTCAATTGGGTGCGCATCTCGGGGAAATAGTCGTTGAGCAGCCAGAAATCGATCTGGCTGAATTCCTGATCGAAAAAGACGCAGCGTTTTCTCGCCACGCGCTTCATTTCGCTGAGACCCTTTTCCAGATCGGTCCAGTGATGCGTGGTCAGAAACGCGGTTGCGGCGTCGAAGCGTTTGTCGGGGAAGGGGATGGATTCGGCCGTGCCCCGGACCGGTTTCAATGCGCCGGGTGCGCGTTGCGCGATCATTTCCGCCGAGGGTTCGACGGCGGCTATGTGGCGGCCGGGGATTTCATAAGAGCCCGTGCCCGCGCCGATATTGATGATCGTTTGGGTGTCGCCCAGTGCGTCTGCGATCTGGGCTGCGATACGCGGGTCGGGTTTGCGATGGTTCGCATAACCCTTCCCAATCGTATCGTAGAGTACGGTCAAGGTGTGAGGATCACGCGGCCGGTGATCTTGCCTTCGCGCAGATCGTTGAGCGTTTTGTTGGCGTCGCCGAGCGGGCGCTTCTGATAGGGGATCGGATCGACCTTGCCTTCGCGCACGAGCTTCATCATCTCCTGCGTTTCGGAAAGCGAGCCCACCATCGAACCGCCGATGGAGATGGTGCGGAACGGGAACATCGGCAGCGGCATCTGCATCGCCCCGCCGAACAGGCCCACGATGATCACTTTGCCGCCGCGGCGCACCGCACGCGAAGCGAACGCAAAGGATTTTTCCGAACCCACGAAATCGACCGCTGCGTACACACCACCGTTCGTGGCGGCGATGAGCTGTTTCACGGCTTCGGGATCTTTGGTGTTGTAGGTGGCGCTTGCGCCCGCTTTCTTCGCGGCGGCAAGCTTTTCGTCGTCGATGTCGGCTGCGAGCGGGCCTTTGCCGAACAACGCTTTGGCGAATTGCACACCCATCATACCGACGCCGCCAACGCCCACGACCAGAACCTGATCGTCTTTGGCAAGCTGGCCCACTTTCTTCATCGCGGCATAAGCGGTGAGGCCGGAGCACATATAGGCGGCACCGAGTGCGGGATCGATGTTGCCGTATTCGATGAGGTAACGCGGATGCGGCACCAGAACGTGCGTTGCGTATCCACCGGGCACGCCGTTGGAGCAACCGAGCTGGCGCGGGCCGCCGACGCAATGGTTTTCCTCGCCGCGCAGGCAGGACGGGCACTTGCCGCAACCGATCCACGGGAAGGCTGCGTAACGCGTGCCGACCTTGATGTCTTTCACGTCGGGGCCGACGGCGATCACTTCGCCTTCGATTTCGTGGCCGAGCGTGTGGGGCAGCTTGTTCGCCATCGGCAGCTTGTTGCCGCCGCCGAGATCGAAATAGCCGTCGTGGATGTGCACGTCGGAATGGCAGACGCCGGCGTTGTGGACCTTGAGCAGGATTTCGGTGCCGGTGGGCACGGGTGTCGGTGTTTCGACTTCCTTGAGCGGGCTTCCGAATTCCACAATGACTTGGCTCAGCATACGCGTCTCCCTGAAATGACTTTATGTCAGTGTGGCATGGGGCTTGGTTGCCCTCAACTCTTTTGATGGGGAAAGAAGGTGCGCGCGAGTGCCGCGAAATCGCTGACGGATAGCGTTTCCGCGCGCGCGGTGGGATCGAGATTGGCGTGCGCGATCAATTGCTCGGCATCGGATGACAATGATTTCAGGCTCTGGCGCAACATCTTGCGGCGCTGGCCGAAAGCGGCGGCAGTTGTTTTTTCGAGATCGGGCAGGCGCGCGTCCGCGACGGGTTTTTCCAGCGGCTCGATGCGCACGATGGAAGAGGTGATCTTGGGCTGCGGCACGAAGGCTGCGCGGGAAACATCGAACTGGATTTTCGCTTTGGCGCGCCATTGGGTGAGCACCGACAAACGTCCGTAATGTTCGGTATCGGGTTTGGCGACGAGGCGTTCGGCGACTTCACGCTGGAACATGAGCGTCAGGCTTTTCCAGAACGGCGGCCAGCTTTCGGTGGAGAGCCATTTGATGAGAAGCGCTGTGCCGACATTGTAGGGAAGGTTGGCGGCGATGCGCACAGGTTTGTCGAACAGTTTGGTTTCGTCGAGCGCGAGCGCATCGTCTTCGATGATGGTGAGGCGGCCGGGATATTTGGCGGCAATCTGCTGAAGTGCCGGAATGCAGCGTGCGTCGCGTTCCACCGCGATGACGCGGGCAGCACCTTCCGCGAGCAAGGCGCGCGTCAGGCCGCCGGGGCCGGGGCCCACTTCGTAAAAGGTTTCACCTTCGAGCGGGCCTGCGGCGCGCGCGATGCGGCGCGTGAGATTGAGATCGAGGAGGAAGTTCTGGCCCAGCGATTTTTTTGCGGCCAGACCGTGTGCTGCGATGACCTCCCGAAGAGGTGGAAGGCCGTCATCCACGCGCGTCGGCCATCTGCGCGGCGCGTTTGATCGCGGCGATCATGCTGCGGACATCGGCTTTGCCGGTGCCGGCGATGTCGAGCGCGGTGCCGTGATCGGGCGAGGTGCGCACGATGGGAAGACCGAGCGTGACGTTCACGCCATCCCAGAAGGCGAGCGTCTTGGACGGGATCAACGCCTGATCGTGGAACATGCAGAGAGCGGCATCGTATTGGGCGCGCGCTTCTTCGTGGAACATGGTGTCCGCCGACAGGGGGCCGAGAACCTTGTGGCCTTTTGCGCTCAACGCTTCGACGGCGGGGCAGATGATCGTGTCTTCTTCCAGACCGATGGTGCCTGCTTCGCCCGCATGCGGGTTGAGGCCCGCCACGGCAAGACGCGGGGCAGCGATGCCGAAATCGGTTTTGAGCGAGGCGAGGATGATCTCGCCGGTTTCGACGATGCCTTCCTTCGACAGCCGCGAAGGCACTTCGCGCAACGGAATGTGGATGGTGAGCGGCACCACTTTCAGCGCGTCGCTCGCCATCATCATCACGGCGTGTTTGACGCCGGTGAGATGGGCGAGGAATTCGGTGTGGCCGGGAAAACCGAAACCGGATTCGGTGAGCACCCATTTGTGGATTGGTGCGGTGACGACGGCGCCCGCCTTGCCGGACATAGCTGCGGCCACCGAAAGCTCGATGGCCTCGATCACGGCGGGCGCGGAGACGACGTTCAACGTGCCGGGCACGCGTTTGGCGCGTGCGACGGTGGCAATCAGCGCGTCGTCTGGGACTTTGCCGCAGGCGCGGAAGACATCGGGATCGCCGACGAGTTTCAGGGCGCGTGCGCCGGTTTTTCCGCCGAGTGCCGTGTAGGCCGCAACCGCCACTTCGGGGCCGATGCCGGAAGGCTCGCCCATCGTGATGTAAACCGGTGCGGTCTTATCTGAGTTTGGTTTCGACATTGGCGGTGCGCCGCAGGTTGCGCATGTATTGCCGCGACAGCGTCGAGATCTGTTCTTCGAAAAGCTGCTGTTCCACTTGATCGCGGCTGGGCATCTTGAAGACGGTGATCTTGGGCGGGGCCTTGTCGCAACGCACGATCAGTTCGATGCCCGCTTGAGACTGGAATGGCGCGGTCACTTCGCCGGGGCCGGTTTTGGCAAGCGCATCCTGCATCTGCTGGCTGAGATCGGCGAGCTTCATCACACCGAGATTCATGAACACCGCGCCTTGCACGGCTTTGGGAACCTTCTCGGCCATCTCGCAGCTTTCGATGCGGTCGTGCAGCACGCTTGCCGCTTTCATGGCGTTTTCGAGCAATTGCTTGTCGGGCTTGTCGCCGGTGGGAAGCAGGATGCGCGATAGCGGCAGGGTGCCCGGCGGTGTCGTGTTGGTCACCAGCGTCTTGGGATCGGGCAATTTGGTGCCCGCGCCTTCCTGACGTTCGCGCAGGAGCAGGATGTAATAGCCGCCCGTCGAACGGATCGGCGGCGAGATTTCGCCGCTCTGGAGTTTCGCCAGCGCGTTGTTCAGTTCGGGCGTGAGCTGGCCTTCGTGCACCACGCCGATGTCGCCGCCTTGGGCTGCCGTCGGGTTCTGGCTGAACTGGCGGGCCATGGTGGTGAAGGGCGCGCCCTGCTGGATCTGCTGGATCAGGCCATCGGCATCCTTCTTCACCTTCTCGTCCTGTTCGGGACTGTCGACGGCGAGGAAGATTTCGGCGACGAGGTAATGCGGCTTGTTCGCGCCTTCGGCGATGCGCTTCATTTCGTCGTTCACGTCTTCGGGCGTGATGTTGATGCGGTCGCCATATTGATCCTGCACGGTCTTGGACCAGGCGATGCCGACGGCGATCTGCGAACGCAGCGTCGCCATCGCGACGCCGCCGCGGCCGAGCATTTCCTCAAGCTGTTCTTTCTTGAGGCCGTTTTCTTTCAGGATGTTGTCGACCGCGCGGTCCACATCGGATGCGGAAACCGAGATGTTCTTCTTCTGCGCTTCGAGAAGTTGCAGGCGTTCGGTTTCGAGCTGCTTCAAAACCTGCATGCGGATTTGCGCCACCTTGTCCGGCGGCGGCTGCTGGCCCGACGTCGCGAAGAACAGCGCCATGCGCTGGTTCAGGTCGTAATCCGAAATGACCGAGTCGTTGACGATTGCCGCAACCCCGTCGCCCGGATGAACGACGACTATGGGTTCCTTGACGTTTTTATCGGGTTGCTCGGTGGTGGCGACCTGGGTGGGCTGGGGCTGCGCGAGTGCTGTGCCGGCCGCCAAAGTGCCGAAAAGTGCGAGCAAAACCAGAGATTTGCGCAAGGGACTGTTCTTCGGCCTGTGTTTCAAAGTCGGTTGCTCCAAGCCCCGTCCCCGGAAGGAGCGACGATTGCGCGAGATAAAGCAATTCCCTGTTCTGTTCAAGGAGATGGCTGGTCGCGGGGCTTTGTCTATTGGTGCAATGCGAAGACGTCGGCTGGGAACAGATCGAACGAACCGATGGGCTGATCGCCGGTCTTCAGGTTGAAGCGCAGGATGATCGAGGTGGAGGGCGGAACGTCGCGGTCGGACGTGTAACGACGCCGATAGGCAATGGAAATGTTCAGGCACTCGTCCTCGTAGCCGCCGCCCAGTTCGGTATCGAGCAGCTTGCCGTTCTTGAGATCGCGGTCGGCGGCGGCGAGCAGCGCCCAATGATCGAACAGGCCAATGATGGCCTGCGCGTTCACTTCCTCGCGGGCGTCGAGCCCGAGGGAGGCATCCTGCGGCAGGCGCACATAGGACACGCGCACCGACGAGCGGTCGTAAGTTCCCGTGAAGTAGACTTCGTTGCGCTTGATGGAACCGGTGGATTCATCGATCTGGAACCGTTCGGTGAGATCCAGATAGGGCGGCAGCTTGATGTCGAAGCGGCCCACCAGATCGGAGATCGTGCGGTTGAGGCCGGATTCCACGGTGAACTGGTCGTCGCGCTTGGGACGGAACGCCTGGCCCATCAGGGCTTCGATCTCGCCGCCGTCGAAGATCGCAGCGGCGCGCACGCCCGCGTTGAGGCGAGGGCCGGATTCGACGATGTCGTAGCCGGGCGTGCGGTCGAAGCTGAAGAGATTGGCGTCGGAGAATTCGAACGAGGTGGAATCTTCGTTCGGGATGCCCGCGGGATTTCCGCCGTAAGGTTGCAGGATGCCCTGCACGATGGGTTCGATCACGAAAGACGTGGATTGGCTGACGCCGGAGATGAACGGCCAGCGCCAGTCGAGCGCGGCATAGGGAATGCCGCGCGAAATGAATTTCGGCGTGCCGGGCAAGCCGGGGATGTTGAGCGGGTTCGCCGGATCGGTGTGATAGACGTCGCCGCGCGCATCGACGGTGAGCGAGATCACCTGGCCGTTGCCGGTGATGTAGGGCAGGCGGTAGCGCACCTCCGCCGTCATGCGCTGGTCGTTGGTGCCGAGCATGTCGGTCGGGTCTTCGCGGGCAAGCGAGACGGTGTTGAAATCGAAACGGAACTGGCCGCCCAGAAGATCGCGGTCGGGGATGAAAGTGTATTCGACCAGCGGCAGCACGAAGGGAATGGTGCGGCTGTTGTCGGTGGCGCGCAGGCCTTCGAAGAAATAACCGGTGACGGCGAAACGCGAACGGCCCGAATAGCTTTCGACATAGATGTCATTGGTGAGCCGGTCTTCGGTCGAGATGTCGTAGCGCTTTAGATAGGTGTCGTTGGCGGCGAGTTGCGCGTCGAAACCGGCGTCCCAATGGTTGTTGAGTTGCACGCGGCCCGAGCCGAACAGGTGGCCGTAGGTTTGGGATTCTTCGCCGGATAGGCCGCCATTGGGATTTTGCGCGACGGAGGCCTGCAGCCAGAAGCCGCCATTGTCGAAGCGCTGGCGATATTCGCCTTCGAGCACCTCGCCGTTGCGCGCGGTGAGCCAGGGTTCGATGGTGAGATCCTGGGAATCCGATAGCGACACGTAGATGGGCAGTTTGAGGAACGATCCCAAGGTGGTCGAGGTTCCAACGACAGGCGCGAGCACGCCCGAGGAATGTTTCACGGTGGGATCGGGCTGCGAATAATAGGGCGTGTACATGATCGGCACGCCGAAGAATTCGATGGTCGCGTCGTGGAATTCGATCTTGTGGCGCTGCTGGTCGTAGACCACGCGATAGGATTTGACCTGCCACAGCGGCGTGCGCTCGCCTTTCTTCGCGCAGACTTTGCAGGGCGTGTAGGCGGCGCGAAGCGCTTCGGTGAAACGCCCCGCGGTGCGTTTGGCGCTTGCCGCCACCATGCGGCCGTTCTTGCCGATGAGGGCTGCGAAACCTTGCAGCGCGCCGTCGCGCATCTGGTCGTGCAGCACGACGTAATTGGCGAACGCGACATCGCCGTTCTCGGCGGTCAGGCTGACATGGCCGCGCGCGGTGACGGTGTCGGTCTTCTGGTTGTAGGCAACGCTATCGGCCAGAAGGATACGTCCGCCATAGTCGATCTCGACCTTGCCGCGGGCGATCACTTCCTGGTTGGTGATGTCGTAGACGACTTCGTTGGCCTGCAAGAGCACGTTGTCGCCCTTTGCGGAACGCAATGTTTCCGCGCCCTGGGCGGTCGACGCCAGGAGCGCAAACGTTGCGGCCAGCGCTCCGAAACGAAATCTCATCCGTCCTCCTGATGGAAGACGAGCGTCATACCGATGAGAATGGCGGCGGCGGCAGGAACGGTGGCGGCAAGCGGCAATGGCAGAACGCCGGATTGGCCGAGCGCCTGCGTGAGGTCGCCGAAGAAATAGACGCCGAAGCCCGCGAGTGCGCTGTAGAGGATGATGCGCGGGATGCCGCCGAAACGGGCGAGCCTGAGCGAGAAACTTGCGCTCATGAACACCATGGCGGCGAAGAGCGCGGGCAAAGCGAGCAGCGTGTAGAGATAAAGCTCGTAGCGCGTGGCGGCGAAGCCTGCGGCCTGGGCGGCGCGGATGAAGCCCGGCAAATCCCAGAACGAAAGCGTGTCGGGCGAGGCGAAGCTTTCCTGAATGCGGGTGGGCGTGAGCGTGGTGGGAAGTTGATAGACGGCATATTTCTTGGGCAGGCCGTCGGCGCCGCTGACCCACGCGTCTTTGAGTTTCCACGAACCGTTTTGCAGTTGCGCGTCCTGGGCATCGATGCGGCCGAGGAATTTGTCGTGTGGGCCGTAGAGGAAGATGATCACTTCTTCGAGCTTGGATCCCTGTTCGGCGACGCGCAGCGCGTGGATCACCGATTGATGCTGTTCGTCGCCCTGGCGCAGCCACAGCCCGTTGATCGAGACGGCGAGTTGGGAGGCTTCGCCGTGAATGTATTTCGCTTCGAGCGCTGCGAAGCGCGAAAGAAAGCGCGCGGAGACCGGTGTGCCGATGGTCACGGCAATGACGCCCAATGCAACCGCGACGACAAGCGGTGGGACGAGGAAATCCCACGCCGAAACGCCGGATGCGCGGATGGCGACCAGTTCCTGCGAACGCGAAAGGCGCACGAAGGTGAAGACGCCGCCGAGCAACACCGCAAAGGGCAAAAGCTTCTGGCCGAGATCGGGCAGGTGCAGGAAACCCATGCCGATGATGACGCCGGTGGGAACGCCTTTGCCCGCGGTGCGTCCCAGCAGATCGACCAGCGAGATCGAATAGGCGAGCGCGATGAAGGTGGCGAAAATCACGCCGACGCCGGCGAGATATTGTTTGCCGAGATAGCGATAGAGCGTCCACGACCAGCTCATGCCGCGGCCTCCGTGATCGGTGCGGTGCGGCGTTTGAACAGGTCTTCGGGATCGAAACCCATCAGCACGAGGAGTGCTGCGGCCCCGCCCAGAAGCGGCACGAGATAGAGAAGGATGTTCCAGAACGGATGGTTGGCGGTGAAGCCTTGTAAGCCGTAACCCGCGATGCGCAAACCGACGGCGAGCAGAGAAGCAGCCGTCAGGCGCAGCGCATTCGAGCCGCGCGAGCGGCGGCCGCGCGTGACGGCGGCGAGCACGATGAGCGCGAAGGCAAGACAATAGAGCGGCGCGGAAAGGCGGTTATGACCTTCGGCGAGATAGATGGCGCGCGCCTTTTCGGTGAGATGCGCGGGGTTGGGCCAGAACAGTTCGGGCAGATAGCGTTCGCTTGCGGCGCGTTCGGTGTAACGCTGCGGGCTTGCGAATTGATCGAGGTCGAAAACGTAGCGATCGAATTTCAGCATCGAAAGGCGCGCGCCGCCCGCATCGCTTTGTTCGATGGCGCCCTTGTCCATGATGAGACGCGCGCCCACCGGCGTCTGCACCAGTTGCCCGCCTTGCGCGAGATAAGTGACGGGATGTTTGGCGTTGCGGTTGTCGTGCACCAGCACGCCTTTGATGTCGCCGTCCGATGTCAGATCGCGGATGAAGACTGTCAGCCCTTTGACCGGCGTGTTGAACTCGCCGGGGTTGAAGATCGCGGTGCCGATGTCGGCGCGGATATCGAGCACCTTTTCCTTCATCAGCCGCTGACCGAGCGGCATCAGGTAAAGCCCGCAGAGATAGGTGAGCGCCATGGTGATGACGGCGGCCACGAAAACGGGCACCGCCAGTTGCGCGCGGCTGAAGCCGCTGGCCCACATGACGACAAGTTCACTGTCGGCATTGAGCCGCGACAGCGCGTAGAGCGCGCCCGCGAAAAACGCGACCGGCAACAGGATCACCAAGAGGCTCGGCAGAATGAGCAGCGTGAGATAGAGGAAGGTCGGCGCGGACTGGCCGCGGTTGATCACAAGATCGAGAAGATGGAGCGATTGGGTGAGCCATATCACCGCCGTCAACAGCAAGGTGAACAGGGCCACGGGCCCTGCCAACTGCCTCAGGATGTAATACGACAGACGCGGCATGGCCGGGCTTTTACGCTCACACTGATTCGACCTAAACTAGCACTGTGGCCCCACCGCCCCGCAATCGCTGAAAGGCTTGAAATCAGAAGCACATGCGGGCTATCGGCGCCCATCGCGCCATTAACAGATTTGGAGAAATTGTGATGCAGCTTTCTTTTGCGGCGCCCACGGCCGAAACCTCCGGCGTCTGGGTAGTGGGTGCGCTTGCGGGCGGCCAGTTGAGTGGGGCGGCCCAGCGTGCCGACAAGGCTGCGGGCGGGGTTCTGACCCGCGCGCTCAAGACCAGCCGCTTCAAGGGCAAGCCCAACGAGATCCTGGAGATCATCGCGCCCCCCGGCATAAAGGCCACACGTCTGTTGCTGGTGGGCCTCGGCAAGGCCGAAGAGTTCAGTGCGAGCAGGGCGGAAGTGCTGGCGGCGATTGTCACCGGGCGTCTCATCACCAGCGGCGAGAGCCAGGCTGTGTTCGAGATCGACGTGCCCAAGGGTTCCAAGTTGAAGGCGCCGCAACTGGCGGCGCATCTGGCATTCGGTGCGCAACTTCGCAGCTATCAGTTCATCGCCTATCGCCGGAAGAACCTCGACGATTTCGAGCAGACGCTGAAGACCGTCACCGTTGCGACGACAGATGCGGCGGCCGCGCGGAAGAACTGGCAATCGCTTTCGGCGGTGGCGGACGGCGTGACGTTGGCGCGCAATCTCGTCAACGAGCCGCCGAATGTTTTGACGCCCGCGGAATTCGCGCGGCGCACCAAGGCGCTTGCCAAACTCGGCGTGAAAGTGAGCGTGCTCGACGAAGCGCAGATGAAGAAGCTGGGCATGAATGCGTTGCTCGGCGTGGGGCAGGGCAGCGAAAACCGCAGCCATCTTGTGGTGATGGAATGGAACGGATCGCGCAAAGCCAAAGCACCCGTCGCGCTGATCGGCAAAGGCGTGTGTTTCGATTCCGGCGGGCTGTCGCTCAAACCCGGCGGCAGCATGATGGGCATGAAAGGCGACATGGGTGGTGCCGCTGCCGTGACCGGCACGATGCAGGCGCTCGCCGCGCGCAAAGCCAAGGCGCATGTGGTGGGCATTATCGGGTTGGTCGAGAACATGCCGGATGGCAAGGCGCAGCGGCCCGACGATGTAGTGGAATCCATGTCGGGGCAGACGATTGAGATTTTGAACACCGATGCGGAAGGCCGGCTCGTGCTGGCCGATGTGCTTTGGTATGCGCAGGAGAAATATAAGCCCTCTGCCATCGTCGACCTGGCGACGTTGACGGGCGCGATCATCGCCGCGTTGGGCGCGGAATATGCGGGACTTTTCTCCAACAACGACAAGCTCTCCGGCCAGATCACGCAAGCGGGCAAGGCGGAAGGCGAGCCGGTGTGGCGGTTCCCGATGGGGCCGGGTTACGACAAGATGATCAAATCCAAGATCGCCGACATGAAGAACATCGGCGGGCCGTTTGCCGGGTCGATCACGGCGGCGCAGTTCCTGCAGCGCTTCATCAAGGACAAGACGCCGTGGGCGCATCTGGATATTGCCGGTGTGGCGTGGCAGGACGGCGAACAGAAGCCGCTGATCCCGAGCTGGGCGACGGGTTGGGGCGTTCGCATTTTGAACAGATTGATTGCTGATAATTACGAAACGTGAGCGAAGTTCTTTTTTATCATCTTGAACGGCGGACGTTGGACGATGTGCTGCCCGGCCTCGTCGAGAAGACGCTCGACCGCGGCTGGCGCGCGCTGATCCGCACGGAATCGGCGGATCGGGCGCAGGCGATCGACAATCTGTTGTGGACCTATTCCGAAGAATCCTTCCTGCCGCATGCGCAGGACGGCGATGGCGATCCGGCGCGCCAGCCGGTGTTGGTGACGGTGGAAGAGGGCAATGCGAATGGGGCGAATGTGCTGTTTCTTGTCGGCGGGGCTTCGCCGCCCGCGTGGAACGGAGGCGAAGCAGCCGCGCTTGCCCGCATCGTGCTGATGTTCGACGGGCGCGATACCGATGCGGTGAATGGGGCGCGGGTGGCGTGGAAGGCGGCGAAGGAGGCTTCGCACGAGGTCACCTATTGGAAGGAAAGCGCCACCGGCAAATGGGAGAAGCAGGGTTGATCGAATATCTTTTGCCCATCGCGATCATGCTGGCGGCGGTGGTTCACATCATCAAGACGGGCCGCAATTTCATCTGGGTCTATGTGGTGATCTTCATTCCGCTGTTCGGGGCGCTGGTTTATTTTGCCGTCGAGATCATACCGGAGATGTTCAAAAGCCGCGCGGCGCGGAAGATCGGCGCCAATGCCAAAGCCATGGCCGATCCCAACAAATCGTTCCGCGAGGCGCGGCGCGCTGCCGAGATGACGGGGTCGGTCGATTCCAAGCGGACGCTGGCGGAAGAATATGCACGGCGCGGGGATTATTCTTCGGCCATCGAGATTTATCGCGATGCACTGGTGGGGCATTTTGCGGACGATCCGGCGCTGCTGATGGGGTTGGCGAAAGTGCAGTTCGCCAGCGGCGACGGCGCGGGCGCGCAAGAGGCGCTTGACCGGTTGCAGGCGGCCGATCCGAAGTTTGTCTCGGCGGATGGGCATCTGCTTTATGCGCGCGCGCTGGAATTGCAGGGGAAGAACGATGAAGCGGCCGGCGAATACGAACGGCTGGTGCGCTATTTCTCCGGCGAGGAAGCGCGTGTGCGGTATGCGGTGCTGCTGCAGAAGATCGGCCGCAACGACGAAGCGCAGGCGCTTTATGCGGAAACCGTGAAGATGCTCGACGGGGCGCCCAAGCGGTATCAAGCCTTGCAAAAGGAATGGGGCGACATCGCGCGCCGGAATTTGCGGCGATAGATTTATTTTTTGATATTTCCATATAGGAGGTGTCGTTGAAGGCGGGCCCAACTATGGAGATTGATGTCCCTAACGATTTTCCTTCTGAGTCTTATCAGGCAGTTCGAGCAGAAGTGAAAAGTATGAGCACTCCATTTCATACACATTTTGCCGGCGGCTGGAATGCGGTGGCCTACAGATACACAGCCGCCGATAAGTTTAACAGTGAGTTTGTCAAAGCTTATGTTGTTCACGGAGACATGCCTCCGCCAAATCAACGATTTGATCAAGAAAATGCACTCTTCGGCTTTTTTACTGTTTCATGCTCAGTATTGGATTCAGCCTTTTTTGCCTTGTATGCAATCCTCGGTTTCTTAAAACCAGAAGCACTTTTCTTGACGGAGGAGGCGTTGAGAAAAGTGACGCCGCAAGTGGTTGTAAAAACCATGAAGCAGCATTTTGCGAATGATCCAAGTTGCACATGTTTGGGAGAGGTTTTAGCTCAGCCGCAGTTGGAGCACCTGCGATATATGCGAAATGTGCTGACTCATCGAGTGGTTCCCGGGAGAATGGCGTTTGTCGGTGGTAAAAAACATCAACAAACTGAGATCGGGTTGAAAGGTGGCGTCCCATTTAATGAGACGCTGACCTCAGTACCTCGGGAATACTTGTCTCGGATAACAGCCGACGTTGTGATGTCAATTGAGGGGTTTGTGAGTCGACATTTTGTCGAAGATTTCCGCACAGCTAGCTAACACCTAGTCTGCCGCCATCGCCATTTCGTATTCCTCGTTCGCTCTCATCCAGCGGTCTTCTGCGGCTTTCAGTTTGCGGGCGGCTTCGGCGCGTTTCTTTGAGACGGCGTTGGCTTTGGCGGCGTCTTTGGTGAAGAGAAGCGGATCGGAAAGCGCGCTGTCGTATTTCTTGATTTCGGCGTTCAGCGCTTCGACATGGTGTTCTTCGATCTCCACACGCTCCTTGAGCGGTTTGAGTGCGCGGCGCTTTTCGGCTGCGTCACGGCGTGTTTCGGCTTTGGAAGATTTGTCTTCTTTCGCGATGGGCGCTCTGGCGTCGTCGCGCGAGAGAAGGAATTGGCGGTAATCGTCCAGATCGCCGTCGAACGGGTTGACCGCACCGTTCGCGACCAGCAACAGGCGGTCGGTGGTGGCTTCGATCAGGCGGCGGTCGTGGCTGACGAGAACCACCGCGCCTTCGAAATCGTTGAGCGCGGTCATCAACTCGTTGCGCGCGTCGATATCGAGATGGTTGGTCGGTTCGTCGAGGATCAGCAGGTTCGGCTTGTCGAGTGTGGCGAGCGCCAGCATCAGGCGGGCGCGCTCGCCGCCGGAGAGTTTGGCGACGTCGGTCTTCACCTTGTCGGCGGAAAAGCCGAAACCGCCCAGCTGCGTGCGCAATTGCGTTTCGTTCAGTTTCGGGCGGACGCGGCTGAGCGTGACGAGCGGCGTCACCGAGCCGTCGAGTTCTTCCAGCTGATGTTGCGCGAAATAGCCGGGGATCAGTTTGCGGGCGCGTACGAGTTCGCCGCCCATGGTTTCGAGTTTGGCGACCAGCAGTTTGGCAAGGGTGGATTTTCCGTTGCCGTTTTTGCCGAGCAGCGCGATGCGGTCGTCGGGATCGATGCGCAGCGACAGATTGGTGAGAATGGGTTTGCCCGCTTCATAACCGACCGAGGCGTGATCCATGGTGATCAGCGGCGGGTTGGCGGAATCCGGTTGCGGGATGCGGATGGGGGCGACGTGTTCGTCCAGCGGGATGTTCACCGGGCCCAAGCGTTCCAGCATCTTGATGCGGCTTTGGGCCTGACGCGCTTTGGAGGCTTTGGCGCGGAAGCGGTCGACGAAAGATTGCAGGTGCTTTCGCGTGGCTTCCTGCTTCTTGGCGAAGGCCGCGTCGAGCATCTTCTTGGCGGCACGGACTTCGGCGAATTTGTCGTAGCCGCCGGAATAGAGCGTGAGCTTGCCGCGTTCCAGATGCAGGATGAATTCGGCGGCGGTGTTCAGAAGATCGCGGTCGTGGCTGACGATCAGAACGGTGCCGCGATATTTCTTGAGATAGTCCTCAAGCCACAGCACGCCTTCAAGATCGAGATAGTTGGTGGGTTCGTCGAGCAGCAGCAGATCGGGCGCGGAGAAAAGGATCGCGGCCAACGCCACGCGCATGCGCCAGCCGCCGGAGAATTCGGCGCAGGGGCGCAACTGGTCTTCGGGCGAAAAGCCGAGACCGGCCAGAATGGCGGCGGCGCGGGCGGGCGCGGAATAGGCATCGATGGCATCGAGCCGCGTGTGGATGTCGCCGATGCGGTGCGGATCGGTTGCGTGTTCGGATTCGGCCAGAAGGGCTGTGCGTTCCTTGTCGGCTTCAAGCACGGTGTCGAGCAGGCTGATCCGGCTCGATGGCGCTTCCTGCGACACGCTTCCCATGCGCGCGCCCGACGGCAGCGAAATATCGCCGCCATCGGCGTGGAGTTCGCCCTGAATGAGCTTGAGCAACGTCGTTTTGCCCGCGCCGTTGCGGCCCACCAGGCCCACGCGGCGGCCGGTGGGAAGTTGGGCGCTAGCGCCGGATAGGATTTCGCGGCCTGCGATCCGATAGGTGATGTTGTCGATTACCAGCATGGGCGGGGCTTTTAGCCACCAGCTTGCATGGGCGCAATCTGCTGGCTAAAAGGCGCGCGATTTCACGAATTGGAGTTTTCCATGGCGCTTGAGCGCACGTTCTCGATCATCAAGCCGGATGCCACGCGCCGGAACCTCACGGGCGCCATCGTCGACCGGCTGGAAAAGGCAGGCCTGCGCGTTGTGGCGCAGCGCCGCATCCGCCTGTCGAAGGAACAGGCCGAGGCGTTTTATGGCGTGCATCGCGAGCGCCCGTTCTTCGGCAGCCTGGTGGCGTTCATGACCTCGGGCCCCGTGGTCGTGCAGGTGCTGGAAGGCGAAAATGCGGTTGCCAAGAACCGCGAAGTGATGGGCGCCACAGACCCGGCGAAAGCCGCTGCCGGCACCATCCGCAAGGATTTCGCCGAATCCATCGAAGCCAATTCGGTGCATGGTTCGGATGCGGCGGAAACCGCGGCGAACGAAATCCGCTTCTTCTTCAGCGATCTCGAAATCCACCCGTAGCGGCTGCTAGTCTGCCGCCGAACCGGAGGCAGACATGCAAGGCAAGACAGTCGTTATCACGGGCGCGACCTCCGGCATCGGAGAAGTCGCGGCGGTCCGCCTTTCGGAAAAGGGTGCGCGCATCGTTCTGGTGGCGCGTGACAAGGCGCGTGCGGACGCGACGCTGAAGAAGCTCTCTGGCTCCGGGCACACGGTTCATTTCGCGGACCTCTCGCGGATTTCGGAAATGAAGCGGCTGGCGAACGAGTTGGCCGCCGAGCCGCAGATCGACGTGTTGATGAACAATGCGGGCGCGCTGTTCAATTCGCGGCAGGTGACCGAAGACGGTCTGGAGAAGACCTTCGCCACCAATCACATGTCGTATTTCGTGGTGACGAACCTGCTGCTGCCGAAGCTGAAGGCGGGCGCGCGCATCGTTTCCACCGCGTCGGATGCGCATAGGGGCGCGAAGCTCGATTTCGGCGATCTGCAATCTTCGAAGGGGTATTCGGGGTTTGCGGTGTACGGAAAGTCGAAGCTTGCGAACATCCTGTTCAATCGCGAACTGGCGCGGCGGATCGATGGCACGGGCGTGACGGCCAATTGCCTGCATCCGGGGTTTGTGGCGACGCGGTTCGGCGATCAGTCGGGCGGGATCGTTTCGGTCGCGGTGCGCGTGGTCAAACCCATTGGCGCGATTTCGCCGGAGAAGGGTGCGCAGACGATGATCTATCTGGCGTCTTCGCCGGATGTGGCGAACGTCAGCGGCAAATATTTCTACAAATGCGAAGTCGCGATCCCGACGAAGGAAGCGCAGGACGATGCGTCGGCGCAGGCGTTGTGGGACGTGAGTGCGAAGATTTCGGGCGTGGGGTAATGGACAAGAACCGCAAGCGCGAGATCGCGCGCGAATACAAGGAACGCAAGGTTTCGCCCGGCATCTATGCGGTGCGTTGCGTGCCTACGAACGAGGTCTGGGTCGGCAACACGCGCAATCTGGAGCGGCAGCAGAACGGAACGTTCTTTGCGCTCAGGCTGGGAAGCCATACCAACAAGAAGATGCAGGCGGCGTGGGCGCAGCATGGCGAAAGCGCGTTCGCCTATGAGCCGCTGGAAGAGATCGATGCGGAAGGGTTGACGGCTTATCTGATCAATGCGGCGTTGAAGGAACGCGAGCTGCATTGGCGCAAAGAACTCAATGCAGGGAACGTGATTTCGTGAACTCCCTCTCCCCCAGCGGGGGAGAGGGAATATGGACTACACGAACACCGCTCTTCCCATTTCCAGTTTCACCTTGCCTTCGGCGACCAGCTTGAGCGCGTTGGGATAGAGCTTGTGTTCTTCTTCCAGCACGCGGGCGGCCAATGTTGCTTCGGTGTCGCCGGGTAGAACCGGCACGGCGGCTTGGGCGATGATGGGGCCGGAGTCGAGTTCGGGGACGATGAAGTGGACGGTGCAGCCGGAGATTTTTACGCCCGCGTCTAACGCCTGCTGGTGAACGCGGATGCCTTTGAAGGCAGGCAACAGCGAGGGGTGGATGTTGAGAAGGCGGCCTTCCCAGACCCTCGCGAACCATTCGGAATGGATGCGCATGAAGCCTGCTTCGCAGATGAGTTGGATGCCTGCTTCGCGCAACGCCGCGTCGATGGCGCGGTCGAAGGCTTCTCTGGAGTCGAAATTGCGGTGGGAAATCGCTTTGGTGGGGACGCCTGCCTCACGCGCAATGGTGAGGCCGCCTGCGGTTTCGACGTTGGAAATCACCAGCGCGATTTCTGCCGGATAATCCGGCGCGGTTGCAGCGGCGATCAGCGATTTGAGGTTGCTGCCGCGGCCGGAAAGCAGGATGGCGGTTTTGACGCGCGCCATCAGAGCTTCAGCGTTCCCGTGTAACGCACTTTGGCTTCGCCATCGCCCTTGATCAGCGTGCCGATGCGCATCGCCTTTTCGCCCGCATTGCCGAAAGCATCGATGATCTGATCGGCTTTGGCTGCATCGGCGGCGACGATCAGGCCGATGCCACAATTGAAGGTGCGCAGCATTTCGCTTTCCGCGATACCTGCGGATTTGGCGAGCCAGCCGAAGATGGGAAGCGGTGTCCAGGCGCCGAGATCGATCTGGGCGTCCATACCTTCGGGCAGCGCACGCGGCAGGTTTTCGGTGATGCCGCCGCCGGTGATGTGCGCGAGGCCTTTGACGCCGCCGGTGCGGATCGCGGCAAGCGCGCTTTTCACATAGAGGCGGGTCGGCGCCATCAACGCTTGGCCCAGACTTTTTCCGGCTTCGAACGGAGCAGGGCTGTGATAGGCGCGCCCGCTGTCGGTCACCACGCGGCGCACCAGCGAGTAGCCGTTGGAATGCACGCCCGAAGAGGCAACGCCGATCAGCACATCGGCCTCGTGCATCGTCGCGGTCTTGGGCAGGATTTCTCCGCGTTCGACTGCGCCGACACTGAAACCTGCGAGATCGAAATCGCCGGGCTTGTAGAGGCCGGGCATTTCCGCCGTCTCGCCGCCGATCAGCGCGCAGCCGCTTTCCTTGCAGGCGCGGGCGATGCCTTCGATCACGCGGGCGGCTTCGTCGACGTTCAATTTTCCGGTGGCGTAGTAGTCGAGGAAGAAGAGGGGCTCTGCTCCCTGCACCACCAGATCGTTGACGCACATGGCGACCAGATCCTGGCCGATGCCGTCGAACTGGCCCGTCTCGATGGCGACCTTGAGCTTGGTTCCCACCCCGTCGGTGGAGGCGACCAGCACAGGATCCTTGAAGCCCGTGGCCTTGAGGTCGAACAGGCCGCCGAAACCGCCAAGGTCGGCATCGGCGCCGGAGCGCCGGGTCGATCTGGCGGCAGGGGCGATTCGTTCGACAAGGGCTTCGCCGGCGTCGATATCGACGCCCGCGTCCTTATAGGTGAGGCTGTTGCGGCCACTGGGCGGTGTTGTCATGGCCCGGGAATCCGAGATTTGGGTGCAGGGCCTCTGTTAAACGAGGGGACAACCAGAGTCCAAGCCGCGCTTTCGCCTTTTCGGCCCGGCCTCTATATTCGGGGCCTGCTATAGGTCCTTCATGCACCGCTTTATTCTCTGTCTCGCTTTCCTCCTGGCCGCAGGCCTGCCCGCCCGCGCGGCCGACAATCTGTTCACCGTCAAGAATGTGCCGGTGGACGCCACGGCCGCGGCCTCGGTCGAGGCCCAGACCATCGCCATCAATGGCGGCCGGCCCAAGGCCTGGACCATCCTCTACAAGCGCCTGACCCGACAGGAGGACTGGGGCCGCCAGCCCCAGCTCGACGATGCTTCGATCCAGCGGCTGATCCGCAGTTTCGACGTGACCGACGAGCGGCGCTCGACCACCCGCTATGTGGCGAAGGTCACCTATGTGTTCAGCCAGCCGGCGGTCGAACGCCTGCTGCGCGCCAACAACATCTCTTACGTGGTGGCGCAGACGCGGCGCATCCTGGTGATTCCGCTTTCGCCCAATTTCGCGCTTGGCGACAGCTGGGCGATGGCCTGGTCCGATCCGCGCTTTTCGGGCGGGGTGGTGAGCGCGGTGTTGCCGGAAGAAGGCGATGCGGCAGCCCTTTCGGGGATGACGTTCGACACGGCGAGCTGGAATGCGGTGTCGGGGATCGCTGCGCGCGCACATGCGAGCGATGTGGTGGTGGCCGATCTGGCGCCGGGTAACGGTTCGGTACGGCTGAAACGTTTGGTCGCGGGCCAGCCCATCGTTGCGAGCGTGGAAGTGCCGGGCAAATCGGCTGCTGCTGCGGCGCAAGCGGCATTCGAAGCGATTTCCGATTTCTGGAAGAACAAGTCGGCGGTCGATTTCAGCCAGAAAGCCAAATTCACCGCCGAAGCGACGTTCCATTCGCTCAGCGAATGGGCTTCGCTGCAGGCCAAACTCGGAACCATCCAGACCGTTGTCGGTATCGACATGGTGGCCTTCAACATGAACGAGGCGCGGGTGGATATCGCCTATGTGGGATCGTTCGATCAGTTGCGCGGCACGATGGCCGATGCGGGCATCGCGATGAGCTCGCGCGACGGAACGTGGTGGATCAGCCGCAACGAGGGGCAACCGTGATCGCGCTTCTGCGCCAGATCCCGAACCTGCTCACGGCACTCAGGCTTGCCTGCGCGCCGATCACGGCTTTGCTTCTTCTCGATCATGCTTATCCGGCGGCGCTTGCCGTGTTCGCCTTTGCAGGGCTGACCGATGCGCTCGACGGTTTTCTTGCCAAGCGTTACGGCCTGGATACGCGCGTGGGTGCGTGGCTCGATCCGGCGGCGGACAAATTGCTGATGCTGGCCTCGTTCCTGGCGCTCACCTATGTCGCGGCGACGCCGCCATGGCTGACGGTGCTGGTGCTGGCGCGCGATGCGGCGATCGTGCTGGCGGTGCTGCTGGCCAAATCCATGGGCTGGCCGCTGCGCGTGCAGCCGCAGCTTTTGGGCAAGATCAGCACGGCGATACAGGTGGTTTATGTCGGTTTGATGCTGGTGCTGCTGGCGGCGAACATCGATTGGCCACGGTTTTCCTACTATGCCGCGGTTGTCACGGCGGTGTTCACGCTGGCGTCCTGGCTTTCTTATGGTCAGGTGTTCTTGCGCGCGATCTCCGTTCGGTATAGCCGCCCGGCCTGATGGCTTCTCAACTCACGCTCTCCTGGGAAATGTCGCCCGCGCTCGGCCGCGGCGATTTCATTGTGGCCGACGGCAATCGCGCGGCCGTGACGTTCATCGACTCTTGGCCGAATTGGCAGGGGCCGGCCGCGATCCATGGGCCGATGGGCGCGGGCAAATCGCATCTGGTGACGGCGTGGGCGGCGGCATCGGATGCGAAGGTGCTGACGGCAACCGCGCTCAATCTCGAAACGGTTTCGCAATTGGGCGCGCGCGATGCGATTGCCGTCGAAGACGTCGACAGTGCGCTGCCGAGCGACATCCGCGACCGGGCGCTGTTCGCATTGTTCGAACGCGGCGCGCCGTTTCTTTTGACTGGGCGCGAGGCGGCGGCGGGGTGGCCGACGGTGCTTCCCGATCTGCGCTCGCGGTTGAACGCGCTTCTCTCCTTTCCGGTCTGGGCGCCGGACGATGCGCTGCTCACGCAACTGGCGCGCAAGCTGTTCGCCGACCGTCAGCTTCAGGTGCCCGAAGCAGTGATTTCGCAGATGATCGTCTCGCTGGAACGCTCGCCCGGGGCCATTCGAGATTTCGTGTCGCGCGCCGATGCCAAGGCGCTGGCGGAAAAACGCGCGGTGACGACGGCGCTGATACGAGATTTGCTCAGCGGTTCAGGCGGGTGAGGCAAGCGTCGCCAGCACCTTTTTGGGATCGTGTGCCAGGACGATCAGCAGCGAGCGCGCCGCCGGATCGATGGCGTTTCGTCCCTGTTCCCAATTGCGCAATGTCGCCAAGGGAATCCGCAAAGCGCGCGCGAATTGCTCCTGCGTCATGCCGAGCCGTTTGCGGATGACTTGCGGGGAATGACTGTCTTCTATGCGAAGGAAATGATCGGGGTCTTCGCCGTCTTCGATCATGTGGCGCCGGATATCTTTTTCGGTGGTCGCATCGAACCGGTCGGCATCGAATTTCGTTTTGCCGGCCTTGATCTCTTTCAGCGACTTGCGAACGATTGCCATAACTCAACTTCCTTCTTTCGCGCCCGGCGGGCCGAGATGATGCGGCGAACATTGTCCCGGTCGGTGTAAACGACGGTGAGGATATTGCGGCCAACTGAGCCCACCGCCACGATCCGCACTTCAAGCCATTCCTCGCGGATGTCGCACCATTCGATGACCGGACCATCGAAGATCAGTGCGGCATGGTCATAACCGAATCCGCGTTCCCGGAAATTGCGTTCGCTCTTTGCTTCGTCCCATTCGAATTCCATGCACAGACTACGTTATTCGCGTAGTTCCTTCAATGCAACCACCGGTAGATTACGCTGAGTCGCTTGGGTTTTTTGCCGTCATGACAGCTTAATGAAGCTGGGCTAGCGTCGGGCCATGGCCGAGCCGAAGATTGAGTTTGAAGAGGGGCGGGAAGTGCCCGCTGCCGAGGCGTTGGGGGTGTCTGGGGACACTCAACCCATTGATTCGGCTACGCCAAGCCGGTTCATGAACCGGGAACTTTCGTGGCTCGCCTTCAACCGGCGGGTTGTCGAGGAGGCTCAGAACAAGGGCCATCCCCTGCTGGAACGGGTCCGGTTCCTGTCGATTTCGGCCTCCAACCTCGACGAGTTTTACATGGTCCGCGTGGCGGGCCTGAAGGGCATGATCCGCGAGGGGATCGTCAGTACGAGCGAGGATGGGCTCACCCCTGCCCAGCAGCTTTCCAAGGTGGAGCAGGTTGCAGCCCAACTGATCGCCGATCAGCAGACCGTCTGGGTCGAATTGAAGGCCGAACTGCGCGCAGCGGCGATGCAGGTGCTCGAACCCGGTGAACTCACCTCGGCTGACCGCGAATGGCTGGAAAAAGAATTCCGCGATCTGATCTTCCCGGTGCTGACACCGCTTGCCATCGATCCGGCGCATCCCTTTCCGTTCATCCCCAATCTCGGATTTGCGCTGGCGCTGCGTTTGAAGCGGCGGCGCGACGGCAAGTTCGTCAACGCGCTTTTGCCGGTGCCTGCGCAATTGCAGCGCTTCATGCGTTTGCCCGACAAGGATCAGGCGATCCGTTTCGTGGCGCTGGAAAACGTGATCGAGATGTTCCTCGATCATCTGTTCCCCGATCACTCCGCGACCGGCGTGGGCATGTTCCGCATCCTGCGCGACAGCGACGTGGAAGTGGAAGAAGAAGCCGAAGATCTGGTGCTGCTGTTTGAATCGCTGTTGAAGCGGCGGCGGCGCGGCTCGGTCATCCATATGAAATGCAGCGCCTCGATGCCGGGCGAACTGCGCGAATTCATTGCCGAACATCTCGACCTCGATCCGAGCGAGCTGGTCATTCAGCACATGATGGGGCTTTCCGACCTCAAGCAGTTGATCGTGGAGGATCGCACCGATCTTCTGTTCAAGCCCTACAATGCGCGCTTCCCCGAACGTATCCGCGACAATGGCGGAGATTGTTTCGCCGCCATCCGCGCCAAGGATCTGATCGTCCATCATCCGTTCGAAAGCTTCGACGTGGTGGTGCAGTTCATCCGGCAGGCGGCGCTCGATCCCAATGTGGTGGCGATCAAGCAGACGCTCTATCGCACGTCCTCGGATTCACCCATCGTCAAGGCGCTGATCGAGGCGGCGGAAGCGGGCAAGTCCGTCACCGCGCTGGTCGAATTGAAGGCGCGGTTCGATGAAGCGGCGAACATCAAATGGGCGCGCGATCTGGAACGTGCTGGCGTGCAGGTCGTCTATGGCTTCATCGAATTGAAGACGCACGCCAAGGTGAGCCTGGTGGTGCGCCGTGAGGCAGGGCATCTGCGTACTTACGTGCATTTCGGCACCGGCAATTATCATCCGCAGACCGCGAAGGTTTACACCGATCTGTCGCTTTTCACCGCCGATCCGGCGCTGGGGCGCGATGCGGCCAAGCTGTTCAACTTCATCACCGGTTATGCCGAGCCTGCGAGCCTTGAGAAGATCGCGATCTCGCCGCTGACCTTGCGCAAGCAACTCATTCAATCCATCGGCGAAGAAATCATCCATGCCCGCGAAGGACGCCCCGCCGCGATCTGGGTGAAGCTCAATTCGCTGGTCGATTCCGAGGTCATCGACTGGCTGTACAAGGCAAGCCGCGAAGGCGTGAAGATCGATCTGGTGGTGCGCGGTATCTGCTGCCTGCGTCCGGGCGTGCCGGGGCTTTCGGAGAACATCCGCGTCAAATCCATCGTCGGACGGTTCCTGGAACACGGCCGTATCGTTTGCTTCGGCGCGGGCCATGGGCTGCCGTCGCCCAAATCTAAGGTCTACATCTCGTCTGCCGACTGGATGCCGCGCAATCTCGACCGCCGGGTGGAGGCGCTGGTGCCGATCGAGAACCCGACCGTGCATCAACAGGTGCAGGACCAGATCATGGTCGCGCTGTTCAAGGACACGGCCCAGACCTGGTGGATGAGCGGGGATGGAACCTATCAGCGCGATCCCGCCGGTTCCGAGCCCAATGCCTTCTCCGCCCACACCTATTTCATGACCAACCCCTCGCTTTCGGGGCGCGGCCGGGCGCTGAAGAAGTAAGCCTGCGGTGGCAATCGCCGCCGCCGCCCGGTAAACTTCGAGTCCCGTGACCCAACTGACACAAAACGAAGCGAAGCCAATACCTTCCGCGCGTCCAGCCGCGCGGCGAGGCCATGTCGGCATTGTCGATATCGGCTCTAACTCGGTGCGTCTGGCGGTGTTCGACGGGTTCAGCCGCAGCCCCGCCACCCTGCACAACGAAAAGGCCATCTGCGCCATCGGCCGCAACATGGTCACGACCGGGAAATTGAACGCGGACGGTATCGGCATGGCGCTGGCGGCGCTGAGCCGGTTCAAGATGATCGCCGATGCGCTGGAGGCCCCAGTGCGCGAGGCGGTGGCGACGGCTGCCGCGCGTGATGCGGTCAACGGACAGGAATTCATCCGCCGGGCGGAAGCTGCCTGGGGTAGCCCGATCCGCATTCTCTCCGGCGAGGAAGAGGCGCGGCTGGCGGCGGAAGGCGTGCTCTCCGGCACGCCGGAGGCCGATGGGCTGGTCGCCGATCTGGGCGGCGGCAGCCTCGACATGGTGACGGTGAAGGATGGGCGCACGGGGGCGGCGATGACGCTGCCTTACGGACCCTTACGTTTGATCGACCTGTCGAAAGACGATCCGGAAAAGGCGCGCAGGATCGTCGATGAAGGGCTCGACAAGTTGCGCAAGCTTGGAAACCTCGAAGGCCGTTCGCTGTATGCGGTGGGCGGCATCTGGCGCAGCTTCGCGCGCGTGGACATGGAAGAGTCGGGTTATCCGCTCCATGTGCTGCACCACTACACGATCCCGCGCAGGCGCGCGCTCAGGCTGTGCGAAGTGGTTTCGCAGCTTTCGAAGAAATCCGTCGAGCGAATGAAAGTGATCTCGCGGCGGCGCGCCGAAGCATTGCCGTATGGCGCCATCGTGCTCGAACGGCTTTTGATGGAAGGCAATTTCAAGGACATCGTGGTCTCCGCCTTCGGTCTGCGCGAAGGGTTGCTGCACGAGCGGCTGAGCGAGGAAGAACGCGCCAAGGATCCGCTGATCGAGTTCGCCATCAACATGAATGCGCGCGAGGCGCGCGTTCCGGCGCACGCGAACGAGATATTCTCCTGGTGCACCGATATCTTTCCGGCCGAGACCGCGCAGTTGCGCCGGGTGCGGCGGGCGACGTGTCTGTTCTCCGATGTGAACTGGCGGCGTCATCCCGACGATCGCGCCTTCGGGGCATTCAACCAGATCCTGACCGCGCCGTTCTCGGGCGCGGATCATCGCGAGCGTGCGCTGATCGCCACTGCGATCTATCACCGCTATTCGGGCGACGAGGATTTTCCGCGCCAGCTCAAACAGGCGGGCCTGCTCAACGAAGAAGACGAGGTCTATGCGAAGATGCTGGGGCTGACGCTGAGGCTTGCCTTCGCGCTTTCGGCCTCGGCGTCGGGCGAGTTGCCCAACTATCGCTTGCGGCTCACCCCCAACCGGGTTGTGCTCGAAGTCCCTCGCCGTCGTGAGGCCATTGCCGCCGATCCGGTTCAGAAGCGCCTGAATGCGCTGGCTTCCGCGCTCGACCGCAAGGCGGAGATTTTGATCGGCTGAGGCCGTCGCTTGCATCCCCGCCCGGACGGGTCTTTAACAGTCGGGCTTGCGGGGGTCGAAGGAGAGTTCCATGGGTGCCTTGAGCATCTGGCATATTCTGATTTTGGCGGTTGTGGGCCTTCTGCTGTTCGGCGGCCGTGGCAAGATTTCCGACCTGATGGGCGATGTCGGCAAAGGCATTCGCAGCTTCCGCCAGGGCCTCAACGATTCCGACGATCAGCGCCATCTTCCCGACCGGCGCGATGAGAAGGACACCATCGGACATTAATAGCCGTGTTCGATCTTAGCTGGGCCCATATCCTTATCCTTCTGGTCGTGGCCCTTGTCGTGGTGGGTCCGAAGGATTTGCCGCGGCTGATGCACATCGTCGGCCGCTGGGTGGGCAAGGCCCGCGCGATGGCCAACGAATTCCGCAAAAGCTTCGACGAGATGGCGCGGCAAGGCGAGCTCGATGAGCTGCGCAAAGAGATCGCGGCGCTGCGCGCCGAACGACCGCTCGCCAATCTCGAACAGGATCTCGGCAGGCATATCGAGCACGGCATCATGCCGCCCGATGAAAAAGTCGATGCAAAGCCCGATCCCAATCAGGTGATGATGCCGAAACCGGCGGAGGAAACGCCGCCCGCGCCCGTCAAAGCGGATCAGCCGTGACCAAACCTTCTGTCGAAGACGAAGCCGCCATCGAGGCGACCAAGGCGCCGTTGATGGAGCATCTGGTCGAGCTTCGCAAACGCCTGATCTATTCGATGCTGGCGTTTGTGCTGTGTTTCGTCATCTGCTTTTTTTTCGCCCAGCATATTTATGCGTTCCTGACCGAGCCGCTGGCCGCAACGCTCAAGGGCCAACCCAATGCGCATCTGATCTACACCGCGCCGGGCGAAACGTTCTTCACCTATATGAAGGTCGGCATGTTCGCGGGGCTTTGCCTTGCGTTCCCCATCATCGCCGCGCAGGTGTGGATGTTCGTGGCGCCGGGGCTTTATCGCCAGGAGCGCCGCGCGTTTCTGCCGTTCCTTGTGGCGACGCCGGTTTTGTTTCTGACGGGAGCGGCCTTCGTTTATTACGTGATGCTGCCATTCGCGCTGAAATTTTTCGCGGGTTACGAAACGCAAGGCGGCAACGGCACGCTCGGCATCGAACTTCAGGCGAAGGTGAGCGAGTATTTCGATTTCGTCGCGACGTTGATCATCGCCTTCGGTCTGACCTTTCAATTGCCGGTGCTGCTGTCGCTGCTGGGCAAGGTGGGCATCGTGACGGCGGCGCAGCTTCGCAGCATGCAGCGCTATGCGATTGTCGGCATCTTCGCGGTGGCCGCGATTATCACCCCGCCCGATGCGATCAGCATGATCAGCCTGGCCGTGCCTTTGGTTGCGCTCTACGAGATTTCCATCTGGTGCGTGAAGCTGATCGAGCGCGGGCGGGCCAAATCCGCCGGGGCCCAGCCTACCTAAGACGGACTGTCCGAAATGGTGACACCTGTCGATGGGCGGCCGGACTAAGCCCTTGAGTCGGATGATTCGGCACGGCTCTTGCTCGCTGCTACCCTAAAATGGGTTTGAGTAGGGGTAATGGCATGGTTTTCAGGGCTTTCGGCTTAGCGGCCGCCTTCGGTGCAGCGCTTTTCACGGTCACGGCCGTCAGTGCCGCGCCGATCACCACCTTTACGGACAAGAGTGCCTGGACCACGGCCGTTACCGGCATGACGGTCATCAACACGATCTCCAATCCCAATGCCGACGGGACGACGGTGACCTCGATCACGCTCGATGACGGCACGGTGCTCTCTCTTGGATCTGGCGTTGCCGTTGCGCATCCGCCGGGCGGCGGCACGGGCTGGGGTGCGTGGGGCGCGAGCGGTTACACCGGCGCGGTCTATTGGTCGAAAGGCGCGACAAACCTGAATTTCGGCATCACGCCGGTTGAAGCTTTCGGCGTTGAACTGGAAACGGAAAACAACAAGGCGAGCACGATCACGCTGACCTTGAGCGACAGTTCGGTCATCACCCACACGTTCGACAACAACAGCACCGTGAACTTCTTCGGCTGGGTTGGCGCAGGCGTCACCTCCGCCGTGATCGACGGCAACGACGATTTTGCTTTCGGCAATTTCGTGACGGCCAGCACGCCCGATGGGGCGCCGGAACCGGCCACGTTGAGCCTGATCGGCGCGGGTCTGGCGGGCTTGGGCGCGCTGCGCCGCCGCAAGGCCAAGGCGTAAGCCAAGCTTACACCCGAATTGGGAAACGGCGGTCTTCGGGCCGCCGTTTTTCCTTGCGCATTCGGGCATAAATTCCTTCGGATGCGACGGAGCTTTACCGGCTGAATCCCGCGTGCCATTACCGGCCAGCCTCAGGATCACGGTTCCATGCACGACATCCGCGCCATCCGCGAAGACGCCGAAGCCTTCACCAATGGCCTCAAGCGCCGCGGCGTGGCGGATGCGCAGGCGCTGACCAACGACATTCTGGACCGCGATCACGGATTGCGCGCGCTGTTGACGCGTCTGCAGGAAGCGCAGGCGCGGCGCAACGAAGCTTCGAAACTGATAGGCCAGGCGAAGGCGAAGAAAGACGAAGCGCAGGCGCAAAGCCTGATGGCTGAAGTGGCGGGGCTGAAGGACGAGATTCAGAAGGGCGAAGAAGAAGAACGCACGCTCAAGAAGGCGCTCGACGATGTTCTGGCCGCCATTCCCAATCTGCCTGCGAGCGATGTGCCGGACGGCGCGAATGAGAACGACAATGTCGAAGTGAAGGCGCGCGCTTTCGGAACGCCGCCGGGGAAGAACGCGCCGAAGGAGCATTTCGATCTGGGCGAGAAGCTCGGCCTGATGGATTTCGAGCGGGCGGCGAAGGTTTCCGGTTCGCGGTTCGTGTTTCTAAAAGCGGGATTGGCGCGGCTGGAACGCGCGCTCGGCAATTTCATGCTGGACCTGCAGACCGGTGAATTCGGTTACACCGAAATGCAGGTGCCGCTGATGGTGCGCGACGATGCGGCGTTCGGCACCGGACAGTTGCCGAAATTCTCGGAAGATCTGTTCCGCACCACCAACGATTTCTGGTTGATTCCGACGGCGGAAATCTCGCTGACGAATTTCGTGCGCGAGGAAATTCTCGACGACGAGAAATTGCCGTTGCGCTTCACTGCTTGGACGCCGTGTTTCCGGTCCGAAGCTGGGGCTGCGGGCAAAGACACGCGCGGGATGATCCGCATGCATCAGTTCTCGAAGGTGGAACTGGTGTCGATCACCACGCCGGAGCAATCTGTGGCCGAGCATGAGCGGATGACGGATTGCGCGCAGGCGGTTTTGAAGCGGCTCAATCTCGCCCATCGCGTGGTGACGCTTTGCACGGGCGACATGGGTTTTTCGGCGACCAAGACCTATGACATCGAGGTGTGGCTGCCGGGGCAGAACCGGTTCCGCGAAATCTCGTCGTGCTCGAATTGTGGGGATTTCCAGGCGCGGCGGATGAATACGCGCTACCGGACCAAGGACAGCAAGGGAACGCGTTTCGTGCACACGCTCAACGGTTCCGGGCTTGCTGTCGGGCGCACCTTGATCGCGGTGATGGAGAATTATCAGAACGACGATGGTTCCATTTCCATTCCCGATGTGTTGCGGCCTTATATGGGTGGAATGGAAAAGATCGGTCCCTAGATGCGCATTCTTGTCACCAATGATGACGGCATTCATGCGCCGGGGCTTGGCGTTGCAGAGAAGATCGCCCGCGCCTTGAGCGATGATGTTTGGGTTGTTGCGCCCGAAACCGAGCAATCGGGGGCTTCGCATTCGCTGACGCTGACGCAGCCTTTGCGCCTGCGCGAAATCGAGAAGCAGCGGTTTGCGACCACCGGCACGCCGACCGATTGCGTGATGATGGCGGTGGCGGAAATCCTGAAGGACAAGAAACCGGATCTTATTCTGTCCGGCGTCAATCGCGGCTCGAATATTGCCGATGACGTGACCTATTCGGGCACCATCGCGGGCGCGATGGAAGGAACGGCCCTTGGCATTCCTTCGATTGCGCTGAGCCAGGCTTATGGTTTCGACGAAGGTTACAAGGTGCGCTGGCAGTGCGCGGAGACGCATGGGCCGGCCATCGTGAAGCGGTTGATGGAGATCGGCTGGCCGGAACCGCAGGAAGTTTTGATGAACGTCAATTTCCCGGATCGCGAACCGGGCGATGTGGCGGGCGTCGAAGTGGTGAGCCAGGGCAAACGCGACATGCAGACGGCGGTGATGGACCGGCGCGTCGATATGCGCGGCAATCCGTATTACTGGATCGGGTTCAAGCGCGTGCGCTCCAATCCCAATGAAGGCACCGATCTGCGCGCGATCTATGAAGGGCGCATCGCGATCACGCCATTGCACCTGAATCTCACCGAATATCGCGTGCTGGAAAAGCTGCGCAGTCAGTTTTCAAAAGACGCATGATGAGCGAGCGCGCCATTTCGCTTGTCATGGCGCTGCGCAAGCAAGGCATTACTGACAAACGCGTGCTCGAAGCCATCGAGAAGACGCCGCGCGAGGTGTTTGTCGAAGACGCATTCGAGATGAGTGCGTATGAAAACACAGCCCTTCCCATCGCCTGCGGCCAGACGATCAGCCAGCCTTATGTCGTGGCCTATATGACTGAGGCGCTGCAGCTCGATGAGAAGATGCGGGTGCTCGAGATCGGCACCGGCTCGGGCTATCAGGCGGCGGTGCTCGCCCCGCTCTGCCGGCGCGTCTATTCCATCGAACGGCACCGTCCGCTTTTAAGAAAAGCTGAGGAGAGGTTTCGCAAGCTAAGGCTGGACAACATCACCACTAGATTTGGTGATGGCTTCAAGGGGTGGGCTGAACAGGCCCCCTTCGACCGCATAATTATTACCGCGGCGGTGCCCGAAGTGCCCGAAAGTCTTATCGAACAGTTAAAAACGGGGGGAATGATGATCGCCCCGGTGGCGGATAAAGCTCCGGCGGAAAGCATTTCTCAACTTTTAACCAAGATTATTAAGACCGATACGGGCGTAAGGCGAGAACCGCTGATCCCCGTGATGTTCGTGCCCATGTTACCGGGCTTGCCCCAGGAGCCGCAGAATGCGGGTGGATCGGAGCGAAAGGGTTGAAGGACGGAGCGGCCGCGCACTGGCCGTGATCCTGTTCGCCGCCATCGCACTTTCGGCCTGTTCGCATTTCGACAAGGAACCGCCCGTCGCGGACGGTCCGGGCGCAAAGACGCATTTCACGGTCACCGTGCGCGACGGCGATACGATCTATGGGATCGCGGGGCGCTACGGCGTCAGCGTTGCCGATCTGATCGATGCCAACGACCTGACCGACAAGGATCGCATCTATACCGGCGAAGTGCTGCGCGTTCCGGGTGCGGCGCGCAAACCGCGTTATGCCGATTCCGGTGTTCCTGTTCCCCGGCCGAAACCCCGTTATGGCCGTGGCGCGCCGGTGATCACCTTGGCGGCATACAAACCGCAAGACGATTCAGATCTGGATGGCGCGCAATCGGTGATCGACCGGTTGGGCGGTTCGCCCAACGACCGTGATGTATCGGCCTATCAGGACATGTCGCGCGACAACGGCTTTGCGCGTTTCGCCTGGCCGATTTCGGGCCGCATCATCTCGCCGTTCGGCGCCAACACCACCGGCGAACGCAACGACGGCATCAATATCGCGGCCGATCGCGGCACGCCCATTCATGCGGCGGCAGATGGCGTCGTCACCTATTCGGGCAATGAGCTGAAGGGCTACGGCAATCTGGTGCTGATCAAGCATACCGATGGTTATGTCACCGCCTATGCCCATGCCGAACGCACGCTGGTCAATCGCGGCGACAAGGTTTCGCGCGGGCAGGTGATCGCCTATAGCGGCGAAACCGGCGACGTCACCGAACCGCAATTGCATTTCGAAATCCGGCACGACACCAAGCCGGTCGATCCGAAGCCGCTGCTGGTGGCTTCGCGCTGATCCCACCCTCCCCTTGAGGGAGGGTCGAAAAATCCGTCGGGATTTTTCGGGGAGGGGTCAATGCTCAAGCAGGTTGGACCCCTCCCCGAAAAATTTCTTCGCTGCGCTTCGAAATTTTGTCGACCCTCCCTCAAGGGGAGGGTGAAGAGTTCAATCCAGCTTTTTGCCGAGTTCGCCCGCCAAATCCTGCACGAATTGCCACGCCACGCGGCCTGAGCGGCCGCCGCGGCCTGCGGCCCAGGCCAGTGCGCGCGGATGCATATCGCTGGCCTTCAGGCCGTAGTGTTTTGCGTAACCATCGATCATCGCGAGATATTCGTCCTGCCCGCAATTGTGAAAGCCGAGCCAGAGCCCGAAACGATCCGACAGCGAGACTTTTTCTTCGACCGCTTCCGACGGATTGATCGCGGTGGAGCGTTCGTTCTCCATCATGTCGCGCGGCATCAGATGGCGCCGGTTCGACGTGGCGTAGAACAGCACATTCGATGGCCGTCCTTCGATGCCGCCTTCGAGGGCTGCTTTGAGCGATTTGTAGCTGGTGTCGTCGCGGTCGAACGAAAGATCGTCGCAATAAAGCAGGAAGCGGCGGTCGGATTCGCGCAGCAGCCGCAGCAACACCGGCAGGGTGGAGATTTCTTCGCGGTGGATTTCGATGAGCGCAAGCTGCGTCTTGCCTTTGCGCGTCTTGTTCACCTCGGCATGGGCGGCTTTGACGAGCGAGCTTTTGCCCATGCCGCGCGCGCCCCAAAGAAGCGCGTTGTTGGCGGGAAGACCATCCGAAAAGCGGCGGGTGTTTTCCAGCAGCGTGTCGCGCGCCTGATCCAGGCCCTTCAGGAGAAAGAGCGGGATGTGGGCAACCTGTTCGACCGCCACGAGGCCGCCGTGGCTCGGCTCCCAGACGAAGGCTGCGCCCGTGGCCGGTGCCGCTGTCAGCACCGATGTGGGCGCCAGCCGCTCCAGCGCCGCGGCGATGCGCGCCATGGGCTCTGTGGAGCCTGTTGTTTTGGCCGTTTTCGTTCGTTTTGCCATAGGCTTAGCCTCTTTCGCCCCTGCGGTTGCAATGCGGGGGGCCGCCGCTATAGTCCGCCCGCGCCGCACCGGACCCCATTATGGACACTCAGTTTCTCACGTCGTTCGTTCCGATCATCGCGATCTTCGGGATCATGTATTTCCTCATGATCCGTCCGCAACAGCAGCGCGTGAAGCAGCACCGCGAGATGGTGGAGAACGTGCGCCGCGGCGACACCGTGGTCACTGCTGGCGGTATCGTCGGCAAGGTGGCCAAGGTCAAGGACGATCAGGAGATCCTGATCGACATCGCCGACAACGTGCAGGTGCGGGTGCTGAAATCCACGCTCAGCGAAGTCCGCGTCAAATCCCCTGACAACAAGGACTGAGGCCTAGATGCTGCAGGTCTCTCTGTGGAGTCGCGTCATCACCGGGCTGATCGTTCTGATCGGGCTGCTGGTCGCCATTCCGAACGCGCTGCCCGACAGCGTGCTGTCCAAGCTGCCCGCCTGGCTGCCGCACAGCACGGTGAGCCTGGGCCTCGACCTGCAGGGCGGATCGTATCTTCTGCTCGAAGTGCAACTCGACCAGGTGCAGAAGGACAAGCTTGAATCGGTGATGAGCGATATTCGCGTCGGCCTCAGGAAGGCGCGCATCGCATTCAACGTTTCGGCCAAGGACGACACCATCGCGGTGAAGATCCGCGATCCGCAGCAATACGATGCGGCCAAGAAGCTGATCGGCGAACTCAATCCGGTGCTGACCAGTTCGCTTCTGGGCGCGGGCACCAAGGAATTTGCGATCACCGAGCCGGGGCCCAACCAGCTCTCGCTGAAGCTGACCGACGAATACAAGGCGCAGACACAAACCCAGACGCTGAACCAATCCATCGAAGTGGTGCGCCGCCGCATCGACGAGATGGGCACGCGCGAACCCACCATCGAACGGCAGGGCGAAGACCGCATTCTGGTGCAGGTGCCAGGCCTTTCCGATCCCGACCAGCTGATCAAGATTCTGGGCACCACCGCCAAGATGACGTTCCAGCTTGTCGATGAAAGCGCCGATCTGAACCAGGCTGCGCGCGGTATCGTGCCCATCGGCGACGAGCTTCTGCCGCAGGAAACAAAGGCCGGACAACCGCCCGCGCCGCCGCTGGTGGTGCAGAAGCGCATCATGGTTTCGGGCGACCGCCTGACGAGCGCCCAAGCCGGGTTCAATCAGCAGACGAGCGAACCCAACGTCAGCTTCCGCTTCGATTCGGTGGGCGCGCGCCAGTTCGGCGATGTGACCAAGGCCAATACGGGACGGCGCTTCGCCATCATTCTCGACAAGAAGATCATTTCGGCGCCGGTGATCCGCGAGCCGATTCTGGGTGGGCAGGGCGAAATCTCCGGCAGCTTCACCAGCGAGACGGCAAACGATCTGGCCGTGTTGCTGCGTGCAGGCGCATTGCCCGCACCACTCAAGGTTATCGAACGGCGCACGGTCGGTGCGGAACTTGGCGCGGACTCGGTGAAGGCCGGTCGCTATTCCGCTATGGCGGGATTGTTCCTGGTCGCGCTGTTCATGATCGGGCGCTACGGCATGTTCGGGTTCTTCGCCGATATCGCGCTGACCTTGAACATCGTGCTGTTGATGGCGGCGCTGACCCTGTTCGGCGCCACGCTGACCCTGCCGGGCATCGCGGGCATCGTGCTCACCATGGGTATGGCGGTCGACGCCAACGTGCTGATCTACGAGCGTATCCGCGAAGAACAGCGAAACGGGCGAGGCATGATCGCCTCCATCGACACCGGGTTCCGCCGGGCCATGGCGACGATTGTCGATGCCAATATGACCCATCTGATCGCCTCGCTGATCCTGTTCCAGCTTGGGTCGGGGCCGGTGCGCGGCTTCGCCGTGACCCTGGGCGTGGGCATCATCACCTCGTTCTTCACCGCGGTCATGGTGACCCGGCTGATCGTGGTGCTCTGGCTGAACGTCCGCCGGCCCAAACGGCTCACAATTTAGGCAAAAACCCCTCAACAGACGCGGAAACTCGCGTTAAACTGACGCACAGACTCATTTGTGCTGAGGGGCAACGTCATGGCTGCGTTTCTGGGAAATCTGCGTAACGTCGTGATCGCGGGCTTTGTGCTCGCGGCCATCGTGTTCGGTATCTATTGCAAGACTCAAGGCTTCGATGCGGCTTCGTTCTGGCCGTTCTTCATACGGTGGTGCCACGTCATCTCCGGCGTGATGTGGATCGGGCTGCTCTGGTATTTCAATTTCGTCTCGACGCCGACCACGCCGAAGATTCCGGAAGAGTTGCGGCCCGCGCTCGGCAAATACATCACGCCGGCGGCGCTGTTCTGGTTCCGCTGGGGCGCGATGGGCACAATCTTCTTCGGGCTGATCCTTGCTTACATGAACGGCTATCTGGTGCAGGCCTATACGCTCGATGCGATCGAGGGCTTCGTGTCGCCCAAGGCGATCATCATCGGTATCGGCATGTGGCTGGGCACGATCATGTGGTTCAACGTCTGGTTCCTGATCTGGCCGAACCAGCAGAAGGCGCTGAACATCGGCGGCAAATATCCCGATCTGGCCGCGGCCGATAAAGCGGCGGCGGGCAAGACGGCGGGGCAATTCAGCCGCATCAACACGCTGCTTTCGATCCCGATGCTGTTCTGCATGGTTGCCGCGCAGAACATTCTCTGATCGAAACAGATTTGGACTAAGATCGGCCGCCCGATATCCGGGCGGCCTTTTCTTTGGCGGATATGGATAGAAGCGCTTCTTTTGCGGCCTGTGTGGATGCCGTGCGCAAGCACGATCCCGACCGCTATTTCTCCGTGCTGTTCGCGCCCAAACATCTGCGCCTGCCACTGATGGCGCTTTATGCGTTCAATTACGAGATCGCGCGGGTGGGCGAGAATGTGCGCGAGCCGATGATGGGCGAGATACGATTGCAATGGTGGCGCGAGGCGGTGGAAGGCGCGCGCGAGGGCAATCCGCGTTCGCATCATGTGGCGCAGGCTTTGGCCGAGGTGTTGCCGCGGCACGAACTGCCGCAACGGTTGTTCGACGCGATGATCGAGGCGCGCAGTTTCGATGTTTCGGCCGATGCGTTCGAGACCATTGGCGCGATGGAGACCTATGGCGCGGAAACGGTGGGTTCGCTGATCGCGCTGGCGGCGCGGATATTGGGCGGCGGCGAACGGTACGATGCGCAGGCACGCGAAGCGGGAATTGCTTATGCGCTGACGGGAATTTTGCGCGCAGTGTCGCATCATGCGGCGCGCGGCAAGCTGTTCCTGCCGATGGATTTACTGAACACGGTCAACCTTACGCCGGAAGAACTGTTCGCTGGGCAGGGCGGGGAGAAATTGAAAGCGGTGATGGCGCAGCTTTCGCTTCGGGCGCGCGATCATCTCAAGGCGGCGCGCAAATTGGGGCGGCCACGGCGCGTGCTGGCGGCGTTTTTGCCGGTTGCGATTGTTCCGGCCTATTTGAAAACGATGTCGCGGCCCGGTTTCGATGTGTTTCGCGATTCCGCGCAAGTGGCCCAGCCGCGCAAACAATGGGCGCTGCTGACGGCGGCGACGCGCGGAAAATTCTGACTTATTCCGCCGCTTCGCGGTTTTCGCCGAGCCAGGTTTCGAGATCGCGGATGGCGCGATGGGCCATCAGTTTCTTGCGATCCTTGCCGCGGGCGCGTTCGCCGAGATCGGGGAACAGGCCGAAATTGACGTTCATCGGCTGGAAGGTTTTTTCATCCGCGCCGCCCGTGATGTGGGCGAGCAGTGCGCCGAATGCGGTTGTCGGCGGCGGCGAGACGATATCGCGGCCATTTAGTTCGGCGGCCGCGAAACGGCCAGCGAGCAAACCGATGGCAGCGCTTTCGACATAACCTTCGACGCCGGTCACTTGCCCCGCAAAACGCAAACGCGATTGCGCTTTCAAACGCAACGTCGCGTCGAGCACACGCGGGCTGTTGAGGAAGGTGTTGCGGTGAAGGCCGCCCAGGCGCGCGAACTGCGCGTTCTCCAATCCGGGGATCATGCGGAAGATGTGCGTCTGTTCGCCGTGTTTCAGCTTGGTCTGGAAACCGACCATGTTCCACAACGTGCCGAGCGCGTTGTCTTGCCGGAGCTGCACGACCGCATAAGGGCGGCGGTCGCTGCGCGGGTCTTGCAGGCCGACCGGCTTCATTGGGCCGAAGCGCAAGGTTTCTTCGCCGCGCGAGGCCATGACTTCGATGGGAAGGCAGCCTTCGAAATAGGGCGTGGACTTTTCCCATTCCTTGAATTCGGTTTTCTCGCCTGCGAGCAACGCGGCGATAAAGGCGCGGTATTGTTCTTCGTTCATCGGACAGTTGAGATAATCCGCATCGCCGCCGCCGGGGCCTTTCTTGTCGTAGCGCGACTGAAGCCATGCAATGTCCATGTTGACGGATTCGCGATGGATGACGGGCGCGATGGCATCGAAGAAGGCGAGCGACTCTTCGCCGGTTATTTTACGCACGGCTTCGGCGAGCGCTGGCGAGGTAAGCGGGCCGGTCGCAACGATCACAGATTGCCAATCGTCGGGCGGCAGCCCGGCGATTTCCTCGCGATGGATTTCGATGTTGGGATGTTCTTCGAGCGCGCGCGTGACTTCGGCGGAGAAGCCGTGACGGTCGACGGCGAGTGCGCCGCCTGCGGGGAGCTTGTGCGCGTCGGCGGCACGCAGGATCAGCGAATTCGCGCGGCGCATTTCTTCGTGCAGCAGGCCGACGGCGTTGTTCTCCCAATCGTCCGAGCGGAAGGAATTGGAGCAGACGAGTTCGGCCAATCCGTCCGTCACATGGGCATCGGTGCCGCGCACCGGGCGCATTTCGTGAAGGGCGACGCGCACGCCCGCTTGTGCTGCCTGCCAGGCGGCTTCGCTGCCGGCGAGGCCCCCGCCGATGATGTGGAGAGTGGTCATGGGCCACTCCTTAGCCGTCTTTGGCGCGCGATCAACCCCAGACTTGCGGGCGGCGGTCGATCCAGGGGCGGGTCTGTTCCAATTGGGCGGCGAGGCGATAAAGCGTGGCTTCGTCGCTCAGGCGGCCGGTGAACATCATGCCGATGGGCAGGCCGCCCGCTGATGTTCCGAGCGGGACCGACATGGAAGGTTGGCCCGTCATGTTGAAGGGCGGTGTGTAGCCGAAGACGCGGGACTGGCGCTTGTTGAATTCGCGCGGGTCCACGTTCACCGGATCGAGATGGCCGATTTCCGGGGCGGGTGTGATGGTGACGGGGGAGAGCAGCACGTCGAAATCGCGCCATTTGGCGATGATCTCGCGGCTGATGTGGCGCAGCGTTTGAAGGCCCCAGCCGACTTGGCCGCCGGTGAGTTTGCTCGAGCCGCGATAACTCGCCCAGGCGAGCGGTTCCATATCTGTTTCTTTTGGTTCGCCCAAGGTCTGTTTCAATTCGTCGATGGAGGCCGCGAACATCGCGCCGGAGACGCAGCCTTGCGCCATATAGAGCTTGCGCCAATCGACGTTGAATTTGGGGAATTCGATCATGGTGTGGCCGAGTTCGGCCAGCAGGTTCACCGTATCGTCGAACACGCGTTGCACATCGGGGTGCAGCGGTGTGTTGCTGGGATTTTCGGTTGAGAACGCGATGCGTAATCTGCCTGGTGGGGTTTGGATTTCATCCGCGTAAGGGCGCGATTTCTGTGGTGGGGCGTAAGGCGCATCGTCTTCGGGATAGCCGGTCCAATCGAGCATCACCGCGCTGTCGCGCACGCTGCGCGTCAGCACATGGTCGACCACGAAGCCGTGCGCGCGGCCGCGATCGTCCGGCGCGCCGGGATTTCTGTATTGGGTGATCTTCATGCCGAAGAGGCCGCATTGTGCGGACGGGATGCGGATGGAGCCCAAACCATCGCTGCCATGGGCCATCGGCACCATGCCGGAGGCAACCGCGGATGCGGCGCCGCCGGACGAACCGCCGGAACTGTGATTGGGATTCCACGGATTGCGGCAGACGCCGAGGTGGCGGCCTTCCGTCGTTCCCGGAATGCCGAATTCGGGCGTGTTGGTTTTGCCCATCAGCACCACGCCCGCTGCGCGATAGCGGCGCGTCAGTTCGGCGTCGTATGGCGTGACGTTGTTGCGCAGCCACGCCGAGCCATTGGTCATCGGCCAATCCTTCACCGCCATGCCGATGTCCTTGATCAGGAACGGCACGCCTTTGAACGGACCATCGGGCAGTTTGGATTTGGCGGTGGCTTTGGCTTCGTCATACGCCTTGTAGACGACGGCATTCAGTTTCGGATTGTGGCGTTCGATGCGCGCGATGGCTTCTTCGAGCAATTCGAGCGGCGAAACTTCGCCGCGGCGCACGAGATGGGCGAGGCCCAGACCGTCATAATCGTCATATTCCGCGAAGGACATGGCTTCAGTCTTTCAGGTTGGGGCGGCGATTCGCCCAAGGGGAAGCTTTTTCGAGTTCGGCGGCAAGTTTCAGCAACGTCATCTCGCCGCCGTAACGCGCGACGAACTGCACGCCGATGGGAAGGCCCGCCTTGTTCATGTGCAGCGGCAATTGGATGGCGGGTTGGCCGGTGGCGTTTTGCATCGCCGTGTAGGGCACGTAGTCGAGGATCGGTGCGAAGGCGATGGGTGGGTTTTGTTCGTCGACATTGATGACGCCGAGTTTGATCGGCGGTGCGCCGAGCGTGGCGTTCAGCCAGACGTCATAGGTTTCGTGGAATTGCACCATGGCGCGGGCGGCGCGATCCATGGATTGTTTGGCGGCCATCAATTCGATGGCGGTGATGCGCTTGCCCGCTTCGTAGAGGCCCAGTGTCAAACCTTCCACGACATCCATTGAAGGCTGTTTGCCGGTGAGCCTTGCCAGACCTTCCAGGCCATAGGCGACGTTCGCCGCCCACAAAGTCATGAAAGCTGGTGTGAGTATGTTGGAATCGAGCGGCGGCGATTTTTCTTCGACAATGTGGCCCAGGCTTTCGCACAGCTTGGCCGTTTTCTTCACCGCGGCCACAACGTCGGGGTGCAGATCTTTGCCGTTCAACGCTTTGTAGGAGACGGCGATGCGCAGGCGTTTGGATTTGCGTTTGATACCTTCGAGGTAGGAACCTTCGGGTGACGGCGCGGTGTAGGGATCGCCGTAGTCGACGGCGCAGGAGACATCGAGCGCGGCGGCGGTATCGCGCACGCTTTTGCTCACCACATTGTCGACCGACAGGCCGCTGGTGGAATCCGCAAAGTCCGGGCCTTGGGTGATGCGGCCGCGCGAGACTTTCAATCCTACCAACCCGCAACACGCCGCCGGAATGCGGATCGAGCCGCCGCCATCTGTCGCGTGCGCGATGGGAACGATACCCGCCGCCACCGCGCATGCCGAGCCGCCGGAGGAACCGCCGGTGGAATGATCGAGATTCCACGGATTGTGCGCTGGGCCATAAAGTTTGGATTCCGTCGTCGGCAGGATGCCGAATTCGGGCACGTTGGTTTTGCCGAGCGGAATGAGGCCCGCTGCGCGATAACGCGCGACCAGAGTGGAATCGTGATCGGCCAGGATTTTCGGCATGAAGCGCGAACCGCTGCGCGTGGGCATGCCGGTTGCGCCCGCACGCATGTCTTTCAACAGCGTGGGCACGCCTGTGAAGGGGCCTTTGGGCAGTTTGGCTTTTGCGGCATCGCGGGCGCGATCATAAGCCTCGAACACGATGGCGTTGAGTTTGGGGTTGAGGCGCTCGGCGCGGGCGATGGCTTCTTCCACCGCTTCGCGCGCCGAAATCTTTTTCTTCGCGATCAGGGCTGCGAGGCCGAGTGCGTCGTAACGATCGTATTCCGCGAAGGCCATGGTTTAGACCTTTACGGATTTGTAGCGGTCCTTCCAGGGTGCGGCTTGTTCTATTTGGGCCGCGAGTTTGAGCAGGGTTTCTTCATCGCCGAAGCGGCCGACGAATTGTGTGCCGATGGGAAGGCCTGCTGCATTCCAGAACAGCGGCAGGTTGATCGCCGGTTGGCCGGTGGCATTTTGCATGGCGGTGAACGGCACATAATCGATCTGTGCACCAAAGGCCTTGGCCACGTCGCGTTCGCTCATGTCGAAGGTGCCGAGCGTGACGGGCGGGCGGCCGAGCGTGGGGGTTAGCCAGATGTCGTAGGTTTCATGGAATTTCGCGGCGTCGCGGCCCGCGCGCTGCAACATCGCCTTGGCCATCAGATATTGCGGGGCGGTGACGGTTTTTCCCATTTGATAAAGGCCCCAGGTGGTGCCTTCGAATTTGTCTTCGGTCGGTGTCTGGCCCATCAGCATCGCGATGGTATCGATGCCGGCGGCGAGATTGCCGGTCCACAGCGCGGTGAAGGCGGGGATGAGTGTTGCCTGATCGAGCGAGGGCGAGGCTTCTTCGATCTCATGGCCCAAATCGCGGCAGATTTTTGCGGCGTGTTCGATGGCGGCCACGCAATCGGGATGGAACGCCCCACCATCGAGTTTCTTTAGCGCGATGGCGATGCGCAGCTTCTTCGGCGGTGTCTTGATCGCTTCGAGATAGGATTTGGGTTTGGGCGGCTCCCAATAGGGATCGCCCATCACCGGGCCAGAGGCGATGTCGAGTGCGGCGGCGGTATCGCGCACGGTCTTCGAAACCACCAGATCGGTGGCGAGGCCATCGACGGATTCACCCAGGTCCGGTCCCTGGCTGATGCGGCCACGCGTGGGCTTCAACCCGACAAGGCCGTTGCACGAGGCGGGAATGCGGATCGAACCGCCGCCGTCATTGGCATGGGCCATCGGCAGGATGCCGGCTGCGACCGCCGCAGCCGAACCGCCGGACGATCCGCCGGTGGAATGATTCAAATTCCATGGATTGTGGGCGGCGCCATAAAGTTTGGATTCGGTGGTGGCGACGAGGCCGAATTCCGGCACGTTGGTTTTGCCGAAGGGCACGAGGCCTGCGCTTTTGAATTTCGCCGTCAGCACGGAATCGTGAAACCACGGGATCGGCGGCATGAAGGCCGAGCCCTGGCGCGTGGGCATGGTGGTCGTCATCGCCATGATGTCTTTCAGCAGGAACGGTACGCCGGTGAAGGGGCCGCTCGGCAGATCGGACTTGGCCATGTTGCGCGCGTTGTCATAATCCTTGTAGACAATCGCGTTCAGTTTGGGGTTCATCGCTTCGGCGCGATTGATCGCTTCTTCCAGAAGTTCGCTGGGTTTGACGTCGCGTTGGGCGACAAGTTGGGCCAAACCAAGCGCGTCATATGTGCCATATTCGGTGATCGCCATGTTCCTACCCCTTTTGTCTATATCTTTACCGTAGCTTAGCGGGCGCAATTGCGGGTGCAAATCCCCACATCTAGACTTGGACCTTCTGGAGGCCCTATGGCGAAAGTATCGGTCGGCAAGACCATTGCGTTTTCTTATGGATTCACGTTCGGCCATATCGGCGCGATCATCGGGCGGATCTGGCTGCCGATGCTGCTTCTGACGCTTGGCGGGTTTTTCGTGATCTCGCCCTATTACGAAAGTTTTTCGCAAGCCGTGGCGCAAGATAATACCGCGCTGGTGCAACAGGCCGTGGCGACGCTTCTGATCTATATGCTGATCTCGCTGATCTTCTACGCGATGATCTATGTGGCGCTGACGAAGGAGGCGCTGGGGATTTCGCACAGCCATTCGCTGCTGCATTTCTCGCTGGGTGCTGCGGAGTGGCGGATGTATGGCGCGATGCTCGCGTTCACGTTCGCTTTTGTCATTGTGATGCTGCTTGTCGTTCTGACGGCGGGGCTTTTGGGCAGCGTGGTGACAGGGGCGTTGGGCGCCGCCGGTCTGGCGCCGGAATTGGCCACCATGGCGAAAACAGGCACCGCGCCGAAAGTGATGAGCCCGGCGATTACGGCAGCCGGGTTGCTCATTTCGCTCGCGATCTTCTGCGCAGGGACTTATGTGTTCGTGCGGTTGTTTGCGCTCTTGGCGCCGGTGACGGTTGCCGAAGAACAGATCAGCCTGGGGCGCGGCTGGCAGCTGACGGCGAAGAATTTCTGGCGGTTGTTTGCGGTGCTTCTTGTGACGGTGGGGCCGGTCTTTGTGCTGGTTCTGATCGGCGAAGCGGTGGTAATCGGCCCCGACGCGATGGTGACGAATGCGGGCACCAGCTTCGCCGACACCGCCGCACGCATGGAACGCATGCGGCCGCATCTACCCGCGCTTTATGGATTGAGCTTCGTGCTTTCGCCCTTTCTGTTCGGGCTGCTGCTGAGTGCGAGCGCCTTTGCCTATCGCACGCTGGTGCCACCACCTGCGGCACGCGCCATCATCACCGACGTGCCTTGAGGCCCTTCAGCGCGGCATCGAGAATGGCATCGGCATAAGCCTTGTCGAGTGGGCCATGGCCGATGAGCAGGCGGAAGAACAGCGGCGCGTAAATGAGATCAAGCGTCACGTCGTGATCGATGTCGGCACGCAGTTCGCCCGCTTTGACGGCAGCGTGCAAAATATCGCGGCCTTCTTCGCGGCGACCCATGATGAAACGGTTGCGAAAGATCTTGGCAAGTTCGCTGTCGTTCTGGGCGGCGGCGATCATCATCGCGGTGTTGCGGCCCATCGGCGTGGAGAACGCTCTGACGATGGAATGGAGTTGATCGCGCAACGTCTCCAGCGCTTTGCCGCGTCTCTTTTGTTGCGGTTGCGGCTTGGCGGTTTCGAGAAACGCTTCCATCGCCACCGAATGCGCGTTGGGCCATTCGCGATAGATCGTGGGTTTGCCAACGCCTGCCTTCGCCGCCACCGCTTCCATGGTGACAGCGGTGATGCCGCCTTCATCCAGCAGCGCGCGCGCGGCGGACAATATTTTCTTGCGGATCGCCGGGTCGCGGGGGCGGCCTCTGGGCGATTTTGTTTCGGGCATGCTTGACGGCGCCGGATATTACGTTACGATACGTAACGTAATTAATCGACGAATGCAAGCGGAGGTTCGCCATGGCGCAAGGTGCGATGAGTTTGACGCCCTATATCGCGGTGAAGGGTGCGGCGAAGGCGATTGCCTTTTACACAAAGGTGTTCGGCGCGAAGGAGGAATTTCGCCTGGAAGACCAGGACAAGCGCATTGGCCATGCCGAGATTTCCATCGGTGACGGGCGGCTGATGCTGTCCGACGAATATCCCGATTTCGGTGCGCTCGCGCCCGCTTCCGTCGGTGGCACGCCGGTGAAATTGCATCTTTATGTTGCCGATGTGGATGCCACGATGAAAAAGGCGCAAGCGGAAGGCGCCACTGTGTTGCGCCCAGCGCAGGATCAGTTTTATGGCGACCGTTCCGGCATGATCGCCGACCCGTTCGGCCATCAATGGTTTCTTGCCACGCGCAAGGAAGCGGTGAGCCCAAACGAAATGCAGAAACGGTTCGCGGAATCGTTTAAATAGGTTTGGGATCAACAGGCACGGCGGTCATGGCGTCGACGCGGGTTCGCACCATCGCCGTTCTGGCGGTTGTCTATATCGACATGCTGGGCGTGGGGTTGGCCTATCCGATCCTGCCCAAGCTGATCGAGCAATTCGAACACGGCAGCGTGAGCCGCGCCTCGTTCATCTTCGGGCTTTTGGCTGGTGCTTATGCGCTGATGCAGTTTCTGCTGGCGCCGATGCTGGGCGCGCTATCGGATCGATATGGACGCAGGCCGATCATTCTTCTGTCGCTGCTCGGCATGGGCATCAATTATGTACTGCTGGGCTTTGCGCACAATCTTCTTTGGCTGGCGGTCGGGCGGCTGATCTCCGGCGCGATGGGGGCGAGTTTTTCCACCGCCAACGCGTATCTCGCCGACATCACCCCACCGGAAAAGCGCGCACAGAGCTTCGGGCTGATCGGGGCGGCGTTCGGCGTGGGCTTCATCACCGGGCCGATCCTGGGCGGGATGTTGGGCGCGATCGATCTGCACCTGCCGTTTCTTGTGGCGGCGGTGCTGAGTTTCGCCAATCTTGTTTTCACTTTCTTCGTGTTGCCGGAATCGCTGGACGACGCGCATCGCAAACCGTTCTCGTTTGCGCGCGCCAATCCCATCGGCGCATTGCGCGAGTTGGGGCGTTACGGCGAAGTGGCGGGGTTAATGACCGTTTACGTGCTGGCGATGTTCGCCAATCGCGTGGCCGAGATGACGTGGGTGTTGTTCACCTCTTACCGCTTTCATTGGGGAACGTTCGAAACCGGCGTTTCGCTTGCCGGTGTCGGCCTGATGTTCGTGGTGGGGCAGGGGTTCATGGTGCGCATTCTGGTGCCGCGCTTGGGCGAACGGCGCGCGATCTTGCTGGGGCTGCTCGTCAGTGCGGTGCTGACGGCTGTGTATGGCGTTATCCCGCAAGGCTGGATGGTTTATCCGATCATGGCGCTGGGCGTGTTCGGCTGGGTGATCGGGCAGCCAGCCACGATGGGCTTGATGTCGAAAAGCGTTCCGGCCGACGAGCAGGGTTTGTTGCAAGGTGCGACGGCAAGCCTGACGAGCCTCACGAGCATTATCGGACCGCCGATCTGGACGGGATTGTTCGGATATTTCGTGAGCCCGGCAGCGCCGGTCATCATTCCCGGTGCCGCTTTTTTCGCGGCGGCCGCGGTGTTCCTGATCGCGCTTGGCATTGCGCTGCGATGGTTGCGGGGCCACGCGGTTCCAACCGCCGCCTGAACGCGTTTTCGGGAACAAAGTTTCTTCCACATCCGTTATCGCAGGCGAGGGGCACCGCTTCAGGCGCGTGCGTGTTTGTGTGCGTGCGAATTTTCGGGAGAAACAATATGAAAAATCTATCCAGAACGGTTTTGCTGGCGAGCGCTTTATCTTGCGCGCTTGCGGTGCCTGCGATGGCCGATTGGGACCATATCGGCGGTGTCGATGTGTCCCACCGCAGGGATCGCGATGTGACCTATACCCGCTTCGGCGGCGGCGTGGATCGTTTGCGGCTCGATGCGTCCGCCAGCGACGTGAGTTGCCGCAGCGTGAGCGCGACATTCGAAAACGGGCGCACGCAGCAGATCTTTCGCGGCTCGATACGCGCCGGACGTTCCACCGTTGTCGATCTGCCGGGCGAAAACCGGCGCATCCGCAAGTTGACGTTCGATTGTCGTGCGGGTTCGATGCGCGGCGGCACCATTTCGATCATGGCCGATATCGGCTCGCATCGCGACGAGTGGCGGCGCAGCCCGGATTGGAACCGCATGTGGTCGCGCCTGTTCCATTGGGACACGACGCCGGGCCGCCCCGGCTGGAACGATGGCGATTGGGTGCGCGTGGGCTCGAAAACCTTCGACAGCCGCAACGATCTGGAAGTGACGTTCGCAGGCTGGAACGGACGGCAAGTGGATCGCATCGCACTCAAGCCGCTGAACGGCGATGCGCGTTGCAACTCCATCACCGCGCAGTTCGGCAACGGCAAGCGGCGCGAATTGGACGTCAACAGCCACATGCGCATGGAGCAGGGCCGCGCTTACACGTTCGACCTGCCGGGCGGCGAGCGCAATGTGAAGGAAGTGGCGATGCGCTGTTCGCCGGTTGGCGGCGACTCGGTGCGTGTCGAGGTGCTGGCGAACAAATAGATTTGCTTGTCGAAAAGATGAAAGGGCCGGACAGCGTCCGGCCCTTTTCTATTCGGCTGCTTTGAGTTTACGCGCGGGCGCCAGTTTTTCTGGTGCGCGGTTCTTGAGCAGAGGTTTCAGATATTGGCCGGTGTAGGACCGCATGACTTTGGCCACATCCTCCGGCGTGCCGGAGGCGACGATTTCGCCGCCGCCGTCGCCGCCTTGGGGGCCGAGGTCTACGATCCAGTCTGCGGTTTTGATGACTTCGAGATTGTGTTCGATCACCACCACCGTGTTGCCGTTGTCGACCAGTTCGTGGAGGACTTCGAGAAGTTTCTTCACGTCGTGGAAGTGCAGGCCGGTGGTCGGTTCGTCGAGGATGTAGAGCGTGCGGCCGGTGGCTCTGCGCGACAATTCCTTTGACAGCTTCACGCGTTGGGCTTCGCCGCCCGAGAGTGTTGTGGCCTGCTGGCCGATGGAGACATAGCCCAACCCTACACGCTTCAGCGTGTCGAGTTTTTCGCGGATGGAGGGCACGGCTTTGAACAGTTCGGCGCCTGCTTCGACCGTCATGTCGAGGACATCGGCGATGGAATGATCGCGGAATTTCACTTCCAGCGTTTCGCGGTTGTAGCGCTTGCCCTTGCAGACGTCGCATTGGACATAGACGTCGGGCAGGAAGTGCATTTCGATCTTGATGACGCCGTCGCCCTGGCAGGCTTCGCAGCGCCCGCCCTTGACGTTGAACGAGAAGCGGCCGGGTTGATAGCCGCGCGCTTTGGCTTCGGGCAGTTCGGTGAACCAGTCGCGGATCGGCGTGAAGGCGCCGGTGTAGGTGGCCGGGTTCGAACGCGGTGTGCGACCGATGGGGCTTTGGTCGATGTCGATCACCTTGTCGAGGAATTCCAGGCCCTCGATGCGCTCGTGCGGCGCGGGGTGTTCGCGGCCCTGATTGAGTTTGCGCGAGGCGGCTTTGAACAGCGTTTCGATGATGAGCGTGGATTTGCCGCCCCCGGAAACGCCGGTGATGCAGGTGAAGGTGCCGAGCGGAATTTCCGCCGTCACGTTCTTCAGGTTGTTGCCCGTGGCGCCGACGACTTTCACCCAGCGATTGTTCGCAGCTTTACGGCGCTTGGCCGGTACCGGGATCTGTTCGATGCCGGTGAGATATTTTCCGGTCAGGCTTTTGGGCGAACGCATGATGTCTTCGGGCGTGCCTTCGGCGATGATGTGTCCGCCGTGGATGCCCGCACCCGGGCCCATGTCGATCACATGGTCGGCGATGCGAATGGCTTCTTCATCGTGTTCGACCACGAGCACGGTGTTGCCGAGATCGCGCAGGCCTTTGAGCGATTCCAGAAGCTTTTCGTTGTCGCGCTGGTGCAGGCCGATGGACGGTTCGTCGAGCACGTACAAGACACCGGTAAGGCCCGAGCCGATCTGCGAGGCCAGACGAATGCGCTGGCTTTCGCCGCCCGACAAGGTGCCGGAAGCACGCGCGAGCGTGAGATATTCGAGGCCGACATTGTTGAGGAATTTCAGGCGCGCGCGAATTTCCTTCAGGATGCGCGCGGCGATTTCCTTTTGCTGTTTGTTCAGATCTTTATCCAGATCGCGGAACCAGATGTCGGCGTTCTTGATCGACTGTTCGCAGACCTGGCCGACATGCAGGCCGCCGATTTTTACAGCAAGCGCTTCCGGCTTCAGGCGGTAGCCTTTGCAGGTTTCGCAGGGGCTGGTGTCCTGGAAACGTTCGAGCTCTTCGCGCACCCAGGAGGAATCGGTTTCCTTGAAGCGGCGATCCATGTTGGGGATCACGCCTTCGAACGATTTCTTGGTTTCGTATCTGCGAAGGCCGTCGTCATAGATGAATTTGATTTCGTCTTCGCCCGAACCGTTGAGGATGATGTCGCGCGCCTTCTTCGACAGGTCTTCCCACGGATCGTTGAGGGAGAATTTGTAATGGCGCGCGAGCGCTTCGAGCGTTTGCAGATAGTAAGGCGAAGAAGATTTCGACCATGGCGCGATGGCGCCTTTGCGCAAGGTCAGCGTTTCGTCGGGAACGACGAGGGCGGGATCGAAATAGAGCTGGGTGCCAAGGCCGTCGCAGACGGGGCAGGCGCCATGCGGGTTGTTGAACGAGAACAGACGCGGCTCGATTTCGGGAATCGTGAAACCCGAAACCGGGCAGGCGAATTTCGACGACATCAGCAGCTGCTTGGGTTCGCCCTTTTCCTTCTGGTCGGCGAATTCGGCGATGACGAGACCGTCGGCGAGGTTGAGCGCGGTCTCGATGGAATCCGGCAGACGGTTGCCGATGTCCTTTTTCACCACGATGCGGTCAACCACCACTTCGATGTCGTGTTTCAGCTTCTTGTCGAGGGCGGGGACTTCGGCGATGTCATAGAACTTGCCGTCCACCTTGACGCGCTGGAAGCCTTTCTTCTGAAGCTCGGCGAATTCCTTGCGGTATTCGCCCTTGCGGCCGCGCACGATGGGGGCGAGCAGGAACAGGCGCGTGCCTTCGTCCAGCGCCAGAATGCGGTCGGCCATCTGGCTGACGGTCTGGCTTTCGATGGGCAGGCCGGTGGCGGGCGAATAGGGAACACCAACGCGCGCGAACAACAGGCGCAGATAGTCGTAGATCTCGGTGACGGTGCCGACGGTCGAACGCGGGTTCTTGGACGTCGTCTTCTGTTCGATGGAGATGGCCGGCGACAAGCCCTCGATGTGATCCACGTCGGGCTTCTGCATCAGTTCCAGGAACTGGCGCGCATAGGCCGACAGCGATTCCACATAGCGGCGCTGGCCCTCGGCATAGATGGTGTCGAAGGCAAGGCTCGATTTGCCGGAACCGGAAAGCCCGGTCAGCACCGTCAGCGTGTCGCGCGGGATTTCGACGTCGACGTTCTTCAGATTGTGTTCGCGCGCGCCGCGAATGGAGATGTTCTTCAGCATGGGAACTCAGGTGCGAAACGCGAAGCTTGAACGGACCGGTTGGAGCCGTGCAAGCGCCGGGTTCTCGGGGCTTTGGGGACGGGTTTTCATATAGGATGCAACTCCGCGATTGAAAGACCATGCGGCGTGTGGGCCGGAACATGGGCTTTCGAATGGGGTCTTCGAATTGAGCCGTCCGTTTAAGCTGGGGATTGACTCGGGCTGGCAAGAACATAATAAGAACATTGGGAGCTGGCAACCGTGACGGCGGCGGGAGGTGCCCTTTAGGGTGCGCCCCGGTAGTGGAAGGACAAGAACGATGGCGGGCAGCGTCAATAAGGTGATTTTGGTGGGCAATCTGGGCAAGGACCCGGAGGTCCGCCGTATGCAGAGCGGCGAGCCGGTGGTGAACCTGTCGATCGCGACCTCGGAAAGCTGGCGGGACAAAAGCTCCGGCGAGCGCAAGGAAAAGACCGAATGGCACCGCGTGGTGATCTTTAATGAGAACCTCGCCAAGGTCGCCGAACAATATTTGCGCAAAGGCGCCAAGGTCTATCTCGAAGGCCAGCTTGCGACCCGCAAATGGACCGACAAGGACGGGCAGGAAAAATACTCCACCGAGATCGTGCTCAACCGGTTCCGCGGCGAATTGCAGATGCTCGATGGCCGCGGCGAAGGCGGCGGACGCTCGGAAGGCGGCAGCTTCGGCGGCAGCAGCGGCGGCGGCGGACGTTCGGAACCTGTGAACTTTGATCGCGGCAATGACATGGACGACGAAATCCCGTTCTGATATCGCCTAGTTGGTATTCAATTGTTTCAGGGCATGCGTTGGGCGATTGCCGGGGCGGCGGCGGTTCTTTTGACCGCGTGTACAAATTCAACTGACGGAAACTGGGTTGGCGCAGGCGAACCCACGGAAACGTTTGTCACCGCGCGTGTCGCTGCCGCTTACATTCCGCTGCACGCGTTCAGCTTTCCCGGAATGCGGCGCGGGGCGGCGACGATTATCCTGTCCGGCATCGCTGTGACGAATGGGCACAACGCCAACTTGATCGACGACAAGGACGACCTGGGGCGCGCGCCTTCGGGCGAAGACATCATGTTCATCCGCGTTCACGACCAGCCGATCGGCGGCGTGGGGCCGCTGGAAATGGCCGCGCCCGAAATGGGCGAGGATGTGGTCCTTTATGGCCAGGGCGCGGGCGGTTCCCTGCGCACGGCCAAAGGCCCGGTGCAGGACATTCGTGACTCGCGGTTTACCATCACGGCCGATGCGGGCCCCGGTTTCAGCGGCGGGCCGGTGGTCGATGCCAAGGACGGCCATCTGGTGGGCATCACATTCGCCTATTACGACGCGCCCAAGAAGCGCGGACCCCGCGAAATGCTGGCCTATCGCATCGATTACATCATGGACCAGTACAAGGCTCTTCAGACCAAGAATTTTCGCAACGACGTGAAGGATTTCTCGCGGGATCTGGGCAACGACTGAGGCCCTTTGGCGCTTCCTTCCGGCGCTTCAAAAATGCTAATTTTCGGCTCAGATTCTGCCCCTCCCGACCGGGGCTTTTTGGACCTCTTTTAGGGAGCCATTTTTTGACCGATCAGCCGGCGTCCGGCTCGCCCGCGGGCGGCGCAAGCATCAGCCCCATTGCGATCGAGGAAGAGCTGAAACGCTCCTATCTCGATTACGCGATGAGCGTGATCGTCAGCCGTGCGTTGCCCGATGCGCGCGACGGGCTCAAGCCCGTGCACCGGCGCATCATCTTTTCGATGCACGAACAGGGCAACGACTGGAACAAGGCCTATCGCAAATCCGCCCGCGTGGTCGGCGACGTCATCGGTAAATATCACCCGCACGGCGATCAGGCGATTTACGACGCGATGGTGCGCCTGGCGCAATCGTTCTCGATGCGCGCGCCGCTGATCGATGGGCAAGGCAATTTCGGTTCGGTCGATGGCGATCCGCCGGCCGCCATGCGTTACACCGAAGTGCGCAGAGCCAAGCTTGCGCATTCGCTGACCGAAGACCTCGACAAGGACACGGTTGGGTTCAAGGACAATTACGACGCGTCCGAACGCGAGCCGGTGGTTCTTCCGGCGCGGTTTCCCAATCTTCTCGTCAATGGGTCGAGCGGCATCGCCGTCGGCATGGCGACGAACATCCCGCCGCACAATCTGGGCGAGGTGATCGATGCGTGCCTGGCCTATATCGAAGATCCCTCGATCAACATGGAAGCGCTGACCGAGATCGTGCCGGGACCGGATTTTCCGACCGCGGGCATGATCATCGGCAAACTGGCCGCGCGCGGCGCGCTGGCGCGCGGGCGCGGCGGCGTGCTGATGCGCGCGCGCTGCCATGTGGAGGAAATCCGCAAAGACCGCGAAGCGATCATCGTCACCGAACTGCCCTATCAGGTGAACAAGGCGCGCCTGCAGGAAAAGATCGGCGAGATGGTGCGCGACAAGCGCCTCGAAGGCATTTCCGACGTGCGCGACGAAAGCGACCGTCAGGGCATGCGCGTCGTCATCGAATTGAAGCGCGAAGCTTCGAGCGACGTGGTGCTCAATCAGCTCTATCGCTACACCGAACTGCAATCGAGTTTCGGCGTGAACATGCTGGCGCTCGACAACGGCCGTCCGCGGCTGATGAACCTCAAGGACATGATCGGGGCGTTCGTCGCCTTCCGCGAGGAAGTCGTCACCCGCCGCACGCGGTTCGAGCTGAAGAAGGCGCGCGATCGCGGGCATATCTTGGTGGGCCTCGCCATTGCGGTTGCCAATATCGATGAGATCATCGCGCTGATCCGCGCGGCGCCCGATGCGTCCGTGGCGCGCGAACAGTTGATGGCGCGCGATTGGCCCGCGAAGGATGTGGCGCCGCTGATCGCGCTGATCGCCGATCCGCGTCACCTGCTGTCGGAGAACGGCACCATCCGGCTGTCGGAAGAACAGGCCAAGGCCATCCTCGATCTGCGCCTGCAACGGCTGACCGCGCTGGGCCGCGACGAGATCGCGGACGAAGTGACAAAGCTAGCCATCGCCATCGCCGACTATCTGGATATCTTGCGCAGCCGCGCGCGCGTGATGGCCATCGTGCGCGAAGAGCTGACCGTGATCAAAGACGAGTTCGCCACGCCGCGCCTGACCGAACTGGTCGATGCCGATGTGGAAATCGAAGACGAAGCGCTGATCGAACGCGAGGATGTGGCGATCACCGTCACCCATGCGGGTTACATCAAGCGCACGCCGCTCGCCGAATACCGCGTGCAGGGGCGTGGCGGCAAAGGGCGCGCGGGCATGTCCACGCGCGAGGAAGATTTCGTCACGCATATCTACTCCGCCAATTCCCATGCGTGGCTGGTGTTCTTCTCCTCCACCGGCATGGCCTACAAGATGAAGGTCTGGCGCCTGCCGGAAGCCCGCATCCAGGGCCGCGGCAAGGCGATGGTGAACCTGCTGCCGCTTTCGGAAGGCGAGCGCATCACCTCCATCCTGCCGCTGCCGGAAAACGAAGCGGAGTGGGAAAAGCTGAACGTTGTCTTCGCCACCAAGCAGGGCGACGTGCGGCGCAACCTGCTCAGCGATTTCATCAACATCAATCGCAACGGCAAGATTGCGATGAAGTTCGACGCCGCGGGCGACGGCATCGTGGGCGTGCAGACCTGCACCGAGCAGGACGACCTGCTGCTGACATCGCGGCTCGGCAAGTGCATTCGCTTCCCGCTGACCGATATCCGCGTGTTCAAGGGGCGCGATTCCACCGGCGTGCGCGGCATCAAGCTAGCGGAAGGCGACGAGGTGGTGAGCCTGTCGCTCTTGCATCACAGCGATGCGACGACGGCGGAGGGCCGCTCCTATCTCAAGCAATCGGCCGTCGCGCGCCGTGCTGCGACCGGCGAGGAACCGATCGAGGACGTGGCCGACGACGCCGATGACGGCGGCGAGGAAGCGACCTTGACGCCCGAACGCTATGCGGGGCTGGGCGCGAAGGAACAGTTCGTGCTCGCGATTTCCGAAAGCGGTTTCGGCAAGCGCACAAGTTCCTACGAATATCGCCTCACGGGCCGCGGCGGCTCGGGCATTGTGGCGCTCGACATGGGCAAGAAGAACCATGCCATCGTGGCCGCATTCCCGGTGGAAGAGGGCGACGACCTGATGCTGATCAGCGATCAGGGCCAGATCATCCGCGTGCCGGTGGCGGGCGTGAGCATTCAAAGGCGTGGCTCCGGCGGCGTGACCATTTTCCGCGTCGAGGAGAATGAACGCGTTGTGTCCGTCGAGCGCATCGAAGATTCCGAAAATGGGGACGAATAGTGGCAGCGAAAAAGGGCGCGGTCGCAGAACGCAAGCCGCGCATCGGGCTTTATCCCGGCACGTTTGATCCGGTCACGCTTGGTCATCTCGATATCATCAAGCGGGCGGTGAAGCTGGTCGATCATCTGGTGATCGGGGTGGCGACCAACGCTTCCAAGACGCCGCTGTTCTCGCTCAAGGAACGCATGGAGATGGTACGCCATGAAACGGCGCCGCTTCAGGGCGACGGGCGCGCAACGATTTCGGTCCAGACGTTCGACAGCCTGCTGATCCAGTTCGCGCAGAAGCTGGGCGCGAGCATGATCGTGCGGGGCCTGCGCGCCGTCTCCGACTTCGAATATGAATTCCAGATGGTCGGCATGAACCAGCGGCTCAATCCCGATATCGAGACCGTGTTCCTGATGGCCGATCCGCGGCATCAGGCAATCGCCTCGCGCCTCGTCAAGGAAATCGCAATGCTGGGCGGGGATGTGAACGCATTCACCAGCCCATACGTTGCCAAACTGCTCGTCAAACGCTGCAAGGAAAGATCGAAGGGCAAATGATGCGTAACGCGATAGTTATTGTCGCAGTATGCATGATCTTGACCCCGGCATGGGCCGATCCACCGGCAAACAACGACAATATGGCAGCCTATTGTCTTGGAAGAGCTGAATTTTCCAAACAGGCGGCCGAGGGATGGCTATACGCCGCCAAAAGTACCGCCTCGCCACAGGATGTGGCTTTTGCCGCCAAGTTGAAGAAACGTGCCAACGCATTGGCGACGTATCTCAATCGTAAAGGCATTCCCGCGAATGACCCGTCCGCGCAACAGGCACACGGAAAGGGTGAAGGCGACGCTCGCGATTGCTCTTTGGCGAAAATGTCGGAGCAGCAAAACAAAACTTGCGGATCGGCCTGTTCCGATCTCGATGCTGCTTGCAAATATCAGGCGGCATGTGATGACCTTGCGGATAGTTTAGAACCCTGACGTTTTTTGATTGAAGGAGCGGAGAATGGCGGAACACCTGATTTTGGATTTGAAGAGCGGCCCCGTGAAAGTTGCGCTTCTTACCGATGTGGCACCCAACCATGTCACGCGCATCAAGGAATTGGCCGGCCAGGGGTTCTATGACGGCGTGGTGTTCCACCGCGTCATTCCCGGTTTCATGGCGCAGACGGGCGATCCGACCGGCACGGGTTCCGGCGGTTCCGATCTTCCCGATCTTAAGGCCGAATTCTCCGCCACGCCGCACAAGCGCGGCACGGTGTCGATGGCGCGCACCTCCAATCCCAACAGCGCCAACAGCCAGTTCTTCATCTGCTTCGACGATGCGTCGTGGCTCGACCGGCAATATTCGGTCTGGGGCGAGGTGGTCGAAGGCATGGAACATGTCGACGCCATCAAGAAGGGCGGCGAGAACAACAACGGTGCCATCTCGGGCGAACCCGATAAAATTCTAAAGGCCCGCGTCGAAGCCGACGGCTAGAGCGCGCTTCGCGCGTCTAGCGTCTTTAATTGTCGCTCTTTCCGGCGCCGAACCGGCATCCACTTCGGCGGAAAACGCTCCGAACGGCCGATACAGCGAAATCGGACGATTTCCTTAAGCCATCCCTAAATCGCCCATGAAAGCATCCGGTGCTGATTCATGGAGCGGTTTGGCGTGAAGGGAAATTCATTCGGCCGGCGCAGCGTTTCGCGGCATGTGCCCCAGCATGGGGCCGCGGCGATCGAACCGCTCGATTTCGAGCAAGCGTCAGCCGACGCGGCGGCGCTGCAGCGCGAATTGTCGCCGGAAGAAGAACTGGACGCCTGGAAAGCCGAACGGATGCGCACGCGTTTCTCCCGCGTGCCGTGGCGGCAGCTTTATCTGATGGCAGGACTCTGCTTCGGAATTGGTGGGTTCATGCTGCCCGATTCGATCAACGATGCCTTTTCCTGGGTGCTATACGGCCTCGCGTTCGCGAGCGTTTACGCGGGGATCATGCGGCGCAAAGAGGCAGCGCTGGCGAACTGACGCATTCTGCAACATTAAGTTTGTCGCCTGAGGTCGAGACCCCCGCCTAGAAGGCCCGCGTACTCCGGCGGAGCATCCCGTGATTCCCTTCATCGATCTGCAGGCTCAGCGCCGCCGTATGGGCGCGGACCTGACGCGGGCCATCTCGGAAGCCGTCGAAGGCGGCCAGTGGATCATGGGGCCGCAGGTGGCCAAGCTGGAAGCGCAGCTGGCCGAATTCGCCGGCGTCAAACATGCGATTGCCTGCGCCAATGGAACCGATGCGCTGCTGATCGTGCTGCGCGCTTGGAATATCGGGCCGGGGGATGCGGTGTTCGTGCCGGCCTTCACCTTTGCCGCCTCGGCCGAGGTGGTGGCGCTGGTGGGCGCGGAGCCGGTGTTTGTCGATGTGCGCGAAGACACGTTCAACATCGATCCGCAAAGCCTCGAAGCAGCGATTGCGATGGTCCGGCGCGAGGGCCGGTTGAAACCGCGCGCGGTGATGCCGGTCGATCTGTTTGGGCAGACGGCGGATTATCGCGCGATAGAACCCATCGTGGCGCGCGAGAAGCTGAAGATGCTGTGCGATGCCGCGCAAGGATTTGGCGGGCTACTGGATGGGCGGCGCTCCGGCGGTATCGGCGATGCGGCCTCGACGAGTTTCTTTCCGGCCAAACCGCTGGGCTGTTTCGGCGATGGCGGGGCGAGTTTCACCAACGATGACGGGCTGGCGGATCTGCTCAAGTCGATCCGCATCCACGGGCAGGGCACGGACAAATACGAGAACGTGCGCATCGGCGTGAACTCGCGGCTGGACACGATCCAGGCGGCGATCCTGATCGAGAAGCTGAAGATTTTTCCCGAAGAGATCGAGTTGCGCGAAGCCACAGCGCAGCGTTATTCCAAAGCGCTTTCACGCTCCAATCGCATCGTCGTGCCGCATGTGATCGACGGCGCGCAATCGACCTGGGCGCAATACACCATCCAGGTGCCGGATCGCGACAAGCTGCAGGCCGATCTGAAGGCGAAGGAAATACCGACGGCGGTCTATTATCCGATCCCGCTGTCGCGCCAGAAGGGCTACAGCCACTTCCCGAGCGCGCCGATTCCGGTGAGCGAGAAATTGAGCAAGACAGTGGTCAGTCTGCCGATGCACGCCTATCTCGATACGGCCACACAGGACCGCATCATCGAGGCCGTTTTAGAAAGCGTTTAGTAGGCGCCGCGGCGGCTGAGCATCGCGGGCAGGGTGCGGAACATGATCTTCACGTCCTGCATCGGCGTCCACGTCAGCACATAGCTCACGTCGAGCGCCACGCGATTGGCATAGCTCACGTCGTTGCGGCCGCTCACCTGCCACAGACCGGTGATGCCGGGCATACAGGCGAGATAAAGCTGGGCGTTGTCGCCATAGAGGTTCAGTTCCTGGCGCGTCACGGGGCGCGGGCCGACGATGCTCATCTCGCCCACCAGCACATTGAGGAACTGCGGCAGTTCATCAAGGCTCGTCTTGCGCAGGAAGCGGCCGATCAGCGTCACGCGCGGATCGTTCTTGAGCTTGAAATCCTTTTCCCATTCGGCGCGGGCCTTGGCATCCGTCGCCAGGATGTGCTGCAGCCTGCGTTCGGCGTCCGGCACCATGGTGCGGAATTTGAGGCACTGGAATTTGTTGCCGCCGCGGCCGACGCGCGTCTGCGCGAAGAAAGGGCCGCCGCCATCGGTCATGATCAACAGCGCGATCGGCAGACCGATCAGCGTGATCACCGGCAAAGCGAGGAAGCAAAGCACGCAGTCGATAAACCGTTTGAGACGGTTCGCCGCAGGGGGGAAAACTTCGCTGGGGATATACGCGACTGCAGGGAGCAGGGCGTTACGCACATCCATATTCATTAAGAACTCCAGAGCAGGACAAACGCGCTACAACTTGTTGTCTTCGGAAAGTACCGCCCGAAGCCACCGTACCACTCCCCTGGATTGTCCAGTTCGGCTCGGAGTTGGATTTCCGAACCGGCTGAGGTCCTTGCCCCTTTATTTTCTTCATTGCTCTGCAGCAAAGAATTCGCCAGCGCAGGCAAGGGACCAAAACTACCTTTTGGTGTCAAGGGTCTAGTAGATGACGTGAATGTCTGTAACAAGGTTTGGTGTCGATTTCGTTTACAAGTGTGGCGTGAAAGAAACTTTCACGATTGAAATGTTCTGCGATTGGATGGCTATAACGTCGCCGTATGGACGTATCCCGTTTCGACTTCGATCTTCCCCCCGAATTGATCGCGCTAAGGCCAACTAGCCCACGTGATAGCGCGAGACTTTTGGTTGTGCAACCGGACGGAACGCTAACACATAGCCACGTTCGGGAGTTGCCAATTTTCTTGCGCGCCGGCGATGTGCTGGCGGTCAACGACACCAAGGTTATCCCTGCCCGGCTGAGAGGGCATCGTTTGGCGCGTGTTGAAAATGCATTACCCGCAAAAGTTGAATTGCTGCTGCATAAGCGATTGGGGCCGGACCGTTTCCGCGCCTTCGCACGGCCCGCCCGCAAGCTTGTGAAGGCGGATGCCTTGCGCCTGGGCAAGGACATCGAAGCCACCGTGCTGGACCATGTGGGCGGCAGCGAGGTCGACCTGGCCTTCCGCCTTTCCGGAGCGGCCCTCGACGCGGCTATTTCAGAGCAGGGGGAAATGCCCCTGCCGCCCTACATCGCCGGCAAGCGCAAGACGGACGGACAAGACGCGGCCGACTATCAAACCCTCTTCGCCGCCTATCCCGGCTCGGTGGCGGCCCCGACCGCGGGCCTGCACTTCACGCCCGAGCTATTGGCCGGGCTTGCCGTCGCCGGCATCGGGCGCGAGACGCTGACCCTGCATGTGGGGCCGGGCACTTTCCTGCCCGTCACGGCGAGCGATACGGCCGATCACAAGATGCATTCCGAACAGGCGCTGCTGACGGCGGACACGGCCACGCGCCTGAACACGGTGCGCGGGGCAGGCGGGCGCATCGTGGCAGTGGGCACGACATCGCTGCGCACGCTCGAAACCGCCGCTACAGACGACGGCACGATCAAGTCCTTTGAAGGGGAAACCGATATCTTCATCACGCCGGGTTATCGCTTCAAAGCGGTCGACGTGCTGCTGACCAACTTCCATCTGCCGCGTTCGACGCTGTTCATGCTGGTCTCGGCGTTTGCCGGAACCGATGTGATGCGGGCCGCTTATGCCGAGGCGATCGCCGAGCGCTATCGGTTCTATTCCTATGGCGATGCCTGTCTGTTATTCCGGCCCAGATGAGCTTTCGCTTCGACATTCTGGCGCGGGACGGTGCGGCGCGCACCGGCGTCATCTCCACACCGCGCGGCGAGATTCGCACACCCGCCTTCATGCCGGTGGGAACGGCCGCGACCGTTAAAGCCATGCTGCCGCAAGCGGTGCGCGAGACGGGCGCCGATATCGTGCTGGGCAACACCTATCACTTGATGCTGCGCCCGGGCGCGGAACGCATCGCGCGGCTGGGCGGTCTGCACAGTTTCATGGGCTGGGAGCGGCCGATCCTCACCGATTCCGGTGGCTTCCAGGTGATGTCGCTTTCGAAGCTGCGCAAGATTTCCGAAGACGGCGTGCGCTTTCGTTCGCACATCGATGGCGCGGAAGAATTTCTTTCACCGGAACGGGCGATGGAGATCCAACGGCTGCTTGGCTCCGATATCCAGATGGTGCTTGACGAATGCCCGGCTTATCCCGCCGATGAAGCGGCGATCGAAAAATCGCTCGAGATGTCGATGCGCTGGGCTGCGCGTTCCAAGGCAGCGTTCGGCGAACAGCCGGGCCGTGCCTGTTTCGGGATCGTGCAAGGGGGCGTCTATCCGCATCTGCGCCAACGTTCCGCGGGCGAACTGCAGGAGATCGGGTTCGATGGCTATGCGGTGGGCGGCCTTGCAGTGGGCGAGGGGCAGAACGTGATGTTCGACGTGCTGGATGCAACTGTTCCGCACTTGCCCGCCGAACGGCCGCATTACCTGATGGGCGTCGGCAAGCCCGACGACCTTGCCGGCGCCGTGCTGCGCGGGATCGACATGTTCGATTGCGTGCTGCCCACACGATCGGGCCGCAACGGCCAGGCTTTCACCCGAAACGGCCCCCTCAACCTGCGCAACGCGCGCCATGCCGAAGACCCGGGCCCGCTGGATCCCGAATGCGGCTGCCCCGCCTGCCGCCAGTTCAGCCGGGCCTATCTCCACCACGTGGTGCGGTCGGGCGAGATCATCGCCTCGATGCTGCTCTCCTGGCACAACCTTGCCTACTACCAGGATCTGATGGTGGACCTGCGGGCGGCCATCGTCTCGGGCACCCTGGCGGCCTATGCCCAGAAGGTCTTCGCAGCCTATCCACGCCGCGAAGCGGCCCCTGCCGACGAAAATTGAGCGGAAATCGGCCATTTTTTCTGGCGGTTGTTTATTGGGCCGCGAAAGTCTACATAGCGGGCGACGGCGTTCGTCAGACGAAGCGCACTGTTGTACTCCCCCAATCGCACTGCGCGCCTGGCCGAGACAGCCGAACTTTCAGTCCTGATCACCCCGTTTCATCCGTCCAGGCATGTGTCTGGGCATAACTTACTAGGAGTTTTCATGGCTATCGGAACCGTAAAATTTTTCAATACTTCCAAGGGCTTCGGCTTTATCGCGCCGGATGATGGCGGCAAGGACGTGTTCGTCCACGCCACGGCCGTTGAAGCGGCCGGCATGCGCTCGCTGTCGGAAGGCCAGAAGGTGTCGTTCGACATCCAGCCGGACGCCCGCGGCTCGAAGGCTGCCAATCTGAAGGCGGTCTAATCCATTTTTGATGGATGGCAGGCGGCGGGAGCGAAAGTTCCCGCCGCAGCCGTTTTTGCTTCACCCCCGAGATCGACAGGCAACCGAGTGATCTTTGACGAGCATCGCCTGCACGATAGTCTGCGCCAAGGCGCGGACACCGATGCGCACCGCACGCGCTCGGACCAGGGGATTTTGAGCGAGCTCATCAAAGTGCTGTCGCCGCATCCCAGCGGTCTTCGCCGCTGGTCCGTTATGCGCGCGATTCGGAAAGACCGCGAAAAAGCCGACCGCGACATTCCCCAAAAATTCGAAGACGAAATCGAACGGACCTTCCGCCGCTATTGCGCGGATGCCGACAGCTTCAAGACGCGCGGCTGCGCACCGGAGCAAGCTGTTTTCTATCGGCCCAAGGACAAAGCCGGCGAAGTTTGGGCCGTGCTTCCCGAGCGCACCGAAATTATCCCCTAACCACTTTCGCCCTTTGCCGAAAATGCCGCGGCGGTTTGATTGACCGGGGCCCACCTCACCCCTATGTTCCGCCGGCCTTTGGCGAGCCCGTAGCTCAGCGGTAGAGCATCTGACTTTTAATCAGAGGGCCGATGGTTCGATCCCATCCGGGCTCACCAATTTGCGCTTTCAAACCGGGTTGCTCAAAATTCAGCGAACTTTCGCACAGAACGGTGCGCTTCGCCGTTCTTTGCTCGGATAGAGTGCAGCTGCAAATTGCTGAAGAGCAATGGGTGGAACGGGCCGGTGCCCGCAAATCAACACCTGGCCCATCAAAAACTTCGACGCTATTTGCGATTAGCAATTGCTTTCGTGGCGTCGATGAACCCCTCGTGCATATTAACTTCGCTTAGTAATGCACTGCGTGCCCGGGCGGGCATCTCTGTGGCTATTTTTGGATTTGCAAGTACGCATCTGAATGCAGATTGAAGGTCGTTCAAGTTTTCCAACAGAAAGAAATCGTTTTTCTTTAGAAAGCTCATCCCCTCAGCTGCATGGGGAGTCGCAAACAGGATGCTGCCCGACATAATCGTTTGGATCGCCCGGTTCTTTACGCCGGTACCGAGCAGATCGGGAAGGATCACGATATCTGTCGTTGCCAGGCGGGCGGCAATGTCATCGACGAATTCGATATTCACCAATTCTATTTTAAAGCTTCGCAGCGCATCTCCGAATTCGCTGTCGCCAATACGGGTCAGCGCGCTAATTTCCAACGACGCGGCAATGTTCGGTTCAAGCAACGACAGCATGCGCGCCACGGACCTTACGCTTTCCAAACCATAAGAAATGCGGCAGTCCATCCAGATCAGAACCGACATCTTGGAGGCGTTACGATATGTCGATATAGAATGGATGTCGTCGGCGTGAGCGGGCCGCCAGCTTGGAATGACGGCAAGTTTTGGAGCATCCGAACCAAGTTTGGGGTGCTCCGCTTTGAAGCTATCGATCTCCGCGTCAGAGATGAAACCAATCAGGCGCAGCCGTGGAATCGCGATATTTTCTGCAAGTTTGACCAGGCGATACCAGAGTGTGCGCGCCAGTTTTCCAACGATGTTGCGCTCGCGGCGCGCGAATTTGCATTCCCGGGCGGACCAGCAATCAAATGGGATGTAAACGATCCGGCTGGTAGACGGAAGAAGCGGGACAAGAAACACACAATGGAAGCCGATCAGGAGAAAAAAATTGTCCTTTTGCAATATGCGGCCGCGCGGAATGTTCAGGCCAAGGATCATTCGTGCGGCAAATGTTAGCGTGCGAAATGTTGCCGTTGCCTTGGCAGCAAGAATGAAAGTGTCTTCATCGGAGGACGAGATGTCTTCTTGGGTAAGATAAACACGATAGTCGAACGGGATAACTCTCGACAGTTCTTTCTCGATAAACCCGGCGTAGACAGAAATGCCGTCCCGGCCTGACCGCCCGTATATGGATGATATGACAATGTTCATAATCAGGGTTTTCCGGGGTGACAAGAATCGCGAAGGTGTTGCGCCCAGGACGTTTCGTCATCATCCCCGATGAGGGCGGCGGAATAAGTAAAGTGTGATTGTCTTTACACCGCCAAAAAGAGCCAATCCAGCGGTCGAAGCGCGTGAGTGCTCGAAAGGCCCAACGCATAATCCATCCCGAGGAGCAACAGGCATTCTGGCCGGCGCTAACATTACTACGGCCGTTTGGGATTTATTGCCGCAATGCCCTTTCTGTCCGTCAGGAAGAGATTCGCCACGGAATGTTCTACGCCGCTCGGCGAACGAACCCGCAGCATCGGCAGCAGCCAACCGCTTGTGAAGGCAATGCCGAGCGTCATCGCAAGAGCCATTCCAAGTTCGCCGAACCGGGGAACGAGGATAATGGCCAAGCCATAGGCTACGACCGTTTGCAGCAACTGGACCGCAGAAATGGCGGGGACACGCTCGAAACTGATCAACAGCGTTATCAGGAATTCACGCCAGATCACCAGAACGTAGTAAGCGGCGAACACGAGAGCAAAGATGGGCGACTGTCCAATAGTTGTGCCCGTCCAGAAATCGACGAGCGGTCTTCCGAACAATCCGACGACAAGAAACAAAACGCTTGCCAGGCTTGCGAACAGAAGAAAACAAGTGCGCGCCGCGCGCCGAACCCATTTCTCATCGCCATCGACTCGCGCTTTGACCAGGGCGGGCCAAAGCGGCATTGCCAGGAGCCATACGAATGCGACCAGAAAAAAGATCACGCGATTATATATACTAAACGCTATATATTCCTTCCCATGCGTCATCCACGCGAGAAAGAACGTTGGGCCATAGAGAACCGCATATGTCGAGAGATTGATGATCAGGAATGCGAGACCATTGCGATAGAGACTTTTTGCTGTTCGCAGGAATTCTTCTAATGAGGGGATTTTGAATTTCTCGAGATGCCGGACGGCAAATGCCGTAACGCTGACCAGGTTAACGATCAACGGTAGAACCGACATCACTATGCAAAACGTCGTGAGTGTAGGATTTGCCATCAGCTTTATGACAAATAGGCCCACAATTACCGAGAAATTCGCGAACGCTTGGAAAGCGAACTGTATATTGCCCTGAAGCGCGCCTAGCTGCATGCCCTGAAGAGGCTGGATGGCAAGCTGCAATCCCGAAGCTATCACCAGCACGAGGGCGGCCGTGTGTGCTTCGTTTGCCAAACCGGCGGTCTCGTTTCCCAGCGTATAGGGTAACGATTTTGCGATCACCGCGTAACATACAAGTGAAACGATCACGGCCTGAAGAACGCCAAGCACAAGACCGACCACTGGCACCGGACTCCCGCGCTCGGCTCTGCCTGCCGCCAATTCTGTAGTCAGTGTGTTTCCAATTCCAATGGACGTACTTGTGATCCAGAACGAAATACTGGAAAGAACGAGAAACGCGCCGAAGGACTGTTGCCCTATAGCTGAAACAGCTATGGGAATGGCAATGATCTGGACCCCGGCTGCCAGGATTTTCGAGATCAGCGAGAATATGGCAGTGCTGCCAACCTTCCGACTTTCAATCTCGTGCCAAACCGCCCTTATCTTTTTATACATCTGCAAAAAATTCGTTTTCCTCAGGGATGGCTCGATTCGTGCCATGTGAGGCTATTCTATTGCGAGGGGTAGCCACTTTCTTCATCGCGAGATGTGCGCTCTCTCATTGAGAGCCTCATAACGCGTGATCCCGTGGCTTCGGCCGGCGCGCTTCACGCCATATCTGCTGTCGAAGCCGGAAAGGAGGGCGAAGATAAGCGATGCAAGTCCTATTGGCAGAATGCCGGCGAAATAAGTCGTGGCGCGTATAAAATGCGCGAATACGACAAACTGAAAACAGAGAATAACAAGGCTATAGAATTTGGCCGGCGGATACCAAGCCAAGCAGCGCAGGAAGTAGAACGCCCCTGCAACGCTAAAACACACGAACAATGCGCCCAGTTCACAGATGCCCTTGAAGAGGAGGGACGTTCCATCGTTTGAGTTTAGCGTATAGAAGAAGTCCGACAGCGTGGAAACGAAGGCGTGCGGCGCCAGTACCGACATGTTCTCGAAGGCAACACCAAGGGGAAAGTGGACGGCGGAATACGCAGTCATCTCTAGGCCTTTTAGGAAGGCCAGCGACGAGCCGTTCAGATCGCTCAGGTCATACATGGCGGGATTGTTCAAAAAGACTCCTGCCACGCGCGCATAAATTTGCGGCACGGTCAGGCTGACGATCCCTATGGCGACAATGACAGTGCAGGCAAGGATGGTGTAAAATATATTCCCCTTGAGAAGTCGGGAGGTGGCGACCATGAGGAAGGCAAGCGCCCAAAGCGCCATGATCGTTGCGGACAGGCAGAGAACAGTCAGCAGAATTAAAAGGAAGAGCGACGATGGGCCAAGGTATTTAAGAAATTGATCTATTCGAAAAATGCACATGAAGATGAACGGGGACAGCGCCATAGCAACATGGGAGGGCTCGAGAAAGAAGCCGGAGTAAACATTTATTCCTAACACATAGTTGCGATAGCGAGTGGGAATTTCAAAGCCCAGGAACGACAAAATGGTCTGCGCCAGAATGAAAAGAAATATCAGAAGCAAAATGGTTCGCAACCACGCCACCAGCTCCTTGTCAGTATAGCTGCGTAGAACTTCGAGTGAGCCGAACACCGTCGAGATAATGCAGGCGAAAGCTGGAATCCCGATCAGGCCCCTAGTGCTGAAAGAAAATCCCGGTTGAATGGCTTTCAAGGCTTCATAAGCACCCAGCGCCAATGTCATCAATATGGCGTAAGTCACGATCCTGCGCGGCAGGCAGAAAAACATTAGCGGCGCGAAGATGACGTAAAAAGGCACATTTTCGAACCCCGCAAATGGCGCGACGAAACTCGACGTCAGCCAAATAGCGCCAAGATAGATGGCCGGAATGTATCGGAGATAATCGGGCCTTCGAGCAGGCATGCTGTTGGCAGACGAGTTCGTGCCGTCTAAATTGTTGCTGACTTGCCCGATACCGCTCATGATCGAATGGCCATGTTGAAGATCCGGAGACCTAAAGGTTTCCCGAACCATCTAATCTAGAATGCGCCTTCTAGCGGTCTACGACGCGATCGACAATATGCTGCTTGGCTTGGGCATCCTCGTAAGGGTTATTTTGCCCGGTATTATCAGAGGGTGAACCCGGCAGCTTCGGCGTCGGTCTTGAACATCTTCACGGTCTCGAGCGAATATTCGGCGAGATCTTTTCCAACCAAGGAAAGTTTCTTCAACACATCCGCCGTCACGGTGATGATCTGGCATCCAATAGCGTCGGCCTGAAAGATGTTGAGCAGCTCGCGCGGGCTCGCCCAGATAATCTCCTGCTTGCTGTGGCTGGAGCACAATGCGACGGTCGCGGCCATCATCGGAACGGGATCGTGCCCGGTGTCGGCAATGCGGCCAGCAAACACCGATACGTTGGAGGGCGCATGGTTTTCGAGAGCAGCGCTGACATCGCGGACCTGTTCCATCGTCAATATCGCGGTGACATTGAGCTGAACCTTGCGCGCGGCAAGACGATGGATGAGGTCGTAGCTCGGCTTTCCGAGACTGTTCGTCACCGGAATTTTCACAAAAACATTGGCGCCCCAGTCGGCGATTTTGAGGGCCTGACGCTCCATTTCCCCGAATTCGTCGGAGAAAACCTCGAATGAAATCGGTCGATCTTTTATGTGTGAGAGGATATCGCGGGCAAACGCTTCGTAATCGGAAATGCCCGCCTTACGCATGAGGGTCGGGTTGGTCGTGAATCCTTTAATACGTTTGTCTTCGTATAAGCGCAGAATATCTTGTTTGTCGGCACCATCCGCGAAGATTTTGGTTTTCAATTCTTGTGGCATTCCGAGATCCTCTGGGATGGGGTTTGGTCACGAATCCAAAAAACTGCTTGCCTCAATGAAGACGTGGTGTGATCAGGAACACTCCTGAGCGGTTCATCGTAGCCGTAGTCAATGAATACCGTTTTGCAGCCTGCTCTTTTTCCGGCTTCGATGTCGCGCCAGCGGTCGCCAACAACAACGCTCGAAGAAAGGTCGATGTTCAGTGCGGCACCCGCCTCAATCATCATTCCAGGCTTCGGTTTGCGGCATAGACAGGCATCGCGATCATCATGAGCGCAAACGCGGACGGCGTCCAACGACAGTTTGCGTGCGATGTCCGCGTTCACCTGATCGACAAAGAGTTGAGATATCTTCCCACGGCTTATATCCGGCTGGTTGGTTACCATAACGAGCAAGAAGCCCAAGCTGGAAAGTTCTGCACAAGCCTCCCGCGCGCCATCGATGATACGGACGTCTTCCGGCGAAGTCGCAGCGAAGGGTTTGTTGTCCCAAACGATGGCCTCGATCAAAACTCCATCGCGATCAAGAAAAACCGCCGGACGTTGCGACGCCTCGGTCACGTGGCGCCAGCCGCAGTCGTGACCGATTCCCATTTGGTCTGCACAGATTTAAGTGCCGGGTGTGAAACTAGCAGGTGCCACACCACAGCCTGAAAACCTTCGGTGTGCGGTGTTACCAATTCGGCATCGACCACGGGGATGACGACGCAACTGTCAGCCATCTGTTTCGTGTAGCCGCCCTTGCGGCCGACAATGCCGAAGACGGAGGCGCCGACTTCTTTTGCCAATTGCACGCAGCGTACCAGGTTTACGCTGACCGACTTCTCGATGTCCCCACCGCCCACCGAAAAGACCAAAAGCCCGTCGGCCTTGTTGATGCGGCTGAGCTTCAGCCAATTGGAATAGGAAGTGTCCCAACCATCGTCGTTAATACGCGCGGTCAGTTCGGAGACGTTGTCCGTCGGTGAATAGCACTCAAGACCGACGATCTTGCGAAAATCATTCACGGCATGTGACGCATGGCCTGCGCCGCCGCCGGAACCGACTATAAAAAGACGTCCGCCCCGGGCCTTTATGGCCGCAAGCCCTGCCGCCATCTCGTCCAGTACCGCGTGGTCAAGGGCATTGATTATTTCTATACTCTGCTTCAGATATTTTTCGACGAAGCCCGACATAATTTCTCCGCAAGTCGACACCGATAACGCGACCGCGCGGCCTATAACATACCCGAACAATATTGCGCAACATACCGAATCGAGACACGGAATGTTGCGCAATAATATGCACTTCTATTTGAGTTATACCTTCCCAGCCAGCCTATTGTGACGTTTGTTTCGTCTGTGCATCTGTAACCGGAAGAGAATCAATTCGGAAAATATGTGCCGCAGAATTGGGCTTTCAGCTTTTCCACCCTCTCTCCTTCGGGCGTTCAGTTCGTGTCCCGAGCAAGCGGTTCGATAGGCTGCCCCACCAACCATGGCGAAAGGTCGTGATCGAGTATCCGGCTCAATTCGATGACATGGTCGCGAAAGATGTCGGCGAGCCGCGCATAGATATGGTTAGGTATCTGATGTTCTACGCGGTTGGTGTAATAGAACGGCAAAAGGCGATCTTTTAGCGGCTGCGGGACAAAGCGAGAAAACGCTCGTTTGGCGCCGGTATAATAAAAAAGCCGGTTTACTCCGTGGAAACGCGGAAGTTTGGCGACGTTCAATCGCGATCTATCGATGTCGGTAACAGAAATCGGATCCAAGTCAACGTGACGGAAGAATTCCGTCATGAGCGCAGCGGGCTCTCTGAGCAGGTCGTCATAAAGTCTGATTTTGATGTTTGCCTCGGGAAACCGAGCGTAATAACGTTCGATCTGCTCGTCATAGAATCCTGTTCGCACATAATTACCGCCCCAGAACTCATTTGCGGTGATTGCCGCAATATGCCGTTCAATTTCTGTTTCAAATGTCCCGACGGGGCGGCCAATCCAAAGATCCATCAGATAGTGAGACAGGCACCGTTCTATCGGGTTGCGTAAAATGGCGATTATTTTGGCATTCGGGACTTTCATCGCGATATTTTGAGCCGCAACGGTCGAGCGCAGATAGTCAGCCGAGCAGTCCACGCGAATCGGTGACGATTTTCCTTCAGCGTAAAGCGCAAGGTAAGCTTGCTCATCACGAATTATTGCTGCATGGAGCGGCATATCTGTGTCTATCTCGTCTGCCAGTGGAACGTCTGACAGCTCAACATCAGTGTTCATAAAGTTAGGTGACTTTATCCTGCTGCAAAAGATATCGCGATGCAGAGACAGCATGGCGCTCACATAAGTGGTGCCTGCTTTGGGAACACCGATCAAAAATAAATTTGGCCATAGCGTATTGTCTGCGATGGCAGCTACCGCCTCCTTTTCTTTAATAGATGCCGGCAAATGGTCGCGGACCCCTATAGATGACCATTCCACAATCCGCGACGTCATATAGCTTCGTCAAGTGCCTCAAACGCCAGCGTCAATCTTTCGGGCCGTTTGGTCGCTCGTTTCGGGAAAACAGCGCCACCGAGAAAGTTGGAAGGTTAACCTTAGAGTCCAGCTGCGCCACCAGATTGTTGGAGGCGTCTCGAAATTGTACGGGATTCATGGATTGGGCATCAATCGCGTTGACAACTGCATCGACATTTCCCGTTGGGACGATAATCGCCGCTCCTTTCAGAAACTGGCCAAGTTCAGTTTCTGCGTCTGCCATGGCCAGAACCGGCTTGCCGCTCGCCAGCATTCCACCCAATTTCGAGGGAAGCACCAGATCGGCCGCGCCCGCATCCTGGGGAATGATGTGCAGGCTCGCCAGGTTGAGGAATTCGCATAAACTTTCTTCGGGCTGAAGGCCCAAAAACCTCACGTTGGGTAGATGCCCGAAGCGGGATTGCAGGCTTGCCTTTTCCGGACCTTCTCCAGCGATTACGAATTGGATGTTTGGCCGCGAGACAAGACGCGCCGCTGCCTCCAACACAACGTGAAGCGCCTGTTTGGCGCCGATATTACCGGCATACTGGACAACGAAATCCTTTTCCTCCAATCCCAATTCGCCAAGGTAAGAGTTTGCAACCGCCAGCGGGCGGATTTTTTCCAGATCAACCCAATTTCGGATGATTTCAAGCCGATTGGATGGAATGCCTTTGGCCTCCAGCTGTTTTCGCATCGCGAACGATATGGTGATGACAACGTCAAATACCCGCATCAACCTGGCTTCTAGAAACAGAGCTAATCTTTTAATGAGCCCGTTGTTCAGATGACCGATGGCAAATGCTGCATCCATTTCCAAGTCCTGAACGTGAAGGACTGTACGAGCGCCGATAAGCTTTGCGGCCAGAATGGCAGCTGGCGCCGAAAGCAACGTCGGTTCGATGCATAACACCGTGCGAGGCCGCTTCTTCAAAATGAGCCAAAATGCTACAGGAGCCGACGTAATGGCGAAGGAAAGGGGAGCAAGAACTCGCCAGATGCCGCGCATCTGCTTTTTCAGAAATAACGGACACCGCCAAATCCGCACGCCATCTAGAGTTTCGGTACAGTAGCGATTGCGATAGGCGCCCGATACGGACCATCCCGGATAATGCGGTACGGCAGTGACAACATCCACGATAACGCCCTGCCGCCCGAGGTACGAACCTAATTCACCAGAATAGCGCCCCACGCCGATGGGTTCGGGCGTGTAGTTGATCCCGTAGATCAATATACGTTCCGGCGTTGTCTGCGCGGTTTCAGCCGTCTTGATATTCGCCTCGACGTTCATGTGGTACGCAATCTCATTCAGCAAAATGTTAGGAGGTTTTCGGAAGCCGCTTCTGATTGCCAGCGCTGGAATAAAGACTGCCCCGGCAAACTGGTCATTTATTAAGGTAGACGGGACTGTATGTGTTACCGGGCGCTATTCCCTTTTCTTCTTGATACAAGAAGAGAATGAAATATTCCGATTGGATTGGGGAATGGTTGTGCAAGAGGATCGGCCTTGGTTTGTTGAGCCCGGTCGATTCTCCCACGCAGAAGCAGGAACACGATGGCGGCATAGAGTGCGATGCCAAATACGATGGCGATAAGCAAAACCTTTATTGGCATCGCCAGGCCGGACGGAGGCGCTTCGTCAGGTGGATCGATCAAATCGAAGGAATAGAATTTGTCGGTCTTTAGCGTCATCAATGTGCGTTCTTGATCCAAAAGGAGGTTGCGCAGACTTTCAAGCAGATTGACATCTGTTGTTTTTTTGATGGCATTTTGTAGATAAACTACGCGATTGGATGTATTTGCGAGTTGGTCGTGGCGAGCGATGTCATCTGCATCGTTGAGAATGAACGTCAGTAGTTCGACAGCTTGTTGTTTATTCTTGAATTTAAGGGAAACGGCATAAATCTGACTGCGCAAAGCCGCGAGGCCATCTGCGCCGTTGGCGCTACTTTCGAGTGAGAAATTGCTGCTCAGCCATTTGGCGAGGTCCACTTCGGTAGGCGGCGACCAGGGTACTCCCAAAACATCGCGTATGACGCTTACGATGGGGGTGGGTCTGCGCCATGTCTTGTTTTCTGAATCCCAAGAGCGGGAAAAGACAATCTGAAGTGCGCCACGCTTTTGCGCGAGATCGGCAGCCAGGCGAGTCGATTGCAACAGGGCTTTGTATTTCTCGAAATTGCCGCTGTTCAAGCCGCCCAAATTTGCCCCTGCCGCAGCCGACAACAAGCCCAATGTCCCGTTGATGGAGAGGTTTTGGCTGGTCACCGGGCTGATAGTCGCCTCCGCCCGATATTTGTGGCCTAAAAGAACGATTGTACCGGCGGCGACGAGAAGGCAAATGACGACCACGCTTGCAAAGAGACTACGGGCTTTCCAGAGCGCGCCCAAATAAAGCCCAATAGGGAGACCGAAGCGATCTGGGATTGGCGATTCGGTGGGATCAGGTAGCTGCCCAACATGGGTTGCCGACTGAAGCTGCTCGGTTACTTGCATGGATCGCCTGTCCGGTGTGAATAAGAAAGAAGCTACCTCGAAAAGTCTTCTCAAGGAATATGCAGGGATGGCGGAACCAATTGGCTCGAACGACCAAGGTAGTCAATCGATATGGCGAAAATGGATGTCCGCCTGAACGGCTTTGCCGTCCTTGCTAGTGGCGACATGATAGACGCCGGCAAGGCCAAAGCCTCGAACGGCGAGCCAGTTCACCACCTCATGAGCAAGCGGCTGGCCGTCATAAAGCGGGACGAACGACAGCTCCATATAAATGCTATCGATGTTCGTGAGGCTTTTCTCCGCGCCCTTCAACAATTCCAGTTCGAAACCCTGTACGTCGATTTTCAGGAGCACCGGTTTGGCAAGTTCCGATACGTTAAGCACGTCATCGAGCTTCGCGACGCAGACTTTGAGGACTGCAGCTTCTTCCGTGCCAGGGAAAATCTGGGTTTGTAGCTTTCCGATCGGTAACAGAGACGAACTGTCTTGGCGGCGGGAAACATGGATCGCCGCTTCCCCGGCCTGAGAGCCCAGCGCAAGATTCATTACCCGCACCGGATCAGACTTTCCGAATATCTTTTCGAACGTGGTAACCAGATGAGGCAACGGTTCGAAGGCAATGATGGTTGCATCCCTGCGCTCGGCGTGCGCGGCCAAGGAAAACTGGCCCCTGTTCGCGCCAGCGTCAATCATTGTCGCATAAGGATGGCTACGCAGAAATGCATTGTGTTCAACGGTCGCGGCGACGCCATGACGAAGGCCCTTCCAGTAGGCCGGCTTTCGCAGCAATCGAAGAAGTTTTGCCAATTTTCGCATCAATGGCGTTCCAGATTTATTGGAGCAACATGCCTGCGCCGTAGGTTACCCGAAGGCTTCCACGATTTCGGCAAGATGGCTGGTGCTGTTTTTACGCAGTTCGGCAGCGCGGGCCAACGCTTCACGACCGCTGCGGGCGAGGGATTCGCGATTCGCGCACCATTCACGGACGAGCGGCAACACCGTAGCGACGAAATTGGCATCACGTGGCACACACATTCCACTTCCTTTGCCGACATCGCCGGTGATGCAGCTTCGTGCGACCGTCAGAACCGGAACGCCGAACGCTAATGCCTCCAGAATCGCGCGTGGCTGAGCTTCGTTGACGTAGCGGGTGGGAAAGATGAATGCATCGATATTGTGAAAGAAGGCAGTTTTTTCTTCTTCGGTCAGCGGTCCCAGATATTCTATCGCCGAGCCCAGCTCCGATTTTGCAGATTGCACCATATCGGCGGAACGCCGGTCCGGCGATTTGCCGGCGAGCAGAAGTCGTACCGGCAGGTTTTCCCGGCGCGCGGCGCGCACCAATTCTATGGATGTGTCGAGGCCTTTTTCGACAATGAGATTGCTCAGAAAGCCGATCTGCAAATCGTTGCCCGGCCGCAGGTCTGTGCGAGGCACAATGTCGAGGAAGGCTGCGCCGGACAGCTGCATCGTCGCGCCGTCGCCGATCAGCGGATAACGGGCGCGCAGCGCCTCTGCCATGAAGTCGCACAGGACGATGTGCACACCCCTCCGCCCCATAATGCGCACGAGCGTGGCCATGAGCGCGCTGGGGTGGTCGATATAGGCGAAGGAGTGGTGATGAAGAAATATCCGATAGCCACAGAGGCGCGCCACGCTGGCGACCGCAATGTTGTAAGCAATGCCGCGTCCGCCGTCGGCTGCCATATAGAGCACGCGCGAACGGCCGTTTGCCGCTTTCAGAAGTAGTTGCGTCATCGCACGCAAGACGCGACCGATTTTCACGGCGTGACCGCGAAGGCCGTCCATCGTTCCGCGCGCGACGTTTGCGGCATACACCGGCAGGCGTCGGGCGGTATAGGTAACGATGTCCTGGGTGGCGGCGGCGGCGCCCTGGATGGGAGGCGGCAGGGGACCTACGACAAATACGAAAGTCCCACTTTGGGCCTTGGCGCTGTCGGCATTTGCGATACGGGTTGCTTTCAAGGCCGCTTCCTGGAAAAGCCGCTCCCGGCGGTGCCGGAGCGATGCAAGGGATTTGCGGCAAAACTGAAATCGAATAGGGAAGCGATTGTCAATGAGCGCGGAAAGCCCACATCTTGCGTCCTTGCAATACCGCCGATATAGATTTCATACATATCACGTTACATACGTCTCAATTGGGAACGCTTCGTTAGAGGCGTTTGTGAATTCATGCGGGTATTCATCGCCGGTGGCGCGGGATTCATTGGCAGTCACATGGCCAACCATTTGCTCACTGGCACAGATGCCGATGTTGTGGTGTTCGACAATTTCACCTCGGGCCGCGAGTGGCATCTTGAGCCGCACTTGGCCAATCCGCGCCTGCGCATCGTTCGCGGCGATCTGAAGGATCTGTCCGTCATCGTGGATGCCATCGCGGGCTCGGACCGCGTCTATCACTATGCGTCGAACCCCGATATCGCCAAGGCGATGGTCCAGCCCGACGTCGATTTCTGGGAGGGCACTTACCTTACCCAAAACCTGCTGGAGGCGATGCGGCAGACGGGCGTCAAAGAACTGGTGTACGCATCGGGCAGTGGCGTGTACGGCGATGTCGGCGATCTGGCGGTGACCGAAGACCATTCTCCCATGCTGCCCATCTCGCCTTATGGCTCCAGCAAGCTTGCCTGCGAGGTGATGATACACGCCTACACTCACATGTTTGGCATGAAGGCGCGGGTTTTCCGTTTCGCCAATGTGGTGGGCGGGCGGCAGACCCATGGCGTCGCTTACGATTTCATCCGGCGACTGCGCGATAATCCCCGCGAACTGCACATCTTGGGCGACGGCAGCCAAAGCAAGTCCTATATTCACGTGGACGATATCGTGCGGGGCAAGCAACACTTTGTCGTCCGCGATACCGGCCCGTACACGTATTATCATCTGGCGACGGACGATTATCTGACGGTGCGCGAAATCGCCGATCTCGTTATCGAGGAGATGGGGCTCGGAGAGGTGCGCTATGTCTTCAGCGGTGGAGATCGCGGCTGGAGGGGCGATGTGCCCATTGTGCGCTTCAACCTTGCGAAGGTCCATGGTGGGGGCTGGCGGGCCGCGCGCTCAAGCCGCGAAGCTATGCGCAACTCCATTCGCTCCATGCTCACACAGGAAAAAATGGGCTAGGGCGTCAGACTGATGTCCGCCGATATTTGCCGGAACAGGGCATCCGTTTCGCTGAGTCCGGCGTGAGAGCCGATCTCATAGAATCGCTCCGTTACCTCGTAGCCAGCCAGATCGCTCTGTTCGACCAAGCGCCGGTAAACGTCGGCCAGATCGAATGCCGCGGTATTTGTCCATTGCGCGAAAGCATCCGGGCGCAAAACGCCCATGCCCCAGTCGATGAAATGCATTTCAGGCGTGCGATCCTGTTTATCGTAGCGGCGGATCGCGGCGCCGTCGAATTCGACGTTGCTGGTGTCCCAGGCGTTTTCGTTGCGGAAGACGGTCATCAGAGCGGGTTTGCGGTTTTTCCGGAAGGCTTCCACAACCGCAGCATAGTCGGTGTTCAGCCACGAATCGCCATACGCCACAAGGAATTCACCGCCCAGAAGCGATTCAGCTTTCTTGAGCGCGCCGCCAGTGCCCAGCGGCGCCTCCCCGTCGAACGAATAACTGACCGAAAGGTCGAAGTGCGCACCGTCACCGACAAAGTCTTCGATCATGTTGCCGAGAAATCCGGCACAGATCACGACACGGCTGATCCCTTTTCTGCGGAACAGGCGAAGCTGGTGGGCGATAAAGGGCGCGCCTCCGACTTCGAGCATGGATTTCGGGATTTTCTCCGTCAGGGGGCGCAGCCGCGTCGCCAAGCCGCCGGCGAGCAGCGCCAGGGGTGGCATCTGGGTCACTGGATGAGGACCTTGGTGCCTTCGAAATCGAAGCGGAAGCGCACTTCACGCAAGCCCGCTTCTATTGCGGCGTGGCGTAGGCGCGGTTTGTCCTTGGCATGAAACAGCAGAAAGCCGCCGCCGCCGGCGCCGATCAGCTTGCCGCCGGTTGCGCCGTTCTTCATGGCCATCGCATACCACTCGTCAATCTCGGGATTGGACATCGCCCCGGAGCGGCGTTTCTTGTGCTGCCAATGCTCGTCCATCAGCTTGCCGAATTCGTCCAGGTCGCCCTTCTGAAGAACGTCGAGGCTGCGTTGGCCCAATTCTTTCACGAAATGCAGGTTGCGGAGCATTTCACCATCGTCCTGTTTGGTCTTGTCGTTCTGTTCCTTAAGGATGGAAGAGGCCCTGCGAGAGATGCCAGTGAAGAACATCACAAGGCTGTCTTCCAGGTTGTCGCGGACTTCATTGCTGATGGGAGCGGGCCACACATCCACCTTGTCGTCCTTGCGGAAACGGAAGCACGATATTCCGCCGAAGGCGGAGATATACTGATCCTGCTTGCCGATGGGCTCGCCCAACCGGTTGATCTCGACGTCGCAGGCTTCCTCGGCAAGCTGCTGAGGATGGACGAGGTTGCGCTTCTGGGCATGTAAGGCGCGCAACAGCGCGGTTGTGAACGTGCTGGAGGAGCCAAGCCCGGTTCCTGCCGGAATGTCGGCCATGCTGCTGATTTCGAGGCCCCGCCAGTCCACGTCGACGAGTTTAATGGCTTCGCGGATGATGGGATGTTCGAGTTCGTCGACCGATGAGACGCGTTCCATCTTCGAATATTTGGCGATCAGGTCCTGATTGAAGCCCTGATACAGCGTGATGTAGACATACTTATCGATCGCGGCGGAGATCAGGAATCCCTCGTGCTCGCGATAATAGGAGGCAAGATCGGTGCCTCCTCCTCCCAGCGTGATGCGCAACGGGCTGCGTACGATGATCATGTCCACCTCACAAAAAGCTAAAACCGGCGCCCGCGAATGTCCTAAGCGGCCACGGCGTGACGTTGCAGGAAAAAGCGGTAGGTCGAGCGTAGACCTTCTTCCAGCCCGATAGAGGGTTGCCATCCGAGGGCGCGTATCCGATCTGCGCTCATCAGTTTGCGCGGCGTACCGTCGGGTTTGGAAAGGTCATGCGAAATTTCGCCCTCGAAGCCGATGACGCGCGTGACAAGCCTTGCCAGTTCGAGGATCGTTATATCCTCACCGGAGCCGACGTTCACATGTTCATAGCCGGAGTAGGTTTTCATCAAATGAACGCAGGCGTCGGCGCAATCGTCCACATGCAGGAACTCCCGGCGCGGCGTGCCGGTGCCCCAGATGGTGAGCATATGGTCGCCGCGCAGTTTGGCCTCGTGGGCCTTGCGCAACAGCGCCGGGATGACGTGGCTGCTGTCCAGGTCGAAATTGTCGTAAGGGCCGTAGAGATTGGTCGGCATTGCGGAAATGAAATCGCAACCGTGTTGCAGGCGATAGGCTTGGCCCAGCTTGATGCCCGCAATCTTGGCGACCGCATACCATTCGTTCGTCGGCTCCAGCGGCCCGGTAAGCAGCGCGTCTTCCGTGATCGGCTGGGGCGCGAATTTGGGATAGATGCAGCTGGAGCCGACGAACAGCAGTTTTCCGACTCCGGCGCGAAACGCGGCCTCGATGATGTTCGCCTCGATAACCAGATTGTCGTAGAGGAAATCGGCCGGGTATGTATGGTTGGCCATGATGCCGCCAACCTTTGCGGCCATGAGGAAGATAGCGTCCGGCTTGGTGTCGACGATCCACTTGCGCGTCCCGGCCTGGTCTTTCAGGTCCACGCTGTGACGATCGACGGTAAGCACCTCGCAATCTTCGCGCGCGAGCCTGCGCACGGTGGCCGATCCCACCATCCCCCTGTGGCCGGCAACCCAGATGCGTTTTCCTGCGAGGGGAAAAACGGTCTCAGCCATGCTGGCGGCCTTTTTCTTCGGCCACCGTCTTCAGGTCTTCGCGCACCATTTCCGCGCACAGTTCGCGCACCGACGTTGTATGTTTCCAACCGAGCACCGTGTGGGCCTTGGTGGGATCGCCCACAAGCAGATCGACTTCCGTGGGCCGGAAATAGCGCGGATCCACTTCGACAATGCATCTCCCGGTCTTGGCATCCAGGCCTTTTTCGCCTGCGTCCTTTCCCGTCCACTCGATCACGGTCCCCACTTCGGCGAAGGCCCATTCGACGAAGCGGCGCACAGCTGTGGTTTGACCTGTCGCCAGCACATAGTCCGATGGGGTGTCTTGTTGGAGCATCAGCCACATGCCGCGGACATATTCGCGCGCGTGGCCCCAGTCGCGCTGGGCATCGAGGTTTCCGAGATAAAGCTTGTCTTGCAGGCCGAGATGGATCGCTGCCACGGCGCGGGTGATCTTGCGAGTGACGAAGGTTTCTCCGCGCAGCGGGCTCTCGTGATTGAACAGGATACCGTTCGATGCGTGCAGGCCATAGGCCTCGCGATAGTTCACCGTAATCCAGTAGGCATAGAGTTTGGCCGCCGCATAGGGGCTTCTGGGGTAAAACGGGGTGTGTTCGCTTTGCGGAACCTCTTGGACTTTGCCGTAGAGCTCTGAGGTCGAGGCCTGATAGAAGCGAACCCTGTCCTTGAGCTTCAGGATGCGGATGGCTTCCAGCAGACGCAACGTGCCGAGTGCATCGGCATTGGCGGTGTATTCGGCGGTCTCGAAGCTCACCTGCACATGGCTTTGCGCGGCGAGATTGTAAATCTCGTCGGGCTGGGTTTCCTGAACCAGGCGGATCAGGTTGGTCGCGTCGGTCATGTCTCCGTAGTGCATTAAGAAGCCAACGCCGGATTCGTGCGGATCATGATAAAGATGATCGACGCGCTCGGTGTTGAATGAGGAAGAGCGACGCTTCACGCCGTGAACCGTGTATCCCTTCCCGAGCAGGAATTCGGCGAGATAAGCTCCGTCCTGTCCGGTGACGCCGGTGATGAGTGCGACTTTTGCCATGTTTCTCGTTGTCCTATTTGCGTGCGTCGAATGTGCCACGCGTTTGCCGCCGTCTATTTTGACATAAGCGAACCTTGCTCGAAAGATCGGCGGGAAGCAGGCGTCCCACCGGCCTTTTGGCTTTCATGTGAAATCGTGAGTCGGAGATTCCTGCAGCCAGCGCCTCAGTCCTGCCTGCAGATCGGTTTCAAATTGGTATCCGGTCGCTACCAGTTGACCGGGCTTGATGTTGGTGGACCGGACAAGCTTGAGGACACGCGCACGATTGATTGAAGTCCGGATGCCAAATGCAGAGAGTTTTTCGAACACCCATCCAGCCAGAAGCATGGGGCCAAGAGGAACGGCCAAGCGCGGCATGTGATAGCCCGCCACATCGCAGAATGCTTGGCAGATGTCCCCGCTCGTATAAGAGGACGGATAGGCTCCGTTATAGATGACCTCATCGTTGCCCAGCTTGCGGACGAACAGCATGGACCGAACCAGTTCTCCCACGTAGATGCACGCCTTCACTGTGCGATTGTGGCCGGGAAAGGCGAAGCGCCGGGTCTTCAGCGCGCGGGCCAGTCGGGTGAAATTGGCGTTCTCCCCGGGGCCGAAAATGACCGCGGGTCTTACGATGAAAAGCTTTCGGCCAGCTTGTGCCGTTCGCCAGTCGCGATGAACGCGTTCGGCGATCAGTTTTGATCTTCCGTAAGCGGTTTCAGGCAACAGCGGCCAATTTTCGCCATGCGCATCGTCCGAGGGTTGGTAGACGGAAATGGAACTGGTAAAAAAAATGCTGCGTGCATCGATCTGTTGCGCGAATTTGCACACCTCCATCGCTCCGATGACATTGGTCCAGAAATACTCCCATTCCTGGTGTCCTGGGGTGATGTGCACTGCTGCCAGATTGTAGATTTCCGCGTTTTCGAGGTTGCCTGCCATCTCGATAGGCGCGCGAATATCGCAGGTGATGTAATCTACGCCTTCCAGGCGCGACGAGGGGGCTTTGATATCCGCAGAAACGATTCGCGAAAATTCACCCGTGTTCTTCAATTCGCGAATCAAGTACTCGCCCACAAAGCCGCTTCCACCGAAGACGATTGCAGTCTTGTTGCCGCTCAAAAAACAATCCCCAGCTTACGAATCACAGGCCCTGCGAAGGCGGTGTATTTGCATGGGTTCTGATGGACTGCCAATGGTCGCAAACCGTTCGCCTGCGCCCAAGATAGGCTGCCGCCATCACAAAGCCGCACAAATTCGTAATTTATTGATAGTGCTCACAGAATAAGGACTGATGTCTTGCCGCACTTCCACAGTATGTTATGAAGACGCCGCCCTTTCGAAGGCCCGTCATGGCTTATCGTGCCGAATATTTCCGCCCCAAACTCATTCGCGCTGGGGCGATTTGCTTTCGATTTTTAGCTCTGCTTGCATTTTTTATGACTTCCAGTCAGGCCCAGACTGCTGGCACGGGGGGGCAGGATATCTCGGGCATTTTGCAGCAGATACAACAGCAGAGGGAAACTAGCGGCGGGTCTTTTCCGGGAGGTCGCCAGCCGCAATCCCAGACTATCGAAGTTCCCGACAATCCGCCGCTGCCCAGCGTGCCGTCCCGTATCGAACTGATTCTTTCCAAGCGAGCCAATTTGCCGTTGCAACAATACGGGTACGACGTGTTCGCCGGTATCAGCCAGATTACCGTGCCACAGGTGGGGGCAGTGCAAGGCTACTATGTCTTGGGGCCGGGAGATCAGTTGCACATCAGTCTGCGTGGTCAGGAAAACTCAAACTACGATGTCGTTGTCGGCAATGACGGCAACGTGACGTTGCCCAAACTCGCGCCTGTTCGCGCAGCCGGACGAACATTCAGTGACTTCCAGGCATCCCTCGATGCGGCGGTGAAGCAAGCTTACATCTCCACCACGGCCTATGTGTCGGTGGGCCAGTTCCGACAAGTCAGGGTGACCGTCGCCGGCGAGGTGAACGCTCCGGGAGTGAAACTTGCTACCGGCATGTCATCGCCACTGGATGCGCTGATCCTGGCTATGGGGGTCAAAAAATCTGGCAGTCTGCGCAATATTCGCATCCTGCGTGGCGGCCGCACGATTCCTTACGACCTCTATCATGTGCTGCTCAACGATGGTTCGGCGCCTGCTGTTTTGCTTGCCGATGGCGACCGGATTGTCGTCCCTACGCTTGGCAAGGTCGCTGCCGTTAGCGGGTGGGTGAGGCGGCCGGCGATCTACGAATTGGCGCCGGGGCAAAGCAGCATTCCGATCAAGGAATTGCTGCAACTCGCGGGCGGGCTGCAGGTGCGTGGCAGCTTCCGGTATTCGCTGCAGACGGTGGATGCCCAAGGTCGTCTTACGCTCAATTCGCTGTCGTCTCCGACCGGCCGGGCGCAGGACGGCGATATTCTTTCTGTAGAACAGGCTGTTTCGGCACAAGTGGGGCGGTTTGAATTTTTCGGTCCCACTAATCTGGCTGGCGGTTATTCGCTCAGCAGTTATCGCAATCTCTCCGACCTGTTGCGCGCGCCCGGCGCCATGGGTGAGTCTCCTTACATGCTCTTGGGCATGATTGCGCGCAAAGATTCCAAGACATTGCAACGTCGCGTCATCGCATTTTCGCCTGCAGATGTACGTTCCGGCGCAAATGACATTCCGTTACAGAGCGAAGACATCGTTCGGGTGTTCGACCGTCGCGAAGCTGCGTTGATGATCAACGCGGTCGATATCTACGCCAAACAGATAGATTTCCTCGATGTTGCCGCCAAGCCGGATGCAAACGATACGGCCGCGACGGCGACTTCTGCGGCAATGAAACAGGCCGTCAATGCGGCGATCTTCGCCAAGGCGACTGATGAAAGCGTCAGCCGTTATACACCGGAAACCCAGAGTGGCAGGCATGTTGCCAGTGCCGGTCTGGCGGCGATGGCTGTTACACGTCCGGACCTTTCAAACACAATGCCTGGACAGAACGGGCAGCTTATGGCGCCGAACACGGCAAGCAATTCCTATGGAAGCGGCGCGCGTGGTCCTTACGACAATGGACAGCAGCCGAATATGTCTGGAAGTACACAAGATAATCCAAATGCCCCTTACGGATCCAATGGCGCGATGGGGCAGCAGCAGCAACCGGGTATGACCCGGGACTATAGCGCTTCCGATCAGACAAGGATGATCCAGCAAGCGACGGCCGGGCCTTTCACGCTCGACCAGCAAACGTCTTCGCAAGGCAACGTTCCCATCACGGGTGAATTGGAAAACGTTGCCGGCCTCGGTCAGCAGATTGGTATCGATCCCATCGTGCTTATCAGCTTCCTTGCCGATCATCGGGTCACACTGAATGGCGCGGTGCGTGGGCCGGGTACTTATCTTGTAGGTGGATCCGTCAAGCTCGACGAATTGGTTGAAGCGGCGGGCGGACCGTTGAAGTGGACAGATCTGTCCAAAGTTCTCCTGTCGCATACCGAGGTCGATCCGGCGACAGGACGATCCAAGACGCAGCAATTGACTGTTCCCATCACTGGCGAGAACCTTGCGGCCGTTCCCGTCAATCTCCGTGACGTTTTTCGATTCAATCCTGTCTACACCGACATCGATCGGGGGACTGTGGTGGTGCAGGGCGAGATTCGCTTTCCGGGGGCTTTCGACATTACGCGTGGCGAGCGTCTCTCAGAGTTGATGCAGCAGGCGGGCGGCCTGACTTCGGAAGCTTATCCTTATGGTGCGGTCTTCCTGCGCAAATCGGCTGCGGCACTTCAGAAGGTGGGTTACGAGCGGTCCGCCGACGATATCGAAAAACAGCTCACCATGGCGGTGGCTCAAGGATCGAATACCGTCACGGCCGGTCCCACGGCGGAAGCTGCCACCTTCCTTTCGGGATTGGTGGCGCAGCTTCACAACACCCAGCCATCGGGGCGCGTCACGGTGGTGGTCGACCCAGCGACGCTTGCTACCCATCCCGAAGACGACGTCGTGCTCCAGCCGGGGGATTTCCTCTACATCCCGCAACGGCCAAGTTCGGTGACGGTGGTGGGCGAGGTGTTGAACCCCGGCAGTTATCCGCAGACGGCCGATCGCACGGTGGACGATTACATCGAACTGGCCGGCGGCTATGGGCGCTATGCCGATACGAGCTACGTCTATGTCATCAACCCAGATGGCTCGTCGCGGCCAGTCCAGTCCAGCCTGTTCCACTTCGGCTCCGACCGGTTGCCGCCAGGTTCGCTGGTCGTGGTGCCGCGCGATCTGAGGCCGTTCGATGCCCAGCAGTTCGCTGTGATCATCACCAAGATCTTCTCCGATCTGGCCCTGGCCGCCGCGTCGATTTCGGTGGTCGCCAACAACTGACCGGCCCGGCAGAACGGGGTAGGCTGCGGCATGGCCGAGGCTTGCACTCCCTTGGCTATCCCCTTATTTACTAGATAGAACTGTTCATTGTCCCAAACTACATACGTTTGATGTATATTTGCGGGCACCGGAAGGTAGCAAGACATTGGCCGTGATCGACCATCCCACCCGTCTCACCCACCTCAAGCGCCTGGAGGCGGAGTCTATCCACATCATGCGGGAGGTGGCGGCGGAGTTTGCCAATCCGGTGATGCTGTATTCGATCGGCAAGGATTCGTCGGTGATGCTGCATCTGGCGATGAAGGCGTTTTATCCGTCGAAGCCGCCGTTCCCGCTGCTGCACGTCGATACCACCTGGAAGTTTCGCGAGATGATCAAGTTTCGCGATGAGACGGCCAAGCGGTTGGGATTGAAGCTACTTGTGCATATCAACGAAGACGGCGTGAAGCGCGGGATCAATCCGTTCGATTCCGGCTCGGCGTTGCACACGCAGGTGATGAAGACCGAAGGGTTGAAGCAGGCGCTCGACAAATATGGGTTCGATGCGGCGTTCGGCGGAGCGCGGCGCGACGAGGAGAAGTCGCGGGCGAAGGAACGCATCTTTTCGTTCCGCAACGCCAATCATGCCTGGGATCCGAAGAACCAGCGGCCCGAGCTTTGGCGTGTCTACAACACGCGCATCAACAAGGGTGAGAGCATTCGTGTGTTCCCCTTGTCGAACTGGACCGAACTCGACATCTGGCAATACATCATGATGGAGAACATCCCCATCGTGCCGCTCTATTATGCGGCCAAGCGCCCTGTGGTGTCGCGCGATGGCACGCTGATCATGGTCGATGACGACCGGATGAAGCTGCGCAGCGGCGAAGAAGTGGAATCGCGGCTGGTCCGTTTCCGCACGCTTGGCTGTTATCCGCTGACGGGGGCGATTGAATCGCCGGCGACTTCACTGGAAGAGATTGTGGCGGAGATGTTCACGGCACGCACCTCCGAACGGCAGGGGCGGTTGATCGACAGCGATGAAAGCGCGTCGATGGAGAAGAAGAAGCGCGAGGGGTATTTCTGATGAACGCGCCGATCACCGATCTGAAAGCCTATCTCGCCGAGCAGGAGAAGAAATCGCTGCTGCGGTTCCTCACCTGCGGCAGCGTCGATGACGGAAAGTCCACATTGATCGGGCGGCTGCTTTACGATTCCAAATTGCTGTTTGACGATCAGCTGGCGGCGCTCAAGAAGGATTCCACGAAGCACGGCACCACAGGCGACGATATCGATTTCGCGCTTTTGGTGGACGGGCTGGAGGCCGAGCGCGAGCAGGGCATCACCATCGATGTCGCCTATCGCTTCTTCGCCACGACCGCGCGCAAGTTCATCGTCGCCGATACGCCGGGCCATGAGCAATACACGCGCAACATGGCGACGGGCGCATCCAATTCCGAACTGGCGGTGATCCTGATCGATGCGCGCAAGGGCGTTCTCACCCAGACGCGCCGCCATGCTTATATCGCCTCGCTGCTTGGCATCCGCCATGTCGTGCTGGCGGTGAACAAGATCGATCTGGTCGATTTCTCGCAAAAAGTGTTCGACGAGATCGTGGCGGAATTCACCCAATTCGCACAGCCGCTGGGTTTCCAGACGCAGGTCGCCATTCCGATGTCGGCGCGGTATGGCGACAACGTTTCCGAACGCAGCGCCAAGATGCCCTGGTATCGCGGGCCGATACTGATCGAGCATCTCGAAACGGTCGATGTCGAAACCGCGCTCGCCGAAAAGCCGTTCCGGCTGCCGGTGCAATGGGTGAACCGGCCCAATCTCGATTTCCGCGGCTTCTCCGGCACCATCGTTTCGGGCCGGGTAAAGCCGGGCGATACCGTTGTGGTCGCCAATTCGGGGCGCACGTCGGTCGTGCGCCGTATCGTCACCATGGACGGCGATCTGGATGAAGCGGTGGCTGGCGAGGCGGTGACGCTGACCTTGGCCGATGAAATCGATATTTCGCGCGGCGATCTTCTGGCCTCGCCTTCGGCGCGGCCGGAAGTGTCCGATCAGTTCGCGGCGCACATGCTGTGGATGGCGGAAGAGGAAATGCTTCCGGGCCGCCAGTATCTTTTGAAGATCGGAACGCGCACCGCACCGGTCACCATCACCGCGCTCAAGCACAAGGTCGATGTCAACACGCTGGATTCGCTTGCCGCCAAGACGTTGCAGTTGAACGAAGTCGGTTACGCCAATCTTTCCAGTTCGCAACCGCTCGCTTTCGATTCCTACACCGAGAACCGCGATACCGGCGGGTTCATTCTGATCGACCGTTTCACCAACGGAACGGTCGCCGCCGGCATGATGGATTTCGGTTTGCGCCGCGCCACCAACGTTCATTGGCAGGCGCTGGACGTGAACAAGATCGTGCGCGGCGAGCAAAAGGGGCAGAAGCCTGCCGTGCTGTGGTTCACCGGTCTTTCCGGTTCGGGCAAATCCACCATCGCCAATATCGTGGAGCGTTCGCTGTTCGCGCAGGGCCGTCACACCTATCTGCTCGATGGCGATAACGTCCGCCACGGTCTCAACCGCGATCTGGGCTTCACCGATGCCGACCGGGTGGAGAACATCCGCCGCGTTGCCGAAGCGGCCAAGCTGTTCGTCGATGCGGGGCTGATCGTGCTGGTGTCGTTCATCTCGCCGTTCCGTTCGGAGCGGCGCATGGCGCGCGAATTGGTGGGCGAGGGCGAGTTCATCGAGGTGTTCGTCGACACCCCGCTCGATGTGTGCATGACGCGCGATCCCAAGGGCCTCTACGAAAAGGCGAAGGCGGGAAGCATCAAGAACTTCACCGGCATCGACAGCCCGTATGAAGCGCCGGAGCATGCAGAGCTCACGCTGAAAACGGTGGGCGCCGATCCGGAAACGCTTGCTGCGCGTACTGTGGAGTTCCTCAAATCGCGCGGGTTAATTCCCTGATAAGCATACGAGGCGCGTACAAAGTTCCCGTGTTGTTGTTTCATTGCGCGCCGCGAGGTTTCCGAACGAAAATTCACGTTGCCGAAAGTAAGTAAGGCAATGTGGAACCGTGCGCGAATTGACGCGTTATAGCCCCTAACGTAGAAGAAATTCGCGGGTTCAAAGAGGGTATCCCCATGTTGCGTAAAATTGCATCGATCGTTGCGGGTGTTTCGATGCTTGCCAGCTCGGCAGCCTTTGCAGCAGATACGAATACGAATACGGAAGACAGCGCGTTGGCGCCGGGCAATGCTGCCGGTATCCACCAAGCGCAGGCAATGGAATTCGGTTGGACGATGGCGATCGTGACGACAGCCTTGGTGGCTGCCACCGTCGTCGTGTTGGTCACCAGCAGCGGCAATGGCGGTCATTCGACAACGGGAACGACGCCTCCCGGCTAAGCTTCGCCGAATTTGGAAAAAAGGGCGCCCGTTGCGGCGCTCTTTTTGTTTGTCTGGCCGCTTGCTTATCAGCTTTCCGGTGGACGCAATATCTCGGTCGAGATCGAACCGAGACGCGGATGAATGTACTGGATCGATTTCCACACCATGCCGCTTTTCTCGCCCACCCAATAGGTGTTGACGAACGACCAGTTGAGCGCGTTCGCGCGGCAACTTTCCTCAACATGCACTGTGGGAATGGTCTTGCCGAGGATCTGGATGTTCTCGCGTCCCTGCCGGACCGTCTGGCATATGACCTTGATGGAATAGGCGTTCAGGTCGGCGAAATCGTAAACCAGCGTTCGCTTGCCGTTGTGTTGCTTGAGCGCTTCCAGCGGCGACACCACCGCGCCCAGATCGCCGGTAACGCCTGAGAGATTGTGCTCAAGGCCCGAACTGCGCACGATGCGGCCATCGTCGGTCTGCAGCGCGATGGCCTTGCCTGCCGCCCATAGCCGCGAATGCGGCGCGTCCATGGCGAGCACGATCAGGAATTGCGAGCCCCCGCCGATGCGCACGCCGAGCGAAGCATAAGGAACGGCCGCCGCCTCTTTAAGGGTGACCGAGGTGGAACTGGACCCCGTAATCGAATCGCGCAAGGCGCCGACCAGCAGATGCGTGTCGGAGCCTTCCGAACCGCATCCGGCCAGCAGAAGGCTTGCCGCAACGGCGAAGCCGCGCGCTTTACGGATTCGGAATGTCGTCGAGATGATAGGCAAAGGCGCCATAGCCGGTTCTGCGGGTTTCTTCGTAAAGGGAATCGTCATTGTCCAGCCGCTGTCCGCCGTCGCGCTGAAGCGGGCGAAGCGTCAGACTGTAAGCCGATTGGGTATGAATAGGCACGGCCCATTCGAGCGGAATGCGCGCCATCACGCCCTTGTCGAAGCTGCCTTCGCCGAACTTGTTGAACGGCACATTGGTCAGGGTGGCGAACGCGCCGATCTCCACGCCGCTGTCGAAACGGCGCACCATTTCGAAGGTCGCGCCATAATCGCCGGCCAGATAGCGCCCGACATGGAGGTTGAAATTGAGTCCGTACCAGGGCGATTCGTAATAGATGTTCAGGTGCCCGGTGAACACGTGATAGTCCTGAAAGCGGATCAGCCGGTCGAAATCGCGCTGCCACACTTCGTACATATCGGCGCCGACGGTGAAGCGCGAATTCTGCGGCTGCCAGACGATCTGCCCGCCCACGCCGCCGAACATGTCTTCCAGATAGCCGCCGCTGATCTTGAAGAAGACGTCCGGCGCCAGCCGTCCGCGATAATCGGCTTCCAGATTGGCGATGCCGTTGATGCCGTGCTTGTAATATTTCTGGATGTCGCTGCGCACATGCGGCAGTTCGCTGTTGCTCGTCCGGTCGTCGGTGAAATTGTTATAGATGTTGATGTCGAATTTTCCCTGCAGCGTGATGCCGGGATAAAGATCGACGCCGCCGCCAACGCCCACCAGAAGCTGGGCCTGCAGCGGCACGTCCGGATCGAACAGGCTCTGCTTCGTCTCCGGCGATATCGACCAGGTGAAACGCGGGAAGTTCGTGCCGCGCATGCCCTCAAGTGGGGGATTGTCCATCGCGGCAGGCACGATCTCAACGGCATCCTTCAATTCGGCGACGCCGCCATTGGCCATCAGCGTGCGTTCCAGCGAACTGCGTTGGAGCCTGATCTCGCGCAGCGGTACGCCATGTTCGACGGCGATGAGATGGAACACCTCTACATCGGGGGAAGCGTCCGCCATCGCGATGCGTGACAACCGGCCCACGGCTTCGGCTGCCAGATAGTAGTGATGGTTGGTGAAATAGATCCACAATTCGCCGTTCGACTGGCGCACCGCATCGACGTAAAGCGTCTGCTCGCGCGCGTCCTTGCGAATGGTCTCTTCCACCGTCTTTTGCGGGATGTGACGGGAAAGCGGCACGGGTGCGGTCCCGAGATATGCGTTGCCCATAGGCGCGTCGCTCGAGGGGGCGCCGGCGGAGGCAAGCTGCACACCGAGCTTCGGCACGTTGCAGGTCACCACGCGCCCATCGCTCGCGCGCAGATCGGTCACCGCCACCGAGCGCAGGTTCATGCCCGCGACCTCGGGCAGCCGCGCATAGGAATGACAGGCGGACTGTGACGGGGTTTTGCGCGCATTGACGAGCAGGGTGTAGCCGTCGATCTCGTAATCCCAGGCGCCCGCATCCATCTCCGACAGCGCGTCGGACAGCGCGTAGCGGTCGTCCTTTCCCGCATAGCGTTGTGGCAGCCACGGCGGATTCTCGGCCCGTCCGATCACGTTGCGGCGCGAGAGATTGACGATGGCGGCCTGCTGTTCTTCCGGCGTGCGCGATTTGGCGGGCGGAGGCGGCACGCCCAGCCGCGTGTCCTCCAGCGGCTTGATGGGATCGGCGTCGATGGTGAGCGACAGGCCGTAGGTCTTGCCGTAGAGGAAGCCCGCTTCCAGCGTGACGTGGCTGATCGGCCGGTACGCGAGCGCGAAATTGACCGGAATCGATTCGTCCAGCATCCCGAAACGTTTTTCCTGCACGTAGCGGTCCGAGGAATATTCGACGATCAGGTCCAGCTTCGGGATCGGCGTGTGCCAGGAAACACCGCCGAAGATGCCGATGTCGGGTCCACGGAAGAGCTGGCTGAAATCGATCTGGCCGGTCTCGTGCGGCGGCTGGCGATTCTTGGCCGAGGGAAAGATCGCGCCGATCGGATTGGGCAACGCGCCCGAAGACCCCAGGCGCCCCCAGCCGATGCCCGCCGTCACGTCGAAGTCGTGGAACATGTGCTTGCTGGCGACGATGTATTCCGAGCCGTAGATGCCGGTGCCGATGAGGTCGCGCAGGCCTATCGAAATGTCGGGCCAATCGATGCTTTCCTCGACCAGCCGCACCTTCACGCCGAAAGCGCGGTCGTAATAGTCCTGGTATTCGTAATTGGCCAAATGGCTGTAGCGGAACGAACCCTCCAGCCACGGCAGCACTTGGAAGGTGAAGCCGTAGCGCTGGGTCTCCTTCAGCGCGCTCACCGAGACCGTGATCTGCCCGTCTTCGGTCATATGGGCGCCAGGCATGTCGATCAGGCCCACCTCACCGAACAGGTTGCGGATGACATAGGGCTGGTCGTTGAGGATGTCCGAGGCCGCGTTTGCAGGACCAGCGCCAAGCGCCGCCAGAACCATGCCGGGCGCCGCCAGACGGCGCGCAAAGGCTTTGCGGCGTTGGTTGCTGGCCACCAGTCCCGGCGCTCTCTCGATGGACGGTTTTCTATGGCAAGCGGGGGTGGCGATGGCAAGGCGGCGAAACCGCGCCGGAGCGGGTGTAAGTCCTGCCCGGAAATGCCCTTTTTAGCCCCTCAGGGGCGGGCTTCGGCGCGGCCCACGCTGACATAGGTGAAACCCTGCTTGGCCATCTCCGCCGGGCGGTAGATGTTGCGCAGGTCGATCATCAGGGGCGTCTTGAGCAGGCTTTTCACACGGGAGAGGTCAAGGGCCCGGAATTCGTTCCATTCGGTGAGCAGCACCACACCGTCCGCCCCGCCAAGCGCCTCATAGGCATCGCTGCAATAGTCGATGTCGAGGTGCTTCTTGGCTTCCTTGGTGCCTTCGGGATCGTAGGCGCGGACGCGCGCGCCCTTGCCCTGAAGATGGGGCACGATGACAAGGCTCGGCGCATCGCGCATGTCGTCGGTGTTGGGTTTGAAGGTCAGGCCCAGGATCGCGATGGTCTTGCCCTTCACGCCGCCGAAGGCCTGTTCGATCTTTTCGGCCATCTGCACTTTGCGCGCATCGTTGACCTTCACCACCGCATCCACGATGTGGGTCAGCGCGCCCGCTTCCTGCGAGGTGCGCAGGAGTGCCAGCGTATCTTTCGGAAAGCACGAGCCGCCGAAGCCGGGGCCTGCGTGCAAGAACTTGTTGCCGATGCGACCGTCGAGACCGATGCCGCGCGCCACATCCTGCACGTCCGCGCCCAGTTTCTCGCAGAGATTGGCCATCTCGTTGATGAAAGTGATCTTGGTGGCGAGGAACGCATTGGCCGCATATTTGATCAGTTCGGAGCTTTCGCGGCTGGTGAACAGGATCGGCGTTTCGTGGAGATAGAGCGGGCGGTAGACTTCGCGCATCACCGTTTTGGCGCGTTCGGTTTCGCAACCCACCACCACGCGGTCGGGCCTGCGGAAATCTTCGATGGCAGACCCTTCGCGCAGGAATTCGGGATTGGATGCCACGTCGAAATCCGCATTGGGGCGTTTCTTGCGGATGATGTCTTCCACTTTACGGCCCGTGCCAACCGGCACGGTCGATTTCGTCACCACCACCGTATAGCCGTCGAGCGATTCGGCAATCTCTTCGGCCGCGCCGAACACATAGGAAAGATCGGCATGGCCATCGCCGCGGCGCGACGGCGTGCCCACCGCGATGAACACCGCGTCAGCGTCCGGCACGGCTTTCTTCAGGTCGCTGGTGAACGACAGGCGGCCCGCCTTCACATTGGCGGCGACGACTTCGTCGAGCCCCGGTTCGAAGATCGGAATCTGGCCCGCTTCAAGCGCCTTGATCTTGGAGGCTTCCTTGTCGACGCAGATCACCTCATGCCCGAATTCGGAGAGACAGGCGCCGGACACCAGTCCGACATAACCGGTCCCGATCATCGCCACGCGCATGCGGAAAACCCCTTCAAAGAACGGCTATTCTTTGGCCTGGAATATGGAAGCAATTCAAGGCAGTGCTACCACGGAACCTTAACCCTCGGGTTAATTCGTTAAGGCACGGGCGGTGTATATTCCGCTGCGAACAGGGATTCGCCCATGAGCTTGGCACGGTACGCGCGGACCTCGGTCCTGGGGCTTTGGGTCTTGGGGCTTTCGGCCCTGGGCCTGTGCCTGTCCGCCTGTGCCGGGGAACCGCAGCCGCCCGTAGCCACCGCCCAGGATTACACCCTGGGCACTGGCGACCAGATTCGCGTCATCGTGTTCGGGGAGAACGATCTTTCCGGCCAGTTCACGGTGGACGATACCGGCCATGTGCGCCTGCCGCTGATCGGGCAGGTCGATGCCAAGGGCCGCACCCTGCACCAATTCGAAGGCGATGTGGCGGCCAGGCTTTCGCAAGGCTATCTCAACAACCCACGCGTGAGTGTGGAGGTCACCAATTACCGCCCGTTCTTCATCATCGGCGAGGTGAACAAGCCCGGCGAATATCCTTACGTGAACGGCATGAACGTGCTGAACGCCGTGGCGCTGGCCGGCGGCTTCACCTATCGCGCGCGGGAGGGCGAGGTTTACATCAAGCACGCAGGCTCCAACGACGAAGAGGAAGTCGATGTCGATGCGGGCGGCAAGGTTGCACCCGGCGACATTATTCGCGTGCGGGAGCGGTTTTTCTGAACCGATTTGGCGCGCGTTTTTAACGAATTGGGCAAAGTGTCCAAACGTGCCCTTAACACATCGCGCCTAGCTTGCGCCGATGGAGCGGGATGTCGCCACACGGTGGGAGCAGAAGCTTGCGGCGAAATCGCTGCGCGTGGGCGTTATCGGGCTTGGCTATGTGGGACTGCCGCTCGTTCATGTGTTCTGGCAGGCGGGATTTCCCGTTACCGGTTTTGACATCGATCCCGAGAAAATCGCCAAGCTGAAAGCGGGCGAAAGCTACATCCGACATTTCCTGCATCAGCGCGTGGGCGCGATGGTGCAATCGGGCCGGTTTGCCGCGACCGATCATTTTTCCGAACTGAAATATGTCGACGCGATTCTCATTTGCGTCCCGACACCACTCACCGCGACGCGCGAGCCTGATTTGCGGTTCGTCATCAACACGGTCGAGGAGATCGCCAAACATCTGCGCGAGGGGATGCTGGTCGTTCTGGAATCGACCACTTGGCCCGGGACGACGGCGGAAGTCGTTCAGCCGATTCTCGAGCGCAAAGGTCTGAAAGCGGGCCGCGACTTCTGGCTCGCCTTTTCGCCGGAACGCGAAGATCCCGGCAGCGCCATCGAAACCCGCACGATCCCGAAGATCGTGGGCGGCGTTGACGAAGTTTCGAATACCATCGCCACCAAATTTTACGAAGCGGCGTTCTCCAAGGTATTTCCCGTGCGCGATGCGGCGACGGCGGAGGCGGTGAAGATCACCGAGAACATCTTCCGCGCGGTGAACATCGCGCTCGTCAACGAACTGAAGATCGCCTATTCGTGCATGGGCATCAATGTGTGGGATGTGATCGACGCGGCCAAGACCAAGCCGTTCGGTTTCATGCCGTTTTATCCGGGGCCCGGCCTTGGCGGACACTGCATTCCCATCGATCCGTTCTATCTGTCGTGGCGGGCGAAGGCTTTCGAAGTCGAGACGCGGTTCATCGAACTGGCGGGCGAAATCAACCGCACGATGCCGCGCCTTGTGGTGCAGGCGTTGCAGGATGCGCTGAGCAAACGCTTTGCGCGCGCGCTGAAGGATTCTTCGATCCTCGTTTGCGGACTTGCCTACAAGAAGAATATCGACGACCTGCGCGAAAGCCCGGCGTTGCGCATCATCGAAATCTTGCGCAGCTTCGGCGCCAAGGTTTCCTATTACGACCCTCACATCCCTGAGATGAAGCCCACGCGCGAATACGGTGCACTTCTCGGTATGCGCAGCGTCGCTTTCGATGCCGACACGATTGCGAGCTTCGATGCGGCACTGATCGTCACCGATCACGATGCGGTGGATTACGAAACGCTGGTCGCCCATTCCCGGCTGGTGGTGGATACGCGCAACGTCACCAAGCTCGTCAGCGACCGTTCGAAGATCGTGCTGGCGTAAACACTCCGCCTTTTCCAAAAATTTTGTCGCGGAACGCCATTTACCTGCGGTTAACCATGTTTTTGTCACGCGACCGTCACGCGCCGCCCGTAGCTGAGGCCCACAACTCGCCACGGGGTCTGGTTTCATGTCGTCCAAACATCTGTTGCACGCAGCCCTTCTGTCGTCCGCCGCGTTCTTGATCGCGGTGCCTGCCTCCGCGACACCGTTCACGATCAACGCAGGCCAGACCGACACGGCGATCAAAACCGTTTCCGGCAACGACACTGGAACGATCCAAGCCACCGGCACGCTTCAGACCACCAGCGGCACCGGTTCGATCACGTGGAACGACGGGGCAGCCGGCAACAAGACCGTCATCGACAACAGCGGCACGGTGAAATCCACAGGCGGTCGCGCGCTAGAATCGGCGAAGGTCACGGCAGGCAGCCTCGAGATCGACAACAATACCGGCGCCTCGATGATCAGCACGGTGAAGGACGCGGTTCAGCTTCAGAGCAAGAAGAGCACCACGCTCAACGGTTCGGTGCTGATCAAGAACGACGGCATGATCGTTGCCACCGGCACCGGTGATGTGAACGGACAGGCGCTGGATCTGAACGACCTGATCGTCGCTTCCGGCAAGATCGATGTCGAGAACCTGGTGCATGGCCAGATCACGGCTGCCGATTCCGATGCGATCCGCGCCACGAACAATGTGCTGATCAACAATTACGGCCTCATTCAGTCGAACTTCGCCACGGGCGCGAACGGCAACGACAGCGGCAATGACGGTATCGATTTCAACGACAAGAGCTTCAACGGTACGGTGAACAACTACCAGACCGGTTCGATCATCGGTGCGCGCCACGGCATCACCGCGGGGCAGGCTCTCACCATCACCAACGATGGCATCATCACCGGCAATGATGGTTCGGGCATCAACCTCGACACAGCCGGCAACACCACGGCGCACATCACCAACAACGCGCACGGCGTCATCACCGGCAATCTCGTCTCTTCCGATGGCGACGGCGTGGATGTGGATGGGCAGGTTGCGATCGAGAATTACGGCCAGATCAAGTCGCTCGGCCAGGGCAGCGCGAACCTTTCCGAAGGTCTCGCCATCGGTGGCGGCACGGTGAACAACTATGCGAATGCGCTGATCGAAGGTGCTGACCGCGCCATCACGGTGGACGACAGCAATCTCGGCAACGAATTCGGCGCCACCACCATCGTCAACGACGGCACGATCAAGGGCGATACGGGCGATGCGATCAAGATCACGTCCTGCGTCGGCAATGTGAATTGTTTCTCCAACACGCTCACCAATCGTGGCACGATCATCGGCAATGTCGCGCTGGGCGGCGGCAATGACACGCTCAATCTCGGCCACGGCTCGTCGATCACCGGCACGGTGGACGGGCAGGGCGGCACCGATGCGGTGCATCTGGCCGATGCAGGCACGGTTTCCAATTTGGTGAACTTCGAAACGCTCAGTGCCGATAGCGGCAAGTCCACGCTCACCGGTACGCAAAGCTATTCAGGTGGCGTGAGTGTCGCGAGCGGAGCCACGCTTGGCTTTGACAACGCTACTATCAATGGCGACGTCACCAACAACGGCACCGTTACCGTCAACCACACCAACGTCACTTTCAATGGCCATTTCACCAACAACGGCACCTTCACCAGCGATCCCTCGACGCTGACCTTCAACACCTTCGAGAACGATGCGAACAGCATCGTGAAGGCCGCCCCTGGCGACGTTTACAAGATTACTGGCGATTTCCTGAACCACAGCACGCAGAACACGGCGTGGAACACGTTCGATGCGACACTCGAATTCGGCGGCGGCGGTGCACACACCCTGCTGGTGAACGCAACCGATCTTGGTATCCATCCGCCGGCCTATGCGAACAATTTCGCCTGGGGCGAACTGCTGCTTGATGCGGGCAACACGCTCTCGCTCGATGGCGTCAACACCGACTCGGTGTTCTATACCGGGGCCATCGTCGGCCTGGACATCGCCGGGAACACGATCACCAACATCACCGGCAACAATCTCGACATCTATTACGATGCCGGAAACGCCGCCAACGCCTATCTCGGTGGGCTGACTTATGATCTCACGGGCGGCGGCAAGCTGATCGCGGCGGCAACGCCGGAACCTGCGACGCTGCTGCTCGCAGCACCCGCGCTCGGCATCTTCCTGCGCCGTAAGAGGACTAAAGCTTCAGCGTCTTGAGCATCGCCTTCAGCGAGGGGGCGATGTCCGGGCGCGACAGGCCGACAGCGATGTTGGCCTGCAGGAAGCCCACCTTGTCGCCGCAATCGTAGCGCGCGCAATTCGTCGTCACTGCGTGGAACGGCATGCGGCCGATCAGCTTGGCCATGGAATCGGTCAACTGGATTTCGCCGCCCGCGCCGCGTTCCTTGCGGTCCAGTTCGGTGAAGATTTCCGGTTGCAGGATATAGCGCCCGATGATGCAGAGGTTCGACGGCGCCTTGTCGGGCTCGGGCTTTTCCACCACGCCCCTCACCTCGGTCGTGGAGCCATCTCTCTTGCCGGGATCGATCACGCCATAGCGTTTGGTTTCTTCGCGCGACTTTTCTTCCGCCGCCACGACCACACCGCCCGCCCGGTTGTAGACTTCCATCATCTGCGCCAGCGCGCCCGGCTTGCCGACCAGAAGATCGTCTGGCAGCAGCACCGCGAAGGGCTCGTTGCCGACGAAATGCCGCGCCGACCACACCGCGTGGCCAAGGCCCAGCGGCTTCTGCTGGCGGGTGAAGCTGACGGAGCCGGTGTCGGGCAGGCCTTCGAGAAGGCTGTCCAGCTCCATGGTCTTGTCGCGGTCGAGCAGCAGGGATTCCAGTTCGTAGGCGTGATCGAAATGGTCTTCGATCACGTGCTTGCCGCGGCCGGTGACGAAGATGAACTGCTCGATCCCCGCCTCGCGCGCCTCTTCGACGGCGTATTGGACGACCGGCTTGTCGACCACTGGCAGCATTTCCTTGGGCACCGCCTTGGTGGCGGGCAGGAACCGCGTTCCCATGCCGGCGACCGGCAGAACGGCTTTACGAACTGGCTGAAATGTCATGGGTTTGGAACGTTGGGTTGAAGGTAACGGTTTCATGGCATATTGCCCCGGCTGCCGTCCATAAGCCGGACGGCCTTTGGTCAAGGCAGGTTATGAACATCCTTCTCACCGGAGCAGCTGGTTTCATCGGCTTCCACACCGCGCGCGCATTGCTGACCCGCGGTCACCATGTTGTCGGCATCGACGAGCTCAACGCCTATTACGATCCCCGGCTGAAAGATGCCCGTCTGGCCGAGCTGGTGAACGAGAAGAACTTCCGCTTTGCGAAAGTCGATATCGCCGATGCGGCAGCGTTGGCAGCGGCCACCAAGGGCGAAAGCTTCGATGCGATCCTCAATCTGGCGGCGCAGGCCGGCGTGCGTTACGCGCTGAAGGATCCGGCCTCCTACACCCGCTCCAATCTCGTCGGCCATCAGAACATTCTGGAATTCGCGCGCCATCACGCGCCGCTGAAGCATCTCGTCTATGCCTCGTCGAGTTCGGTCTATGGCAACGACACTGTCGCGCCCTTCCGTGAAGATGCGCGCGCCGATCATCCGGTGTCGTATTACGGCGCCACCAAGCGCGCGGGCGAATTGCTGTCGCATTCCTATGCGGAACTCTTTGGCCTGAAGCAGACGGGGCTTCGCTTCTTCACCGTCTATGGTCCGTTCGGCCGGCCCGACATGGCATATTGGTCGTTCACCGATCTGATCCTCAGGGGCAAACCCATTCCGGTGTTCGGCGGCGGCAAGCTGCGCCGCGATTTCACCTTCATCGACGACATCGTGGCCGCTCTCGTGCGTATCTTGGAGACGCCGTACCCCGAAACCGCGGGCGCGCCGCATCGGGTCTACAATCTGGGCAACAGCCACCCCGAGGAAGTGCTGGACCTGATCTCGGTGATCGAACAGGCCACTGGAAAGAAAGCCATTATCGAACACACCCAAGGCCCCCCCGGCGACGTGCGCGAGACCTATGCCGATGTCTCCCGCGCCGCAAAAGATTTCGGTTTTTCGCCCACGGTGAAACTTTCCGAAGGCATCCCCCGTTTCGTCGAGTGGTTCCGGCGTTATCATAACCAGCAATAGGCCAACGAGAGAGCGCGTGTGAGCAGAACGCTTGCCGCTACGATCATCGCTGTAACGCTCGCGAGCGCTGCGCTCGCGGACGAAGACCCTGCGCATGTCGAAGTCACCACCACACGCGTGCTGCAATCCGATACGTTGCCGGCGGCCGACCGCGCGCAGACCTTGGTGATGCGCGGTCTTGCGCGCGAAAAGCTTTCCCGCCCCAAAGACGCCTATGACGATTTCACCTATGCGCTCAGCCTGCACGCGCTGTCGTCCGGCGATATCGCGCGCGTGCGTTTCGACCGCGGCGTGGTGTTGGAGGAAATGAACCGCGCCGACGAAGCGATTGCCGATTACACCGCTGCGATCAATTTCGAACCGCGTTTCGCATCCGCCTACAACAACCGCGCCAATGTCTATCGCAGGCTCGGCCGTTTCGACGAAGCCACGCGCGATTACAATGCCTCGCTCACTTACGGCAATCCGCAGCCGGAATATCCGCTTTACGGTTTGGGCCAGATCGCCGAAGCGTTGGGACAGGCCGATGCGGCGCGTGGCTATTACCAGCGCGCGCTCGCCAACAATCCGCATTTCGATTTGGCAGCGCAGCGCATGGGCGTGATGACGATGCCAAGCCGCGACCAGCCGTTGCCGCGTTTGCGTCCGCCGCCGCCCACGCCTGCGCCCAAAGTCGAAGATGTGATGGCCGCGCTGCCACCCCCGCAACCCGCCGCGCCGCGCCACAGATCGGCGCATCTGGGACCGGCGCCTATCCAGCTTGGCGCGTTCCACGACGAGGCCACGGCACATTTGGAGTGGCGCAAGATCGTGGCCGGTACCGGCAAGACCCTCGAGGGGCAAACGCCGCGTATCCTGCCGATCGATCAGGGCAGCCGGCGTCTCTACCGGCTGCAGACAGGTCCGTTCCCATACCCGCGCGACGTGTGCGACCAGATCGAGGCAGCGGGCTTTGCCTGCTTCCCGGCGCGGGATGCGCAGTCCAAGGCGGCGGCTGCATTGCCCGCCGCCGCCTCGCCCTAAGGCGGGCGTTGCCGCTCCCCTCCAAACCTGATTTCTTGCAGCCAGAGCTATCGAAAGGGCAGGAAATGACAGGAATTACCGCTTATGGCGCTTACATCCCGCGCCGCCGCCTCCAGCGCAAAGCGATCGCGCAGGCCAATGCCTGGTTCGCGCCGGGCGCCAAGGGCGCGGGCGAACGCGCCATGGCCAATTGGGATGAAGATGCCATCACCATGGCCGTGGAAGCCGCGCGCGACTGCCTGCCCGCGACCGACGCGATCAAGGATCGCGCCCATGTCGACACGGCCTATTTCGCCTCCACCTCCATGCCGTTCGCGGATCGCCAGAACGCCGTGATCATGTCGTCGGCGCTGAGCCTGCCGCAAACGTCGGCGACCGCGGATTTCGGGGGCTCGCAGCGTGCGGGCCTTTCAGCCCTTCTGGCCGCACTCGATGCCACCGCTTCGGGCCGTTCGAAAGCCGCACTGGTGGCATCGGGCGAACACCGCAAAGCGCGCGTCGCCTCGGCGGAAGAGATGCGCTACGGCGATGCCGGTGCGGCTCTCGTCGTGGGCAAGGACAAGGTGATCGCGAAATTCATCGGCTCGCATTCGGTGAGCCTGGATTTCATCGATCACTTCCGCGGCGAAAGCGAAGAGTTCGATTATGGCTGGGAAGAACGCTGGATCCGCGACGAAGGCTATTCGAAGATCGTGCCCGCCGCGGTCAAGGCGCTGCTGGAGAAAACCGGCGTTGCCGCCTCCGACATCGCGCATTTCATTTTGCCATGCCCGTTCGCCAAGCTCGACCAGACCATCGCCAAACTCTCCGGCATCGATCCCGCGAAGACACGTGACGGTTTGGCCGCAACGGTGGGCGATTCCGGCAGCACGCATGCGCTTCTGATGCTGGTGCACACGCTCGAACAGGCAAAACCGGGCGAGAAGATTTTGGTGGCGCAATTCGGTCAGGGCTGCGATGCCGCGATCTTCGAGGTGACGCGCGAAATCACCGAACACGCCAAACACAACGGCGTCACCGGCTCGCTCGCACGGCGCAAGGAAGAAACCAATTACATGAAATATCTGGCCTTCAACGGCCTGATCGAAATTGAGAAGGGCATGCGCGCCGAAATCGACCGCAAGACCGCGCTCACCGTGCAGTATCGCAAGAGCGACATGTTGCTGGGCCTCGTCGGCGGCAAGTGCACCGTCTGCGGCACGGCGCAGTATCCGCGCACGCGCATCTGCGTGAACCCGAATTGCAAAGCGGTGGACAGCCAGGAGCCTTACGGTTTTTCGGAAATCCCCGGTTCGGTGCTGTCGTGGTCGGCCGACTTCCTCACCTATTCGATGGACCCGCCCAACCACTACGGCATGATCACCTTCGCCGATGGCGGCCGCTTCATGGCCGACATCGCCGATGTCGAACAAGGCCAGGTCGATTCCGGCATGCAAGTCCGCATGGCCTTCCGCATCAAGGATTTCGACGAAAAACGCGGCTTCCGCCGCTATTTCTGGAAAGCCGTTCCGGCATAGCTTGTCATCCCCGGCCGAGCGACAGCGAGGGGAAGGGGACCCAGGTGTTCGATACCGGTCGGTGTTTGAACACCTGGGTCCCCTTCCCTCGGCGCTTCGCGCCTCGCCGGGAATGACAATTTTGGGGCTGAGAAATCTGCGCTAACATCTGCCCAAAGGAATTTGGGAGCGCGCCATGCCTTACGTCGAGAACCGCATCGTTCACGATGCCGATTCCCATCTAATGGAATTGACCGATTGCCTCGACGAGTTTCTCGATCCGAAATTCCGCGCCGCTTACGACGAACTGCCCAAGGTCAAAGCCTGGCCGCGCGACGGCAAACTCGCCACGCATGCGCGCAAGCAGCACAACGATCCGGTCTTTCGCGCGGGCGATGTTGAAAATCTTCTGACCCGCAAGAATTACGAAGCGCTCGGCAGCTTTCGCCGCGAAGACCGGCCCAAGGCGCTCGACCAGCTTGGTTTCGCCAGCCAATTGATCTTCACCACCTGGTGCCTGGGCAATTTCGGTCTCGATGAAACGGATCACGTCGAACTCGCTTATGCGACCGCGCAGGCGCACAACCGCATGATGACGTGGTTCTGTTCGGTGGACCGGCGGATGCTTGCGACGGCTTACATTCCGCTGGCCGATTTCGAGCGCGCGAAGATTGCCGCGCGCGAGGCCATTGCTCTCGGCGCCAAGGCGCTGCTCATCCCCTCACGTTGCCCGAAAGGCCATTCACCCAGCCACATCGCCTTCGATCCCGTTTGGGCGATGGCTGAGGAAGCGGGCCTCCCCATCGTCTTCCATGTCGGCGGCGAGATGAAGATGAACCACGATTATTTCGAGAACGGGCTGCCGCGCGTGAAGGATTTCCACGGCGGCGAGGAAAATTTCACCTCACTCAGCTTCATGACCATTCCGCATTCGGTGGAAGAAACGCTCGCCGCGCTCATCTTTGACGGCGTGCTCGACCGTTTCCCGAAACTGAAATTCGGCGCCATCGAACTGGGCGCCTCGTGGCTGCCAAGCTGGATGCGTTATCTCGATGCCGGATACGGTGCGTTCTTCAAACACGAAGAACGGTTGAAAAAGCTCTCGATGAAACCGAGCGATTTCGTCAGACGCCAAGTCCGCGTCACGCCCTATCCGCATGAGGATGCGGGGTGGATCATCGCCAATTCGGGCGAAGAGATTTGCCTGTTCTCATCGGATTTCCCGCATGTCGAAGGCGGCCGCAATCCGCTCAAGCGGTTCAACGAAACGCTCACCGGCATCACGCCGCGCGCCATCGAGCGGTTCTATTGCGACAACTTCATCGACCTGATGGGCGAGGGGCTGGCACCAGAGTTGCGGCGGCCCGCCCATCTGGCCGCTGCATAAACAAAAAGCCCGCCAGTTTCCCGGCGGGCTTTTCGCGTTTCACATATGCCAGATCTTACGGCTGGAACTTCAGGTGCAGCGCGCCGATGCCCGCCGCCACGTTGAGGCCCGTGTTGCCTTCGATTGAAAGCGGCTGCAGCGTGATCGACTTGTCGAAACCGCCGACCAGCGCGTTCGCCGAAGCGCCGACGCCAACGGAAGCGCCCGCCGTCACACCGGCATAGCTGCCTTCCAGCGCGCCCGCTTTGGTATCGGAGGTCGGTGCGACCACCGCCCAAACCATCACGCCGCCTTCGGTGTAGCCGATGTCGACGCCGAACTTGTCGATGCTGCCTTCATAATGTTCGCCATGACGCTTGTTGGGGCGATAGTTGCAGCGGATGTCTTTCGACGATCCGAAAATGAATCCCCAGCCGCTGGCCACGTTGCAGGTCAGCGTACCGACCTTCACGCCACCCGCAGCCGACGCAGGCCCCGCGAACGCAACAGCTGCGGCGGCGACAACGGCAGCACTCAAGAATTTCTTCGACATGCAATTAGCTCCTTTTGTTGCGAAAGGTATTCCCAGACGAGAAACGCTCGCTCTCCCGATATTGGGCCGGATGCCAGGACGGAACCCGGTGGGCGAGCCGGGATGATAGCCCGTTCGCCGTGCCTGAGAACGTATCGGCCCGGCCAATGTTCCCGAATCCGGTTCGATTGTTCCATTACATCCCTGGATAAGTGGCAGTTCCGACACAGCGCGAAGACGCGCTTGCGTAAAAAATCCCGCGGCCGATTCCGCACCTTTCCGTTTTATTTCAAACGGTTAGAAGTGGCCAGCAGCCACGCCAGCGCTTTACAGCGGCAGGAACCCGGCTCTAAATGGCCTTAGCCAGCTAAGGGAGAACAAAGTGGCCACAGGCATCAGAGACAAAGTTGCGATCCTCGGAATGGGGTGCTCGAAATTCGGCGAGCGCTGGGAATCCGGCGCGGAAGAATTGATGGTCGAGGCCTATCTCGAAGCCATGCAGGATGCGGGCGTCGAGACCAACCAGATTCAAGCCGGCTGGTTCTCCACCGCAATGGATGAAGTGAACGTCGGCAAAGGCGGCACGCCGTTGTCGGTGGCGCTGCGTCTGCCGAACATTCCGGTGACGCATGTGGAAAACTTCTGTGCTTCGGGTTCGGAAGCGTTTCGTGGCGCGGTCTATGCGGTGGCAGCAGGCGCATGCGATATCGCGCTCGCGCTCGGCGTCGAGAAACTGAAAGACACCGGCTACGGCGGCTTGCCGATGCGCGAACAGGGCACGCTCAATCCGCTGTGGAGCGCCAACGGCTCGGCGCCCGGCAATTTCGCGCAGCTTGCTTCCGCCTATCGCGCCAAGCACAAGGTTTCGAAAGACGAACTGAAGCGCGCCATCGCGCATGTTTCGGTGAAGAGCCATGCCAACGGCGCGAAAAATCCGAAGGCCCATCTGCAGAAGCCGATCACCGAAGACCAATGCCTCAACGCGCCGATGATCGCCGAGCCGCTGGGCCTGTTCGATTGCTGCGGCGTGTCGGATGGCGCGGCGTGTGCGATTGTGACGACGCCGGAAATCGCGCGCAGCCTCGGCAAGACCAACATCATCACGGTCAAGGCATTGCAGCTTGCGTTGTCGAACGGCACCGAGAGCCAGCACAATTCGTGGGACGGCAGCTATTTCCACACCGCGCGCATCGCATCCAAGCGCGCCTATGAAGAAGCCGGCATCAAGGATCCGCGTGCCGAAGTCTCCATGATGGAAGTGCACGATTGCTTCTCCATCACCGAACTGGTGACGATGGAAGATCTGCATATCTCCCGCGAAGGCGAAGCGTGGAAGGACGTGATGAACGGCTTCTACGATGCCGACGGACAGGTGCCGTGCCAGATCGATGGCGGCCTGAAATGCTTCGGCCATCCCATCGGCGCGAGCGGTCTTCGCATGCTCTATGAAATGTACCTGCAGCTTCAGGGCCGCGCCGGTGCGCGCCAGCTGAAGAACCCGAAGATCGGGCTGACACACAATCTCGGCGGCGCGCCGATGATGAATGTGTGCTCCGTCGCGATCATCGGAGCCCAAGGCGCCTAACGCAGGCCCGAATAGTTCGGCTGGTCTATCGCCACCTTGTCGCGCGTCGTCTGTTCCAGATGCGCGGCAAGGCCCGGTGTCTCCAATCCCATCGCGCCGTCGCGAATCTGCCTGCACAATTCACGGTTCAATTCATCCAGCGTGCCGTCATGGCCAAGCAATGCGGCCAGACGTTCGCGTTCATCCGTCAGCGATTTCGGCCCCTGTGAAAGCTCGCGCGAAACGATGCCCAGCGCATTGGCCGCCACGCGGGCGTGAAAAGCGGTGTGGCCTTTCAATTCCGGCATCGCGCGCTTCTCGATGAACTCGCGCACGGCCTCCACCAGTTCCAGGATCGAGGGTTGGTCCATCATGTCACAACTCTCCTCGAAGGATCAGATTTACGAGATCGATTTCGGTTTCCGATGAGCGCCTGCCGATGGCCGCGCGTTCGACAGAACCATCCATCCGGAAACCCTGATACATGCGCATGCACATCACGCCCCATTTGAGCGAACCGAACACGATCCACGTCTTCACGTCGTCCACGCTCAGCTTGCCGCCACCGGCTGCTTCGTAAGCGGCCAGCAGATCTTCCAGTTCGCCAAACCCGCCGACGGTTTTCTGCTGCACGCCGAAACGCCACGAATTGGTGCAGATCCAACCGATATCTTCCAGCGGGTCGCCGATATGCGTCAGCTCCCAATCGAGTGCCGCTTCCACACCATTGGGCGAGATCATGATGTTGCCGTGGCGGAAATCCCCATGCACCAGCGTTTCGCGTTTGGCACCCGCCAATCGCGGTTCCAGCCATTTGAACGCCAGTTCGAACATCGGATGCGGATAATCGTAAGTATCGTAGCGGTCGCGGAATTGGCGAAGCTGCGAAGGCCCATCCACCACCGGCAGATAGGATTTGAGCGGCGCGATATCGACCTGATGAATGCGCGCGAGAATCTCGCCGCATTGCCGCGCCAGATGGGGGCGCACCGCATCGAACTCTTTGTCCCGTAAAATCTTGCGCGCGATGGTTTCGCCCGAAAGCCGCTCCATCACATAGCCTTCGCCCACGCCGTCTTCGGGCTTCAGCACGTATTTCACTTCCGGTGCTTTCGCCCCAATGGCGCGTGCAGCGTCAATGGCGCGTGCTTCGGTCGCAAGCGAAACGGCGGGCGATCCTTCCTCGATCACGCGCGGCGCCCCGCCCGGGCTGCGCCGCAGGATCAGCGGAATATGTCCGCTGTTCGCCACCGCATCGAATGCCCAAGTCTCCTGGCTCGCCCCGCCCGAAAGCCGCGCAAGGTTCGCAAGCCCCGAAAGACCGGGGATCGCACTTTGCAGCGCGTTTTCCAGTGCGTCGGCAAAATCAGGCTTCATCGTTCAACCGGTCCTTAGATATCTGACCGCCTCATCCCGCCCGAACAGATAAAGCAGAACCCGAAGCGCTTCGCCACGGGAAGTTTTCAATTCCGGATCGCGGCCCACGATCATCGCGGCATCGTCGCGGGCGGCCTGCAAAAGCTCGCCATGAACGGCGATGTCGGCAAGATGGAAATCCGGCATGCCGCTTTGCTTGACGCCCAGAAGCTCGCCCGCGCCGCGCAACCGCAAGTCTTCTTCGGCGATCACAAAGCCATCGTCGGTATCGCGCATGGTTTTCAGCCGCGCCTTCGCCGTTTCGCCGAGCGATCCGTGATAGAGCAGCAAGCAACTCGATTTCGCCTCGCCCCGCCCCACGCGCCCGCGAAGCTGGTGCAACTGCGCCAGGCCAAAGCGTTCGGCATGTTCGATCACCATGATCGTTGCTTCCGGCACATCCACACCCACTTCGATCACCGTGGTGGCGACAAGGATCTGCGTCTTGCCCGCCTTAAAATCGGCCATCGCCGTATCGCGCTCCGGCCCCTTCATCCGCCCGTGCACCAGACCCACCTTCGATCCCAACACGCGCTTCAGCATGGACGCGCGTTCTTCCGCCGCCGCCAGATCGATCTTTTCGGATTCTTCCACCAGCGGGCAAACCCAATAGGCCCGCGCGCCATTGGTGAGGGCGCGGCGCAAATGCTCCGTCACCTCGTCGATGCGCTCGGCGGAGATCACGCGCGTCTCCACCTTCTTGCGTCCCGGTGGGCGGCCCGTCAGCCGCGACACATCCATGTCGCCATAGGCGGTGAGCGCCAGCGTGCGCGGAATGGGCGTTGCCGTCATCACCAGCACATCTGTCGGCTTCTCGTTTTTGCCCTGCAATTGCATGCGCTGGTGCACGCCGAAGCGATGCTGCTCGTCCACCACCGCAAGGCCCAGATCCTTGAATTCCACATCTTCGGAAAACAGCGCATGCGTGCCGACAAGGATATCGACCTCGCCGCGCCCCAGCGCATTCAGCGTGTCATACCGCCCAAGCCCGCGTTCGCGCCCCGTGAGCAGCGCCATGCGAACACCGGCTGCCGTGGCCAGCGGTTCCAGCGCGCTCATATGCTGGCGTGCCAGAATTTCCGTCGGCGCCATGAACGCGCCTTGCGTTCCCGCTTCCACCGCCGTGAGCAGCGCCAGAAACGCCACAATCGTCTTGCCCGCGCCCACATCGCCCTGCAGCAACCGCAACATGCGCAAAGGCCCGGCCATATCGGCTTCGATTTCCGCAAGCGCTTGCGTTTGCGCTTGCGTCAACGCGAAGGGCAGGGCGGCAATCGCCTTTGCCTTCAATTCGCCGGTGCCTTGCAACGCGCGCCCCTTCGTTGCCCGCAACCGCGCGCGGATCAGCATTAGCGCCAATTGGTTGGCCAGCAATTCATCGAATGCCAGCCGCGAGCGCACCGGCGTTTCGGGTGAAAGATCGGTTTGGCTTTCCGGCGCATGTGCTTCCAGAACCGCCTCGCGGAACGATGGCCAGCCGCGCACCTTGTGATAGGCCGCGTCCTGCCATTCCGGCATCTCCGGCACTTTCTCCACCGCAGCGCGGATCGCCTTGAGCAAATTCTTCGCGGTCAAATCTTCCGTCAGCGCATAAACGGGTTCGTGCTGCGGCAGTTCGTTCACCTGTTCCGGGGCCACGATGAAATCGGGATGCGCCATCTGAATCTGGTCGCGGAATTGCTCGATCCGCCCGCTGACCACGCGCTGCGATCCCACCGGCAACGTCTTGTTCAGGTAATCGGCGTTCCCATGAAAGAACACCAGATCGATCAGGGCTGTGTCATCCGAACATTGCACGCGATAGGGCCGTCGCTTGTCTTTCGATGGCGTGTGCCGCAGCACGTTCACCGTGACGGTGGCTATCCGCCCCGGTTCGGCGTCTTTGAGCGCGGGCCGGTAGCTGCGGTCTACCACGCCCACCGGCAGATCGAACACCAGATCGACCAGCTTAGGCCCGGCCACGCGCGCGATCAGCTTTTCCACTTTCGGGCCCACACCCGGAAGCGTTCGCGTTTCGGCAAAAAGGGGAAACAGAATCGAAGGCCGCATCGGGCGGCAGAATAGAAAGCCTGCCGCCAATTCGCCAACCCACTGGCAAGCCCGGCCCCCCCGCGCTATATCCCCGCCCATGACGATTGACGGTTCAAACGACGCACAAAACGTGCGCCGTAAGCGATTGCTATTTCGCGCGGCTCGCCGGGGCTTCCGCGAAGTGGACATGATTTTCGGCACTTATGCCGCCCATTCGCTGGAAAACCTGAGCGATGCGGGCCTGGATGCGTTCGAGGCGCTGCTGCTCGTCCCCGACCAGGAAATCTATGACTGGCTGAGGGGTGCCGCCCCCGTTCCCCCCACCCACGACAGCCAAGTGTTTCAGGACATGAAGGCGCTCTGCTCGCGCAAGAACCCCACGTGGAACGTTTAAACTACATCGCCCGCGCCGAAGGCCGCTTCACGGTCACCGGCGCGCCGGAAGGCTATGACGCCTATCTGGCCGCGGAATCCGCGCGGCGTTCTAAGGGGCTTGTCGTTTTCATCGCCGCCGACGGGGTTCATGCCGCAGCGGTGGAAGAAGCCTTGCGCTTCTTCGATCCCAAGCTCGATGTGCTGTCGTTCCCAAGCTGGGATTGCCTGCCTTACGACCGCGTGTCGCCCAAGCCCGATATCGAAAGCCGCCGCCTCGCCACACTGGCAGCATTGGCCCGCCGCACGAAGAACAGCGAACCGGCCATCGTCGTGACCACGGTGAACGCGGCCTTGCAACGCGTGCCGCCCAAAGACGCGATCGCCACCGCCAGCTTTTTCGCCAAATCCGGCGTGGGCGTTGATCGCGATGCGCTGATCGTGTTCCTCGCCAAGAACGGTTATGCGCGTGCGGGCACTGTGCGCGAGCCGGGCGATTTCGCGGTGCGCGGCGGCATTGTCGATCTGTGGCCGCCCGGCACCGAACAACCTTTGCGTCTGGATTTCTTCGGGGAAGTTTTGGATGCCATCCGCCGCTTCGATGCCGAAACACAATTATCCGCCGGTTCGATTGCCGAAATCGAACTCTTGCCCGCCAGCGAAGCCCCGCTCGATGGCGAATCCATCAGCCGTTTCCGCAGCGGCTATGTCGCCGCGTTCGGCCCTGCGGGTGACGACCCGCTTTATGAATCCGTCAGCGCAGGCCGCAAACATGCGGGCATGGAACACTGGCTGCCGCTGTTCTACACCCATCTCGACACGCTGTTCGACTATGCGCCGCGCGCGCTCATCTTCCTTTCCCATCAGGCCGAAGAAGCCAAAGACGCGCGCATCGCGCTGATCGCGGATTACTACGACACCCGCAAAACCATGATGAAAGGCGGCGAGGACGCGCACGCGATCCACGCGCCGCCCTATCGTCCGCTGAAACCCGAAACGCTGTACCTGAACGACAAGGAATGGGCAGCGCTTCTTTCGCATCACCAATTGCGCGCGCTCACCCCGTTCCAGGCCCCGGAATCCAAAACCTCCACCGAAGCGGGCGGCAAGGCGGGCCGCGATTTCGCGCCCGAACGCGCGCAAGGCAAGGTGAACGTCTTCCAGATCGCCGCCGATCATGTGAAGGCGCTGCAAGCGGGCGGCAAACGCGTGCTCGTCGCTTCGTGGACGCAAGGCTCTGCCGAACGATTGGGTGGCGTTCTTTCCGATCACGGGCTCGATGCGGTGCGCGCGGTCAAAGATTGGGCCGATGCGCAGAAGCTGCACGGATCGGCGATAGGCGTGGCCGTGCTTGGCCTCGAACACGGTTTCGAAGCGCCCGATTTCGCCATCGTTTCCGAGCAGGACATTCTGGGCGACCGCATGGTGCGTTCGCGTGGCCGTCAGCGCAAAGCGCAGAACTTCCTCGCCGAAGTTTCAAGCCTGGCCCCCGGCGATCTCGTCACCCACATCGAACACGGCATCGGGCGCTACATCGGATTGAAAACGCTCGATGTGGCGGGCGCGCCGCATGATTGCCTCGAACTGCAATATGACGGCGGCAAGCTGTTCCTGCCGGTGGAAAACATCGAACTGCTGACGCGCTACGGCGCCGATGAAGGCACCGCGCAACTGGATCGTCTTGGCGGCGCAGGTTGGCAACTGCGCAAGGCGAAGATGAAGGAGCGCGTGCGCGAGATCGCGGGCGAACTCATCCGCATCGCCGCGGCGCGCGAATTGCGTTCGCTGCCCGCCGTCGACCCGCCGCCCGGTATCTACGACGAATTCTGTGCCCGCTTCCCCTGGCAGGAAACCGAAGATCAGGAAAAGGCGATTGCCGATGCCATCGATGATTTGGCCAAAGGCAGGCCGATGGATCGCCTTGTTTGCGGCGACGTGGGCTTCGGCAAGACGGAAGTGGCGCTGCGCACGGCATTTGTCGCCGCAATGAGCGGCGAACAGGTCGCAGTGGTGGTGCCGACCACGCTGCTCGCCCGCCAGCACTACCGCAATTTCGCCGAACGCTTTCAGGGCTTCCCGGTGAAGGTGCGCCAGCTTTCGCGCTTCGTCGATGCGAAGGAAGCTGCCGAAACCAAAACCGCGCTCGCGGCGGGCGAGGTGGATATCGTCGTCGGCACCCACGCGCTGCTTGCCAAGGGCATTTCGTTCAAGCGCCTTGGCCTTCTGATCGTCGATGAGGAACAGCATTTCGGCGTCAGCCACAAGGAACGCCTGAAAGCCTTCAAAGCCGACGTGCATGTTCTCACACTCACCGCCACGCCGATCCCGCGCACGTTACAGTTGGCACTTTCCGGCGTGCGCGATCTCTCGCTCATCACCACCCCGCCTATTGACCGTCTGGCGGTGCGCACCTTCGTGACGCCGTTCGACCCGCTGGTGGTGCGCGAGGCGTTGCTGCGCGAGCATTATCGTGGCGGCCAAAGCTTCTACGTCGCCCCGCGCATTTCGGATTTGCGCGAAGCCGGCGAATTCCTCAAGGCCACTGTGCCGGAAGTGAAATTCGCCATCGCCCACGGCCAGCTTCCGCCGACGCAGCTTGAAGACGTGATGACCGCATTTTATGAGCGCAAAGTGGATGTGCTCGTCTCCACCAACATCGTCGAAAGCGGTCTCGATATCCCGACCGCCAACACGATGGTCGTGCACCGCGCCGATATGTTCGGCCTGTCGCAGCTTTATCAATTGCGCGGCCGCATCGGCCGTTCCAAGCAGCGCGCTTATGCCTATTTAACGACACCCGCCGACCGCAAACTCACCGAACCTGCCGAACGCAGGCTGCAAGTGCTGCAATCGCTGGATCAGTTGGGCGCAGGTTTCTCGGTCGCCAGCCACGATCTGGATATTCGCGGCGCGGGCAATCTTCTGGGCGAGGAGCAGACAGGTCACGTCCGCGAAGTGGGCATCGAGCTTTATCAGGAGATGCTGGAAGAAGCGGTCTCCCAGATGCGCGCGGGCGAAACCGGTGCCGATCTGCCGGATGAATGGTCGCCGCAGATCAACATCGGTGCGGCGGTTCTCATCCCCGAAGAGTACGTCACCGATCTGAACGTCCGCATGTCGCTTTATCGCCGCCTGGCAAGCGTTGAAAACCGCGCGGACATCGACCAATTCGCAGCCGAACTGATCGACCGCTTCGGTCCGCTGCCGGACGAAGTGAAACACCTGCTCGACATCGTGGCCATCAAGCGCCTCTGTCGCATCGCGCTGGTGGAAAAGATCGATGCGGGCCCGAAGGGCGCGATGATCACCTTCCGCAACAACCAGTTCCCGAACCCTATCGCGCTCGTGCGCCTGATCAGCGCCCACCAGAAGACCATGAAAGTCCGCCCCGACCAAAAGGTCGTCATCACGCGGGACTGGCCCGAAGCCGCCCAGCGCCTCAAAGGTGTGCAGGCGCTGCTCACGCAACTTTCGCAGCTCGCCGAAGCCGCTTGAAATCTGCCGCCATCTCGTTCCCAATATGGTTAGAAAACTAACCATCAAGGAGCGGCCATGGAAGGCGTTGCGGGAAAGGTCGTTGCCATCACAGGTGCCGCAGGCGGATTGGGCCGCGCTTATGCGCTGCATCTGGCAGGCCGCGGCGCGAAGGTTGCCGTGATCGATGTCGATGAAGTGGCGGGCCATGCCACGGCTGCGGAGGCGGGCGAGGGCAGGGCGAAATTCTTTCTCTGCGATGTTTCCGATCAGAGCGCGGTTCACAAAACCGTGGAGGCGATCACCTCGTCTCTCGGCCCTATCGACGTGATGATCAACAATGCGGGCGGCACCTTCCGCGCGCCGGGGCCGATGGAGAGTTTCACGCTCGAACAGTGGAACCGCATCATCGCGGTCAATCTCACGGGCCCGTGGTTATTCTGTCAGGCGGTGTTGCCGGGCATGAAGAAGAAAGGCCGCGGCAAGATCATCAACGTGTCTTCGACCACGTTCTCGACCGGCATTCCGGTTGGTTTATCCGCTTACATCACGTCCAAAGGCGGCGTGGTGGCGCTCACCCGTGCGCTTGCCCGCGAATGGGGTCCGCTCAACATCACGGTCAACGCAATTGCACCCAGCCTTGTGCTGATGGACAAGCTTGAGAAACGCGACGACGCCACGACGGCGGCGTTGCGCAAGATCAACGATCTCGTGGTCGGTCAGCAATCGCTGCCGCGCCCCGAAACGCCCGCCGATCTGGTGGGCACGGTGGAATTTCTGGTGTCGGATGCGTCGAACTTCATCACCGGACAGGTGCTGAACGTCGATGGCGGCTGGACGCATGTTTGAAAAAGAAAAACCCGGCGCGGGCACATGGCCCACGCCGGGTTTCAACTGTTGCTCGTAGCGTTCTTAAGCGGCGTTGGTTTCGTACGCCATGATGGTGCTGCTGCCGGCCTGGATGCGTTCGAACAGCATCGCGCATTCCGGGATCATGCGTTCCATCCAATATTTGGCCGAAACGATCTTGGTTTCGTAGAGCGCCTTGTTGCCGGTTCCGGCGGCGAGTTTGGCTTGCGAAACCTTCGCCATGCGCGCCCACATGAAGCCGAGCACCACAATGCCCATCATGCGCAGATAATCGGTGGCGGCAGCGCCCGCATCGTTCGGGTTCTGCATGCCGTGCTGCGCCAGCCACATCGTGGACTGCTGCAATGTGGCGAGGCCACGCTGTACCGGCTTGATGAACGGGGCGAGGTTGGCATCGCCTTCATTCGCCGTCAGCCAGCCATTGATGTGGTTGAACAGCGCCATCGGGGCTTCGCCGCCCTTGCGGCCCAGCTTGCGGCCGACAAGGTCCATCGCCTGCACGCCGTTGGCGCCTTCATAGGTCTGGTTGATGCGGCCGTCGCGGACGAACTGTTCCACGCCGTTGTCGCGCACATAGCCGTGACCGCCATAGATCTGCATCGCCATGTTGGCGCATTCGAAACCCATGTCCGTGAAGAACGCCTTGATCACCGGCGTCAGCAGGTCGGAGATCAACGCTGCTTCCTGCGCTTCCGGTCGGTTGGAACGCATAATGTTCATGTTGACCATGGTCCACATGGTCGTGGCACGCGCGCCTTCGATGAACGAGCGGCAGTGCAGCAGCATGCGGCGCACATCCGGGTGCACGATCAGAAGATCGGCCGACTTGTCGGGATCGGCGGGGCCGGTCAGCGCGCGGCCCACGCGGCGTTCATGCGCATAAGCAAGGCCATTCTGATAAGCGGCTTCGGCGATCGCGAAACCCTGCACGCCCACGCCCAGACGCGCCATGTTCATCATGCCGAACATGCCGCTCATACCGGCGGAAGAGGATTTCTTCTTCTCTTCGCCCGCCACTTTCGGCGCCGGCTTGGGGCCCAGGCGCCAGGCCTTGGCTTCATCGAAGTTCAGCACGCAGGTGGCAGACCCCTTGATGCCCATCTTCTTTTCGATGCCGCCGCACATCACGCCGTTGCGCTGGCCCATCTTGCCGTCGGTGTCGCTGACGATGAATTTCGGCACCATGAAGAAGTTCACGGTGGAAAGGTCGTCATAGATCTTGCCGTTCTCGTCTTCGATCTTGGCGATGACCATGTGCACGATGTTGTCGGTCAAATCCTGCTCGCCGCCGGAAATGAAGATCTTCGTGCCGGTCAGCTTGTAGGTGCCGTCGGGCTGTTCGACCGCGCGTGTCTTCATAAGGCGCAGGTCGGTGCCGCAACCCGGTTCGGTCAGGCACATCGTGCCCGCCCATTCGCCGGAGACCATTTTCGGCAGGATGTGTTCGCGCATCCAATCGGCGCCGGTCATCATCATGGCGGCGTAAGCGGCCGAGGTCAGGCCCGGATACATCGCAAACGACTGGTTGGCCGAAAGGCCCATTTCCGCCACCGCCATGGTGATGACGATGGGAAGCCCCGACCCGCCATACGGAACCGGCGCCGCCAGGCCGCCCCAGCCTGCTTCGCAATATTGCTTGTAGGCTTCCTTGAAGCCCTTGGGCGTGCGCACCACGCCGTTTTCATAATGGCAGCCTTCTTCGTCGCCGGATTGGTTCAGCGGCTGCAAAACTTCTTCGGCGAATTTCGCCGCGTTGTTGAGAACGTCGTCCACCAGATCGGGCGTCAGCTCGTCGAACTGCGGAACGTCTTTAAGGGTCTCCAGTTCGAGAAGATCATTGAGAATGAACTTCATGTCGTCGACTGGCGCGCGATAAACCGGCATGGATTTTTCCTTGGCGATGAGTGGCGTTCACGGAGAGGTTTGAGTGAATCGCGCGATTCGCGCAATCGTCACCCGGTGACCTTCCCTGACATAAATGTCAATTGCATATGCTGCTCGTTTTTGCAAGGCCGGACGGCAAATGGTCCACGGCTAGGTAAAGGGAAGATTGCCAGGGCAACGAACGAAAATTTCCCGCTTACCTCCCCTTGCGGGGAGGTCGACGGCGCGCGTGAGCGCGACGGCGGGTGGGGCCTTCCCGCGAGGCTCGCTGGACCCCACCCGTCGTCGTGCCGTTGCACGACGCCGACCTCCCCAAGGGGGAGGTGAGTGATGGATTAAATCTGATCCTTCAGAACCAGCTTCACCTTGCGGGCGTCCTTGCCGGAGCCTACGCCCAGTTCGACCACGGTGCCCGCCGGCTCGTTCCGCCAGGCCTTGCGGATCGCATAGATCGGCCCCTTGGCGGGCTTGCCGTCGACGGTGGTGATGATGTCGCCAACCTTGAGCCCCGCCGTTTCGGCAGCGCCGCCCTTGGTCACATCCATGATCTTGTAGCCTTGGCCTTTGACGCCGTTCACCCACATGCCGGAACGGTCGAAGGTGCCGATGTCGGTCAACGGACCGGCAGCCGGTTTCAGATACATGATGCGGTGTTCGTAATCGAAGGTGACGACGAAGCGTTTCAAAATCCCGCCGCCGACATTGGCCGCGTAAGACGCATCGGAGAACGAACCCTTCTCCTGCAGCGAAAGCGAAGCAACGACGCTCGGGATTTTCACATCGCCCAGCATCAGTTCGCCGCCGCGCGTCACATATCCACGCGCAGGTCCGCCGACGCCCCAGCCGTCCACCGCTTCCACACCCTTGGGATGTTTCGCGCGCAGGCCTTCCTTCTTTGCGAACGGACCGGTGAGAGTGACTTCGTCGCGCGCGCCCGTGTCGATATCGAACAATCCGGAAATGCCTTCGAACGAGCCTTTCACCTGCGGGATCTGCCCATTCATCTCAAACGGAATCGGCGTGCCGGCATTTTTGGGATCGAACGCGCCCGGCAGCATCAACGTCATCGTGCCCGCCGAATAATCGATCTGGGTGACGAAGCGGCGGAAGCCTTCGAAGCCGATCATGCCTTCCATCGGAAAGCCCTCGGTGTCGTCATCGCCCGCGAAATCCAGAACGAAGAACGTCTGCTTGTCGAGCGTGACTTTCTTGGCGATGTCCACCGTATCGAGCTTGGTGATGCCGATATCTTCCACCTTATTGCCCACACCCTGACCCGGCATGGAGCCTTCCATCTTGAGATTGAGTTTCTTGGCGGTCTTCGGCGTGATGAGATTGTGCCCGCCCGTGTCGAAGATGAAGGTGTAAGGCCCTTTGCCGTTCACCATCACCGTTCCGAAAATGTGATTGTTGATGATCTGGATCGGAAAGGTCGCTTCCTTCGCGCCGCCCGCGATCTTGAAATCGTTGAGCTCGACTTTCGGTGCCGAGAACGCGGCGTTGTCTTCCTTGGCCGTAAACTTCGCATCGGTCAGCGTGATGGTCTGGATGTATTTCGCGCCGGTGCCGTCATCGATGGTGGCTTTCACCGGCATCATCGCGCCGTCGAACGATTTGTAATCCGAAAGCGTGGTGGTGACGGTGTTGCCGCTCTGTACTTCGACAGTGCGAGACAACAGATGCGTCTTCGCATCGAACCAGGCCTGAAAATCCTTGCCGTCCTTCGGCGTGACTTTCAGCACGTCGTAAGTAGCGCCCGCATCGGTCTTGCTGCCTTCATAGGTCACCTCGGCGCCGCCAAAGCCCGCTGCCACCAGCCGTTCGCTCTGCGATAGGCTTCGTTCACCACCAGCTTGCGCTGGTCGCCGCCCGCTTGAACCGTCACCGCGCCCGAAGGGTCTTTCTGCCAGCCATCCTTGCCGTCGAAACCGCTGCCACCGCTCATCGGCCCGATGGCGAAATCATCGGCAAAGTGGCCGCTCGACAGATCGGTGAGCGAATGGGTTTTGCCGGTCATGCCCTGGCCGGAATAATCGAAACTGGTTTTCAGCGTGGCTTTGCTCGCCAGCGCGGCACCACCTGTGGCCTGTTTGTTGGCGGCCAGGATGTCGGTGGCGGTGGGCGCTGCGGTCGCGGGCAGGGCATAGAGTGCGGCAATGGCAGCCACGGCAAGCAGACGGCGCATGATATTCTCCCCGAATGAGCCCGCATGACATGGGGCGTTCGAAACTATTGGGTCAATATGCGGGCAAAGCATAGCTGGGTTGTGGGCCTGATCGCGATCACATTTGCGTTCGCGCCGCGCAGTTTTGCTGCGCAGGAACGCATCGTTTCGACATTTCTCTGCACCGACGAATACGTCTTCCGCATGGTACCGCATGAAAACATAGCCGCGCTCTCCTTCCTCGCGGCGGATACCCATCCCGTGGTCTCCACGATCAAAGATCAGGTGAAGGGCATGACCCTGATCCGCCCCGACACCGAAACGGTGCTGAACCTCAAGCCCACGCTGGTCGTGATGTACGAAGGCACCAACCCACGCCTGCACGCGCATCTGAAGGAAATCGGCACGCCGATCCTGGATGTGCCATGGGCCAATTCCATCGCCGACATCCGCAAGATCACGCTGATGCTGGGCGAAAAACTCGGCGTTCAAAAAATCGCCGAAGCGATGCTGAAAAAAATGGATACCGATCTGGCAACGGCGCGCGCCCACGCGGCGCATCCTCCGGTGCGCACGCTGATCTACGAACCCAACGGCTACGCAACCGTCGGCGGTGCAACGGAAGAAATCTTGCAAACCGCAGGTCTCAAAAACATGGCGCCGGACTTCCGCGTCGGCCGAACCGGCGCGATCTCGGTGGAAGCGGTGATCGCCGCGCATCCCGATCTGCTGCTGCTCAATGGCGAGGCCGCTCGTTCGCGCGCCGATCTCGTCTTGCGTCACCCCGCACTCAGGGCGCTCTCCGACCACACACTGATCAAGTGGGTCTCGCTGACGCCGCTTCTGTGCCCCGGCCCGTGGTCGGCGGCCGCCGCGGAGCCGCTGGCAGATCTTGGCCAGGAAGCCCACGCGCTTGCGCGCCAACAGGCGGCGAACTAAGAGTTTCGCCAACGCGACGGTCAAGGGAACGCGGGATTTCCATCCGCGGCTGCCCCCGCAACTGTGAGCGGCGAGCGAACCTCCAAATGCCACTGGGCAACCGGGAAGGCGGAAGTTTCGCGTTAACAGCCGCAAAGCCAGGAGACCTGCCGTCGCGCGTCGACCTTCCCCTGGCGGGCGGCCAGAAGGATCGTGGGGCAGCCCCACGCGCGCCGGCGAGAAGAGACGGCGATGCACGGCACGGCGGCAAAAGAGTCAAATTGGATCAGATTTTCGGGCGGACGTTCTCGCGCGCGCGTAACGTTCGCGCTGCTGGTGATCGCATTAGCCCTATCGTCGCTTTCGTTCTTCCTCGGCCCCGCAGACCTCACACCCTACGAACTCGTTTCGGGTCTTTTCACCGGCCATGGCGCAGCGGGCGTGATCGCACGCGAAATCCGTTTGCCGCGCGCGGTGCTGGCGCTGTTCGTCGGTGCGGCACTCGGCGCAAGCGGTGCCGCATTGCAGGGCCTGTTCCGCAATCCGCTCGCCGAGCCCGGCGTCACAGGCGTCACATCGTCGGCGGGATTGGGCGCGGTGATCGCGCTTTATTTCGGCCTTGCCACCATCAGCGCCGCCGCACTTCCCGCTTGCGCGGTCGCGGGCGCGCTTGTCTCCGCAGGCATTCTTTATCTTCTGTCGCGCGCGGGCGCAGGCGTGATGGCATTGGTGCTGGCCGGTGTCGCCATCGCAAGCCTCGCCACCGCACTCACCGCGCTTGCGCTTTCACTCGCCCCCAATCCTTACGCGATGAGCGAAATGGTGTTGTGGATGATGGGCTCGCTGAAAGATCGCACAATATCCGATCTGGTGTTCGCCGTTCCGCTGACGGTTGTGGGCATCGCGCTTCTCGTCAGCGCAGCGCGCGGTCTCGATGCGCTCACGCTGGGCGAAGAAGCCGCCCACAGTCTCGGCATCGATGTGGGCAGCGTACGCCGCCGCGTCGTGTTCGGTGTTGCGCTCGCCACCGGTGCTGCAACGGCCGCTGCCGGTGCGGTGAGTTTCGTCGGCCTCGTCGTGCCGCATCTGTTGCGGCCGTTCTATGGCTATGAACCCGCGCGTCTCATTCTTCCCTCCGCATTCGGTGGTGCCGCTCTCATCGCTTTGGCCGACATCATCGTGCGCTTCGCCGATCCTTCCGAACAATTGCGTCTAGGTGTGTTCACCGCATTGCTCGGCGCGCCGTTCTTCCTGTGGCTGATCCTGCGTTTGCGGAGGGACGCATGAACGCGCTCTCTTTCGCCAATGTGTCGGCGGCTTATGGCGCGCGCCGGATACTTTCCGGCGTCACCGCCACAATCCGCAGCGGCGCCGTCACCGCCATCGTCGGCCCCAATGGTGCGGGCAAGACAACACTGTTCCGCACAGCACTCGGCGTTCTGCCGTCAGACGGTGTGATCAGCATCCTCGATCACGATCTTGCAAGCTGGTCGCGCGAAGCGCTCGCCCGCACCGTCGCTTATCTGCCGCAAGGCGCCGATGCCCATTGGCCGATCAATGCGCAGCGTCTCGTCGCGTTGGGCCGCCTGCCGCACAGAAAACCTTTTGCCCCACCAAGTGCGGCCGATGAAGCCGCCGTGACCGATGCGCTCGCCCGTTGCGAAGCATCGGAATTCGCAGACCGCGCGATCGACGAACTTTCCTCCGGCGAACGCGCGCGCGTGCTGCTCGCCCGCGCGCTTGCCACAAGTGCCCCCATCCTGATGGCCGATGAACCTGCCGCCCATCTCGACCCCGCGCACCAATTGAGCCTCATGCGCCTTCTGAAAGACGAAGCACGAAGGGGGACCGCCGTGCTCGTGACCTTGCACGATCTCGCACTTGCCTCGCGCTATTGCGATGAAATCCTTGTCCTGGAAAAAGGCACCGTCGCCGCGCAAGGCGCTCCCGATCAGGCGCTGGACGACGCCACGCTCGCCCGCGTCTTCGGTATCCGGGCGCTTCGCGTGCGCGAGGGGGAAGGTTCCGCCGTTCTCGCCTGGACGCCGCTTTAAACCCCGCCATCCTTTGCTATGCTCGGGCCCCCGGAGGTCCCGCATGGCCAAGCACAAACATCGCCACGATGACGACGACGATGGCGACAAGCATTACAAGAAATCCCTCTACGATCTGCAGATCGAACTGGTGAAGCTGCAACGACAGCTCATCGCCAACAACGAACGTGTGCTCGTCATCGTCGAAGGCCGCGATGGCGCGGGCAAAGACGGCACCATCAAGCGCCTGATGGAACATATGAGCCCGCGCGACACCCGCGTGCATGCGCCCGGCAAACCGTCCGACCGCGAAGACAGCGAATGGTATTTCCAGCGCTTCGTGCCGTATCTGCCGGCAGGCGGCGAATTCGTGGTGTTCAACCGTTCCTGGTACAATCGCGCCGGTGTCGAAAAGGTGATGGGTTTCGCCACGCCCCCACAAATCGAACAGTTCTACGATTCCGTTGGCCCGTTCGAAGAGATGCTGGTGCGCGACGGCATTCACCTGCGCAAATATTATCTCGACATCACCAAGAAGGAACAGAAGAAGCGCCTGGCCGACCGCGCCAAGGATCCGCTGAAGAACTGGAAGATCTCGCCCATCGACGCCGCGGCCCAGAAGAAATGGAAGGAATACAGCGAAGCCCGCGACGAGATGCTGGAACGCACCAGCCACGCCATGGCGCCGTGGACGGTTGTAAGGTCTGACGTCAAGAAAGTTGCGCGCCTGGAATTCCTGCGCGATCTGCTTTCGAGCTTCGATTACAAGGCGCAGGATAAAAAGCTCGTCCGCCCGGAACCCAAGGTGGTGTTCGCCTGGTCGCAAAGTTCGCAGGATTCCGACCTTTTGGCGCATTGATAAGGTTTGGAACTTTCGGGAAATCCTGGGAAACTGCGATAAAATCTTCGTAACCGAAGCGGCCCCCATTGAACCTTTTCCGCGCAAGATTAAATTCGTGCGTGGTCGGGCGTTCTTGGAGACAAAGTCATGTTACGGAAATTCGGTATAGTTGCCCTTGGTCTTTTGTTGTCGAGCGGGGTTGCGCTCGCCCAACCATCTTCGTCCTATCGAACGCCGGATCGCGCGAGCGATGAGGATTCTCCACCGCCCGATCAGCCGAACGATGCCGATGCGCCGCCGCCCAACGCACCACCATCCAATGCGCAAGCCGACGCCGATCAATATCGCCGCGACGATCTCTTCTGCCGCCGCGATGCCGCCGCCCGCACGGGCTATGTCTCGCCGCGCAAGGCCGCGAACGATGAACAGGCCAGAAGTATGATCGGCGGCACCGCACTTGGTGCGGCAGCTGGCGCGATCATCGGTGCGGCCACCGGCACTGCCGCCACAGGTGCCGCCATCGGCGCAGGTGCGGGGCTGCTCGGAGGAACCGTCGTCGGCTCAGACAACGCGCGACGCGCTTCCGACGCCGTCGAACGGCACTACGCTGCGGCGTATTACGATTGCATGGCCGCGCGCGAACCTTCCGATGACGACGATTATGCCGATGACGATGCGCCGCCGCGTCCGTCGGGCTACGGTTATACTGGCGCACCGCCGCCACCGCCGCCTTACTACGGCTATGCGTATCCGCCGGGATATTACTACCCGCCCTATTACGGCCCATACTTCTCACCGGGCTTCTCGGTCGGTTTCGGCTTCGGCGGCGGTTATGGCCACCACTGGCATCACCACCACTGACGCGTAGGGCGAATACGGGCGGGCGCTGCTAAAGCGCCCGCTCCATTTCAAGTTCTGCCTCAAGGCTCGCAAGATCACGATAGATCGATGCGACCGCCAGCACACGCCCTTTGTAGCGGTAGCGCAGCAGACAATCCTTGGCGTTGACGTCGCCGTCGATCTCGATCCCGTCCCATTGCTCGGCATGGCCCACATAGTTGATGGGCACGTCGTAATGCTGGCTCCAGAAGAACGGCACGGCGTCGAATGTGCGGCGCTGTCCCAGCATATTGCGCGCCGCCGTCTGACCCTGCCGTTCGGCCACCACCCAATGCTCGATGCGGATGTTCATTCCCGAATGCCTGTCGGGCCAGCGCGCGATATCGCCCGCTGCATAAATGCCGGGAACGCTGGTTTCGAGAAATTCGTTCACCAGCACGCCGCGATCCATCGTCAGCCCCGCCTGCTCGGCAAGCGCCAGCCGCGGTCTCACACCCACACCCATCACGACAAGATCGGCATTCAGCGTGCCGCCGCTCTTGAGCTTTGCAACTTTGCCTTCGACGGCGACAACCGTGTCTTCCAGATGGAAAACGATGCCATGCTCTTCGTGCAACGCGCGGATGAAATCGCCCATCTGGGGACCGAGAACTTTCTCCATCGGCCGCTTCTCCGGCGCCACGACATGCACGTCGAGCCCGCGCGTGCGCAAAGCGGCAGCCGCTTCAAGGCCAATGAAACTCGCCCCGATCACGACCGCGGTTTTTGCGCCCTTGGCATCGGCAATGATCGCGCGGCAATCGGCGAAGCTGCGCAGCGTGTGAACGTTGGGCTGTTGTGCGCCGGGCATAGACAGGCGCACGGGTTCGGCCCCCATCGCCAGCAGAAGCCGGTCATACGGCATCTTTGCGCCATCTGCGGTGACGACCTGACGCGACGCGGTGTCGATGGACGCGACATCGGTCTTCAGCCGTAGATCGATTCCGTTCTCGCGATAAAAGTTGTCGTCTCGCAACGGCACCCATTCCTCGGGCGCACCACCCGCAAGATAATCCTTCGAAAGATTGGGCCGATCCACCGGCCCATCCGGGTCATTGCTCAGCATCACGATGCTGCCGGCAAACCCTTCACGACGCAGCATCTCCGCCGCCGCGAAGCCCGCAGCGCCACCGCCGATAATGACAATGTTCTTCAGATCGTCAGGCGGGCTCTTCGCGAGCTTCGGCGTCGCTCGCTTCTCACGAACGAATATCTTTCCATTCTCTTCTTTCACCTGCCAGGTCGAAAGCGGGCTGATCGCCGGCGCATGCAACGCCTCGCCGCTGCGCAAGCTGAAACAGGCGTGATGCCAGGGACAGCGAACCGTATCGTCCACAACAAGGCCGTCGGAGAGTGGCCCGCTATAATGGGTGCACAGTGCATCGACGGCGAAAAGTTCGTCACCCGACTGCACCAGCAAGACGGCCTGATCGCCCACATGACCGAGCAACTTTCCGCCCGCCATTTCCGTGCGAGCAATGCCGGCAGAAAAATCGGGACCGCTGGATTGGGATTGTTCCTGGCTCATGATTGTTCACCTCGATGGGACAATACGAGCGGAGTTTGGCAGATCGAATGCGTGAATGGCGACCCCGGCGATTTTAACCTCCGACCCTCAGTTGGGAACGAGCTTTCATCAGCATCGGGTCAGGCTGCCAATTATCGCCGGGGCAGGTAGGAAGAAAGGGCGGCTCAGCGATCCGTCGCCTTCTTTTTGCTGCCTCTGCCAAGCCATTGAAAACTATCCCCGCGCAGCAAAATTTCTTTTCGGGCACACACTAATTTCCTGAGGGCCGATCCGTCCTATCCCCGTAACATGAGCGGGAAACCCCTCGATGGCGGGGGTGATGGCCCAGACATCTGATACCGACCGCAAACACCCGGATTTGCGCCTCGTGGAGGTTCATATGACCGCCTCCACGCTCGTGGATTGGTTTGTGCGCGAGGTTCTGCCGCTGGAGGCGGCGCTGATGCATTTTCTGCGGCAAAACTGGCGCAATCAGGCCGAAATCGCCGATCTGAGGCAAGACGTTTACGTGCAGGTCTATGACGCCGCGCGCAAACAGCTTCCCACTCACACCAAGGCGTTCGTTTTCCAGACCGCACGCAATCTTCTGATCGATCGTGTGCGGCACGATCATATCGTGCCCATAGACGGTGTTCCCGATCTGGAAGCAATCGACGCGCCGGACAATGCACCCAGCCCCGAACAGGCCACTATCGCGCGCGACGAATTCCGCCGCCTTCAGGTGGCGCTCGACAAGTTGCCGCCGCGTTGTCGCGAAGCGGTGATCCTGGGCCGTGTCGAAGGGCTGCCTGGCCGAGCCATCGCCGCGCGAATGGGTATCAGCGAGCCCACCGTTTCCGTGCATCTCGCCAACGGCATTCGTGCGCTGGTGAACGAGATCTATGGCCGCAAGTCCAGCGACAAGGAGCAGTCATGACTGCGCTGGACCAAACCGCGGCGCCCGGCAGTGCCATGGATATCGAAGCGCAAGCCGCTCTCTGGCTGCAGCGCCGGCAATATTGGGATTGGTCCGATGCCGATCAGGCTGAGCTCGATGCCTGGTTGGCGCAATCGACGGCGCATGAGGTCGCCTTCATCCGTCTGATGGCGGGCTATAGCCGCACCGATCGTCTGGTTGCCTTGCGTGCGCCCCGCACCGAGCGGCGCGGGTTCGGATTGTTGCCCCGCATGGTAGCCGGCCTTGCGCTTGTCGCCGCGCTTGGTGTCGGCGCGATGCAGTTCTCAACCGATCCCAAGGATGTCACCTACACAACGCCGGTTGGCGGTCGCCAGATGATCATGCTGGCCGATGGTTCCCGCATCGACCTCAATACGGATTCGATTCTGCGTCTCAGAGGCGCGGTCGGAAAACGCCTGGCTTTCCTCGACAAGGGCGAGGCGTATTTTCAGATCAAACACGATGTCACGCGCCCCTTTGTGGTTACGGTCGGCGGTCATCGTGTGACGGATCTCGGAACGAAATTCCTGATCCGCAAGGGTGCCGATAGCGTGGATATCGCGCTTGTCGAAGGCCGTGCCCGCGTCGATGCGAAGAATGGGGCAGGGAAATCGGTCGAACTCCTGCCGGGCGAAGAGGTGATCGCCACCGCGCGCGACATCACCAAGGTGCGCCGCAGCACGCAGGAAATGAGCAACGAACTTGGCTGGCGCCGCGGCGTGATTGTCTTCGAGCATACGACGCTTGCCGAGGCTGCGGCCGAATTCAACCGCTACAACCCGAACCGGATCGTGATCGGCAACGCCGGCGCGGCGAAACTCAAGATCGCCGGAACATTTCCGTCTGACGATCCGGAGGCTTTCGCTGAAATCGCACAAGACATTCTGCATCTGCATGTCGTCCGTCGGGGCGAGACCATAGTGCTGACGAAATGACGGCCGGATGTGGCACGCATCCATAGGGGAAGTTCAGCCGGCGTTCTGTGCCGCAAGAAGGGGGAAATATGTCCAGGTCAAAACTATACAAGATAGTGCTCGTCGGCTCGGCCTGTTCGGCCGCGCTAATTGGCGGCGCATTCGCACGCGATTTCACCATTCCTGGCGGTGACCTGGAAGCCGCACTCACCGCGTATTCGAAACAAAGCGGCATCGGCCTCATCGTTTCCGATGAAGCCGTGAAGGGCATCAAAAGCAAGGGCGCTACCGGCGACATGTCGGACGATGCAGCACTCGCCCGCATCCTCTCAGGTACCGGCTTCGTGGTGCATCGCCATGCATCCGGCAAGATCGGTATTGCACGCGATGAACAATCGATCAACGTGCTGCAAACAAACATCTCCATGCAGTTGGCGCAAGCCGCGCCTTCGCGCGCATCGGTGGAGACCGTAACCGTCACATCCTCGAAATTAGGCGGGGCTGACGTGCAGAGCATCCCAATCGCTATCACCGCGTTGAGTCAGGAACAACTGACGGCCACGCAAACCGCAGGTGGGCCGGATCTAGTGAAGCAGGTGCCGAATCTGACCTTCACCAAAACAAATTTCACAGGCTACAGCATCAACATCCGCGGTATTGGCACGCAGGCGATTTCCGTAACCACCGATCCGGCAGTGGCCGTGGCAATGAACGATACGCCATTCATCCGCAATCATTTCTTCGAGCAAGAATTTTATGATGTGGGGCAGGTGGAAGTCTTGCGCGGCCCACAAGGCACACTCTACGGGCGCAATGCGACCGCTGGTGTGGTGAACCTCACCACGGCCAAGCCGACCGACCAGTTCGAAGCCATGGCATCCGGCGAATTCGGCAATTATCACCAGCGGCGTTTCGAAGGGATGCTGAACATTCCCATCTCCGATGATCGTCTAGACATCCGCTTTGCAGGCGAATGGACCAAACGCCAGGGGTATTCTTTCAACGAAAATACCGGTCAACGCATCGACGGTCGTGATCTCTGGTCTGGCCGCGTGACCATCGGCTTCAAGCCGGTGGAGAACCTGCAAGCGTATCTCGTTTGGGAGCATTTTTCTGAAAGCGACGACCGGATGCGTTCCGCCAAGCAGCTTTGCAAGAACGATCCTGGTTTGGCAACGGTGGATGGAGCGGCGATCCCAGATCCGCGCAATGCCGGAGCAGGAAACTGGGAGCAGGGCATCGCATTTTCGCTCACCCAGGCAAATCTCAGTCAGGGATGCTTGCCCGCCTCGCTCTATGCGTCCGAATCCTTTGAAGTTCCGAATGGTTATACCTTGCCTTACGTCGTGGGGGCGGGCGTGGCCGGATTTCTCAATACAGCAGTAGATCCTTATGCAAGCGCCACACAGTCACGAAACTTGCGGGTCATCGAGACCCTAATCAACCCGATCTACAAGGCGAAAAACGATACCGTAGAGCTCAATGCCGATTATGCGATCGCTCCGCAACTGACCTTCACGTCGCAAACCGCCTTCAGCCAAGACTTCCTATGGTCGACCGAAGACTATAATCGTTTCAATACATCGCCCGGCATTTTTTCACCCGGTCCGGTGATGAAGGCAGGACTGAGCCGGCCAGGCTTGCTCACTGCGGATAATAAATTTTGCGATCCGCAGCTGGGCTGCAGCGATCGCCTTGTCGCGCAGGATCTCTCTACCGAGCATGCTTGGCAGTTTAGCCAGGAATTCCGCTTGACCTCGCATTTATCGGGGCCGCTGAACTTCAGCGTTGGCGGGAATTACATACATTATGAAACTGAAGAAAATTACTATGTGTTCGCTAACGCGTTCACCGAATTGGCGGCCATGAGCAACAATTCAAAAACCAGCCCCCCGTGGGTTGGCGGTGTCAGCGATAATTCCAATTGCCTTAAATTCAATTCTCAATCGACCGGCTCTAAAGGGCATCAGTACAACGATCCCGCGCTGGGCGCGGGGCAGCCGACATCGGTGTGCATGGCGGTCGACCCTCATCCGCTCGAAAGCCTCGACGATACCGGCCACAATTATTTCCTGAGCCAGAACCCCTACACGTTCGATTCCTATGCAGGCTTCGGTGAGGTCTATTACAACATTCTGAAGGACGTGAAGCTGACTGGCGGTTTGCGCTGGACGGAAGACCGCAAGCATTTCACCTTGATCCCCAGCGAGCTGTTGGCCAACGGTTACGGATATATGAGTACCGGCGTCGTCGACCAGCAATGGGACGAACTGACGGGCCGTGCCGCCGTGAATTGGACGCCGCAACTGGCGTTCACAGACCAGACGCTCGTCTATGGCTCCTATGCACACGGCTATAAGGCTGGCGGCGCCAACCCGCCCGGCGCCCTCTATTACGCCTATTTTCAAGGAGACCCATTCGGGGTTCCCACTCATCCTCTCACATTCAAGCCCGAGTTCATCGATGCCTTCGAGCTGGGCTCGAAAAATACGCTTCTGGACGGCAGCCTCACGATCAATGCCAGTCTTTTCTACTACAATTACGAAAACTATCAGATTTCGGAAATCGTCGACCGCACTTCGATCAACCTGAACTTTGACGCCCATATCAAGGGCGCGGAATTGGAGGCAACATACGAACCGATACCGGGCCTGCGCTTCAATTTCGCCGGCGGCTATCAGGATACCGCCTTGGCAAAAGGTTCGCGCGCCGTGGACCTGACGGATCGAACTGCAGGCCAACCCGGATGGGTCCTAGTCAAACCCTTTCTCACGACGCAGTCATCCAACTGCATATTGCCCGACTATGTCATAGCAGACGCAATCCCGTCCTATTCGGGCTTCGGCTTGGGCAATCCCATAGTGTCCATGTGCAGCTATGCCTACTACCAACATATCGATCCCATTACCGGATTGCCTTACGATTCAGCACATCCCAGAACAACGTATCACGATTTGTACGGGGCCATCGTTGGTGCAGGGACGGAAGCCGGCAGCAAGATACCTCTTGATTATCCTGGTTTCGATCCGGCGAGCGCACCAAACAACGGCACAGGCTTCGACAAGGATCTGAGCGGCAAACAGTTGCCAAATGCGCCGCCGTTCACGGTGTCGGCCGGGGCGCAGTATTCCACGCCGCTCACTTCGGATTGGGCCGGAACGCTGCGCGCCGATTACTACTGGCAGGATTATTCCTGGGCACGCATCTTCAACGACAACCCCTATGACCGCATCCGCGGTTACACCAATGTCAACCTGACGCTGATCCTGACAAACCAGTCCGGCTGGCAGGTGATGCTCTACGACAAGAACGTGTTCAACGAAACGGCCATCACCGGCACGTTCCTCAACAGCGACGATAGCGGATTGACGACAAATATCTTTTTGACCGATCCGAAGTTGATCGGCATCCGCATCACGAAGAACTGGTAAGGGGGAACCAATGAGCGAATTGATGAACGCACAGACCGGTAATGGCGATTTCCGTCCGCACCTGTTGGCGAGCGTATCGGCCACGGTATTGCTGGTTGCAGTTACTGCGGCACCATCGGTTAAGGCCCGCGAAGACGCCGATCGCCCCACGGTCTGGATCGAACTTGGCGGGCAATTGGAAAATGTGAGCGGCAGCGATGGTCGCTTCGTTTCGCCGATCATGCTGGCAGATCCGCAACCGACAGTAATCGGACCGGTTGCACCGATAAATGTCCAACGTCCGCCGCGCTATGCCGTTGGAGAAGAGGGAAGGCTATCCTTTCAGCCGCAAAATTCCGGTTTCGTATTCTCGGCATCTTTAAGATATGGACGTTCCACCGGACATAAGCATGCCCACAATCAAAGCATAGCCACCCTTCCGACTTATCCGCCGAGCAAGGCAGGTCTCAATTTCCCTCCTCATGCTGCGATGTATGCAGACGCGAAGTCGCGGCACGATGAAAGCCACCTTGTTCTTGACTTCCAGGTTGGAAAAGATGTCGGTCTGGGGCTGTTTGGGAAGGATGGTGCGGGAACTATCAATGCAGGCGTTCGCATTGCTCAACTTGTTTCCCACAGTACGGCGACATTTTCCGCGCGCCCGTCCGTCACCTTTTACAAGTCGAAGAAGGATCTAAGCCGCTACGGCCTTGGAACAAAGTATTATATACGTACGTCCTTCTACCAGAACTTGCTCAAGGGTCACGCCGACAGGAGTTTCCACGGTATCGGCCCCTCGCTTTCGTTGGATGCGTCGGTTCCGATCGCGGGCGAGCAAGAGAGTGTTGGGCTCGCGTTAGATTGGGGCATCGATGGAGCTGTTCTGTTCGGTCGTCAGAAAGCAAACATTGTACACAATACGGCTGCTTATCATATGACAACGAAAGCGGTGTATCATCCGGTCTACCAAGCAGGCAATCCGCGCAATCAGTCTCGCTCGATCATCGTTCCCAATGTCGGCGGCTTCGCAGCACTGACGTTCAAATTCCCCAACAGCAAAGTCAGCTTCGGCTATCGCGGTGATTTTTTCTTCGGTGCGATGGACACCGGCATAGATGTCGCAAACCGCACGACCGTAGGCTTCCACGGCCCGTATGCCACTATCAGTATCGGGTTGGGCGGCTAAATATCTCCGGGGGCGGGCAAGAGAAGAGGGCGGCGGAGCGATCTGCCGCCTTTTGCTTTTGGTGAAACGGCTCCCCATCTTCTTCCAAGGGCGTCAGCGCTTCGTCTTCTAACGCCCCAAACCCTGCTCATAAGTTGGCAACATTGTTGCGGCCCCGAGTGCCCACCGGATTTTCCCTGCTGAAATAGCTGCCCCGACCCTTCCCACAAGCAATCGGAAAATAATTTGCACGCGGCTTTCCTATGGAGGCTGTTCTGGCTCGTCCTACAATCATGGTCCCGCCGCTACGATCCTGCTCTGCGGGAAGGGGGAGGGAATGACGGAACGGACACCGGGAACTGACTTTGACGGCGCCGACTCACGCCGTGTGGGGAAAGGCGTGACTGCGAGCCAGGCAAAGGCGTGGTTCGTGCGCGAGGTGTTGCCGTTGGAGGCGATGTTGATGCGTTTCTTGGCAAAGAACTGGCGCAACAAATCCGATCTGGAGGATTTCCGCCAGGAAATCTACGCGCAGGTTCTTGGCGCCGCTGAGGTCAATATCCCCGATCAAACCAAGCCCTTCGTGTTTTCTGTGGCGCGCAATCTTCTGATCGATCGCTTCCGCAAAGAACATATCGTCCCGATTGAGGCGGTCGCCGAACTCGACACGCTTCGGGTGCCTTCCGACGAGCCCGGCCCTGAACGCAGCGTCATTTCACGCGATTTGCTTCGCAGGCTCCAGTTAGGGATCGAAAGCCTTCCGCCGCGTTGCCGCGAAGCCGTCGTTCTTAAACGGATCGAAGGTTTGTCCCGCCGCGAAATCTCGCAGCGCATGGACATAACGGAGCAAACCGTTTCCGACCATGTCGCTAACGGAATGCGTGTCCTTGCCGATGTGCTGTATGGCGAAGCGCCGGAACTGGGGAGCGGTTCATGATCAAAACCCAATCCCTCAACGAAATCGCGTCTGTCTGGCTGGAACGCTTCCATTCAGGGGCTTGGACCCAACAGGATCAGGCCGAACTGGATGGGTGGCTTGCGGAATCTTCCGCGCACCGCGCCGCATATTGGCGTCTGGAAGATGCCTGGTCCAACGCTTCGCGCCTGACCGCCTTGCGCCAGCCCATGCGGCAGTCGGCGCCGCCGCGGCGCATCCTGCCGATCCTGGCGCGCGCCGCTGCCGTCGTTGCGCTGGTCGGTGCGTTGGGTGTGGCCGGGACGAAATATTTCGCCGCGCCCGACACACGGGTTTACACGACCGGTCTCGGCGGGCGCGAGACGTTGGCCCTGTCGGATGGTTCGCGGATCGAATTGAACACGAACTCGGTCTTGCGCATCGCCGCCAAGGCAAACAGCAGAACCGCCTGGCTCGACAAGGGTGAAGCTTATTTCGAGATCAAGCACGATGCGGCCCACCCCTTCGTCGTGTTCGCGGCCGGACAACGCATCACCGATCTCGGCACGAAATTCCTCATCCGGCAAAAAAGAGACCGCGTCGAAGTTGCCCTTATTGAAGGTAGCGCGCGGGTAGAAAACGACTCGAACAGCGCGCGATCCGCCGTCCTGAAACCCGGTGAAATCGCGGTTGCCACCGCCGACAAGCTCTCGGTTGCGCACAGTGCGATGGCCGAGTTGGCGAATGAGCTGAGTTGGCGTCAGGGCCAGCTTGTCTTCACCGAAACCACGCTGGCCGACGCGGTGGCCGAGTTCAACCGCTACAACAGCACCACACTTGTGGTGACCGATCCCGCCGTCGCGCGGATGAAGATCAACGGCACATTTCCAACGAGCGGCGCGCAAATGTTTGCCCGTGTCTCGCAACACATTTTGCAACTGCGGATCGCCAAACGCGGAAACGAAATCATCATCTCGCGCTGACCTGTAAAAAGCGTCGAGCAGTTTTGGGGAACACCACATTGAAGGGGGCAATGTTGAAACGGATAGCGCACAAATCGATTCTGCTCGGCTCGGCCTGTGCTGCCGGCTTGATAACCGCAGCATATGGCGAGGAATTCAACATTCCGGCCGGCAACCTCAATTCTGCGTTGAACGCCTATTCGAGACAAACCGGCATTCCGCTCATCGTATCGGCCGACATGGTTCGCGGAGCATCGACGCATGGCGCGGCCGGAAACCTGTCGCCGGATGAGGCGCTGTCCCGCATCTTGTCGGGCACGGGATTCAGCGTCTATCGCGATCCGGCGGGCGCGTTGGGGATTGGGCGGAACAAGCAGCAATCTTCCATCGGCGCTTCCGACATTCAACTTCAGCCCATGCAACTCGCACAAGCCGCACCTGTGCGCGCGGCCGTCGAAACCGTCACCGTCACGTCGTCGAAACTCGGCGGCGGCGACGTACAAAGCATTCCCATCGCCATCACAGCCCTCAGCCAGGAACAACTCACCTCCACCCAGACAGCGGGCGGCCCGGACCTGATCAAACAGGTCCCGAACATGACATTCACGAAAACCAATTTCAGCGGATACTCCATTCAGCTGCGCGGCATCGGCACGCAGGCGATTTCGGTGACAACCGATCCTGCCGTGGCGGTCGCCTTCAACGACATGCCCTTTATCCGCAACCACTTCTTCGAACAGGAATTCTTCGACGTCGCGCAAGTGGAAGTCCTGCGCGGTCCGCAAGGCACTCTCTACGGCCGCAACGCCACGGCAGGTGTGGTGAATATCACGAGTGCCAAACCGAGCGATCAGTTCGAAGCCATGGCGAGCGCCGACATCGGAAACTACAAGAATCGTCGTTTCGAAGGCATGGTCAACCTGCCCATCGTCGATGATCGCCTCGATATCCGCCTGGCGGGCGAATGGACCAAACGCGACGGCTATTCGTTCAACACGATCTCCAATTCCCCCACCGATGGCCGCGACCTGTGGTCCAGCCGCGCCAGCATCGGCTTCAAACCCAGCGAAAATCTCAAAGCCAGTTTAATCTGGGAACATTTTTCGGAAAATGACGATCGCCTGCGTTCGAGCAAACAATTGTGCAAGCGCGATCCTGGCCCGGAGACTGTAGGCGGTTACCCAACCGGAAATGCGGCAAACGACCAACAAAGGCAGACATTTCTAAATCAGGGCTGCTTGCCGGTATCGCTTTACAGCGATGAAGCGTTTCAAGTGCCAAACGCTTTGGCACTACCCTATTACGGTGGCGTGGTCGGTGCGGGCTTCGGCCTGTCGATCGGTACACCTATGAACCAGTTTAGAGGCGGACCGCAGGATGCCTATGCCGGCACAACGCAGTCGCGGGATTTGCGTGTCATCGAATCCTCACGCGACTCGGCTTACAAGGCTAAAAGCGAAGTGTTTTTGTTCAATGCCGAATATGACATCAGCCCGTCGCTCACCATCAATGCGCAAACAGGTTACAATAACGATTTCCTCTTTGCGACGCAGGATTACAATCGCTTCAACACTCGCCCCGGCATTTTCGCAAATTGGGGGAACCTGGTATCGCCAACCGGAAACTATGTGTGCTTCGATAATGGCGTTACCTCTTATAGCCCCGGCGGCAATAACTGCGCCCGCCCAGATTTAGCAACAGAAACAGGTCTTTTCTGTGATCCGCAACTGGGCTGCAGCGATCGGCTGGCCGCACAGGATCTCGTCAAACAGAAATCATGGCAGCTGAATCAGGAAGTGCGCGTAGCGTCAAAATTCGATGGCCCGCTGAATTTCAGCGCAGGCGGAAATTTCATGCACTACGAAACGCATGAAAATTACTACGTGTTCTTCAACAGTTTAACAATGTTCGCGTCCAAAACCCTCAGCAACTGGACGCCGGGCAATCCTGCCACACAGGACCAGTGTGTGGATAATATGCGGCCGACTGATCCGCAAAACCCCGGCAGTCCCGGAAGTTTTATTTGCCTGGGCTGGGTCGACGTCAATCCTATCGATAAACTCGATGATAAGGGGCACAACTACTTCCTTAGCCAGAACCCATATGTGCTCAATTCCTATGCTGGCTTTGGCGAAGCCTATTACAATGTGATGCGCGACCTGAAGCTTACAGGCGGTCTGCGTTGGACCGATGATCAGAAGCACTTTGTCACCATTCCGAGCGCACTGCTCACCCAAGGTTATGGCTATCCAATTACTGGTGTAGTTGATCAGCAATGGCAGGAATGGACGGGCCGCTTCGCCGCGAACTGGACGCCGCAACTCAGCTTCACCGATCAAACTTTGGTCTATGCTTCATTCGGTCATGGCTACAAAGCGGGCGGCGCCAATCCCCCCGGTGCTATCCTCACGGTGTTCAATAGGTTCGGCGAGATAGCCAGTCCTGCTCATCCGCTGACATTCAAACCTGAATTCATCAATGCCTATGAATTGGGCACGAAGAATTTGCTTCTTGATGGCGCAATAACCTTTAACGCAACCACCTTCTATTACGATTACAAAGCCTATCAGATTTCGGAAATTGTAGATCGCACATCTATAAATCTGAACTTCGATGCCACCGTCAAAGGCGCAGAACTGGAAGCAAAGTGGGAAGCGGCACCCGGCCTGAAATTCGGCTTCTCCGGCGGCTATCAGAAGACGCGTCTGGCAGACGGGTCAAAAGCTATTGACCTGATGGATCGAACGGCCGGCCATGCCGATTGGATATTGGTGAAACCATTTGTCAGTCAGGCTTCAAACTGTGTTCTCCCAACCTATGTAGTGGCTGAATATTTTCGCCCCGGGAATAATATCTATACCGGTCTCTCTTATGCGTGTGGCATTGCGTACAACCTCGGTACGGACCCATTGCTTTACACAGAAGCGAATCCTCCGTTTACCCCCGTGCTAAGTCCCGATTACCCGGGCTTTGATCCTGTCAGCCCAACCGCCACCAATGGTGGCGCGGGCCCTGTGCCCAATGGTGGTGCCGGTTTTGAGAAAGACCTGAGCGGCAACGAACTGCCCAACGCGCCGCATTTCACCGCCTCGTTCACAGCGGAATATTCCATGCCGCTGACGAATGATTGGGCCGCAACCCTGCACAGCGATTTTTACTGGCAATCCCAATCCTGGGCGCGCGTCATCAACGACGATCCCTATGACCGCTTGAGAGGATACAAAAACGTCAATCTCTCGCTGATTTTGACCAGTCAGAGCGGCTGGCAGGTCATCGGCTATTTGAAGAACGTGTTCAACACAACGGCGATCACCGGCACCTTCCTGAACAGTGATGACAGCGGCCTGACCACGAACGTGTTTCTGACCGATCCGCGCCTGTTCGGCGTGCGCATCACGAAAAATTGGTAAGGGGGGATTTGGTATGAGCGAACTCATCAATACCGGCACAGCGCACGCGCAAGGCCGCCTTCAACTGCTCGGAACGGCGTCCGCTCTGGCGCTGCTGGTCGCGCTGCCTGCCAGTGCGCAAGAAACCAGCGCGAACCGCCCCACAGTGTGGATCGAGGGCGGCTATCAATTCGAAGGTGTAACGGGGTCAGAAACGCCATATCTGGCGCCTCTGGAGGGAATTACCCGCGCCAATGGTCTGCCAGTCCTCGGCGACATCGCCTCAGACCTTAGCCTGAGCCGTGGTGCCGAAGGCCGTATCACTTTCCAGCCCAAAGGATCGGATTGGTCTTTGTCTCTCTCCGGTCGCTATGGCCGCGCGCATAGTGTGCGCAAAGCTTACGGGGAGAAAGTGTTCCACGGTCCACCGATGAAGCGGACCCTCGAAACAACCGGTTTTGGCTTTTATAACGTGACGCAAACCCCTGTTGAGACGGCCTATGTCGAACAACGGGCGGAGACCACAGAAACCAACACAATTCTGGACTTCCAAGTCGGCCGGGATGTAGGCGTTGGCGCCCTCGGACGTTCCACAGAGGTCGTGGTCGGCTTCGGTGCCCGCTATGCGCAATTCAGCAGGCGCAGCGATGCATCCGGTCACGGCGCGCCTGATCTCGAATTTGAAAGCTCCAAATTTGCAGGTCTGTTGATCCCCACAAAATATCGGATCAACGTTTTCAATCATGCGTCCGCCGCGCGGGTTGAACGGGAGACCAATTTGCGTGCTATCGGGCCCGCATTGTCCATGAACAACACCACCAGGCTGTTTGGCGATGAAGAGGGTGGTGCGCTCGATCTGGACTGGGGCGCCAATGCGTCCCTGCTATTCGGCCGTCAGCGCGCGAAAACCAGCCATCAGGAAACGGCAAAAGTCATCCCAAACGTATACGGCTCATCGGTAGAATTCGGCATGACAGGAAATATCGCCGCGCCGCCCGTCACGTCGCGGCGCTCGCGCACCGTCACGATTCCCAATCTTGGCGGCTTCGCAGGCCTCTCCTATCGCTTCACCAATGCGAAACTCAGCGCAGGCTACCGCGCCGATTTCTTCTTTGGTGCGATGGATCGCGGCCTCGACAGCCACAAATCTTCAACCACAGGCTTCCACGGCCCCTTCGCCACGGTAAGCATCGGCCTGGGCGGATAATTTCGGGGGCGGGCATCTCAAAGGCGGCGGAGCAATCCGCCGCCTTTTTGTTTAGGGTAAGCCGTGCAGCGCATCATTCGGCGCTTTGCGGCACATCAATTCAGAATCCCAGTGCCTCAGCACTCAAATGCCGCTCACCGTGCGAAGCGAATTTCATAAGCCGTTGAATTAATGGCGGCCCCGAGACGATTCGAACGTCCGACCCTCAGATTAGGAATCTGATGCTCTATCCTGCTGAGCTACGGGACCGCTTTGGAGCGGGCGACGGGAATCGAACCCGTGTATGCAGCTTGGGAAGCCGAATACGTTTAAGCCAATTCAAGGCTTTGGGTTCAAAACAACTCCCGACCCACCTCAATCAAATTAACAGGTTAGCCGGTCTGTTCAAAACCTTTTTCTGCCTCTTCGATCTTACGGATTCTGGCCTTCGTAAGCGGGCCGATATTGGCGAATTCAAATCGGACGTGAAATCCATTCTCGAAACTTTGGCCCAGATGTCGGGCGGCAAGAAAACATTGCTCGCTGTTCTCTCTTCTTGGAGGGTTAGTGGGTATCATCGGGACGTTTCTATTCGGGAAGATGCATTGAGCCCCCCCCTCACCCGAGAGAGCGGTTTATTGTTTCGAAAACAAGGCTAATAAGAACTGGGAACCGGAACTATTTCGCGCGGTTCTTATTGGCATCTTGCTGTGTTTGCAGTGCGAGTGCAAGGATCGAAACGACTGCCGCGACGAGCATGAATTTCAATCCATTTCTCAATGGGTATGCGTTCAGCATGAAGAATGAAAGAAACAAGAACGTATTCGCCAGAAAGAAGGCGGTTGGGTTGCTGTCGCGAACCTTATGATGAATTCGGATGACCAGAAAAAAATACAGAAAAAGTAGTGCGGAGTAGCCCACTCCAAATTTATAGACCTCTGCGAATCCCGAAAGAGGAACGCTCTCACTCAGTCGTATTTGAAAGTATGGCCGGATACTTTCGTAATGATCTATTGCAGATGGCAACGGTGAGAAGCTCAATAACTTATATGTGAGCGGGTAAGATACGGGCGCGCTGATGCTTTCTGCGAAGACAAATATCCCTTCGCACAGATTGGTAATTGCCAAATCAAAGAAGGCCTTGAAATCAACACTAGAGAACATATCAAACGTAAAGAAGATCGATGATATTCCCTGCATGGGCAAGCCGCGACCTATGATGGCCAAAGGATATGAAAGGAGGCCAGCGGCGACGGTTGCTGTTATGATCGCCCAATTAATTCGCGGCGAAAGTAAAATATAGGTTATCACAAACAGGCCAGCTATTGCGGTGGCTCCGCGTTCGTGCGCGCCTGCCTGAAAGATGAATACGAAGATCCAGCATGCCGCGAAAAATAAGGCCAACGGCCACAATCGCCTGCTTAAAGTGATTGCACAAAGGCAGGCGCTTACAATCCCGACGGGAGCAATCATACGGATAAGCGCGGCCAGAGATGATAGGTCTGGCAATATAACCGTGTCGGGGGTGGCCATCGCAAGATAGGTTGAATTGCTCCAGATGACATCCCATCGCACGCTAACTGCGAAAAGTATGAAGTAGGTGCCTAATCCCCAAGCGCACCATTTTGAAAATTTACTAATGTTTTGTTCTGAAATTGTTGTAGTGAGTGCCTGCGATACGATTCTGCGGTCGAATTGCCGAAAGTCTTTTGTGCTGAGATAGATAAATGCGAAAACGGCCGCATAGAAAATCTCGGTCAATTTGAAATTGTCGTACAGTCCGCCGAGCCAATACGTCAAAAGAAAGACGTTTTCGACGTAACCTTCGTTCGTGAAGAAGAAAACTATCTGGTAAACGACGATAAGCCCTAATGCGCCATTCGGGATAAGCAGGAAACCTGCTCTCCGTATTGATTCGAGAAATAAGAAGAACTCAGCGAGGAGAAGCGCCCCGGTAATTGCTTCGTTCCCACTCATCCCCGCGTTCCAGATACAGGTCTATATGAAACGATCCAATGTGGGAACCATTTTTCTGGCAGTAAGAATATCGCGGCAGTACCGACAACAACCCCGGCAAGGATGGCGACCACAAGGAATATTAGGGGCGATGGCGATTCCGGAATAAGTGGAGAGTATGCAGTGACAATGATCGCATACGCGTAGCGTTTGTCGGCGCTAATTTTGGCCATTTCCTGCTGCTGCGACGTGATTGCCGCAATCAATGCTTCCCGCTCCTCTACGCCATCGGCTTTTTTCAGTGCTGCATGAAGGTAGGTTATTCTTGATCCGACATCATGCTGTCTGTTTTGTCGCAGAATATTATCCGAGGTCGCAAGAACATCATTCAACACCGCCACGGCTTGTGATCGGTTGTCGAAGAGAAAAGACACTTCAATTATATCGCTGGAGCGCAATAGCCCAGACGATGTTATTGGCGTAACCCGCCTAACTGAGATGTGGTTATCTAGGTATTTGCGAAGGTCTTCCGAATTCGGATGTGTTTTGACCTGCTGCTTGGTTAGCAGAGACTGTATCTCTATAAAAAATTGCCTGAGGAAGCTTTCCTGTTTCCAGCTCTTTGCGGAAGAGTCCCATTTGGAATGAAAGACAACTGGCAGAAGGTTGTATTGATCGGAGAGGATGTCCGCTGCTTGTTGGGAGGTGAGGCTCTGAACGAAATATGAAAATAGCTGCTGCGATTCGCTGCTGCCTGTGAGCTGCTGAGAAATAGATGCGGCCCCAAGCAGCCCTGAATTAAAGGAGAGTCTACTTTCCTGTGGCGAAGATATCGTGACAGACGCAAGGTATTTCGGCGGCATGAATGCGCAAACAATCAAGGCGATGAATGCGGAGATCGCGAAGAGAGCGATATACAGTTTGTAGAACTTGATACATTTCTTGATTATTTCATTCATCGAATGGCCCCAGAACGATTAATGCTGCCGTTCAAACACATGAACAGCACCAGCTTGGTCTTGTTGCCTGAAGCCTTGGCGGCAGATCAAATCTGCAATTTCCGCAATGGTCCATTTTCTGTCGCCATATTGGCAGTCATGAAGTTCGATGATTATCTGACGGCAATTTCGTAAGCTATTTGGATCGTCGATAAGTATCGATACTTCCGAGCCTTCAATGTCGCATGATAGCCGATATTCGCCAATGTTGTATTCTTCGAGAATATCGGAGAGGCGCCTTGCCTTGACGACAATCTGTTTCAGTGACGGGCTAGAAACAAGTGAGCCTTCGACGCTCCCGCCTTGGGTTCCAATCAAGGGGATTGCGAACGTGATTTCGCTAATGCTTTTCCCTGTTATTCCGACGTTCAGCATAACCACGCCCTTTTCCGGAAAATTGTTTTTGATGTTTTTGTACATCACCTGAAAAAGTTCTGGGTCTGCTTCCGCGGTGATAAAATGCCTCCCCTGGGCTTGTTCGATTGCAAAGCATGACAACACGCCGAGGCTTCCACCAAGCTCTATGGTGTCCATAGGGGTACGGAAGTACTTTCGCAGGAGCTGTATTTCGTTCATTTCGTATCTGCGATAGAAGATTTCCATGCGCGTCTTGTCGGTGATGCGAGGGCTTTCTACGGAAAACCGGTATTTGCCGACCTTGATCTGGTTTTGAAGCATCCCGATAACGGAGCGCATCAGGATTGGAGAATAGGCAACGCGACGTGCGGCCTGCTTCAATATTTCTTTCTCGAAAAAAGCCATCTATCTTCCCCATAAGGCGGCGCTCGCAAAGCAGGCGCCGGATGCGTTATGATTGTGTAAAAGTTTGTAGGTCAATAGGCGTCATTGGTGGGCCTTACTCTTTTATGTTTCGGCATGAGAACGAAGGGCGATCAAGAACGAACGAAAAGCAAATTCGTCAAAACTATCGTCAAAACCGACATGCCGGATTTCAGCTAAGTCATTGGAGCGGGCGACGGGAATCGAACCCGTGTATGCAGCTTGGGAAGCTGCCGTTCTACCATTGAACTACGCCCGCGATCCGGCTTCGATAACACGGGAAGGGCGGCGGGCGAAAGCCGGGGCGCGCATTGTCAGCCGACGGGTTCCGGGTGTTCGATAGTCCACCATGAGCGACAGATTCGTCCTGTTCGGCGCGGCCCATCTGGTTGCCATCGCGCTGGCGTTTCTGGTGCCGCTTGTGCTTGCCATGGCCACCGCCGTCTCGGGCAACCCGCGCTTCGAACGGCATGTGCGCACCGTCTTCGCTGTGCTTCTGATCGGTACCTGGGTGCTCTGGTTCTGGCTGCTCTACGAACGCAACTGGTTCGCGCCCGGCAACTTGCTGCCGATGCATCTGTGCGATTGGGCGGCGATCCTGACCATCGTCACCCTCATCCGTCTCAACCAGCGCACGTATGAGCTGGCCTATTTCTGGGCGCTGGGTGGAACGTTGCAGGCGCTGCTCACGCCCGATCTGCGTTACGGTTTCCCCGATCTGCGGTTCGATATCTTCTTCCTGTTTCATTCCGGCATTATCGCGGCGGTGCTCTATCTCACCTTCGGCTCGCGCTTGCGGCCATGGCCGTCTTCCATTCCGCGCGTGCTGGCATGGTCCCTCGTCTATCTGGTGTCGGCGCTCGCGGTGAACTGGTTGTTCAAAACCAATTTCGGTTATCTCAGCGCCAAACCGCCGGGCCCGTCGCTGTTCGATGCGATGGCGCCGTGGCCGTGGTACATCGGCGAACTAGCGCTGCTCGGCGTGTTCTCGATCCTTGTCTATTACGCGCCGTTCTATTTCGCCGACCGGATGCGTCAGTCGCGAAGTTTGCCGTAGATCAGGCAATCGCGCCGTTCGCCGTCGCGCACCACATGGCCTTTGAGCGTGCCCTCATAGGCAAAGCCCAGCTTCTCTAGAATGCGCTTGGAGCCTTCGTTGCCCGCATGGAGCCGCGCCCACAGCCGGCCAAGGCCCAACTCCCCGAATCCCAGCTCCACCAGCGCCTGGGCCGCCTCCAGCCCATAGCCCTTGCCCCAATGGGCCCGGGCGAACAGGAAGCCAAGCTCGGCCCGGCCATGGTGGCGGTCGATTTCGCTCAAATCGCACTCCCCTATGGCCGGCCCGTCGGGCGAGAGTGCAACTGCGAACCAAAGCGCCGACCCGTCGCCCAGGGCGGGCAGATGGTCCTCGAAAATTCGCTCGATTTCTCCGACACTTGCCTGGGCCGGCCAGTCCCAATAGCGCATCACTTCGGGGTCGCTGCGCGCCGCAAAAAGAGCGGGGGCATCGGCCACGCTAAGGGGGCGAAGGAATAAGCTTCGGGTCCGAACGAGCATAAAAAAAGCCTTTTGGACTGGGAACCAAATTGTTTGCGTGATATTAATGGTCTTAGGCGATCTTGGGGATCGCAAATGAATGCGCCGCCCTTCGGGGCGGACAACCTTCCCCCCTCAACCCCGTGTCTCTCTGGGATACGGGGTTCTTTTTATGCAGATTTCGCCGAAACCGCTTTCGCCTCGCGCCCGGAGATTTTGCGCGCGATGGCTTCGATGGCCCGTGCGGCAGGCGCCTGCGGATAAAGCGTGAGGAGCGACATCTGCCGGCGCACCGCTGTCAGCGCATGGGCATCGCGCGGCACCGAACCCAGATATTCCGGCACCAGTCTGAGGAAGTTCTGCGCCACGCTGATCAGCGCGTCCGCCGTGCGCCGCGCTTCGCTTTCGCCCGCCGCCATGTTGACGAGGATCGAAGGTTTGCGGCCCGCCGCGCGGTGCGCGAGCAGTTTGGCAAACGCATACGCATCGGTGAGTGCCGCAGGGTCCGGCGTCATCACCAGAATGTTGTCGTCGGCGCCGGAAGCAAAGCGCATCACCATCGCATCCACGCCCGCACCCAGATCCAGCAGCACGCGATCGTAATGCGCCGAGAACCGCAAAGTGGTGAGCAACTGGCTCGCGCCCAGTTCGCCCGCGTTGGCAAGCGCGCCCGTTCCTGCCGGTGCGCCCAGCAGATCGAACCCGCCGCGTTCCTTCACGCCGCCGAACACCGGCACCACGGCCTTGTCGATGGGCGTTTTGCCCGCCAGCACGCCCGCAATGTCGCCGCCGCTGTCGAGGCCCAGATGCAGCGCCGTGTTGGAAAGGCCGAGATCGGCATCGCACAGCAAAACCTTCTCGCCCAGATGCGCCAGTGCGTGCGCCAGGTTTACGGTGATGAAGGTCTTTCCCGTGCCGCCCTTGCCCGAACCGACGGCAGTGAGCTTGGCGAAACCATAATCGGATTGCAGCGAACTCATAGCGGGCTCCCACGATCCGGGTTGTTCGATTGCAGCAACAGCCGCGCCAGCGAAAGCGGCGTCAGCGTTTCAAGCCCGCCCGCGATAAAAGGCGAGCGCGTGATATGGGCAAGCGGCAGCCCGCGCGTCGAGGCCGACAGCAGCGCCCCCAGGCGCCGCGCAAGATCGGCACAAGTCACGATCAGCCGTTGCGCGCCAGCGGTTTTGAGCGCGGTCACGGTTTCGGAAATCTCTTCGGCATCGGACATGGCGGTCACCACGGCCACGGTCTCCACGCCTTCGATCTTGGTCAGTGCGGAAAACGCGGTGCGCGCCTTGCCGTCACGCGGATCGAACCCGGCCGTGTCGACGATGACGGTCGCCTTGGTTGCGCGTTCTGCCGCGATCGCATTGGAAAGCGCTTCGGCGGATTCGGTGATCACGATCTTGGCATTCAGATGATTGGCAAAGGTTTCCAGCCTCGCCACAGCGCCCGCGCCTTCCGCATCGCCCGCGATCAGCGTGACGTCGCGGCCCGCAAGCCGGGCATGCGCCGCAATCTTGGCGGCGACCGCCGTCTTGCCCGCACCGTGTGGTCCGGCAAGCATCACGGTGTTCTGTGCCGCGGCGAACAACGGCGAGGTCGGCATTCTGAGATCGAGCGCCGAAGCCAGCGCCAGCGTCATATCCGCCAGCCGCGATTTTTCGGCGTGTTCGGCCAGCACATGGGCAAGGCCTTCCGGCGTGCGATGGGTGTGCAGCACTTTCAACAATTCGGCCCGGTTGAAACTGAGCTGTTTTGGCCGGACAGGGGCTGCCTCACCGCGGATACGGCGCACCAGATTGTCCTGAAACTGTTGCTCCACGCTCTGCGCCGGAACGGTTTCGTTTTGCGTTTCCGCTTCGCGCAACACAGCGGCCGCACTTTCGGCCTTGGCTTCCGCAGCACTGTCTTCGATGGCGGCGCGCACGAACAACCCGCCGTTCTTGCCGCGATGGCTGGAGATGATGATGGCATCGGGGCCCATCTCGCCGCGCACGGCGGCAAGCGCCTCGTTCATGTTCTTGGCGGAGAATGTTTTCAACCGCATTTAAACCTGCCCCAGCGTGCGCAGCTTGACCGATGCGTGGATTTCGTTTTGCGACATGACGACCGTCTGCGGCCGGAAACGTTCGATGATGGATCGCACGAACGGGCGGATCTGCGGGCTCGTCAACAGCACCGGCACTTCGCCCTTCTGGCCTGCGTCGTCGAAGCGTTCGCGCACCGTCACGATGAATTGCTGAAGCTGCGATGGCGCCATCGCAAGCTGGCGGTCTTCGCCCTGGCCCACGATGGATTCCGCAAACGCCTGTTCCCAAACCGGCGACAGCGCGACCAGCGGCAGATACCCGCCATGCGAAAGATGCTGATGGCAGATCTGCCGCGCCAGCCGTGCGCGCACATGTTCGGTGATGTAAAGCGCGTTCTTGGTGAAGCCCACGGCTTCCGCAATGCCTTCGAGGATGGAGGGCAGGTCGCGGATCGAAACACGTTCGGCGAGCAGCGTCTGCAACACGCGCTGCACGCCCGTGACGGCGATCTGCGCTGGAATAAGTTCGTCCACCAGCTTCTTCTGTTCGGCGGGCAATTCGTCGAGCAGCTTCTTGGTTTCGGCGTAAGACAGAAGCTCGCTCATATTGGCCTTGAGCACTTCGGTCAGATGCGTGGTCAGCACCGTGCCGGGATCGACGATGGTAAGCCCGCGGAACGATGCTTCGTCGCGCTGGTTCTGTGAAATCCACGTCGCGGGCAGGCCGAACGCGGGTTCGGTTGTGTGCGTGCCCGGCAGGTCGATGGAACGCCCCTGCGGGTCCATGGTCAGCAGGTGGCCGGGGAAAAGTTCGCCGCGGCCCGCCTCCACTTCCTTCACGCGGATCACATATTCGTTCGCGCCCAGCTGCATGTTATCCAGAATGCGCACGCTCGGCATGATGAAGCCCATCTCCTGCGCAAGCTGGCGGCGCAGCGCCTTGATCTGATCGGTGATGCGCTGGCCGCGCACGTCGTTGATCAGCGGCAGCAATCCGTAACCCAGTTCGATGCGCAGCAGATCCAGCGCCAGCGCACTGCCAATCGGCTCTTCTGCCGGTTCGGCCACCGCGCGTTCCTGTTCTTCCTTGGCGGCTTCCTGCGCCTTGGCTTCGTCCTTGCGTTTGAACGCGTACCAGGAAAGCGAACCCGTCCCGAGAGACAGAAGCGCGAACACCAAAGTCGGCATGCCGGGAAGGATCGCCACCACGCCCATCACAGCCGATGCCATGCCGAGCGCTTGGGGATAATTCGACAACTGCCCGATCAGCGCCTTGTCGGTCGCGCCTTCGACACCGGCTTTGGAAACCATCAAGCCCGCAGCGGTCGAAACGATCAGCGCCGGCATCTGGCTGACAAGGCCGTCACCGACCGTCAGCAGGGTAAAAGTGTGCGAGGCGTCGGCAAAGCTCATGCCCTTCTGCGCCACCGCGATGATGATGCCGCCGACCACGTTGATCGCAACAATCATCAGGCCCGCAACCGCGTCACCGCGCACGAACTTGCTGGCGCCGTCCATCGCGCCGAAGAAATTGGATTCGGATTCAAGCTCCTTGCGACGCCGCCGCGCCTCTTTTTCGTCGATCAGGCCGGAGGAAAGATCGGCGTCCACCGCCATCTGCTTGCCGGGCATCGCGTCCAGGGTGAAGCGCGCGGCCACTTCGGCGATACGGCCCGAACCTTTGGTGATGACCACGAAGTTCACGATGACGAGGATCGCAAACACGATCAACCCGATCACGAAGTTGCCCTGCATGATCAGCGTGCCGAACGCCTGAATCACATAACCGGAGGCATCGGTGCCTTCGTTGCCATGGCTCAGGATCAGACGCGTGGAGGCAAGGTTCAGCGCCAGCCGCATCATCGTGGTGATCAGCAGCACGGCCGGGAACGAACTGAATTCCAGCGGTTTGCGAATGAAGACCGCCGTCATCAAGATCAGGATCGAAAGCGAAAGCGAAAACGCCAGCGAAAAGTCGAGCAGCCACGTCGGCAGCGGCACGATCAGAACGATCAGGATCGCCATGATCCCGATGGCCAAGCCGAGATCGCTGCGCTTCAGCAGGCCCGGAAGAGAGGCCAGCGAGAAGCCGCTTGAAAGCGGTGGTGCTGCAACGTCGGTATTGGCCATTTGTGTTCAGCCTTATCCGGCCATCCGCGATTCACCGGGCAGCGGAATGGCGAGCCCGGAGCTGGAATATTCCCGCAGCTTGTTGCGAAGCGTGCGGATCGAAATGCCAAGAATGTTCGCCGCATGCGTGCGGTTGCCCAGGCAATGATCCAGCGTGTCCAAAATCAGATCGCGTTCCACATCGGCAACCGTGCGGCCCACAAGCCCGCGCGTCGCGATGGTGGCGGATTCGACGGCCGCCTGCACTGGCCCGGAAAGATCGCTGGAACGAACCTGTCCCACGAGCGAGCCATCCGGCAGGCGAATGGCTTCCGGTCCGATCTCAGGTCCGTTTGCCAGCAGCACCGCGCGATGAATGGTGTTTTCCAGTTCGCGCACGTTGCCGCGCCATTGGTGCGAAACCAGCACGCGCTCCGTGCCGTTCGCAATCGCGCGGAAAGGCACGCCATTGGCATCGGCATATTTCTGCGCGAAGTGGCGGGCGAGTGCGAGGATATCCTTGGGCCGCTCGCGCAAGGCGGGCAGGCGCAGGTTCACCACGTTCAAACGATAAAGAAGGTCTTCGCGGAACGTGCCGTGTTTCACCGCTTCGGCCAGATCGCGGTTCGATGTGGCGATGATGCGGATGTTCACCTTGACCGGCTTGGTGCCGCCCACGCGGTCGATTTCGCGTTCCTGGATGGCGCGCAGCAATTTGGCCTGCAACCGCGCGTCCATTTCCGAAATTTCGTCCAGCAGCAACGTGCCGCCATCGGCCTCTTCGAACTTGCCCACGCGGCGTGCAATCGCACCCGTGAACGCGCCCTTTTCATGGCCGAACAATTCGGATTCAAGCAGGTTTTCCGGGATCGCCGCGCAATTCACCGAAATGAACGGCTTGTCGGCGCGCGCCGATTTCCTGTGAACATAGCGCGCCAGAACTTCCTTACCCGTACCGGATTCGCCGGTGATCAGGATGGAGGCTTCGCTGCCCGCCACCTGGTCGGCCAGCGCCAGCACCATGCCCATCGCTTCGTCTTCATAGACAAGCTGGTGGCTTTCGTCGGCGACGGCGGCGAGCACGGCTGCGATCAATTCGGGGTCGGGCGGCAGCGGCAGATATTCTTTGGCGCCTGCGCGGATCGCATCGACGGCGCGGCGCGCATCGGTGCCGATGCCGCAAGCCACAACCGGCGTGCAGATGCGTTCGGTGGCAAGCGAACGGACGAGATATCCGATGTCCGATGTCACATCGGCGAGCACCAGATCGGCGCCCTTTCCGGCGCGCAATTCGGCCAGCGCCATTTCGTTGTCGCCCGCATGGGTGACCTTTGCCCCGCGATCCATCGCGATCTTGGTGGCCGCGCCGAGCTGGCCTTGCAATTGTCCGACGATGAGAAGACGCATGGCGTTTATCCTTACGATTGCCCAGCTTTGATGATTTCCGTCATGGTGACGCCCAGCCGGTCTTCGACCAGCACGACTTCACCGCGCGCAACGAGCCGGTCGTTCACATATATGTCGATCGCTTCGCCGACCTTGCGGTCCAGTTCCACAATCGTGCCCTTGCCGAGCTTCAACAGCGAACTCACTTCCATCGCCGATTTGCCCAGCACCGCCGAAACGGTCACCGGCACATCGAACACCGCTTCCAGATCGGTGGCCGAGCGTTTGATATCGGTATCGGGCGCGTTTTCGTTCACCAGAAGGGCGGGGGCATTGCTGCCCTGGCTCTTGTCCTGGCCGAGATCCGGCAGTTCGACTTCGTCAATGCCCGCCATGGTTCAATCCTCTGTCAGCGGCTGAGAGATGTGGCTAAAGCGCCGTGCGATCAGTTCGCGCAACGCCGATACAAGAGCTGCTTCGGAACGTTCCGCTCCGCCGCCGCGCCATTCGATGCGGCAATCCGCGCCGCGAATATTCGGATCGGCCGAAATCTGCACCCGGCCTTCGTAACCTTCTTCATGCGCGATTTCCGCGATGCGCGGCTGCAACGCTTCGGCAACTTGCGGGCTGGCGCGCAGCACCACGCGCGGCTCGCCGATCGCCTGGTGCAGGGATTCGCGCAGCACATTCTCCACTTCCGCAGCGGGAAGGGCATCGATTGCGGAACGCGCCAATGTCCTGGCCGCGGTCAGTGCCAATTGTGCGGCTTCGGCGCGCACGATCTCGATATCGGCATGGGAACGTTGCAGCACGGTGCGCAGTGCACCTGCCGCTTCGTTTGCGGCTGCCGCAATCGCTTCGGCGGCACGCACTTGCCCCGCATTGATGCCTTGGGCATGGGCTTGGGCCTGCAATTCGTCGATCTCGGCCTGCGTCAGCGCCCTCTTCTGGCGCGCTTTGGCGGCGTCGGACGCGACGTCCGCCGTTTCGGCGAACACCGTGTCGAAGGTGAATTTGGTGGTGGTGGCGCGCGGGTTCATCAGTACACCAGCTCGTCTTCGCCTTGCTTGTTGGCGATCATGATCTCGCCCTTGTTCGCAAGGTCTTTGGCGACGTTGACCATGCGCATCTGCGCCTCGTCCACGTCTTTCAGGCGCACCGGCCCCATCGCTTCCATGTCTTCGCGCAAGATCTTGCCCGCGCGTTCGCTCATGTTGGAGAAGAAGACGTCGCGCAAGCTGTCGGTGGCGCCCTTCAGCGCCAGACCCAGCTTATCCTTCTCCACATTACGCAGCAGCGTCTGGATCGAACCCGGATCGAGCTTGGAAAGATCCTCGAAGGTGAACATCAATGCCTTGATGCGCTCCGCGGAATCGCGGCTTCTTTCTTCCAGCGCGGTCAGGAAGCGGCCTTCGGTCTGGCGGTCGAAATTGTTGAAGATTTCGGCCATGTGCTCGTGGCTGTCGCGCTTGGCCGTGCGGGCAAGGTTGGACATGAATTCCACGCGCAAGGTCTTTTCCACCTTGTCGAGAATGTCCTTCTGCACGCTTTCCATGCGCAGCATCCGCTGCACCACTTCCATGCCGAATTCTTCCGGCAGTGCGCCCAGAACGCGGGCGGCATGTTCCGGTTTGATCTTGGAAAGCACCACGGCCACGGTCTGCGGATATTCGTTCTTCAGATAGTTCGCCAGAACCGTCTCGTTCACGTTGGCAAGCTTGTCCCACATGGTGCGGCCGGCGGGGCCGCGGATTTCTTCCATGATCTGGGAAACTTTTTCCGGCGCCATGAAGCGGGCGATCAACCGTTCGGTGGATTCATACGAACCCATCAGCGAACCGGTGCCCGACATCTGCGACACGAAATCGACCAGAAGCTTTTCCACCAGGCTCGCGCTGATCGAACCCAGCGTCGACATCACCTGCGAGACTTCCTTGATCTCGTCTTCGTCCATCATCCGCCAGATCTGTTCGCTGTGCTCTTCGCCGAGCGAAAGCATGATGACGGCGGCGCGTTCGGCGCCGGTCAGCGACTTGACGTCTTCTTTGGTGGCGGATTTGGAAGCGCGGGCCATGGTCGTTACGCCGGTTCGTGCAGCCAGGTGCGAAGGATCGCCAGCGCTTCTTCAGGATGCGACTGCACGACTTCGCCAACCTTGCGGATGGAGGATTCGCGCACCTGTCCGTCGATGCGCGAGACGTCGATCATGTTTTCCTTGGGCGCGGGAAGGGCCGCGGGGCCGCCTCCGGCCACTTGTGCCTGTGCCATCTCGCCGCCGCCGCCGGCTGCGATCTGCGCCAGCGCAGGCTGGGTTTGCATCGCCAAAATGCTTGCGGGCGTGAACATGCGCGTGATCAGCGGGCGCATCACGAACAGGCCGATCAGAAGCGCGGTGATCGAAAGGATCGCCACTTCGATGATCTTGATCCAGTCGCCGGTCTCAAAGCCCAGCAACGGTGCGGAGGCAGCAGCTTCCGTCGCTCCAGCCGCGCCCGCATCAAGGCGCGCAAATTCCATATTGCTGACCTGAACCTGGTCGCCGCGCTTGGCGTCGAAGCCGATGGCCGATTTCACCAGCGCCTCGATCTCGGCCATTTCCTTGGGCGAGCGCGCTTTGTATGTGGTCTTGCCGGTGGCATCGGTCGTCGCGTCACCATCGACCACCACCGCGACCGACAATTTCTTCACATCGCCGCCATCCAGCGTCGAGGTTTTCACGGTCTTGGAGATTTCGTAGTTCGTCGTTTCTTCCGTGCGCGTCGAGGACGATTTGTCGCCGCCGCCCGGTGTCGAAGGCGGGGTCTGCGCGTTCGGCAGCGCATTGGCCACCGACACGGCATTGGCCGCACCGTCGGCCTGGCTGTCGCTGGAGCTTTGTTCGACGGTCTGCGACGAACGCACGACCTTCGAATCCGGATCGTAGGATTCCGATGTCTCGCTCACATGATTGTAGTTCATGTCGGCCGCCACCTGCACCCGCACATGGCCGGGGCCGACGACGCTGGAAAGAATGCCTTCCACGCGCTGGCGCAGACGGTCTTCGAAATTCGTTGTGCTGCGTTCCTGGTCCTGCGCGCCCGCCTCGGGGCCGGTCTTGCCGTCGCCGCCGGCCAGAAGATCGCCGTGATCGTCCACAATTGCCACGCGCTGAGGGTCCATGGCGGCCACCGCAGCGGCCACCAAATGCTGGATCGCCTCCACCTGTCCGCGGTCGAGGCGCCCACGCGTCTTCAGCACCACCGATGCGCTCGGCGGCTGAGCGTCACGCGCGAAAATTTCATGGTCGGGCACCACCAGATGCACCCGCGCGCTCTGGATTCCCGAAATCGTCTGGATGGACCGCGACAGTTCGCCTTCCAGCGCGCGCAGCCGGTTGATGTTCTGGGTGAAGGCGGTGGCGCCGAACGTGTCGGACTTGTCGAAAATCTCGTAACCGACGCCCGCCGACGGCAGATTGTCGGAGGCCAATTCCATGCGCAGCTTGGTCACCTGGTCGGCTGGCACCAAAATCGTGCCGTCGCCGCGTGTGTCGTATTTGACGTTCATACCGTCGAGCTTGGCGGTGACTTGGGCTGCCTCGCGCGGCTCAAGGCCGCCATAGAGCACGCTCTTGGCGGGCTCGGAGATCACGCCCGCTACATATAGAAAGAATGCGGTGAGGGCGGCGGCCACGCCCGCCATCGCGCCAAATCGCGCTGCCCCGACACCTCTGAAGAATTCCGGCAAGCTGCCCTCCGCTACCCAGGGGCAGACTCCATTTGGATGTCCGCCCTCGTGCTAGGCAAACATTGCCGGTGTTGTGGTAAAATCTGCCTTAACGCGGAAGCAAGAAGATGAAGCAGTCGGACCGTTTCACGGTTAACACTTCATTCAGATTTGAAGCAACCTCGCGCGACCTCAGTTACGATACTGCTGCACGCGCGTGGCGCGCAGGCCCGCCAGACCGAAGCGTTCGATAGCGCGCTGCCAGGCGAGAAATTCTTCGACCGTCAGCGTGTATCGCTTGCAGGCTTCGTCCAGGCTCAAAAGCCCGCCGCGCACAGCCGCCACAACTTCGGCTTTGCGGCGGATGACCCAGCGCTTGGTTTGCGGCGGCGGAAGATCGGCCAACGTCAGCGGACTACCATCCGGTCCGATAACGTAGCTGACGCGCCCTCTGCGCTCGTCGGCCATATTGTTACTCCTGACTTCACTACCCGGCGTCAAGCTACGCTCCGCTTCTAAAAAACAGGCAAAGGAGCAAGGTAAACAAAACCGAAATTGCTTTGCTCCACTTGTCTCGGTTCGGCCAAACGAGCGCCGCGTGTTAACGCGGCGCTCACCCTTTCGATTACGTCGGAATCTGGTTCAGCGTCTGCAGCATCTGGTCGGCTGTGGTGATGATGCGTGCGGATGCCGAATAGGCCCGTTGTGTCGTAATAAGATTCGTGAATTCGCCCGCCAGATCGACGGTCGAACTTTCCAGCGACTTCGACGAAATCGAACCCGCCCCGCCCGTGTTGGCTTCGCCGACGATCGCGTTGCCCGAGTCGTTGGTCACCGCATAGGCGTTGCCCGACACCGCGCCCAACCCGTCGGGGTTGGAAAAGGTGGCGATCGGCAGCTTGTAGATCTTCTGGATAAGGCCGTTGGAGAATTGCGCGGTCACGAAGCCGTTGGTGTCGATGCTCACGCCGGTCAGGTTGCCGAACAGCGCGCCGTTGACCGAGGAGTTCACCAGCGCCGACGGGCTGTCGAACTGGGTAAGGCCATCGGAATTGCCGACCGTGCCCATGTTCAGCGAAAGCGTCTGCGGCTGCAGGCCCGACGTCGTCGGATTCCACGGAATGGTCACGTTGATCGAACCGGTGGCTGGCGTCGCCGCGCTGTTGGCGTTGGCAAGCGTGCCGTCCGAATTGAACGTCATCGTGCCGGTGGCGATCGGATTGGTGCCGGTGATTTTCGAGGCCTGGCCCTGATAGCTGACTTCATAGGACCAGGTGTTCGCACCCGTCTTCACATACGAGATGGCGAGGGGCTGCGCACCGCCCTGGCTGTCATAGGCATTGATCGTGCGCGTGAAGGCGGGCGTGATCGTTCCAGCCGTCATCGCGCCGGGCGTGTAGCCGGTCACGGCCGCGGTCGATGCCTGCAGGTTCGCCTGCACCGTCATTTCGGTGGTGGCCTGCGCCTTGCCGGAAAGACCGGCGACGTTGACCGGACTCATGTCGTTGCGGTCGGTCGGAATGTTGCCGTTGACGTCGACCGGCCAACCCTCAAGGTAGAAACCTGCCGCGTTCTTCAGGTCGCCGTTGCTGTCTGGCGTGAAATTGCCGGCGCGGGTGTAGAGCGTGCGGCCCGTTCCGTTGGCAAGCTGGTTGACGACGAAGAAACCGTTGCCGGAAATGGCCAGATCGGTCGGCGACTGCGTGGTCTGCAGCAATCCCTGCTGGGTGACGTTCTGCGAAGCAGCCGCGATGACGCCCTGCGAGGAGATGTCGCCGGACCCCATGGAGTCCGCCAGCAGCGTCGAGAAGTTGCTCTGTCCGGACTTGTAGCCGACAGTATTCACGTTTGCGATGTTGGATGAAGCGACCGACAGGGCCTCGCTGTTCGCGTTGAGGCCGGTCACGCCGATCATCATGGCGCCGGTGAGACTCATGGTGTTTTTCCTTTATTCACTCTTCCGCTCAGGGCTTCGCCTCTTCGCAGACATTTTTTGGGTGGCGCCGTTTCTCGGCCGCCGGTTCTTTAGTTCTGCAGTGCCGCCACATCCGTGAGCGGTATTTCCATCGGGCCGATCATCAATTGAGGTGTCGTGCCGCTGAAATCGACTTGGCTGACCACGCCCTTGCTCGCGATCGCATAATCGACCGCCGAACCGTCGGCAGCCTGTGGGGTAAGGGTGACGGAGTACTGGCCGTCGGGAAGCTGGTTGCCGTAGCTGTCCTTGCCGTTCCAATTGAACGTCTGCACGCCGGTCCCAAGCGCGCCGGGTGTGCTGTAGACGACCTTGCCCGTGGAATCGGAGACGGTGAGCGTGTTGGCCGTCGCCTTGTCGTCGAGCGCATAGGTCCAGGTGGCCGCACCGTTGATCAGCGCGCCCTTGCCGTTCGACATGGTCACGGATTTGCCGAGATAGCTCACCGCATCCGAATTGGAGCGGCTTTGCGTCAGGCTGATCAGGTTTTCAAGATTGCTGTTGGTGTTGATCTGCTGTTCGACGCCGGAGAACTCCACCAATTGCTGCGTGAACTGGTTGGAATCCATCGGCGAGAGCGGATCTTGGTTCTGCAGCTGCGTTGTCAGCAGCGTCAGGAAGGTGTTGAAATTGCCCGCGAGCTGCTGCGTCGCCGCGTTGCTTTGGCTTTGCGGTTGGCTGCTCGAACTTGAGCCGGTGGGATCCACGGTCGACATGGTGTTCTCCTTCAGACGCGGATATCGAGACGGGCATCACCCGTCGCGTAAGAGTTGGTGGAAGCGGCAACAGCCGCCGATGTGGCTTCGATGGCGGCCGTCACGGCCAGATTGCGGCTCTTCGGGCTTTGCTGATTTCCGTTCTGCCGCTCCTGGCCTTTCAGCGAGAAGTTCAGTCCGTTCTGCGCAAGATTGACGCCGGCATCTTTCAGCGCACGCTCCAGATTGCTGCGGTCGTTCTGCAACATGTCGAGCGTCTGCGGTTTCTCGACGGAAAGATGGGCCTGCGCGTGGCCCGCATCGTCGATCGAAAGCTTCACCTCGACGCGCCCCAGTTCCGGCGGATCGATGCGGATGTCGAATTGCTTCACGCCATCGTCGGATTTCGCGCCGATCTGCACGGCAAGCGAAGCGATGTCGGGCTGGGCCGCCGCTTGTGCCGTCTGCGGGCCCACCTGCAGCGAAGCCGCCACGACTGGCGCGGTGGCTTGCGTCTGCACTGGGGCCGTCATCGGGTGCACGTTGCCGGTCTGCGCTTGCGCTTGTGCTTGCGGTGCGGGCTGGGCAGCGTTGCCCGTGTTCACCGGCGCCTGGCTTGCGGGCTGAATCGCATCCGGTTGCGTCTTGGTGTCGGTATCGTTCTTTGCGTGCGCGGGCGCATGTGGCGAGCCTTGCGTGTTCGCGTCCGTGCCGTTGCCGCTATCGCTCTGGCCGGCGGGCGCTGCCGCCGCGGTCTGCACAGGCAGAATGCGCGCCTGTGAACCTTGCGTGGCCGCCGTCTGGCGCACGTTCTTGTCTGCCGCCGCCGCCAGCGCATCTGCCTTGTCGGGCGTGGTGTTTTGCGCGTTGGCGTCTTTGGCAGCGTGCTTGGCGTCGGCTTTGGTGTCGGTCTTGGCGTCCGTTGCCGTTTTCGTATCGGCAGCCGTCGCAACATCTGTCACCGCCTGATCGGCGATCTGCGCTACCGCCGCGTTGTTGGCGGGTGCCTGCGATTGCTTCTGCGCATCGGCCGTCACGCCCTGCGCCGCATCGCTGGCCTTGGCTTTCGCATCTGTCGTCTGGGGTGCGCTGTTGTCTGGCACGTTGGGTGCCGTCACGGCGTTGGCCGCCGCGGCTGCCGCATCGGGCAAAGAATTCTCTTTGGCGTGTTTTGCCGGAGCATTCTTGCCGGAAGGCTTCTCGGCCTTGGCATCCAGCATCCGGTTGAGGATCGCCTTGGTATCGCCCGCATCTTTGTCGGCATCGGCAGGCGTCACCGCATCGGTGTTGTCGTTCGCCGCGTCCGATTTTGCCGTGGGCGTTTTCTTGTCGTCCTGCGAAAGGTTCGCCGTCAGCACCGCAAACTGCGAGGAGGGCATCTGCACATCCGCCGTGCTCGGCAAGACGGCATCCGTAACGTCTTTGGACTTCTTGGATTTTTCGCCGCTCTTGTGCGCGGCAAACAGCGCTTCGGCATCGCCGGGTTTCGCATCGCCCTTGGCGCTCGTCTCGTCCGCGTCGCCTGCTTTCGAAAGCAGTTCGGCAAACAGCGAGTCCTCATCGCCCGGAACGGCAGGCGATTGCGCGCCTTGCGCCGACGGCGCATGGCCGGTCGCTTTGGTATGAGCAGCGTGAGCGGCGATGACTGCCACGCGAATATCCCGCATTGATCCGAACCACACCAAGCAAAGGCCGGACCAGTTTTCTGCGCGATGATTTCGTCGCTTTAGCCATTACGCGCGCGCGTACGCGGTTATATGGGCGTGTGTCCGGCAAGGCATGTTCTGCCGCAACTGGGCAAACTCTGCCCAACGTTTCGGTCACGGACGGCCGAAAACCCTTGTGAAATGGCGTTAAGCGCTGGCACGGCCTTTGCGAATACCCGAACGGGAAAAAGCATCCGGAGCCCGCCTTGAGCCTGAACGGTATCCTGTCGAGCGCGTTGACCGCACTGCAGACGAACACCGCCGCCCTGCGCGTGGTCTCCAACAACGTCGCCAACATGAACACGCCCGGCTATGCGCGCCGCGTGGTCAACCAGCAGGTTCTCGTCACCGGCGGCCAGCTTCAGGGCGTGAGCATCGGCGATATCCAGCGCATGTCCGACAATTTCCTGATGCAGGAATCGCTTTCGTCCAACAGCGCCGCGCAGCAATACAGCACCGAATCCACCGTCTTCGACCAGTTGAACGGCATGCTCGGCCAACCGGGTGACGGCTCCGCACTCACCACCCAGCTCGACAACATCTATGCCGCGCTCGGCAGCGCAGCCCTTGCGCCCAACGCAAGCGCCAGCCAGCAGGGCATTCTCAATTCCTTCCAGAGCCTGGCGGGCACCGTCTCCAATCTTTCCACCTCGATCAGCAATCTGCAGCAGCAGGTTGATCAGCAGGTCGGCACTTCTATTGGCAGCGTCAACGGTCTCGTCCAGCAGATCTATTCGCTGAACCAGCAGATCCAGAAGGCGAACGCCACGGGCGACACCTCCAGCGGCCTGCTCGACCAGCGCGACGTCGCGGTACAGAACCTGTCGTCACTGATGGATGTACGCACCGCCACGCAACAGAACGGCTCGCTCGTCGTGATGACGGGCGACGGCGTGAACCTCGTCGGCGATACCTACGCCCAGCTTTCCTATCAGCCCGGCAGTTCGAACGGCACGTACGGCTCGATCACCCTCTCCAACATCAATCCCTCGACCGGCGATGTCATCGGCGCCACGCAGACCCTCGATCCCCATCTGAGTTCGGGCTCGATCAAGGGCCTGATCGACATGCGCGACAGCACGTTGTCGGGCCTGCAGCAGGAACTGGGCAATTTTGCGCAGAACACAGCAACCGCCTTCAACACGCAAGCCAACGCCAACACCTCGGTCCCGCCGCCCACCACCATGCAGGGACGCAACACCAGCCTGTTGTCGACCGATGCGCTCAATTTCAGCGGCAAGACCACCATCGCGGTCTCCGATCCCAGCGGAAAGCTCGTTTCGCGCGTCGATGTCGATTTCGATACGGGCACGCTGTCGGTCAACGGCGGCGGTTCGGCCAGCATCGGCACGACGGTCGGAAGTTTCGTTTCCGCGCTTAATACCGCGCTCGGTTCCAACGGCTCCGCAAGCTTCTCCAACGGCGCGCTCACGCTGTCGGCCACCGGCGGCAATGGCGTTGTGGTGCAGGACGATGCCACCAACCCGTCCAGCCGCGCGGGCGCGGGCTTTTCGAATTTCTTCGGCCTGAACGATATCTTCCGCTCCGGCGCACCGGCCAACACCGCGACCGGGCTTTCGGCAACCGATGCCGGCGGCTTCACCGGCGGCAGCATGACGTTCACGCTCAAGGATGCGAACGGCAACATCGCCAAACAGGCGCTCGTCAACGTCACCTCGGGCATGACGATCGGCAACATCATCACCGCCATCAACACCGCGTTCGGCGGTGCGGCCACCGCCTCGCTCGGCAGCGACGGCAGCCTTTCCATCACGCCCGCCTCGCAATATGCGAGCTATCGCCTCGACGTGAACAACGACACGACGCAGCGCGGCACCACGGGCATGAGCTTCACCACCATGTTCGGCATCGGCTCGTCGCAAAAGGGCGCGCTCGCCACCAGTTTCTCGGTGAATTCGTCGCTCGCCAACAGCCCCACCTTGATGCCGTTCGCGCAATCCAACATCACGCCCGCAAGCGTGGTGGGCGATAGCATCGCCGGTTCCGGCGACAATCGCGGCCTGCTCGCGCTTCAGAACCTGCAATCGCAGGATCAAAGCTTTGCCCGCGTCGGCAATCTGGGTGCGCAGATGGCAACCCTGGGCGATTACGCCGCGTCCTTCTATCAGGACACGGCCACCCGCAGCCAAAGCGTCACCGCCAACGCGACGTCCCAAAGCGATCGTTTCGCCGAAGCGCAAACACGCCAGTCGCAGAACTCAGGCGTCAATCTCGACGAAGAACTGACCAACATGATGACTTACCAACAGGCATATGCCGCAGGCGCGCGCATGCTGACCGTCGTCGGCCAGCTTTACGACACGCTTCTGCAGATACAATAAGGAGAGAGCGGATGATCGGCCGCGTCGCCACCAACAACCAGGCTCAGGTGCTGCTCTCGCAGCTCCTGCAGAACGAATCGAACCTCAACAAGTCGCAGCAGCAGGTTGCCAGCGGCAAGGTCTCCGACACCTATGCCGGCATGGGCGACAAGGCCTCGGTGCTCGAAGCTGCCCGTTCCGCCGCCGCTCAAGCCGATGCGATCCAGTCTTCCACCCAGCTCGCCGTGAACCAGGCTGATTTGCAGGACACGCAAGTCACCTCGCTCGCCGATCTGGCCGATCAGTTGCGCCAGGCCCTCACCAAGGCGATGGCCGACAATGACGGTTCCACGTTGATGGCGCAGACCCAGAGCATTTTCGATCAGGCCAAGCAGATCCTGAATTCGAAAGATGCCAACGGCAATTATCTCTACGGCGGCGAAAACGACACGCAGCCGCCCGTCAATGTGGATTCGCTCACCGATCTGGCGGCAATGCCAAGCGTCAGCGATGCGTTTTCCAACGGCTCTATCAAGAAGTCCGTCAACATCGGCGGCGGGCAGACGGCGCAGGTGGGAATGCTCGCCTCCGATCTCGGCACGCAGATCTTCCAGTCGCTGGCCGACATCGCCGATTTCAATTCCGGCTCCAACGGGCCTTTCAGTTCCACGGTCACCTCGGCCCAATCGAACTTCCTGACCACGCAAGTTCAGGCCGCCACAACCGCCAACTCCAACCTGAACACCCAGGCCGCGGCGAACGGATTTGTCTACAATCGCCTGAACGACGTCATCGATCAGCAGAAAGCGACCTCCACGCTTTACAAAGGTTTCGTCACGACCCTGGGCGATGTCGACATGGGAACCGCTATCACACAGCTCAACCAGAACCAGGTGGCGCTACAGGCCGCCGTTCAGGTCACCGCCCAGTTGAGCCAGGTCACGCTCCTGAACTACCTGCCGTCGAGCTGATTTTCCGCCAAGCTTGCCGGGCCCAGTTGGGGGGACTATACGCCTGCCCCCATGAGCCAGGCCGCGTCCAAACCCCCGCAGGAAACCCGCATCGTCGCCGCGATGTCGGGCGGCGTGGATTCGTCGGTTACGGCGGCACTTCTCAAGCGCGCCGGTTACGATGTGGTCGGCATCACGCTCCAGCTTTACGATCATGGCGCGGCAATAAAGAAGAAGGGCGCCTGCTGCGCCGGGCAGGACATCCACGATGCCCGCCGGGTCGCGGAGTCTTTATCTATCCCGCACTACGTCCTGGATTACGAACAGCGTTTCAAGAACGCCGTGATGCAGGATTTCGCCGATAGCTACGCCCGCGGCGAAACCCCGATCCCCTGCGTTCAGTGCAACAGCAAGGTGAAGTTCGCCGACCTGCTCGACACCGCAAAGGAACTGGGCGCCGACGCCCTTGCCACCGGCCACTATGTCCGCCGCTTCGACGGCGAAAATGGCGCCGAACTCCATCGCGCCGTCGATGCCACGCGCGACCAGAGCTATTTCCTCTTCAACACGACGCCGGAACAATTGTCGTTCCTGCGTTTTCCGCTCGGCGGAATGGAAAAGCGCGAAGTCCGCGCCATCGCTACCGAACTCGGCCTTCTCGTTGCCGACAAGCCCGATAGCCAGGATATCTGTTTCGTTCCAGAAGGCCGTTATGTTTCGGTGGTGGAAAAGCTGCGCCCCGATGCATCCATTCCTGGCGACATCGTCGATCTCGATGGCAAGGTGCTTGGCCGCCACGAAGGCGTGTTCCATTTCACCGTCGGCCAGCGCAAAGGCCTTGGTCTCTCCGGCAACGAAGAACCGCTCTTCGTCGTCAAGATCGATGCGAAGAACGCCCGCGTCGTCGTTGCCCCGCGCGAAGGCCTGCGCACGCGCAACGTGATCTTGCGCGACGTCAACTGGCTCGCGCCGCACGATGGAACCGTGGACTGCGCCGTGAAGGTGCGTTCGCTGCGCCCGCCCGTGATGGCGCGCATCACAGCATTGCCGGGCAACGGTGCCCATGTCGAACTTCTTTCGGCGGAAGAGGGCGTTGCCCCTGGCCAGGCCTGCGTTTTCTACGAGCCCAACGGCAGCCGCGTGCTCGGCGGCGGATGGATTTCCACAGCCGAACCGGCCCGCGCCGCGGCCTGATTTTGCGCGCCTTGACAGCCCCCCGACCCCGCCCTTAAACCCCGCGCCTCGGCTGGTTTTTGGCAGCGTAGCTCAGTGGTAGAGCAGGGGAATCATAATCCCTTGGTCGGCGGTTCAAATCCGTCCGCTGCTACCAGCCGGAACAATAGCTTAGCCTCAAATTAGCTCGCCTCTGCATCCGCTCTATTGGCCCTGGGGTCACACTGGTGGCGCACGGATTTGGGCAAAAAATATTTTCTGTGTGACCGGCCAATCGAGAACAATCGGCCGCCGGAATGGATGCTGTTGAGGCCCACCCGCATTGCGCCGTGTGATCGAGGCCAATTTGGTTCTAGGAGGCGTCTGAAACCGGACCGCGTCGTTGCTTAATCCAATCTTCTATGTCGCTTTCCACAAACCGTACGGCAGCTCCCGTTCCAGGGCCGATTTTAATGAAACGTGGAAACTTCCCTTCCCGCGATAGCCTCATAACGCTTTCAGGATGCATCTGAATGATCTGAGCGACCTGTTTTTTTGATAGGAGCTTCATCGCTATCTAGTTCAGTTCCGGATCTCGGCACAAATTCAACAAATATCTCTCATTGCGATTGAGAGGGAGCCGAATTTGGCGTCGCGAGCTGCTCAAAGAATCGCTCCTTGCGCCACGCATGAACCTTCACGCGAAAGTATGGACCAACGGGCCGGAACATTGTCCTCGGAAATCGGGTCGTCGCTGCTGCCGAACAATATCTCTTTCTCATGCATCGCTTGCCACTCGATTTTGGTCCCAACTCCTAGCTGTCCCGTTATCGGAAAGAACAAGAGAATCACCTCGCCGAACCGATGGTCAATATAATCGGCGGGGTCGAACGGTATTCTGCGGTGTCGCGCGGAATTTTGTACGGACCGCAGGGCGGGGACGTAGCCATCCGGGTCTGGCCGTAGATTGTGCGGTGCAGCCGGGCTTGGGCCGGCTGAAATATTCAAACCATGGAGCCCGCGCGCTTTCGCAAGTTTCTTGCAAATTTCTCACTCTGAGAAAGTCCTGTTCGACACTGGAGCGCGAAAGAGAAAAAATCTTCCTCTGCGGCGGTTAAGTTGGGCCGCGCCAACCGCCTACATCAATGTGACGGTTCCTGCCTTCCTCTCCATAGCGGGAAACAAGCGGGATGACTGATGAAACACCGGGCGTAGGCAGCGAGTGCGCCGATCCGCGCGCGAGGGATGCGGCTGTGCCTGCGGCTGACGTCAAGACTTGGTTTGTTCGGGAAATCCTGCCTTTGGAGGCAATGTTGATGCGCCATCTGCGCAAAAATTGGCGCAATGCCAGCGACGTGGAGGACCTTCGGCAGGAAGTCTATGCGCAGGTATTGAGAGAAGCAGAAACCGGCATTCCCGAACGCGCCAAGGCATTCCTGTTCGCGAAAGCCCGAAACGTGATGGTCGATCGTTTCCGAAAGGAAAACGTCATTCCGATCGAATTGGGTTCGGATCTCGAACTATCAGGTGTTCCAGCAGACGAACCCGGACCGGAGCGCACCGCCTACGCCCGCTCTAAGCTCTAGATTTGTCGGCACCTGGGCTAGGTTTCCGCGTTCTTGCAGGTATGGTCATCAAACCCTCCGCCGCAAAGATCATCGATTTGGATACAGCGTTCGATGCAGCGCCCGTCCAAACCGTTGATGGTCTTGCCATTTGGGCGACGATTACTATCGAATACACTCTCGCCGGACTAACGCCTAGCGTGAACATACGCGTGCCTGTGCCGTGGAACGAGAACGATAGTCATGAGCGCAGGCGTTCCCAGGCTTTGCGTTGCGCACGCCAGTTGATCGAGCACGCCTGCCGTGCCGTCGGCATCGGACCCCAAGAAGCGGAATCCAGTCTCGATGCCATGGCAGACGCTATCGAGGAGATCGCTCCGCCGGGTTTGGAAGGTGTCACGCAGGAACAGGGTTTGGCGAAACCTACCGCCAAACCAAAACAACGAAACCGCTAGATGACGTTCAGGAACGCAAGGGTCACGGGATCGTTTAACCGATATGGCGATGTTCCATCGCGAGATTCAGCCAAGGAAACCCGTTATGAACTGGAACAAGCAGCAGAAAACGAAAAAGCCCGATCTAAGAGACGGACTGACCGGCCGCGAGATTGGAGGCGTATCCGACTCAGAATTCGTTGGAGACGAGCCGCCGACCTCTACCGATAAGGGACCGATATCGTGAATGCTGGTGTTTCGAAGAAGCCTGACGGTCAGACCACCCAAGTATAGTCAGATCCAGGCTTCGAAATACTTTCCTCGCCCCGCAGAATCGATTTGACCGGCGGCAGCAAATATTTGCCTTGCGCGTTCCCTCGTCAGAGGGGCTTTCATGGCATCAACTGCGCGCAACAAAATATCGCTACGGCGGACAAAGAGTATCCCAGCGTTTCGTCCGGTGCAGCTCGCGACGCTCGTCGATCATGTCCCTCCCGGAAACGGTTGGCTTCATGAAATGAAGTTCGATGGCTATCGCTGCCTGATCGCGATAGGCGGCGGCGAGGCCCGCGCCTACACACGCTCAGGATTGGATTGGTCGGACAAATTCGCTCCAATCCTGGCTGCCGCGAAAAAACTGAAAGTCTCTTCGGCATTGCTGGATGGAGAGGCCGTGGTTCTTGACGAGAAGGGTCGTTCGAACTTTCAGGCGTTGCAGGCAACGCTTAAAGGCGGCCGCGCCAATCTCATCTATTATGCTTTCGATCTGCTCGAACTGAATGGCGAGGATTTGACAGATCAGTCCCAGATCGAGCGCAAAGAGCGCCTCGAGAAGCTCATCGGGCCTTCATCGGGCACAATCCGGTATTCCGATCATATCAGAGGACGAGGCGAAGAACTGCTCAACAAGTTCTGCGGAATGGAATTGGAAGGGGTCGTTTCCAAAAAGGCAGATGCCCGCTACGTCGGTGTTCGTTCCGATGCGTGGCTCAAGACCAAATGCATCCAGCGACAGGAATTCGTGATTGTCGGCTGGACGAAATCGGATAAGGCCCGTGAGTTTCGCTCGCTTCTTCTGGGCGTAAATGACAATGGCAAGCTCCGCTACGCCGGCAAGGTGGGCACAGGGTTTGACGGCGACGAGATGGTACGATTGATGGACCGCATGAAGCCGTTCGTACAAACCGCGGCGACGGTCAGTGCGCCGCGGGCGGCAGTGCGCGGCGCAACCTGGCTCAAGCCCAAGCTGGTCGCCGAAATCGCTTTTACGGAAGTCACCTCAGATGGCGTGTTGCGTCACCCGAGCTATCTCGGTTTGCGCGAGGACAAGAAGGCTGAGGCCGTGGTGGTCGAGAAAGCGAAGGCGGTGGTCAGAGCTACCAAAACGGCCACGCAAAGTGTACCGATCAGCAATCGCGATCGCGTGCTTTATCCCGAATCCGGGATCACCAAAGGCCAACTCGCCGACTATTACACGCTGGTCGCAGATGTCATGCTGCCATGGACGGCCGAACGACCCGTCAGTTTGATCCGCTGTCCCCAAGGCCGCGCCAAGAAGTGCTTCTTCCAGAAGCATGACGCCGGCAGCTTCGGCGACGCGGTCAAGCACGTTGCCATCCGCGAGAAGGACGGCAGCAGCGAGCCCTACCTTTTCATCGAGAACATCGACGGTCTGCTTACGTGCGTTCAGATGGGCACCATTGAGTTTCATGGTTGGGGCTCGCGCATCGAGGATGTCGAGAAAGCCGACCGGCTCGTCTTCGATCTCGATCCGGACGAAGGCTTGGACTTTGAAGCTGTTCGCGTCGCCGCCTTTGAATTTCGTAAGCTTCTGACCGAACTGGAACTGACGACCTTTCCGCTGGTCGCCGGCGGAAAGGGCGTGCATGTGATCGCGCCTCTTACGCCGAAGGCCGAATGGCCTGCAGTGAAGAATTTTGCGCATCGCTTTGCGCTCGCGGTTGCTCAAGCCAACCCGGCGAAGTTCACCGCTGAACTTTCGAAGGCCAAGCGTAAAGGGCGTATCTTCGTCGATTATTTGCGCAATCAACGCGGCGCCACAGCGGTCATGCCATATAGCGTGCGGGCACGGCCGCAAGCGCCCGTCGCGGTGCCGGTCAGTTGGGATGAACTGCGGGGCTTGGACAGTCCCGCGCATTGGAAGCTTGGAGATGGCAAGGCGCTTGCCAAGCGCGCCAACAGCAAAGCCCTTAAAAATTGGGGTCGAGCTGAACAGGCTCTGCCAAATCTCTAAAACCGGCCTTTAAGCTGGTCAGGAGCAAATCCCTGGTTTCCGCGTTCTATCGTGGACTCTCAAAAGATTTTCCACCCATGGATCAAGAGGCCGTCTGGAAAACTCTTCTAAAGACCCTCGAACCGGAAGCGAAGAAGGAAAAGTCCGACCCCGCCAAGATCGGCGAGGCGATGGGCCATTGCGAGCCCGCCGATATTGCCCTAGCGTTCGAAGAACTGGACCCCAAAGCCGCTCAACGATTTTTCGCCCTCCTCGAAGGCGAGCGGGCAGCCCAAGTTCTGAGCTTGTTGGGTGCAGACTTGGCCAAACCTATTGCTCACTCTCTCAGCGAGACCAAGCTTCATCAGCTTGCCTGTCTTCTTCCCGAACGCGAGGCCGCGGCCTTGCTCGCCTCTGTCTCCAAGAAAACCATTCAGAGCCTCGCCAACGATCCGGCAGCACCTGCGGTCGCCGTTCAAGATGCCACGCAGCGCGCAAAATATTCCGAAGACTCGGCCGGCCACGCGATGACGACGGAGTTCGTCCGTTTGCAGCCCGATATGACTGTCGGCGAAGCATTGGAAACGGTGCGTCGCACCGATCCCCACGCCGATATTCCGGACGATTTGTGTGTGCTGGATGTAGGTGAGCCAAATAAGCTGATCGGCGTCTTGTCCATCCGCGATGCCGTCATGGCGCCCTCCGATCGCAAGGTGGGAGACGTGATGGGCAAGGATATCGTCTGTGTTCAGGCGGAAACCAAGATCATGGATGCCGCACGATTGCTCTCCAAACACAAGTTCATGGCGCTCCCCGTCGTCGAAAAGGATGGCTCCCTCGTGGGCGTTCTTCCCGCCGACGATCTGATGATGTTTGCGCTCGCACGAATGTATCAGCGGTACTCCAAGAGCGTCGGTACCGACGCGGCCGCCATGGAGCGTTTGTCGCCGGTCCAAGCCGCGCAGAAGCGCGTGCCGTGGCTGTTAGGAACAATGATCATCGAACTGGGAGCAGCTTTGATTGTCTCGCACTTCAACCCGATTTTGCAGAAGGTCATTCTGCTCGCCTCATTTATGCCGGTGATATCCGCGGTATCCGGAAATGTCGGACTGCAGGCTGCCGCGATCACTGTGCGAGGTCTCGACGTTGGGCCGGGGAGCTTCCGTAGCGGCGGCGCAGCGTTGTTGAAGGAGATTGTGACGACGCTCTGCATGGCGGTGGTTTGCGGGACGGTACTGGGTGCAATCGGCGGTTTCTGGGCCAAGCATCTCGTATTCGGTCTTGTCGTCGGATCGGCATTGACATGTTCAATGGTCACGGCGGCCTTCATGGGCACGCTGTTTCCGATGCTGTCTAAAGGCCTCGGTTTCGATCCCGCGGCCACCGCAGGACCGTTCGAGACAGCGTTTCAAGACGTGATCGGGTTTGGCGTTTTTCTCGGCCTCGCCACGCTCTTCGCCAATCGGATGTGATCCGGAAGTGCGGCCACCGCCGATCGCGGGTGGCCTTCTTCAAATCACCAGCAGGATTCGGGAAAGTGATTTTCGACACTCTTGCACTAGCAATATGAGTGTTTAAACAAATGTGGAAGCCAGAAACATCACTCCTATAAGGACAGAAAGCGGTAGAAATATTTGGCTCCAAGAGTGAATTGGCTTTATCCGTTTCTCCCACGCGCAGACGCGTAGCGTGTCCGATTGGGTGCGCGAGAACCGATAGTGCTCACGGTGATAATCGGAATGAGCAGCAATGGTGACGGTACTACTTCTTGGTAAACCAATTGCAGACATGATGGCCTCCGAAAAAATCTCGGCCTCTTCACGCAAATAACGTGGCGGCACGATTGCTCGTTCCGAATTTACGACTTCGACCAGTCGCTTCAGCTTAGGCGTGTCAAATATGCATCACTGGCGAGGGAGCCGAACAGGCTGAGTTCTCTGGGCCAAGCTTTCGCTTATCGCCGTGCTCCTGATTGTGCTGCTTTTTAGCTGTATGGCGTACTAATGGATATCGAATGAAAGTTCGATCTGCGCATGATCGATCGCATCAAATTCGGCTGGGATTCGCGAATTCAAATGAACATCTCAGGCCGTCCGGCTCGAATTTCAGAACCGTTCTACCCTGCCGCTCACCGCTAACAGCGGACTTGATCAGACGGCTCCCAAACCCGCGTCTTGTGGGCTCGGAGATTGCGTCAGTGAGGCGCTCCTTCCACTCAATGCGCGTTGTCGCGGCTTCGATCGACCAAGCAAGGTCGATTCTGCCATCAGGCGTTTTAAGCGCGCCATATTTCAAAGCATTGGTCGCCAATTCGTGAAAGGCGAGCGCCAGTCCGCCGGCCACGTTCTCGGCGAGAAGAAGCGGCGGGCCTTCAATGTAGATTTGCGGGCGGCCTTTGGAGACCATAAATGGCCGCAATGCGGTTTGCGCGACTTCACCAAGATCAGCTTCGTGCGAAGACGATGAAACGACGATTTCACCCACAGAGAGCAGCGCCCGCATCCGTCCCATGAATGCGCCAAAAAACACCTCCATGGCCGGATCGTGTGTCGGTATCGCGTTGCGCCCCAATGCGTCCATCACCGTCAAAAGATTGTTGATGCGATGCTTCATCTCACCGAGCAGGAGTGTCTGCTGAGTACGGACGCGTTGAAGCTCGCTTATGTCACGGGCGATCTTGGAGACGCCGACAACAGCGCCCTTCGCATTTTTGATCGGAGACATCGTGAGAGAGACATCAACCAGATGCCCATCCTTGCACCTGCGCACGGTCTCAAAGGAATCTATCTGTTCGCCACTCACCAGGCGTTCGGGAATGCCTCGCTTCTCCTCGATGCGATCTGGCGGTATCAATTTGGTGAGGGGCTTGCCAATGATTTCTGCAGCGGTGTACCCGAAGAGAAGCTCAGCCCCCCTGTTCCAACTCGTTATAGCGCCATTCAGATCGGTGCTGATGATCGCGTCGCGCGAGGACTCCACAATGGAGGCCAGTGCATGTGCGACGTGGTCATTGCGTTCCATGTCGACGACGCCGCTCAGCTTGGGCGATTTGATAAGTTTTCCGGTTGAGCTAGCTGGCTTGTTCACGGGAAGGCCTCCCCCGTCGTTATAGCTCGCGCTATCGACTTCTGAGGCTACTGCACTCCTGCAAAACCCCCAAATCAGGTATTTTCCAAGAAGGATGCGCGGCACACTAAAATAGCAAGCACATGGAATAGCTGGTGTTTCTCGCGGAGCAAAGATCATGTGACGCATTGGTGATCGTGCGAAACACTCCAGCCTGTTGGAAGGCACTGGCAACACGCTCGAACGAGAAACCCTCTACATCGCGGAACGGTAGCAGCAGCTACACGTTTCAGCGGCGTGTGTTGCGCTGATATTCGCAAGAAGCGGGCGTCGAAACGCACTTCGTTTCAGCGATATCGCTTCAGAAGGAGGCACCCGTGGCAATACTTGATGGAGTGAAAGTCGCCATCCTCGTTACAGACGGCTTTGAACAGGTGGAACTCACCGAGCCACGAAAAGCCCTAGAGGCGGAAGGGGCCGACACCAAAATTGTTTCGCCTAAGACAGGCGTGGTGCGCGGCTGGAAGACCAAGGATTGGGGAGACGAACTGCCGGTCGATGTGGGGCTGTCTTCCGCAACCGCAGAGGAGTTTCATGCGCTACTTCTGCCGGGCGGCGTGATGAACCCGGATAAGCTTCGGCTTGAACCGAAAGCAATCGCCTTTGTGAAAGCCTTTGCAGACGCGGGAAAGCCAATCGCCGCGATCTGCCATGGACCTTGGACACTGATTGACGCCGGTGCCGTGGAAGGCCGGCGGATAACGTCCTGGCCCTCGCTGCAGACCGATTTGAAAAACGCGGGCGCCAAGTGGGCGGATAAGGAAGTGATCGAAGACAAGAATCTCGTGACCAGCCGTAAGCCGGATGACATTCCGGCTTTCAACAAAGCCATGATCAAATTGTTCGCAAGCGCGCGCCACACCCGGCAGGCCGCTTAAGAGTTCAGGAGGATAAAATGAGAAGAACTTTTATGGTCATAACCGCAATAGCGGTGGGATTGCTATCGGGATGCGCTTACGACCACGGCCCGCGCGAAGATCGCGTCGCCCTGGGTGGGGACTACTACGACGGTTATTATGACGGCTACTATGGCCCGTTCTATGATGGTTATTGGGGCAATGACGGATCTTTCTGGTATTCCGATGCCAATCGCGGCTGGCACCGCGATGATCGCCATCATTTTCAACGCGGTTCGGGTCACGGATTCAATCACATCCACGGTAGCGGCGCTCACCGGGATCATTGAGGCGAAACGCTTCATTTACCCGTGAGCATTTGTCGAGTTAGCTCGAAAAGAGTCCACGCACGAGATACCGTAGCTTCATTTGTAGATTGAACCATTTTGACGAAACTTGATCGCATTCTTTTTTCTGAAATCTCCCAATCGGAAGCACTATAAAAAGCGTATGGTCCGGCTCCTGAGACGCGCGCGGCCACTGCGGTCAGCACATAAGGCGGGCTTGCTATTTCTGAAACTCTTCAATCGTGGGGTGTACCGTCGATAGAAAGTCTTTGTGAGAGATCTCTTCATGACGATCGAATTGACGATCCTCAATGATGGCAGGTCCGATTCGGAGATACGTCTTGATCGCGGCTTGGTCGGTCACAAATCGACGCTCACGCCACCTTTGACGGCGTGGTCGCTTACCCATTTGGCGAGGGGCATGAAAGTCAGTCCCTGCACGGCCACGGAAAAAGCGACCACCGCATACGTCATCGACAGTATCAACATTCGCTCAGGCCCCGACGGCAACGTCAACGCAAGTGCCAGCGAGACGGCCCCGTGGAGACCGCCCCAGCCCAGTATGAGGGATGGCGCCCTTTCATTGCGGCGAAAGCGATAGAAGGTTGCCCAGGGAAGAACAACGATGAAGCGTGCTGCGACGACGAGCGCCACCGCCAATGCGAGAAACCACAGCTGATGGATAAAGAACGGCACAGCTATGACTTCTACACCCAACAAAAGAAACAAGAGGGCATTTAGAATCTCATCTACGAGAGTCCAGAAGCCGATGACATAGGCTTCCGTCTGCCCTTTGATCGCTTCTTTGCCGCGTTTGCCGCCAAACAGGATGCCTGCACCCACGACTGCGATGGCGCCGCTGAGGTTCAACTCTTCGGCGATGGCAAATGTCCCCATTGCAAGCGCAATGGTCATGCTGACCTCGACCGCGAACTCGTCGAGCTTTCCCATCAGGTAGATGGCAATCTTGCCGAGCATCATTCCCAGCAGCAGTCCACCGGCGGCTTCCACGATGACTTCGAGCACGGTCTCAACGGGTTCTAGATGGCCGGCACCGGTTGACACAGCGACGAGCGCGGTGAACGTCACGATGCCCACGCCGTCGTTGAAAAGCGCCTCTCCCTGCAACAGCATCGTCAGAGATTTGGAGAGTTTGACCTGCCGGATGGTGGCAAACACAGCCACGAGGTCTGTGGGACTGATCAAGGCGCCGAATACGAGCGCCCATGGCAGCGTGAGCGGTATTCCGCAGAAGCGGGCCGCAACCCACACACCATATCCTACAACAACGACCGAACCCAGGACGCCCAAAAGGGCCAGGGTCGAAATTGAAAACCAATGTTCCTGGAGAGCCTCCAGATCCACCTGAACGGCGCCCGCGAACAATAGAAAGGCGAGCATGTAACCTGTGACGGTCGTCACGAAATCGATGCCATTCACATAGTTTGTAATTTGCTGCCCGATGGGAAAGTTCGGCAGGTAGGATTGGAGGCCGAAAAGAGCCAGCGCCATCAGAAGCCCGGCGATAAGCATCGCGACCGCGTGCGGCAGACGGAAATACATCGCGTTCAACCAGCTTGCCAGGGCAACGACAGCCATCAGGCCGGCAACGAGTTGAAATAGAGTCATTTCGATGATCCTCTATGCATCGTCATGTGTTTGCGTGCCGATGAAACATCGTTGCGGATGCACTATTTTCTTCGCCGCTGGAAAAGCCGGGCGAGGAGAGAATATTTCGCGTAATGACGCGCCGATATCCCGCACCCCTGGCAGCGTATGTCGAGCCCGTCTTCCCTCGCATCCGTCGGCACAACCATAAAACCGGCTGGAACGTATTCGGCTTTGACGACCGCGTGTTCGTCCAAAGACCGCGATAATACAGCCTCCCCCGAAACGAGGCATTTGGGGCAACGTAAAGCGACCCTCCATCCCGTCCGCGCCATTGCCGACAGCCCTCCGGTGCAAGAATAACTTGCGCAATCCGCAAGCTAGTTCGGCCGGTGAGGAAAGCCGAACATTAAATTTACCCGGACTAGGACTTCGCCTGATTGTCGGCACGGCATTTTCGGCTGTTCATCGGGCCTTACGTTCAATCGGGAGGGATGACATGCAAGCCTTTAAGCGCCCATCGCAGTTTGCGGGAATTGTTCTACTGACAGCCGCAAGCGCGTGTGCTCCGAAACACACCAATACTGTGCCCGAAGCGCAAAGTGCCCAGACCGCTGTTGTTCCGGCGCCGGGAAAGGTTGTTTCCGGCAGCGCCGAGGATTTCAGGGTAAATGTTGGCGACAGGGTACTCTTTGCTTATGACCGCAAGGATATCAATGAGGATGGCCGCGCAACGTTGAAAAAACAGGCGGACTGGCTGGCCAAATATCCGTCGGTTACCGTCACCGTTGAAGGGCATTGCGATGAACGTGGAACGCGCGAGTATAATATCGCGCTGGGTGCCCGCCGGGCAAATTCCGTGCGAGAATTCCTTGTCAGTTCCGGTGTCAGCGCGCAACGCATAAAAACCGTTTCTTACGGAAAGGAAAAAGGGGGTTGTAGCATTTCCGACGAATCCTGTTGGTCCCAGAACCGGCGAGGCATCACGGTCGTCGAGAACGATGCGGCATCCTAGAAACAAACTTGAGGAAATCAGGTGTGAACGCTTTGACGGGTTTGCGAGAGCGACATGAGTTCCACATCGCCCCCGGGGTGACCGATTGGCTGAACGATCAGCCGAGGGCGTTCATGGCATTCATTTCGGTTTTGGGCGTTCTGTCGGTCGGTGGGCTGGATTACCTGTCCGGCAACGAGGTGTCGTGGTCGGTCATCTACATCATCCCGATCGCATTCGCGGCTTGGTATGTGAGTGCCCGTTTCGCCTATGGCCTGGGTGTTCTCAGCGTCGTTTTGTGGATCGCAAGCGACATGGCCACCGGCGTTGTCTTCACAAGCTGGGTGTTCCCCGTCTGGAATGCCGTGATCCGGATCGGGCTCTATTACACGTTCGTGCGTATGCTGGCGTACATCAAGGATCTCACGGGAGATCTTGAAGCCAGGGTGGCCGCTCGAACGGCAGATCTTGAGCGCATGGAACGCGAGCTGCTGGAAATCACCGAGCGCGAACGCAGGCGTTTTAGCGCCGATCTGCACGATGGGCTTGGCCAGCATCTCACCGGCACATCGTTGGCTGCCCAGGTTTTGAGAAAGCAACTTGCCAAGCGCGGTTTGCCCGAAGCGCAACAAGCCGAAGGGCTGATTGCCCTGATCGAGGAGGGGATCGCGCTGTCCCACAAGCTCGCCAAGGGTTTGCAGCCCGTCGAAATGCATTCGGGAGGGTTGATGCAGGCGCTGGAAGATTTCGCAGCCTCCGCCAGCGATCTGTTCAAAGTGTCTTGCCGCTTTCGCTGCGAGGCGCCAGTCCTTGTTCCGGACGTGGCTGTGGCAGAGCAGCTTTACAGGATTGCGCAGGAAGCAACCAGCAATGCCGTCAAACATGGCCGGGCCCGTCGCATCGAGTTGGCGCTCGATGTCGAGGAAGACGGCATAGCGCTGCGCATTACCGATAACGGAATCGGTTTCAGCTATCCCGGTGTGGCGTTGGATGGAGGCCTTGGACTCCGGATCATGGCCAAACGGGCAAGTCTCATCGGCGCGACATTCAGCGTCGAATCCCATGTTGGAACCGGCACGACGATCGTCTGCCAGTTGGCGCAATCCGCAACGGCGAACTGATCCGATGGACGGCCGGAAATCCAAAGTACTGCTCGTGGACGATCATCCCCTCGTCAGGCAGTGGCTGGGACAACTGATCGAAGAACAGCCCGATCTCGCCATATGCGGCGAAGCCGATGATCTCAGCAAAACGCTTCCACGCATCGAAACGACGCGGCCCGACATTGTCATCCTGGATATATCCCTGCCGGAAGGATCGGCAATGGATCTGATAAAGACGATCAAGGCGGCGCACCCTCTGTTGCCGATCCTCGTGCTCTCCATGCATGACGAAAACGTCTATGCCGAACGCGTCATCCGTGCAGGCGCCCGTGGCTTCGTGATGAAACGCGAAACGGCCGACCGGGTGATCGAGGCGATTTACAGGGTGTTACGCGGCAAGCTTGCGGTCAGCGATACGATAGCAGCTCGCTTCGACGAGAAGTTTGGCGCCGGGCGTCCTCCGCCCGCCGGTCCTCTGGTCGAGCGGTTGAGCGATCGCGAACTGGAGATATTCGAGCGCCTGGGAGCTGGCGACGATACGCGGTCGATTGCCAATTCCCTGGATATCAGCATCAAAACCGTCCAGGCGCACTTTGCGAACATCAAGGCGAAACTGGAATTGGAGAACGCGACCGAACTGCTGCGTGAAGCGATCCGCTGGAACGAAAGCCATCCGCGATGAAGGTATCGCGCAAGGACTGTTTCGCAATCGACCACCATTGTCGTTCCATCCCGCTGGGGTGCTCATGAGTTCGATCAAAGGCCGCCGCGACGGCAATATCGATTTCCTGCGCGGGTTGGCGCTGCTGATGATCTTTGTGGATCACGTCCCTTACAGCCTGCTTTCGCTGTTTACCGTGCAATCGTTTGCGTTCTCGGATGCGGCCGAACTGTTCTTTTTCCTTTCGGGCTATGTCGCAGCTCTCGTGTTTCTGCCCTATAGCGAACGCAACGGAATCGTTGCGACCACCGCCAAGATCTGGAAACGCGTCTGGACGATCTATACGGCCCAGATGGTTCTCGCCTTGCTTCTCATCGCGGCGGCCACCGCACTTGTGGCCCTGACGGCCAAACCCGCCTATCTCGATGGCTTCCGTCTGACGCCGTTTTTCAACCAGACAGATACATCCATCATTCCGTTGGTGACGTTGCGGTATCAGCCCATCTATCTCGATATTCTCCCAGTCTACGTACTCTTTTTCCTCACGCTGCCGCTCATTCTTTTTGCAATTCGGAAAGATGTATGGCTGGCATTCTTCGCGTCACTGGCGCTTTATTTTTGCGTACAGGAATTCGGTTGGACGTTTCGCACATACCCGTGGAATGCCGGCTGGATGTTCAATCCCCTTGCCTGGCAGATCATCTTCGTGCTCGGCATCCTTTCGCAATATCTCTCGCTTGGGCCGTGGGCATCTTCCAACAGGTGGATTGTGATTGTATCGGCTTTGATCGCGGCCTGCATTGCCGGATTCCAATTCGCGTCCGCAGTGCACAATTTTTTCCCTGCCTTTCCAACGCCGCATACCATCGATTTGCCCATTCAAAAGGAAAATCTGGGCTGGCTGCGTTTGGTCAGTTTTGCCGCGATAGCAATAACGATGTCGGCGATCCTGCCGTATCTGTCTCTCTGGAAGGGAAGGATAGGCCGCGCAGTTGTGTGCTGCGGCCGCAATCCGTTGCCCGTATTTTGTCTGGGAGCGATTCTGTCCATCGCCGGGCAAGTCATCTGGATAGAGGCCGGAAAATCCTATTTGGTTCAGGCCGCCTATTCGTTGATTGGCATCGCCATTCTTCTCGGATTCGCGCAGGTACTCGAATGGATGCGGGAACCGGAACGGTTTCTGGCCCATCCGCCGGAGAAGCTCGCTTTCGCGAAAGAAGCCGCGGAATGAAAACGGAAGGAGCGGGATACCTAACGAATGGAATGCGCCAGCAACAGGCCGAGCAAAATGCTGGCCGCGATTCCCGCAGCGATTGCGAGAAACCAGAGGAACTTCGCAGCTGATGATCTTTTGCGGTCCATTGTCGGCGGCAATGCTATTGAAGCTTTCGATGCGCCCGCAAGACTCTCAAGCCATTTTACAAGAACGCTATGCGCTCGTCCCGCCCGAAAGCATGTTAAGCGCGAACGTATAGCTCGCGATCTGGCTTTTGAGATAGGCCGGTGCTGGGCCGCTTACCTTTGGTGTGCCGGGCGCTTCAAGGCCAACCGGCGTATTCAATTGACGGTATGCCGTGCGCAATGCCGAGAGGACTGCAACCATGGTGCCGCGCGCGGTCTTGGCATTGGCGGTGGTGGACAGATCGATATTCGTCGTGAGCCCGAGGCCAACTATCAGTTTTCCCGGCTGCGCGCCTTTGGCATTGGTCGCATCTTTCGCCAGCACTGTCGGCTCGATCCCCAATCCACCCAATGCGTCTGAACCTTCCGGTCCTTCCATCAACTGGATTTGCGCGCCGCCATTTGCCGATATCTGCAAGGCAGAGCCCTTTGCCGTGTAGGTGACCTTTGCGGTTCCTGCGAACATCAGAGCCGAGTTGATCTTGGTCGCCAGCGAACTCATCGTTTCATTCGCCGCGATACGGATTGTGACCTCGCGATCGGTACGACCCGATATTTTGAGCTTGAAACTGTCGCCCGCGTGCACGGTGGTCTGATCGACCAGGTTCACCGATTGCGAAAGCACGACTTTTCCGCGGGGCAGACCAAGGGCATCCAGCACGCTCGATCCCTGTGCATCGACTGCGATCCCTGAACCGGTCGAATTTCCCGAAAGGCCGCCATATTGTTTGGTCCAATTTACCGAACCGTCAGTGTTCATGTCGGTCACGAACATATTTGGCGTGTTGGTGAAGCTCTGCGTCTGATCGGGAAATTTTCCCCGCGTGGTTCCGGTCAGGTAGACGTGCCCGTTCGAGACGGCAATCGCACCGCCTTGATCGGATGTGGCTGTACCCACATAAGAGACATAGTCGGCGTTTGCGCTCGCTCCCTGATCTGTAAGGCGGAAAACAAACGCATCGCCGGACCCCGAAGGTGCGTTGGCGATAGCGGCTTGTCCGTTAGCGGTGAGCGATCCGTTGGCGGTGCTGCCGGAGAGATAGATATTGTTGCCGTCTACGGCGATGCCGCCGAGCGTGCCGTTCTGAAGATCGCCCAAATCCATTTGCCATGCGGGCGCCCCGGTCGCATTGCCTGCCGCGTATTTGGTGACGATCGCCCGGCCGTTCTGAACGCTGGCAACCACCAAACCGCCATCGGCGGTGGTGGCCATCTGCGAAACCTGATCGGTTCCGGATGTGCCGATCTGCTGGCGGTAGACGACACTGCCTTTGCTGTCGAGCTTTGTGACGTAGCCGTCGAGACCGCCAATGCGCGCCTGATTGCTGCTGATGGCGCCGTTCACCTGGCCGCCATAATAGACGTTTCCAGAACTGTCGACCGTGACCGCGAATGCGGTGTCGTTCGCCACCGGATCGACCTGGTGCAGCCATTTCTGCGTGCCATCGCTGGTGTATTTGGCGACGAAACTGTCGGTGTTGCCGCCCACCGCCGTCTGGCTCAACGAACCGGTGGTGCTGCCGGCCACGACCACTCCGCCGGTCGGATCAAGTGCCAGCGAATATCCGGAAGCCGAGGCCTGACTGCCCAATAGCCGGGTCCACTGAACGTTGCCTGCGGAATCGAACTTGGTGAGATAGACGTCCTGCTCGCCCTGCTCGATCTGGCCCCCGAAATTGCCCGTCGTATTGCCGACGACAAAGACGTTTCCGTTGCCATCCACGATAGTGGCCTTGGCGGTCGAAACGCCGCTGTCGGGTGTGATCGTTTTGTTGAAATCCGTCTTGGTCGCGCCGGAAAGATCGCCAAGCTTGACCAGGCGGCCAGTCTGGTTGCCGTCGGCAAGCGTGCCGGTGGTTCCGGCGAGATAGATGGCGGGTTGGGCGGCCGGTGCCGAGAATGAAATCTTTTCCGAGCCCGATGATTTGATCTGAAGACCGAATGTCTTCTTCGACAACGGATCGGTGTCTGCTGTCTTGGTTTTTGTCGAACTATTCGAGGGGGTGGTAGAGGTATCCGAACTCTTGGCCTTCTGAGCGGCGCTGCCATCGTCGATCACGGCGCGCTGAATGCGTGTCGAGAAGCCTGCATCCGAAAGTTTTTGATTGATATAGGCCGCAATGTTGTCCAGCGTCAGCGGACCGCTCACACCCGAGAGATCGATCGCAACATCGGTGGTCGTCCCTCCCTTGGCGACGGAAATCGTGAAGCTGTCGCTCGTGTTGACTTTGGGAACAGGCTGAAACAACGCATCGCCTTTGACGACCACCCCACCCACGTAATTCGACTGCATCAAGGGAACCGTTGCAGTGCTGATGACGGACGAACTCTTCGCGCCTGGCAGAAGGGTAAGATTTGTAAAACTGGTTGAAGCGATAAAATTGCGGACCTGACCCAAGCCATCTTGGAGCCGGGTATTCAGGCTTGTCAGCTGTCCGCCTACCGTTCCGTCACGGGAGGCCATAGCTGCGATATGCGCCAGCCGATTCAGCGCCTGGTAGAGGGCAAACAGTTTCTGATTGTCTTGATCGAGTTTTTGGCTGGCCGTACTCGCTGCGTGCGAAACGCCGGAAAGATCGAACAGCGGAGTAGTGGCCAACGCCTGTGCATCTAACGTTTGGTCGTTAGGTGTCGGAATACTCGAATCCCAGGGCGGCGTAAGCGTCGATCTGTTCAATACGGAAGCAATCGCACTGCTGCTGCGCGATGCGGCCACCGGCAGTCGCGCGTTATAGAAGCCCGTGAGCAGAGAGGCGCTCAAGCTAGGATATGGGGCGAGCGGACTGGTCATACATTACGGGCCTGCAACATTTTAGAAAGGTGGGCCCGCAGTGTTAATAAATCGATAAAAATTGGGCCAACTCAATTGAAAGCAAAGCAACGCTGGCACAGGCGAACCAATCCAAAGTGCGCCTCACGGATAGCGAAACAACAAATCTCCGCGGAATACCGCAGAATGCCACAGAATACCGCACGGCATGGTCGAGCATGTTGACGACTGAATAGGCGGCGCGATTTGTTATCTCTGCCGATACGGGATGGACCCGGATTCGAGACAGACCATTCGAGCAACAGCAATGCGTGAGAGCGAAATATTTCGCAGCGATCACGACGATGATCCGATTTCCGAAAGCGATGTGCTGGGCCGATGGCAGATGCTTTCGCGAGAGGGCTTGCGTGCAGCGCGCAAAGCCGGGAGAATCGCATGGATCGGCGGCAAACGCGGCGCAGCCTGGTATCGGCCAAAAGCCGTTGAGGCGTATATTCAGAAGTTCAAGGAAGTCCAATGTCTCGCCCCAGAACAAACGCGTTGTTCGAGCTTGGAGAACAATGGATCGCGAACGAGCCGCCCAGCCGAATGCTCTTTCGTTTCTGGCATGACACCGGAACTGGAAGAACACGTCGGCAAAGCCTGCGCACGGAAGATCTTGAAGAAGCGAAGCTGAGGCTTGCCGAACTGATCCTCAAGGGCGGCAAACAAACCGCTGATGCTCTGCTTTCGGTCGTGTTGGACAAATATGCGTCCGAAATTGCGGAGGGAAAGCCCAGCGAAGGCGTTACGAACAGCGCAAACGCTAAAATGCTGACCTTCTGGGGAGAGAATATCCGTATCTCTGCCCTGGTCGAGGACAAGCAAAAAGACTTCGCCCAATGGATCGTGGGCAGCGGCTATTCGATCGCTTACGCCTCCAGAATTCTAACAGTGCTTCATGCCGCCGTGGCGCACGCAAAGATTTCGCACGAGGTCATCTATTCTGAAGCCAAACTCAAAGAACGGTGGAAACTCGTCGCCAAGGAGCCGCGTAGAGCATTCGTGCCCACCGATGCAGAATTGGCACGCGTTCTGAACGCAGAAATGCCCGAAGGACTGTGGCGCTGGATGCTGATCCAGATGGCGACGGCAGGTCGCCCGCAGACAGCAATCGACTTGAAGCCGGAAGCGCGCCAGCGGGAAGCGGGTATCGTCAATCTGAATCCGGTCGGACGAATGCAAAACAAAAAGTATCGGCCCATCGTCCGGGAGCCGCGGGTTCTTTCCGGCTGGCTCGACAAATGGGAAGCAGACGCCCAATCACAAAATCCCGACGGCGAAATCGATCCGCTCTGGCGCTATTGCGGATACACGAGCATGGAAGCGGTCAAGACGGCTTTGGAAAAACTAAGCAAGAAGCCAGATGTGAAATTACCGCGACTGACCACCTACAGTTTCCGCCACAAGGTCACGACCGTCCTGCGAAGGGCCAAGCAAACTCATGGCGTGACGGAGGACGATATTTCGACCCAACTTGGCCATCGCCGGCCCCATCTTCGGACGACAGCGGGATACGGCGAATGGGACCCGAGCTATCTCAAAAATGCTGCGGCTGCGATCGATCAATGGTTCATCAAGATGCAGCGACTGACCGGAAACCGGGCTTTATTTCCCCAGGGTTATCCCAGAACCGTCCGTGTACGGACGGAAAATCTCCCGCAAGTCTTTGATTCACTTGGAGCGGGCGAGGCGAATCGAACGCCCGACCCTAACCTTGGCAAGGTTATGCTCTACCCCTGAGCTACGCCCGCGGTCCAAGCGAGCGCGGGTTATTGCCTAGCTGGGCGCAAGATTCAATAGGCTTGTCAGGGGTGTAAGCGGCCCTCGCTGTTCCCGCCTCCAATCCCCGGTTGCTTGGCGAGCCGCCGCAGGAAGCGCCCAATTCCACCCCTCACAGATCGCGTCCAGTTGCGTCGAATCTTATGAGCGCCGGGCTCTGAAGGTCCGCGCATCGAAGTTGGGGAAAATGGTCGAAAGACCGGAAACAAGGCACGAGGGCGACACCATGCGCTCGTCAGATACGGCCCCGGCCGTGTCGAGGGCGGACCGTTGGTTTGTGCGCGAGGTGTTGCCGCTAGAGGCGCAGTTGATGCAGTTCCTCCACCGCAACTGGCACAACCAGGCCGAGATCGCCGATCTCCGTCAGGAGACATATATAAGAGTGTACGAAGCGGCGCTGAAGCAGCCGCCGGAGAAGGCGCGCGAGTTCGTTTTCACCACCGCGCGCAATCTGATCATCGATCGCGTGCGCCGCGCCCGCGTCATTCCCATCGATGCGGCCGCCGATCTGGAATTCGTCGAAGTCGCAGCCGATGCGCCCGGCCCCGATCAGGTGGTGCAGGCGCGCGATGAACTGCGCCGTATGCGCGATGCGCTCGATCAGCTGCAGCCGCGCCACCGCGAAGCGATTGTCTTGGGCCGCATCGAAGGCCTGTCGCGCCGCGATGTCGCCCAACGCATGGGCATCACCGAACTCACCGCCGCGCAATATCTGAAGCTCGGCATCGCCGCACTGACCGAAATCCTCAGCCTCGCGCCGGAGAAAAAACAATGAGCGCGGAAGACCTGAACCCGCTGCATCTGGAAGCCTGCGAGTGGCTCGAAAAGCGCGACTTCGCGAACTGGGCGCAAGACGATCAAACCGCGTTCGACGCCTGGATCGCCCAATCCCCCGCCCATCGCATCGCTTACCTGCGCGCCGAAGCCGGCTGGAAGCGCACCGAAATGCTGGCCGCACTGCGCGCCTTCCATCCCGACCGCGCGCAACCGCCAAGTCCCGCACGCAGAACATCGTGGAAGATCGCCGCCGCCATCGTCGTCTGCGGCATCGCGGGCACAGCTACCTATTTCGGCGTGAAACAAAACGCCCCGCAATACACCGCCTATGCCACCACCATCGGCGGCCACAAAACACTCGCGCTCGCCGACGGCACCAAGATCGAACTCAACACCGACACGCAAGTGCGTCTGTTGAACGGCGACCACCGCAAAGTCTGGCTCGACAAGGGCGAAGCCTATTTCCAGGTGCAACACGATGCGGCCCATCCGTTCCAGGTGATGGCGGGCCACCACAAGGTCACCGATCTGGGCACCGCGTTCTTCGTCAAACGCCACGCCGCCAACACCGAAGTGGCGCTTGTCGAAGGCTCCGCCCGTTTCGACGACACCGCAGCAGGGGACGCGCGCAGCCTCACCCTCACCCCCGGCGACGTGGTGATCGCGAACGCGAAAACCGTTTCGCTCAGCCGCAAGAAACCCGCGATCCTTTCAGCCGAACTTTCCTGGCGTCACGGCGTGCTCATCTTCGAACAGATGACGCTCTCGGCCATCGCCGACGAACTCAACCGCTACAACCAAAAGAAACTCGTCATCGCAGATAGCGCCGCAGCACGCGTGAAACTCGGCGGCACCTTCCGCACCGACGATGTGCAAGCCATCGCCACGGCAGCGCACGAAGTCTTCGGCCTGAAAGTCAAAGACCAGGGAAATCAGTTCGTCATCTCCGCGGCCAAGGGCGCGGGCAACTAACGCGCCCGAACGGCGCGAACAAAGGGGGGCAAATGCCTGGACACCGGAAAACAAAAACCGCTGCATTGATGAGCGCCGCGCTCTGCGCGCTCGCCACAACGGCGCATGCGACAGATTTCAACATCCCCGGCGGCGATCTCAAATCCGCCCTCGATGCCTATTCGCGCCAGGCGGGCATCTCGCTTCTGTATCCGGTGGACGAGGTCAAAGGCATCCCCACCAGAGGCGCGCAAGGCGATCTTTCCGCCGGTGATGCGCTCAGCCGCATCTTGAGCGGCACCGGCTTCCGCATGAACCGCCATGGCGACAGCGCAGTCACCATCGTTCGCGATTCCATGAAGTCGAGCGAAGTCGAAATCGCGCCCATGCAGTTGGCGCAAGCAGCGCCTGCGCGCGCCGCCGTGGAAACCGTCACGGTCACATCGTCCAAACTCGGCGGCGCCGATGTGCAGAGCATTCCGATTGCCATCACCGCGCTCAGCCAGGAACAACTCACCGCCAGCCAGACGAATGGCGGCCCGGACCTGATCAAACAGGTCCCCAACATGACCTTCACCAAAACCAATTTCAGCGGCTACTCGATTCAGATCCGCGGCATCGGCACGCAAGCCATCTCCGTCACCACCGATCCCGCCGTCGCCGTGTCGATGAACGACATCCCGTTCATCCGCAATCATTTCTTCGAACAGGAATTCTACGATGTAGGCCAGGTGGAGGTTCTGCGCGGTCCCCAGGGAACGCTTTACGGGCGCAACGCGACCGCGGGCGTGGTGAACCTCACAACGGCGAAACCAAGCGATCAGTTCGAAGCCATGGCATCGGGCGAAATCGGCAATTATCACCAGCGCCGGTTGGAAGCGATGATCAACCTTCCCATCGTCGACGACCGCCTCGATATCCGTTTCGCAGGCGAATGGACGAAGCGTCAAGGCTATTCCTACAACGATTACACCGACAGCCGGATCGACGGGCGAGACCTCTGGTCGGGCCGCCTGACCATCGGCCTCAAGCCGACAGAGAACCTGCAGATGTATCTTGTCTGGGAGCATTTCTCCGAAGATGACGACCGCATCAGAAGCTCGAAACAGCTTTGCAAAACGGATTACGGCCCCGGGTATCACGGCCAGCTCGACGGAACCAACGGCACCGTCACCGTCGGCAATGCCGTCCAAGGCATCGGGTTGAGCGCGATTGCCTATATCGGCAATTCCTTCCTGCAGGGCTGCAAACCCACGTCTCTATATTCGCCGGACGCTTTTCAAACACCCTTGGCGGAATCCTTGCCGTATCTCACGGGATTGGGCGCGGCCGGTGTCTTGGGGATCAGTGGAGGCCTGCCTTACGATCAGGTTCCGCAATCTCCGAACCTGCGGGTGATCCAATCCACGATTGACCCGATCTACAAAGCCAAGAACGACGTGGTCGAGTTGAATTCCGAATATGCGCTGTCGCCTGCGCTGACGTTCACATCGCAAACGGCCTTCAGCCACGATTTTCTTTACTCCGCCGAAGATTACAACCGCTTCGGGTCGAATGACGGATATTTCAGCGCCGACGCGTCCAACGGCCCACAAGGCGCGCAGATACTCTCCAGTGACGGCGTCTTCTGCGATCCGCAATTGGGATGCGCGTCCCGTGTGATCGTGGAGGATCTCTCGCAGGAGCATTCCTGGCAATTGAGTCAGGAGTTCCGCGTGGCGTCGAATTTCTCCGGCCCGCTCAATTTTTCTGCAGGCGGCAACTACCTTCACTACGAAACGCAGGAAAATTACTACGTCTTCAGTAACACGTTCACGCTGATCACCATATCCGATCTCGGAAATTTCGCGAACGGTTTCAGCGCCACCAATCCCTGGATACCCGGCGTCTCCGACAATTCGTTGGCGTTCCGTTATTCCGGCCTGCAGTATTATAACCCCTATGTGCCGGTGCGGCTGGGAAGCGGTTACGTCGATCCCAATCCGCTCAATCATCTCAACGACAACGGCCACAACTATTTTCTCAGCAAGAATCCGTATGTGCTGAATTCCTACGCTGCCTTCGGCGAAGTGAATTACAATGTCCTGAGCGATCTCAAGCTCGTCGCCGGTTTGCGCTGGACGCAGGATCAGAAACACTTTCCTCTGATCCCAAGCTGGCTCGTGACCAGCGGTTGGGGCTATCCCGTCATGGGCGTCGTCAACCAGCAATGGGACCAATTCACCGGCAGGGCCGTTGCCAATTGGACGCCGAAACTCGCCTTCACCGATCAAACGCTTGTCTACGGCTCTTATTCGCATGGGTATAAGGCGGGTGGCGCCAATCCGCCGGGCGCCTTGTTTTCGCAAAGCCCCGATCTCGAACCCGGCATAAACGCGCAGCCGATTCACCCGCTCACCTTCAAACCGGAATTCGTCGATGCCTTCGAGATGGGTACCAAGAACACATTGTTCGATGGTGCGGTTACGCTGAACGGGTCTCTATTCTACTACAATTACGAGAACTATCAGATCTCCGAAATCGTGGATCGCACGGCGATCAACCACAATTACGATGCCCATGTGACGGGCGCGGAAGTGGAAGGAACATGGGAGCCGCTGCCCGGCCTGCGGTTCAATTTCAGCGGCGGTTGGGAAAAGGCCAAAATTGCAAAGGGCCAAAGCGCAGTCGACCTGATGGATCGCACGGCCGGTCAGCCGGGCTGGTATCTCGTCAAGCCGTTCGTCAACGAAGCATCGAACTGCATTTTCCCCACCTATGTCGCAGAAAGGTTGCGCATCCTTCCCGGTTTTGTTTCGGAACAAGCCCAGGCTTCGAGTTATTGCGCCTATGCATACAACCTTCATGCCGATCCGCTGACGGGTCTTCCTTACACACCCAACCCAACAGCTACGCTGTGGAGCGGCCCAAATTCGCAAGACGATCCCACTTATATCGGATTCGATCCCAGCACCGCGCCCAACAACGGCGCAGGCTTCTCTAAGAATGTCGGCGGAAACAACCTGCCCAATTCGCCGCCGTTCACCGCCTCGCTGGGCGCGCAATACACCATGCCGCTGTCCGCCGATTGGGCCGGAACGTTGCGGGCGGATGGCTACTATCAGGATAGCTCGTGGTGGCGTGTCTTCAACGATCTCACCTATGACAAGCTGCACGGCTACGCGACGATGAATCTCACGCTGATCCTCACCAACCAGAACGGTTGGCAGGTGATGCTCTATGACAAGAACGTATTCAACACCACAGCCATCACAGGCGCGTTCCTCAACAGCGATGACTCAGGCCTGACGACCAACGTCTTCCTGACCGATCCCAAGCTGATCGGCATTCGCGTCACGAAAAACTGGTGAGGGGGAAAACATGAGCGAACTGATACAAACAATCGAAACGCGCCCAAACATCCGGCGCAACCTGCTGATACATGCCTCCACCCTGGTGCTGTGCGGCGTTCTCGGCGTCCCCGCAAGCGCGGGCGACGGCAAGCCCACGGTCTGGATCGAAATCGGCGGCCAGCTCGAACGTCTGGACACACCGCAGCAATTGCTGTCGCCGCAATTCTTCGACGACGCGGCGCCCGCCGTCAGCGGCGCCATGATCGATGCGCAGCGCCCGGCGCGATACAACGCCGGTTACGAAGGCAAGGTGACGTTCGAACCTTCCGGCAATTGGGTGTTCTCGGTTTCGGCGCGCTACGGCCAGGTCAAGAACCAACGCCATTTGCATTACGAAACGCCCGGCATCGCACCCTTCGAAGAACACGTGAACCACGTGGTCAACGGCGTCAACGGTCCGTCGTTCTTCTATCCCGCAAGCCGCCAGTTTGGCGATGGCCAAGCGGATTTCTCGTCCTCGCATCTGGTGCTCGATTTCCAGGCGGGCAAGGATGTGGGCCTCGGGTTGTTCGGCAGAACGGCCACTTCCACCATCAGCGCCGGTGTTCGCTTCGCGCAATTCACCTCGCGCGCCGACGTCCGGCTTCATGCCCGTCCGGTCCTCGGATACAGCGATCCCGTCCCCTTCACCGGGATCACCTATCATTTCGGAAAATATCACGGCACGTACCGCCTGCCGTTCCACCAAAGCAATTCCGCGCTCTTTCAATCCACGCGCCACACGCAGGCGCTTGGCCCCTCGCTGTCGTGGACGGGGGCCGTTCCCGTTGCCGGCCATGCCGATGCGGCGGCGATCGAAGTCGATTGGGGCATCAACGCGGCCGTGCTTTTCGGGCGGCAGCTCAATCGAAACCATCACCGCACAACCGGCTATTCCCTCAACCACAACGTCAAAGTGCCGGTGACAACCAGCTATGCCACATCGAACGCCAGCGACCGTTCGCGCTCGATCACCATCCCGAATGTCGGCGGCTTCGCAGGGTTGTCGCTGAAATTTCCCAACGCCAAAATCAGTCTTGGCTATCGCGGCGACTTCTTCTTCAACGCCACCGACAGCGGCATTGATGCCCGCAACGCCGCCAATCAGAATTTCTTCGGTCCATACGCCACCATCAGCATCGGCCTGGGGGGCTAACGGGAGCGCGGGCTCCCTGGAGAGGCGGCGGAGCGATCCGCCGCCTTCTTCTTTTGTGGGTCCGATGGACAAATTTCCGATGTAGAATTATTTTCCTTCATAGGCCTTGAAACCTGCATCAATTTAATCTATATTCCTATCTGGAACGAAAAAAGGCCAGAACCCAAAGGAAATCGGCCCCACGCGGCCGGAATGAGCGCGAATGGAAATACAGGGCAGGGGGCGAACTCGCGCGCTCCTGCGTGGAAGGTGGGGAAAGCCGAATTCGCGAAAACCGGCGCCCGGCACGCTTCCGCAACGCCCAAGGATAGAAGTGTAGGTGCGGATGCCGGTGGCGCTTTGTTGCGGCCGATGTCGTCCGCCCGCCGTGGCTTCTAGGCAAAAGGGCAGGCCGGGCGGCGGAACCATTCAGATTCCACGCTATGCCTGCCTTTTTGCCATGCAGGGCTGGCTGGGCAGGGCGGCTTTGCCTGTCAGGGGGCAGGGGGTGTAATACCCCGCTGAACCGCACTGCTTCGGGTCCGTTTCCGCATCATGCACTGGCTTCATCTTCTGGGCGATTTCGCCGCCGTGCTTGGCCTTTTCGGGGCGATCTACGCCCTGATCGCCTCGGCCGCCGCCGCGCGCGCGCTGGGAACCCCGTCGCCGAAGCCCAAGAGTTTTCCCTCCGTCACATTGCTCAAGCCGCTGCACAGCGACGAGCCGATGCTCGCCGAAAATCTCGAGAGCTTCTTCGTGCAGGATTATCCCGCCCCCGTGCAGATCGTGTTCGGCGTACAGAACAACGCCGATCCCGCCATCGCCGTGGTGCGCGCGCTCAAAGCCAAGCACCCCGATCTCGATATGGATCTGGTGATCGATGCCCGCCTGTTCGGCGCCAACCGCAAGATCTCCAACCTCATCAACATGTTCCCCCGCGCCCGCCACGACGTGCTGATCTTGTCGGACAGCGATATCGCCGTGCCCCGCACCTGGCTGAAAACGGTGATCGGCACCTTGCAACAACCCGGCGTCGGCGCCGTGACGTGTCTTTATATCGGCAAGCAGTTGGGCACCCTGTGGTCCAAGCTCGCCGCCATGGGCATCTCGTACCAATTCCTGCCCAACGTCGTCGTCGGCACGCAGGCAAGCCTCGCCGCTCCCTGCTTCGGTTCCACCATCGCCTTCACGAGGGCGACGCTGGAAGAGATCGGCGGCTTTCCCGCCTTCACCGGCTTCCTCGCCGATGATTACGAAATCGGCCGCGCCGTCCGCGAAAAGGGCTACACGCTGGCGCTCCCGCACATCGTGGTCGATCACGTCTGTTCCGAAAGAAGCCTCGCCGAATTGATCCGCCACGAGCTGCGCTGGAACCGCACCATCCGCAGCATCAATCCCTCCGGCCATGTCGGCAGCGGCGCGATCCACGCGCTCCCCCTGGCGTTCCTCGCCGCCCTGCTGCTCGGCTTCAATGCATTGTCTCTCGTGGTCCTCGCCGCAGCCCTGCTTGCCCGCGCCGTCCTCAAATGGCGCATCGACCGATTGGTCGGCACCAAGGCCGGTTCCATCTGGCTTTTGCCGCTGCGGGACGCCATATCCTTCTTCGTGTTTCTGGGTTCTCTGTTCGGCTCGTCCATCCATTGGCGCGGCGAACGGTTCGACATGCAGTCCAGCGGCGGTTTCTCGCAATCTGAGGTTTCGTGATGCTTAAAACGCTTTTCCTACAGGCTCCCTCTTTCGACGGCTTCGATGGCGGCGCAGGTTCGCGCTATCAGGCCAAGCGCGAGATCAAATCCTTCTGGTATCCCACCTGGCTCGCCCAACCCGCAGCGCTGGTCGAGAACTCCAAACTGATCGACGCCCCGCCGCACAAAACCTCGCTCGCCGAAGTCGTGGCGCAAGCCAAGGATTTCGACCTCGTCGTGGCCCACACCTCCGTCCCCTCGTTCAAGTCGGACGTGAAGGTGATCGAGGCATTGAAAGCCGCCAACCCAAACCTCAAGGCAGGCTTGATCGGCGCCAAAGTCGCGGTCAACGCCGAAGGTTCTCTGCGCGAAGGCGCGGCGATCGATTTCGTCGCCCGCAACGAATTCGATTTCACGATCAAGGATGTCGCCGACGAAATCCCGTGGGGCGAGATCAAGGGCATTTCCTATCGCAACAAGCAGGGGGTGATCGTTCACAACGAAGATCGCCCGATGATCGAGAATATGGACAGCCTTCCCTGGGTCACGCCGATTTATAAACGCGATCTGGTGATGGAAAACTATTTCATCGGCTATCTGAAACACCCCTATATCTCGATCTATACGGGCCGCGGCTGCAAATCGCGCTGCACCTTCTGCCTGTGGCCGCAAACGGTCGGCGGGCACAATTACCGCACGCGCTCCGTCCAGCATGTGGTGGAAGAGATCAAATGGGCGATGAAGGCGTTCCCGCAGACGCGCGAATTCTTCTTCGACGACGACACCTTCACCGACAACCTGCCGCGTGCCGAAGCCATCGCGAAAGAACTCGGCAAGCTCGGCGTCACCTGGTCGTGCAATGCCAAAGCGAATGTGCCGTATGAATCCCTGAAGAAGCTCAAGGATGGCGGCCTGCGTTTGCTGCTCGTTGGTTATGAATCCGGCAATCAGCAGATCCTTCACAACATCAAGAAGGGTATGCGCATCGAAGTCGCCGAAAAGTTCACCAAGGATTGCCATGAATTGGGCATCGCCATCCACGGCACGTTCATTCTGGGCCTGCCCGGCGAAAGCAGGGAAACGATCCGCGAGACGGTGGAATTCGCCAAGCGCATCAATCCGCACACCATCCAGGTGTCGCTGGCAGCCCCCTATCCCGGCACGTTCCTCTACAATCAGGCGCTGCAGAACGGCTGGCTCGATGCGGCGAATGCCGAACTGGTCGATGACAGCGGCATCCAGATCGCGCCGCTGCACTATCCGCACCTCTCGCACAACGAGATCTTCACCTCGCTGGAATCGTTCTACAAAGAGTTCTACTTCCGCCCCAGCAAGATCGCGTCCATCGTGGGTGAGATGCTGACCTCCAGCCAGATGATGAAGCGCCGTTTGCGCGAAGGCGTGGAATTCTTCCAGTTCCTGAAGGAGCGCCGGGAACACGCCGCTTGAAGCGATTGGTCGTTACGGCCGATGATTTCGGCGCGGCCGCGGAAGTCAACGAAGCCGTCGAGATCGCGCACACGCGCGGCATTCTCACCGCCACAAGTTTGATGGTGGCAGCACCCGCCGCACACGAAGCGGTGGCGCTCGCCAAGCGCATTCCGTCGTTGCGGGTCGGCCTGCATGTCGTGCTGGTCGAAGGCAAACCTGTATTGCCGCCAACGCAAGTCCCCGATCTCGTCGATTCATCCGGCCACTTCCGCACCGATATGGCCGCCAGCGGCGCGCGAATGTTTTTCCTGCCCCACGTTCGCCGCCAGTTGATGCGGGAAATCGAAGCGCAATTCGAAGCCTTCCACGCCACCGGCCTGCCGCTCGATCACGTCAACGCGCACAAGCATTTCCACCTGCATCCCACCATTGCCTCGGCGATCCTGCGCACCGGCAAGAAATTCGGCATGCGTGCCCTCCGTGTCCCGCGCGAGCCACGCAAAGTCCTCGCCCAGATCGAACCGCAATCCGCCGATCCAGTCTCGGCCATCACCACACCATGGTCCGCACTTCTTGCGCTCCGCCTGAAGATGAGCGGCGTCATCTCGCCCGATCAGGTTTTTGGCCTGCGCTGGTCCGGCGCAATGACCAAGACCCGCGTCCGCGCGCTGATCGACCGCCTGCCGGATGGCCTGACCGAGATCTATCTCCACCCCGCCACGAGCCCCTATCCCGGTTCCGCCCCCGGCTACCGCTATGCCGAAGAACTGACCGCCCTGACCGATAGCGACGTCGTCGCGACTCGGTCTGATCCCCAAATCCGCTGGGGCGGCTTCGGAGATTTCGCCTGACTTATCGAACAGCTCTCAGGATCGTTTATAATGAGTCCGAACCAAAGGTCCGTAGCCACCGTGAAGTCAGACATCCCCCCCACCCCCCCCTATATCCAAAAACCGCAAAACAATTTGTTGTGGTGCGGGCAGTTTTTGTCACTACAGGTGGTGCTATGACGTTGGCAGCTTTGGTTATTCCCGACCTGTCGATCCCCATCCCGCCAATCTCTGGCGGCCCCATCAAACTCGGCAGTGACGAACACAAAGCCCTGTTCTGCAAAACGCTGCTCACGACCTTCGATCCCTATCGCCCCGCCGTCATCGACTGGCCGAAGCTCACCCCCGATACACAAGAGAAGATCACCTCCCTCCCCATCTGGGACATCGCCGTGCAGACCGAAGGCAAAGCCGGCCTTCGCGTGGGCACCTATGGCGATCTGATCAAGGATCCGCTGCTGAAGCGCGCGACCGAACTCAACGCTTATGAAGAACGCCGTCACAAGCATGTGCTGCATCACATGGTGCAGGCCTACGGCATCAAGCTCGAACCCGAACCCGAATATGTCGTGCCGAAGGATGCCGAGTGGGCGTTCATGGTCACGGGCTATAGCGAATGCATCGACAGTTTCTTCGCGTTCGGCCTGTTTGAAACCGCCAAGAAGTCCGGCTTCTTCCCGCCAGAGCTCGTCGATACATTTGAGCCGGTGATGCGCGAGGAAGGTCGCCACATTCTGTTCTTCGTGAATTGGGTCGCCTGGCATCGCCGCAACATGCCGCTGTGGCGCAGGCCGTGGTTCGCGCTGAAGATCGCAGCGGTTTGGGCGTTTCTGGTGTGGGAGCGCATTGGCATCGCCAGCGATCTCGATGGCGGCGGCAAGAACCAGGACAACAACTTCACCGTCAACGGTGCGAAAGAACTGGGTGTGGAAATCACCATCCCGGAATTGATGGATACGTGCCTCGCCGAAAACGACCGGCGCCTCGGCATCTATGACAAGCGCCTGCTGCGCCCCATGTTCGTGCCGCGCATGGTGCGTCTCGCGCGCAAATTCATGCGCGCACCCAAAACCGCCGCCGCGTGATATGGCCGATCGCGTTGTCGTCACCGGTGCATCTGGATTCGTCGGCTCGGCGGTTGCCCGCGCCGCCGTTGCGCGCGGTTACGATACGCGTGCCGTCGTGCGCTCCACCAGCCCGCGCGCAAACGTAACGGATATCGGTTGCGAAATCGTCGAAGGCGACATGCGCGACCGCGCCGCGATGGCGCGCGCGATGGAAGGCGCCAAATATCTCTTCCACGTCGCCGCCGACTATCGCCTGTGGGCGCGAGATCCGGGCGAAATCGTCCGCAACAACCTTGAAGGTACCCGCGCGACAATGCAGGCCGCACTCGATGCGGGCATCGAGAAGGTCGTCTACACCTCCAGCGTCGCCACACTGAAGCCCATCGAAGGCACATCCGCCGACGAAACCTCCCGCCACGACGAACAAACCGTCATCGGCGCCTACAAGCTCAGCAAGGTCGTGGCCGAACGGCTGGTCGAAAAGATGATCGCGGAAAACGCGCTTCCTGCAACGATCGTGAGCCCCTCAACCCCCATCGGCCCGCGCGACATCCGCCCCACGCCAACCGGGCGCATCATCGTCGAAGCCGCCACCGGAAAAATACCGGCCTTTGTCGATACGGGACTCAATCTCGTTCACGTCGATGACGTTGCGGAAGGTCATTTTCTGGCGCTGGAAAAAGGCAAAATCGGCGAGCGCTATATTCTCGGCGGCGAAGACGTGACGTTGCAGCAAATGCTGGCGGTGATCGCCGAACTTGCGCATCGCCGCCCGCCGCGCGTGAAACTCCCCCGCGGCCCGCTTTATCCGCTGGCTTATGCCGCCGAAGCGGTCGCGCGTTTCACCAACAAGGAGCCGTTCATCACTGCCGATGCGCTGAACATGTCGAAGTACCGCATGTTCTTCAGTTCGCAGAAGGCCAAGAACGATCTCGGTTACGGCGCGCGTTCCTATCGCCACGGCATTTCCGACGCCATGGAATGGTTCGGACAGAAGGGCTATCTGCAATGATAGCCGTCGGCCTTCTTTCGCTCGCGATCTGGATGGTGCTGCTGTTTTGCCGCGGCATGTTCTGGCTTGCGCGAGAACGCGACGACCGGGGTGAAGCGGCCGAACCCACGACATGGCCATCTGTCACGGCTGTCGTTCCCGCACGCGACGAAGCCGATGTCATCGCGCGTTCCATCGGAAGTCTTCTCGCACAAGACTATCCGGGTTCCTTCAAAGTCATCCTCGTGGACGATCAAAGTAGCGACGGCACGGCAGATATCGCACGCAACCTGCCACATCAGGAAAGGCTTTCGATTATCACAGGCTCTGCACGCCCGCCGGAATGGACGGGAAAATTGTGGGCAGTGCGCCAGGGCATCGCGCAGGCAGGCGAGCCCGATTATCTTTGGCTGACCGATGCGGATATCGCACATTCGCCCGACAATCTGCGCAAGCTCGTTGCGCGGGCAAGCGCCGGAAAATTCGCACTGGTCTCATTGATGGCGAAGCTCCACTGCAAGACCTTCGCCGAAAAGCTGATGATCCCGGCCTTCGTCTTTTTCTTTGACATGCTGTTCCCCTTCGCGCTGGTCAATCGCGCGGCAAATCAAACCGCTGCCGCGGCGGGCGGTTGCATGTTGGTGAAACGCGATGCGCTGGAGCGCGCGGGCAATATCGATGCGATCAAGCGCGAGATCATCGACGATTGCGCCCTTGGCCGTGCGATGAAAAAGCAGGGCCCGATCTGGCTTGGCCTGACCGACCGCGCCAAAAGCATCCGCCCCTATGAAGGCTTAGGCGAAATTCGCCGCATGATCGCGCGGTCCGCCTATGCCCAGCTTCACTATTCTCCGTTGGAGCTTGCAGGCACCATTGTCGGTATGTGTCTTTTGTTCGTGGCGCCGCCGCTTTTGGCGATCTTTGCCACCAGCACAGTCCAGATCGCCGGTGCGCTCGCCTGGGCCGCCATGACGGTCGCCTTTGTGCCCATGTTGCGGTTCTACCGGCAGTTTCCGCTTTGGGCACTCCTTCTTCCCGTCATTGGGATTCTCTACACTCTCTTCACGTTCGATTCCGCGGTTCAGTTCTGGCGCGGCCGCGGCGGCATGTGGAAGGGCAGGGCACAGGCGATCCGCGCATGACAACTGCAACCGAACTCGCATCCGGCAAAGGCCACACCGACGAGAATTTTCCCGTCGCATCGGTGCTGATCCATCCGCGTCACCGTCCGGTTATCCTGGCGTATTACCGCTTTGCCCGTGCTGCCGATGACATATCCGACAACGCGACAGCCGGTGCCGAAGACAAGCTGCGCCTGCTCGATCAAATGCAGAGCACGCTTTCAGGCCTCGACAACATTGTGCCCGAAGCTGTCGCGCTGCGCGAAATGGCAAGCGGCCTGAAACTCACGACACAGCACGGAAGCGACTTGTTGGAAGCGTTTCGCCGCGATGTCGTCAAACTGCGCTACGCCAATTGGGACGAGTTGATGGACTATTGCCGCTATTCGGCGATGCCCGTCGGCCGCTTTATCCTCGATGTCCATGGCGAAGATCACGGCACGTGGCCAGCCTCCGATGCGCTCTGTTCGGCGCTTCAGGTCATCAACCATCTGCAGGATTGCGGCAAAGACTATCGCTCCCTCAACCGTGTCTATATTCCGCTGGATGCCTTGGCAGCCGCCAACACAGCGCCCGAAGCGCTCGGCGAGTCCAAAGCGTCGCCCGCTTTGCGTGGGGTCATCGCCCAGCTCGCGGCCGAGACCACCGGTCTGCTGGCCCGTTCGAGGCCCCTCGCAGACCAGGTCACCGATGGCCGGCTGGCGCTCGAAGTGGCGGTGATCCAATGCTTGGCCGAAAGCCTGAACAACGGCCTTTTGGTGCGTGACCCCTTGTCGGAGCGGGTACACCATTCCAAGCCGCAAGCCCTGGGCCTGGCGCTTCTCACAACGGCCCGCTTCCTTCTTCGCCGCCGTCGTCCTAAGAAGCCCGCCTCACCGCTCGCAGCCCACCCATGACCACCGCAACCGATATGATGGATACCGCCCCAGAGATTCAGGCGGTGCAGCAAAAGGCCGCCGCAAGCTCGTTCTATTCGGCGATGCGCATCCTGCCTCGCGCCGAACGGGAAGCGATGTTCGCCATCTATGCCTTCTGCCGCGCGGTGGACGACATTGCCGATGACGGGCTCGGCACGCGGGAAAGCCGCCACGAAGCGCTGCAAGCCTGGCGCAAAGATCTGGCCGCACTTTACGAAGGCCGCCCCCCCGAGCGTGTGTTCTTCCTGAAGAAAGCCGTCGAGCAATTTCATCCCCGCCTCGAAGATTTTCTCGCCGTGATCGACGGCATGGACATGGACGTCGCCGAGGATATCTGCGCTCCCAGTTTCGATGTGCTCGATCTTTATTGCGATCGTGTGGCCGGCGCCGTCGGGCGGCTTTCGGTCAAAGTCTTCGGGATGGATGACGATCCCGGTTTCACGCTTGCCTTTCATCTGGGCCGGTCTTTGCAACTCACCAACATATTGCGCGATCTCGATGAAGATGCGGCGATCAATCGTCTCTATCTTCCGCGCGAGGCGCTTTCGGAAGCGGGCATTCAGACCATTGAACCGCGATTGGCCGTTGCCACGCCATTGGTGGACAAGGCATGCCGCATCATCGCTGCGCGTGCGCATGAACATTATCGCTCATCGGAAGCCATACTTGCCAAACATCCCAAGGGGCGTCTGGCAGCGCCAAGATTGATGAGCGGTGTCTACGCAAAGATTCTCTCCAAGATGGAACGCACCGGTTGGGCGCCGCCACGCGCGCGCGCGCGGCTTAGCAAGATCGAACTCATGATGGTGGTCTTGCGCCACGGATTCTTCGGATGAGCGAAGGCAAGGTTTATGTCATCGGCGGTGGTCTTTCCGGATTGAGCGCTGCCGTTGCGATTGCAGGGGCTGGGCGCAAAGTCGAATTGATCGAAGCCGCAAACCAGGCCGGCGGCCGTTGCCGCTCTTATTTCGATCCCCAATTGGGCCAGACCATCGACAACGGCAATCACCTCGTTCTTTCCGGCAATCATGCAACATTCTCCTACTTGCGTGCGATTGGCGCCGAGAACGGACTTGTTGGTCCAGACTATGCCGAGTTCAATTTTGCCGACCTGCGATCCGGTCAGCGTTGGAGAGTCGCGCCCAATGACGGGCCGCTCGCCTGGTGGGTGCTGTCCGACAAGCGGCGCGTTCCCGACACGAAAGCATCCGATTATCTCGGCATGGCCGGGCTGATGTTCGCCAACAAACGGCAGCGCGTTCAGGACGCCATGAAATGCAAAGGCGTCTTGTGGGAACGATTGCTCGAGCCGTTTCTTCTTGCAGCACTCAATCTTCAACCCGAAATCGGTTCGGCATCGCTTGCAGGGGCAATCGTTCGCGAAACGCTCGCCAAAGGCGGCCGTCACTATTATCCGCGCGTCGCCGAACCTCATCTTGCGTCGGCGCTGGTGGACCCCGCACTTGCCTATCTGCAAGCCAAAGGCGCCACCGTCCGGCTGGGCCAGCGCGTGCGCCGATTGACGATTTCACAGCGACAGATCGTGTCTTTCGATGTGGGCGAAGAGACACAGTTGGGCACAAAAGACTCGGTTGTACTCGCCGTGCCCCCATGGGTTGCGTTGGAGTTTTTGCCCGGGCTCAAAGCCCCTACTGAGCATAGCGCTATAGTAAACGCGCATTATCTCATTACGCCGCCCAAGGGCCTTCCTCCCATCATTGGCCTCATTGGCGGAACGGCCCAATGGGTTTTCGCGTTTTCGGACAGGCTTTCGGTCACGGTCAGCGGTGCAGACCAACTCGTTGATTTAGACCGTGAATCCCTGGCTCAAACGCTATGGAACGATGTTGCTCGCGTGCATGGCCTGACGACAGAGTTGCCACCCTGGCAAATCGTAAAGGAAAAGAGGGCCACGTTCGCCGCAACGCCCGAACAGGATGCTTTGCGCCCCAATGCCGCCACGGAGTACACCAATCTTGTGCTCGCCGGTGATTGGACCCAGACGGGCTTGCCCGCCACGATTGAAGGGGCAATTCGCTCTGGCCAAAAGGCTGCAGAATTGGCACTTCGTGGCCAGTCCCTATAATCCACAGATTCGTTCTTAGAAAAGTCCCATGAACACAATGATTGTCGATAGCAGCCTGCTGGAGCTTGAGGACGTGATCCAAAACGCCTCGACGGCGCTGCTTGCGCAGCAGCGCGACGATGGCCATTGGGTCTTCGAACTCGAAGCAGATGCGACGATCCCTTCCGAATACATTTTGCTCGTTCATTATCTCGCCGAAACGCCGAACCTCGAACTCGAACGCAAGATGGGCAACTACCTGCGCCGCATTCAGGGCGAACATGGCGGATGGCCGCTCTTTCACAACGGTGCGTTCGATATCAGCGCTTCGGTGAAAGCCTATTTCGCGCTCAAGATGATCGGCGACGACATCGACGCGCCGCATATGAAGCGGGCGCGCGAAGCCATTCATGCGCATGGCGGCGCGGAACACGCCAACGTCTTCACCCGCATTCTTCTGGCGCTCTATGGCGAGTTGTCGTGGAAAAGCGTGCCGACGATCCCGGCCGAACTCATTCTTCTGCCGCGCTGGTTCCCCATTCATCTTTCGAAGATGTCGTATTGGGCACGCACGGTGATGGTGCCGCTGCTGGTGCTGGCTTCGCTCAAGCCGGTGGCGCGCAATCCGCGCAACATCCACGTCGCCGAGTTGTTCAAGTCCAAGAAGGTGGCGGCGCAGCATCGCGCGGCGCATCAGAATCGCTATTGGGCATGGTTCTTCATCAATCTCGATCGCGTGTTGAAAGTCATCGAGCCGTTTTGGCCCAAGGCATTGCACAAGCGCGCTATCGACCGCTGCGTGGCTTTCGTCACCGAGCGGTTGAATGGTGAAGATGGGCTTGGCGCGATCTATCCGGCCATGACCAACAGCGTGATGATGTTCGACCTGCTGGGCTATCCGCCCGATCATCCGGACCGCGCCATCGCGAGGCATTCGGTCGAAAAGCTTCTGATCGTGAAAGACGATGAAGCTTATTGCCAGCCTTGCGTCTCGCCGGTGTGGGACACGGCCCTTGCCTGTCACGCGCTGATGGAAGTGCGTGGGGAAGAAGCCAACGAGAAAGTCGTTCAGGGACTGGAATGGCTCAAGAAGCGCCAGGTGCTGGATGTCAAAGGCGATTGGGCGGAGGAACGTCCCGATGTGCGTCCCGGCGGTTGGGCGTTCCAATATGCCAACGACCATTACCCCGATCTCGATGATACCGCCGTTGTCGTGATGGCGCTGGACCGGGCGCGCGATACCATCGCGCCGCAGGCCGATTATACGCAATCCATCGATCGCGGACGCGAATGGGTCGAAGGGTTGCAGAGCAAGAACGGCGGTTGGGGCGCGTTCGATGCCGACAATTCCTATCATTACCTCAACAACATCCCGTTCGCCGATCATGGTGCGCTGCTCGATCCGCCGACCGAGGATGTGACGGGGCGTTGCATCGGTATGCTCGCGCAATTGGGTGAACCGCTCGACAGTCCGCGCATGAAGGAAGCGATTGCCTATCTCGAACGCGTGCAGATGAAGGATGGCAGCTGGTTCGGCCGTTGGGGCGTGAATTATGTCTACGGCACCTGGTCGGTGCTGGCCGGTCTCAACGCCGCCAAGATCGACAGCAATGCACCGATGATCCGCCGCGCGGCCGACTGGCTTGTCTCCATCCAGAATGACGACGGCGGCTGGGGCGAGGACTGCGATAGTTACAGGCTCGACTATGCCGGTTACCAACGTGCGCCTTCCACGGCCTCGCAGACCGCTTGGGCTGTGTTGGGGCTGATGGCGACGGGCGACGTCAATCATCCTGCTGTCGCGCGTGGCATCCACTATCTGCAGGAAACACAGGGCGAAGACGGGTTGTGGCCGCAGGAAGAATATACCGGCGGCGGTTTCCCGCGTGTTTTCTATCTGCGTTATCACGGCTATCCGAAATTCTTTCCTTTGTGGGCTGTCGCGCGTTATCGCAATCTCAAGCTCGGCAATTCGCGACGCGTCTCCTACGGCCTCTAGGAGATGATCGTTGCCGTCACCGGACTGGTGCGCGAGGCCCGCATTGTCAAAGGGCCGAGCATCGTGACGGTGACGGGCGGCGGTGACGCTGTTGGTCTGAAAAAGCAACTCGACTCCATTCTGCCGGAGAAGGATGTCTCCGGCGTTATCAGCATTGGCGTTGCGGGTGGACTTTCGCCGGATATGGGCCCCGGCGGCGCTGTGGTCGGCAGCGAGGTCGTTGCCGGTAGCGAGCGCTATCCCACCGATGTGGATTGGACGCAGCGCCTGTGGAAGGCGATCCCGCGTTCACGGCCCGGCATTATCGCAGGCAGCGATGCCGTCATCACGCACCGGCCCGACAAGACCGATCTCTTCGAACAAACCGGCGCCGTCGCCGTCGATATGGAATCCCATATCGCGGCGCGTGCCGCTTTCGCACACAAACTTCCTTTCGCTGTCTTGCGCGTGATCTGCGATCCGGCCGACCGCACGCTGCCGCCCGCGGCGCTGGTCGCCATGAAAGCCAATGGAACCATCGACTATGACGCGATTGCGCGCTCGGTGATGGCTCACCCGCTGCAGGTGCTGAGCTTGATCTATCTGATGCGGGATTCGGCGACGGCGTTCCGCGCCTTACTCCGCTGCCGCAATTTCCTCGGGGACGGACTTGCCGGTCCTGATCTCCGTTAGCTTGTGCTCGACGTGGCGGGAGAACACGAATTCCGCCGGGCGCTGATTGGCCAGTGAAATCTCCGGCGCCATCGGGCCTTCGGTCTTCACGCCGCGCAGTTGCAGCGGAATGAGCTTCCACGGCTTCTTCACGGAATCGTTGACGGCGGTGCCTTCGAAGCCGCAGTGAACCATGCAGTTCGCGCATTTCTCGTAGTTGCCGACACCGTATTTTTCCCACTCGGTGTCTTCCATCAGCTCCTTGAAGGTTTTCACGTAACCTTCGCCGAGGAGATAGCAGGGTTTCTGCCAACCGAAGACGGTACGCGCTGGCATCGACCACGGCGTGCAGGCATAGGTCTGGTTGCCCGCGAGGAAATCCAGGAACAGGTCGGACTGCGTGAACGACCACTTCTTGCCGCCATTGCCTTTGGCAAGGATATCGCGGAACAGCTTCTTGGTGCGTTCGCGGTTCAGGAAGTGCTCCTGATCCGGGGCGCGTTCATAAGCATAGCCCGGCGAGACCGTGATGCCGTCGAGGCCCATCGCCATCATCTCGTCGAAGAATTTGGCAACGCGCGGGGCTTGCGCATCCTGGAACAGGGTGCAGTTGATCTGCGTGCGGAAGCCGCGCGACTTGGCGAGTTTGATCGCCTCGACGGCCTTTTCGTAGGTGCCTTCCAGGCAGACGGATTTGTCGTGCATCTGCTGGTCGCCATCGAGGTGGATCGACCAGGTGAAGTTATCGTGCGGCTTGTATTGATCGATCTTCTTGGCGAGCAGCAGCGCGTTGGTGCACAGGATCACGAACTTGTCGCGCGCGACGAAGCCTTCGACGATCTTGGGCATTTCGCGATGGAGCAGCGGTTCGCCACCCGCAATCGAAACGGCGGGCGCGCCGCATTCGTCGATCGCCGCCATGCAATCGTCATAGGACAGACGCTGGTTCAGGATCTCGTCCGGGTAATCGATCTTGCCGCAACCGGCGCAGGCCAGGTTGCAGCGGAACAGCGGTTCGAGCATGAGCACGAGCGGATAGCGCGAGCGGCCCAGCAAATGCTGCTTGAGGACATAGGCGCCGATACGGGCTGCCTGTTTTGCGGGAATAGCCACGAACGCTCCGTTCAGTTACGCAGGGCGGCCGGCAGGCGGAATTCGATATGTTCCTTGATGCCGTCCATGTTTGAAACTTCCACATCGCCGATCCGGCGCAAGGCCGCGATGACGTTTTCGACCAGGCTTTCGGGAGCCGAGGCGCCGGCCGTGAGGCCCACCGTCGTCTTGCCGTCGAGCCAGGTCGGATCGAGTTCTGTCGCGTCGGCGATCAGATAGCTTGGAACACCTTCTTCCAGACCGATCTCACGCAATCGGTTGGAGTTGGAACTGTTCTGCGCGCCGACCACCAGGATAACGTCCGCGACCTTGCAAAGCTCCCGCACCGCGGTCTGGCGGTTCTGGGTGGCGTAGCAGATGTCCGATGTTTCGGGGCCGACGATGTCGGTGAAATGCTTCTTCAGCGCCGCGATGATGCCGCGCGTATCGTCGATGGAAAGGGTGGTCTGGGTGACATAGGCGACCGGGACATCGCGGGGGATGGTGAGCTTGTCGACGTCCTTTTCCGACTGCACCAGGGTCACCGGGGCACCGACCTGGCCCATGGTTCCTTCGACTTCGGGGTGGCCCGCATGGCCGATGAGAATCAGGGCGCGGCCCTGGCTCACATAGCGTTTGCCCTGCATATGGACCTTGGAAACGAGGGGGCAGGTGGCATCCAGCACCGGCAAGCCGCGGTCGGCGGCTTCCTTCACCACCGCCTGCGGCACGCCATGGGCGCTGAACACGGTCACGGCGCCTTCGGGAACCTCGTTCAGTTCCTCCACGAAGCGGGCGCCCTTGTTCTTCAGGGTTTCCACCACATGCTTGTTGTGGACGATTTCGTGCCGGACGTAGACGGGCTGGCCGTATTTTTCGAGGGCGCGCTCGACGGTGTCGATGGCCCGCACCACACCGGCGCAGAATCCGCGAGGCTCAGCTAGAATGACGCGCATCATTGCTAAATAGGCACCTTTACTGGCGGCCGCCACATTCGGCCGGGAACTGCCCCAAAACCTGTGTTTACTCGCGGAGGCCCCTATCGTCCATAGTTGCTCTTTCGCAACCGCGAAGTCAGTTTCGCATGGCCTATTCCGGCCGCGATCCCAGTGTGTTAGCCGCTTGCCTGGCCAGCGGGACGGTGGTTCCTTACACACAGTGACAAAGGGGTTTTGATGCAGATTCGTGCCGCTCACAGGGCCGTTGATTTGGATGGGGCGCTCGCCGACTCGTCCCAGGCCGTCGAGGAGGCTTTGGAGGCCCTGCTGCCCCAGCCCTCGGGCCTCTATGCCCGGGTGCAGGAAGCCATGCGCTACGCCATCTTCGCGGGCGGCAAGCGGCTCAGGCCATTCCTGGTGCTGCAGAGCGCCCGGTTGTTCGGCGTATCGGAGGCCAATGCCGTTCGCGTGGCCGCGGCCATCGAAGTGCTGCATACCTATTCCCTCGTCCATGACGACCTGCCGCCGATGGACAATGACGATCTGCGCCGGGGCCGGCCCACCACGCACAGAGCGTTCGACGAGGCGACTGCGATTCTTGCGGGCGACGGGCTTTTGACCGTTGCCTTTGAAATTCTGGCCGATGCGGCGACCCATGCTTCGGCTGGCGTTCGCTGCCAACTGATCACCAATCTGGCGAAAGCTTCGGGCAGTTTCGGCATGATCGGCGGGCAGATGATCGACATGAAGGCCGCCGAACAAACGCTCGATGCCGAACAGGTGATGCTGCTGCAGCAATTGAAGACCGGTGCGCTGTTCGAATTCTCCTGCGAGGCGGGCGCAGTTTTGGGCGAAGCGTCGAAAGCCGATCACGAACGGCTGCTTTCCTATGCGCGCGATTTCGGACTGGCGTTCCAGATTACCGACGATCTTCTGGACGTGACGAGCACGGCGGAGAAGACCGGCAAATCCGTCGGCAAGGATCAGGATCAGGGCAAGGCGACCTTGATCTCGATCTACGGCATCGAAGGGGCGAAGGCCGAAGCGCAAAAGCTGGTCGATCGCGCCATCGAGACGTTGGCGCCTTATGGCGAAAAGGCTGCTGAATTGCAGGCTTTGGCGACGTATCTGCTCACGCGCGAGAGCTAAAAAAGAAAACTCATCCCCTTGCTCTGATACCGGGATATCAAGAGTATAGCGCAGGTATTGGGCTCGGGGGGCAGCATGAGGTTTATGCAAGGTCGCGCAAATCGCGCGACTTATTGGATGGCGATTGGTCTTATAGCCATCTTGTACCTTGTTTTTAATTCGATGGGCGGCAAACACGTAGCTGTCAGCGAAGTTGTTTTGATCTTCATTTGTGTTCCGAGATTGCATGATATTGGAAAATCCGGCTGGTGGGCGGCTGCATTTTTTCTGCTGGAAATAATTGTCGCCGTCGTTGCTTTTTCTACTCTGTCGCTCGATGCAGCCAAGACAGTGCTCGGCTTATTTGTTTTGGTGGTGGTTGGGTTCCTGATTTGGCTCGGGTCGGTTCCGGGGCAGCCAGAGCCAAACAGTTTCGGTGAGCCGCCAGCGCCGGGAATCCAGCTCAAGGCACGCTCGAAATCGAGTTGAGGTTTTGCGCGACGAGCCAGCGGTTGGCTTGCTCGAATGATTGCCGAGATTCAGAAATCCGGCAGATTCGTCGTGTCGATTTCGCCGTTGCGGACTTGGTTTTCGCGGTTCTGCAGATAGAGACTGCGGATCGTCGCGTACATGTCGATCGACTGGCGTTCGATGTTGCGCAAGGTGTCGATGTTGCGCGAACGCGAATCTACCGTCGAAAGCGCGCTCTGGAACAGCGAGTAGTAGACCTTGCCGTCCCACGCCAGATATCCGAAGGCGTTGAAATAGTGATCGACAAAGCGGCCGCTCAGATCGCGCGGTTGTGTCGAGCCCAATAACGGCAGCACCAGATAGGGGCCGCCGGGCAGGCCGTAGTAACCGAGCGTCTGTCCGAAATCTTCGGTGTGATAGGGAATGCCGCGTTCGGAGGCGACGTCCATCAAACCGAGGATGCCGACGGTGGTGTTGAGGCCGAAGCGTTCCACCGTGTAGCCCGCACGAGTGAATTCCAGTTGCAGGATGTCGTTGGCGAAGGTGATCGGCAGGTTGATGTTCGACAGGAAATTGTGAATGCCGGTGCGGATCGAACCGGGCACCGCGCTGACATAGAAGGTGGCGGCGGGAAGGGCGGCGCGATCGTCCAGTTCTTGGTTGAAGGAGAAGAAGGCGCGGTTCATGCCTTCTAGCGGGTCGTTGGGTTCGGTCGGTTTGGAGGCGCAAGCCGCCAACGCCAGACACAGCCCGCCGACCGCGAAAATCCGACTCAGAACCCTGTTCACGACTGCCCACCCAAGAACGACGCCGCAGCCCCCGGCACCCCTTAAGTGTCGGAAATCCCAGCCGCTTTGCAAGCCCGGCTGCCCGAAAAGGTGAACGGCGCGAAACCCAGCGCAACGAAAAGTGAGCGGAAAGGCAGGCCCCCGCCCATTGCGCGGAGGCAGGAGAGAACAAAGATAAGGAAGCGACATGCCCCAGACATCCCAAACCCATCTTCCCCGCCGCCGGCTTTTGCTGGCCGGAACCGCTTTGGCCGCCTTTGGCGCGATGTTCGGATTCGCCCGCGCGGCAGAACCCAAGACGGTGAACATCGAACTGTTCACCGATGCGGGCCGCAGCAAGGGCGTGGTGCGCGAACCGAAGGTCGTGAAGACCGACGAGCAATGGCGCGCCCAGCTTTCCGAACTTTCCTATGACGTCGCGCGGCATGAAGGGACCGAGCGCGCCTATACGGGCGCCACGTGGAACAACCACGCTTCGGGCATCTATCGCTGCATCTGCTGCGATACCGCGCTCTACGATTCCAACACCAAGTTCGAGTCGCACACGGGCTGGCCGAGCTTCTGGAAGCCGATCAGCAAGCGCAACGTCACCGAAACGAACGACACCACCTTCTTCATGGTGCGCACCGCGATTTCGTGCACGCGCTGCGATGCGCATCTGGGGCACGTGTTCAATGACGGGCCGAGGCCGACCGGGCTTCGCTATTGCATGAATTCGGCGGCGATGCGTTTTGTGCCGCGCGCCGCCGTTTGAGTAAGCGAGGATTAAAATGAACAAACTCCATCATATGTTGGGCCGCGCCGGTTTTGCCGTGCTGGGCCTTGCCGGAATCGGCGCGGTTCTGTTTGCCAGCGCATCCGCCGACGAAGCGCCGCGCGCCGTGCCGATGCCGGTGATCGACACCAAGGCGCCGGGCAACGGATTGGAAACCGCGGTACTGGCCGGCGGCTGCTTCTGGGGCGTCGAAGGCGTGTTCCAGCACGTCAAAGGCGTGAAGGAAGTGCTGGCCGGATATTCGGGCGGCTCGAAAGCAACCGCGAGCTATCCGATCGTCGGCAGCGAGCTGACGGGACATGCCGAATCCGTGCAGGTGAAATTCGATCCGCACGTCATCACGTATGGCCAGATTTTGCGCATCTATTTCTCGGTGGCGCACGATCCGACGCAAGTGAACCGGCAAGGGCCGGACACCGGCCCGAGCTATCGTTCCAACATTTTTGTGGCGAACGACGAGCAGGCGAAGATCGCGCGCGCGTATATCGCCCAGCTCGACAAGGCGCAGGTCTTTTCAAAGCCGGTTGCCACGCGGGTCGATCCGTTGAAGGGGTTTTATGCGGCGGAGAGCTATCATCAGGATTTCCTTATTCGTAATCCCGACAATGGCTACATCGTCGTCAACGATCTGCCCAAGATCGCAAACCTGAAACGGCTGCTGCCGCAATATTATCGCGAACAGCCGGTTTCCGGCGCCAGGGCGTCGTAACGTTCGAATGGAATTGTCGGGAAGGTAGTTAGTGTGCACGAAGGAGCGTTGCGCTGCAAGTGCGCGCGTGGCGTTCGTGCAGCGTAACGCTGAGGGGGGTTAAACGATTGAAAGCGTTCGAAGTGGGGTGATGCAATTGTGTGCGCGCGGAATTGATGCGGCAGATGTTGCGGTGTTTTGGGGAAAAATATTTTCGATTTTTTTTGAATCTCCCTCTCCCACAGCGGGGAGAGGGAATAGTTTTGTTCATTTCCTGAAAAACTGCGGTTCTCTTTTTTCTCTGAACGCGGCCAGCGCGGCTTTGTGATCTTCGCTTTGGGCCAAGCCGGATACCACATCGCCCATCACACGGGCGGCGTCATCCGGTGTGAGATCGAAGGCGCGGGCCGACATCTTTTTTGTGGCTTCCACCGATAGCGGCGCACGGCTGGCGATGCGTTCGGCAAGTGCGATGGCTTCGCGTTCCAAATCCTGCGGTTGGTGAACGCCGGTGACGAGGCCGAACGATTGCGCCGTCGCCGCGTCATACGGCGTGCCGGTGTAGAGCATGTGGCGGGCGCGCGCGATGCCGATGAGGCGCGGCAAGCGATAGGCCGATGCCATGAGGCCCACATTCACGCCGGAGCAGGTGAACTTTGCTTCGGTCGAGGCGATGCGGATGTCGCAGCACAGCGCAAGCTCCAGCCCGCCGCCCATGCACCAGCCGTTGACGGCGGCGATCACGGGCACGCGGAAAGCTTCGATGCGGTTGATCGTATCGGCGAAATCGCCCAATTGCGCCGCGCGTTCGGCGGCGGGAAGTTTGCTGGCTTCTTCCTGTTCTTTCAGGTCGTCGCCGGAACAGAAACCCTTGCCGCGTCCGGTGAGGATGAGCGCGCGGATCGAAAGATCGGCGTCGAGCGCGGTAAGTGCTTCGCGAAGCTGTTTGCGCATGTCGCGGCCAAGCGCATTGGCCGGCGGATTGTCGAATTCCAGCAGCGCGACATGGCTGCCGATACGGCGTTGATGAATGGTGCCCACTTTGCCCTCCAGAATGCCGGTAAAGAAGGTTCTGCGGGCGGTCTTGTCAATCGGTTGTTATTTGGTCCACTGGGCAAGCCAATCGGCGAGCGCTTGCGGCGTCATCGAGCGGGCGTCGGCGAGTGCGGAGATGCGGGCGCGGTTGAGCAACTTGTCGGTTTTCGGATCGACGATCAGCACGCTGGGCACGCCTTCCAACCGCTGCGTGATTCCATAATGCGCGGGGATCTGCAGGTTGCGGTCGAAGCGGCCGACATCGACGGCGACTTCGACATAATGGGCTTCGAGAAAGCGCTTCACTTCTGGCAGCGCCATTACGCCGGACAGCACGCGGCAATCGCCGCACCAATTGCCGCCGAGGTCGATCATCAGCAGCTTGCCGGTGGCTTTGGCTTTCGCCTTGGCAGCGGCGACGGCGGCATCGGCGTTGGCGGATTCGTTATAGGGGTAGGGGAGCGGGGTGGGGAGTTGTTCGAGCGCGGCGATGTGCACTTTCGGCGCGGGGGCGGCGAGGGCGGGGGTGGTGAGTGCGAGAAGGATCAGGGCAGAAATCGAAAGTCGCATCGTGCATCTCGCTTAAATGTCACTCCCTCTCCCCCACAATTGGGGGAGAGGGTTGGGGTGAGG
>Ga0265327_10000073_pt1 | contig 214772 bp, 172 predicted proteins | sample 41621metaG_FD_202089 | JGI IMG/M metagenome (GOLD analysis project Ga0265327, IMG submission 202089) | Rhizosphere microbial communities from Carex aquatilis grown in University of Washington, Seatle, WA, United States - 4-16-21 metaG | ecosystem: Host-associated > Plants > Roots >... | reverse complement strand
ATACAATAGAACACATGGAAGACCATCTTGAAAAGGCTCTTAAAGAAATTGCAAACGAAAACAGCAAAATGAAATCTTTATGCAATTTCTATTGGATAAATTAGATATCTTGATAGCGGTTTAGTATTAGCGCCTTTTTCAGTTTGTATAGCGGCAGCTTCATAACCAATGCGCTCGCTCTTTGTAATAAAAGCTTCACATTCATTTTTCGTCCAAAAATTATCTAGGGTAAAAATATTTGCAGCAACTTTGTTTAATGCCGGTTGCATGTTGTTTGTATAGTTTAAGAGGTTAGGGATGTATTTTTTCAAATGTAATTAATAACATTGTACATCTCCATGTTATTCTTATAAATTCATTTCATCTGGATAAATAACCCCTACTGCTTTTTCTTTAGAAAAAACCATAACGCTGCAACGAAACATGCTACGGTGGCCAAAGAACCGAAGTTCATAAGGCCTATACTTCCCCGGAAGACTTAATAATATCAAAAGTTTCACTGGCAGCCCCTACTGTCAATACAGCAAAAAGTAATGCAAGTTTGTCGTTATTATCCAGTTGCATATCTGTGCCTTTTATTCATACAATGCATATTCTTTCAAGAATGTTATGCCCCCTCACAAATCCCCAGCCCCTGCCGCTATCACAAACTTCCCAAACACCTCTTTGTACGTATTGTACTCTTTTTCACGCGGTAAAAAAATAGTGTCGGAAAGAATAAACTTCTTTACATCCAATACATCTTTTAGCCAGCCGCAGGCAAGCATTCCAACATATACTGCGCCCATGGCGCTGGAATCTGCATCCTCCTGCAACAGTACTTTTTTTCCGCTTATGTCAGCCAGCGACTGCGCCATAAAAGGGTTGGCAAAAAAGCCGCCGTTGGCATAAATGGTGTCTTTACTTTCTTTGCCGGGCAGGGTGTTAAACATGGCCCAAATATTCAACAACACACCTTCAATAACGGCCCTGGCAATATCGTTAGGGGTATGCATGCTTTTCAGGCCCGTTAGTTGTGCCGTTGCCTCTGCATTCCATACGGGGCTGCGCTCACCGTGCAGGTAGGGTACAAATAATAACCCTTTGGCGCCGGGTGTGCTTTTTTCAGCCATTTTTACAATGGCATTAAGTCCATCATCGCCCTTAACGTCCTGCGCAAATATTTTGGGAAACCACTGCACAACATTGCCGCCGTTATTGGTGGCGCCCCCAACAAGGTATAAGTTCTGCAAAAAGGCATATACAAATGTTTTTTGCTGCGGGTGCATAACGGCCTGCTGCGCAAATGTTCTAACTGCGCCGCTGGTGCCAATGGTTACACAGGCCTCATTTGGCAACAGGGTGCCGCTGCCCAACTGCGCCGCCGCGCCATCACTGCAACCTAACACAAAAGCAACATTAGCAGTAATACCAATCGCTTGTTTCATCGCCGGCAACATCTCGTTTTCGGCATGCTCCACTTCGCAGGGTTGGGAAAGCTGGTTTACTGTTATACCGGCCAGTTGCAGGCTTGCATCATTCCATTGCTTTGTGTGTATGTTAAACAGCCCTGTTGCTGATGCAATGCTGTAATCGATAACGTATTTGCCAAACAGTTTATGAAAAATATATTCTTTAACTGATATAAATTTTTTTGCCGCATTAAACACCTGCGGCTTTTCGCTTTTAAGCCACAGCAGCTTGCACAAGGGCGACATAGCATGTATTGGCGTGCCGGTGTTGTTATAAATCTCCTCTGCCCTGCCACTTTCTTTAATTTGTTTGGCATATTTGGCGGCCCTTGTATCAGCCCACGTAAGCGCATGCATAGTTGGCCTGCCCGCATCATCAACCGCCAGCAGGCTGTGCATGGCGGCGCTAAAACATACGCAGCTAACCTCAGTTGCTGGCGTATGTGCAAAGGCCTGTTTAAGCAGGTCAAGCACCATGGCGCAAATATCTTCAGCATCCTGCTCGTGCATGCCATCATCCCCCGCAAAGGAGCGGCAGGTTTTTTTTGCGGAAAAAACCACCTTATTGCTTCTGTCAACCACTATTATTTTGCAATGGGTTGTACCCAGGTCAACACCTATTATATTATTCATTCACCCGAATTTAGCATAACCTGTGTTAGAAAAAGGATTTTTATTACCGATAAATTGTTACTTTCATGCGCTTGTTTTAACTAACAGTCAGTGCGCAATTTATTTGTGCGTTTTGTAATGCTTCTTCATTTACTTTAAAAAACTCTAACTGTAGTATGCCGGGAATTCAAATTAAAAAACAGCCGAAAAAGTACGATGCAGTAATTGTGGGCTCAGGCGCAGGTGGCGGTATGGCCGCTTATGTGCTGGCCACAGCAGGTTTAAAAGTGTGCCTGGTTGAAGCCGGGCCAATGTTTGACCCTGCCAAAGATTCAAACCAGTTTCGCAACCCGTGGGAAAGCCCTCGCCGTGGCGCCAGTACAAAATTTCGCCCCTTTGGCGATTTTGACGGCTGCTACTGGGGCTGGGAAATTGATGGTGAACCCTACACACACGTAGGCGATACCAAATGGGAATGGTGGCGTGCCCGTATGCTTGGCGGCCGTACCAACCACTGGGGCAGAATAAGCCTACGCTTTGGCCCTAAAGACTTTAAGCGCCGCAGTATTGACGGCCTTGGCGATGACTGGCCAATAAGCTACGATGACATAAAACCTTATTACGATAAAATAGATAAGCTGCTGGGTGTATTTGGCACTAATGAAGGGCTGGTTGACGACCCGGATGGTATATTTATGCCACCGCCTAAACCACGCCTGCATGAGCTGTTTGTAAAAAAAGCCGCTACTGGCATTGGTATACCTGTTATACCATCCCGCCTGTCCATCATCACCAAAAAGAACAACGACCTTGGCCCCGGCCGTGGCGAGTGTAAATTTTGTGCACAATGCGGCAGAAGCTGTAAAATGTATGCAGACTTCTCGTCTTCATCAGCCTTATGTATACCTGCAATAGCCACCGGCAATGTTGACCTTGTTACCAATGCCATGGCGCGCGAGGTGCTTACTAATAGCGAAGGTTTGGCTACCGGCATTTCTTACGTTAGTAAAGACGACATGCAGGAGTACCAGGTAATGGGCAGAACAGTTATACTGGCTGCCAGCGCCTGCGAAAGCGCAAGGCTGCTGCTTAACTCAAAGTCTGCACGGCATCCTAATGGCCTTGCCAACAGCAGCGATGCAGTAGGCAGGTACCTGCATGACAGCACCGGTGCTGATATGGGCGGCATTATACCCGAATTGTTTGACCGTAAACGTTACAATGAAGATGGCGTTGGCGGCATGCACGTGTATACACCATGGTGGCTTGATAATAAAAAACTTGATTTCCCCCGTGGATACCATATTGAGTACGGTGGTGGCTTTGGCCAGCCTTTGTACGGCTTTAACTGGGGCATTGAGAACCTAAACGGAACCTACAAAATAAAAGGCAAGCAAAAAGAAGCCGGCGGTTACGGCGCCTCGCTTAAAGAAGACTACCGTTACTTCTTCGGGGCACACGTAGGAATGGCAGGCCGCGGTGAAGCTATTGCGAGGAAAGAAAGCCTTTGCAAGATAGACCCTAACGTGGTTGACAAATATGGTATACCTGTATTGCAATTTGATACCACCTATACCGACTACGAAATAAAGCAGGCCAAGCACATGAAAGAAACTTTTGCTGAAATACTGCACGCTATGGGCGCTGTAATTACCTGGGGCGGCGATGATGGCCCTGAAAATAATTACGGGCTGCATGCACCGGGCAATATTATTCACGAAGCTGGTACAGTACGTATGGCGGCGAATGCCAAAGACGGCCCGCTGAATAGCTGGAGCCAGGCGCATGAGTGTAAAAACCTGTTTAACGTAGATGGCGGCCAGTTTGTAAGCCAGGGTGATAAAAACATTACCTGGACCATACTTGCACTTAGCATGCGCGCCAGCGAAAACCTGGTGAGTGAGCTGAAGAAAAACAATATACCGAATAACGGGATATAGGACGCCCTAAAGGGGGCTTATATGCCGGTTAATGAAAATATGAACTGGTTGAAGATTAAATAAACATAGTTGCTTCTTTTCACCCTTCGGGGGATAGGGGGCCAACCAAAAAACTTCTAAACATGGACAGAAGAAAATCGATTAAAGCCTTATTTATAGGTACCGTTTCTGCCGGTGTATTGGTAGAAGCCTGTAAACCCGGCGATAAAAAAGTAACCGATACTACTACTGTAGCGCCAGGCGATGGCTATAACAGGATGAAGGAAGAGGCTGAACATCAAAAAACGATTGATGCACAAGGCACTTTTTTTACCCCTGTCGAAATGGCTACCATAACATTGCTGGGTGATATCATTATTCCTAAAGATGATGTTAGCGGCAGCGCCAGCGATGCCAAAGTACCTGAGTTTATTGAATATATTGTTAAAGACATGACCGAGCACCAGGTACCTATGAAGGGTGGCCTGCGCTGGCTTGACCTTAAATGTATTGCCCTGTTTGGCAATGCCTTTACTGATTGTACCAAAGACCAGCAGATGCAAATAGTTGATGCTATTGCTTACCCTAAAAAGGCGAAGCCCGAATATGCACAGGGCGTTAAGTTTTTTACCCTGGTGCGCGACTTAACTGCAACCGGTTTTTACACGTCAGAAATTGGGGTGAAGGATGTAGGCTACATGGGCAATACCATTACGCAATGGAATGGTGTGCCTGATGATGTATTAAAACAATATGGGCTGGCATACAGTGAAAAGGAATTAGCTGAATGTGCCAAGTATTAATGAGTTGAAAAATAACAAAAGCTTCCCTTAAAACGGGAAGCTTTTTTGTTTACTACCAATAAATATTTTTGATATGATAAAGTATACTGCCTTCGCGATGTTGCTGCTGGTTATGGCGTGCAACGCCCCTGCCGACACACAAAAGCTTCAGGCGAAGGTTGACAGCCTGCAACAACAAATAAGCAACACTTATAAGCCCGGCCTGGGTGAGTTTATGGCCGGCATACAACTGCACCACGCCAAATTATATTTTGCAGGCCAAAAAGGCAACTGGAAGCTGGCGGACTTTGAAGTGCATGAAATTATGGAAGCCTTAGATGATATAAAGCAATATGCATCAGACAGGCCGGAAAGCAAAGATGTTGTTATGCTAAGCCCTGTATTAGACAGTATTAATGCAGCAATAACACAAAAAAACATACCTGCCTTTAACCGGAGTTTTGTAACCCTTACCAATACCTGCAATACATGCCACCAAACGGTGCATTTTGAATTTAATAAAATAACAATACCTACTGCGCCACCGGTAACCAACCAGGCATTTTAATTGTTTCCTGCCAATAAGCCCGGCCGAATTGATAATAATTAAAAACCTGTCAATCCATCAAACATAAAATATTACGCTTAAATATTGATTAAGGTGACTATAGTCATATTTTATAAAAAGCGTTGATGGCAGCTTTGCCTTAAGATTGACTGCCTGCTCATTAACCGGGCGCAGCCATGCCGTGCGTTTATGTTAGCTTAACAGGTAGCGATGTGAAAATGTAATCGCCAAAGCATACACTATACAATTACTTTAACTACTTATACCGGCAATGGCAATATATGTAATTATTAAATAATTTTTTATGAAATAATATCTCATGCTGTGTGATTTACGTCAGCAAATGCCACAATTGCTTTCACCACTTTTACATTATAAACCGATAAAATGACGATAGAGCAAATTTATACAGGCTGCCTTGCGCATGGAGCTTACTTTATTGAAAGCGAAGGCGAAGCCGTGGTAATTGATCCGTTGAGAGAAGTAGAACCTTATCTTGAAAAGGCCAGGAAAAGCAGGGCCAAAATAAAATATGTTTTTGAAACACACTTTCACGCAGATTTTGTTTCAGGCCACCTTGATCTTGCCGGTAAAACAGGTGCAAAAATTGTATACGGCCCAGGTGCAGCTCCCACGTTTGATGCCATTGTGGCCACAGACGGGCAAATATTTACCATTGGCAATATTACTTTCACTGTATTGCATACACCAGGCCATACTATGGAAAGTGTATGCTATTTACTAAGCGATGAGTTGGGTAAAAAAGTGGCGTTATTTAGCGGAGATACCTTATTTATTGGTGATGTTGGCAGGCCAGACCTTGCGCAGAAAGCAGCTAACATGACAAAAGAAGAACTGGCAGGCATTTTATTTGAATCGCTTCACAACAAGATAATGCCGTTAGCCGATGATATTGTTATTTACCCCGCGCACGGCGCCGGCAGCGCGTGCGGAAAAAACATGAGCACAGAAACCACAGATACACTTGGCCATCAGAAGCAAACAAATTATGCGTTGCGAAGGGGCTTAACAAAGCAACGGTTTATTAACGAAGTTACTACCGGCCTTATGCCGCCGCCGGCATATTTCCCTGCAAATGTTATGCTTAATAAACAAGGCTATGAAAGCATTGACACAATAATTAAGCGCGGCCGCCGCGCGCTAACGCCCAGCGGGTTTGACGCCGCGGCTAACGAAACTGGCGCGCTGGTAATAGACACAAGAGACGCAGACGTTTTTTTAAAAGGGTTTATACCAAATGCTATAAACATTGGCCTTAACGGAAATTTTGCCCCATGGGCAGGGGCGCTTATTAAAGACATTAAACAACCTATTTTAATTGTTGCTTATAACGGGCAGGAAGATGAAGTTATTAAACGCCTTTCCCGCGTTGGTTTTGATTATGTGATAGGTTACCTGGAAGGCGGCTTTCCTGCCTGGCAAAACGCAGGGAAGCCCGTTGACCGGGTTGAATCAATTGCGGCTGACGAATTAGGAGATGTACCGTATAATACCCTACACCTGCTTGATGCGCGCAAAAAAAGCGAATATGAATCAGAACATGTTATAGGTGCTGAAAATATTCCGCTTGATTATATAAACGATAATATGCAGCAGGTTGATAAGCACAAAACTAACTTTGTATATTGTGCCACAGGCTACCGTTCTGCCATATTTATTTCAATACTTAAATCAAGGGGTTATAATAATCTTGTTAATGTAAGCGGCGGTTTTAAGGCACTTAAGGGAAGCTGGAAATTTCCAGTTTCAACCTATGCACCACCCACAACCTTGTTGTAAACAAAAAGCAATTGGTATGATAGCCTTTTTCAAAAAATTGTTTGGCGGCAACAATACAGATTTTAAAGCCCTTGTTGCAGGCGGGGCCATAATTATAGATGTAAGGTCGGCGGCGGAGTTTGCATCAGGCAACCTGAAAGGTTCCCGCAATATGCCCCTTAATACCCTTAAAGGCAAGCTGACCGAACTAAAGAAAACGGGCAAGCCGGTAATTGCCGTTTGTGCAAGCGGAATAAGAAGCGGTATGGCAAAAGTTATTTTAGCGGGCGAAGGAGTAGAGGTGTACAATGGAGGGTCATGGATGGCTCTGCAAAGCAAAATATGATATGCTAAAAATTACAAAAAACCGGCACTTTATCCGGGCATTACGGCTGGCCTTAGGCCTGCTTGTTATATGGCAGGGCATTATGGTACACGATTGGGCACTTATAACAATTGGCACGCTGTTCGCTTTATTATCGTTGATGAACGCAGGCTGCTGCCGCGTACATCCCCAAAAGCAAAAACGCGCCGGGGACCTGCTTGATAACAAAGACATTATTTATGAAGAAGTAAAAGGCAAATTATAATAGTTTTATTTTTAAATTTAGCACTATGGAAACAGCCAATAAAACATTTAGAGACCTGATTAACGGTGACAAACCGGTACTTGTAGACTTTTTTGCCACATGGTGCGGCCCATGTAAAGTAATGCAGCCAATTTTGCAGGAGCTTAAAACCAAAATAGGCGACAAAGCCACCATTTTAAAATTAGATGTTGATAAAAACCCTGCAGTAGCCCAGGCTTTTGGCATACAGGGCGTACCCACTTTTATCATCTTTAAAAATGGCGAAATCAAGTGGCGCCAAAGCGGCGTATTGCAGGCAGCACAGTTGCAACAGATTATTGAGGGCGTGTGACATAATGCGAGGTTCATAGTTCATGGCTCATGGTTCATAGCAAAAAAGCCCATGGCCCATAGTCCATAGCACGTGAAAGTTTTTTTCGTCCGAGACTTACCTGTTTAAAACGCGAATATCTACACCATACATTTCTTTTTCTTCCTTAACCCTTATGCCTTAAACCTGATACCATACACTTAACTTCTACCTGTTATATTCTGATAACCAGTGAAATTGCCGCTCGGCCAGTTGGAAATTACGCTTTACTCTTTTTAATTCAACAAACAGGCTGTCACCATGCTGCTTGCCGTGAAGGTGTATAGTAGTGCTGTCAGGCATATCAAAAGTAAAGCTGCTTATTAAATTGTTTGTTAGCGGGTTTTTAAAGGTAAGCTGGTTTGTTGCGCTGTCAAGCCCGTAGCTAAAATATCCACGCTTATATCTTTGTCTAAAAGCGGTATCTGCTGTTTTAATGCTGCCAAGCCCATCCTGAAAAATAACGTCGCGCCAGCGCAGTGTATCGCTTAGCAATAATGGTTGTGGGTTATTGTTAACTGTATAAACAGTAACATCGTATACTCCATTACTAACCGGCTGTTTTTTGGTTGGCTCAAGCGCTTCTTCATACCTGTCATAGCTTTGTTTAAAAGGCGCGATCACAGCAAAGTAAACAATTGCCAGCTTTGCCAAAATCCTCACAACGCGCTGCCACTTTTTATTATAACTATAGTTATACACGCTGCAGGCTGCAACAGGTTTGTTCAATACAAAAAAACATAGTATACGGTTAATGTCTTCCGCCACCAAAAACATGCAGCAAAAAACCAATTGCATGCTGAATATTTTTACCGGTATATCATAAGTAAGGTTAAGCATCATTACATTAACAAATACTGCCAACGCAAACAATGCGCCCATGGTGGCAGTACGGCGGTATAACAGCAACGCACCGGCAATTACTTCCATTATGCCTGAAAACATTTGATACGGCGTTGAGTAGCCAATAAACATCCACGACAGGCGCATTGGCAAAAAATCGCCCAGCGGTGTTGCAAGCTGGTGCATGTTAGGGAAGGGCATTTGCAACGCAAACAGTTTTATAATGCCATACGAGAATGCGATGATGGCCACAAAATATCTAACACCAAGGCATAACCAATAATTAAGCGTGTTGTAGCTGCGGCGCTTTCTGTCAATAACGCTCCAAACAATACAACCAATAAAAGCCAGTGTAAGTATCATCCACAGGTTTGTCCAGCCATAGCTTGTATCGCCGCTGCCGTTTGGCGGCACCAGCACAGGCCTTACATGAAAAAAATGGCTGTTGCTAAAATTTACCATCCAGTCCTGAAACTGCGAGTAGTATTGGGTAACATACTGCGTAACATTTCCTACCCACTTTATGTTATCTAAATAAGAAAACAAAAAACCAACAGGGTCAACCTGAAAAAAGAAATATACTACAAAAAATCTCAATGCTATTTTCTTCCATAAAGGCCATGCAGGCTGTTGTGGCTGTACATCTGTCATATTCAGTTAGTTTTTACCGGGATTGAAAGAGGGTATAGCACGAATATAAATAAACAAGCGTAAAAACAGCAGGGAAATGCACACAGCCTTAACCCCAATAGGGTACATTATGCTATTGCAAATATGAAAAATAGTCGCTATCTTACCCATTCCCCCTCCACATCTTAAAAAAACAGCTTATGAAATTTATGGTAAAAAACCTGCGTGATTATGTTATAAACCATTTCAGGCCTATTTTCTGGATAACCTTAATTGCCGCTATTATACCCGGCAGCATAATGCTTGGGCATAAACAATACCTTGTTAACAAGGCTGCACCCAAAGGCATTATTTCACTGGAGCTGGCGTGGGATACAGTAAAAACAAACGCAATAGTAAGATCATGGAGCGACAGTGTGCCAGGCAACAGCCTGTACAATAGCTGCAATTGTGGTAAAGACCAATACGACTACCGGGTACCGCCCCTAAGAAGGGATATTAACCTTCTTGTAATGGCGCGGCGTGATGTTTGGACAGATTTTTTATTTATTATTTTTTACAGTTTTTTTGGATGGATAATACTGGTAAAGCTGCGGGACGAGCTAAGCAAAACCACGCATAAAATGCCGTTATGGATTTTGCCTGCATGGCTTGCCGTAGCCGCGGGCCTGTTTGATTGTATTGAAAACACAGGCATGCTGGGTTACCTGTATAAATGCACACACCCTGTTATAAACAGTTATATATACACTTCGTTCTCCTGCGCTAAAGATGTGCTTATAGGTTTATTTTTATTGTATGTTGTTGTTACCTGCGGTAGGCTTGGGTTGCTTGCACAACTGTCTGGCTACATTGCAAGCAAGGTGCAGCAACTATGGCGTTACCGGGTAATAGCATTTGGGTTGCTTGCCTTTGCACTGCCTATGTGGTTTGCCAACCAGGGGCAGGACCTGCTGATAAACATTAACAACCACAACTTTGGCGTTGCTATTTTTTTAGCAGTTATTACCATTGCTGCGTTTTTAAACTGGTATTTAGCCAAACTATTTTTCCAGGACGTGTATATACCGCCCTTTGTGCCGTGGAGCGAACCGAAGGTGATGGAAGCAGATGAAAACATTATTGCTGATGAAAAGTTTAAAGCAATGCGGGATGAAAAACTGCGGCGCGAAAAAAAAGCCTCCCGTTTTTTGGGCGCTATAACCTTTTTGTTTCCTGCGTTTGGAATATTAAATGCACTTGATGCTTTTAAAATAAGTTATGGCGCAGATTTTTTTCCGCCCACAACATGGGTAATAATAAGTGTAGTGCTGGTTTATATTATTGTGCAGAATGAGCTTATTAATAAGTGGTTTGGCACCATAAAAAATAAGGGCTTGTTTTTGGCAATAACCATTACAATACTGGCGGTTATATTGCCGGGCGTTTTTTTACTTGCTGCCGGCAAGTCGGCACAGGATTCGCACTCACCGGAGTCTTTAGGCTTTATTGCGTTAGACCTTGTGATGTTTGCTGTTGCATTTTTATTATTTGTTTGCCTGCGTAACGATGTGCGCTTTAAGTTTGTACTGTTTGCACAAAAAATTGGTACCCCTATATTAATAGCGGCCCTTGCTGCCTGCCTGTTTTTTATTGTTACCAATTTATGGCCAATGATGTTTCAGGGTAAAGACGCCACGTATATAACATTGCCCGTTGTTTTTTGTGGTTTTATGTTTTACATGGTGCTGTTTACCGTACTGCTGCGGCTGGGCAGTAAAGTAAAAATAAATTTTACCGTGCTGCTGCTGGCTATTATTGTTTTGGTTAACATAGCATCTAACAACGACTACCATGCAGCACGCAAAACAGCACCTTTTAGTTACGACAGTACTGTTACCACGCGCCACGACAGCCTGGCCGATTATTTTGCACACTGGATAATGGACAGCGCCCGCAGGCTTGAAATAAACAAGCATGACAGCACACACCCCTACCCTGTTTTTTTGGTAAACATTTATGGCGGGGGTATAAGGGCTGCAGCATTTACCAGCTTTGCCATTGCACACCTAAACCGGGTGGTAAAGGCCAACATAAAGGATTCGCCCGATTTTGAAGATTATGTATTTAGTTATTCGGGGGCTTCGGGCGGCACCATTGGCGCTTCGGTAATGACGGCATACCGTTACAGGTATTTACAATACCCAAAAGATTCTTTAAATGACACCGGCTGGACCAGGCTATACAGCAAGGATTACCTAACCCCAATACTTAGCGGTATGCTGGGCAGAGATATACTGGGTGCATCTGTACCCGTGCTGCACGGTGTTATGAATGACCGTGCGGGCATACAGGAGCGGTTGTGGCAAAACAACCTTTTGGATGACAGTATACATTACGAAAACGATTACTACAGTTACTGGAACAAAAAAGCAGTTAGCGCATACAGAATACCATTGCTGTTTAGCAACACTGCCAATGTTGACAACGGCGCTAAAGGCATAACCGCACCTGTGGCGCTGCGGAGAACCGATTTTGCTACCGATATACTTATAGGCAATGAGTTATTAGACAGCAACGAAACGATGCCGCTAAGCACGGTTAGCTTTTTAAGCGCACGCTTCCCCTACATAAGCCCATCGGCCAAGCTTGGCGACAGCGCCCATTTTATTGACGGTGGCAGCCGTGAGAACAGCGGTGCACAAACCAGCCTTGATATTTATTTTGCGCTGCAACGTTTTATGGACGCCCCTGCCACCAAAGCCAAATACCCCGGCATTGACACCTTATTTAAAAAGATAAATTTTTATTTTATAAGCATGCAAAACGGCAGCCCGAACGGCCGTACCGCACCGGGCAAAAAAGTGTCTAACCCGTTTGAGCTTACCAGCCCTATTGTTACTGTGATAAACGGCGGCCTTGAAGCCAGTGCGCTAAAAAGCGACAGCACCATACGATTTAGGTATGCCGACCGCTACACCAGTATATGGCCGGATGTTGATTGCATTCCTTATGGCACTAACAAACACTTTTCGCCTGTGTTGCCCTTAGGCTGGCAGATAAGCGACCTGGCGCTTGAGCGCCTGAAACGCTCTGTTATTGAGCCACGTGCCTATGTAAAAAGCGATACCCTTACGCCGGGGTATTATGCCATTTTGCAATGGATAAGGAATAAGAAATAGACGAGTATCCGCGGAATTTTTGCCAAAAAGGGCACGGAGTGAATACAGCACAGAGAACACAAGGTAAATGCAATATTGCTTTTCGCCGAGGTTCGTGGCTTTATGAGCCATTGTATCCTTTCTTCCTTTGCGGCCTGGCGCTTTTGCGTGAAACCGGTATTGATGTGCGTTGCGCCGTTTTCCCCTGCGGGAAAACTATTGTTGCCTGCAAAGGTGGTAAGGCGCAAAAGATTATAGTGGAATAGCTTATTTCTTTTGCCTTAATGTAGCGTATATGTCAAACAATTTTTGCATATCGGTTTCAGACCTGGCATCACCAAATGCGTGAATTTTTTCATTGGCATCGCCGCCTGTGTTATTAACCAGGGTTTGAACAGTATAATTGCTGTCGCATTTATAGACAGTCCATTCCGCAGCTTTACCTAAAATATTATTTGTTATCATTGAGGTTGTACAACTGCTGTCGGGTGGGGTGAACCTGTTTGGATAGCCGCCGATATACAACCCGCCTGAAAAACTTTTTTTGTCAGTTGTATCGATAGTTGCAAAATAATATACTGAAAAGTCCGGCCCACCTTTGGTTGTTATCGAATAACCCGCCGGTAAACTAATATAATAACCGGTGCTGTCTATTTGCTTTTCAACCAGGCTGGTTGTAAAAGCATTGCCTTGTTTATTGCCTGTACAGGCACACATTAATACACATATTACAAAACCGGTAAAAAGCAGCCTGTTAATTACATGCATGTTTTTGGTGATGATATTAAACCTTGTCGTTGAAATTGTTGATGGTGTCAAAGATAGGTTTCGTGTAACAATGTAGAGATAACATTCTTTCTGTTCTTTCCTGGTGGCTCTGCGTGAAATGTTTTTGGCTGCGGCAAAGCTGCGCGCGGCCGAGGAATTTTACCACAGACCACACGGAGTGAATACAGCACAGAAAACACAAAGTAAATGCAATATTGCCTTTCGCCGTGGTTAGTGTGTCACGAACCATTGTATTCTTTCTTTGCGGCCTGGCGTTTTTGCTTGAAACCGGTATTGCCGTGCGTTGCGCCGTTTTCCTATGGGAAGAGATTGTTACTTGCAAAATGGCTTAGGGTTTAGTTTAATATTAATAATCCTGTCTACTGCTCCACGCGATTAAGTCATCCAGCACCCTTATATCGCCTGTAACTGCCTTATTTTCAATAAGCATAAAATACTCGCCTTGTAAATGTTGCGGCTGAAATGTTTGCTGGTTGTATGTGCCTGCATTGTAGCCAGATAAAACTTCTTCTCCCCTTGTTTCTTTAACATCAACATAAAGGTATTCTTCACTATAAACGGGTAAAGGGTCGTTTTTAAAAAACAGCAGGCCTTCGTACCTGGCTTTAGAGGTGAAGAGGTACGTAAATATTCCGGTGCCGGGCAGGCCGCGCCCTTGTAAAAGCAGGTTATGCAGGCTTACCGTTACATAAAAGTTCCAGCCTTTTGTACAGTCTTCATAACACCATTTACCGGGTACAATGCCCTTGTGTGTAAAGGCAATTTCTGTTGCCTGACCTGCGGGTGATATTTCCCAAATCATTTGGGTGCCGGCCCATTCCTTTTCGTCTTTAAATAACGGCAGATAGCAATCGGTTACCAGCCAGGTTATTCTTTTATAAGGCACTACTTCTTCTACCCTGATGATGGAAAATGTTTTGCCGAACCGTACAATAAATTCATCACCCACCTTTTCTGCCTTGCCCTGCACATTAGTGGCCCACCAGCCTGCGACGTTAGCTATTTGTTGAAAGGCTTTTTTGGCAGTGGCGTTAACTGTGGTAACGCAGTGTATGTGTTTAGTTTCCATAACCTGTTTGTTTTAATGATTAGAATTTCTATGGCTTTTACCCGCACATTTGATTGCAACCACGCTGAGAAGCCCTTTGCCGGCTGTGAAGACACAGCCGTGGGCAGGCTTATTTTGTACCAGCTGTGGGACATCCCGCCTTGTGCATATACGTAAACCTAATATTGTATTTTAACCTGACGTAAGCGTTATTTGTAAAGGCTTTTAGCGAGGATTGTGTTCTACCAACTTTTTTTCTGGTCAAAAAAAGTTGCAACCTTGCCTGCCGGCAGGCAGGAAAGACACGGCTTCCGAAATTTAGCTAAAAATTAATGCACCAGGCGAAAATGAAATAGTGACAACATTTGAACATGCCCGAGCATTGGGAGACTTCTGTACAAACAATATATCTCAGCACCTATGCATGGATTTCATTTTTAATACACGCCTGCACATTAATTTTTTGACGCCCGTCTGAGAGGCAAGGGCCGGGCGGGCAAATTTTCGGAGGCCAGTCACCGCTTGCACAGGTGCGGACATTATACTGAACGTTTTATTCTTTAATTAACCTGGTTTGCGTTTTCACAAATCCCTTAGCTTCCCTCAGCCACCCGCCGCGGCAATGCGGCAAGCATACAAATGGCGGCAGCCGCCGTAAAATAAAACGGGAAGCAGTATATTACCTCAATAACAGTAAGGGCTGTAAGGTACAACGCAGAAAGTACTGCCAGTTTGCGGCCAAACGGCGTACCTGCTTCTGTTGCCAGCCACCAAAGCACAAAACTTGAAAAAAGCAGGAATAAAATAATGGCCACGCCGTACCCGTTAAAGAAAATGGCCAGCGATGCCGACCTGCCCATAAAGCTAAAATGGTTTTGCTGCATACCCTGCATTACCTGCGCAACTGCGGCGTTGGGCGCTTTGCCACCGGCCAGTGCGCCAAAACTATGGCCAACCGTGTGTATAAACATTAGCACGGCGGCTATGCGTATCAATATTTTAGGCTTCATCTGCTACCCGCTTGTACAAGTTTAATATAAGGCCCCAACCCTGGTCCATATCCTCAATTACCTTGCTGCCGCCCGATAGGTTTTCAAGACCGCGGTGCTCAAACGTAACACGGGTTGTTTTAGTCCCCTCCTCTATAAAATTTACTTCTACCTCGGTAAGCAGGTTAGTGTCGTAGCGGTAGTTGCCGTTTATTTGCCAGGCTAACACCAGTTGGCTGTAAGGGTTCCATACCAGCACTTTGCCCACGTTAACTTCGCTTCCGTCTTCGTGCGTTGAGTACCAGCGCCCGCCGGGGCCGGGCTCTACCAGCACCTTCGTCATAGGCGTGCTGCCAACATGGTGGGTACGCGGCCACCATGCATTCATGTTTTCGGTAAAAACATTAAATGCTGTTTGCTGCGATGCGGCTATGGTCATTTCTTTTCTTATAGGGCTCATAAATGTATTATGTGTTTAGTTTTTCGGTTTCCTCGGCAAGACGTTTAAAGTTGTCAAGCGCAGCATCCCAAAACCGGTCGAGGTAATCCCGCATAGCTTTTATACCCTCGTTATCCAGTTGATAGATACTGCGTGTGCCGCTTTTTTCCATTTTTACCAGCTTTGCGGTGCATAGTGCTTTAAGGTGTTGCGACACGGCCGGGCGGCTTACCGCCAGGCCATCGGCAATATGCACAACAGAGAGTGGCCCGCCTGATAACCTTTCAAATATCAGCCTGCGTGTTGGGTCGCCTAATGCGTTAAATGCCGTATCGTAATTGCGTAATGCTTGCATAATTTATGGTAAGTTTGTACTTACCGTAAGTGCAAACTTACCATTAATTTTGAAACGGCCAAATTTTTTTTTAGGCTACAGGTTTTTGGCAGGCGCTCAAATTAAATAATGCCACCCCCTGCGGGGTTTGGCGAGCTGTTGAGGGACTTTTTTCTACAATATTTCCATCCCTTTGGGATTTTAATAGTCCCATTAAGGTTGCCTGACGTTGCCCTTTATTGAGGTTTTTTATACGGAGTATTAAGGGTAACCCCTACGGACAATACGAAAATGATATTGAATATTTCTACAAACAGGTAGCGCCTACAGCGCATATTGCAGCCAAAACTTGAAATGCACCCGGTTTGATACTTCTATAATTACTAATTAATTTAGTATATTTGTGTGAGAAGATGGAAAGCCCGGAAGGCGCGAAGGCAGAGAGTCCAAAAGACAGAAAGTCGGGAAGACAGAAGTTTGGAATTAGCGTGAAAGTTTGAACACAAGGAACTGCTCCCATTTTTTAAACAGAATGATGTTTTTTTAGGTGACCGGAGACATCAAAATGCTTGTAAGTAGTTATTAATGAGCATGATATGATTAAGACTGACATTCATCCCCTTTCCTCCTTATTCCTCCCATTGGGAGCGGAATCTAATATTTCACGGCAGCCAGGAAGATCGAAAGTCGGAAAGTGCGGAAGTTTGGAATCAGCGTGAAAGTTTGGACACAGGAAAACTGCTCCTATTTTTTGAACGAAATGATGTTTTTTTAGGTGATTGGAGACATCAAAATACCTGTAAGTAGTTATTAATGAGCATGATATGATGAAAATTGAGATTCATCCCCTTTCCTCCTTATTCCTCCCATTGGGACAGGTTTTCCAAATAAAAGGATGGTAGAGAGCGTTTCTATCCCCGAATAAGAGGGTGGATAACTGGATTTAATGTGGAGGCAAAAACCGGGAAGAACTGGTAACAGGCGGAAAGTAATAACCAGGTGAACCAGTAAAATTAGCGGCCTGTTTATTCCTATTACCGTTTAAGCATAACTTTGTAGTATGAAATGTTGGATGTGGTGTTTAGTGCCGCTGCTTTTTTTAACGGCCTGCGAAAAAAATATAAACCTTAGTATACAAAACCAAAGCCCTGTGCTGGTAGTTGATGCTTCTATTGAAAACGGTAAGCCGCCGGTAGTGGTATTATCTTCGTCGCTTAATTATTTCAGTACCATCTCCCCGGCAGACCTTGCGGCATCGTTTGTGCACAATGCCAATATAACCATTAGCAACGGCAGCGTTACGGTGCAATTGAAAGAGTTTATTGCTACTGACTCTGCCGGGTTTAAATTGTATTACTACACCGCTAACGAGGGCAACCCGGATTCAGTACTGGAAGGCGCGCTTAACACAACCTACCAACTGCACATAACTACTGAAGATGGCAAGGTGTACACATCGCAAACAACTATACCACCCATTGCAAAAACACTGGACTCCCTTTGGTGGAAAACTGCGCCTAACAATAAAGACACCAACCGCTGTGTTATGTTTGGCCGGTTTACTGACCCTAAAGGGCTGGGCAACTACATACGATATTTTACAAAGGTTAACAGCCAGGGGTACCTGGCGGGTTTAAACTCAGTGTTTGATGACCAGTTTACCGATGGCAGCACCTACGACCTGCAGTTTGATATGGGGTACGACAAAAACACCATTAACAAAAACAAAGACGATTACGGCTTTGCCCACAGGGGCGATACGGTAACCGTAAAGTTTTGCAATATTGATAAAGCCAGTTACGATTTTTGGCGCACGTGGGAGTTTAGCTACCAAAGCTACAACAACCCGTTTTCGTCGCCGGTAAAGGTATTGGGCAATATAAGCAACGGCGCTTTGGGCGCTTTTTCAGGATATGCGGCTGAGTATAAAACCATCATTATCCCCAAATAAGCGGGCATGTGCATAACGTACAGCGCATAACTGCAAGGGTTTTATACATTTGCCGTCACTATTTAAAACAGGTTTACTATGGAAACAGGTGCAACAGAGCATGTACATTGTTTAATTATAGGCAGCGGGCCGGCAGGTTATACGGCCGCTATTTACGCAGCAAGGGCTAACATGAAACCGGTATTATACCAGGGTATTCAGCCGGGCGGGCAGTTAACCATTACTACCGAGGTGGAAAACTACCCCGGTTATGCAGATGGTATACAGGGCCCTGAAATGATGGTGCATTTTGAGAAACAGGCTACCCGCATGGGTGCAGATATACGTTATGGGCTGGCCACCAAAGTTGACTTTACAGGCCCGGTACATAAAGTGCAAATAGACGAGGAAAAATGGATTGAGGCTGATACGGTTATTATTTCAACCGGCGCTTCAGCTAAATGGCTGGGGCTGGAAAGCGAGCAGCGCTTAAATGGTTACGGCGTTAGCGCCTGTGCAGTGTGCGACGGCTTCTTTTTTCGCGGTAAAGAGGTTGCCATTGTTGGCGCCGGCGATACTGCCTGCGAGGAAGCGGTTTACCTGTCTAAACTGGCCACCACCGTACACATGATAGTGCGCAAAGGCGAACATGGTATGAGGGCGAGCAAAGTAATGCAGGACAGGGTGAAGAATGCACCCAATATAAAAATATACTGGAACAGTGAAACAGACGAAGTGCTTGGCGAAACCAAAGTACACGCTGTGCGTATAAAGAACATTGAAACAGGCGAAAAACAGGAAGTGCCGGTAAGTGCATTTTTTGTAGCGATAGGCCACCAGCCTAACAGCGATATTTTTAAAGGCTGGATAGACATGGACGAAACAGGTTACATAACCACTATACCTGGCACCAGCAAAACCAATATTGAGGGCGTTTTTGCCGCAGGCGACGTGCAGGATAAAACCTACCGCCAGGCTGTAACGGCAGCAGGCAGCGGCTGTATGGCGGCGCTTGATGCGGAAAGATATTTAACGGCAAAGGGGATAGAGTAGATACGGTCAGTAAGTCATTGGTCAATAGGTCAGTAGGACATTGAGGGGAGATAAGTACCAAATAAAAGCAAAGTACCAAAGTTCAAGGGGGGAAGAAAAACAGACAATAATCAATTAAGTTCCAGGCATGATCCTGCTCTCGAAAAGAGTCCGCCGGATAATTTTCAAGTGAAGGAAAAATACGAGCAAGAACGATGGAGTAGCCGACCATGAACTATGAGCCATGAACCATGAACTTTCCCTAAACAAACAACTTTACAACCGGTTTCCATCATTCTAACAAATGCCCTATTTTTGACTAAACCTTTAAACAATCATGTTCTTCGGCGGCCCTTATATTTATATTATCAACATTATTGCAGATGCTATCTGCATTATACATTGCCTGCGCCGCGGACGCGAAAGCGGCTGGATATACTTTATTATTTTTGTGCCTTTTATTGGTTGGATAGCCTATGTTGCCACACAAATGTTTAGCGGCAGAGACCTGCAGCGGGCGCAGTCAGGCATTGGCGCTGTGCTTAACCCAACTGGCAGTATAAAGAAGCTGGAGCAGCAATTACGGTTTTCTGATACTTTTAATAACAGGGTTGCCCTTGCTGACGCATACCTGGCAGCCGGTAAACGCGAAAAAGCGGTTGAGTTATATGAAAGCAGCCTTACCGGCGCCTTTACTGAGAATGAATATGTGCTGGGCCAGTTGGTAGTTGCTTATTTTGAAGCAGGCCGTTTTAATGATGTAATTACAACAGCTAAAAAAATATACAGGCTTCCCCAGTTTGCACGAAGCAGGGCGCACATATTGTATGCTATGGCGCTTGAAAAAGCCGGAAATACAGCTCAGGCTGAAAATGAATTTAAACTGATGAAGGGCCGCTTTGCCAATTACGAAGCCCGTTACCAATATGGCCAGTTTCTTATACGGTCAGGCAGAGGTGCGGAAGCAAAACAATTGTACGCCGAAATGGCGGAGGAATTTGGCCAGCTTACCAGCCGCGAACGTAAGGCGGGCCGCGCATGGCTTGCGCAGGCTAAGGGTGAGCTTAAAAAAATGGCAGCCTGAGCGCAAGTTCATGGTTCATGGCTAATAGTTCATGGAAGGAACGCCCATGAAGTATGGTTGAAAGTTCATGAGCGCTCTTCATTACCAGCTATTTTCGCCAAACCAAAAATACCGGGCCTTTGTTTCGCAGCCTGTTATTGACTTTTGACATATTGCCCGAAACTTTGGCTCAACGACTTAGTGGCTATTCGCCTAAAACAGTTGCTCATTTGGCGGGCGAATACCCTGAAGCCTTATATAAATGGTTGTTTGTCCGCGGTGGTGCGCCTGGTGCTCAATACCTTTCATTATAAAAATAAGCCTTGAAATGGAGCCGTTAAAGCCTTGTATAGATTCGCCTAATTTGGCTGCATCCAGTTTGGTAACAGCATCAATGGCAAAATCGTAACTGGCGCCAACATAGTACATCACTGAGTCTTTTGTTTGTGCAGATGGCCTTTCCTCGCTAACCATTCCGCCAGTGGGGCTTTCCTGGCCGGTAGCTTTGCCCATTAAGAAAAAATTGCCGGCAGCCAGGTGCAGCATTTGCTGGGCAAAACTGCGGATGCTGTCAACCGCTTTAAATTTATATTTACCGGCAGGCATGGTGTTAAGGTAAGCAAACGTATAGGCTTTACTTCTTTGCCACTCTTTAATTAACTGGGCTTTAATGGTATCGGCATTTATGCCCTGGGCAGAAACCTTTGTAAAGGATAAAACAAACAATAGCATAAAAGCGCACAGCAGTGCCTTTGTGTTGAAGCGTTTCATAACAGTTTGGTTTTTAGTAAAATGAAGGTAGGAAATATACAACTGGCCACGGGTAATTATTTAAACGGCACCCAGCGTGCATTTAGGGGCTAAAGGGTTTAAGCTGTTTTAATCAACATTTATTGCCCCTTCATATTTTTTTAACCATTTTTATTAAAGTTTATCAAAATTCATTCTATCTTTATATTATCCAATTAATCCAATAGTCCAATGCAAAAACTGTATCAAATCGTTATTATAGACGACGATGAATTATCAGGTATAATAAACGAACTCCTCATCAGGAAATATGATTGTGCAGACAAGATCGTAGTTTTTGATGATCCTCAAAACGCGGTTGATTACTTCTCATCGCTTAAAGACAACTTTACACCAGAAAGCCGTTTTCCTGAACTTGTACTTACCGACTTTAATATGCCGGGCATGAACGGGTTTGAGGTGATTAAAAAAATACGCAACCTGGACCTGCCAAGAGAAGTACTGTTTTGTATACTTTCTGCTTCGATAGACAGGATGGACGACATTATATTAGAAAAGAACCACGTGTTTAAACAGCTTATTAAGCCCCTTGAAAAAAAGGAGTTTATGGATGCCTTGCAAGGCGTGCACGCACACGCAGAAGTAGCGGGTTAAACTTACAGGAATACTTACTGCATTTCAGAGAGCAGTTGCTGCCCCTCTGCCTTTATGGCCACGTCGTTAGGTGTGCGGGTAGGCAACTTAACAAGTTTGCCCAGTACATCAACAGCCTGGGCAGGCCTTTTTTTAAACTTATACGCCTTTGCCAGCAAAAGGTAGTTAGGCGCAAAGTATTGTTCAATAGCGCGGCATTTTTCCATGTAAAATATAGCGCTGTCAATATCCACATCTGAAAAGCCCCGGTGAAAGGTTTTGGTAGCTGCCAGTTTAAACGCCGGCAGGGTAACAATATCGTAGTTCCATTTGCCCTGTATATAGTTGGCACGCCCATGTTGCGGGTTTGCGGCCAGCGCTTTGTCGCTGTACATTTTTACATCTTTTTGAAGGGCAATTATTTTCTTATTGTCTTTCTCAATGCCCAGCAATTTATCTTCTGAAAGGGACATGGCATAGTTTGCATCGGCACTGTTGCTATCAACTGCATAAGCTTGCTGAGCGTAACTATGGGCTTCGGCGTAGTAAACGTGCTTGTCATTGTCGCTGCCCCTGTCCCCCAGGTTGCAATCAATTTCAACGCATTTAACCAATACGGCAAGGCTATTGGGTGTAATGGTTAAAACCTCCTTATACTTGCCAAGAGCATCGGCATCTTTCAGTTGCCGCTCAAGGTTAGTGGCTTCTTTAAGCGGGATGGTTGCGTCCTGCGCAAAAGCCGTAAAGCCTGCCATACATAACACAACAGCAAAAACAATATTTTTCATAACAAGTATATTAAACTTATTTTTTTACAGGTTATTACCGTATACAACTTATAAATCTTTTCGCTTAAGCGTACAGGTAACACCAATGGAACCCTGGAATGCAATAATAGGCGGATTTATCTTTTTAATATTAATTGATACTTCTTCAGCCTGTGAAAATTTCGTCAATATTTCCCCGGCTATTACTGACGAAACCGTTTCAAGCAATGCGGCCGGCCGTTCCATGTGTTGGCGTATTATGTCGTAAACCCGGGTGTAGTCAATAGTGTCGATTATATGCATTACGGGTATGGTTGCCGCGGCGTGGTGTATTATGGCATTAACTTCAAAGGTGCCGCCCAGCACTTTTTCGTCGTCATAAAAACCATGGCGGGCATTAAATATAAGTTTGGTAAGTTCAATGGTGATCATATACAAAACTAAGCAGCCGTGCCCAATTATTAACCGGGCAATTTTTGCAGGTTGCCGGTTAACGGCTAAAACAATTTTATTTTGCCATACGTATTTACTTTCGGACTTTCGGGTTTTACCATTCCCGGTCTTCGGGCTTAATTTACTTTCGTACTTACAAATATGAATTATCTTATAAAAAATGGCCAGGTTGTTAACGAAGGCAAAACAGTGTTTGCCGATGTGTTGATAAAAAACGGCCGTATTGAAAAAGTTGGCCCCTCAATTTCAGTTAAATATGCAGTAAAGGAAGTTGATGCCACCGGCCAGCATATACTGCCAGGCGCTATTGACGACCAGGTACATTTTCGCGAACCGGGCCTTACACACAAAGCCACTATTTATACTGAATCAAAAGCGGCAGTTGCAGGCGGTGTTACCAGTTTTATGGAAATGCCCAATACCGTACCGCCGGTGTTTACACAGCAGTTGCTTGAAGACAAATACACCATTGGCAAAAATACATCACTTGCCAACTATTCATTTTTTATGGGCACCTCGAACGACAACATTGATGAGGTGTTAAGAACGAATGATAAAAAGAACGATGTATGCGGCGTTAAAATTTTTATGGGTTCATCAACCGGAAACCTGCTGGTTGATAACCCGCTGATGCTTGATAAAGTTTTTGGCGGCAGCGAACTGTTGATTGCCACCCATTGTGAAGATGAAAGGATAATAAAAGAAAACCTTGCAAGGCTGAAGGCCGAAAAAGGCACACTGCAACCAGCCGACCACCCGATCATTCGTAATGAGGAAGCATGTTTTGAATCGTCTTTTCGCGCGGTACAGTTTGCAAAAAAGTATGGCAGCAGGTTGCATATTCTGCACATAACAACAGAAAAGGAATTGCAGCTTTTTACCAACATGATACCCCTGGAGGATAAACGCATAACGGCTGAAGTTTGTGTGCACCACCTGCACTTTACAGCCGACGACTATGACAGGCTGGGCAACCAAATAAAATGTAACCCTGCCATTAAAGCGCCACATAACAGAACTGCCTTGTGGCAAGCTTTATTAGATGACAGGCTGGATGTTATTGCCACAGACCATGCCCCACATACCTGGGCCGAAAAAGATGAGCCGTACGAGAAGGCGCATGCTGGTTTGCCGCTTGTGCAGCACTCTGTTTTAATGATGCTTAACTATGTACAGCAAGGAAAAATTACGATAGAGAAGGTTGTAGAAAAGATGAGCCATGCAGTAGCCAAATGCTTTAATATTGAAGACAGGGGATATATACGTGAAGGCTATTTTGCTGATGTTGTATTAGTTGACATGAACAAGCCTTATACTGTAAAAAAGGATAATATATTATTTAAATGTGGCTGGAGCCCGCTGGAGAATGTTACTTTTAATGCCAGTGTAACAAATACTTTTGTAAACGGGCACCTTGTTTATGGAAACGGGGCATTTGATGAATCTAATAAAGGCATGAGATTGAGGTTTACGAGGTAGAATAATGTTTATTAGTTCACTTGTTCACAAGTTTCAGAAGTTAGGTAAACTGCTCAATTATTGAACTATGAAACTGGTAAACTTTTGAAACTTTGAGAACTTTCAAACAATCAAACTGGTTAAATGCAGGTAGATAAAACCACGCTTAACGATCTGGCGATTTTTGCGCATACTGAAGAAAATTCGGTTCTTCACCATATTGATTTTACCGGTACTATTGGCGGCAGGGAATGGCTTAAGTTTTTGCTTGGCAAACCGCTAAAAAGTATAAAAGAAATACGCAATACCCAGCAGCTTATAAAACGCATAATACAGGTTCATTCACAATGGCCCCAGCAAATTTCAAACGGCACTATAATGGTGCTGGAGAAATTTTACGATACGCCTATTGACGATATACCGCAGCATGCCAATGCCATTAATGCCACTACTTACAAAATGCTGCACGGCCCGGACTTTGGCCTGGTTAAATACTCCGTTCAACACTTTACAGAATTTGTAAAAGGCCTGAATGGCCTGGTTGAGGTGCTTGATGATGAAGCCAATCCATCTAACCTTCGGGTAATGACAGACCGCATACGCCTGATGCTGAACAAGCCCGAATTAAAAGAAATATTGCAAACACCCGACCCGAAAAATATAACGCAACAGGAAGTTTTACAGCGTGGCTTTTTTTTCCGAAGAAGATTTAAGGATGAATGCTTTCAATTAATAGAAACGTATAATACCCTGGATGCTTATTATAGCATGGCAACTGCCTGCATTAACTATAAATATGTTTTTCCTGAATTTGTTGACAATACTGAGGCTACTTTATCAGCCACGCAGCTATGGCACCCATTGCTAAAAGTACCGGTATCGTACAACGTAACGCTGGAGAAGAAAGAAAACTTTCTGTTTTTAACGGGCGCTAACATGGCAGGTAAAAGCACCTTTATTAAATCAGTAGGCCTGGCTGTGTACCTTGCCCACATTGGTATGGGCGTACCTGCTAAAACCTTTGAGCTAAGCTGCTTTGACGGGCTGCTAAGCAACATACAGGTTGAAGATAATATTATACAGGGCGAAAGCTATTTTTTTAACGAGGTACAACGCATACGCAAAACCATTGAAAAAATAAGCGATGGCAAAAAATGGCTTATACTTATTGATGAGCTGTTTAAGGGCACTAACGTGCAGGATGCTATGAAGTGCAGCAGCACTGTAATAGAAGGCCTGCTTAAAATGAAGAATGTGCTGTTTGTACTTTCTACTCATTTATATGAAATTGGCGAGGGGCTTAAAAAATTCTCCAACATACAATTCCGTTATTTTGAAACCGAGGTAAGCGACGGGCAACTGCTGTTTAGTTACCAGTTAAAAGAAGGCATAAGCAACGACAGGCTTGGCTATCTTATTCTTAAACGCGAAGGTGTGGTTGATATGCTGGAGAAGCTGTGAGGATAGGTAAACCATCAAGCGTTTACAACTGCACTTTTTGCAGGTATTTTTCAACAACATCAAGATCACCTGCTGAGTACACGGCAATATTGCCGTCAGGCGCTATCAATACATAAGTGGGCCTGCCAATCACTCTGTATTGGCTTAATATTTTTTCATCCCCCACAAGTGTGGGATAGCTGAGTGTATTGCGTTGTACTATTTTTTTTATTTGGGTGATGTTTTCGGTTGTTACACCCAACACCTGCAGGCCTTTTGCACGGTAGCTATTGTATAAAGCTTCTATTTTAGGTATGGCTATAATGCAGTAGCCGCACCAGCTTTCCCAAAAGTCAAGCAATACATATTTTCCGTTTAAAGCTGTTAGCGATATCTGCTGCCCATCAAGCGATGCGTATTTAAACAATGGCGCTTTTTTACCGGTAAAAAAGTAGGCCGTAGTATCAATATTTCTTGAAGGTTTTTTAATCTCCTCTACTGCATAAGCCTGCGGTGGTTGCAATAGGCCAATGCTGTCAGCAATTGCCACGTCATTAACCCTCATATTACTTACAGCATACTCAGAAGAAAAATGAGTTCCGTTAAATTCACCCCATTGTTTAACTTCTATTGGTAAATAGGTTGCTTTGTTAATGGTTAACCGTTTATGTATTATTGCGCCATATGTATTTGCAGGGTAATGTAGTATAACCACCCATGCCGACGGTGTTTCCTCTAGCGAAAAGGCAGGTTTTTCCATCAGCAGGTTTCCGGCGGCAGCGGTATCTGTTAATAACGATACAAACGGCACGAAAGCTATTCTTGCCTTACCGGGGTTGTGTATGTTATTGGCAAAATTGGCGGGGTAAACAATAGTTGTTGTTTTGTCTTTGGGCCGTATTTCATAAACCTTTTGTCCATCGTAGTAATAATCAAGTGCGCCGTCTTTGTAGCTGCTGCTTATATGCAACCTGCTGCCAAATATGCTGTCAGTAGTGTTTGCCTCAAGCCATATTTTGCCGTCAATGGTAAAAATACTGTCATCAATTTCTGAATTTACCTGCCTGTATGCAGATACATATGACAACGTTTTTATTTGTTGTATGGCATACTGCATTTTTTGTAATACCGCAATAGCTTTTGTACTATCTGCGGACTGGTGGCCAAAGCAAATATATTTGATGAGTAAGGCTGGTAAAAGAAATAATAGCTTCTTCATGGTTGTGATAAGTTAACTTGTATATGTTTAACAGGATATAAAAATAGCGCGCCTGCTATCTTTATTCTAGCTGATTAGACAGAGCATTGCGATATTTAGACAAAACGCGGCAATAGCAGCTTCGTCTAAAAAAAAGGCGGCTTCGTCTAAATCCGTTTTTTTATACTAACACGACAGTTCAATTTTAGCTGGATGAACAGGAGTAACATTTTTAAGTGGAGTTGGGCCGAGACAGGCTTTTTTGTATTTTACTTTATTGTATTGCAACTTATTACTGATAAACAATATGTGCACAATGAAGGTGGCCCTTATAGTTTTATAGATTCGCTTATTGACAGAAGCGTGGCTTTCGTACTGCTTTTTCCGCCACATGCGTTTTATTATAAATTAATTACGTATCGTTTGTTGTTTGCCCGGAAATACGTTGCATTTGCTGTTACCCTGGGTGCGTTTCTTTTTGCATTTGATATTTATTTGCGGCTGGCCGATGGCATTACCTGGCATTTAACTTTTTTAAACCCGCTGGAAAGAAAATGGGCAAAGCAATCGTGGCAATCTAATTGGTTCAATTTTTTTAGCAGGCAAACGTTACAGCTAACTTTTATGAACTTGTTTTCACTAACTGCGCTGGCTTATTTTTTTAAATCGCGCGATGATGAGAAAAAGATGCGCCTTTTAAAAGAACAACAGCTACAGCTTGAGCTTGACAGCCTGCGCGCCCAGCTAAACCCGCATTTCTTTTTCAATACATTAAATAACATCTATTCATTGGCACAGCAACAGTCGCCGTATACCACTGTTACGGTCGCCCGGCTGTCTGATCTTATGCGCTATGTATTATACGAAACCGGCAATAACAGGATGCCGCTTGAAAAGGAACTTGATTTTATAACAAACTATGTTGCGCTTGAAAAAATAAGGCATGCTAATGCAGACGTAAGTTACGAATGGCAAGGTAACCCTGCGGGCAAACAAATTGCACCTTTGATATTTGTGCCGCTTATTGAGAATGCATTTAAACATGGGCTTCAACAAAGCGACAAGAATGCATTTGTACATATATTGGCTGTTTTAAACGGCAATGAACTTATTGTTGAAATTACCAACAACAAACCACGGCATCCCGCAGCCATTAAACCCAGTGCAATTGGGCTTGTTAACGCACGTAAGCGGCTGCAACTGCTTTACCCCGGCAGACATGAACTATTGATAGAAGATGCAGAAGATATTTTTGACGCGAGCTTAACTATATATGTGGAGTGATATGGTACGTTGTTTAATTGTGGAAGACGAACCGCTGGCGCAAAAAATAATTGAGCGTTATATTGCCCAAACGCCGCCGCTGCAGGTTGTTGCGGTATGTAACAATGCAATGGAAGCGTTTGAAGTATTGCATACGCAGGATGTTGATGTTGTTTTTTTAGATATTAAGATGCCCGGTATTAATGGCATGGCATTTTTAAAATCGCTAAAGCAACCGCCGCCTGTAATATTTACAACAGCTTATACTGAATATGCTGCACAAAGCTACGAAGTAGAAGCGGTTGACTACCTGATGAAACCTGTAACATATGACCGCTTTTTGAAAAGTATTGACAAGTTGCTAAAGAAAAACATTGCTAAACCGGCGGAGAATAAAGCCGCCTATATTTATATAAAAGAAAACAGCAAGCTGGTAAAAATACTATACGCTGATATACTGTATATAGAAGCGATGAAGGACTATTTGAAACTGGTAACCGTGCTGAAAACACATGTAACACACATGACGATGAAAGCGATACAACAATTATTGCCGGAGGAGTTTATGCGTGTACACAGATCGTACATAGCGGCAGCTGAACATATCTCATCTGCTGGCGGCAATACAATAACTGTAGCTGGAAAGGTTTTACCGCTTGGCGAGAGTTACCGCAAAGCTGTTATGGAATATTTAAGCCGGCAATAACGCTATACTGCCGCTACAGCAGCCGGGCTCCTCTCCTTCTCCTTTCTTCTCTCCAATACCCTGTCTCTCATTCTTAAAAAAGGTTTCTCCACAGCATAACGCATAATTACAGCGGCAATTATTGCAAAAAAAACGCAGGGTAATATCATTAAGTTGCTGTCTTTATCCAATCCCATTTTACCAAACCATTGCTGGGTAAGGTGAAAGACGCCTTTATGTATTAAATATATGGAGTACGACAATGTTGCTATGGATGAAGTTACACGGGAGCGATATTTATATAATACACAGTTGGGGCTAAGTGCGGCCAATACTAACACGCCATAAGCAATTGACACCAGTGGAAAGCCGAATATCGACGCTGTAAAACCGGACCGGTTATCAACAACAAAGTAAGATGCAATAAGTAACACAAGGCTTATAAGCAAAGTAACATTGCCGTGTTGTGTAATACGTTTAAAAAAGTCGGGTTTAAATACAGATATAGCAGCTATCGATACACCAGCAAGCAACCCATCAAGCCGGTTGTAGGTAGGGTAATAAATATAACTGGTCCATAGCATACCAAAGCTATCGGTACCCCTTAAAGGCACAACCCTGTATTGATAAATTAATATGCGAATTACAAAGCCCGCAATAAATAAAAAAGGCAATATTAAAAATGCTTTTTTGCCTGCTTTAAAAAATATCATTGTTATTATAAGCAAGGGCAAGGCAAGATAAAATTGTTCTTCAACACACAACGACCAGCAATGGCTAAAAGCGCGCTGGTACCGCGGGTCAAGGCCAAGGTTTTGTGTAAAAGTTAAAAACTTCCATAAAGGGGCTATGCTGTCGAACTCCTTAAACGCAGGTACCAAAAAATATAAAGCTACAGTAACAGCGTAAGCAGGTATAATGCGAAAAGTGCGTTTTATATAAAACTCGCCCATGCTTATTTCCCGGCCTTTGGCAATGGTTGCAAAAAGCTGGGATGATATAAGGTAGCCGCTAAGCACAAAAAACAGGTCAACACCTGTCCAGCCAAAGCTGCCGGCTGACGCTATCCAATCCGGGTGCCCGAACAATTGATAGTGAAACAATAAAACAAGGGTTATTGCTAATGCCCTTAAATGGTCAAGGCCTGCCAGTTTATGAGATGGGGTTTGCTGTGCTAATACCTGTTGCTGCATAATATTATGTTACCACCAAAACTAACGGGTTTATTTAGATAATTATTGCCGATATTATTAATACAGGCATGTACTTTATAATATTCGGTGAAAGAATTAAAGTAAAGCTTCCGGGTACGTAAAAGCCGGCTACAAAATATAGCCGGCTTTTATAAGTTAATTTTATTTAATACTTATTTCTCATCTTCATTCATCACAGTTAATACCGGTATTTGCGATTGGTATGAAAGCAATTTTTGTGTTACGCGGTTCCACCAGCCCGGCATAAAAAATTCCTTCAGCGGGTTTATCATAATAAGGTCTGCATTTATTCTTTTCGAAAACTCTATGGTTGATTTTGCCAGGCTCTGCCCTTCTACTATAATACTTTGTACCGGCACTGTAGTAAGGCTTTGAAATATCTCCAGTGTTTGCGTAAGTATAGGCACATTGTGCTGGCCGTCTTTGTTTTTAAGAGACAACACATATACGGTAGATTTAAAAAAGCGCCCGAGCAAAATAGCGAGCCTTATCCGTTTTACAGGTACGTGGTCGTTTACCGGCAGCACTATCTTTTTAAAGTGGCTAACCAACCCGCTGGCACGTACCGCCAGTACAGGCACATTTGTTTTTTGCATTAATGCACTTATTGAAATGGTTGACCACAGGCGCTGCAACAAATTAAATTTTGAAAGCCCCATTATAACTATATCAACCTCGTGCCGTTTAATATACTCCTGCATTTCGTGTGCAGGCATGCCATGCAAAAGGCTTATTTCAATTTTACCGGCTGAACACAGGTGCCCCTCATATTGTTCCTGCAACTCTCTAAGCCTGTGGCGGGCTATATGCGCGTCTAACGCAGGGTCGCTGTTGGTAATATAATGGCCGCTATAAAACGCAACGGCAGATACCACATGCACAAAATGAACATTACAGTTAATGGTATTAGCCAGTTCAATAGCCTTGGCAATGGCCCATTTGTTTTTTGGGGTAAAATCAACCGGCACCATAATGTTGTACTGGGGGTTTGGCATAAAAAATCGTTTTTAAAAGTTAATAATGCTATGCTAACAGTATTTCACCGGGTATGTTATTACTTTTAATAATGCTCAGTTTCTATCAACAAGTCAACGTTCTTCCTTAATGACCTATTGACCTAATGACTTGTTTAAGCAAATGCCAGCAATGTTTCAAACTTATCACCTGTTATTTCATGCTTTGCAATAACACGCAACAAATCGTCATTCGGCCTTACGGCAATGCCTGTACCTGCATGGCCAATCATACAACGGTCATCTTTGCTGTCACCAGCAATTATGCAGTCTTTCAATTGCACATTATACTTTGCGCATGCATATTGCACTGCGTTGGTTTTACAAAACGAATGACCACAAATACTTTCGTCTGAGGCAAAAAAATACGATGGTGTATTAACTTCACCCGTTGCCCTGCCTTCAAAAAATTCAAGCTGGTTAGCGTATGAAAAATCGGCCTCAATATTTCTCATTATATAATTGGTAATAAGCATATAGCTATTGCTTATAATACCAACAACATAACCTTTTTCTTTAAGCTCCTTTACCACGTATTTAATATCCTCTATCATTTCCATACCATGCACTACGTTAAGCAACTCATCCATTGTTTTGCCTTTAAATAAAAGGCCAGCCTGTTTGGTTAGGTTCATTACATCTTTTTCTGTGGCGCGCATATCTTCAAGCCTTGCAGTAAACCCAAATTTTTTGGCGCAGGTATCAAGAAAGCGTCCTTTTAAAATGGTGTCGTCCATATCAAAAATGGCCATCTTTCTTTTGTTGCCAACGGCAGCTTCGCCCGGTTGTTCTGCAATTTTAATTACCAGGTGTTCTTCTTCGTTTGTATGCTGCTTATGCGCTTTGGTTATAATAGCGCCCGCTACTTCCCTGCTCATTTTACCAAGCGCTTCCCATGCTTTGCTTTTATTTTCTATATAGCCAATGTTTACTTCTGTTACGCGCGCCTTCATCAGGTACATGTCAAGCAAAATACCAATATCAACACCGTAGTCATTAAAAAAAACAATGCGTTTAAAAAAGTTTTTCCGTCCTGCTATCATGCCGCTTAACGGTTGTGTAAAACTTGCCAGTGCGGGAAAATAAATATCAAGCAGGGGCTTAGCTACAAGTTCTGTAACACGCCCGGCATTACGGCTAAAAGTACCCTTTACAAAATCAGCGCCGTTATCAATTAAAGGCTGTGCAAGCAATGCAATAGTGTTGTGCGGGTAAGGGTCAATATCGCCATCAATAAAAATTAATACGTCGTTTGCTGCAGCAGCAATACCTTCTTTCATTGATATGCCTTTGCCCCTTTGTGCACTGGCAATAACTTTTGCACCTGCCTCCGCAGCCAGTTTAGCAGTTTCATCTTCTGATGTGTCGTCAATTACAATTACCTCGGTTACATGCGGGTTGTTAAAACAAAAACGTACCACGTTAGCAATGGTTTTTTCCTCGTTTAAAGCTGGTATAATTACAGACAGCATGTTTTACCTCCTGTTCTTACGGTTAAAAAAATAATGTTTATGCCTGTTAATGCTTACACGTAAGTATAGTGCCGTATGTTATGTTAGTACCTGCCTGGCGCCTTTCATTGTTTTTTGCAGGAGTAAAGTTGAAACAGGGGTTAGCCTGGATATTGATGGATTTTTTAAAGGTAGGTATTATTGCTTATATATATTTTATTCTTAATTCAATCCGGCAGTTTTCACATTTAATTAATGGGCCGCATCAAGTACGATGGTTATGGTTGTTTTTGTTACATTTTTACTATGTTTTTCTTTTACAAATTCAACGCCAATTTGTTTTATCTTGCCGATACTTCTATCAATTTTATCTAAATTATTTATTATGAGAAAAATGATTGCATTAGCGGCCGTTGCCGTAAGCGCAGTGCAATGTGCATACACCCAGATTGATGCGGGCTTATTTCGCTACCCTGATGTATCGCAAACACAAATAGTGTTTAGTTATGCTAACGATCTTTGGATAATACCCAAAGAAGGTGGTATGGCAGAAAAGCTAAGCTCGCCACCGGGTGTTGAAACATTTCCCAAATTTTCTCCTGATGGTAAAAGCATTGCTTTTACAGGTAATTATGACGGCAATAATGATGTTTATGTTATACCATCAAAAGGGGGCGTGCCCCTGCGCATAACAGAACACGGTTACAGCGACAGAGTTGTAGACTGGACGCCGGATGGGAAGCGTGTGTTGTTTGCATCGTTACGCGAAAGCGGGCGGGACAGGTTTAACCAATTTTATACAATACCAGCAACAGGCGGCGCGGCTGAAAAATTGCCTTTCCCTTATGCTGAGTTTGGCGCTTACTCGCCCGACGGAAAACAAATGGCCGTTGTTTTTGAAACACAGGCAGCCCGTAACTGGAAGCGCTACCGTGGCGGCTGGAAGGCTGATATACATGTATTTAATTTTGCCACACAAACTGACCAGAATATTACCGGCCCTAATGATGCAGGTGAAGAATTTCCTATGTGGCATGGTGATTATATATATTTTCTGTCAGACCGCGGTGCAGAAGTAAAAATGAATTTATGGCGTTATAATGTTAGCACCAAAGCTGTTGAACAGCTAACAAACTTTAAGGAATACGATGTGCATTTTCCATCAATAGGGCCTGAGGATATTGTGTTTGAAAATGGCGGCAAACTATACTTATTTAATTTGGCAAGCAGCCAGTTGAAAGAAGTAAACGTAACGGTTGTAACAGATAAGGCCAGTATAAAACCAAGGCTGGTATCAGCATCAGACTATATTCAACATGTGGGCGTTAGCCCTGATGGAAACCGTGTATTGATGGAAGCACGCGGCGATGTTTTTTCACTACCAGCTGATAAGGGTTTTATACAGGATATTACAAGAACCTCTGGCACGGCGGAACGCTACCCTGCATGGTCGCCGGATGGCAAAACAATTGCTTATTGGGGTGATCAATCGGGTGAATACGAATTATACTTATACCCAACCAGCGGTGATGCACCTGCTAAAAAAATAACAAGCTACGGCGCAGGTTTCAGGTATGGTTTGTTTTGGTCGCCGGATAGTAAGAAGATTGCTTTTATTGATAAGGCTATGCATATAAAAGTGGTTGATGCTGTTACCGGCGAAACACAGGACGTTGATAAAGCGCTGCGATGGTCGCATGGCAGCCTTGAAGGCTTTAGCTGTAGCTGGTCGCCAAACAGCCGCTGGTTAACATACAGCCGTGATTTGGAGAATTACCACAATGCAGTTTTTATATACGACAGCAAAGAGAAAAAAACACAGCAGGTTACCAATGGTTTTTATGATTGCATAAACCCTGTATTTGACCCCGGCGGTAAATACCTTTATCTTATCACCACTCAAACATACCAGCCATATTACAGTGATATTGATAACTCGTTTATATACGCAAATTCCAAAAAGCTTGCAGTGGTTAGCTTAACTAAAACAACCCCCACACCTTTTAACCCTAAAAACGATACGGTAGCTATTAAAGACGAGGAGAAGGCAACAGCCGGCGCTGACAAAACAAAAGGCAAAAAGGACAGTGTTGCTGCTGCCAAAAAAGCAATTACCGAGCCTGCAGATATTGACCTTGATGGTTTTGAACAACGCCTTGTTTTGCTGCCTTTGCCGGCAGGCAATTACAGCACAATTAATGCCGCAAAAGGCAAGCTGATATACCAGAAATATGACAATACCGGCGTTACAGGTAATACTCCGCCTGCATTAAGATATTACGATATGGATAAGCTGGAAGACAAAAGCATTATGGATGGCGTTGACGGTTATATATTAAGTGCGGATGCACAAAAAATACTGATACAAAAAGGCCCTGTGTTTGCCGTTATTGCTGCGCAGGAAGGGCAGAAAATAGATAAAAGCGTACGCATAAATGAAATGCAGCTAATGGTTGACCCTGTGCAGGAATGGAAACAAATTTACCTTGACGCATGGCGCATTGAGCGCGATTATTTTTATGATGCTAACATGCATGGGGTTGATTGGGATAAAATAAAAGGCCGTTATGCAAAAATGCTGGAAGGCGCCATGACACGTGATGAAGTGAATTTTATTTTGGGTGAGATGATAGGTGAGCTTAACGCGTCACATACTTATAAAGGCGGGGGCGACGATGAAGAAGCCAAGCATGGTGCAGGTATTGGTTACCTGGGTGCAGACTGGCAGGCTGAAGGCGGCTTTTACAAAATAAAGAGAATAGTGCGCGGTGCAACATGGGATGCTGAAGACCGCAGCCCGCTTGACATGCCGGGCATTGGCATAAAAGAAGGCGATTATATTTTGGCTGTTAATGGTATGCCGCTTACTACAGACCAGGAGCCTTTTGCAGCATTCCAGGGTTTGGCCGGCAAAACGGTTGAGCTTACCTATAATTCAGCGGCATCATTTACCGGCGCTAAAAAGATGCTGGTGCAAACAATGGATGACGAAAGCCACCTGCGCTACCTTGCGTGGGTTGAAGGCAACCGCAAAAAAGTTGCTGACGAAACCAATAACCAGGTGGGCTATATATATGTGCCCAGCACCGGAACTGACGGGCAAAACGAATTAATACGCCAGTTTAATGCACAGTGGGATAAAAAGGCGCTTGTGATTGATGAACGCTTTAACAGCGGCGGACAAATACCCGACAGGTTTATTGAAATGCTGAACCGTACACCGCTTGCTTTTTGGGCCATACGAGACGGCAGTGCGTGGCCATGGCCCCCTTATGCACACTTTGGCCCCAAGGTGATGCTGATTAATGGCTGGAGCGGTAGCGGCGGCGATGCCTTCCCTGACTTTTTTAGGAAGAAGGGGCTTGGCCCTTTGATCGGCAAAAGAACATGGGGCGGATTAATTGGTATAAGCGGTACACCGAGTTTTATTGATAACGGCAGTATTACTGCGCCAGCCTTCAGAATGTACAACCCTGACGGCACATGGTTTAAAGAAGGCCACGGGGTTGATCCTGACATTGTTGTTGATGAAGACCTTGGCGCCATGGCCAAAGGTATTGATCCACAACTGGAACGTGCCATTGCTGAAATAAAAGAGTTGCTGAAAAAGGGCTTTACGCCGCCGGCAACACCACAGGCTGAGAAGAGGGATTAAATTGTAAAATAAGTTGACTGATTGTTGAAAAGAGGACTGCATAGTGGCTGGAAGGAATTTTTTGCCAATACAACCAGCAATATTTACCAGCATCAGTTTTTCGCTGTCATTGTAAGGCGAAGGCAAAGCCTTTTGGCTTAGCCATTCGCCTTGGCCACACTATTTGCGCAAGTAAGGGTGACAACAATATTGCCACCCTTACAAAAGTTGGGGCAGGCAAATACCATCCGCACAAACGGGCGCTGATTTTGTTATAATGACTTCAGGCATCTTTCGTTTTATCAACCATCTATTTCCTTAAATCCGGCAAATCATCAATCAGGAAACTTGCTCTACCTTATCAGCGTTATTGTTCCTTTATACTTATATGTTTCGCCTGTGACGCATTCAATCTCAGCCATAAATACATAAGCGCCACCGGCAGATTGTATGCCGTTAAGCGTGCCATCCCAACTGTTGGCAACATCGTTACTTTGTATGTTGCTGCGTTCAAAAACCTTTTCGCCCTGGCGGGCAAAAATGGCGATATGTTTTACAAGCTTAATGCCGTTGCCTGACAATATAAACCTGTCGTTTCTTCCATCTCCGTTTGGTGTAAATGCAGTGGGTATGTATATAAGGCTTTCGGCGCATACAAGGTTTACGCGTACAGTATCGTTTGCTGTACAACCATATTGATTGGTTGCAGTTATTGTGTACACAACAGGCATTTTGGGCGAGCTTGTTGTTATAGCGCAGGCGGCACACTGCAGGTAGTCGGCAGGCGTCCATGCATATCGCACTACATCGGCGCTTCCCGTCGCCATTACCTGTACATCGGTTCCTGCGTTTATGGTAACAGCATGTGGCGATGCTGTTACAGTTGGCCTTGCGGTTATTGTTGCGTTAATAACCGCAGTGTCAGTAAAGCAGCCGTCACTATCATAGCCTACAACTGTATAAGCCTGGTTAGTACTGGTAGTAATTATTGGGTTTGGTATTAGCGTATCACTTAAACCTGTGCCGGTTATCCATTTATAGGTGCTGGCACCGCTAACTGATAGTTGGCCGGTGCTGCCAATACATATCTTCAAACCGGGGTTTGCCTTTAATTTAAATGGCTGAATAACCGTTACCAAAACTGAATCGTATGTAACGCAACTGCTGGCGTTGGCAGCTGTTACATAATAATATGTTGATGCAGCGGGGCTTACTGTTGGCGATGCTAACGATATATTGTTAATGTTACTATTGGGCTGCCATGAATAAGTAACTGCATCGTGCGCCTGTAGTTGTATTGAGCCACCAAGACAAATTTTAGGAAGCGCAGGTGTTATAGCTAACCTTGGCGTGGCATGCACATGCAAGGTGTGATATGCAGTGTCGTAACAACCGTTGTTATTAATAATAAGCGTTACGTTGGTTATGCCTGAATCCGCCCCGCTGTAATAAACCGGGCCGGTGTTTTGAAACGGGCCGTCAGCGCCGGTGCCGTTATTAAAAAGTACCCAATGCCAGTTAAGCGTGTCGTTAAAATTAGTGGCTGAGCCAGCAAAAGATGTTGAGCTGTTTTCGCAAATATCAGTTAGGCCTGCAATACCTGCTTTGCTAACCGGCTGCACGTTAACAGGGCTGCTTACCGTTTGTGTGCAGCCATACGGCGAGCTTACATTTAATGTTACATTGTATTTACCAGTGCCTTCATATCTAAAAGCGGCCTTAACCTGGTTGCTTGTATCCCCTGCATTAACAGTTCCAAAATTCCAGTGATAATGTAAAGGTTTAAGTAACTGGTCGTGGGCAATGCTGGTGGTAACCGGGTGAAAATATACCAATTCAGAATCGCAAACAACAGTTGATGAGATTGTAACGGCGGCTGTTAAGCTATCAATTATAATAATGTGTGGCAAAGTTGAAGTGCCGGAGCAGCCACCGGAGTCTTTTAAGATTAACTGCGGTGTGTACACTCCCGGCGTACTGTACTGGTGAACTGAAAATGTATCAGTTGTTTGTTTTAAAGTGCCATCGCCAAAGTCCCAGGTAAAGGATGACGCATTTTTTATTGCGGCGCTTAAAGTAACAATCAGGCTGTCGCAGCCTGTTAGCCTGTTTGCACTTAGTATAGCATAAGGGCCTTTTACTTCTATATAGTCATCCGTTGAGTCTACATTGTTAAAAACGTCAATACCATACAATACAACGCGGTATATGCCGGGGTTGGTGTAAGTGTGGCTAACAAACCTTTGGTTATCTGCCTGGCTGCCATCACCAAAGTCCCAATTTATTTTAACAGCATTGGCGCTGGTGCTGGTAAACTTTGCAATAACAGGGGGGCAGCTATTGTTGTTGATGTAAGAGAGGGCATAAGTAAACGCTGTGTTTATTTTTTTGATTACCACGGTATGTACAGCAGTATCAGTACAATGGTTATCAGCGTTGGTTGAAACAAGCTTTATGGAATAAGAACCTACATTGCCAAACGTATAAGAAGCATCGTTGTTATTGGATTTTGAACCGTTGGGAAATATCCATGTATAATTAATGTTGTAGGCGTTGTAAGAGCTGGTGTTGTTATAAAAATTTACAAGCGTATTAGGCGCTGCAGGATTTGGAGATATGGCAAAATCTGCCATAGGGCCGCTGCATATGGCATTGTTGCCCCAGGGCGTGGTGTTGTAACAGCCCCCCGTATCAGTAACGGTTAACTTTACCGCAAACTGGCCCGGGTAGGGGTATACATGGCTAACAGTGCCGCCGTTATTTTGCGTAACCGAAGTGCCGTCTCCAAAATTCCATTCCCATTTTTTTATTGGCAGGTTGGGGCCACCTGCGGACGCGTCAATCATAGTAACTGCATCTTTAAGGCACACGCTGTTATTGCCAAACTTAAAACCGGCTTTTGGCCCTTTTATTTTTAACTGTATAAAATTGGTTGTATCGTAACAATGAAAAGCGCTTGATTCAATAATAACACGCAGGTCTTTTTGGCCTGAATTTAAACCTGTTACCTGGCCTGTGTAAGAGTTGCTGTAAAAGGTGGCATCATAATATGCGTTTGGAACCTGGGTTGAGTCGCCGTATTGCATCCCGGTAATATAATAAAAGCTGTATATATAAGATGCGGGGTTAACATCAAGGTTATTTATTGTGATGTTTAAACTGTCACTTCCACAAATTATTTGTTGTGGCGATGATAATAGCGGCGATTGTTTTAATAAAACACGTGTGGTAACTGAATCCCGTACTGAACAACTACCGTTTATACCCGTGAGTACCGTTTTATAAGCGCCGCTTTGAGTATAAAAATGTGTTACCGTATCAAGCCTGCCTGTGTATGTTTTTGTTGTGCCATCGCCAAAATCCCACGCCCACTTGGTTACATCAGTTGATGCTTCGGTAAACTTAACCGCACCTCTTGTTCCATCGCATGTGTTAAGCTGCGATGAAATTTTCGGAAAGTCTGGCTTCACCCTTATATAGTTCTTCTTGATAACAGTGTCAAAACAGCCGCTGTTTTGCGCCACCATTGTAACAGTGTATGTTGAGTCGTTGTAGTATTGGTGGGTTACCTGCGATTGGGTTGAATAGCTAACGGTATTATCACCAAAAAACCAGTTAAAATACCAGTTAGCGCCTGTTTGTGATGGGGTAAAGGTTGTTACGGTATTGCCACAAACAACTGTGTCCGGCGAAACTGTAAAGTCAAAATTAGACTTATCTATTATAGTTATATCGGTATAGTTAACAGTGCCTGTGCAACCACCCACGGTTAAATAGGTAAGCACAACCCTGAACGTACCTGCAATAGTGAATTTGTGCACAGGCGTCGAGTCTGTTGAAAGTGCAGAGCCGTCGCCAAAATTCCAGCTATATGTTTTTATAACATCAGCCGGGGTAGCGGTAAACTTAAGCTTTAAGTCTTTGCAACCCGAACTAAACCACCCCCCGGCTAAGTTTTGGGATATGATCCTAATATCTGGCGTTTCAAGATTGACAGAGTGCCATGATTGCGCAAAGCAACCAGCATTATTTGTTACCCGCAACCCAATTTGGTAAAAGCCTGCAGATGGAAAGCTGTAGTTAACTGTTTGGCCAGTGGCAAACGGCACAATTGTGTTAGGATATTGGTCAAACCACTCCCACTTAACAATACCCTTGGTTGTATCGCTTAAGGTGCCAGCCTCTGGAAACTGGCAATTGGTTGTAATGTTTTCAACAATGCCATAAAATTGCGGTGATTGTGCTGCTTTAATGGTTTGGGCCTTGTTTACCGTACAAGTGCCATAGGTATGGGTTAATTTTAGCGAATGTGTTGCAGTATCAGCAATATTGAATGTATAAATGTTAGCAGCATTGGGATAATTGTAAATATCCTGCCCGTCCAGTGACCAGGCAGTGCTGTTGTACCCGGCAGTACTTATATCGGTAAAATTTGATTGGGAATTAGTACAAAGCAAAGCCGGCGGGATAAAATCAACCGCAAAATTGGCCACATTTACCAGGTTTGCTTTAACTGCATTAACCGTGCAGCCTGCTGTACTGTTGGTTGTAAGCGTTACCGTATAAGTGCCTTTTGCAGTATATGTGTGTGCCGGCGATTTTGCGGCGGACGTTGTACCATCGCCAAAATCCCAGGTATAGGTTAAAGTACCGGCGCCCGTACTGTTGTTGGTAAACTGCACCTGGTTGTTTGTTTGGCATAATACCGTTTTATCAACCGCAAAATCGGCGGTAGCACCCGCAGAAACGGTAATAATGTTATTTTTTAAAGCTGTGGTATAACAGCCATAACTATTGGTAACAGTAAGGCTAACAACTGGTTTTTGCTCAAAGGTATAAGTGTGGGGGATTTGGCCGTAGGTGCTGCCACTTTGGGTTTGGCCATCGCCAAAGTCCCAAAAATAATTACTTACTGTGCCATCACCAGGGTTTGCAGAACTGGTAAATGACACATTTAAGGGCACGCAGCCCGAATTTGGGCTTAATGAAAAATCAACCGAAGGTTTTTTATAAACCGTTACAATATGTTGTTTTACTGACGACGCGCCGCCATCTGTTACGGTAAGGGTTACAGTGTATGCTTTTTCCTGCGTATAGGTAGCGCCGGGATCTAAAAGGCCTGAATTATTGCCGTTGCCAAAGTCCCACTTATAATTTGCTGTTTTTGATGCCCCTGTTGTGGCATTTGTAAATTGTACCGTTAAAGGCGAACATCCCCCTTGTTTATCAATAGTAAAATCTGCGTTTAGCTGTGCGCGGCTTTGCAGGCATAAAACCAAGAGGAAAAATAAAATAAATAGATATTTGTTTTCAGCGTTTATCATTAAGGTTAGGATTGGCGTTAGCGCACAGATTTAATCAGCTGCAATTTATTGTATCATCACAACATTTTTAAAGAGTTAAGGTCTAATTAATCTCTTCTTAATATTAAACAAAACAGGTGCTTTTTTGCTTAACTGAACAGTAACCGTGGCCGTTAACAAAATGACTTTTATGATAACAAACCCTGAAATAATAATTAAAATTATTCAGTTGTTTTTTGACAAAAGCCGAACCTGAGATCAAAAGAGCATTAAACCGATTTTGGAAATAAACGCCTGCAGTAAAAAAAACTTTACGTTTTATGATGACGAAAACGGTTTTTTTATATATACATAGGGAGGGAACCCCCTAAATCCTCCGCCGCGTCGGAGAACTTTGCAAGGAGCGGTGCGGAAATAAGTGGCGGCGATTCTTTGAATTTGTAAACGAAAATGTGGTATTAGCTGGCTGATTATAAATCAATTATATGAAAATCAAACGATTATGTTGAAAAGGTAGTTGTAAAACTTTCCTACTTTTTCCTCCTTAAGAAGCCCATAGTGTTGCAAAGTTTCCTGGTGTCACTTTTAATATTGGACAGAAGGTTGGCAAATTAAAAAGTATAAAACCTGGAAAAGAGCTAATAATATGCGGGCGATAAGATGAAAGTTATTTTTTGAATGAAAATGATAGGTTGTGCCTGCTGAAAAATTATAGTTCTTTGAAAATTAATGCATTATGTTGAAAATGAGGTTGTAAAATTTTCCTCCTTTTTCCTCCCTGAGCATGTTAAAATTTGCGGTCCACGCCGAAATTGTTTACAAAAAACACAACGTCGCGTAAGTCTCGTTTTGAAAGGTCCGAAAAAATAGGGTGACGTAATTTATAGACTTTGAACAATGACTGTCCATATTCGCTTGAGCTAAGCGTTTTGTCGGGATTTAGCAGTAATGATTGAACGAAGTTTTTAGGTGCGCGGGACCAAACACCTATAATGGCGGGCCCTGTACCATCTATTACCATTGAGTGACAAGTAGCGCAGTTGTTTTGGAAAACCTTGCTGCCATTTGTATTTGAACCTGTAAAGGTTATATCCGCGTCAATTAAAATAGGGGCTGGTGCGGGTGGTTTTGTGCCAAAAGCAAACCCGCCACGGTTATAAATTACTGTGCTAACAGCAATTGCAGCTATTAGCAATATTATTGCAAGCTTTATTTTTTTGCGGATGGGTTGCATAAAAAACCGCTATTAAAGTGGTGCTTTAATAGCGGCTGATGTTATTTAAAATGACGTAGTTTTAAATGGCTACAGCGCCTTCAACCAAAACAGTGGCTTTATTATTAAGCACCTCAACAAAACCACTTTCAATGGCGTAGCTGCTATGGTGTGTTTTATCTGCCAGTACTTTAAGGTTGCCCTTTTTAAGTGCGCTTACCAATGGCGCGTGCCTGTTAAGCACTTCAAACAAGCCATCAATACCGGGCAATTGTACACCATATACTTCGCCGCTGTATATTTTCTTTTCCGGTGTTAGTATCTCTAATAACATAATTTGACAATTAGTGAATTTGAAAATTTGAAAATGATTGAACCTGCTGAGTTAATTTTCAAATTAACTCACTTTCAAATTTTCAAATTAACCTTGTGCCTGCGCCATCATTTTTTTACCTTTTTCAATAGCATCTTCCAGCGTGCCTACCAGGTTAAATGCAGCCTCAGGGTATTGGTCAACTTCACCATCCATAATGGCGTTAAAGCCGCGAATAGTATCTTCAATGCTAACAAATACACCTTTTAAGCCGGTAAAAGCTTCAGCCACGTGGAAGGGCTGCGAAAGGAAACGCTGTACACGGCGTGCGCGTGATACAGTTTGTTTATCTTCTTCGCTTAACTCATCCATACCAAGAATGGCTATAATATCCTGTAACTCTTTGTAACGCTGTAATATTAATTTAACCCTGTTGGCAGTGTTGTAATGTTCATCACCCACAATAGCCGGGGTAAGTATACGGCTGGTGCTATCCAGTGGGTCAACCGCGGGGTAAATACCTAAGTCGGCAATTTTACGGCTTAATACGGTAGTGGCATCAAGGTGCGCAAAGGTTGTAGCCGGGGCAGGGTCAGTCAAGTCATCCGCAGGCACATAAACCGCCTGTACAGATGTGATTGAACCGTTTTTAGTTGAGGTAATACGTTCCTGCATCAGGCCCATTTCGGTAGCAAGCGTTGGCTGGTAACCCACCGCTGACGGCATACGGCCTAACAGCGCTGACACTTCAGAACCGGCCTGTGTAAAACGGAAGATATTATCAACAAAGAAAAGGATGTCTTTACCCTTACCTGTGCCGTCACCATCGCGGAAGTATTCGGCAATAGTTAAACCGCTCAGCGCCACACGTGCACGTGCGCCGGGGGGCTCATTCATCTGGCCAAACACGAAAGTGGCTTTACTTTCTTTTAAGCCTTCCAGGTCAACCAGGCTTAAATCCCAGCCGCCTTCTTCCATGCTGTGCTTAAATTTGTCGCCGTATTTCATAATACCAGCTTCTATCATTTCACGCAGCAGGTCATTACCTTCGCGGGTACGTTCACCCACACCGGCAAATACGCTTAAACCACCATAGCCTTTGGCTATATTATTAATAAGTTCCTGAATCAATACTGTTTTGCCCACACCAGCACCACCAAAAAGACCAATTTTACCACCTTTTGCGTAAGGCTCAATAAGGTCAATTACTTTAATACCTGTAAAAAGTACTTCACTGGCTGTACTAAGGTCTTCAAAGCGGGGAGGCAATGCGTGTATAGGGCGGCCGTTTTCTTTGCTTACCTGGGGTAAGCCGTCAATTGCATCACCGGTTACATTAAACAGGCGGCCGTTAATAGCTTCGCCGGTAGGCATTGCTATAGCTTTGCCGGTATCGGTAACAATCATACCGCGTACCAGGCCTTCGGTACCATCCATCGCAATGGTACGTACACTATCTTCACCAAGGTGCTGCTGAACTTCAAGCACCAGTTTGTCGCCATTTTCGCGTGTTAATTCCAATGCGTTATAAATTTCAGGCAAGGTGCTGTCAAACTGTACGTCAACCACAGCGCCAATAACCTGTTTTACTTTACCCGTATTAGCCATATTGAATGAAGGTTTTGAAATTTGCCGCAAAGGTAAGGGAAACGGTGTGTAAAAATGAACGACAACAGACTTTAAGTGAAGATTTTGTTAGTACTATTGTAATGCATTGTTTATCAGTTGTTTATAACGTGGAGTAAGTGACAAAAAGCGGCTGTTCTTTTATTTTTTTGCCCAAAGGTTATAAGCCGACCTGATTAGTGAAAACAAACCTAGCTTTTTGGCAGACGAGAGCATGTCGTTTTTAATGTCGTCTTTTTTGGCCCCTTTCCTGTTAAATAAAAGCCTTACAGCACTTGTTAGAATGCTAAACGACATGCCTGTTACCTTTTTGCTGATAAATGATGGCAATACAGCGCCAACTGTAGCTTTTATAGCCTCCTGCGGAACCTTGTGCAAACGCTCTGCAAGGTCTTTTTCCCGTTCTTTTAAACGCAGCTTTACCATTATCTGCATAGCCTGTAGGTCTTCAAGGGTTTTAATATAGCTAAGATCAGTGCTGTTGCTCATTGTTGTCTTCTTTTATTTCGTGTTTACTCTTTTCAAAAAAAATATCAATAACAAGGTTTATAACACGCTTTTCAATTATGCTCTTTCTGTAAATAATTATTAGTACCAATAATATAATATACAACCCTGCAACTATGGCAAAACCCCAAAATACATGATTTAACAATTCGCCAATAAGATAGCCCGCCATTATGCTGACAAACAGGAGAACAAAAAATGCAAAAAGTGCAACAAGCAACCCGGCTGATAATGCCCCGGCCAGTTTTGATACTTTTTCAACAGCCTCAAGCTTCAAAAGCAACAGCCTGTCTTTTACATATTCTTCCACTTTTTGCTTCGAATCACCAAAAAAATTTTCTTCTGTATTCATGTCAATCGTTTAGGATGATGCCGTTTCGTTTGTTTTTTGTTCTAAATCTTCTACAAAGTCTTTCCCTTTTTGTATTATCGATGATAAGCCATCATTAAGATCGCTTAATTTTTCTTTGGCGGTATCGGCAATGTCTCCCGCCGCGCCTGATATGTCTTCCAGCAGTTCTTTGCCCTTATCGCTGGTTAAAAATAGTGCCAGCGCAGCGCCCGCAGCGGCGCCTAATATAAGCCCGGTAATAAATTTGCTACTCATAAACCGATTAATTTAGGTTAAACAATTTTACTTATACTATCAACGATTATACCATCTTTGTAAACACTATGGATACCCCACAATACACTAAAGTTAAGCAATACTTTTTCCTCGCTATCATTTTAGCCTTTGGTTATTTTCTGCTGATGGCAACCTGGCAATTTTTTTCAGCATTTCTTATAGCAGTAATATTTTATATTTTAAGTGAGCCGCTGTCCTTATGGCTTGTTAAAAAAAAGGGATGGCGCAAAAGCTGGGCAGCCATTTTAATTATTGTGCTTTCGTTTTTTATTATACTGCTGCCCATTACTATATTTTTTACGCTGCTATACAATAAGGTAAGCGGGGTGCTGGCGCACCCTGATGATATTATACAAGGCGTAAAAAACCTAAACACAACCATACAGGCAAAGTACCACTACGAATTGATAAGCGATAAAACCATTGATGCCATAAAAAGCAATGTGGCTGTATTATTACCTATAATACTAAACCAGGGCGTGGGCTTTATAAGTACTATTATAATGATGTACTTTTTTCTTTATTTTATGTTGCAAAAACGCGGCCGGATGGAAGCGGCCATTGTGTTTTACCTGCCATTTAAGCGCGAAAAAATAAATATGTTCAGTAAGGAACTGGTTGCCCAAACATTTAGCAATGCTGTGGGCATACCTATGATTGCCGTAGCGCAAGGGCTTTGTGCCTTTATAAGTTATATTATAGTGGGTGTAAACCAGCCCGGCTTTTGGGGGGTGATAACGGCTTTCGCTTCTATAATACCAGTTGTAGGCTCGGCCATAGTTTGGCTGCCCATGAGCATATACCTGTTTGCAATAGGCCATAACTGGCAGGCGGTTTTTGTGTTGGTATGGAGCGCGATAATTGTTGGCAGTGTTGACAATGTTTTGCGTTTTATGCTGGCGAAGCGCATGGCCGATGTGCACCCTATTGTAACCGTTTTGGGCGTAATAATCGGGCTTAAGTACTTTGGGTTTATAGGGCTTATTTTTGGGCCGGTACTTATATCCTACTTTATTATTTTGCTCAGAATATACTATCTTGAATACCAAAAAAGCCCCAAGCCGCCGGCAATACCGGCTTCTGCCAAAAAAAGGCAGCTTGTGCCTTACTATATGCAGCCTTTTTTGGGTAAGAAAACAGCGCCTAAAAAAATAGCGCCAACTAAAACAGATACTGTATGAACCTTGATGGACTAAACGACTTGCCAGATTGGGATGATGACTACATAAAAGGTTTAAGTGACGATGAAGAAGGTGATGAGTGGAAGCCTAACCCTACACGCGATGCATGTAAGGCTATGTATGTAAAGTGGAACGAAATAATTATTATGCTTAATGGCGCTATTGGGGATATAGAAGATGAAGACGAACCTGGCCAGCACGAGGCTTCATTTATACGCGACCGTAAGGGAATGATATTGGGGGATGCGTTTGAAGTGGGCGCTAAAATAAGAAGCTCAGAGGCTGGAAGCCTGTATGTACTGCGCATGGAAAATGCAGCCATAATACGCAAGAATGCGCAGTATATTAAAAGCGCAATGCTTAGCTTTAATATGGAAGAAGAAATTGAAGACAGTTATTGCGAAGCCATTCGCAACGAAATTGATAATTTTAAAGAGTTGTTTAAAGTATGGATAGGCACTTTTAAGAAAGACGAGTACGAGGATGAATGGGGCTTGTTTGTTTAGCAGGCTTGGGTTTTAACCGCGCTTATTGCATATTTCCCGATTGCGGATTTGGTTGAAGCGAGCTGTTTTTATCATCACTCTCGGGTAATTTCTTTTACCATAGAATTTACGACGCATAAATTTTGGAATAAATCTGCAATCGCGGAATCTAAAATCAATTGTTAATCTTCCCTCCTTCACAAAGTAGTAACATTTTACGCAATATTTTCGTAACACTACTACTTATGATGAAAGCAATAACCCTTCAAGCCATCCTGTTACTTGTATGCATCAATTCATTTGCTGCGCGCATTAGCGGTACAATAACCAGCACGCAAGGCACACCGCTGCCATACGCATCCATACAAATAAAAGGAACAACCAAAGGCACTACGGCCAATAACCAGGGCAAATATTTTATTGATGTTGATGCAGGTACTTATACCATTGAAGTGCAGTTTGTTGGCTACGCCAAGCAGGAAAAAAAAATTACAGTGGGGAAGGATGCTGTTGAACTGGATTTTCAATTAAGCGAACAGCAACTTACCCTTAATGCTGTAACGGTGAAGACCGGGGGAGAAGACCCGGCGTATGAAATTATACGTAACGCTATTAAAAAAAGAAAGGATTATTTAAACGCGGTTGACAGCTTTACCGTGGAAGCCTACATTAAAACACTTATTAAAACACGGCATATACCCAAAAGAATATTTGGGCAAAAGATTGACACCAGCGATTTGAAGGAAATGCGTGTGGATTCTGCAGGTAAGGGCATAATTTATTTATCAGAAAGCTTAACACGTATAGCAGCCAAAAAGCCAAACAAAATAAAGCTGGAAGTATTATCGGGCAGGGAAAGTGGCGGCAACGGCTATGGCTTTAACTTTCCTACGTTTATTGACTTTTATGAGAATAACGTAAATGTATTAACCGCCCAGTTTGCGCCCAGGGGGTTTGTATCGCCCATTGCAGAAGGTGCGCTTAATTATTATAAGTATCATTATCTCGGTTCGTTTTTTGAAGATGGCATTGAAATAAATAAGATACAGGTAATACCGCGCAGAAGCTTTGAACCCCTGTTTAGCGGCACTATTAACATTACCGAAGGCGACTGGCGTATACACAGCCTTGACCTGCTGTTAACAAAAAGCTCCCAGCTTGAAATATTAGACACTGTACAGATAAAACAGATACAAGCACCTGTGGCTGCCAACCTGTGGCGCACCAAAAACCAGGTTGTTTACTTTAGCTTTAAATTATTAGGGATTGATGCCGTTGGTAATTTTTTGAATGATTATAGCAAGTATAATATTACACCCATATTGGCCAAAAACTATTTTGACAATGTTATTGTAAAGTATGATACCACTGTAAACAAAAAAACAAAAGCCTACTGGGACTCAATAAGGCCTGTACCCCTGGAGCCAGAGGAAGTAAAGGACTACAAAATAAAAGATAGTGCATTTCAATACCAGCGCGATTCGGTATGGACAAGAGCATATATTGATTCAGTTCGTAAACGGCAGGGCAAAATAACGCCAAACTCAATATTGCAAACAGGGTTTACACGCACACACTATAATATTGAAAATAAAACCAGCAGTACCTTTAGGTGGTACCCGTTATTGCCCGGCCTTGATTACAATACAGTAGAAGGCACCGCGCTTAATGCATCTTTTTCTTTAAGGGAAAATGTGTTTAACAACAAACAGCAAATGTTAATAACGCCACATTTTAGGTATGGGTTTAATAACCACCATTTTAATGCATGGGCTACTGTTGCATTTAGTAAACGGTTTTGGCTATTCGGTAATAATAATGCTGCAAGAAATGACGGTACCTTAAGTTTTAGCGGTGGTAAACGAATAAGCCAGTTTAATAAAGATAACCCTATTACACCTGGTGTTAATGCTTTATACACGTTGTTTTTTAACCACAACTATATGAAGCTGTATGAGAATTATTTTGGAGAAATTAACTACAGCAACAAAACCGAAAGCGGTCTTCACTATAACCTTAATGCATTATATGAAGACAGACTACCGGTTGACAATACCGCTTTCGGCTCTGCTATAAAGTATAAGGTTAAAAAGTTTACACCCAATTACCCAACAGAAATACTCGACAGCCAGTTTACACAGCACCAGGCTTTTATAACTGGTGTTACCATTAGTTACCAGCCCGGCCAAAAGTATATACAATACCCGCGCAGCAAAATGCCTATCGGTTCAAAATATCCAACGTTTGAATTGAATTATCAAAAAGGTATTCCCGATATTGCCGGCAGCGACGTAAACTTTGATAAATGGAAGTTCTCTGTATTTGACGACATGAATTTGAAGCTTTTAGGTAATCTTCGTTATCGCTTTGACATAGGTGGCTTCCTGAACAACAAACAGGTGCCCGTGCAGGACTACCAGTTTTTTAATGGCAACCAAACCATATTTGCCAGCGCGTATATGAACAGTTTCCAGTTAGCCCCATATTATGCAAACAGCACTACCGCACGTTTTTATGCAGTTGGCCATATAGAGCATCATTTTAATGGCCTGCTTACCAACAAAATACCTTTATTCCGCAGGCTTAACTGGTACTTTGTTGCAGGCAGTAATGCCTTTTACGTAAACAGTAACAACAACTATGTTGAAGTATTTGGCGGGGTTGAAAACATACTTAAAATATTCAGGGTAGACTTTATAACATCATATCTAAACGGCAAAACAGGCCAGTTTGGCGTACGTGTTGGTTTCGGCGGCCTGTTGGGGGGTAAAATGAGGATTGAAAATTAAAAGGCGGCCCAATGGCCGCCCCCTATCATCTCTTCTGAAGACAATTATTGTTTTACTACCTTAAGTGCTGCAACCGGCATGTTCTCAAGTTTAATGGTATAAATCCCATTTGCATAACTGCTTATATCAACACTAATATTATTTGCGCCCGCATGCACATGTACTAATTTATGCCCGGTAACTTTACCGTTGGCATCAAAGCAATTAACCGTACAATCCTGTTCCTTATTATAATAGAATGAAATATTTACAATATTATGGGTTGGGTTAGGATATAGTTTAACTGATGTGCTTATGTTATTAGCGTTAAGCGCGATAATATTTGAGTAACTGAAGCTTGTATTTTTATCAATTATTTTAAGACGGTAATAATTGTCTCCATTTAAAGGATGCATATCTGTGTATTGATAATCTTGTTTGCCTGCAGCACCAGCTTTGCCAGACATGGTTGCCACGCTGTTAAATAAATACCCGTTGGCAGAACGCTCAACAATAAAATAACCCTCATCCGGCTGGTTTTGTATTGACCAATACAATATGTTTTGTGTGCCTGCGCTCTGCCCTTTAAAGTATAGTAGCGTTAGCGGCAAAGCATTGTGTATAGCGCTGCCTAATGTAAACCTTTTAAGGCTGCCAATACCTGTTTTAAGCACCCAGTCGTGTACTATATCACTATCGTTCTTGCCAAGCCTTGCCCATGTACTTCCCGCATCGCTGCTTTCATACATTACCAGTTCGTTTTTATTAATACCGGCAAGCTCATCATCAAGATAATAAAACTTAACCGTAGCGTTTAATGCAGTGTTACTGGCTGGTGTAACATCATAATATCGGTTAATGCCTTTGCCGCCTTTTGCACTTATTTGCTGGGTATGGCCGCGTTTAATTTGTGTAAGTCCAAGATTTGAGGCACTGGTAATTTGTATGCCAATATTGCCTGGGTTAACTGCAAGCGGGTTATTTAAATTGGCTTTAATAGTAATATTACCTATAACATGCGATGTTGATTTTTCACCGGCTATGCTGCCCGCATCAATGCCGAGGTCGAGGTTAAAATTGTTTAACTGAAGATTTCCTTTTACCATTTGCAATAGCCCGGTAACCGATATATCGCTGCCGAGCGCAACATCATTAGCCGTTTTATTAATAGTTACGTTGTGAAAAGCAAATGGTGTTGATGAGGTTATGAACGTTTTGGATGAGGCACCTGTAAAAAATACCGAACTTTTTGCCGGTATAAATCTACCGCTGTTACTAATACCTCCTGAATCAATAACAAGGCATGCGCCATCAGTCATAACAAAAGTGCCACCTGCTATTTGCATACCCTGCGCACGCAACGTATTGCACATTGCAATTAGCAAAATGCCAATAAAACAACAGTATAATTTAGTATACATATAATTAGGTTTAACTGTGCACGTTTATTGGGTAACTAACTGGTACGATATTCTTGAATCGTAATACGGTGCAGTTAAAGTACTCGTCATGGTAACAGCGCCGCCGGAAAACGTGTAACAGTTAAAACTTATATTGTGCACACCGGCAGTTAGATCAAGTGTGTGCACTATCGGCACATTAACAAAACTGGTTCCGTTTACTTCGGTAAGGCCAAGTGAATACTCAACGCCATCCACAACAATACGCACATCAAATTTATAAGTTTGCCCAACTGATTGAAGAACAACATTGCCGGTAATTGTAAGATAGGCGTGGCCGGTAAGGTTAGGCGTGGTATAATCGTAGTCATGTATAGTAACGGAGCCACCGCCCGGTTGATTAGGAATAGTTGCCGGATTGGTAAGCTTTTTAAGCGTTATACTGTTGTAGCCTAATACTGACTTCCATTGAGGCTGAACACCTGCGCCATTAGATGTTAACACCTGCCCTGCGCCACCGGGATTGGCGCCCACAGATAAAGAGCCAATAAAGTTTACCGGCCCCTCAAGCAACGTATTACCCACAACATCCAATGCGGCGGAAGGGGCTGCATTGTTTACGCCTACTTTGCCATCGCTTGTTAAGCTAAGTATGTTTCCCACATTGCTTTTGCTGCTAAAAAAATTCATCTGGTCTATACCCTGAACCTCATTATACCCTGCTATCGTCCAATAATCGCTGCTGTTTGTATTTTGAAAGCTAAGCCTGGCATAATCATCGCCGTTGTTGTATAGTAATAGCTGTGGTTTATTTACCGCGCTGGTTGCGTTTATTTGCATACGTGCTTTTGGCGCAGCGTCGCCCATTGCTATACCAACATTACCATCGCCTGTTAAGCTTAGTATGTTGCCGTAAGTGCTGTTATAAAAATTAAATTTTTCAAGAGAATTATAAGAACTGTTGTAGCTTTTGATAGCCCAAAAGCCCGGCAGGCCATGGTTTTTAAATAGTACCTGGTTTGAATCTGCAAGGCTGGTTTCAAGCATTAACTGTGGGTAGGTTTGCAGTGAACCACCAAATATATGCACATGCGCCGCCGCCGAATCAATGCCTATACCCACGTTGCCTATGCCGGTAGTAAGCGAATTTGCGTAGCTGTTGCCAATAAAGTAGCCTGCACTTTTTTTGCCGAGCGATGTAGCCTTTAATGCATAACCATCACTTTCCGGGTTAGTCATAATAAACTCTGCGGTATTGCCGTGCACGTTAGTGTTACTAATAGCAAAAGCAGTAGCGTTGCTTTGATCATAATAACCTGCAGCTGAATAGGGTAATTCGAAGCCGTAAGTATTGTCGTCTGCATTTGGTATTTTTTCCCATTTTCCCGTGGCGGGTTTAGTAGAATCGGGTAAGGAGTAATACCAAAAAGCAAAATTGGATGTATTATAAACAAGAAGGCCTGCAGCAGGTTGATATATCTGCTTCATTTGGGCATCGGTCATTCGCGGTATCAGCACACCACGCGTAGTTGATTTTACATCAAGCATAGAGCTGGGGTGGGGCCTGCTGCTGTCTGCATTAATCGCCACTTGCGCAAAGCTGTTGGCGCAAATAAAAAACAGGAAGGCACAAAAAAGTAACTTTCGTTTCATATATTGAAAATTTGCATGGTGTATAAAGGTTTGTATGCTTTTATGAAGACAGAGTAAAGTTTGTTAAAACAAGAACACAAGTCAACTACCTAAATTGGTAGGTACGAATAGTCGCCAGGAATTATTAGCTGTACTTTTCGGGTAGGGTGTAATAGTGTACCAAGCTATAAAATATTGCCTTGCAACGCCTTTGCAACGGCTTCGCTCATGGAGTTTACATGAAGCTTTTCATATATCTTTTTAATATGGAAGCTTACCGTATTGATGCTTATTTGTAATTCAGCAGAGATCATTTTGTAGCTATAGCCTTTAACCAGCAATCCCAGCACTTCTTTCTCCCGTGCTGACAGGCTTTCAGCCTCAACTGCCGCAGTGTTGGTTGCCGCAAAAAATGCTACCACTTTTCTTGCTATAGCGGCGCTCATAGGCGCACCACCGGCTATAACGTCTTTTATACTCTCCTTTATGCGGGCCGGGCCTGCCGTTTTTAAAAGATAACCTGTAGCACCGGCCTGCAGGGCTTTAAATATGTGCTCGTTACGGTCGAATATAGTTAGCATAATAATGTTAACAGCAGCGTTAAATTGCCTTATTTGTTTAACTGCTTCAATGCCATTTATCAGCGGCATGTCAATATCCATTAATATAACATCAGGTGCAAGCGTAACAACATCCTGTTTTACAGTACTGCAGTTTGCAAACAGTGATAACAGATCAAACTCATCATCATGGCTAAACAATGCACGTAAGGCATCGCCATAGTCAGTGTTATCCTCGTATATAATGATCTTTATCGCCAAAACATTTTTACGCTAAAGTGATGAATTATATTTACCCGTTATGCTACCTAATTACGTAGGTGTGCAGGAAAGCTTAATTGTTGTACCCTTATTAGCTGTGCTGATAATAGTTAGCTCGGCTTTTATTTTATCTGCCCTTTTCTGCATATTATTAAGCCCGTCGCCGCGTTTAACATTTGCTATATCAAACCCTTTTCCATCATCCTCAATTACAAGCACTACCTTATTTTTTTCTTTTGTGAGGCTTATGTTTGCTGTACCCGCGCATGAATATTTTGCAAGGTTATTAACTGCTTCCTTATAAATCAGGAAAAAATCGTGGCGTTTAGCAAGGCTTAGCTTAAGATTGTTTATAGCCGGCTGAATATAAATATTCAATTTTATATTTCGTGCTTCCAGCATTTCAGCGGCAAACTCTGTTATGCGCGAGGCCATTAGCTCAATTCTGTCGTTTTCAGGGTTAACTGACCATACTATATCATCCAGCGAATACAATATTTTTTCACTGGCCTCATCTATCCTTTTTATCATCGGGGTAACTGCATGTCCGCCTGAATCAGCTGCGGTGTCGTACGCCACCGTTGTAAAAAACCTTATACTGCTTATGGTTGATCCAACATCATCATGCAGGTCACTTGCAATTTTATCGCGTATCCCCATCTCTTTTTTTAGCTGGTTTAGCCGTAAGCGGTATAACATGTATATTAACGTTGCCACAGCCAAAACAGCAGCCACGTAAAACCACCACCGCCGCCAAAAAGGCGGCGTTATAGTAACTGTAAAAGTTGCAGGCACATCGTTCCATAATCCTTCGCTATTGCAGGCCTTTACTTTAAAAGTATAAGTGCCGTCAGTTAAGTTTGCATACGATACAGTTCTTGTTTTACCGGCATAGTGCCAACTCTTGTCAAGCCCGTCAAGCATATAACTGTAACGGTTTTGTTCGCTGTGCGAATAGCTGATACCTACGTACTCAAACGAAAAATAATTCTGATTGTATTCAAGCTTAACCGGTCCGCTGGCTGTAGTTGCAATATTGCGGTCAAATATTTTACAGCTTGTTATATATACTTTTGGTGGCTTCTTATTGGCAACAAAATCTGTTGGTTGAAAAGAATGAAGCGCATTGTTTTCCGCAAACAACATAGTGTTATTGTTTAGCATGTACACTGGTCCGGCATTGTTGGCGCCGCTTAAACCGGAAGTGCCTGTGAATACATTTATTTTAAAAGCATCTGTATTATACAATATTAACCTGCCCAACCCTGCAAGCCAAAGGTTATGAAGGCTGTCTTCTGCCATATAATCAATGCGTAACGACGGTAACCCATCTTTCTCTGTTATTTGTGTAAAGTGTTGCAGGCTGTCGTTTGTTTTAAGCAAACCGCCAAATTGCGTTGTGATCCAAATATTATTTTTGCTATCCCTAAACAGGTCGAGTACAGAGGAGTAATCAGCCTTATTACCGGGTATTTTTTGTGACGGCATAACGTCGGCAAACGTATTAGTTAGGGTGTTGAAGGTGCAAAGGCCTTCGTTATTAGTTGCCAGCAGTAACCTGTTACCTGTTAACGGCAGGATGGAATAGATGATATTATCGCCACCTTTTATTTGCAATGCTGTTGACGGTATGTAATGCGCTATTGCGCCTGAAGATATATTGTATTTATATAGTCCACCGCCATAGGTGCCCATCCACACATTTGTTTTATCGGCATACAACTCATCTACCATTTGCCCCTGCACCGGAATTTTTTTGAAAGAAAACAAACGTGTTGATTGATTAAATAGAGATTTTGCCACAAAGCCTTCACAGCCCGCCCAAACATTTCCCTCAGCATCTTTTTTAAGCGCTGTTACGGCACCTTTAACATATGCGCTTTGCAATTTAATTGTGCTGCCGCTGTATAATTGTTTTTGTGATAAAAGATAAAGCCCGGTACTTGTGCCAACCCAAATAAGGCTGTCATTTTGCTTTACCAGGGAAAGTATGTCATTGAATACAACACCTCCAGGCTTATTTTTTTCTTGATCAACTAATAAAGAAACTGTTTTTATACGTTCATTGTCTGCATCGTATTTATTCAGGCCTTTATCAGTGCCTACCCAATAAACACCATCGTCATCTTTATAAATTGATGCAGCTAATAAGCTGCCCCCGTTGTTTTTTAATGCGCTGTTGAACAGGTAATTTTCAAACTTGCCTGAAGCTGCATCATATACATAGTAGCCACCTGAAATACCTGCTATCCATATTTTTCCATTCTTATCTTCCATCACGCCCATACCCCCGTTACCGCCAATGGAATAAGTATCTTTGGTATTGTGTGAATAGATTTTTATGCTGCCATTGGTAGTATTTATGCAAACCAAACCAGAATACCAGGATGTTACCCAAAAATTATTGTTTCTGTCAATTAAAGAAGGCCCAAGTATTGCATTTACCCGGCCAAGGTTTTTATTTAATTCCGGTATTGGAAATTGTTTTGAAACATGCTTGTTATAATTGTACTGTATAACCCCATAACTATAAGTGCTTAGCCAAAGCCTTTCCATGGTATCAAGAGCCATTGATAAAATATATATCCCTTGCTTAAAGTATATATTCTGCTCCTGCCATTGGCCTGTTGCTGTGTGTAAAATAAAAAGCCCTTTGTTGGTTGCTGCCCAAAAATCTTTGCTGCCTTTAACCGGCAATATATCGTGTATACGCAATGGCTGGCTGTAATAAAATCTTTTTATTGCGCCGGTTAATGGGTTGAGAGATGTAATGCCATTTCTTGTGCCAAGCCATAAAACCCCGCTGGTGTCTTCGTATATTTTTTCAACCCAACTATTGGTCAGGCTTCGCGTGCTATCGTCAGGATTAAATTTATACTGCTCAAATTGATACCCGTCAAACCGGTTAATGCCCTCATTAGTGCCAAGCCATAAAAAACCTCTTTTGTCTTTGTGAATACAACTTATATAATTGTTTGACAATCCTTCGGCGATAGTATATTGTTGAAACACAGGCGGCGCCTGCGCAATTATACTTTGCTGAAAAAAATAGACAGGTAAAAATAACAGGGCCATGTATTTGGCCCATACACGGGACATATAGCAGTTTTTCTAAAGATACAAAGGTTTATTTTTAAAAGCCCGCTATTAATTTGAACTTGTGTTTTACGTTACTGAAACGTATCCCCGCCTGTAATTTCCCTGAAGGGTTGCATGAAAAAGTCGCCCACAATTTTATTAAACTGGTCTTTTTTAAATACAGGTGTTGAGTGCCCGCTGTTAGGTATTACCCACAAGTAAGATTGTTCAATATTTTGTGCTATCAGTACAGTGTGGGGTACCGGTATTACATCATGGTCGCCGCAAATAACCAGCGTTGGGCATTGTATGGTATGTAACTGCGCCAGGGTCATATTAGGCTGGTAAAGGTCGAGGTCAGATATTTTTAGATCGTTCTTTACTTTGGGCGTTTGCTGTTTTTTTCTTAATTCGGCATTACCATTTTTAATACCCTCAAAACAAAACGGCGTAAGTGCTGTTGTATCCGGCCAAAGGTTTGCGCCGGTTATAGCAAGCTTCTTAACCTTATCAGGGTGGCGAATAGCCAGCAGCAGGCCATTAATGCCCCCATCGCTCCAGCCAATAACATAGCAACTGTCTGCATGCAGGCTGTCAAGCAAAGCGCTAAAATCATCCGCCATTTGTTCAAAAGTTAATGAATCAGAAGGATCAACAGATTTGCCGTGGGCCCTGCTGTCAACGGCAATTACCTTATAGCTTTTTGCAAACACAGGTATGTTATTACTAAATGCGCTTATTGAGCCGCCATTACCATGTATAAATAACAAAGGTTTACCGCTGCCATATATTTCGTAATACATATCAAACCCCCGAATGTGCATATAATGCCCGGCTGCTTTATTGTTGCCGTAAGCAATGCCACTGGATTTATCCTGCGCATGTATTTGTTGAATCGTAAAAATGAAAGAAACTAACAAGGGTAATGTTATCCGCATAAAATAGTGTGTTTAACTTTCAATATCTAAATGTAATATATGGTTATTGCCTGCCCTTGATGCCGGAAATTATTATTCCAATAGTTTTATTGCTGCTGCGACGGTTAGTTTTATAACGCATTATATCTTTAAGTATAATTGTGTCCTTTTTATTAAAATTCTTTATTTCTGAAATTATTTCGGGGTCCCTGGTTGCTATATCAGCAATAATTTCGTACGCTATTTCTTTAACAGTATCGGATGCAGGAAGCCTTTTTTCAAATTCTTTTTTTATAACAAGCAGGAAAATTCCTTTATTTTGTTCGCTGGTTTCGGCCAAGTATATTTTTTCAATTGTTTTCTCCAGCAATGCGTCGTCGGCTATATTGTTAAAATAACTACCAAGGCAATTGCTGCCATCACGGTTTGCCCGCCAACCGGTTAATAGTGCATCTTGTGCTCGTTCAAAATCATTCATCTTAGCCTTGTATAAAGTTGCAGCTTTAACAAATTGGAAGCTGTTTAAATAACCATCAGCAACTTTATTGTAATATTTAAATGCGTCTTCCGGGCGGTTAATGCATATATACAAATCTCCAATTTTTTCTTCGTTACCTAGTTCTTTGTGTAATTCTATGGCCTGCGCGTACATACTGCCCTGTTCATAACAAGCCGCAGCCTTCAGTTTATTATTAGTGTATTTAAGATATATAGATGCAGCTTCTGCGTACATGCCGCCCTGCATAAGTGTTTCAGCCGCCACAGTATAATCCTTTAGCAGTTTCATGTAAACAAACGCAGCCTTCTCGTATTCTCCTTCGTTAGCAAGAGCTTTTGCCGTATCAATATATTGATTTCTTAATATTGAAAAATATTCATTGGGAATAAGCACGTTGCTACCTCCGCTGCCTGTAGTATACCTGGCCTTAATAGATAACTCAAACCAGTTTTTCGTAAACTGAAACTGCCCATGGTTACCACCTCTTGCAGTACCATCACCATTCAGAGGAATAGCATACTTTAAAGCCTCTTCGGGGTTTGATTTAAACAGGTCAAGCAACTTATCAACCTGCGCTTGGTTTCTTTTTTCCAGTTCTTCATAGTTCATCAACATTTTATCAAGCAGTTTTTCGGTGCTTTTTAAAATGGGTTTAAGCGTTTTCCCAATCTTATCTAACAATGGCTGCGGTTTAGTTTCTTCCGATGAGCTAAAACGTTCGCTATCTTGCTTAAAAAGCATCCTGTATATAGCAAGCTTTGCTTTTTCAAAAAAGCTTAACGGTTTATTGTTAAATTCTTTTACCGGTGGAAAAAGCTTTTCTTCCATGCTTTCCAAAACTTTTTCAGGTGGTAAAACATGTACTTCGCAACGTTTAATATCGGCAGGTATAAACAACCCTTTCGCAGGCGATTTTACTTGCACCTGTAAACTACAAGGGATATTTATAACATTTTGCCAGTTTACAGTTTCTTCCAGGGCAACAAAACCAAAATCAGGGTGCAGTATATGCTTTTTATTACAAAGTAATTTTTCCAGTTCATCATCTGCAAGTTGGGGGTAAATGCAACAATTGGGCGGTACAAACAACTTTCCCTTAATTACCTGGCAATAAGTGTTTCTGCCAATATCAATATCAGCTAAAGTATTAGTTGTTAAAATTAAGCAGCCCCAAATATCGCCGGGTATTTTTGACGGAATTGGGTAAACGTTTATGGTAGGCAAAGTAAAACCCATACGCCAAATTTCATTCAGCCATATATCTAACTTGCTACCTTTTAAAAGTATGCCACCAGCAGGATAAATGTTTTTATGATATGGTTTTATGCTTAGCTGCATTTGTCTTTTATTGTATTAATGAATGCCTCAACATTTTGTTTCCAAAAAACCTTTGTTGTTACAGTTTGTGAAATATTGGTAACCGGGTTAAAATATTGGTTGCCTGCAAACTCCTTGCCTGTGGCTATTGCCAGCGACTTGTTTAAAACAGGTGGCAAGTACATAACAGGTATCAACTCATCGCTGCTTTCTAAAATGATCATCCCGGAAACGTTAATGTTAACCGTACTGCCATCGGCAAATATGAAGGCATCTTTATCTGCCGACCAAAAAGCTGCTATTTCCTTTTTTAAAAATTCCGATTTTTCAAGTTTTATAACTGCCTCACTATTTAGTAATAATTCGTGCAGATTAAAAACAAGATTACCTACCTGGTTTATAAAAATAGAACTAATATTCAGTAAAATGCCGGATGATGCAGGAAATGATCTTACCAGTTCAAGGCTCTCTTGCTCCTTTTTATGGTAAAGCTCAATTAATTCCCTGCACCGTGAGTCCGAATGCAGGGTGTCGACAATGGCATTTTGATAGAGAATGCGGGTATAATGATCCGCAGTTGTATAGTAAAAGCAGTTTTTATCACATAAAAAGCTGTTGTAAGCAGAAATTTTATATTTGGCAAATGCAACATTTTTTTCTTTGCGGCTGGTTAAATTAATCATAAGTATGTTACGGTTTTGCTCATTAAATGCCATTAATACATACTCTTTGTAAATTAGCCCTATCGCAAATAATGTTAAACCGGGCGGTAATTTTTCCCATACAAGCTGCCAGCCTCTTTCATTATGTTTCTTTGTTTTGTCAAAAAGTTTAAATACATCCCGGTTTGCATTTATCATAAATACCTCTCCATCTTCTGTTTTCATTAATTTCCTTATCACCATAGGCGGGGCAAAAAGAATGGGGTAATACAATGCAGTTGCGGCCCTGGTTGTATCCTTAACAACTTTTGGCTGGTCTTTATTCCATAGTTCCGTAAGAGGCAGCCGTATATTTTGAATAAGCTTTCGTGCGTTATGCTTATTAGTATATAAATACATATCGCCGGTTACTTCCGTTGTAATAATGTATTTAAAATAAACTGTATTGTTGTTTATAATTCTTTGCATGGCCGGTAAGCGCAAGGATTCTGGAGAGGTGATGAGGAATACCTCAATTTTATGCAATTGCGTATATTCCTTTAAAAAAAGCTCCAGGCCCGCCGCGCAGTGCAAGCAGCCTTCAACAACCTGCATCCCTTCAATAACCTGGTGTATGTTGTTAAATAGCAGGGGTTGGTAAGTGTTGCCAACTGCAAATGCGGTACAGGTAATATCTGTTTTTGGATGTTTAACTATTGCAAGTAAGGCTGCAAATGCTATTATTTTAGGCGTACCCCAGTTTTTAAGCGAAACGTCAATTAAAATCACCCTTTCAAGATTGTTTGGCAGAGGTGGCATTTCCCTGTTGTAATAAAGAGCCTCATTGTTAGCCAGGCGCGACATAAAAATAACATCATCATTTGCAAATTCAGATATCAGCAATTTATCAAACTGACCTTTATTAGTTATATCAGATACCCCGCCTAATGGCTGCCTGCCGGGCAATGTATTATGGTACGGTATATTAAGCCCCGCCCATATATGTTTTATCAGCGCTCCGGCATGAAAGGTTTTGTTGTTGTCAATAAGCTCCTGTACAAAATCTTTTAGTTTGTTGCTCTTGTCGCTTCCCGGCTCGTGTATAGCCCGGGTTATATCTTCTGTTCCCGGTATGTCGGCCATCTTTTTAATGATGGCTTCTTTGGTTGGAAATTTATTATATAATAATTCAAGCGTTCTGAATTCTCTATGAAAGATGCCTATATTAAATTGTACAGGTTTTATAATATCATCGGTTTTATAATTACCTTTTTTATACTTGTACAATATTGCTTTAGCCTGCCTAACGCCGGTTAAATTATGACTGCCCGCAAATATGGTTTGTAATAAAATAACCTTGCCTTTGCCCTCTCTATAAGCAGGAGGCAGGCCTGCTAATTCCCTTAGAAAAAGCATGGCATGTTTTACCATAAGCTGGTTTGCATCAGTAAAATATCCTGCTATTTTTACGCTTCTTTTAAAAAGCAGCTCAACTTCATCCAGCAGGTCTTCCGTGGCTTTATTAGTGGCCATTATTGCAAGTAATAAGGCGCCAAAGGATGGAATGCCCTGCAACACAAGCTGCTCTAATATTTCCATTACCATTTCAGCATATGCAATAGTACGCCCATTGGGTATGGATATTACTTCTGCATTATCCTCCCATTGCCAAAAATAATGTTCATAACTTCTTAAATATTCATAAAAGTCCATACCAGCACTTATTGAATCTTTATACTTGCTATGGCAAACCAAAACTAATTCTGAATGAACTTAATGAAAGCGGCTTTGCCAGTTGTTTGTTAATAGTATACCATATTGAATCTTTATTCCAAACAATCCAGCAATCATTTTCCGGGTTTACCACAGCGTTAATTTCATCGTAAAACAATCGTAATTCGTAGCCTGAAGGAATTATGAAGTTGCGGTCAAGCCAAAAACTATCACCGGGTATTGGTAATACCGGGCTACCCATAACGAGGCATTGATCTGCATTTATAATTACCCACGAAAGGTTTTTAAGCCGTATCGTTGGCGCCGTTACCATATATCGTCCCAACACATCAACTTGCGTCATGATGCAATGCGGGCCCCTTTCGATATCAGAGAGGGATAACTTTATATTTATTTTGTCGCGAATGCCAAAATAATTATAATTTTCAACAGGCAACGTTAATGGTATTGCTTTTTGCAACTGCGTCCACAATAAGCCCGGCATTTTGCGTTCAGGTACAAAATTGCCCGGTAAAAAAAGCAACCCTTTCTTATTTTCAAATATTGTTTTGTGCGGTATGCTGTTCAATTCAACCGAGGAAACTTGTTCTACAGTAATATCCTTTATCCAAACTACTCCTTCATCAATAGCCATCTTTACATTATTCCAATGTCGTATTTGGCCAATATAATACAGGTGTTGTTTGTCAATAACCATTATATAGTTTGCAGTATTTTCTGCCATAAAGCGTCAATTTCTTTTTGCACAAATTGTTTCTGCTCGCCGTTCTTTATCCATTCACAGCGTGTTTGTATGTACCTTAATTTATCCTTTATTACATTCTGTTCTGCCAAAGAGAGAGTCTCCGCTTGCCATTTTTTTGTAAGCAGGTCAACATCTTTCATAACCTCCTGCGGATTAGGCACTTTATTATATAGCGCTTGTGGGTGTGTTTTTTCAGTATCGTCTTTTTCTATAATGTTGTTAATAATTCCGCTTAATATTTCCATTTGCTCCTCGGTATCCCAAATATATTTTAATACCCACAGGTCAGATAGCACAGCTTCGTTTCTTCCGCACATTAGCGCGCTTGCTGCAATAAGATTTTGCAATTTAACTGCCCGCCTGTCTGACACTTTTATGCCGGTTGTTCTCAAATTATGCACTACATCTATGTATTGTTTTCGTATGTTGTTGAGGTCAACCATTCTGCATCGGTTTTGCAGATCAACTATTTCTGTGGGTAAAATAACAGGCGGCGGCACCCGTATTGAATTTTCAAGCTTCCATCCTGCAAGCAATACCTCGTTTAACAAGTCGGGTTCAACATAGTCACATTTTATACGTATTAGAAAGCGGTCTAGCAAAGCGTTCAACGCTTCGTCTTCAGGCAACACATTACTGGCGCCCACAAACATCAGCGCAGGCAGTTTGCGCGTCTCCTTACCGCGCCTGAATATACGCTCATTCAGTGCCATTAACAGGCTGTTTAATATTGCGCTGTTTGCATTAAATATCTCATCTAAAAACACCAGCGAAGCTTCGGGCATCATACCTTCAGTATTTGTTATAAGCTCACCTTCTTTAAGTTTACGTATATCAAACGGCCCAAAAATTTCATTCGGCTCGGTAAAACGTGTTAGCAGGTACTCAAAATTTTTACCGCCCTCAATACTTTGCGCAAGCAGGCGTATAATAGCGCTCTTTGCAGTGCCCGGCGGGCCCAGCAAAAATGCGTTTTCCCTGGCTATAAGCCCTATACCCAAAAGGTCAATTATTTCTGTTTTGCCAACAAAACATTGTTTTAGCCAGCTAAGTACTGTATTTAGTTTATCAATATTGTTCATATTTCTTATATGCTTAAATCTTTCCAAAAGAAATGTTCATAGTCACCGAGCGCAGCTTTAACATGTGGATGTAAGGTTGCTGTTCCTGCAAGGCGTTTATCTTTGCGGCTTATTATCCTGTTTATGTACAATTGTAAAATGCACTTATCTGCCACAATATCATCAAATCCAATATTTTCCAACGGCCAATTGTAACCAATGCCTGAATAATGCCATACGCGTAAACATTCTTCCAGTATGTGGCGCAGGGCGTCTTCAGGGTCGGCAAGTTTAATTTGTGTCAGCAACTGTGGTAAAAAGCGAAGGCAAATATCAGCTGACAATATTGCCCCACCTGTAATAGCTGCTGTATATGCCGGTAAAATTGACGGCAGATAATGCGCCTCCATATCCCTGTGTAAAATTAGCTGTGCTGAAATAAAAATAGTCTTTGCCGCCCACAGGGCAGCCGCAGCATCAAAGGCCGGTGGCGTAAAAGGATACTCAAAACATTCGTTTTCGTATTCAACCTTTAACAAGTCGGTTACATCCGCTTCATCTCTTATATCAACAGTAAATATTTTGTTGTATAAAATAAGCTGCCCGCTGTTACGTAGGTTGTAAATGGTGTCAAAAAAATAATTTGTTTTAGTTAAGGCCATGGGTAATTGAGTTGAAAATAAAATTTATCCCGCCCATCCTTCCCTGTCCAAACTTCTATACTGTATCGCTTCGGCAAGGTGTTCAGGTTTTATATCGGCGCTGCCTGCAAGGTCGGCAATAGTGCGGCTTACTTTTAAAATACGGTCGTAAGCACGGGCACTAAGGTTAAGCCTTTCCATAGCGCGTTTTAACAAGGCTTCACCTGCGGTATTTATCACGCAAATTTCGCGCAGTTGTTTGCTGCTCATTTGCGCATTGGCATACATGCCGGGTGAATCTTTATAACGTTCTGTCTGTGTTTCCCTCGCTTTTATTACGCGATCGCGAATAGATGAGGATGACTCACCTTTACTTTGCGAACTAAGCTCGCTAAAAGCAACAGGTGTAACCTCCACATGCAGGTCAATCCTGTCAAGCAATGGGCCTGACACCTTGTTTAAATATTTTTGTACAGCACCTGGCGGGCAGGTACACTCCTTCTCGGGGTGATTATAAAAGCCGCACGGACATCCCTGCGTTCCCTTTTTCCCGAATGGTGAAAAAGGCCGGAAGACTAAAACCGAACGGCTATCCTGCATATCCTGGCACATTGGGTGAACATATTCGCAAGATACGGATGGACAGGCAATTGGTTCAAAAAGATGTTGCCAAACTGTTTACGGTGAGCGAAGAAACCCTTGTACATTGGGAGATGGGCCGCTACACACCCCGAATCAGACATTTCAAACCAATTATTGCGTTTTTGGGCTACTACCCCTTTACCCACGAAACTGCAAGTCTGGGTGGCCAAATCTTGAAATATCGACAAACTAATGGGCTGACCTGTCGGCAAATGGGAAGGAAAGTTGGAGTAAATGCATCGGCAATCGAAGCTTGGGAGAAAGGAAAAAATAAGCCTCAAGCCAGTTCTTTGGAAAAATTGAATAGGGTACTACAGGCAGGAAAAAAGTAAGGAGCAATAACAATGCTCCTTTTTCTATGCAACCCTAAAATGCCCGAACTGCTCGAACCCGGTACAACAATCTCTTTTCATCCGTGGCTACCGCAGGTATTGGGGTGTCGATTTTTAACCCATAATCCCATGCGTGGAAATAATCAGATTCAGTTGAACTCCAGTAGGTCGGAATGGGCTGCGACAGAGTTGGTATCGGGAAATTTGGCAGACTGTCCCGAACCAATAGCATGTCATTTAGTTGTTTCTGTGCGGGCAAAAACCAATCGGAATATCCGCCCGCGTGATAATCTTGGCAAAGTTTGGCAGCAAATGAAAGGCTGTTTCCATAGGCATTGATAATGTTTGTTGTGTTGGCCGCTCCATCAGTTGTACTCGTTGCTTGGGTCGCGGTTGCATACAAATTTCCAGGTGCCCATGGCGCAGAGACGCTGAGATTGTCCGTTGAAACAACCAACCCATGTTTGCCTGAATTGTCTAAGGAAAAGATGGCGCCGCCTTGATACAACAAGCCCAATGCAAATGGTGTGGCAAATGTCATTTCTTTTCCATAGGATGTACCGAGGGCATTAGTTGCAAAAGCGCGGTAATGGTACGTAACTTTCGCCTCTACGTTTATGAGGGCAATATTAAAGATGCTGACTACACTTTGTGTACCCCAGTTGTCGGCAACTGTTGGCGTTCCTTTTGTTGACCAACAAATTCCTTGAGCCGTTAATGCAGAGCCGCCGTCTGACACAACGGTGCCTGATGCGGTATAGATGCCGTTATATAATGTTAGTCCAATCGTTTGGACGGTGGGAAGTCCCGGCAGGGTGGTAAACACTTGTTGGTTTCCATAGCCGGTGCCTGCACTGTTCGTTGCATAGGCGCGAACATAATAGTTGGTGTTTGATGCCAGGCCGACAAGAGAACTTGTAAACGATGAACCGCTTTCTTTTGTTGCAGTATCGGCGATTGTAGGATTGGCATGTGTTGCCCAACACACGCCACGCGTTGAAACGGTTGTGCCTCCATCAGAGGTTATCGCACCTCCGGTGGTGGCACCGTTTTCCGTAATCGCGGTTACGGCAGTGGTAGTGAGTGTTGGCACTGACGCTGACGATGGCAAGTCACCGTGTTTTGAGCAACCTGTACATAAAATGCCCAAAACAAATAACAAAATTGCAAAAGCGCGATTAAAAACAGTCTTCATAGATTAGCGTTTTGTTAGTACACTTTTTTCACTTTTAATTCTTTTATCTGTCCTTTTAAGTCGGCAAATTCTCTCGGGTCTAAATAGGTATCGATTTGTTGGAGGATGCCATGATATTGTTGTTGTAATGCCGCACCAAGCGCATTGTATACATTGGGGTCATTCAAAAAATACATATCAACTGAGGGATGATTAAGTTGATGCGAGGTTGCGATTTGAATATTACTGATGCTTGGGATATCAATAGACTTGAGCCATATTTTTTCATGGGACATTGGCTCAATCCCAATCAGATTTATTTTGCCAATGAGTGATACAGTGCCACTATATCCATACGTATGGGTTGCATTACCACTCGGACTGAACTGAAATGGTGTATATGTTTTCCATCCTCCTTCTGCGGCTGTGAAGGTGGGTACTATTTCTATTTCAAGGGCAACATCAACATCTTTCTTTTCATCGTACGTCATATTGTCGAAAGATGGGTACGTGTTTTTTATCCGATACCCTTTGTCAATCAACAATTCTTCAATATCGTCACCTATGAATTTGCGAAAATTGACAAATACATCGCTCTCTCCATATTGGCGCACAAAATCGGTCGCGTAATGCGTCCGCACCAGTGTTACCAGTACATTGGCAGAGCCGGGCTTTTCAGTGTGCGGTGTTTTGTAGTCATAGGTGAAGGTTTGTTTGGCAGCAACTGGCTTGGCGGATGAACATGTTTGCAACCATGTGCTAATGCATAACATACATACTAAAACGAATAATTGTTTCATTTTGAACTGTGTTTTGATTTGTAAATGAATGGCTACACGGTTGGTTGTATGGTGTGGGCTTAGATTATTTGGCCTGCTCGAAATTGAAAAATAACCGGAGTATATCTTATATTCATTGCGGATATTTTATCCAAATTCACGGATAAATTATCCGCGACTTATGCTACTTTTATAAAAATAAAATCATGGCTGAAACAAAAATTCGCACCTTTCGTGTATTGCGTGGATATTCACAAGAAGATATGGCTGGCCGTTTAAAAATTAGTCAAAACAACTATTCACGAATTGAGGGTGGAAAACAAAAGGCAACCACTGAACAGCTTGAAATGATAGCGAAAGAGTTGGGTGTATCAGTTGCGGATATAATCAGTCAGGAACCGGTTATTATAAATAACCATGCATCAAATCAAGGTGCCCAGGGCAACATTGAAAACTTTTATGCTGACCAGAAGGAATTGTATGAAAAATTGATTGCCTCAAAAGATAAAGAAATAGAACGTCTTACAGGGCTACTTGATAAACTGCAAGATATCATTACATCCATAACCAAGAAATAACATGGTCCAAACAAAACACCGCACCGAACGGTAATTATTTTTTATTACGGCTGACAATATTTTTGAGCAAATCAATCTTGGATTTTTTGGAAGAATCGCTTACGGTATTATAATTAGGTTTCACTCTGTATCCGTTAATTGGTATTATTTCATCTTTGGGTTGATCAAATTCTTCCAAAAATTCGAATAGTTTATCGGGTGACAACGCGAGTATTCTTTTCTGTTCTGCTTCAGAATAATTTTCTGCAATTTTCTTACGCATCCCAATCAAAAACTTTTCGTTCTTTGAAACAGATGCGATGATTGTAAATGAATGGTTGAAACATTTTTGAACGTTATGCAATTCCCAGGCGATATCGGTAGTGACAGACACTTCGCACGCAATTCTGATATTGCCCTTTTCCAATATCACATCAACTTTTCCGGTATCTATTGGAACTTCCAAATTTGCTTTGAATCCTCGGTTTTGCCCCATTAGCTTTATCAGATTCTGCAAGCTGCGGTGCTCGGTTTCTTCCTTTTTATTTTGTTGTTCTGAATTATTGTCTTTCTTTTCTTCTTTTGCCGATCTTTTATTTGTCTCTTTTAGATCAGAACGTGAGGTGTTATCTGTTGCTGGTGGCTGCTTTGGCACTTCCGGCTTTGGTTGTGGTTCTTCAATAATTGTTTCTTTCTGTTTTAGCTGTTCAACTCGTGATGCATATTTTTGGCGAGACTGTTTTATAATGTAATCACGAACTGGTTGCGGGGGAGAAGTGAATTTTTGCTGTTCAACCTTCAATGAAAAATCATCTTCTGCACGGTTAATGCGACAGATGGCTTCTCCAACTGAAAGGTTTTGCAAATCATCAGCAGAGAAATAGGAAAGCCCCTCTTCCATTTTCTTTGCATCAGCATTCCCCAGCCTGAAACAAATCCGCGTACCGGCGTTTGCCAAAAGGGAGTGTGCAAGCTCTGAGTCATATTTTGACACTTGCTCCATGCTTTGATGTGCAAGTACCAACCCCAACTGAAACTTCCTGGCACCGCTCAAAATATCGCTCATACTTGGCGTGATGAAGTGCTGGAATTCGTCTATGTACAGATAAAAGGGAATGCGGGTATCTTTAGACTGTAATTGCCGGGCCATCGCCGCCTGGTGAATTTTTGATACCAGCAACGCGCCCAACAAATAGCTGTTCTCCGCGCCAATAAGGCCTTGTGATAGTTTTATCAGTACTATTTTTTTGCTGTCCATGAACTCGGCTATCGGCAGGCTTTGTTTTTGGTTCACCATGTTTCGGATAACCCTGGGGCGCAAGAAGGCATCAAGCTTCGTTAGGATGGGGCCAATGGATGAGGACTTCAAAAGCGGAAATTCTTTCTGCCAATAGTAAATTATTTCTTCATCCTGCACCGTTTGCATAAAACTATCGCGGTATGACTTCTCAATTAAAAATCGTCGCAAGTCGCCAAGGGTGCCGCCCTGGCTGCTCTCAACAAACGCCAAAATTGCATTGGCAAATACGCTGTTCATCTGGTCGCCCCAACTCGTGCTGAATCTTCTAAACAATGCAACCAAGTCGGACGAGATCAATTCTTTTTCTATGTCGGTTTTTGCGTGCAGGATATTGCTTGCAACCGGGTATTCACTGTCAAAGGGGTCTATAATAACAACATCATTCTTGCGACTTTCGGGAATGAATGTCAGTATCGATTCAATCAAGTCTCCGTGTGGGTCTAAAATCGCAAGACCATTGCCGAAAGTTATATCCTGATGTATGAGATTCAACAGAAGCGTCGATTTGCCGGTGCCGGTTGCACCAATAACGTGCATGTGTCGCATGCGCTGACTTTCCGGAATTGAAACAATAGTCTCCTTATTTTGATGTATGTTTTTACCTAATACAAACGGATGCCCTTGCGCAAAGGCCGGTGCCGCTTTTGTTCTGGTAACAGAACGAATCAGTTTGTCCGAATGAACAGAATGAGACGGGAAATGTACCAGTGTTGCAAGTTCCCGGACATTTAGAAGCATGCCAAGGCGATGGCTCTGGCGTAACCGCAAGTCGTCAAAGCGCTCTTCAAATGTATAGACATCATCATCTGCAAGCCGCAAGCAGTTGCTTGGTGAGCGGGTAATGGTAGCAATTGTTTTACTGAGGCCATATATCAACCCATCCAACCGGCCGTCGGATTGGGCTTCAATGCCTACTTTAACCGTAACCGCGAATAAGGGCATGCTTATTTTCTCTTTTGCAAGCGGAAGCATTTCTGGTGCATCCAAAAAAAAGCAATCACCTTTATGTGTCGAAACCGCGCGTAAGACGCTTTCTGACCATGGATTAATCGCTGCGGTGAATTGTACTTGCAGTACTACCGATTCTCCCTGTTGCAACTGCTCGATAACCCCAAAGAAAGGAATATAGGGGTCAAGGTCAAAGCCTTTTGGTGTTTGTATCGGGCGGGTAAATTCTTCGGAAAGTGTGAAATCCATAATTGCGGCGAGCGAATGTTCACCAATAACTTGCTCAAGGTATGCAGCATTGTCGTGTACCGTCACCTCCGGAAAATATGCTTTGCATTGCCCCCGGATAAACGCACAATCTTCTATTCGGCAAACCAAATGAATACTGATATTTGTTGCTGTCGCATATATCTCATACGAGAGGGGCATGCTGCAATGTGCAAGCATGATAAGTAACTGTGTCGTTTGCTCAGCGGGCGTTTTATATCCCTTTGGTAAAACGATGGTATAGGCGTGTAGGGTTGTATCAGTAAAGAGGTAGGGAATAATTTCTGGCTCATGATATTCAGGTGTGGGAACCGTGTGTTTCTTTTTGCCTCGGAAAATGTCAGCTATCGAGCTTAAAATGGTTGGTTTTCTGCCATCATCAATATATGGCGTTGGCACATAATGATGAAAGAAAGGATGAAAGTGCGGTTCTAGTTCGCACGGCTGTTCCGTTAATAGAGTGCCGCGCCCGCGCTTCTCCCAGGCATAGAATTGTTCCGTCAATCGCTTAGCGGCAATTTCCATTGGTTACTTTTCAAGCAGGCTTACTGAATCAAATTGTGGCTTGCTGTCTTCAGGGGATAATTTGCGCAGCCCTTTTCCCTCATCGGCAAGTTTAGCAATCACTTCCATTAGGACAGCGCGAATACTTTCCTTAAACATTATCTCCGTGTCTTGTTGATAGAATGTTTTTTGCGATATTAGTCGCGCCCAGCCCTTGCCAATAAATGGAATGGCGCGGACTAACGCGACACCACAGCCCTGTTCTTCGGAGAGCCAATAGGAAATGAAAAAATTGGTGCCAAAGGGAGCCGCGCAAACATCAAAGGTGTATTCATCGCGTCGAATTCGAAGGTATTCGCGGCCAGGGGAAAGTAATGTCCCCTCTAAATGTATTTTTTTCTCCATTACAACATTGGGGAATGCGCAGCCCTTGATAGCATCAAAGAGTGTTCGGTAAAAATCCTGTGAAGAAAGCTTCGTGTCTTCAAACGGTTGATGCCAGTGAGAAATAATAGCAGCCATCGTTATAGGGTTTTGATGAGGAATACCAGAAAATAATTAATTTATTTTTCTCTTGCAAGCTTTTGGCTAAATATTTTTTACTGCTTGCATTTCTCAAAAAGAGTTTGTATTTTCTGCATCAACACTCATTCCGTTTAAACAAACCCGTATGAATAAACATACCACTTCATCACAGAGTTTTGATGACATTTCCGTTGTTTCCTCAATAGGAACACGATCACGCTTTACAGCCAATTACAAGGGGATTGTAGCCTTTTTATTTATTGTTTCATTTGGCCTGTATTTTTCGCCACTATATATTGAGCCAAGTGGAAGGTATTTGTTTAGCACAGTATGGTTGTTTAGCAGTGGCAGACTTCTCAAGTTTTACGAAAATATCGGCGTTAGTTCCTATGGATTGGCGTTTACTGGAATGATTGTTTCCGGAATTAGCTTGTTAACGGGTGCATTGTATTTTTTAATTGTGCGTAGGCCACGGGCAATATTTGGAGCGCTGTACAGTCTGATTCCAATGATCTGTTTTATCTATTTTCATTTGATTAGGCAGGAAATTATAAATGGCCTTAACTGGTTTGGACCGATAGCTCCAAGTTATTGGTTATGGTTATTTTTTGTGGCGCTCGTTAGTGTAGGTGTATTTAGTGTCAAACAGCTTCTGGCGGAAAAGAAAGCCAAGCGATAATTGCATTCGCAAAAAGCAGTATTATTGCACCATGCGCCTGTTAATTGACGTTATTTCCACCAGCGTCCAGTATGCTCATTATAAAATATTTGAAGTAGACACCGATGTATACTTCGTACATACAACCACCAAATGGAAGGAGGGTTTGCCTCCTAATGATTTCTATTTGGCCAAAGGCAAATATTCGTGGGAGACTGATGTTCCAATACCTGAGCCTATTTTAGATGACATAACAGTGCAATTTGAAGCATACTTGAAATACAGACGGCTGGAAGCGTCAGGTGCAACAAAGCCTGGGTGGTTATACTAAGTCATATAAAAAAGCGGAAGCTTTCGCTCCGCTTTAAAAATTAGTCGCCTACATTTTCTGCAGGAAGTGTTTCAGGTTGGTTAACACCGCGTTTAACATTCAGGATATAATCAACGGCCTTTTGTGCCTGCGCACTGGCAAATATGACGAACCCTTTGTCGTTGCGTAACGAAGTGAGCCAGTTTTCTATATATGCTGCATTGTTATCCATATTTTGGATGCCGATACCGCAATACGAGTTTAGGAAACAAGCCCCTATTTCCGCAACAAGTTCTTCAATTGCATACGGTTCACTTTCTTCATCATGGCTTTCAGTTATTTCTTTTCGATTCAAACGGGAAGCATGACCGGTTGAATGAATAAGTTCATGGAAAAGGGTATCGTAATATCCTTCCATTGTGCGAAAGGAGCCAGGTGCGGGCATATTTATGTAATCCCCGCTACATAAATAATATGCGTAGTTTTTTTCATGCTGAATGGGTGGGCATGTCTTATAGCCCTCAATTACCGTTTCGCACTCCAGTATTGGCTCCTTTTTTGTTTTTACTCTTGCCGGGTCTGGCAAAAGCGTCGTTGGTATATTCCTGCATTGCGCGATATTGAAGACGTAATAATATCGCCATACAAAGTGCCTGGTTGTTTTAGCAGAATTTTCTTTGTCTGCTTCATCTACGGCCTTGCGAAATACAATCAAGTGGCCTTTCTCTCCCACCTTTACAGAGCCTGCTACAGCCTGAATTTGTTTGAAGGTGAGATAATAGGGTTCTGCATATTGAAGTGCATTAAGGAGTACATAGTTAATGCCTGTGTAGGAATGGCGCGTCAATAGGTTCATTGGTGGTCCGATTGTCCACGGTTTGCGCCAGGGGACTGTGCCATTTTCGAGCAAGGTAATAATGGTGCTGGTTACATGCGCATAAATGTCAAAACGTTGTTGTTCCTGTTGCATAGTACATACATTTTAATTGAAAGAATGTTTGTAATAGCATAGAAAAATAAGGAAGGGCATATAAGGGAGCCTAAATATACAGGGATATAAAAAAAGAAACCCTCTGTAGAAACAGAAGGCGTTTTCAACCCTAAACCCTTAAAAAGCCAAAACTAAGAAAGTCATCGTAAGAGACAATTTTTTGTTTAACTTCTCTGGTTGTTATATACAAGCTGCAACCGCAAATGGTTGCAGCTTTCCAAGCCTTCGGAAAAGAAAGGGAAGTATAGCCATCCGCTACACCTCCCATCGCTGTTAACGATTAGAATGGCAAATCATCAGTACCTTCTTGCAAAGAAGTTTGCACTATTGCTCCCGTACTGCCTTCCTTTTTCTTAGGTACAAACGGACACTTTACACTTTGCACCAGCATAACAAGCTTTGCTTTCGCATCATTGCCTTTCATATAGGCTTCTGCACTTATCCACCCTGATACCTCCACCAATGTACCTTTCTTAAGCACCTGGGCAATGCCGCTGTTAAACCAATACGCGCAGTTGAAATATTCTACGCGCTCTGCTTGCTCACCATTTTTCTGTTTGTACTTTTCATTGACTGCCACTGAAAAATTAACTACTTCCTTGCCGCTGACAAATTGTTTTACTTCCGCATCTTTTGTTACCCGTCCTTTAATGAATGACATACTGTTTGTTTTTTATAATGATTAAATAATTATGTATTAGTGTTTTTCAAAAAGCCCAAGCTTTTGTGTATATCTTCGGGTGTCGGCTTGTCTGGTACTGTGCCGCTTCACTAAATAATAAATAGTGATGTCTTCGTTTTGGGTTATTGCCCAGGCAGAGAGGAGCGACTTGGCCCGGCTTGTGTGCTTTTTTCGCTGTATCTCCCATGACAGTCGCATCAGGCGTGATAATCGTATTTTGCGTTCCATACTGTAGTGTGTTTAATAATGAATAAATCATTCGGCTTCGCCTCATTCATTTACCCATAGCGACCAGCACCAGGGACTGCGGAGAGCGGAGAAATTTTTTCAATAAAAAATACTACCGCAACTACAGCGCAGGCAAAAAAGCGTGTGGAGATTTTTTTTGAAAACTGGAAGCAAGCTGTAACGAAGTGAAGGCGAAGAATTTCGTAGCTGCGAAGAAGGCCGGTATATTTGCGAGAAGGGGAAAGGGATTTGCTATAATTTACGTATTTGGTGACGTTAAAACTGTATCCAAAAAATTCAATTTTGTCAACAATTTTCGCAATAGTATTAATGGAACATACTAAAGGCGCTAGGACATATCAGTTTTTTGCTTTGCAAAGTGGAATTTTGTATGGTTCCAAATTTATGAAAATGATAGGAAATTTCATTTACTTCAATGAACAGAGGGTTATTGCATATTTAGTCGCGCGCATTATTGATTGTAGAATGATTTGCACTAATTATTTCCTTCAATAACATACTATTCAACAGGATAGAATTCGATTTTATTGACTTTCGCTGGCTGATTGATTGACTTATTTGACAGCCACCATCTTGCAGTTTTTTCTTCTTTAACTTTACAATCGTACAACCCACCATAACAATCTAAAAAGTCCAAGGTCAACTTAACGATTTTTTCAATTAAATACTCATCACCTTGCAACGAGAACACAACGTATTCGCAATCTTTTTTAATAAGAGTTATGGATTCGAATCCCATCATAGTAAATGCATCCATTACCTTTTTTGAGGATTGTTCTACTCTTGCACTTACGTGTATCTCGCTTTCTCTAAATGTTCCTGGATCGGCCGGCAGTTTTGATACTTTAAAAGGTATTTTGATGTGTTTTGCCAAAAATGACTTATAAGGGATTGTAATATTTTTCGACACGAATTCACCCTCAATGTAGCCGTGAATATTTTTAGCAAGATTAGGGTATTCTTCGATTATATTGAACTCTTCTTTAAATAGTAGGCTTGAATAAAATTTTTTAGTCAAATGATAATCAACTTTGAAAACACCTTGTTGTTCCTGTGCATCTAAAAACGGTTGCGAATAAAATTTTCTATCAAAGAAAAATCGTTTGATTTCATCAGTCAAATAGTCTGCATTAATATGGATATGAAATTCCATGATTACAAATAATGTGTCTGCTTTAACTTAGAGATTAATGTTGTAGCCGCTTTTTTTCTTTGCGAAATTTTATTTTTTTCGCTAACAGTCATCTCAGAATAGGCCTTTGTCTGTTTTTCAGGAATAAAGATAGAATCCCATTGAAAATCTCTTCCACCTTTTGGAATATCCGAAATTTGCCCCTCCAAAACACTGTTTGTACTATAGATGTTTTTTCCATCACAAAATCCTAAGCAAGTCACAGCATTCGCTTTTCTATTATTTAAAGTATCGACAATTTTACAAATTTTATCTCCTTGTAAACTATCCCAAAATAACTGCGTTAGCCCTTTTGGAAGCCCCCCCAGAGCATCAATAGAAAGTCCAGAGTGATCAACAATAACAGGCTTCATTAAATATTCGAAGGCCTTGAGCGTTTTATCAATTATTATAGCATCAATATCATCAGTTTGGATTTCTTTGATTGCATGCCTAACATGTTTTATCTCAATGTTGTGAGGTTCAAAAATTTCTTTCAATTCTTCGACCTTATAAGGATTATTTGTAATAAAAAATATTTCTTTTTTTTGTGTATGTAAGCTCATAATTCTTGAATTTTGATGACTTCTTTAAAAAAATGTATTAAACTATCTTGTTTGTTGGATGAATTGAGATTGATAATTGAGATATTTTGGCTTTCAAGTAATTTTTTCAATATGGGATTTTCTTGAAAAGAAATAAAGTATGATTCGCAGCTATTGGAAGTACTCGAAAATTGTTTGGTAAAACGGTGCCATAAATAACGAATATTGATATCGTTAAAGCTATACCCTATGAATAGCATAGCCTTTCCAAGTATATCCGCCCTAAAAGATATGTCAAGAGGGTCTTCGAAACTCAGTCTTTCAAAATAATCGGTTTCCTTTAACACAAAAGTGTCATGAAAATCAAAATCGCCATGAAGTTTTATTATTTTGGGATATTGAAATTTCTTTTTTATCTTTTTCAATTGTCGTTCGTTGAACAAACAATTAATCCTGTCTTTACCTCCTATAAACGTGTTGGGTTCGTTAAAATGTTGAATAGCAGCTATCTTTCGATAGGCTAACGCCTCATTCTCAAATCCTTTCTCAATCCATGAATCCCAATTCGTAGTATAAATAGCTTCTACATCTAAATAAGGAAATAATAAATGTGGTCTGGAATCTATAACTTTAAAGCTTGGATTGCCGAATTTTAAAACTAGCTCGTTTTTAAGTTTATCAAGATTATCTTGTAAAAATAAGTATTCAGCAATTTGTAGATAATCTCCGTACATTTTAAGAATATTTGGATTGTATCCCAAAATATTTGCAGCAATATCCATCACCTGACTCCAATCTGGAAAAGTTGGGCTAATATTTTTTGAAAAACCCGCACCTATAATTGGAAGCAACTTTCTTTCTTTAACAGCCTTCTTAAAATCATCTGTCAATTTCAACATTATTACGTATTTAATTGAAGAATTCCTTCTAAGACCTTTAACGGATCTTCAAGCAGTGACTCATTTTCAATAGTATAATTCCACAACGATTCATTTTTCTTGTAAAAATCAAAAGCCCTTTTGTTATGCTCATCATTTAATTCGTTATAGCTAATCCTTTCAGGCTCACTCTCTATTCGGTTTAAAATTCTCGCCTTCAATGTCTCGTAACTACTTTTTATATAGATGAAAATGAATTTAAATCCCAAGTCCTCAAGTTCTTTGAATGTAGAAATTAATGCCGGAAATAGCAAATCGCTATGAGTGACATAAGCCGCTGTTTCAAGTGGGCATCTATCAATCAGTAAAGCTTTTTCATCATTCTGCTTAGATTCAAGAATTCTGTTAAACCAAAGTCCAGAATAATACCATTTTGAGAGAATGAGTCTGTTATCAATTTTGAACAAGTTTGTTTCCATGTAATTCTCTGATATTTTTTTAATCGGATAACTTACTCTTTTACAAATTGTACTTTTCCCACTTCCAGATGGGCCAACTAAAATGAAAACTTTCATAAGTTTAAGGTATAAATATAAAATTGAAAGATGGACGAAAATCCGCACATTTTGTTAACAATTAAATTATTGAAATAGTAAATAAACTTTGCTGAAATGTTTCAATAAACTATTGCTCTAATAATCCGAGCTTAAGGTAAAAGCGCCTGCGGCCAAAAGAAGCATAGCCGTACCCAAAGCTTTGGGTACTGTAGCGGCGAGCCGGTAAAGCCACGGGAGAAGGAACGCCGGACGTGGCTGCGAGTGCGGTTTGCTGGGGCGCACAAGGAAATGCGCCAGCATGATGGGCGCACAGTGGAAGGCGGAGGCTTAACAGCATGCCGCGATAGCGGCATACGCGAAGCACTAAAAGCCGCAGCCTATAACGCAGCAAACCGCCGCGCAGGCTCGCACAAATATGAACAGGGATTGGACTGCACGGTACTGAAATGAACGCAAACAAACTGAAGCGAAGCGTAAGGATTGTGCAGCGGAATGAAGATACGTGCAGGACAAGAGAGCTGTTTGAACGAAGGCGACAAGAAAGCAAACTGTATGACAAGCTACAGTGTACCCGACCGCAGGGAAGGGCAGGGCGGTTGAAAGCTGTCCATAAAAGAGACATTAAATAACGGCTTTGTACCGCGCTGGCTTGGCGTACAGTTTGCCGCAGTTGCCGGAGAGAGACCTTTTACCTTTGGTTTCACAATGAAATGGAGAAACCAATCATAAGGTAAGTGGCAAAGCCACATAAATAGGCAGCTCTAATAGCGTCCATTTTGGGTTATCAATAGTTTAGTTACTTGATTGTAATAATACAGTCGCTTGGCTTTTACACCAGGCGGCTGTATTTATTATGTGGTTTTTACTTTTCAAAGCTGCCTGCCGGTAGGCAAGTTCCAGTCATAGACTGGCCTTCATTATAAATCCGTAGTGCGTTGCGCTAACTCTAACGGGTAGTAAGTGACAGGTTTTGTTTGTCGAACACTATTAAGAGTTCTGGAAATACTAATGTTGTTTGTTAAAACTTCTTTGTTTATAAAAAGACATAAGATTATTAAGTGTTTCAAGTTTCATTTGTTGGTCAAATTTTAATTCTTCAACAATTGATAAGTATTTTTTAATCACATTTTGTATTTCGTAATTACTTATGATTGTAAAATAATCTCTAAATAAAAACAATAAGTATTCTTTAGAATGATCGTTGGATGATGCGAATTTGTAAATTCCTGGAATAAATGGTGAATCAACAAATTTTAAAGGATATGTGAATTTATTTGATAACCCTGATATGATTATCGAACTATCATTACCATCACTATCGCCATTCAATCGCAAAATGTTAATGAGTTTAAATTTCACATTAGTGAAAGATGTATCCTTGAAATATTTATCCACCTGTTGAGCAGATATTGAACTGGATAATGCCCATGCAAAAATAAACAGCATTAAATGTATAATTTTATGGTTGCTCATGCTTTTTCTTTTTAAGTTCCTCGTGAGCCTGATTTTCTATTTCATCTGGTTTCGCTTCAGTATCAAAAGGCTTATTAAAATACTTAGCTGATTGCTCACCATTAATTTGCTCTGGATCGGTCGAATGAACGCTTTCATGAACCATTGCCAATCCAATCGCTTCGTCTTCAGTAAGATTAACATACTGACCAACTCCAGCTGCCCGAGCTTCTTTAATACTTCCAAGAAGAACGGTGACTGTAGCTTCTTTAATGCCACCTTTAATTACACCATTCTCCTTGTAGAAAAATTGACCATATGAATCTTTTGGATCGTCGTTTCCACTGTGTGTTTGAGCATAATCATATCGTACTCCTTCCGGTTCTCCTTTATCATTGGTATATTCTCTTTTTACAACTTTGCTTGATATACTTGCATGAATTTTAATATCTGACTTGTACATTTGAGTAAATTGCTTTTTACCAGTTTCCGTCAACATCATTGCCGAAGCAATTCTTTTAACATCAGCAGTGGTATTACTTGACCAAACCATATTGCCTTTATCATCTGTCGTATAAGTCATGGCGGTATTTTTTGCATCGACAAATGACTTGCCATCAGCATCAATATTTTTTACTGGATTATTATTGCAATAATTATAATTTGTTAATGCAAGATATTTCTCTGATTTTAAATCTGGAACAACCCACCGTCCTATCTGCCCATCATACATCCTTGCCCCATAATCCTCCCATTCTAATCCACTGCCGTCACTAAACTCTTTATGCTGTAATTCCTTGCCGTTATAAAGCATTTTATTTTCCTGTTTCCCTGCAGCCCTTGCAGATATTCCGCTTTGCAACAAACCGAATGGATAATAATTATCCGTTTCAGTCAACGGCCCACGTGTTTGTATTACCTGCAAATTATCAAAGAACACATCGTAATTACTTTCGTTACTGCAATATACATAAAGATAACCACCTTTGCTTATACTTATGGTGTTGTGATGGGTTTTAACATTATCACTGGTGGCGCTTACCAAATCAAACCCGCTGCCGCTGCCAACTACGGTAAACTGCTCATCAAACAGCACCCAATTTATATACGCCTTGGGCACTGTGGCTGTTGGGTTAGGTACACCGTTTAACCAGCTTGTAGCTGTACCGGGTGTTGGGCTGCCGCCTGTTTCCAGTGCCGTTGCTGTGGCCCCCTTGCCGGCATTAGTCACAGCGCTTGTAGCAGCAAAAGCGCCTATAAAATTGTTAATAGCAGCCGTTATGGGGTATGTATTAGATGGGTCGGTGCCTGTACTATGCCAAAAGCTTTTGGCATATACATCAACCACATCACCTGTCATTACCTTTAAGGTAACACCCAGCCCCATTTTAACCCCTGCACTGCCATTAAGCTTATATAGCTTTGTACTTGCGGCTGTTGTATTGGCGTTAGGGTTGTTATTAGCAGGGGGGTTGCCGTTGTTATTATAATAAGTGCTGCCGGGTGATGACGTAAAGTTTGTTACGGTACTTTCATCTACTATATTGGCATCCTGTATATCATAATATGCCTTTTCAGTATTTAAAGCAGCTGTATTGGCTTCCAATGTGGCCGCAGGATAAATATCTTGCTGCAGTTCATCCGTAAGTACTGCACGGGTATTACCTAAATGGTCTTTAAGCATATAATCATACGCATATACCTGGCTGTTGTTATAGGTTTTTACAGGAACAACCCGCACACGCCCTTCTTCCATACCAAAATACTGCAACACATTATTTTGGTACACCCAAGCACCCAGGTAAGTGGTAGTAGTGATGCCGCTTACACCCGCGGGCGGGGCAGTTTCTACCGTGCGCTTTTCAAGCTTGCTACCGGTAGCATCGTAAATATAGGTTATAGTACCCTTGCCGCTTACCGTTATGGTATAAGGGAGGTTAAGGTAGTTGTAGGTAATACCTGTTATGTCTTTATTTTTATCAATGCCCAGATTGCCATTGGCATCGTAGGTATAATCTGTGTAAATGGTTGGGTTGGCAGTAGTTTTGCTGCCTAACACGCCCATATAAGTACTGGATGACCGGAAGTCGCCAAGTGTAGTTGTTACATCATTATTGTTATCAATTACGTTTTGCAGCCTGTTAGTATTAGGTATATATGTGTACAATAAATTATCAATAGTAACACTGCCGCCTACTTTCCAGCCATTTTGCTGCATACTTTTAATATTACCGTTACCGTCGTAGGTGAGGTTATTTACGCTATAGTCAATACCCGCTGTTTTATTAAAGCCGCCACTGGTGTACTGGTTAAAATCTGCCCCCGTAAGCCGGTTAACAGCATCGTAAGTAAAATCGTATTTGCGTTTTTCGCCATCGCCTGCATTTTTCCAGGTAGTGCCACTTATATTGCCGTTATAAGCGGGGGTGGTATAGCTGGTGCCTGCTATTACCGCTGCAGCCTTGTCGTACCCCAGCTCAAACCCAAAATAATTCGTAGCTGCATCTTTTACAAAATTTTTGTTTATGCCCAGCAGCCAGCCGCGTATATTATAATCATACACCTGGTCTTCAAGCGGCGTACTTTGCGGGGCGCTCCCGGTTACCGTTTTTTGGCCAATTTTTTTATCAGTTAATTGCCCCAGTTCATTATAAGTATAACTGGCAATGGTACGTTGGGTGGTAGTTGCTAAGGCTGCATTATTATCGTCATTAATGTTCTTTTTAACGTTTAACATTCTTCCCATGGCATCGTAGTTCATGTTGGTTTTTACAGGCACGTTGACTATACCGGCAGAGGCATTGTTATGTACCTCGTACGTGCAAAGTACCTGTGCTGTAAAGCTGTACAGGCTGGTAACTGCATCGTGGCCGCCTTTGTAATTATCAGCCTGCACCTGCACGGCCCTGCCTTTGTTGTCATAAAAGCTTGCGGTCTCCAGCCAGTTGCCCTGCGTGAGGTCAGCCGCATTTTCAATTACGCGCACTTTTGTGCTGGTTACCATGCCCCTTGTTAAGGTGCTTGCTGTGGCTGGCAAGGCATCGTTATAGGTGTTGGTGCCTCTATCAAGCTTGCTGTTATTAGTTGTACTATATGTTTTGGCTGTGGCTGTATAAGTATCATAATTGGTTATTATAAGAGCAATAACTGTTGCACCCGGTGGTACAGGATTATCACTAACCGTATAGCCGTTGGTAAATGCGGCACCATCGCCCGGGTCAATTTCTGTATAAAACTCCGCGCCGGCCTCGCTGGTAAAACTTCCATCAAGGGTTATGGTTTGCTGGGCCTTGTAAAAAGGCTGCCCCGGCTGGCGGGTTGTTACATATAAATTGGTTTGTATGGTTGGTACAGTGCTGCCATTTGCTGTTTGGGCTGCGTTTGCATAAATGCCGGTGTTTGCGCTTACATAACTTTGCAGTGCTGTAAAGCCCCCGGTGTACGTCATCATGTATGTTTCTATTGGCCTGTTTTGTGCATCGTACAACGTACCGAGCCATTGGTTATTGGGCGCCATTTTTGCATCCTGTGTAAATACCAGCCTGTCCCGCTGGTCATACACCATATCAACCGCACCGGCACCCGGCACCTGCTTCATGGTCATACGGTTGCGCCCGTCATATTCATACCTGAAACACTGTTCGCTCAATATAACACCGCTCAGGGCGCTCATATTCCAGCTATTGGCTGTCAGCAGGGCAACACCCGCAGGTTGTACCACGCAGCGTAGCTGGTTATAATCGTCGTATATATAGTACGTGCTCAACCAGCCGGTGTAGCCACTGCCGGTACCGGCGTCCGCTGTACCGGTATTTTGTACTTTCTTTAAGATAACGCGCCCTTGCATGTCTTTAAACTCTATAACCTGGTTGCCATTTTCATCTATGGTGACATGTTTTAATAAAGCGCCCGCCGCATATGTTGCAGAAGTTGCATAAGTACCAAAACTGTTGGCAACATCTGTAACCGTCCATATACGCACTGCATCAGTAGCAGTATTGGCCCAGTATTTAGCCTGTACACCACGGTTGCTGCCTGCCCAGCTATTGCCGGGCGCGTAGGTTGCCTGTACGAGATTTAAAGGTGATGCTTCAAAATCACTACGGCTATAAAAATTTTGTTCCCCGGCAAATTGCGTACTGTTAAAAGTGTATTGTTCTGCCAGTGCATTTGTTCTGTAATTACCATCATTGCCTGCAGAAACATAAGGCAGGTATTTTAATACTTCGCGGCCAAACTGGTCGTATGCATTAATGGCAACCATATCATACCCGGCGGGTGTTGCCTGCCTGCTTACGGCCTGTATGGGGCGGCCCAGGCCATCAAAATACTGGGTTGCTTCTTTTACATCAGTAATATTTGTTAGCGCGGCAGCGCTTGCTTCGTCTGTAATGCCGGCTTTGGTAATTGTGCGGGTTTGTATATAGTTATAATAAACTGTGCCTGTATTAACATTTACCGTTACTATGTTAGTAACAAGCTGGTCTGTACCACACGTAACCTGCCGCTCATAATAGGTAGTGGCTGTAAGGCTGCCGGGTACATAGCTTACACCGGTTGCGCCGGTAATTGGTGTAAAGCTTATACCATCTGTGCTTGAGTACCACTGGTAACTAAAACTGCCGCTGCAATTACCGCCGGTAGCAGGGTTCGCATACAACGTACCGGGATTGGTACCGGTTTGTATGCCAATGGTTGATGGATAAATAGTGCCCGGAAATACCTGCGGGTTTACAGTTATTGTTATGATATTGGAGTAAACTGTTTCCGAACTGCATACAACCTTCCTTCTAAAGTAATATACACTGCTGGCAGGGCTTGTTGGCAGGGTGCCCGGATCATAATTCTGTGCAGTTGCAACGTCCGTCCAGGTAGAATTATCTATACTCCTCTGCCAGGTATAACTGTATGTTGGGGCGCACATACCGCCCGTTGGGGCTGTTATGGCAATTGCGCCGGGGTCAGTTGCATACGTAATGGTTAATGAGGATGGTGTTATAGTACCTGCTGTTACATGCTGAAATACGGTAACTGTGGCCGTATTGGAATAAGATACATCAGTGCCACAAATATCTTTTCTTCTATATGATGTAGTAACCGTTAATGCCGGTGGCGTATAACTTGTTGCGTTATTGGTACCTGTTGCATTAGCCCAGGTCGTACCTCCGTCAGTTGATTGCTGCCATAAATAGGTATATGCACCGCCGCAGCTTCCACCTGTTGCCGCCGGCCCACTAATTGCCGAAGGTGTTGCCCCTGTAAAAATATTTTGCGCAGCAGGGCTGATGGTGGTAGATGAAAATGGCGGGTTAACAAATACTGTTGCGATACCAGAGTAGGCAACCGCATTGGTATGTGTTTCCGTTACCTGCCGCCTGTAATAAGTTGTAACCGTTAAAGCCGTACTTACTGTTAAGTTTTGGGTTGTTTGCCCTGCAGAATTCCATGTAGTACCATCTGTTGAATATTGCCATAGGTACGTATACGCAGGTGAGCAATAGCCATTGGTTGCAACAGCACAGCTTATTGCAGCAGGAACTGTATTGTAAGCAATTGTCTGTGTAGCATTGGCCGTAATACTTCCTCCGCTTAGCGGCGCAACTACTGAGATATTATTAAGGGGTGTTTGTGAAACGCCGTTTACACTTAGTGTTATACTGCCGGTACCGGTAGCAGTCCATTGAACTATAACAGATGCACCCTGGGACTGCTGTATTGTTCCGGTACTAATCCCCCAGGTAAAAGTGGGCGACCCGGTATATGAGTTATTGTAGTTATATGTATAGTTTTGCCCTGTAACAACGCAGGTTGGTCCGGATATTGGTGATTGCGCCTGGCTTTTTTGCGCAAAAGCTGCAAGCAGTAATAAAAAATGTATTACCCCGTATCTAACTATTTTGTTAAGCATAACGTAATCTTTATAAGGGATGGGTATTTATTGATCTTGATTTTTTACAGTTATAATAGCCACACCAGAAAGGCCTTCAGACTGCCCGTTTTGATCGCTTGTTCTGCACCTGTAATACATGGTTTGCGTAATAGGTGAGTTGAAACTTAATTGTGCTGAAGATGCCCCGGGAATATCACTCCAAGCTATGCCGTCTGTGGATTGCATCCATTGGTATTGATAAAGCGGCGAGCAGCTTCCCCCTGAAGGTGGCAGGCATTGTATTGAAGCTGGAGTAGAATCAGCATCAACACTTTGTATCATGCTTGTAGAATCGATTTGTCCAGGAATAAACGGCTTCGCCATGTTTATAGCAAGAGACGATGTGCCCGATGGCGCAGTCACTGAAATGCTGCCGCCTGTTGAATCTGTCCATGTCACTCTGACAAAAGTTTGAGTACCTGCATTACTGCAAGTACTGTCAGTACCTATGATGACGCCCCCCGTAATGCAAAACTGAAATGATGTATCAGTGCCCCTGTTACTTACGTCGTATTGATATTGAAGACCCGGCACCACGCAGGTAGGGCCTGTTAGGGATACTTGTGCATTTGCTTTATCTGCTAATGAACAAAACAAAATAAAAAACGTATAAAGCAGCCATTTACATTTCATAGCTAAGTATTTTAAAAGGGTATGTTTTAATAAGTTACTCCCTGATATTGATAAGAAAATGTTTTAAGAATATTCCTGTCCATATCTCGTATTAATTTCAGCCTGCCAAAAGCATCATACTCATAATAGGTTATCCTGTTATTGGCATCAGCCTGTGTTGTCGCACCTATTAAAGGCGTATATGTGTAACTTGTCATTTGCGCATTATCAGGGTACAGCCTTAGTTCATCTATGGCCCCTGTTCCGCTTACTGATATTGATGTAACGCCTGTCACATTGTGCTCATAATTGGTCCAGGTAACACCATTTACAGTTACCTGTCGCAATGTTTTAGGCCAACCGGAAACAGGTGTGCCGCTAACGGTATATTGCCCGTTCTTACTCCAGTAAGACACTATATAATGGGTGCCTGTTGTCAGCAGGGTTTTAGATAATGTGCTGCTTGTTAAAGTATAGTATTTGCCGCCGGTAACACTGTTAGGGTCACTTACAAGGTTAGCTGTATTTACGCCCGACCAGTTACCGGTGCCGTCCGCTTCAAATGAAGTGAAAGCAATATCAGCAACCGCAGCATTTTTAACTTCTGCTACGGGATAAGTGTTTCCATAATCCCATACGTATGATATGTTTTCATCTTTTTCTTTTGATACGCTTAATGGATTGCCTGTACCGTCATATCCATAATAACGAAGCCTTGTTTCGTAACTATTGCTGCCTTTTTTTACATCAACAGTTTGGGGGTATATTCTTGGTACAGTACTGCCATAATTATAATAATTTGTTCGCACACTGCTTAATGCCACGGGCGATGTGGTGCCTTTGGTTTGGCTAACTTCAACAGGGAAGTTGAGCATGTTAGTTGAAGGATCTATCATCTGCGTAAGCACTGCGTTGCCGGTATAGTCAAAAGGGTAAGTAGTAATTGTATTAATATAATTATTATCCGATGTATTGGCCTGAGCCTGGCTTATATATTGTTTGGCATTGTAAGTATAAGTTTTTGTATTGGTTACAGCAGAGCCATCATCGTTATAGGTGGTTTCTGTTGTACTCGACAGGTTTTTATAGCCAACGGGAATTTGATAATCGCTGTATGTATAAATATTTATCGTGCTGTTGGCATACTGAACTCCATAGGGTTCTGCATATACCCCGGAGACACCTGGCGGCAGACCGGAAGGCATATCGGCTTGAGGGCACACATGTACCCGTTGAACATGCAGCCCGCTAACTGTTTCGGATGTCGTAAAAGTGTAATTGTTGACGATGTCCTTCCTTAGGTTGTAAGCCTGGTTTACATTCTTGTATATTTTTTGTTCAAGCATCTGCGGCGGGTTGCAATAATTAAAATTATAAATGTGCTTTTTTATGATGGTTAATGCCGGGGTTTCTAAATTCGGCATCCCATTAATATCCCATGGACTGTAATCATACGTGTAAACAGTCTTTCCAATATTATCCGTAAGCGTTCCATTGTATTCAGTAACCGTTGTATATATAACCGGCCTTTCAGCTACTTCGCTGAGTTGGGGAAGGAAATCCGAATTGAAAATTCTGCTCCGATAATAATAAGAAGTAAGGGCTGCCGAGGTGAATTGATTATAAATGCTCTCTGTTGCCATAGTAGTTGGGTCATGCAGAAATTTGTTATCCCGGGCTATCCAAATCTCCGGCTCCAAATCAAGCGAGCCATAACCTGACTCGTTGTCTCCATAAGTATAAGTCTTATAAGTAACAGTGCCGTTATTGTCGCTATTTTTTATTTGGCTGACCCGTAAGCCGGGCCCGGTTTTAGCCACCTGTCCGGAAGTGCTGAAATACATGTTTGTTTCATAGACAAATTCCGTAGTGCCACCGGTTGGATACGTTATCTTCTTCAATACGCCCGATTCTTCTGCGAGAAAATTAGGCGCTCGATTGGCGCTCGGATACCCAACAGCCCGCGTTTCCGTTATACCAGTATTTCTATATTCCAAACTATCTTCCGGTATCATATAGCTGACACCGGACGCATTATAATAACCCCAATAATCCCGGTACCGGCAATTCAATGCCGTATGGTCGGTTTGATTAGGATCGTTAAAAACAAAGGGGTAATAATCGAATGCATAATTTTCAATTGCAGCACCGGTACTATCCTTCAATACAATGCCATCCAGCTTATTAACACTATAGCCAAGTTCGGACATATTATTTAAGGTAGAACGGTTAAGCTGAATAGTTTTTACAGTATATCCTGCATTGTTTTTTACCTGTATATTATCGACTTTATCTGTAGTGCCAACAAGATTGAACAACACCTTCCCTTGCTTAAAATCTATTTCAGTTAATCTATATGTTTGATAGGTGGCGCTACTTGTGTTTTCAGTTTCTGTAGGCCCTTCAGTAACTACGGTACCATCAACGTTATCGTTCCAGGTTATCTGCTGGCTGATAGTACTTTTATATTGATTAAATGCATGGTATTGAAAATTGATTGTATCTGTTTTGTCTGCTGATATTATTTGGGTTAAAAAGTAGCCTGTAGTAGCAGGAACTGTCTCTATTGACGACTGGGACTGCAGGGTTGTTTCCATGCCGCTGAACTGGTACAGCACCCCCTTGTCATCAAGTATTGTTATTACGGTAAGGCCGGTTTTAGTTGAACCGGAAGTGGTATAGGTAGGTGTAATAATATAAGGCTTGTAGGGCAGCAAAACAGGCGTTTTAACATCGTTGTTATCTTTAAAGATAAATTTGCCGCCATGGTCGCCGAACGAATAAGAAAATACATCATATTCATCATCTGTCCATGTGCCTGTATTTACAACAGTGGGATTCTTGTCAAAATGCATTGCATTTTCCAGGTAAGGCAGGTTATTTAAATTCGTTAATCCTGTGGTGGTAAAAGGATAAGGAAATTTAAAAGTGCCTGCAGACGTACCAAAATCAACGGCGCCGTGCACCGTTCTTGAAATTGAACCACCGGCATTTAAGCTCCAGCCCACTGCCACTGGTCCGTCCTGGTCATATACTTTTCTGCCCGAAGCATGATAACTGATGCTTATGGGAACACTTAGACTGCCACTTTTTACTTCATATAGCGCTATACTAATTTGCGGCAAACCAGTTGAATAATCCATCGGGTAGTCCTGGAACCTGAACAATTGGGATGCTTCGGGTGAAGGCTGAATTATTCTGGGCAAATCCTGTGCAACTGCTTTGCTGGATAATGCAGCTAAAACAATTAAAAAGGTTGAAAAAATAAATACTTTTTTCATTTCTAAAATGATTTTCTTTAAGAGTTTTAAAAACTATATCCCACTCTAAATTTCAATGCCGTTCCTCGTGGCACTTCTTCGTTATATAAAAGGTCGTACAGCAACTGTATATTGCCTTGCTTATTTTTACCTATGCTGTACTTTTTCGTTATCCCGATGAGGGCGCTTTTTTGCCATACATCTATATTGCTTCGCAGGTCGGCCAGCTTGTTAAACTGTTGCAGGTAGTTGTATTCATAACCTCCGGTAATCCATATACTGCCTTTGGCTTTTATATCCATATAGCTCCTGGCGCTTACACCCTGGTTGGTAAGGGCTATATGGTTAAAACCTTTACCCAGCCCAAGCTTGTAGCTGGTTCCTATACCTATTACTGCTTTGTCACTTAGTTTGTAACCTATGGTTAAGCCTATATCACTAATAGCAGGCAGTAAGTTAGTGGCCTGGCTTGTTTGCAGGTTAAAGCCATATTCCAGCCGCTGTAACAACGATTTTGTTTTTTGGTTGTTTGGTTTAAAGTCGGGCATGGTCATATCACTGCTGCCTCCCCCCAACTGGCTAATTTTGTCTTTAACGGTATTCATTTGCGTTTGGGCTGTTTGCAATTGTTGCTGCAAATAATTGCTGCCACTACCACCGGCAGTTGGTGTAAAAGCGCCGGGGAGTCGTTGACTAATAATATTTGCCACCTGGTCTCTTGTTTGCAGGCCTGCAAGGGCTGCCGGTGTGCCAAAGTTCTGCGGCATGGGGAATAGTTGCGCGAGCATACTGTTGCGTTGCCAAAAGCTTTGAAAGGCAGGAATGGTGCTTATTTTGGCCAGTATGGTTTCAGCAAGCTTATCGGGGTTGTTTATTAAGTCTTTATACTGTTGCAGTTGCTGCTGGTAATAATATACTTCTTTATTTACACCAAGTAATTGCTTGCCTAAACCGTATTGGCTTAGCTGATCTTTTAATTGTTGCTCTCTTTCTTTAATAAATGCTTGCACTTCGGCCGCCTGTTGCAGCCTGCCTTGCAGTTGCTGCGCTTCACTGCTTATGTTTTGTATTTGCGCAAGTTTGTCCGCCGGTATGGGTAATTTGCTTAAAAACTGCATGCTTGTTTGCATGCTGTCTATACCGGGTAAATATTCTTTAAGTTTATTTGTTGTATTGGTTACCGGGTTTTGTAACTGCGCCTGTAGCTGCTGGTATTTTGCCTGTGTGCCGGTAAATAGTTGTTGTGCTTTTACACTGTCAATACCCTGCATTTTTTGTTGCAGCCTCGCTTCTTTGCGCTGCATTCGCTCTATCAGCTTAATAGTTTGCTTGTCAATGGCTGAGGTTAACCTGTCATACCTGTTGTCAACAAAACGCAATGCCTTATCAGAAACTGCAACAGCAGCACTGTCATTGCCGGACTGGGCGTGTAATATTCCAGCAGGGCTTATTGCGATAAAAACCAATAACAGGTTAAGCAGAAAAAAACGCATTGTATAAATTTTTATACTGAAGCAAAAGGTATCACCGCATTATTTTTTTGTGGCCTTCAGTTCGTCAAGCTGTTTTTTTAGTTCTAGCAGCATTGCACCCTGTTGTAAAAGCAAATTATCCTGGGCCGCGATTTTTTTATTCTGCTCAATAGAATATAAAGTGAGTTCTTCTATTTTCTGTAACAGTACAGCTTGAGTACCGGCAACATCAACTCCCTTTTTTGCTACCTCTGTCGCCGAAGGCACATCCGGCAGGTGGCCGTTTTGTTTAATAAAGGCTTCAACGGCAGGCAGGGAACGAAGCTTATAGGAGGGCTTGAATACAAAATCTGACCAGCCAGTTTGTGTTACAACAACCTGCTTGGTCGTGATAGTGCCGTTAACCGCTAGCAGTGATTGTGGGTTTGCAGTGCCTATTCCAACATTACCGCCATTAAAATAGCTTACGCCATTGTTATCTATGTGGTTGGTCACAACATTTGAAGCGTTTATAAAGTTGTAATTGGTAGCAAAAAATGAAAAATTGCTGCTGCCATTGCCCGCTTTTTGAAAAAAGGTTCCAGGCGCGTTGATGTTTAAAGCGCCGTCGTTATAAATAGTACCGGTACCGGCGTTGGTTCCTGTTTTTGTTAATTCAATTCCTGAAGAAGTCCCGTTAGAAATTTCAATAGACGAGGAAGGCGTTGTTGTCCCTATGCCTACCAATCCCGTACTGGTTATGGTTACAGCGTTACCCGACCCAAACGTGTTGTTATTAACATTGAACTCAATGCCTTTGCCTGACAGACCTTGCACAACCGCATTATTAGTTGTTCCGTTGTAGCCAAAAAAGACCCTGTTTGCAACCGAAGCATATGCCTGGGCAGTGGCGGCTGCGTCATTGGCGAACGCCGCTACCCTTCCTGTTTGCCCTGAAGTCATGAATTGATAACTTGGGCTGGCTGTGCCTATACCGATATTGCCTGTATTAGTGATGGTTAACCGGCGATACTTCTGCATATTGGAATCCTGCATATAGCTGCCTGAATAGCCTGTCGTATCATACGGATGGGTATAAAATGCCATCTGGCCTGCATTTTCCATTCTAACCGCACTGAAGTCAGGATTAGAGACATTACCTATATACCACTGGCCTGTTGATTCGTCCCAATATACATTTTGACTGAACACCCCCCGCACATGGCCGTTATACGAAGAGGAAGTGCCCTGCATGTACATTTGGTATGATTTAAAAAAAGCATTGCTGCTCGCAACGATGTTGCCGTAATTCACTGTTAATAAATTTGGATAAGGATATGCACCGCCTGTTCCAGTTATGGTTAGCCCGCCTGTCATGGTGCCGCCGGATAATGGCAGATACTGTGCATCGGTATTTGATAAAACAATAGCCGTGAGGAAAAGGACTGAAAGGATACGCTTCATATATTGTTTTTTATTGAGTTATTGGTTGAATGTTTTATATTAAAAATCTTCTTTATTATCCATCGCATTACAATTGCTTCGTGACAAATCACTTACACCAGGCACAACGCGCACTGCATGCCTAAATCATAGACATACATACCCTTCAATGCTTTACATTGAAGAACATCCCAAAATCTGTTAAATAGGAAATTGGGTTTGGGTTGTAACCATGTGTATTATGTTGCGAGTAATACCGGGACTAAACTAATGAGAAAAAAAATACGGCACCAAATTTTTTTATAAAAAAGTTGCATATGCCGAAATTTTCAACTCGGTTTTTGCACGCATATTATTGCAAATCAAATACTTTGGTTGCTGTATAAATTCTTTATAAAAAGAATTGCGGCTGTCCGTGTGTTATGAGATTGTTGGATAGACATGTGCGTACTTTCCAGCAGACGTTTCGTTTTCACTATTGAACGTACAATTATGATTTTCCTTGTATTAACCTATATATAAGTTGCGAAACTTTTGACTGTAAAGCAAGTACTGACAAGTTTAAGCAAAAAGTGCCCTAATGTTTCGCTGATTTCCTTAAGCAAATCTTTTGGAATATTAGTAGTTGATACTGAATCAAGAGTTGCCCGATAGTTGCCTTCCTCATCCGGCTCAAAGGTTACCATGGTTGAATCAATTTCGACCTGTACTTTATGGGTAAAACCAAAACGAAAAATTTGGGCAGGATATTCTTTTTCTTCTCCTTTGTAATCGATTGGTAGTTTAAAACTGTCTGGCATTCAATTAAAGTAGGGGTCTAACAAATCGGGATTTATAAATGATTTGAGACCGGTTAATGTATTGCTTGAAACTGCATAGTGAAATTCAACATACAAACCTTCCACCTGATACAGAATGTATTTTACTCCATCTTCTTCGCGATCCATCAAAAAAACGCCTTTGTCCCATGTTGTTTCAGCCTGCTGATGCATGGACATGGCTTTAAAATCATAAATACTCATATTTTGAAGATACTAAGAAAACTGCTATGTGCGTACCAATCATTCGCTAGGAATCACTGTATTTTTATTTGCGAAGGGTCGCTCACGATAATTTCTGGTTTCCCTTTGTACTCAATTTGCTTCCCGGTTATGCATATCTTTTTGCCATCATAGAGTTTTATTGGGTCTTCGCTCCATTTGTTGCGGTCTTTTCCATTGATTACAATAGTCATGGTGCTATTGGGATATGCTGCGCCAAGGTTCAATAAGGTCATACCGGAGTTATCAAAATACTTGCCGCCAAACACCAAGTCGCAATAGCTGTCGCCAACCGGCTTGGCACCTTCCGCTGGAATTATCTTCACTTCTGGCGCACTATTCGCAAGCCCGTTTTTAAATACTTCATTGAGTAATCCTGCAAGGCGAATGCCGGCTTGCTGTAAGCGCTTCTGTATCACAGGCATGTACTTATTGTAGTATGCGTCATCAATTATGGTACCACTTGGTTTTTCAACATCAGCGTATAGTTGCGTACTGATCTCGTAGCTTTCCCAAGCCCAATCAATCACCGGAGTGTTCTGCCAGGCTGTTATTTCCTGTGGCGTAACATGGTCATGTTGTGCCGCCAACTGTGTGTCATTGAGACCTCCGTGCTCCAATAGTTTTGAATCCCATAGCGAATGAAGGTTTGTTCCTTTGCCTTCATAACGAACTTGTATAGTATTACCTCCTTTATCTTCTGCACGACTAACATGCATTGGTTGATGCATATCACCAACGAAATGAATAACAAATTTTAGCGCTTCCGTTTTCTGCTGTTGTGTTGACTTGGTATCGCGAAGTACGTCCACATCGGACTGGAGTGCTTTATATACGTTGGTCTCAGGCATCTTCATTACCTGCTCAACAAATTGATCATGCGTCAAACCCAGGGGCACATTTATAAAATGTTCATACGCAGTGTTTTTGTATTCGGGTTGGTTGCGCACTTTATCAGCCCAATTGGCAACATCAGCCATGGTTTGCGTACCTAGCAAACTTGATACTCCCGCCTTGGCTTTTAATGTTAAATGAGTAAATGCAATATCCGCCACGGTCTTGTGCCCGGTAGCGCCCCAGGAAATGCAACAAAGAAGAATGATACTAATGCTGAAAGATACCACTGGCTTTTTCATGGCTGCAAGCTAATAAACAATTCGGTTGTATAGACATTGTTAGACTTGAATTAGTGGATTAATCATGCCAGCAAAAACGGAGGATAGCGCATATTTAAATGCTAAATAAATTGGCATTGTTAATACATTGTCACCATATCTTTTTGTACCTTTCATGCATGGAATCGGTACAAGATTTTGTGGCATCACACAGCCCGGCCTCAATAATTAATATTTTCAACAACGCACTAAGCAGTGAAGCAACCCGGAAAATAATACGAGTTAAGGGCATCTATACAGAAGGCAGAGGGGTTATCTATGGCGGGTACTATTATGATTCTTTGGAAGATGAAAATACAGATGCAACCATTACGCTCATCGTCCCGGCAGTGATGCGTCATTCTTTGGTCTCGCAACAAACAATTGAAATATCCGGGTATATTACAAAGCGGGTTAATCTTGTTGGCGCGCGCATAGAGCTACAGCTTAACATCATTGAAATAATTGGGCAGGTAGCGGCAAAATATACCGATGAACAATTGCAAGGATTTGAGATACTGCAAAAGAAAGCTGAACTCGGGTATCGGGATGTTGATTCATTTATTAAAACGAAAATCCTTAAAGGCGAACAAATAGCAATAACGGTCTTAATCGGGAGAAACGCCATAATAGACAGCGACATAAAACATCAGTTGCAAGAAGCGATAGGATTGTATCAGTTTGAATTTATCAGAATAAATCTTTCCTCCGAACAAGAAATTGTTGCGGCAATCAATACATACCAGGAAGTTGACATTTTAATCATATCTCGTGGTGGCGGTGATAACCTTGACCTATTTGATAAGCCGTCAATTGCAAAGGCAACGCTCGGAATAGCACCGTATTTTGTAACCGCAATAGGGCACAAAGAGAACAATTCACTATTACAAAAGGTAGCTGACAAAGCGTTTATTACGCCAACCGCTCTAGGTCAATATTTTAATGACCTGTACAACGAAACCATAGAGCAGCTGCAAAACTCGAAAGCCAAGCTGGTGGAAGACATAACAACACAGTTGAAAGGTGAATATGAAAAACAAGTGGCTAATTTACGCGAGAAACTGAATAGTGTCGAGGAACTGCACAGAAAGGCGTTGGATAATTCGACGGGTACGTTTGAAAAGGAAATCGCGATTCTTAGACAGCAAATGCAAATGATAACGGATAATCATAAAGAGCAAATGCGTCAAATTGAAAACCTAAGTGAAGAAAAATTGAAACTTGTCAATGCGCAACTTTTAGATGCTAAAAATTCAGCAAGTCAAAAAGGTTCAGTTCTTCCGTGGATATTTGTAGCTATCGCATTGTTAGTTGGTTTGTTGCTAGGAAAAGGTTGCAATTGAAACAGGCAAATCATTCGCAAACAAAAGCCACTTACAACGACGTATAAACTAGCTGGTGCGCGTTTATTTTTTCAGCCGTCAAAGTGGTGACCTATTGTGCATTTGTATAATTAGTTGCGCTGCTTCCAATTGCTGTAAGCGGGCTTTTTTTACTTAAGTTATAAGAAACTCCTAGAAATGGTTTGAAATAAAATTTATATGTATAAGGAATAACCGCTGTGCCAAAATCACCATATACTTTATATGTGTTTGCTGCTAGCCCGGCGTCGTGGGTGTAATTTATTTGGGAAAAATCTAAAATCTGTTTTTCACCACATACAGTTCCAAGGTGCATAAGCAACCGTTCCGTTTTGCCTAATTGCAGGCTTATTCCGCTTACGAATTGCAATTTACTATTTGCTGCTGTTCCGTACACTACACCAAAGCAAATACCTGGGGTTAACCAAGATGCCCCAGTTCTATACATTAAATTAACCATACCTCCAAAGGCAAAATTTCTGTTTCCATTATCTGCCTTTTTGACAAGGAAACTATCTGTGCGTTGGGTTGCCGTATAACTTCCTGTTGTAGTGTTTAATTGACTATTGGCAAACATGGGTAGTTTGTTATACATTTCATCAACTAGGTTGGAAAGTAATATGGCAACACTAAAGTCAACTTTAATCCCGCCTCTAATCCAAAAGTCATAGCTGTTTGATTCTATGCGACCTGTTAGTTTGTCGTGCTTATCAATTGTATATCTAACCAGATCAATATTCTTCAGGTCATTATAAGATGGCATTGTAAATGTTCGAGTATTATTGTTGCTTACGTAATCTAATGTCTGCATAAATTTCAATAAATTCTTATAATTGTTATTTATATCTTGCACGGTCTTATTGAAAGCTTTGTTATTTAATTGCAGATATTTAATCATTACATTTAGATCGGCACATTCATCTTGAATATAGGTGTATAGCACACTGTCTTGCATCAAAGTTCTGGAAATACTGTCTTGCAACCTGGAATCTATGCAATCTGCGGTTTTAATATAGTTTTGAAATCGCGAACAGGTGACAATGTTATCTTGCAGCAATTTGCCAATTTGAAGTGAGACGAATAAAACAAAGTCTTCCATTACTTTTACTTTCTCCGTAGCGGCAAAATCTGCAATGTGATATAGTTCGAAACTAGTTTGATCATCATCCGATGAAGTCAGCTTGTTATTATCATAGAAAAAGGCTTTATTTGAAGCAAATTTTCGAATTAGAGCAATTCGAGAACTTAATTCTTGATATAAAGAGGCTGTATCTTTCGTGCTCCTTGTACTCGTTATATTCGATGTAAAAGTGTAGCTGTATTTCTTGAGTTGCCCTTTTATAATCGGCAAAAGAGTACTTAAACTGTCGATCAAGTTGAGATGCCTTTTTGTACTATCCACTTGTTGCCTAATACTGTTGGTAATGTAGGTCAAATTATTCTTTTGGATATTCTGATTAAGAGAGCCAATGTCTTGCAAGATGGTTTGTCCATTATTGTTTATTGTTAAATTCTCAAGGACTGACCCGTATTCATCCAACCCGTGTTCAAAATTAAGGGTCATCTTGTTTCTAAGTAGTATTAAGGAATCAATCTTTCTATTCAGCTTCGTTACTTCGTCTTTTTGGGAGGACTTTTTTGAGAATACATGTCCGTGCTCTATTTCTAAAGTGTCAATGGCAGCAGTAAGTTGAATTTGATTTAATGCGGTAGTTATTAGACTAAAAGAATCAGAATACGTTTTAAGTTTTGATTTTATATGGGGCAACTCGTTAGTGGAGTCAATTCGACTCGTATCATTAAAAAAATATAGCACATCAATGCCGTTTATGGGGATTGTCGTAGTATCTTTTATTATGCCACCCAAGATAAGATCATTGGCATCGAAAAATTGTGATACAAACTGGTTGTTTATATTATAGTTATAGCGTATTGGGTTGATATGAATTACTTTTAAAGCGCTAAGCCTTTTTACATTTATTTCCAGTCTATCTTTCACTCTGTCTTTAATATTTGTTGAATCTCTTAATAAAGAAATAGTTGAAGGAGGGGCGGCATCAAGTACAAAAACGTCAGTATGTAGTCTGGGACTGTCTATAAGCTGGCAATAGGATCTTTGACTTAGAGTCAAAAGGGTTATTACCAATACAATATATTTCATGGATTGAAAGTTTTGGAGTTAGCTTAATTTAATAAAAGAAAATGACATTTCAAAGCGAACGGTTAACTTTTTTTTCGAGTGTATAAGAAAAAGGCAACACGAATTAACCCTTTTGGAACCTCCAAAACCGTATGCGTTGCGTCTTTGCTAAAAGCCAGACTGTTTAAATATCTTTTTTATTTCAATTCCGGTTAACTATCAATAAGTTATGGCGGGTGCGACAATGCACCGAGCTATTTTAATTTTTTTCTTTCAAAAATGCTAAATAGCTTAGCAATATAAAACTAAAAACTATGGCAACGCATACTGAAATACCAATAGCGATTTTTGAAGAAACCATTCTTACTTCGGAAGGGTCGAAATTTGTAGAGATTGAACAACTTAAAATAGACGGGGAGGAGTGTTTCAGATGCGTGGTGACGCCAGTAATGCCAATAAATGCCAGCGTTAACAACCAGGGGATTCTTTCCGGCGAACAGCCGTCAACCTCTTACTTAATAAAGCAAATTGTGCCGGGGGTGTGGATTGATGCTGAAACCAAAGAAGCGACAGCTTTTAGTGAAAAAATTTCCAAAGTAATTGAAGCAAAGCTTGCTAAGGTGAAAAAGTTTGCCAGCGAAAAGGAAGAAATGGAGGAGTACAATAAAATAATTCCTTTTGAAAAACCTTATACTTTCGGCTGCATAGTAGGCAACAAGCATTTAACAGCAAAAATAATAGGGAAGCACAATAACCCCATTCACTACATGTTTGTGATTGAGTTTAGCGATGGCACAAAAATAAAAACCTATAGTCAGGAAGCCCCCCAAGGTTTTTATCTGGATTCAGACGATAAGCACTACGAATCCCAAAAGAAATATTTCTACGCGGCATTACCTGATATTAAGTTGTTTTTTAAGAATGGCGGTAGCAACCTTTGATATATGAAGCAGGAAGCAAGGTCCATTGAAAAAGACGTTGTTAATAGCACCCACTCGTACACCGTTAAAATAGAGCCTATAAATTATCTTGATGAAACTGTATTTCGGTGCACCATACTGCCATTCGGCAGTGCGCCGTTTTCTGTTGTTTCGACAAGTGGTGACATAACCGATGGCCGGCAGGGTACCGAGATTTATGTAAGAAGAACTTCTTCGGGCGTATGGGAAGATGATATTTACGGAGTGACAGAAAAGAGCCAGGAAATAGGCCGGCTAATTGACTCAGCATATACCTAACCAATAATCAGCATAATTAATCTCTATGGAAATACCGGTAATCACAAACATGATTATCCCGGCAGGCTTTCCGTCGCCTGCAACGGACTATATGGAAGAAAGAATAAGCCTTGACAAGGAACTTATAAGCCATCCTGAAGCCACTTTTTTAATTCGCTCTGAGGGGGATAGCATGATTAACGCATTTATACCCGCAAAGGCATTGCTGGTAGTGGACCGAGCAATTAAGCCACAGAACGGTGATATAGTGGTGGCGGCGCTTAACGGAGACTTTACTGTAAAATATTTTAAGCGAAACGATTTTAAATGCTGGCTGTTGCCCGCTAATAAAAAATACAAAGAGATTGAGGTTACCGGCGAGATGGAACTAATTATTTGGGGCGTTGTAATACACATCATTATTGACCCTAAAACTATTCGCAATGTATGCTTTGGTTGATTGCAACAATTTCTATTGCAGTTGTGAGCGAGTTTTCAATCCAAAGCTTAACGGCAGGCCCGTTATAGTATTGAGTAATAATGATGGGTGCGCTATCGCCCGTAGCGAGGAAGCAAAGGCAGTGGGTATTGAAATGGGAGCGCCGGAGTACCTAATAAGAGATTTGATTAACACCAATAACGTAGCCGTATTTTCTTCAAACTATACCCTTTACGGGGACATGAGCGAACGGGTAATGAAATTACTTGCTTCGTTTGTTCCCCGGCTGGAGTTGTATTCCATTGATGAGGCATTTTTGGACATGCACGATCTGCCATATACTAACCTTTTAGAGTTGGGTATGAACATTCGTAATACTGTCCAGCACTTTACTGGTATTCCTGTTACCGTGGGTATTGCACCAACCAAAACATTGGCGAAGCTGGCTAACCGGTTTGCAAAAAAGAAAAGGCGGGATGTAGGTGTACATTGGTTGGCTAATGATGAATTAATAGAAGAAGCGCTTAAAGCCACTGCCGTGGGGGACGTTTGGGGTATCGGGCCGCAATATGCAAAGATGCTAAAGGCTAAAGGTTTTAATACTGCATATGATGTAAGCAAAGCCCCGGACGATTTTATTCTGGAGCAAATGACTGTCGTGGGGCACCGGTTACTTAATGAGCTGAAGGGCACACCATCAATCGAATGGGAATTTGAAAGGCCTCGTAAAAAGAATATATGCACCTCGCGCTCTTTTGGCACCCTGGTTGAAACAAAGGAATTAATGATTGAGGCACTTACGAATTATGTCTCTATCAATGCCGGCAAGCTGCGAAAGGATAAAAGCTGTGCAAAGTCTGTACACGTATTTGTTCAAACCAATCCCTACAGAACACAGGATACGCAATATTCGGCCACTATTACGGTTCAATTGCCCGTGGCCAGCAACACAACCAACGAATTAATTAAGTACGCCAAATACGGTTTGGATGTTATTTTTAAGCCGGGCTTCAAATATTTAAAGTGTGGTGTCATTACAATGGATATAGTACCGGAGGAGCAAATACAATACGGCATGTTTGACCAGGTAAACCGAGGGCGCAATAAAACCGTAATGAACGCGCTGGATAAAGTAAACCGGGCATTTGGAAAAGACACTGTGAGGTTTGCCGTGCAGGGCTATGAAAAGCGCTATAAACTAAAAGCGGCGTACCTTTCCAAACGATACACAACAAACTTTGACGAAATACTTACAATCAAAATATAACGGGCAATGTTCAATCCGTTTATACCAATGCAGGCCAAACTTTTGGACGCCTATCTTACCGATGGGCATTTTTTTATAGTTACCCAAACCTACCGGGGCGGCACAGACATGTTTAGCGATGAAAGCAAAGAACAAATAATGATGAGCGACTACAAAGACATCAATCTTGCAAAGGTCCACAAGCAGGCGCTGATAAATGACAAATATGCATACATACTTGATTTGAGAATAAAAGAACACATGAGCAAGGCAAAAGAAATGCTGTTGCCGGAATCGGCATACCTTGTTTTCTCCAACTATATTGAAGACAAAAAAGTTATTAAACAGCATATTGATAAATATTATAGCGAGCATCTGCGAACATACGTGAACCGCGAAACGACTTGGAGGATTGGAGGGAATGAGCAAATTAAACCCGATCTGGAACTGATTTTTGGCGAATTATTTGTAATCTTGAAGTATGCCGGGCAGACAAGAAAATTACGTTTAACTGATTTAGAAAAATATTAGCGCATGTGTTATGACATTTCATTTACGGTAAACCTCAAGGTCCTTTCAGCTTATTTTCCTAATCTGATACTTGACCCTCAAATAAATTTAGAATTTACGCAGGACCATATACAGGGTAGCGGTGTGTTTGGAGAGCATCCTATTATTTATGTCAATAAGGAAGGGGAGATGCACCTGCACCCTATGTCATGGTCGGCAGTTGAGTATTGGCAGAAGGAGCCACTGAACATGAAGGATTTTAGCGTTATTAAGAAACGCAACGGTTATTTAAACGCCCGCTCCGAAAGAATACTGGACGACCCGAAAAGCCTCTGGTATAAAATCCGTAATCGCCGCTGCCTAATTCCTGTAACGGGTATTTTTGAACATCGGGGAATACTGAAATGGAAAACCAAGTTACCGTATCATGTAAAGCCAAAAGACCAGGCGGTTTTCTTTTTACCTGGTTTGTATTCGGTATATAAAACACCTGATCCGGAAACTGGAGAAGTGATTAACAATTACACCTTTACACTTATAACGAGACCCGGTAATGAATTGATGTGTAAAATTCATAACTCCGGCGATAATCCTTTTCGGATGCCGTTATTTTTGCCGCTGGAAATGTCTAAAGACTTTATCAGTCCCAATTTGACAGAAGAACGGTATCGGGAGATTCTGAATTACGAAATACCATCGGAAGAATTGGACTATTGGCCGGTCTTTACAATACGGTCAAGTAAGCCCCATCCTGCAGGTTTGCGTAAGTTTGAACGATGGGACTGGCCGCTTACACCGATACCTGAATTGGGAACTATGAACCCGCCGTTGGAGAAGGAATCGGGTTAAATAATAAAGGCTGATGATGAAATACAGTCTATTTAATACCTATCAAGGTCTCTCCTATTCAAATAGCGCCAACGCAATTTTCTTTTTGCGTTTTTGTTCGGATGGAATGTAACAGAGCTGTTTTCTTTTAAATGAGATTGATTATCCCAAATAAAAAACAACCTCGTTTAGAGATTGTTTAATTTCCTATTGTTGCGATACCTTATTTAGTTGTTCTGTGAGCAATTCGGCTGCAGCTACGGCTTCAAACATTCTTGTGTGATGCATGTTCCGGTTAGCTTGCTCCTTTTTTGCTTTAAAGTACAGTTGTGGATACTTATTGCCCAGTGCCTGCACTAACATCTTTTTGTTTTTGATTTCTTCTGCCATGCGGTGTGCCTTTAATTCTTTGAAGGTACATATGTGCAGGGTAATATCTCTGTCTTTACAATATTCCTTTATGGCTTTAATCAATGCCTTTAACCCGATGGTGTGATGTGATGAGGGCGGGATTTTGAGTGAGAAAGAATCAATATGATACTTGTACACTTTGTACTTAATCTTGCGGAGCATTCTTTGCAGTTTGATTTCACTCCATCTGCCTGCGAATACGAATACTCGCGCACATTCCAGGTGATTGTTTTTGATAACGGCGGCACCGATTTTTCTGGTGCCGATGCTAAGCCCAAGGACGGCGCGGCTTTCTATCATTGTTTGAAACAAGTTTGTTAAAGTATGCGCCTTTGTTTTGTACGTTGCGCATAGACAGCACTTTAGATAATTTCTCTCGGAGAAAGTCTTCGGTATGCCATTCTACACATCTTCGGTAAAAGGGAAGGGAACCCAGGTCATTCAATGCTTCGGCCAGTTCAATGGCCAACGCTTCTTTTTCTGCGTGGTTTTGCATGGTTATATAAAATCGAACGAACGATTTACGATTATTTAATAATATCGATTAACGTCGAACGTGTGGAGCAATTAATAAGTATTATTATTTCTCACTCACAAGAAACCTTCTTGCGTGAAGCAATGGATTCCTGCTGTTCTTTAAACACGTCATGATACAGTTCTTCGGGAGTGGTGGAATAAATGATGCATAACCGTATGAGGTTTACTGCCCCCGGCATTGCCTCGCCTCGCTCCCACTGGCTTAATTGAGCGGTACTTGAATGCCCAAGCAAGCGCGCAACCTGTTTTTGCCCTATCCCGCGTATCATGCGGTGCTTCGTTAATCTATTTGGAATTTGTCGGCCAACTATTTCCATGTATAGAAAAATACCAAATTGGAAGTGTATAACGATAGTGTGTCTGATTTGTGAAAAACTTTTATTTGAAAAAGAAAATTAAAGGACATTTTATACTCAGTTAATGTCAGCAGTATTATCAAGTAAAAGGTTGAGATACCATCAAAAGTGTTTGTACAGATAACCGCTGTTTTTATTGATTTAAGCAACGGAGCCACTATACTTACTGCATGGATGAAAAAAATTTAGAACTATCCGAATCAGAATGGGAAGAACTAGGGAAGGTTGAATGCGTGATTAACCTTTTCAAGCTTGAAGAAGGTGCAATACCTGGCAGCGAACTTAAAAACATGGTTCGTGGAAAAAAGTTTAGGCTGAATGATTTTATTATGAACATTAATGAATTGATTATAATCACTGGACGAGGGTCGAAGTCGGATTTCGTGCAATTGTTTAGAAATAATGAAGGATTATTGGAAAAATTTGATTTATATAGTGTCGCGAACGCCCAAACATTCACAAAAAAACCGTGATGGAGCTTGAACGCTGGATGCTTGATTAATGAAACCAGGTGATCACAAAAACAATGTTGCAACATCATTGAATAGTGATGTCGTCGGGACTTTCAACTACTATTTCGGGTTTGCCGTTATACATAATTTTGTAGCCGGTGACACAAATCTTTTTACCGTTATAAAGAGTTTCTGGAGCCACGCTCCATTTACTGCGGTCTTTTTCATATATAACAACGGTCATAGTTTGATCGGGATATTCGGCACCGAGGTTTAGCAACGTCATACCGGAATTACTGAAATATTTGCTACCAAATACCTTGTCACAATAGCCACCATGGCTATTGCTTTGTGTCTGTGTGGGTGACGGTGTAGGGCTTTTAAAATTGGTTATTGCGCCATCTTGAAACACCATGTTAAGCAGTCCTGCCAAACGGATGCCCGCCTGAAGTAGCCGTTTATTAACCACCGGCTTATATTTTTCATAATACTCATTTGTTATATTATTCCCGCCAGGCTTTGCTTCGTCCGCATATAGCTGGCTGCTGAGTTGATAGCTTTCCCACGCCCAATCAATTGGCAAATCCTTTTGCCACTGTTTTATCTCTGCTGCGGTTGCCACATCAATTTGACTCGCCAATTGTGCATCACTCAAACCCTCTGTTTCGATTAGTTTTGAATCCCATAGGGTATGCAGGTTGGTGCCTTTGCCGTCATATCTAACTTGTAATGTATTGCCGCCTTTATCTTCTGCGCGAGCGACATGCAGAGGCTGGTGTATATCACCAACAAAGTGTACGAGGAATTTTAAGGCCCGCAGCTTTTGTTCTTTGGTCGGTGTTGTTTGCAAGCGTTCCATGTTCAATAACAAAGCATCATAGACATTAGGCTTTTCCATGTGGATAACGGCTTTGTAGAATGCTGCACGTGACAAGCCCAACGGCAAATTCAAGAAATGCTCCGGTGCGGTACTGCGAAATTCAGGCTGAGACCGAACATCATCTGCCCAGGTGCTGATATCTGCTATATTTTCGCTTCCTAAAATATCGTTTACAGCCGTCTTTGCTTGTGGCGTTAAATGAGCATATGCAACGTCAGCCACGGTACGATGGCCGGTTGCGCCCCACGATATTAGTATGAACATACAAACAGGGGAAAGATATAGAGCTAATTTCCTGAACATAGGTTTACATTTTCGTTTTGCAAGCTACAGCAAATTGAAAATAAATGGTACCTAATTATAAAAATGTAGACAGTCCAGATAATACGTGTGTATACTAGATCGATGGAAATTAGTGAATCGGAAGAAATGGGAAAGCTGCACTCGTATTTAGAAAGAGCGAGAGTATTGTATGGTCAAAAAACTGAACTACATTGTCCGTATTTTGGTTCCACAATAGCATTGACTTCAGATGGTTTTAATCATCTACAAAATAAGCCGAACAGACAACCACGGGATATCAAAGTTCAAATTATGAAATTGGGCCTGTTAAAAAAGGCACTTGAAATTATTCCCAAAGCCGGAACATTGCAGGAATATAGGCAACGAATTGAGAAAGTTGGTAAACGGGGAAGTAACGGCTTCTATAAAACAAAGCAGGTTCAATACTGGGCATTTCATGCAATTCTTGAAAATAAAGAACGAAAAATAAAAATTATCCTAAAACAGATAGGCGACGGCAAGATTATTTTCTGGAGCGTCATGCCTTATGATCAAAAATTGTATTCAGAAAATATCCAGGAAGAATAAAAGAAAAAGCCCTTCAAATTAATGAAGGGTTTTTTCGTGTACCTGCCTTCAGCTTAGGTAATCCTTAGCCGAGAAGGGGCTTGCGCCCGCAGGCACAATAATATGATAGCATTTAGACTATTTGGATGTCAATTCACCACTACTGGCAAATATGAAACTTAGCCGACTAATTTTTTATAATTAATTAAAGGCTGTTTAATTATATCAGCGATAAAGGAAATACTATGGATGGTTTGTCTTTTTTATGTTAGTTCCATATTTTTACAGTGATATGAAAAAAAATATACCCTTTGCTCTTTGTGCTATATTCTATTCCTTTTTTCTCAATAGCGTAGCGGCGCAAGTTCCTGTTATCGCCTCATTTAGTCCGCAAAGCGGGCCGATTGGTACATTAATAAAGATTAAGGGCAGCCAGTTCGGGGCTTCTCCTAATTTCAATATTGGTGACGTGTCAGCAATAGTTGTTTCATTTTCCGACACTCTACTTGTCGGCATGATTATGCCCGGCACTCAAACAGGACTTATAGGTGTTGAAACAAGTAATGGCAGTACCAAAAGTGAGAATACCTTTACGATAACAAGTGTAAAACCACCGGTTTTGCAGCAAGGCAGCAAACTAATTGGGAGCGGTATGGCAGGCCCAGCGCAGCAAGGTATTTCTGTTGCTATCAGTGCGGATGGAAATACTGCTATTGTCGGCGGCAGTGCAGATAGTGATTCATTGGGGGCGGCTTGGATTTTTACGCGTATCAATGGAACGTGGACACAACAAGGCGCTAAATTATACGGAACGGGTGCTGTAGGGAAAGCTCAACAGGGAAGTTCTGTTGCCATCAGTGCCGATGGAAATACCGCCGTGGTTGGAGGATTGGGTGATAACAATTATGCTGGAGCGATGTGGGTATTTACACGCTCAAATGGCCTCTGGACACAACAGGGGAATAAATTAACCGGCAACGGCAATACCGGGCAGGCACAACAAGGAAAATCCGTAGCTGTTAGTGCTGATGGAAATATAGTTGTATCTGGTGGATGGGTAGATAATACTAATCAAGGCGCTGCATGGATATTTACAAGGCATACCAATACCTGGACGCAAGCCAGTGATAAGTTAGTAGGTAGCGGGGCCGTTCTCGGCGCAAATCAAGGTTGGTCTGTTAGTATAAGTGCAGATGGGGAAACGATTGCGGTAGGTGGTTCAGAAGATAATATCGGGAAAGGAGCAACATGGATATTTAAGAATAACGGCACTGAGTGGGATCAACAAGGAAGCAAATTGGTGGGCACGGGAAGTGAAGGCGCTTTAGGAGCAGCGCAAGGGTCTTCGGTTTCGCTAAGTGCTGATGGTAACACGCTGCTTGTTGGCGGCCACGGTGATAATATCGCAAAAGGTGCAGCCTGGGTATTTACCCGTTCCGGTAACACTTGGACACAACAAGGAAATAAATTAATAGGAAGCAATTTAATAGGACAATCTGTTGCAGGGGTTTCTGTGGCGCTAAATGCCGATGGCAATATTGCTGTTATAGGTGGGCCAGGTGATGATAATTTTGTCGGCGCAAGCTGGATATTTGTTCGCAATGAAAGTGTATGGAAACAAGTTGGCGAAAAGTTTGTTGGGGCTGGTGGGATTGATCAAGCCTCGCAAGGTATTTCGTGTGCAATCAGTGCTGATGGTAGCACTGCCTTGGTCGGTGGTTATTCAGACAATAATTTTGATGGTGCAGTTTGGGTAGTAACTGATTCAGCGAAGTCGCTTCCTGTTACGCTTTTGAATTTTCGTGCTGAAATTGTCGGGAAAGGTGTTCAAACATCATGGACGGGCTTAAATGAGGTAAATATGTCAGGGTATAACGTGGAAAGAAGTGTTAATGGGCGCAATTTTTATGAAGCGTTTGAAACGCATGCGTTCAGTAATACCAATCAGCAAAACGAGTATAGTTGGTTTGATCCAACAATCGTATCAAATTTGCAGTATTATCGTATAAAGGCCATCAGCAAGAATGGCTCCTTTCAATATAGTGGAATTATTAAAATTACTTTTGGGGGAACTCAACCTACAATACTTATTTATCCAAACCCAGTTGAAAACAAAATAATCAATGTACAACTGGATAATTTTAAACAGGGTCGTTATCAGGTAGCTGTCTATAATATTGTAGGTAAAAAAATATACTCCTCAACCTATTTGTATAACGGCGGACAAAACTCTCTTAGAATCACGGCGAATAATTTTGCAAAGGGTATTTATGTGATTGAATTTAATAATAAAGAAGCCTTATATAAAAAGTCATTAATTATTCCTTGATATTTGAGTTATTAATTGTTTCTGAATTGCTGTAGGAAGAAGTTCTGATCTCATTCACTGGCTCCAGCGCGCAACCTGTTTTTGCCCTACTCCGTGTATCCGGCGGCGCTTCGTTAATTTATTTGGAATTTGTCGGCCAACTATTTCCATGTATAGAAAATACCAAATCGTAACGGGTAAACTAAGTAGGCCTGATTTTCCTAAAACCCTTATAAAATAAGGGTTTTAGGAAAAGTTGAAGAATATTTTATTTTATAAATCAAATTAATTAATCGCTTGATAAAAAACGTAATCAGCATATATTTTATGAATGAGCAACTATGCTTTTATTGATGCCCAAAACGTACATAAAGGAATAAAAAGTTTGAGCTGGGTATTAGATTGGAAACGTCTAAGGATATACCTTTCTGAAAAATACAATGTCGCAACGGCTTACTTATTCTTAGGATATTTGCCTTTAAATCAAGAATTATCTTCAAGACTTCAGAAAACTGGTTATATCTTGATTTTTAAACCCATTATTTTTGATGCATCGGGCAAAGCAAAAGGGAACTGTGACGCCGATTTGGTGTTGCATACGATTTTGGAAAAAGATAATTATTCTCGCGCATTAATTATTACAAGCGATGGTGACTTTTATTCTTTGGTAAGATATCTACATAGTTACGGAAAACTTGAAATGGTACTAAGCCCTTATATACCAACATGTGCGAAGTTGCTGAAATACGAGGCAAAAGAGAAAATCCATTTTATGGATAACCTTGCGGGGAAGATAGGTAAAAATGAAAAAGCACCGTATAAGGACGAAACCTTATAAAGTGCTTTTTCGCGTGGATATAATTATATTATCATATATATACGAAAATGCAAAGAGCATGTCCGCACTAATTTTGGATTTTAGGCAATCAAAACTTATTTTTATTTAGTCAAATCCTATAGAGGTATCATAAAATACTTATTTCTTACGATACGCAATTTCTTTAGACGGGTCAAAAAGACGATCATAACAGATTTTAATTATAAACCCGTTCCAAATAGCTCCTAATATCAATCCTGTTACCTTTAGAGTCTCGTTTGACTCAAATTTTATCCAAGCTACTTGACTGAATACTAACCTTTTAATCCATATGGTAAATAGAAAACCTGTAATTAATAGCGAAATTATCAAAATTAATAAAGCCTTTCTTTTCCATCGCTTTACCTTATTATCTTCTAACATTTTATCTGCCATCAAGACTTCTTTCTCATCTTTAATACGACCAAAACCTTGTGTGTTAACATTTATAACTTGTGAAGAAATAAATTCATGAGCGACTGTGATGTTGGGGCTAATTTCAATATTAATTTGATTCGAATCAATATTCCTCTTCGTCGAAGTTGGTGATTCAAAGAGTTCTAATACATTATTGACATCAATATTTTTAATACCTGTTTTAACATCATAATGGATAATTGGAACACCATTGTTTAAAGCTGTGATCATTTCCTCGTATTTTAAAAAGACCACTCGCCCGTCAGAAACATATTCAACCTCCTCATCCACCTGAAAATTCTGATACATATTGAAAATTTCTCTAAAGTCATTACGGATAACTTCCCACATACCTCTGATGTTTTCACCATTTATCCAACAATCAATCACTTGCGAGTATTTATTAGTCTCAACAAGAGCAAAAGTGCTGCTACTTGAATGCTTAAAATATATACCTGAGTGCCAATAATCATTATTTAGTATATTCTTAATATTTTTTGCAATAAATCTGTGTATAATAAGCATCTCAAAGGAAGAGCCAAATTTTAACCGATAATGCCTCCCTCCAAAAGCATAGTCGTAATTGCGATTTGGTTTTTCTCCAAATGCACTCGGTATCAAATACTCATGCTCTGCCAAAGGGTTTTTCTCGCACAAGCGATAGTCCCTCATAAGCTGTAGAATAAAATTGAACTGCGCTTCAGTATATTTTATCTTAATACTTTTGTCCGAAAAAATATCTTTTTCTGTGCTGAATATTTCAAGAAGATTATCCCAAGTTAAATGGCCCTTAGCTTTTCTTGTTATTGGTGAGGTGATAATGGCATAAGCTCCAGTACTTATCCATTCAGGATTTAGTACTTGTAATTCATTTAATACAGGCTTGTCAAAAAATACTATTGAACCAACTGAATCCAAGATACGCAGTAAAGTTCGTCTTCGCCGTGGATCGTTATAATTTTCTTCTTCACACCATGACTCGTATTCATGATACTTAATGTAATGCTTTTCAATTGGTATTCTGGTCTCCAGTTTTTCCTTTATGTTGAACCAAGGTAGCGGATACTTAATGTTCAACCCCTCATTTGTTAAGATTGAAGATTTAACAGCCTGAAAAAAAACATCCATCCCTTCTCCTGTAGCACAAGACAATACTATGGGAGTGGGTAGATGTTTATAAGTTTTTCTTAATTCCCTGAAATTGCTAAGAAAATCTGCATGTATGTCTTGCTTATCTTTCCAATTATATGCAATAATAAGTTGTGAATCGCTTCCAAGTTTATCAATTTGGTCTAGCCAATAATTGGCATTAGCGTCATTCCGTGGATCTAAGACTAAAACGTAAACCACCCTTTGAGTAAAGAAAAATTGGTGTAAAGAATGCTGAATATGCTGTCCGCCAAAATCCCATAGATTGACTTTTATTACTTCCCCCTTTGCATTTTCAAATCCTTTCCAAGCTATTTTATTTATTCCGTGAGTAGTGCCTTCTGTTTTATTGTATTCATCATATACAAGTCTTTTCATAAGACTAGTTTTCCCAACTGACCCATCACCTACAAAAATTAACTTACATTCATTAAGAGGTTTAAGATCACCTTCCAAATATTCTAAAATTGCATCTCGACCCTTTCTTAAAATTTCGACCGGTGGATTTTTAATCGGATTCCCGGAAAGGAAAATTTTATCAATAATATTCGGAGAAGTCTCATCTATATCTATTTCAACAGGGACATAATTAATTAAATTAATAGTTAAAGTATCGATGAAATTATTTTGTAAATGCAAAGAATTAATGGTGCTTTTTGAGGCAGGATTGAACTTTTTAATTTTATTCTTTGCTAAATTTAAATAAGACAGTTGATCAAAACTAGAAATACACTCATCACCATTCTCTTGTATAGCATTTCCGGCAAGATTCAAAAAAGAAAGATGAGTCAATTTATATATGTGTTCTAATCCTGAATCACCAATATTGCAATCGCTCAAGCTGAGTTCCTTTAAAGAGTAAAGGCTGGATATAAATTCTGCGCCTCTATCCCCAATATGATTTCGTGATAGATTTAGCTTGGTTAATGAAAGTAGTTTGCTAATATGCATTGCCCCCTTTATACCAACAGCGTTGTCGAATAAACTCAGAGATTTTAAAGAAGAAAGCTTAGAAAGGTGAAATGCCCCTATTTCGTGGATATTATTACTATCTAAGTTTAAATCTAGTAGTTGAGATAGCCTGCTAATATATTCCGCACCTGTGTCTCTTATATTATTTTGTTCAAGATTAAGGGAGGTAAGTGAGCCACGCCGACTAATGTATCCTGCACCGACTTCGCTAATTCTGTTTCCAGCAAGATTTAATGATTTAAGTAACGGCAATTCTGTAACATGGAAAACCCCCAGTTCTCCAATAGTAGTGTGTGCTAGACTTAAATGAGTTAGACCTGTAAAAGTATCAATAAATTCGGCCCCATTGAATCCTATAAAATTTCTATCAAGATTTAAAGATTCTAATTTTCGTAATTTGCTAAGATGCCGAATTCCGTCGTCACCGATCTTGTTTTCTGCTAAATTAAGTGATTTTAATGAGTGTAGGTTGCCAATGTAATGTGCACCGTCGTTGGTAACTTGATTTTTTGCCAAGTTTAATTTAACCAAATTGCTTAGGTTATTGAGTGACGCGAGTTCATGACCAGAAATCCTATTTTGTTCAACATCCAACAACTTAAGTAATGGTAGTTTACTAATATGCTTGAAACCGGAAGATCCTATTTGATTTGATTCGAGATTCAAGGATTCCAATTGAAAAAGTTCTTGGATATACTCTACACCTTTATCACCTATATTATTTTTGCTGAGATCTAGGTAAGTTAATGAGGTTAAATCTTTGAGATGCATCGCCCCTGTTTCGCCGATTGTGTTGAAGGCTAAATTAAGTCGTTTAAGAGAACTAAGGGCGCTTATAAACTTTGTTCCCTTTTGTCCAACAAAATTGGCGGCAAGATCTAATTCTGTCAAGTGAGAAAGTTGGCTAATGAATTCAGCTCCCTCGTGTTTAATATTATTGTGAAATAGACTCAAAGACTTAAGATTCGGAAGTTGTATTAAAATACTATACAATCTTCGATCATCGGAAATTGAGTTTTTTCCTAGTTTGTTAGTGCTTTGGATATATTCACCATCTTGAATATATCTGCTTCCTAAATTTAGATGAACTAATGTTTGCTCTAGTTTTACTATCTCCCTAGGTATTTCATGTAATGCGCAATTACCCAGGTCAAGAAATGAGGCTTTATTTTCGTATGCTTTGTTAATTATTTGAGAAACCAAACTTGGCATTTATTAATGATTTTTTATTTAGGTTTAAAACAGCATTCCAATATTGAAAAAGTAACGGAGCCTTAAAATATATAGTCTTTTATCTTCAATGCTAATTGACAGGTATTAATAAAAAAATAGAAGGTGATTATTAAAGGTTGACTACACAGCCTTTGGAAATGGATGACTTTGTACGCCATAGATGTTCTTTCAGATCAGTGAATTAACACCAAGTTGAAAAATAAGGTTCTAGAAAAACTTTAAGTCCGATGCGTTTTTTTACATCCAATGATAAAATGATAATTTGAATGCAACTTGGCATTTTTTATGATGGTAATATCAAGTAAAGCAGGTACGAGTTGGCTATCGTGCACTTGAGTTTCTTTTTTTATTTTCATAAAAAGCGTTGACTGGAATAATTAATTGATGGTAACGTCTAAAACCATAAGATATAAAAAAAATCTAATAATTCAAAATTTGATTTTGGTTATTTATGAAGTATTAAAGACCCCCGTGTTTTTAGTGGTATATGCTCTAACCTTCGTCTACCAAAGCACGGCGCGGCACAATGTTCAATAAAGGGCTTTGAATGTTCATTTATTTTTCTTGTCTTCTGTTTATTTCATCATCATTAAAAATATCATCATTGACACTCAAAATTGACAGCCCCTTGGTGGCTACCTCACTTCAGATATAGCAGCAATAAGTTGGGGAAAGAACAGAGTTGACACTTTTTCAGCTGGGCAAGACAAACAACTCTTTCATAAGTATTATGATACCGATACTTGGGTTGACTGGGCCACACATGGAGGAAATCTAATTAATGAAACTGATTTAACTGCAGTTAGTTGAGGGGAGGACGAAACCTTATAAGGTGCTTTCTCGTTTGGATATAGCTATCTTAACATATTCGCAATTAAAATGCAAATAATAATCTCGGCCATGAACTCACTCTTAACGGACAGAATAATAATATTTGCATTTGTGCAATAAAATTATTATTTTGTTGAAATTGCTTATTTATTCAACAGTAAGCTTGAAAAACGAACGTTCCTAAGAAACTGGAACTAAGGTTTGATACCTGTACCCGTTGATTAGAGCCTTGGCAACCCAACACACCGGCTATTTCTTTTTGTATTAGATCAGTTTTTTTCTTTACAGACATAATTTGTTTCTTATGTATATCTTGTATGAAATAGGGTAAGAGAAAATAAAATATTTAAATTCCCTAGAAAAGAAATATTTAAAAACGTATAATCTAACGACATGATTTCGCCCAATAACCAACAGTTTTTACAAAAAGTTTTCAAATCACTTGATACTCTTACGCATGAATTTGCTGCAAGAGAAACAACTACTGTAGAATTCAAAGAAACCTTTAATTGGGCAAATAAGGATAAATACGCTCGAACTATGGCAGCTTTTGCTAATAATAAGGGCGGCTATTTAATTTTCGGTGTTTCTAATAATCCAAGAATATGCTGTGGACTGAAAGGGGCCAACTTTGAGAGTTTAGATGAGGCAGATATAACTGCGTTTTTAAACGGTCTATTTTCTCCGGAAATTGAGTATGAAAAATTTAGTCATGTAACAAAGGGCATAAAAATAGGTGTTATATATACTCGTCAGTCTGAAGAGAAACCTGTTATTGCAATTAAAACACAAGGGTCTGATGTTCGAGAAGGTGAGATTTATTATAGATATCACGGGCGGAATGATAAGGTCAAATATCCAGAACTGAAATTGTTATTTGAGGATGTACGAGAAAAAGAGAGAAAAAGCTGGGAAGCATTATTTCAAAAAATATCAAAAATAGGAGCATCCAATATAGGGATTTTGGACATTGCAAGCGGAAAAATTGAGGGTGAGAAAAACTCACTGCTCATCGATAAAAAACTCATACCCAAATTGAAATTTATAGTAGAGGGTAAGTTGGCTGACAAAGGTAAACCCGTTTTAAAATTAATAGGCGATGTTCATCCAGTTGTAATTACGTCTAACAGTTCGGGCAAAGCCGAAATCAGAATTACCGATGACCCTTCAGCAGTTGCTGTAAGAGAAGAAACGTTGCTTAAAGAATTTCCGCTTGAATATTCTGATCTAATTAAGGCCCTGACCGAACGTTATTCAAATTTTAAGCAAACAAATCATTTCCATAAAATAAGGAAAGAGATTTGCAAAAACCCCAAATTTTGTAAGACACGTTACTTAGACCTCAAACATCAAAAAGGCTCAAAAAAAGATTTTTACAGCCCGGATGTGATTGTTGAGTTTGATAAACATTATACGAAACGATAATTCCTATTATGCGGAACGATATTATATCAAAACTATACAGAGAACTTAGTAAGCCAGTCACAGAAGAAATTCAAGTCGTATATATTCTTTCAAGGATTCGCAAGATTTTGGAAGGAGATAAAAACCCTCCTAAGTTTGATGCGTTACTATTTTATTGTAATTGGGCTATGCATGTTCATATAAATCGAACAAAGGCAATTGATGCACTATTACAAGACATCCAAAATGCTACAGATGGATCGGATCAGACATTTACAGCCTTTATTCCTTTTCACGATAATTTTCGTCAGTTTCTAAATGATTATGGGCTGATGACCACGATATATGATAGACAGGCAAGCTTGGTCCTATTTAATAGTTTGTTGGTACGTATTTATTCGGACACACCGTTAATAATAAAAAGCACTCCTTCCCGGCAATTAATCATGCATCAGGATGGAACGCATACAATACACTAGCATTTTCATCTACTGGTACGTTCTCCTCCATTATGCTGTCATGTGACAGGCGCATTAACAAATTTATAATATGATTCGTTAGAGAGTTCTATCTTGCTAGATATAGGCGTCCTGACATCATTCACTAGAGTCAGAAATATGATATAAACAGCATATCCATATAAATACTACTCTACTGTCAAATAGTTTTATTAACAGATCAGACCTATTGACATTTATAGTATAATCTGCTATTATAAACATAAAGCTTTTAATGATGGGAAAAGGGTTAGAAAAGTAACTTTTTTCTCATCATTAAAAACAACAATGAAAAGGAAACAGCTAAATGCAACGAAAAAGAAGATACTTACTTTCTCGTACATGACAATTGTGTTATCAATTCTTGGAAATTATAATGTACTTCCAAATTTAATACAGAGAGAAATAAAAGATTTATTGGCCTTAGTAGCGATAAGTTGTGCATTTATTGCTATAAGTACATTCCGTCGTTTGATATCATTTAAATAAAAGCCTTCGGGCTTTTTTTATATTTGTAAAAAAGTATGAAAAGGAGAATTTACCGACTTCATCGCCGCATAAAGCCTGCACCTAAGAAGTCGATTAGTGAAAAGATAGGTTTTAATAATGTCTATTTTGCAGTGATGGCAGCAATAATTACCTGTACGTTCCTAATAATTGGTAATCTTATGACTGTCAGATTTGACAAGGAGAAAAACGGATTGTTAGCAGAAAATGATTCTTTAAAAGAAGATATAGTTAGATATAAGGCCATTGTAATAAACGATTCGGTTGAATTTCAGAATAATCTCTTGGATTATATTACCCAGATTAGCATGAACAGCGAACCAAACGATTTAGAAACACTTACTGTTTCAAATGCATCGGTAACACCCATGAGTGCTGGTTTTGGGCGACAGGCATGGGCAACACGAATTAATATAAGACCAAATGACGTTGCAGCAGTGCAGCTTTACTTTCATAACTGTTCTAATGGAGTTATTCGAAATCCAACTCTTTTACTCCATTATGAATATAGTGATGATCATAAAATAGTGTTGTTATCAGCAGCAATTCGTAGTGAAAATGTGTTGCTGAGAATAGGGTTTGCGGAAATGGTATCAAAGAAAAAGATTCAAGTTACACTTGATAGTACTGCAAGTTTATATGCGCATGGTTCTCGCGATTTCACTGGCGTCCCGACAGATTCATTATTAACGCAGAATGGAATCATGATTAAAGATATTCAGCCAGGCTGGTCGTCTCAAGGCGTATTAGTGCTAAATTTTTCGATTAAAAGTTTTGACGAGTAGTATTCAATGGTAAAATATCGTTTGAAATCGGGGCTAAATATTTTTTAGTTTATATTACTTACGATTTTTGTCGTTATTTTGTTTATATAGTTCACCCAGGTTGATTTGATATATCTCACAAAGTTTTAATGTTTTTAAACTCGATGTCACCATGCCTCCTTCTCATTTTGATAATCTATTCTGGTATCCCAATTTTAAAAGTTTGATCGCGTATTTTTGGGTGTAACCTTGTGAATTTTGATTTATTTTAATTTGTTTGGATAATTCATAGATGTTTTTACTTCATCCGCTTGCACCGGCTTTAATTAATTAGAAATATATAATCAGCCCTTCTATATGAAATAAATAAAGGCGTTATTATTTACTATAATGCAGTCGGCAATTGATGAGTATTTTAAACAATTTATATTTGAGTGTGAGTTTGCAAGAAAACTACGTCCTGAAACAATAAGGGGCTATTCGGAAGTGTTTAAAACTTTCAGAAAACTTAGTCCAAACATTGCTACTGAAAATATAAGTAGCTACGATATTGCCTCTTTTTTTAAACTTTTGGATGAACGTAAGCGACCTGTTGGTAAGTTGTATAAACAAGGAATCAAAAAATCTACTCTTGCTACGTACTGGAGTAAATTAAATTCATTCTTTGTTTGGCTTGAGCAAAGAGAACTTATCAAGGAAAATCCCCTAAAAAAGCTACCATATCCTGTTCCTGTTTATGTAGACAAGAAATTTCTTAAAAAAGAAGAGGTTGAAAAGATATTCACAGCCATTCATTTACATCACGGTAATAATATTTTGCTACTTAAAAGAAACTTGCTGCTTTTCACAATATTGCTATTTTGTGGACTTCGTAGGGAAGAGGTCGCTTTTTTGCAAATTAGAGATATTGATCTTAATCGAAAGATTCTTACAGTTAGAGCCGAGAATTCTAAATCACAATTTACTCGCCATCTGCCACTCCACTCAGAAATAATTATGAGATTAAAAGATTATATGGAAGCAAGAAAAAATTATTCAACTCAATTTTTATTTGTCTCACTAAATAGAGATGATAAAATGTCATATGCTGGTTTGCGGCATATAGTCAAAAAATTAATTATTAACTCAAAGACAAAATTTCATTTGCATCAATTTAGACACACGTTTGCGATGAATTATCTAAAGCAAAGTAATAATGTATTTAAACTAAAAGAACTTATGGGACACAAAGACATTCGTATGACCCAGGCATACTTGCGATGCATGCCAATTGATGAATTGAGAGCAGATGTGGAAAGTATGAGTCTGGAAAAACTTATCTAAGTAACTTCTGGAAGATGTACAGAATTAAAGAATTTGACTTCATTAAGCAAAGAGGTGTAATGTTCTAAATCAACAGTTTTGATTGCATTTAGTAGTATTTCAACTACGGCAGTGCATTCGGTTGGATCGAAAAGTTGTAATAGTTTGGCCGTGTTTATACTATGTGAATAGTAATGCACAAACTTTCTGACTCTTTCGGCTTTAATATTATCATTAATGAGCCGATCAAGATTTTCATCGATATTTTGAGATGAAAGATATTTAAAAGCACTAAAGGTTTCAATAAACCGTCGGACCACATTCGGCAAGTTATATAATTGATTAAAATCGGTTCCAGGCTTTGAATGAAAGGAGTATATTATGAAAAATAAATAAATGTACTCTGATTTAAAAGTAAGTAGTTGATTTGGTAGTTGTTTGATGACAGATTCGTCTTTTAAGTTATTTGTTATGCGCTCAATTAGGAAAAATGCCTTATCGGCATTCTTTACTTTTTTCAACCAGTCTTTCAATAAGTTAAAGAATTCGAAATTATGTGTTGATATAAAAAATTGTGAGGCCTTGCAAGTATGTTTTTTTGCAACCTCATCATAATAGTAAAATTTATCCTTTATAAATGAATACGTATTAAATAAGTGATTAGAATCCAACGATGAAATTGGGTCGTCAATATAAACTATTGTATTAGATAGCGTTGTGTTTTTATCTTCAAGACTGGTAATAAAGTAAGCAAAGGCAATTGCGGTTTTTTCTCCCTCACTTAAATTCCTGGCAAGCACAGTATTTCTTTGTAGCTGGAATCTTTTATTACTGCTGACTGCAACCTGAATATCATTTTTACCAAAATACTGAAACAGATATTCATTAATTTTTTCAGCACCCTTTACGGTTTCCGATAACTGTTTTTCTAGCGATAAAACTTTCGCTTTGGTTTTTTGAATTGCATTTGATAATGCATTTATTTTGGAATCGTAATCTGTTATAAGCTTTTTTGTCTCTTTATATTTGATTTCATTACTGAAACGAAGCGCATAATCAAATAACACTTTTTTTAAAGCTTCGCCTTTCTCTTTTTGAAAGTCGGACGTTTTTAAGTTGTGTTTAGTGATTAGTTCATTAATTCCTTTAAGTTGTGTGTTAATGTAATCTGCATTATCCTGAAAATCAGGACAATTAGCCTCTTCAAATACGGTTAGCTTTTTATCTTCTAAAAGTTTCTTGATTGAACTTAATGTTGTGTTGAAATTCTGACATTCTTTTTCTAAGTTCTCTTTAAAAGATATAAAATCTTTCTGAAACTCCGTATAGAACAAAGCTGTGTCCGGCAATCTCAGCAATAACTTTTTACCCTCAATTTGAACGATTTCTAGTGAAAGATCGGTTATTAAATTGTCGTAGTCCTTAGAGAAATGATTATTTAAATCTTCTATCAGATCTGTTGGTAGTGTTCCTCCACAAAAATCACAAGTATTTTTATTGATGTGTAAGTCTTTTCCTTTTTTAACCCATTCGTTTAGACTTGGGTCATTTTTTAGCCTCTCTATAACTTTTGATTTAACCGTAGTTTTTAATAGCGTGCTTGCAATTGATTTCACTTGAGAAATTCTCGGTGTAACGATATTTATAGGATTGAGTTGCTCTTTCTTATCAGTACTCCTGAACACATTTATAAGATTTCTAAAGTCATCGGCAGCTAGCTGAACTTTACCAACTGAAGCTGATGCCTCAATTACAATTGGTTCAAAAGTAATTTTATTAAAGTTGGGGATAGACAATGCATTTTTTATTTCCTTTCCTTTGTCAGTTAGGCCGTTTTGAATTTTATTTTCTTCAAATACCTTTTTACTGCCTAAATCATTTTTCTCTTTTTCTTGAATGATTAGATTTTGTTTTTCTACGTTTAATTCATCTTGGATTTTAATATTCTGTTGGCCTAGCAACAAAATTGGCTCAATTTCATCTTTGTTTTCAGTCCATTTAAAATTTTCATTTACGAAATCAGAATTAAAGACTCTAATTGAAAAGCCTGAAGACAGTGTAGATTCCGAATATTTTTTCCCATCCTTATGTTGTAATTCAAAGGTCGAAAGGGGATAGTCTACATGCTTTTGTTGTGTTTCAAAGGTGCGCAAAATCCTGGAAAGTGTTGTCTTGCCTGAATAGTTCCATCCATAAAAAATATTAAAAGTGCTAAAACATGGAAGCGTCGAATCCCAATCAAACTTTTCAAAAACGCCAAAACTCCTTATTTTATTAATTTGTTGTATAGTCATACGGCAAAGCTTTTATGAAACTACGGACTTAACAAAATGCATAGATGCTTAAGCGAAAATAAATGTAGTCTTAATTTAAGCATAACATTCGACAAATGCAAGACATTTACAAAATACTTCATATCCTGGTAATATGAAGGCATACCTGTTTCTTTATTAATTTAATACATCTGCGTGAATTTCTATTGAGTCGCGCTACAAAACTGTGCATAAAACAGGTCATTGCAGCGGCAATTATTTTTTACGGACAAATGCAATTCTACTCATATTTTATAAGTCTTTTTTCAGTATGTACCCTCGACTGTTTAATGGTAAAGAACTGGTCTACCCCTGATAGTTGAAAGATGTTGATAATAAAGGGTTAATTGGATATTATGTGAATTGATGGAGTACCTCTGGCATTAAACAGGTCTACTCTTGTACGTTAAAAGTTAGTTGCCGTTGTAGCTCAGTTGGTAGAGCACGCCCATGGTGGGCCGCATAAAAGCCCTGCCCAGGCATATAGTAATATGTGTCTGTATCCCGAATAACGGTTAATATCCTAAAAAGGACAAGACCGTGGCGAATGCTTTCGCCCGAACGACTGACAAGGGTTTCCATGCATGGAAAAAGATACAGTCTAGCCTTCCTATAAACTTACAAAAGAGAAATGGAAGTAGAAGCGAAGGGCGAGGTCGCCGGTTCAATCCCGGCCAACGGCTCTATAGAAAGATGCAGATACGGGTATTTATATCATGGATATAGAATTACTTGCATTCCAGTTTTGCGATTATTGCATACAGTTTAAAGGTTATTCAAAAGATACCATTAGAAGATACAAAACCCATATTCGGCAATATTGCAAATATAGTGGTGCAATTAAAACAAATGACATAACCCTTGAGAACGTGAGGGCAGCATTTTATTTTGGCAGGACAGAACGTAATTGGCGTTCAAGTTCGTTCATAGCCTTTCATGCGTCCCTGATGGTATTTTTTAAGTGGTGCATGCAAAATGGCTATTTAAAGAGCAATCCTGCTGAAGAGATTGAAGTGCCGAGGCCAGAAAAGCAATTGCCGAAAAAACTGACAAAGGAAGATGCTACGAAATTATTGGAAGTCATACACAATTATCCTTATAACAATACGTTTCTACAGCATCGTAATTATGCGATTTTTAGTACGTTTATTTATGCTGGTTTGCGTAAGAGTGAATTATTGAACTTAAAGTGTACGGATGTTGACATAAACAACTTGTCCATTTTTGTGAGGCAGGGAAAAGGGAAAAAAGATCGGGTCATTCCTATAAATTATACCCTTGCTCATGCGTTGAAAAAATATAGTGAAGAAAGAAACAAAACTAAAAAAACTTGTCCCGAATATTTTGTGTCATTGATAAAGAATACTGCATTTACAAAAACCGGCCTTAAAAGACTGTCAGCTAAGATTATCCATAGTTCCAAAATTGCATTTACTATTCATCAATTGCGGCATACATTTGCTACCCTTATGCTTGAAGGCGGGTGTGACATTTATAGCCTATCTCGCATGATGGGACACAGTGATATAAAAACCACAACCATTTATTTATCTGCGAGTGTAGAACATCTTCGTGCTCAAGTAGCTAAACATCCATTGCTCCGTCAATTGTAAGTACATAATTTATAACTAAATAATTGAAGTATTTATTAATCAAATAGAATTGATTAATTTAAGTATGAAAATCTATCAGGCAATGAACTATATATTTCAAATTGAAGATGTAAAAATTGAACACATCAGAGCGTATATTTGGTCCGCACGGCTCCTGAACAAACAAATTGCATCATTCAACTATGTGCGTATAAAAGATAAAGTTTGGTTTGAGTACGGTACCGTAGATGAAAAATATCAGCAAAACGGAGTAGGCTCATTACTGATCCAAGCGGCAGTAAAACAGTATGGGCAAGTTTATTTTTGTGAGGTAAATCGACAGGCCTTAATTGAACTAACAGGAAGTACAGAATATCAGCAACGTTATTTGACTAGCGAGGGCAGGTCATTGGCTGAATCATGCATTCGCAAAGGCATTATAAAAAAGGAATGGTTAACAGTGCCTGATAAAGAAGAATAATATTGATACTTTATTTGTGACTTGTATGCAATACGTTTCCTTTGAATACGTATTCGCATCTCCCGAAAAAAGCCCCCTTTTTAAAGCCATTTGGTTGGATATAGTTTTTATGTGTCCGAACAACATAACTATACCCCAATCGGCAAAACTGACTTCCGAAATGAACAAACACCATTCTTCATAAAAGATGCTGACCGTCTGCGCCACATTTATGCAATTGGGAAAACAGGTGTTGGTAAAAGTACCATGCTGCTCAATATGGCGGTATCAGATATCCAAAAAGGAAAAGGCTGTTGTGTGCTAGACCCTCATGGCGATATAGCAGAAAGACTATTGGATTATGTGCCACAGGAAAGAATAGAGGATGTAATCTACTTCAATGTAACTGATATGGTACATTTGCCTGCATTCAACCCGCTATACAACATTGCACCGGAACATCGGCATATTGTTGCTTCAACACTTATATCCACCTTCAAAAAGATATGGGCTGAAAGCTGGGGTCCACGTCTTGAATACATCCTGCATCAATCCCTGCTAACATTATTGCAATATCCAACAGCAACACTCCTTGATATACAACCATTGTTAACTAATAAAGTGTTCCGTGAAGAAGTACTTATGCATGTAACAGAAATGCATCTGAAACTGTTTTGGTATACGGAGTATGATAAATACCCGCCAACATTTCGCATAGAAGTAATAAACCCGGTATTGAACAAGATGGGAGTATTTATAACTAATCCAGTCTTGCGTGGTATCGTTGGAAGACAGCAAAGTATCAACATAAAAGCAATCGTTGATACAGGCAAAATATTGTTATGCAATCTTTCTAAAGGTATCGCAGGTGAAGAAGTTGCATCACTGCTTGGCAGTATGGTATTAAGTGCCATGCAGCACGCTGTATTGCAACGTGCCAATATGCCTGAAGAAGAGCGCAAGCCATTTTATTGTTATGTAGACGAATGCGGCTCTTTCCTCACATCCGCATTTATTGATGTGTTATCAGAAGCACGTAAATACGGTTTATCGTTGTTCCTTGCACACCAATACCTCGACCAATTACCGGAATATATACGATCAGCTATTTTTGGAAACGCAGGCACTATCATCAGTTTTCAAACAGGGAACAGTGATGCAGAAACATTGGCAAAGGAATTTTTTCCTGCATTTGCGGCGTCAGACTTTATCAGCCTGCCAAAATATGCGTTCTATATAAAGCTTATGATTGACGGCGTAACGAGCAAAGGGTTTAGCGCTCTGGCATTGCCTGCTGCACAGGTGATGCAATCATATAAAAAACAAATCATCAAACAAATACATGATGCATATATCGTTTCAGAAACAATTACACAACACATCCCTGAACCAAACGAAAAGCCAATACAAAACACATTGTTCTGACATCATATAAATACATAATCAAGTGAATACATAATCAAGCCTGCTTATATTTTCTCTTGCACTCAATACACTTACATACATTAACAGCCCCGCACGTATGTATGTATTTCAAGTAATCCTTCTAAAACCACATATCGTTTCATCGACCTCTTTGCCGGTATTGGTGGCTTTCATCTTGCATTGCATGAAACCGGTGCAGGGTGTGTATTCGCCTGTGAGATAGACAAGTTTGCACGAAAAACGTATGAAGCAAATTTCAAATCAATCTGCCCTGGGGTATTTGAGAATGGAAACTTTGCAGAAGATATAAAAAAAGTAGATACAACAACTATTCCTGATTTTGATATTTTATGTGCCGGCTTTCCATGCCAAGCATTTAGTGTTGCCGGGATGCGAAAAGGATTTGAAGACAGAAGGGGGCAATTGTTTTTTGAAATAATAAGAATTTTGAAAGCAAAACAGCCCAAAGCATTTATTCTTGAAAATGTGCGCGGGCTGCTGTCGCATGATAAAGGGAAGACATTCGCCACCATCATCAGTATGTTACAAGAAGCAGGGTATTTTGTGCATTATAAGGTATTAAAGGCGTGTGAATATGGCGTACCGCAATTCAGGCCGCGTGTTTTCATTGTTGGCCTTAAACAGAACGTACGGTTCGCATTTCCAAAGCCTGTTCCATTGACAAAAACGCTGTCAGATGTATTTGGCGGCACCTGCACAAAAGATATTGGATATACACTGACGGTTAAAGGTCTCGGCAGATACTATGGTGACCCTCGCTGTATAGATATGTACCTTGTTGATGGTGTGCCAAAAAGAATTGGGTTGCCCGAAGCAAAGCGGTTGATGGGTCTTCCTGAACATTTTTTATTTCCAGTATCACATACCCAGGCAATGAAACAGTTGGGTAATGCGGTGGCAGTGCCGGTGTTGTTGGCTGTAGCCGGGGAAGTATTGAAGGCGCTACAACAGGGCTAAAAAATGGGGCTATTTACCAGACCTGAAACTACTTCTTTGATTAAAAAAAGCCGGGAAAACCCGGCAATGAAATTAAAACAATGAACCTTGCTGTCCTTTTCCAGTTGGCATTGGAACAGGGTTAAAAGAGGCTTGGGCAGGTGAGTTTGCTTCCTTGCTCCTGATGACAATAACGCTTTCTGCCGGGTCGGTAACCCACCGGTAATACGGATAGTGATAACCGTCACGAAGCACGGTGCCGATGCGGTAACAGCTATAAAAACTGTTGCTCAACGAGTCCATATGTGCGATCTCGCCTGAAAGTGACTGTAACAGCATATTCATCACCGCCATCTTTACGCAAATTGCATCAACATCTGCGCCGTAGCAACGGATGTGCCTGTTTTGCTTGGCGGCAGAGAGCAACATTCTGCCACTGCCGCAAGCCGGGTCAAGCACTGATTGTCCGGTTTGTACTGAGCCTAACGTTAGAGCGGTCATTAGATCGCACACAGGGGTTGGTGTAAAAAATTGCCCTTGTTTACCCCTGCTAACCCGAAGCATAAATAGTTCACCAAGGGGATCGTTAAATCCTTCTGACAATATTCCTATTTCTTCGAAGAGCGCAAGCATTGCAGTATCGCTCGCAAATTCGTTAAGCCTGGATAGTGCGGTATCCCGTTCTTCCAGAGTTTCATATAACCTGAAGCGTAGTAAAAAGGCGTCCAGTATTTTTTCAAAGGCGATAAAGTTGTCTTGGCTCTGGGCATAGTGGTCAAACAGTGTAAGCATTTTTTGCATGTCCATCAAAGTTCTTGTTTGGTGAAAGAATTTTGACGGAGTATAGCATTCACTCTTGCAAGTCCTAAAATATCTTTTTAAGGGCGCGACATATTAAATTGTACAAAGTCATATTTAGTGTTAAATATACACTTATTTTGCACCGTCTTTTTTTCTCCAGTCCTTCATTTACCACCAACTCGCCCTGCTTCTCCCATTCCGATAACAGGGGAATTGCGTACGGCATTTCCCAATGCAAAAAATAGAATTAAGCGTGAGAATTTTGACATGAAAATCTAAATATCTGCTGATTTCGGAGCAGCTGTCTAAATCGCCTGACGGCTTATATTTCTACAGTTGTACCTGTTTTTTGGTGGGGTACATTCCTGCAAAAAATGCCAAAAATATAAGTATGCGTTCCAAATATTCGGTGCATAACGGGTCACTGTGCGTGGGTTTCAAAAGCTCTGTTCGCAAATACCCATGTAATGCCTTTTACGGTTGTGGTTAAAGAGATTACTTAATAAATGTTCCCGAGGCCTGCTATCTATTGATTGGGGGTATAATTTTGCGACAAGGGTATTTTACAGATACCTGTTCATTCGACATAGTTATAAAATAAATATTCGATGCGTCAATATTGCCTTTGTAACTACATAGTTATAAACTATAAGCGTTATAGGACATTTATAGGCGGGGCTACAATTTGCCTTATAACGACAGTAATACTTTAAAATTACTTTCATGCTCCACGCCGCTATTGATTATTGTGCTTACCGCAACTTATACTCATACCTATGCAAATCAAATATTATATAAAACAGGCATACGGAAATGAGTTCATGTATATTTCCGATGCTGCAATCGCAACGGCGTTTAAGAAGTTGCTGGGCGGCAATAGAAAAACAATCACCAAAGAGCAAATGCAGGCGATGGAGCAATTGGGATTCACTTTTATCAAAGTAACCGCTCCGACCAAGTAACATGAACAAAATATTTGCAACGACAACAAACGAACATACCCAAAAAGTGCAAGGCAGCCATACTAGTTTATCCATTGCAGCAACGGTAGGGGAAAATCAAACCAGTGTGGTTGAAATCACAATAGAGTGTGAAGAGACGGATACAGAAAATATCTATCGAGTTTGGCATTATGATATTCTAATGGATGCCATTAGCGAGTCCAAAAACAAAGAATATCCACATACAAAATATTGTGACGGCTGCGGAGAACGGACATTTGATGCCAATGGCTGGGAAGACGGTTTGTGTGATACCTGCTGGGAAAAACAAAATACACAAAAAACCAATAAAAAAATGACGAACCAACAGATTCGACCTGCATTGGCAACCACCAAAAAGGATGGTTAGATTTAAGCAGAGAAGAAAAAACGAAAAACCGATATCATAAGGCATGTCGGTTTTTTTTATATCTTATGGGGATATTAAAACATACTTGTATATCGTCAGCAGTTAAACCTGTTTTAGGGCGAGTCCGCATGCTGCCTTCGGAATACAAACAGCATTTCTGCCAAAACGAGTCCCCTATTTTCTTCCCCGTTCCCTCATTACACTCAAAAACAAAACCATTCTTTCACAAAACGAAATACCATGACTAAAACAAGACTTGCATTTTTCAATTTCAGTTTGTATTTTTCTAAAACGTCTAAAACCACCTGCCATGTCTGAAAAGAAACACGTCGGGATTTGGATTCGGGTATCAACTGATTTTCAAGTTAAAGATGAATCTCCTGAACATCATGAGCAGCGTGCTCGTGCATACGTCCTGGCAAAAGGATGGGAAGTTGTTGAAGTGTATCGTTTGGATGCAGTAAGCGGAAAGACGGTCATTGATCTTCCCGAAGCAAAGCGAATGCTTAAGGATATTAAAACAAAGCGTATTTCTGGATTGATATTTTCCAAGCTTGCTCGTCTTGCCAGAAACACAAAGGAACTCTTGGAGTTCGCAGAAATCTTTAAGGCTAATAAAGCCGATTTGATTTCTCTTTCAGAAAGCATTGATACCAGTACTCCCGCAGGCCGACTGTTCTATACCATGATTGCCGCGATGGCAGAATGGGAACGGGCAGAAATTGCAGAGCGAGTTGCAGCTTCAGTTCCTGTTCGCGCTAGGATGGGAAAGTCACTGGGGGGTGCCGCCCCTTATGGATATAGATGGGAAGGGCTTTCGTTGGTGATTGATGAGAGAGAAGCGCCAATACGAAAATTGATGTATGAATTGTTTCTCCAACACCAGCGAAAGAAAACGGTTGCGGCCGAGTTAACGAGACTTGGGCATCGAACTCGAAACGGTTCCAAGTTCACCAACACAACAATTGACCGTCTGTTGAAGGACTCGACCGCTAAAGGGGAGCGCGTTGCAAACTATACAAGAAGCACGGGGGAAGGAAAGAAATGGATATTGAAGCCCAAAAGTGAATGGATAGTTATTCAGTGTCCCGCCGTCACCGACGCTGATACATGGGATAAATGTAATGCGCTCTTGGAGTCGCAGTACAAGCCGAATGCAAAGCCAGGCCGCAAAGCTGCGCATCTTTTGTCAGGATTTATCGAATGTCATTGCGGTCATTCCATGTATGTGTTTCACAAATCCAACAACTACGTCTGCAAGAAATGCAAAAACCGCATACCGGCAGACGACATTGACGAAATCTATTATCTGCACCTTAAATCATTCCTTGGCGACATAAGCCTCTCTGACTATCAAGAACAGACGGATGAAGTAATTCAAGAAAAAGAAGCACTACTCAAAACAGCCAGGCAGGAAGCCTCAAAACTAGGCAAGCGCATTCACGAATTCATCAACCTTCGGATTGATGGGGAAATACCTAAAGAGCGCTTTTTAGAGCTTACTACACCGCTTGAGGAGCAGTTGCGACAGCTGGAGCAACACATACCCGAATTGGAGGCAGCAATTGATTTCATGAACATTCAGCGCCTCTCGTCTGATACGGTGCTTAAGGAGGCCCAGGATTTATATGAGCAATGGCCAGAATTTTCCTTTGAGCAAAAACGAGGGATTGTCGAACTGATAACAGAAAAGATAATTATTGAGCCTCAAGACATTACCATCAATTTCGCCTACGCGCCCACTTCTTTCCAAAATAGCGGAAAAAGGGAACACAACCTCAGGGGTTCATAGAGGCTATTAACATGAAGTTGGCCGGAAAATCCAGCGCCACCTTTGCGCGCGAAATAGTAACGCGCCTTTCTTCCATAGGCTGGCGCATTACTTCAAGCACCTGGCGTTTAAATTCAGGCAACTCATCCAAAAATAACACACCGTTGTGCGCTAACGAAATCTCGCCCGGTTGTGGCATGCCACCGCCGCCAACCAGGGCAACATCACTTATGGTATGGTGCGGGCTACGAAACGGCCTTTTGCTTATAAGCGAGCTATTCTCCGGCATTTTGCCTGCCACACTGTGTATCTTGGTAGTCTCTAATGCTTCGTGCAAACTTAGGGGCGGCAATATAGTAGGCAGCCTTTTGGCCAGCATTGTTTTACCTGCACCCGGCGGGCCAATTAATATAGCGTTGTGGCCGCCTGCTGCTGCAATTTCTAATGCACGTTTAATATTCTCCTGGCCTTTTACATCGTTAAAATCAACCTCAAACGCATATTGTGAGTGAAAAAATTCATCCCTTGTATTTATCTCAACCGGCTTTAAACTATTTTCATCGGCAAAAAAACCAATCACATCCTGTATATGGCTAACCCCATATACGGCAACATTATTTACCATGCCGGCTTCACGCACATTTTGTTTTGGCACAATCAGGCCTTTAAAGCCTTCCTTGCGTGCTTGTATGGCAATAGGCAAGGCACCTTTAATAGGTTGTATAGTGCCGTCAAGGCTAAGCTCGCCCATCATCACATAGTCTGCAAGGCGTTCGGGGTTTTCAATTTGTTCGCTGGCGCCAAGTACACCAACAGCAATTGCCAGGTCAAACGCACTGCCTGTTTTTTTAATATCGGCAGGCGCAAGGTTTACCACCAGTTTGGTGCGCGGCATGTGCAGGTTGTTGGTTTTTATAGCGCTTTCAATGCGCTGCAGGCTTTCTTTAACGCTGCTGTCTGGCAAGCCCACAATAAAATACCCCTGGCCATTACTAACATTCACCTCAATGGTTATTGTAATAGCTTCAACCCCATAAACAGCACTGCCAAACGTTTTTACCAGCATTTTGTAATAATATTTTTAAGTGTACGGGCTGAAGAATATAACTGAACATTTGTTGTGTCACTCACTACCACTTCCTGTACATAATTGAACTGTGGCGAAAAATACGATTTGATAACGATATGGGAAAATTGTTTTAAAATGGGCCTGTGTTGGGCTGCAAGGCAAATAGATCTACAGTTATCTTTAATAATTGCTGTACTTTATACAATTATTGTTAAACTTGCAACGCGTTTGCTTAACCACAAAACAACTAATACTATGGTATCAAAGCTAAAACTGCTCATCATTTGTTTTGCATTATCACTTTCAGCTATCGCCCAAAAAAAAATTGGTAACGAAACGCCCGAACAAAAACAACAACGCATGCAGTGGTGGACAGACAGCCGCTTTGGAATGTTTATTCACTGGGGGCTGTATAGTTTGCCCGCAAGGCACGAGTGGGTAAAGAGCAATGAACACCTTACAAATGAGCAATACCAAAAGTATTTTGATGTTTACAACCCGGATTTATTTAACCCCAAAGCCTGGGCAAAAGAAGCTAAGGCTGCAGGCATGAGGTATGGAGTGCTTACTACTAAACACCATGAAGGTTTTTGCCTGTTCGATAGTAAATACACCGATTATAAAGCCACCAATACCGGCGCCAAAAGAGACCTGGTGCGGGAGTACGTTAATGCCTTTAGGGCGGAAGGGCTAAAGGTTGGCTTTTATTATAGCCTGCTTGACTGGCACCATCCCGATTATACCATGGATAATGTTCACCCATTGGTAAACGCTAATGGCAGCGACTCAAATTATGCCCGTTTTAATAAAGGGCGTGACATGGCAAAATACAGGGAGTATTTAAAGAACCAGATAACGGAACTGCTGACTAATTATGGAAAAATTGACGTACTATGGCTGGATTGGAGTTGGAACAAGGCAGACAGGGGTTTGCGCGGAAAAGGCCCCGACGACTGGGGATCAGTTGAATTATTAAAACTGGTTAGAAAACTTCAACCTGGTATTATAGTAAATAACAGGCTGGGGCTGGAGGATTATTCCGACGGGGGTGATTTTGAAACACCCGAACAGGTAAGCCCAAAAGAACTGCTTGCCTACAAAGGTAAAACCTGGGAGACCTGCCAAACCTTCTCCGGCTCGTGGGGTTACTATCGTGATGAAAATACCTGGAAAACACACAGGCAACTGCTTGATCTCCTGATTACTTCCGTAAGCAACGGCGGCAACCTTATATTAAACGTAGGCCCAACTGCCCGTGGTGAGTTTGACTACCGCGCCACCAGCGCTTTAGACAGCATGGCCTACTGGATGCATGCTAACAGCAAAGCCATTTATAATTGTACTTACGCACCGGCCACCTACGCCGTACCTGGCAATACATTGCTTACCTATAACGGCGCAGCCAAAAGGTTATATGTGCATTTAATGCAATACCCTAACGGCACACTTGTGCTGCCCGGCTACAAAGGCAAAATAAAATATGCACAGTTTTTAAACGATTATTCAGAAGTGTTGTATAAAGAGCAGGGTGATGATATTGTAGTAACCTTACCCGCCAAAAAACCACCCTTTGAAATACCGGTGGTGGAGTTGGTGCTGCAGTAGGGTAAAGGGTTGCCCGCTCTGCGGAACTTGCAGTTCCGCAGCACTATGCTGTAGCCTGTGGCTACAAAATAGTATTTGCAGAAAATGACATGCAAATGTTTTAGTTTACTGTCTCCCATAATTAAAAACAAATAAGTCGCTGCAAGCGACAACATAGTCCTGCGGAACTGCAAGTTCCGCAGAGCTGTTCTGCCATTGTTACAGCGTAATTATTTAATTAACGATGCTCTAATAATTTGTATTTTACAATAAAAAGATGAGTTACGAATTTGCCGAAGGATATAAGATCCGCGACCAGGCAGCCCTTCATTTTCTTACATTTACCATAGAAGGCTGGATTGATATTTTTTCAAGACAGCGATATAGAGACATCATATTGGAAAGCTTAACGTATTGCAGGTTTCATAAGCAATTAAGATTAGGCGCTTATGTTATTATGAGTAATCATATCCATGTAGTTTGGCAGGCTGTTAATAGTAATTTGAGTGACATTATTCGTGATTTTAAAACTTTTGCCAGCAAAGCTATTACTGCTGCTGTACAAGAGGAAGGCGAGAGCAGGCGTGAATGGTTGCTGCATATGTTTGGCTATTATTCAAGAAACACTAATAATAGTGATAAATTTAAAGTTTGGACAAATAATAACCACCCTGAAGAAATTTTTTCCCGGGAATTTATGTTAACTAAACTTTTTTACATTCATAATAACCCAGTTCGAGCAGGTTTGGTTGCAGAGCCTGAGCATTATATTTATTCCAGTGCAATTAATTATGCAGGCGGAAAAGGTTTAATTGAAATAGATTTTTTATATTAATAAACAAGGGCTGCTTCGCTGTTGGGAACTTGCAGTTCCGCAGCACTATGCTGTAGCCTTTGGCTACGAAAATAATGCATGCAGAAAATGACATGCAAATATTTTAGCTGATTGTCTTCGACAATTAAAAACAAATAAGTCGCTGCAAGCGACAGCATAGTCCTGCGGAACTATAAGTTCCGCAGAGCGTGCAGTTTATGCATCATTCAAAATGGAAAATCCTGGCTTTCAAATATGCCCGGTACCAAATAGAATTTTTCTGAGTTGATGGTTATTGTTATGCCCCTTCTTTCATTAAGGGGCAGGCTTTTAAAAACATTATTACGGGATGACATAAAGAATCTAAGTATCCAGTCCGCGTCTCCTTTTGATATGCTTGTATTTTGATGATTGAAAATGGTAGACTTGTTGTTAAAAGTAATTATTCCAAGTTTACCGGCTGTAGAATATTCAATCGACACAATAAGTCTCCGACGCATTAAAAAACGAACAATGCGAGCGAATAGTTGAATGAGAAATACAAATAATAATATAATAAAGCCAGTAGACAAATTTCTTGACGCGTGATCATGCAAATAATTTACGTTTATGTTGCTAAAAGAGGCGTCGGCGAAAATATAAAAAAGAAAACCCGCCAATATAAACCATGCAAAGCCCATTTCGTAAATAAACGAGTATCTTAAATCAGCAAAGTAATTATCAGTAATTTTATTTTCGGTTATCATGCCATCTTATCTAAATGTTGGTATGGAGGTCTGTGATGGTTTGTGTATCGGCTATCAAGCTTTATTGTGTTATAGTCATACCTTTCGGCAGTATAAATTCATCTTGCATGATAACGTAATTTTCATCAATAGCTGTCGCGTATTCATAAATTTTTGCACCACCAACATCCATTTCTTTTTTAAGACATATCCCTTTCCAAAACCAAAGTTTAAAACCATCCACATCTCTTATTTCACATTTTCGGCCAATAAAAGTATCCTGCGCAACTAACTTAGTCATTGATAAAAAGAAATTATTAGAACCAGATGGTCTTAGGTTTCTGGTTATAATAGATGAATTTAGGTCTACCGAAAAAGATGAATCAGGAGTGTTAATCTTTACTATTTGGAGCCAACTACTAAAGGTTTTAAATTCTGCAGGCAAGTCTGATTTAGTTAACATGGCAGTATCCGTTTTTGCGACAACCTCTTCTTTTTCATAAGCGCCCGAATCTGCGATTATCAACGTTTTGGTTCCTGCCTGCATGCCGTTGTTGAACGAAAATTCAATTTTGCATGACTTTATTTGATACGGCTTTTGCGCCTTTGCACAGGAAAGGACAATGACGAGAAAAACAAAAAAAGGAATCTTTTTCATACCAGGATTTTATGGGTTAGTTAAAAATAATTTTATTTCTCCTACTTCTTCACCTCCTCAAATAACAAATTCACATTCTGATCAACAACCAATGAAGTTGGTTTTGAAGAAACAGCAATATCAAAACTTGTAATCTTATCTTTTATCTCAACCGTTTTATGTGCATCACTGCCACTAACAGCAACTTCTAAAGGAAATTCAAACAATGTGTTTTGCTGCTGCTCAACAGTAACTGTTACTGTTTTCTTCGCATTGTTATACACCCATTCAACACTTAACTTAGGCTGTCCGGGTGTGTACAACCATTGTTTAAAAAAGGCTGAAAGGTTTTGATGGCTTACTTCTTCAAATACCTTTTGCAGGTCTTCTGTGTTGGCATTTTTGCCGGCATATTGTGCGTAGTAGGCACGTACGGATTGCCAAAATGCAGTGTCGCCAATTTTACGGCGGAGCATATGTAATACCCACCCACCCTTTTGGTAGCTGTTGTCATTTAGCAATTGTGTTATATTATTACTATAGGACGTATCAACTACGGGCGTATTCCTTTTCTTTGAAAAACCAATTATCGCTCTCCTGTCTACCTTCATCCTTTTGTTAAAGCTGTCAATACCGTATTTTTCTTCGTGGTACAAGTGTGTCATGTAAGTGGCAAACCCTTCACTAAGCCATATATGTTGCCAGTTTTTTTCAGTGGCGTTATCGCCAAACCACTGGTGCGCAATTTCATGGGCTATCAATGCCTCGGCATCCGGGGCACTCACTGATTTCTCATAATAAAAAATAGCACTTGCATTTTCCATGCCACCGAATATAGTTTTGCTCTGCACATTTGCAAGCTTTTTATAGGCATAAGGGCCTACGTGGCTTATATAAAATGGCAATACATTTTTTGCTATGGCATAGGTGGTAAACCCACTGTCCCTGTCTTCGGGGTAAACCCAGCTATATACCGGTATATTGTTAACATTACCAATATAATTAACAGCGAAATCAGCTATTCCTATCACCATTACTTTTGTTGGCAGTTCAGCGTCGCTAACCCAATGCGTAAGTTTGCGGCTATAAGGTAAATTGGTTTCTTCAACCTGCACTCCGTTGCCTATCACCTGGTAATGATCTGGCGCGGTAACAACAAACTCAACGGAGGCTTTATCACTTAGGTGGTCTTTACACGGTAACCAGTTATGTGCGCGGTTAGGCCAGTTATCGCCAAAAAAAGTGCGATGTTTATAGCGGTTTGTTGAAATAATTAATCCATCCGCAGGAACGCCATTATACTTTATAACAAAAGTTGAAATTTGGCCTGTTTGTACAGCGCTATTTATTATTACATGTTGAGAATCCTGCGTAAAAGTAACAGATTGATTACCGCTGGAAACCTCGGTTACAACCATGCCTTTGCCTGTAGCATTTTTTTGTGCGAGGTCAAGCTTCAGTTGTTGAACGTTCTGCAAAAACTTAACGGTAATTGTTGCCTTACCCTGAATAATATTATTGCTGTCGTTAACATCAATCTTAAACAGGTAGTGCTGTACGTCAATAGAAGTATCGGGTTGCTGTTGCGCGAAGAGAGAAAGTGTTAAGCTTAAAAATATTAAAACGCTTAAATATATTCTATACATTGATTGCATTGATTTAATAGTAAACCTGTAAGATTGAAACGCCCCAGAACGGCTACGGCAATTACTTCCCAATAAAATCCATTACCACCAGCAGGCCAAATAATAATACGCCCGCATACACTACAATTCTTACAAATATGGGCGGCCTTTGTAGTGTTTTAATCTCCAATGATGTTTTAACTATACCATGCATCAATAAAAGCACATAAACAAATGCTGCAAACAGTACAAGGTTCCAAATCATTCCACCTGTTTTCTCATTCATAGTAGTCCTCAATTATATCACTCAAAAATATTATTCATAACGCTTCGTGCCAGGGTGGAACGATTGCCATGAATGCCAAAACTCCTGGTAGGCCTGCACCGCATTTAGATTGCTTCCCTTCATGGCCCCATCAGTGCATGCACCATTTAACAACCATGTTGAGTTTGTTTCAGCATCATGCATTGCTACCCCTTGCGGGTCAACAGTAAAGTGTAGTACTTTACCATTCACATTCCTGTTCAGTGCATAAAACGTTTGCCCGTTGGGGTGCAAAGTAAGCAGCAAAGGCACACCTGCCAAACTATCCTGCAATAGTTTTTTAGCAGCCAGCACGTTCCAGTCGTAAGCCTTGCTTTCGTTATTTAACCTAACGCCAATAACCCAGCTTTTAAATTTCCACGATGCGCTGTCGCGTGTTTCCAGGTCGCCCTGTGTGGTATCGATATCATAACCCTTCATGCCTGCATATTTCTTTTTAAAATTGGTGTCTGGCAACAATACCAAACTATTAGGGTGCAGTTGCAGCCAGTCGTCCAGGCGCATTTGTTGGGATGGTACCTCAGGCAGCTTTGTACCTTTTAGCTTGCCGGTAACAGCTTCGCCACTTTCCTGGCGCCACCAGCTTTTGGTAGTAGCATCTTCAAACATGGCATTAAAATGGTCCATGCCCACCAGCCTGAACAGCTCATACTTGCCATTTACAAAAGGGCTGTATACGCGGCCGGTGCGGCATACTGTACAGTACGTAACAATAACAGGTGTGTTACCAACTGTATCTTTTACCTGGTGGTGATACCCGATAATTTCAATGGGGTAGGCCTTGGCCTCGCCGTTAATGGCAACGCCTATAACAAGTTTACTTTTAGCGCTGTCTGGTATATTAGCAGTAAATAATTTCTCTTTTGGCTGGTAAAACATTTTATCGGCCAAAAACTTAAAGTTGAACATATAGGCTATAAACCCGTAAACAAGCAATACAATTACCAGCAGGCTTTTTTGCCACCACTTGCCTGTACGCAGGTAGCGCAGCAGCGGGCTTATAACTATTACAATTCCAATTATGCGCAGCAACCAAATATACTTGTCAATAAAATAGGCAAGGTTAATGGTGTTGCTTCTCTGGCTGCCTGGGAAAGGCATAATAAAATACACCTTTGATACCTCGAGTACTATTAAATACAACAGCCCGATAATAAGCAGTAGCGATCGTTTCATAAAGAGTTTTTGGTAACCGAAAGATAAATAAATAAAACGCGTTGTACAAAATTGTAATTGTGACCGGCTTAAGATCTGGTATGAGGCCCGGTTGCGTCGCACTCTTGTACGGCTGAATATATAATGAGGCAATAAAAGGCCTGGATGGAAAATTGAACCGGGCTCTTTATAAACCGCCTTTTACAATCACTTAGACCTTTTTGCCTTAACCCTTCTTTTCCTCAATGCATCGTCCAGATAGTAAATGCGATAAGGCATTTTTTTAGCACACCAAATATCAGGTAAAAAAATACCCGGCTGCACAGGTAAGAAGCTAACAGGTTAAACCACCACGGCTTACCAAACAACCTTTTAAAGGCAAGGAACAGCCATGGCATCCAAAACACAAGGTGAAACAGTTCAAAACTGCCCCCAAACAAAAAGAAACTAATACTCTGCAAGCCACCACGGTAAAAAAGTTCCAGTGGCCTGGATAAAATGTTGCGGGGGGCATTATTAAAAATACGTGAAGGCAACCAGTCAACAATACAATGAACCATAAAAAAACAAAGGTTGTACACCATAAAGTGTGTAGCCAGTATTAATGAGGCACCGTAAACTTTTAATTGTTTAAAAAAGAAAATGAACAGAAAGGCTGCCATAAAAGGCAGCAAGCAAAAAATAAGTGTTTTTGAGTAGGTGCTTACATGTGCGCTAAAATCGCGCATAAATATTGTTTCGGCTTCATGCTTTGCCAGCGCACTAACCTGTTCCGGCTTTATGTAAGTGCTGTCGCTTTGCGCTGCATCAACTATTTTATAGCCTGAAGATGTATTATTTTCCGCACTAAAATTATTTTCAATAATTTCCTTTTTAATTGAATCAATTTTATTATCGCCCATTTTATCAATACCCTTTACAATTGCTGTATCAAGGGGCGCAGCCCACTTAAAGGGCATGTATTGCGATAAGAAAAAATATTGATGGTCGCCCATTGCGGGCGTATAGTCTGTTACACCAATTTTAGAAACTGTAAAATAAAAAAGTATACTTACTACAAGGTAAAGCTGTATAGGGTTAGCGTAGGGTACACGTATACCTTTAATATTTTGCTGGGTTATAAAACCCGGCCTGCGTATATTAAGCCAAATGGTTTTAAGTACCTTATTTTCAAAATGGGAAAAGAAATCAATAACCTGGTGAAAAAAATGTTTGGTTGAAAGTTGCTCCTCCTCAAAAACCTTTTCGCCGCAAACATTGCATATTTTACCTTTAAAGGTATTGCCGCAGTTACGGCATACATGTGTTTCTTCTGAATTAGTGTATCTAAAAACTTTATACTTCACTACCCGTTAGTTTTGGTGAAAATGGCCTGCTCATCAGCCGCAGCAAAATAATTAATAATTAATAAAGCTGTTCTAAAACTTTACCAGCGCAACATCTCTGCGTATCCAGTCATCAAAAAAAGTAAAATATACTGTGTGCGTTTTATTCTTCAAAAAATCAACCGGCGTTAGGTAATACAATCCTTTTTGTGGAATACTGTCGTACCGCATTACCTTATTGGTTGCCCTTGTAATATAATAGGGAATTTGGTAAGGTATTAAGGTCGCCCCAGGTATCGAATCTTGCCTGGGCTTTATAAACAGAAATGAATTAACATTATACTGTTGCGGAAAGCCGGTTAGGTATACGGCGCTATCATGCGTGCATTGCAATATTTTAGCGCTAAGGTTACGATAGTTTTGCGTGAGGATTTTGATTTGATATGGTATGCCCCAAACATCGTAACCTACACGTACAGCAGCAAAAAAAACAAATACTTTTAGCAACCCTTTATAACTAACAAGCCATTTTTTTGTTGTAAGCACAGTTACTGCGTTTGCATAAATTATTGCGGCCATTATTACAATAAAAGGAAAAGCAGGATATATATACCTGTTAGCAGTTGAGGGTGATATAAAAAATATTACGCAAATAATAAGCGTAAACATAAGTGAGAAAATAAAAAGGCTATCTGCCTTTATTAACGCCCTTACTTTTTTATTACATGCATATAATAATATAGCTGTTGCAGGCAAGCCTATATAAAAAACCTGTACCGGCGATTGTAATATATTTAGTACAATATCACTCCATTTATTGGTTAGGGCGCTGCGTTGTGCACTTTCAGTTAACAGTTGCGCCAGGTATAACAACACATCCTGCCGTTTACTGTATTGCCAAAAATAAATAAACACTATAGCAACACCAATAGCTAAACCCGTAAAGTGCTGTATGGAAAATAATTTTTTAAACTGCTTTATATAAGTAAGCCAGCTCAGCAATACCAAGCCTTGTATTACAACCAAGGGCAGGCCTTTTGTTAAAATACCTGCCGCCATAAGTATATAGGATAGTATAAAAGCCCGCCACCATTTTTGCCGTGTACTGTAATAAAATATAACAAGCCCCTGTGCGCACATAAGCAGCATAAGAAAAAGATCTATCTCGCCTGCATCAACAGAGCCATAAAACAATATATCTGCTGAAATAAGCAGTAAAATAGCTGCAATAAACCCTGTTTGTTTATTAACATACTGCCTTACAATTTTATAAACAATATATGCTGCAGCAAATAAAGACAATATAGACGGCAACCTTACCCAACCTTCGCTAAAACTGCCGGTAACCTTAAATACTAAAACAAGCAGCCAGTTAAACAACGGCGGCTTGTTATAATAATTTACTGCGAATATTTTAGGCACTATGTAGTTTTTGCCTAACATCATCTCCATGGCAACAACGGCCCGCCGTGGTTCTTCAGCCCTTAATTCCATTAACTGCATGCCGCCTAAAATGCCTGCCGCAATTAACACAACCAATAAAACTTCAACAAAAAATAAAGGTGGTTTTCGCTTCATGCAGGTGTAAATATAACTATGCTTTTTTCACTGCTTTAACAGTTAGGCCAAATATTTCTTAAAATAGGCAGGTACATTAATTTATACTGTTCCGTTTACGTTTATATGTATGGTTTCCGGCTTCGTATTTTAAAAAATTTTTTCTAAAACAAGGAGAGTATATGAAAATGATGAGCAGTGCACTTTTCACCGGTTTACTGGGTGTTACAGTGTTGTTAAGCAGTTGCAGTAAAGACCCGCTCAATCACCTTACACAGGATGAAACGCGCATTTACATTACAGACCGTGATTCAACCGTAAACTTCGCCTCTTACAAAACGTTCAGTATTTCGGATTCAGTTGCCGTAGTGCACGACCAGCATGGGTTTAAAGACCTGTCGCCTGCTGATTCAGCCTACATTGTTGCTGTTAAAAAATACATGCAGCAGCAAGGATATGTATTGGTTAACCATAACCAAAACCCTGATATTGGCGTTGATGTAAGCCGCATTTACAGCACAACAGGTGTGGTTAATTATTATGATTATTCCGGTTACTACGGCGGCTACTACGACCCTAATTATTGGGGCTATGATTACGGCTATTATATGCCTTACGGCTATGATGTGTACCAAATTACCGAAGGCGCTATGAGTGTGGACATGCTCGATCTTAAAAATGCGGCCACCAATAAAAAAATAAATTTTATATGGACGGGGCTTATAAGGGGCGAAGGAATATTTAGTGCGGCCAATGCCGATGCACAGGTTAAGGCTTTGTTTGACCAAAGCACCTATTTAAAAACAAGCAATTAAACAGTGAGGAGTGTATGAAAAAGACATTGAATAAGTTAATAGCAGTTGGCGTATTACTGGTTGCAGCAGCAACGGTACATGCGCAAAAGGGCGACGTAAAGGCAGAGCTTAATTATAACTACAGCCTGCCGATGGGCAATTTTAAAGATAACGTTATAAGCAACGGATCGCCGCGCGGGGGCAATGTGTCCATTATGTTCTCGCTTAGTAATAAGCTGGCAATTGGCGGTATGGCAGGTTACCAGGATTATTACCAAAAATACCCGCGTGCAGATTATAAAACAGGCCCAAACGAAACAACATCGGCGGTATTGAGCAACTCAATTCAGTCAACACCGGTAATGGTTAAGCTTGCTTATACGCCATTAGGCAGTAGTGCTTCGCCGGTGCAGCCGTATATTTCAGGTGGTGCAGGCCTTAGCTTTGTAAGCGTTAAACAATACCTTGGTGAATTTGGCGGAGGGGACAACAGCATATCATTTGCAGCACAAGCGGGCGGTGGTGTATATGTACCATTTGGCAAGCTAAGTTCAGCAGGTTTGCGCCTTGGCGCAGATTACAATTACTTACCATATAACAAAAACGGCTTTGGCAGCCTTAACAGCCTTGATGTACATGCAGGCGTGTACTTCCCTTTAAGATAGCCAGCATTTTAGGATGCGGAAAGATAACAACGAAGTCTCCGGTAACAACCAGGGGCTTTGTTGTTTGCCGCAAACTCAACAGTAAAATTGTTTAGCAAGTAACGCCACCGGAGAAATAAGACGAAAAAAATTTCACTAAAAAAATAAGTTCTGCCTGCTTTATTAACCAAACAGCCGCAATAACTATTATTACACTGTTTGCTGGTTTATAGTACTTTATAAACCATTCAATTTTCTGTCAGATAACCTGGTATGGGAAAATTAGGTAATAATGGGTAGCTAAAATTAGGTAATAAAAATGCCCTCATGATTGCAATTGACTTTAATGTTGCCTAATATGACCTTTGTATTGCATACATACCCTGAAAGTAACGATACGTAACCTATACCACAAAATGCTTAGAAAGCGCCTGGTTTAAATAGCCGTAACAGTTGCATAGCACGGTTTGTAAAAAAAATCCAACAATATTTTTTTGAGGTAAAAGCCATTCCAATGAAAACGACAAGCCTTCATCACACAATATGTGTTTTAACACCTAACGGTGACAGGGCAATTTTTTTTCTCCATTCTACTTTGCGGGCCTCCCCCATAACATGGGGGCAGGCTTGTAAAGGGTTAAATACCCACCTTTTAAACAAGGTACTAACCCCTTGCAAAACACCAGCCATAGCTAATCTGTTTAAACCATCCGTAGGCAATTGCCAACAACACCATTGTTTTAAAAATTTGCAACATAAACATAACAGTATGAAAACCTTTTTACATAACTACACCAGTATAGCAGCCTAGCCCCATTAAATCATACCTGCAAACCAAACCAGACAATGAAAAAGATTATTGTTTTAGCACTGCTATGCCTGCTGTGCAACATTATTAAACTAAACGCCCAGCAGCTTGAGTTATATTCAGGCAGCGCCTCAACTTCTGCCATGGGGCCGGCAACAACAGCAACCGCCACCTTTTATCAAAACGTGGGCACCAGCACAACGTACACTTCATACTCGCCTGCAACAACGGTAACCTTATCATTCTCAAACCAGCAGTACACCAGCTCAACATATCCTGGGCTTACCATCGGTGGTTTTTTTAATGCAGCAAGTAACACAACCCTTAGTGCTACAAATATTTTCGTACCCGAAAATAACGTTAGCTCGCCTGCCTCCAATTTATATACATCGGCGCCAGATATCGCTACAGCTGGCACAAACTTTAATACTGGTGGCGCCACTGGTAACTACGGTTTTCGCGTGTACCAGGATGCGGTTTACCAGGTAGGGCAGGCATCCAACGCACGCAACTATTATGGTGATATGACCATAACATTCAGCCGCCCTGTAATTAACCCTGTAATACATTTTAACGATATGGGCGGGGCATATACCAACTTAAACGCGGCTACCCAGGGTTTTTGGGGCGAGTTTGAGTTAAGTGCTGCCGACGTGTCTGCCGGGCGTACATTAACGCGGCTTTCCGGCAGTACGCATTTTGTGCTGGATGCCACCAATACAAAAGTGGTTGACAACTCAAGTTATACCGGCGCTACGACAGCTAACTATGCAAGCCCTACAGCCGAGGGCGGTTTTGGCAGTGTAATAGTAAATACCGGCGGCACAAGTGTTACCAGTGTTACATTTAAGGTTTACCTGCGGGGGAGCGGCGGTGGAGGTGCAACACCCAATGCATGGGCTTATTCAGCTACAGGACGGGTTGGTGAAACATTTCTCATTTCTGCGACTTTGGGCTTATACACAATAAGCGGCACTGTGTACGATGACGCAAATGGCCTTATAGACAATACTGTTAACGGTACAGGCACCAACGCCAGCAGCACCATTTTTGCCAACCTTGTTGACAATACCAATACAGTTGTTGCATCTACTGCTGTGGCTGCCAACGGAACGTATTCGTTTAATGTGGCGATGGGTTCCAATAATACCTATACTGTTGTACTAACTACTTCTGCCGCCGCAACAACGGCCGCCTTGCCCCCTGGGTGGGTGAATACCGGGGAATACACGGGTACAACTGCCGGTAGTGATGGCACCGTGGATGGAACACAAACTGTCACAATAAATTCAGCCAATATAGGCAATGTTAATTTTGGTATTGATAAAACGCCAACAGCTGCAACTGTAACGGGTACCAGCCAGCAAAACCCCTTGGGCGTTGCAACAGTTACGGCGCCAACCCTTACCGGCAGCGATCCTGAGGACCAGGCCACCAGCGGCAGCCTTAGCGGTAAAACAGTAATAATAACTACACTGCCATCCAATGGTACATTGTATTATAATGGTGTTGCAGTAACGGCTGGGCAAACAATAACCACTTATAACCCGGCCCTGCTTACCGTTGACCCCAATGATGGCATAAGCAGCCTAACCTTTACTTACCAGTATGTTGATAATGCCGGGCAGGCAAGTACTGCAGCCACCGTTACCATGCCATTTACAACCCCGGTAGCATTGGCTTGTGCCAACAAAATATACCAGGTGCAGGGCAGCAGCACTTCAACACTTTCAACCTACGATCCCAATGCAGGCTCCAGCACAACAATTGCCAGCCTTAGTATTAAAGTAAACGCCCTTGCGTATAGCACGGTTGATAACCTGCTGTGGGCCTGGGACCAAAATAATTTTAAAGTCGTACGTATTGATGGTGCAGGCGTGGTTACATCATACACTATCCCTAATCTGCCGGCAACCGATTACACCAACGGCACTTTTTTGCCTGGCGGCTATTATGCATTATACCTTCATGCTACTTCATCATATTATGTGGTAGATATTAACCCCAACCATGCATCTACCTATTTAAAACTGGTTGACCCAACAGCCGCTTATGCCCTGCAAGGCGGGCCAACATACGGCAAAACTATTTCTGCTGTTGATACACATGACTGGGCTTACGATCCCGTATCGGGGCTTATTTATGGTATAGTAAACCCGGGATCAACAAATGCCTTTCATATTATCTCGCTTAATGTGGCTACCAATACCCTAACAATTGCCGCTTCTGCAGTTTCAGGGGGCAGTATTACAGGAGAATCCGGTTCTTTCGGCTCAACGGTAATGGACGCATCCGGCAGTATTTATACTTACAACGATGGCAGCGGCGTGTATTACAAAGTAAATATCGCTTCTAATACAGCAGTTAAATTATCAACAGGTGCTACTTCCAGTAATTCAGATGGTGCAAGCTGCCCAACTGTTACTTTAAGCAATTCTATTACCGGCACAGTTTTAAACGACGCCAATGGCCTGGCAGATAACACTGTAAATGGTACAGGAACAAATGCGTCAACCACCCTATATGCTATTTTGTATGATATTACCACAGGAAAAATTGTTGATACAGCAGTAGTAGCATCCAATGGCACTTACACGCTTAATGCAACGCCCAATGACAATTATAAAATTGAAATAACCACTAACACTGCAACAATCGGAGCAGCAGCTCTTCCGGCAGCGGCCCTTCCTTCAGGCTGGGTTAATACAGGTGAGAATTTTGGTTCTGGTACCGGCAGTGATGGTACTGTTGACGGCATTTTAACGGTAGGAGCAATAACAGGCAACACGGCCAACGCCAACTTTGGTATTGAACAGCGCCCAACAGCAGGCAGCGGTGCCAGCAGCGCCGTAAACCAAAACGGCGCTGTGCAAATTACAGTACCTGCCAGCACATTTACCAGCACCACCGCCAGCAGCGACCCTTCACCAGGCGCTGTTACAGGCATTGTAATTACTGCGCTGCCAACAGGCGCAACTTCTATTACCATTAACGGAACCAATTACACAAGCGCCACCTTCCCGGCAGCAGGTGTAACTGTACCAACAGATGGCAGCGGTAACCCAACGCAAACCATTACGGTTGACCCAACAGCAAGTGGTGCAACCAGTGTAAGCATTCCGTTTAAAGCAATAGATGCTGCGGGGGTAACATCAAGTAATACCGGCAGTGCAGTGTTAACGCTTACCGCTATTACTGTTAGTGGCAACATTTATGACGATGCCAATGGCCTTACAGATAATACCGTAAATAAAAACGGCACTACGCTTAATAACGCAACAGTTAACGCGGTACTGGTAAATGCAACAACAAATACGGTTGTTGCCAGTGCCGCTGTAACTATGGCCAGTGGTGCGGGTACATATATTTTTACTACAGATGGCGGTAATTATTATGTAATGCTCACCACCAACACAGCAACAGTGGGCAGTGCGCCACCGGCAATTGCTTTACCTGCGGGCTGGGTAAGCGTAGGTGAAAATGTTGGTGTAGCTGCAGGAAGCGATGGCACCGTTGACAGCAAACTGAGCCTTGGTACTATAAGCACAACCACCACCAATGCCAATTTTGGTATTGATAAAACGCCAACTGCCAATGCAGTAACCGGCAGCACCCAGGCAAACCCCGGCGGTACAGGTACCGTAACAGCACCCACATTAACCGGCAGCGACCCTGAAGACGGCACATACAACGGTACCAGCGGTACTAATAAAATATTAATACAAACGCTGCCTTCCAATGGCACGTTGTACTACAATGGCATAGCCGTAACGGCGGGGCAAACCATAAGCAATTATATACCCGCCTTATTAACGCTTGACCCTAACGATGGCGTTGCAAGCGTAACGTTTACCGTTAGCGAAGTTGATGGTGCCGCGCAGGCCAGCGCGCCTGCCACGGTAACCATGCCGTTTACCAGTAGTATAAGCGGTAACATATATAATGATGCCAACGGCCTTACTGACAACACCGTTAACGGTACGGGTACCAATGCCGGCGGCCTTAATGCCGTGTTGTATGATAATACTACCGGTAAAGTTGCGGCAGTTAGTGCCGTATCTGCAGGTGGCGTTTATTCGTTTAATAATACTCCGGGCGATAACTTCAGCGTATATATTACCACTGTAACCGCAACCGTTGGGGCATCTGGTGCGCCCGCAATTGTATTGCCTGTTAGCTACGGCAGTACGGGCGAAAATATTGGAGCAGGTGCAGGCAGTGATGGCACGCCAGATGGCATACTAACCATAGGTACATTAGGCGCCAATGTAGCCAATGCTAACTTTGGTATACAAACCGGCTACTACGACTTTGGCGATGTACCTGTTGGTTATGAACTTAATAACAGCGGCACATCAGTACCCGCACGTAATGCACCTTCAAATACATTGGCCTTAGGTACCGGTGTACCTGATGATGAAACAGCGCCTGCAAGCGTGGCCACAGGCAGCGATAATAATGGCACTAATGGCGATGGCGCGGATGAAAATGGCGTTTCATCGCCACCAACAGCCTTAACCGTAAATGCGGCCTATTCACTCACCGTGTCGGTAACCAATACAACCGGCGCAGCACGCACTTTATTGGGTTGGATAGATTTTAATAACAACGGTATTTTTGAATCAACTGAAGCTGCAACAGTATCTGTTGCCAATAACGCTACATCAGCCACCCTCGCATGGACGGCGGCGCAATCTCAAAATGTATCAACAGCTAAACTATACATGCGTCTGCGTATTGCAGGGCCTACAGCTTTGGCAGATAATGTTGCAACCACCGTTGACGAACGTGCTATAGCTGACGGCGCATCCGCAGGCACTTACGGCACTGCACAAATTGGTGAAGTGGAAGATTACCAGGTAAGCGTTAACCCATCCTATGATTTTGGCGATGCGCCGGTTGGATATGAATCAAACAACTCTTCTGTGTCAGTGCCGGCGCGCAATATTCCTTCCGCGACTTTATTGTTAGGCACTCTGCCCGATGCGGAGATAATGGCCGGCAGTGTAGCTTCAGGAGCAGACAATAACGGCACAAACGGTGATGGCAGTGATGAAGACGGTATTACCTCACCGCCATCAGCCATCAGCATAGGCCAGTCTTACTCGCTAAATGTTACTGTAACCAACACAAGCGGCACAGCACGCAAACTATATGGCTGGATTGACTTTAACAACAATGGACGTTTTGAGGCAAGCGAAGCTGATAGTGTAAGTGTGGTAACCGGTACTACCAGCGGCAGCGCTATATTAACATGGCCGGCAGTATCAACAGCTTTAGCAACAGCAGGTAAGCTATATATGCGCCTGCGTATTGCAAGCCCTACCGCTTTAGCTGACAACGCTGGTACAGCAAATGTTGACGAGCGTTCGATAGCAGACGGTGCAAGTTCGGGCACTTACGGCACCCCGCAAATAGGTGAAGTGGAAGACTATGTTGTTACCGCTGCCAATACCGATATCGCCGTACATAAATCAGGCCCGCTTACAACAACCAATGGCTCTACTATTTCATATACCATTCGTGTTTCAAATTATGGCTTTGGTTCTGCTACCAACGTAACTGTTAGCGACCCGGCAGTTACAGGCATTACTGTAACAGGCATTACCTGTTCAGCAGGAACCGGCGCTACAGGTTCTGCAAGCTGTCCTGTAAGCAGTACCGTTGCAGCATTGCAAAACGGCACGTTAACTATACCAAGTTTGCCAAATGCAAGCGATGTTACATTTACTGTTACAGGTACAGTTACCGGCAGCATTGGCGCTTCAATTGTAAACACGGCTACTGTAGCATTACCAGCTGGTTCAACAGATGCAGATGCCACCAACAATACAAGCACCGTTACCACCAATATATTAGACCCCGGCTGTACAGGATCAACGTCTACTTATGAACTGGATAAAGATGCTACTGCAGCCGCCAATTCATTTGCAACCAGCAATAAAAACGGGGGTACAGTTAACCTGGTATATAACTTAACCAGCGGTACAGCCGTTACAGGTATTGGCAGCAGCTTTACAGTGACCTTAAAATATTCAGACCTTAATTCTTTAAATGGAACAGACCACCAATGGTTTGGCTATACAACAAGCAATCTTTCAACAGGCCCCGGCGCTTTTGTAATATCACCTAATGCGCAGGACTTAACTGCGGGATCGGGTAGTATTTATAATGGACGGCCCACAAACAACCAGCAGGCTGAATCGCTTTCGGGCATATCAAATCAAAATGCGATAGATGAATTTTTAACCACCTACCAGGCTAACGGTTCGATTGACTTAAATGGTACCTTTACCACTACCATAGGCACTTACCCGGCTGCGCCAAGCGGGTATGCCATTTCTTCCAAATCGTTCCAAATACAAGGTCGGAATAACTCTAATATTTCCAGCCCTAATACATTAAACGTTGTTAACGCCGCCTGGTATGTTAAACCTATAGACCAGCCGGGTGTGTATGTTCCTGGAACAGCAAGCTATCAAGACCCAATATCTGTTGAGTACGGCAATACTTATGAATGGAGGTATGCCGCATTTTCAAACGGTGCTGTGGCGCAAAACGCCAGCAGGGGTGCGCAGTTTTATGGCTACGTTGTTTATAAAAACACTTCCGGCTGTACGGCAGATGTATCTGTTGCTAAAACAGGACCCGCTACAGTAAGCGCCGGCGGCAGTATTTCTTATACCATTGTTGTTACCAACGCCGGCCCAGTTGCTGCTAATGGCACAACAGTAAGCGATCCATCCGTAGCTAATCTCACAGCAACAGGTATTACCTGTACCGGCACAACGGGCGGTGCAGCCTGCCCGGTAACCACAGATATTGCATCTTTACAGGCGGGTACATTAACTATACCTACCCTGCCAAGTGGCGGCACTGTTACGTTTATCGTTACAGGTACTGCCGGCGGCGGCGGCAGTATTGCCAATACAGTAACCATTACACCACCTTTAATTGCTAACGATAATAATACCGCAAATAACAGCAGTACAGCCAACACTGCTATACAAAACACCATAACGGGTAATGTATATAATGACGTTAACGGCCTTAGCGACAATACCGTTAATGGTACAGGCACCAACGCAGGCGGTTTAAATGTTATTGTATATGACAATACAACAGGTAAGGTTGCCGGTATTGCGGCTGTAGCGGCTGATGGAACTTATACAATAACAGGCCTTACATCAGGCGACAATTTTACGGCTTATCTTACAACAGCAACCGCAACGGTGGGGCAAACTGCCGTGCCAACGGTAACATTGCCTTCGGGTTACGTAAGTACAGGCGAAAACCCTGGCAGCGGTACAGGCAGCGATGGTACAGCCAACAGTATATTACCTATAGGTGTGGTTAGCACCAATGGCAGCAATACTAATTTTGGTATTGAACAAACACCTGCAGCAGGCAGTGGTACATTATCATCAGTTAACCCGGGTAGTACAACCCAGGTAACAGTACCTGCAAGCACATTTACAAATTCATCTGCAAGCACAGACCCAAGCCCCGGTACTGTAACTGCTATAGTAATTACCGCGCTTCCAACAGGGGCAACGTCTATAGTAATAAACGGCACAAGCTACACCAGCGCCACCTTCCCCGCAGCAGGGGTAACGGTACCAACAGATGCAAACGGCAACCCAACACAAACCATTACTGTAGACCCTTCAGGTAATGGCGTTACTACTGTGACAATACCATTTAAGGCAGAAGATGATGCAGGACAACTTAGCAGCAATACGGGATCGGCAGTAATTAGTTTTACAAACCCCAGTATAAGCGGCACAGTTTACAACGATGCAAACGGCCTTACAGATAATACGGTTAATGGCACAGGTACCAATGCGGGCAGCCTTAATGCAGTGTTGGTAAGCTCAGTACTTGGCACTAATACGGTTATTGCTGTTTCACCGGTTTCGGCAAACGGCACTTATGGCTTTACAGGTCTTTTTATAGGACTGCCTGTATTTGTAGAAATTACAACAAACAGCGCAACTATAGGCGCTGCGCCGCCCGCCATAGCCCTGCCTTCAGGCTGGATAAGCACAGGCGAACATGTTGGCAGCGGAACCGGCAGCGATGGTACGCCGGATGGTGCACTGGCTTTAGGTATTATAACGCTTAGTCTTAACAATGCTAATTTAGGTATAGAGCAAACCCCAACCGCAGGCAGTGGCAGCCAAAACAGCACCAATGCAGGCATATCAGTGCCTGTTACAGTAAACCCCGGCACATTTACTAATATAGCTGCCAGCACAGATGCATCGCCCGGAACCATAGCCAGTATTGAAATTACTTCTTTCCCGGCCGGCATCAGTTCAATAAGCATTAATGGTACTGCTTATACAAGCAGCACTTTCCCGGCTGCAGGTATTATAATACCAGCAGATGCAAACGGCAACCCGCAGCAGGCAATTACTGTTACACCGTCAAGCGCCGGTGCTACAACATTAACTATTCCGTTTAAAGCCATAGATAATGCGGGGCAGGTAAGCAGCAATACAGGCAGCGCTGTTGTTAATTTTACTACTGTTGCTATTACAGGCACGGTATATAATGATGCGAACGGCCTTACTGATAATACAGTGAACGGCACAGGCACCAATGCGGGGGGTACACTTAACGCCATATTGTATGATAATACAACAGCACAAGTTGCAGCCATTGTACCTGTAAACAGTAACGGCACCTATAGCCTTGCAGGCACAATAGGGGACAATTTTTCTGTATATGTTACTACAGCCGGCGCAACTGTTGGGCAGGCCGCTGCACCTGCCGTAACAACGCCTTCAGGCTGGGTTAATACAGGCCACCAATTTGGCGTAGCTGCTGCAACTAATACACCCCCGGGCATATTAAACCTGGGTATTACAGGCAATGCTGTAGGCAGTGTAAATTTTGGCCTGGCACAATGCGTAAACGGCTTAACCGTCAGCGCTTCTGCCAATAAATCGGTAGTATGCGCCTCCTCGCCATCATCAGTCAATTTAACTTCAACACCTTCCGGTGGTATAACACCTTACGCCAGCTACGTTTGGGGTGGCAGCGGGCTAACAGCAACAAATACGCAAAACACAACAGCCAATCCAACTGTTACCAGTATATACACCGTTACGGTAGCTGATGCCCTGGGTTGTACAGCATCAACCAGTACGGGCAATGTTATGTACGACCAGGCTATACCGAGCATTGCATCTATCTGCACACCAGGTTTGTCTGACCGGCTGAGTGAGCAGGTAGGCGTTAGCTGGACATGGACAACAACTTCAGGCGGCAGGTTTTATCCTGACGATAGTTATAGTGTTAACAACGACAGCGACATTTCGCATCTGCAAAGCCCCTATATAAAGGCCCAGGGCGATTATACCGTAAATATTATTGATGCAAATGGCTGTGCCGGCACAGGCACTACCACTGTTGGGTCGTGCAGCATTGTATTAGCTTCAAACATGACACGCCTAAGCGGGCAAAGGCAAGCCAATACTGTTACGCTGCAGTGGCAGGCAGCTAATGAAACTACTGTTAACAACTACACAGTTGAACGCAGTACAGACGGCAATGCTTTTGCCGCAACAGGCAATGTTACCGCATTAAACACAAACAGCAGCAGCTATCATTTTACTGACTATGTTTCGCTTGCGGGTTGTGTTAAACTATATTACCGTGTAAGGCAAAATAGTGACGATGGCGCGGTTAATTACAGCAATACCATAGCGGTAAACTGCGATGCGGCAGATGCGGCACAGTATGTGCTTAACGCGTACCCTAACCCAATAGTTAGCGGCAGCAGGCTTACAGTAACCTATGCGTTACCGGCAGGTGTAACAAAGGCACAAATAGTTATGACAGACCTGTTAGGTGTACCTGTGTACAGCAGCACTGTAAACAATATATTGCCTGCTGGTACAACAAGCACCATAACCATACCGGTTAGCGGTAACACAGCGGCGGGCGCTTATTTTATAAGAATTATCAGTGATAAATGGGTGAGTAAAACAATAAAGATAGTTAAGCAATAAAATGCATTATTAAAGAAGGTTTGTTAGGTATGTTATGTATGCAACAGTAAGGTGCCGGGCATGGTTTGTTAACTATGTTCGGCCCTTATTAGTTACAGGCGGGTTTAATAGTTCCAATTATCCTTTTAAAACTACCACCATTTTCTGGCTGCTATCATCGGTGCGTTTTGCACGAACCCCTTAAAATTTTTTTACCAGTGTCATCAGTAAATATCACCTAATAAAAATGCCGTTTATCCGCGGTATAAATATTATACCAATTAGACTTTACTATTACCTTATTCCCTGTTAACGCCTCATCCCCTATCCCCCGCCACGGCGGGCAGACTCTTCTCCTCGCAGAGAAGGGCCCGACGAGATTATGGAGGAAACCCAAGTAGTTTTAAGTTCCAATTGGTATTATACATTGAGGAAGAGTTACGGCTGATGCTTGCGGATGAAACTGATGATAAATCCCTGCGGGTTTTTATGCCGGGATAATTCAAAGTGTAATTGGCCTAACTCTTTCTGCTTTATGTTTTCCTGCTTATATAGAGCTAATTCAAGGTTTTAGTATTAGTAAATACTTATTAAATGGATTGATGTTGAAGATAACTCAGCACGTTAATTATTATATATAAGGTAAGTACTATAAAAATTCCTTACTCGTACCTAAGGGCAACTATCGGGTTAAGTTTAGATGCTTTAATTGCGGGAACAAGGCCGGCCAGCAATCCAACTATTGAGCATAAAATAATACCCGAAACTACCGCACCCCATGGCACCACAAAACCGGTACCTAATATAACAGAAAATATATTGCCTACCAGTACGCCCAATACAATACCAAACAAAGCACCTAACAGGCTTATGATTGTTGATTCAAACAAAAACTGCGCACGTATATTCTTCTTCTTTCCGCCTATTGCTTTTATAAGGCCAATTTCGCGGGTACGCTCGCTTACTGCCACCAGCATAATATTCATAAGGCCAACGGCGGCGCCAACTAAAGTTATAGCGCCTATCAGCCCCGCAGATAAAGATATAACACTAAGCAGGCCTATAAAAGTTTCAGCCAGCTTGTCACTTTTATCAATAGCAAAATTATCTTCTTCAGTAGGCTGCAGCCTGCGTATAGCACGGAACAATGCGGTAGTTTCAACTACAGCGCCATCCAACTGCTGCACATCGGTTGCTATTACCCCTATTGAAAATGAACTTGACGCATTCTGGAACTTACGCACGTTGTTATACGTGGTTATAATAATATTGTCGGCCCTTAATAACGGACTTGAACCCTTGCTTTTAAGCACCCCTATTACCAGGTAGGGTACGCCGCCAACCCGCACTATCCTGTCAACCGCTTTATCTTTTGTTAACCCAAACAGCTTTTCAGCAACATCGCTGCCTAAAAGGCACACGTTACGCCCGCTTCTTACATCAAGCTTATTAAGGTTACGCCCTACTTCAACAGCATAGGCATTTACTTCAAGATAATTTTCATCGCCGCCGGTAACCCTGACGTTTGGATTTGTTTTCTTTTGCTGGTAATTTATTTCAATGCCGCCCGGCCCCTGCAGCGAAATACTTACAGTTGCAGGATATTTAAAATTGTCTTTAAACATCTCAGCCTCCTGCAACGTAATTATTTTGTCAAGGTTGGATTTTTTTTGTTTTTTGGTTTTATCAACTTTCTCTGTCTGGTTACCGTTGCCAAACCTAAAGCGTTCCTTATAAGACACGGTAAATGCATTGGCGCCCATAAAAGAAAAGCTTTCCCTTAACTTGCCATTCATCGCCTGTATTGCTGTAAGGATGCCAATAAGCGCCATTATACCGAAGGCAATAATTGCCACGGTTATACCGGTACGCAGCTTGTTGCCGCGAACAGTTCTAAAAGCAAGTGAAAAAGAATCGCCTAGAGTCATTGAAGAAAGTTTAATAGTTCACAAGTTTCATATGTTCACTGGTTTCAGAAGTTCTTTGGTTGTTACACTGCTATTACCTGTTGAACTTGTGAACTTATATAACTTGTTAAAGGTAGAACTGTTCTGCCGATTAAGGAAAAATAGAAGATAAATGGAAAACTGCTGCGATAAATGGCTTAAAAGTAAAAATAGTTTAATACCAGGGTAGGCATTATGCCTATTAAAATGATAAGGCCGGACAACAACACAAGGCCGGTTTTAAACGATGGAGTAACATCTTCAGTAACTGCATCGCCCTCTTTAAAGTACATAGCCTGTATGACCCTGAAATAGTAGTAAACGCTGACTGCGGCAAAAAGTACAGCCAGTATAACCAGCCAGTAGTAGCTGCCGGTTTTAATTACAGCGGCCAGCATATAATATTTGGCAAAAAAACCCGCTGTAAGCGGTATGCCTGAAAGTGATAAAAGAAAAACAGTGGTTGCAGCAGCCAATACAGGTTGCTTTTTAGCCAGGCCGTTAAAGCCTTCAAATGTAATATCCTTTACTTTTACCAGTACAGCAAATATACCAATAGTAGCAAGGCTGTAGGCAAAGGCATATAACAAAAGGCCTTCTTTACCCAGGTCGTTAAGGCTAAACAGCGAAAACAGCATAAAGCCAGCCTGGGCTATACTTGAGTATGCCAGCATACGCTTTACGCTCTGTTGAAACACAGCGGTAATATTACCTACCAGCAAAGTAGCTACTATTAGTATGGCAAACAGCAATTGCCAGTTTACACCAAAAGTTTTATCTACATTAAGCCCTGTTTCAATCATTCTTACTTCGCACAGCTTAATAAATGCTACAAAGCCTGCCGCTTTAACAACCGTTGCCATGAACGATGTAAAAACAGTTGGCGCACCATCGTACACATCAGGCGTCCAGAAATGGAACGGCGCAGCAGATACTTTAAATGCCATTGACACAAAAAGGAACAGCAAACCTGTTACCTCAAGAAAAGACAGAACACCATTACCTGCAACCGCATTGGGCTTGGCAACCCTGCCTACCTCCAATGCAAAAGTGCCCGTTCCGCCATACATAAGGGCAATACCCATAAGCATAAGCCCGGTGGAAAAAGCGCCCATTAAAAAATATTTCAGGGCAGCTTCATTGCTTTTAAGATTACGTTTGTCAGCGCCCGTAAGTATATACAACGGAATAGAAAGAATCTCAATACCCAAAAACAACATCAGCATGTTATTATATGCTGAAAGTATGCACACACCGCACAGTACAAAGAATATAAGCACAAAGTATTCAGCGGCATATTTACCATACTTCTCCATTTCTTTACCGGTAAGCAGCACATACACTAATGTTGAGAAGATGGCTATAGTATTAAAGAAGTTACCAAAGCTGCTGAAGAAAAACATGCCATGGTCGTCAATATTAAATATCTGTATGCCTTTGGCGCTTAAAATATTGGCTGTTAGTAAGGTAAGTAAACCAAATGCAGCAATATGCCTGTAGCTGCTCCTGTTCTTAACAAGAAAACTGCAGAACATCATTATAATACCCCAAACAGCCGAAACTATAATTGCATTCATATATACTTACTATACTTTAACTAATTTATTTTGCCAGTACCGCCTGCACACTATCGCTTGTTAAGTTAATTACCGGTTGCGGGTACACACCCAGCACCAGTATAACAATAACCAGCAATGCCAGCACAAATTTTATATTTCCACTCGCGTCGTTGGCGTATTCGGTCGCAGGCATCGTTCTGCCATAAAATATTTTCTGTACCATATTTAGTGAGTACACTGCTGCCAGTATAATACTTATACCTGCAACAAATGCCATCCATACGCTGTACCTGAACAGTCCGTTAAACATAAGAAACTCGCCTGCAAACGCATTGGTTAAAGGCAGCGCTATGTTGGCAAGTATCATTACCACAAGCAGTATTGCCAAACCCGGGGCACGTTGTGCAAGGCCGCCCAGCTCGCTAAATTTGCGGGTGCCAAGCTGGTTTTCAATGGCATCAGCCACAATCCACAAGCCTATTACATTAATGCCGTGGTTAAACATTTGTATCATTACGCCCTGCATGCCAATTTGCTGGCTGCTGAATATAGCAGCGCACATAAGGCCGATGTGGGCGATAGAAGAATAGGCTATAAGGCGCTTAACATCGTCCTGCCTTATGGCGATCAATGATGCGTACAGCATGCCTATAACAGAAAGAATAATAATAAGCTGGTCAAACTTTGCCACTGCATCGGGAAATATAGGAAGTACCCAGCGTATAACACCGTACAAACCCATTTTAACCATTACACCGCTAAGCAGCATGGTAACAGCAGTAGGTGATTGCTCGTATGCATCAGGCTGCCATGTATGAAAAGGGAAGATGGGCATTTTTATAGCGAAGGCAATAAAGAACAGCCAGAAAACAAATGACTGCTGCGATGCGCTTAGCTTAACACTGTAAAACGCCTGCAGCGCAAATGAACCGCCCGGCGCCTTTGCATGTATGTATAAAATGCCTATTAATAATAATAATGAACCAACAAATGTGTAGATGAAGAATTTAAAGGTAACCTGTATTCTTTTTTCACCACCCCAAATTGAGCAAAGGAAATAAGCAGGTATAAGTGCAAGCTCCCAAAAAAAGTAAAACAGCAATGCATCTGATGACAGGAACACGCCCATTAAGCCAGCTTGCATCAACAGCAATAAAGCAAAAAAACTGCCTGGTTTGTTATAGGTATTTTTATATGTTGCACCAACCACAAGCGGTAATGATACGGCCGTTAGCAAGCAAAGCATTTTGCTCATACCATCCATTGAGAGCGAAAAACTGGCACCCAATGAAGGCAGCCAGGCAACATCGCAACTTAATTGCTCTCTCGCATCAGTGCACAACGCAGCTACCGCAATACCCAGGGTAACGATGGACGCAAGCAGCGACCACATTTTTGCGCCTTTATCGCTGTTGATAAAGAATGCGGCCAGGCCGGTTATTAAAGGAATCGCTATAAGCAGAACTGAGATCATATTAGTCTTTTTCTATTCCCGTTAAAAAACCTTTTGCAGGAATTGAACAATTTGTGTTTGGTTCCAGAATATTAAAAACAATACTACTATTGACAGTACCATAAACAATATGTAGTTGCCCACCAGGCCACTTTGCAGCAACCTTATTTGGCGCGATGAATACTGAACAAAGCGCCCTACCCCATTTACAAAACCATCTATGCCAGATTTTTCCACAACATTCTTTAAAAACCCTGCCAGGGCGTTTAAAGGCCTTACTATAATAGCATCGTATATTTCATCAACGTACCATTTGTTGGCCAGCACTTTGCCAAGGCCGGTTTCTTCTTCGGTTGATTTTTGGTATTGAGAAAATTTGCGCCATGACCATACTATCACTGCTATTATAGCCAATGTGCTGATGGCCATAAACAATAGCTCGTTTGAGTTTTCGGCTGTTTTGCTTTCAACCGCAGCTACTGAAGAAGCAAATATGGGTGATAAGAATTTCTGAAGCCAGTTGGCATCTTTTACAAATGATTCCGGTATGCCAAGGAAACCCCCGACTACAGCAAGTATTGCAAGCACAATAAGTGGAATAGTGATAGCCTTAGGGCTTTCATGCAGGTGATGTTCCTGGTCGTGCGTACCGCGGAACGAACCAAGAAACGTCATGCCATATAAACGGAACATGTAAAAGGCTGTAAACAATGCGCCTATTACACCTAACACCCAGTAAATTATATTATGTTCCTGTGCGGCACCAAGTATGGCATCTTTCGAGAAAAAACCAGAGAAAGGCGGCACACCCGCAATAGCAAGACAAGATAAAAGGAAAGTAATATTAGTAACGGGCATGTATTTTTTTAATCCACCCATGTTACGCATATCCTGCTCGCCGCCCATGGCATGTATTACACTACCCGCGCCCAGGAACAAACAAGCTTTAAAAAAAGCGTGCGTCATCACATGAAACACCGCACTGGTATATGCACCCACGCCCAAACCTAAAAACATATAACCTAACTGGCTAACAGTTGAATAAGCCAGCACTTTTTTAATATCATTTTGCTTTAATGCTATAGTTGCTGCAAAAAGGGCTGTTGCCAAACCTATAACTGCAATAACTGTTTGCACAGTAGGCGCCAGCGTATACAAAATGTTGCTGCGGGCAATCATGTATATACCAGCGGTAACCATGGTAGCAGCGTGTATTAACGCAGAAACCGGTGTTGGGCCAGCCATCGCATCTGGCAACCAGGTATATAAAGGTATTTGTGCGCTTTTACCTGTTGCACCAACAAACAGTAATAATGTTATGCCTGTAATGTCAGTGGCTGATAATGTTTGCTGTACCTGTTGCGCATTGCCCAAAACGGTAGCATAATCTGCGCTGCCAAATTTCTCCAATATCCAAAACACAGCCAGCAAAAAGCCAAGGTCACCAATACGGTTCATGATGAAGGCCTTTTTTGCTGCGTAGTTATAATTATCATTCTTAAACCAAAAGCCAATAAGCAGGTAAGAACAAAGGCCCACACCTTCCCAACCAATAAACATTATCACATAGTTGGCCCCCATTACCAGCAACAGCATGGAGAAAACAAACAGGTTTAGGTAAGCAAAGTAGCGCGCAAAATGCGGCGCTTCTTCATCATGCATATATGACGTTGAGTATACATGTATAAGAAAACCAACGCCTGTTATTATAAGCAGGAACAGTGATGAAAGCTGGTCAACCTGGAAAGCGAAATCAATTTTAAACGATCCGGTATCAATAAAGCTAAACAGCGGGTTTACTGGCAAAGCGCCGGTTGATTTAACCTGCCAAAAAAGCACAACGCTTATAATAAATGAAACTAAAATTGACCCACTGCCAATGATACCAACCAGCGATTTTGATAACTGCTTTCTGCAAAGCCCGTTTATCAAAAAACCAAGCAACGGAAATAATGGTACCAGGTAAACTAATTCATTCATGTGCCTAATTCCCCAAAGGAGTTTTTAGTTTTACAAATACTTTCTTAATTCTTAAGCCTGTTTAAAAAATTCACATCTATGCTGTGCACGTTCCTGTACATCATTACTATAATAGCCAGCCCCACACTAACCTCCGCCGCAGCTACAACCATTATAAAAAATACAAATAACTGTGCATCTGTGCCGCCATTAACACCGGCAGTAACCGGCATGGGCGACATTTTTGAAAACGCCACCAGCATAAGGTTAACGGCATTAAGCATAAGCTCAATACACATAAATATAATAATGGCATTGCGCCTTGTTAGTACACCGGTAACACCGATGCAAAACAGAATGGCTGATAATGTTATATAATATTGAATTGGCATAATAACAACCCCAACCCCTTAAGGGGCTTTTAAAACAGTTTATAATTTATATTTCAAACTCCTTACCCCCTTTAGGGGCAGGGGCTAGTCTTTTTTACCTATTACTACCGCACCTACCATTGCACTTAAAAATAATACACTGCTTATTTCAAACGGTACAGCATACTGCGTAAACAGTACCCTGCCCAAGTTTTGTATAAGCCCTATATCGTCCACTTTCATTATTGCTGTTTTAGCCCCGATATCAGTTGATGAACGTATAGCCGAAACCAGCACTGTTAAAAGCAAGCCGCCTGTTACCACACCTATCATCTTCATCCAGCCATTTTTTTGAGGGTCGGCCTCTGCATTTAAGTTCATCAGCATTATAACAAACAGGAACAACACCATAATGGCGCCTGCATAAACAATAAGATTAACGATTGCAAGAAACTGGGCGTTTAATAAAATGTAGTGGCCGGATATGGCGAAGAAAACCACAATAAGCCATAATACACTGTGAACAGGGTTTTTACTAACAAGCACCATAATGGCAGAAAAAAGTGCCAGTACGCTTAAGAACCAAAATAGTATGTGTATTATATCCATAAATCAATTTGAAAATTTGATTGATTTGAAAATTTGAAAATGAATACAGGCGTATTACATTTTCCAAAACTTTCAATCTTTCAAACTTGTCATTTTCAATTAGTCTTAATGGTATCTATAATATGGTAATCCAAAATATTTAAAAACGGCACCTTAAGATCCGGTCAACCATTTTCAAATTTTCAAATTACCTCATTTTCAAATTATTTTAACCCCTTAGCTTCAGCAAACTCTGCTGGCTGTGTTTTTGGGTTTGGTATTAACAGGTCGTCTTTTCCGTAAATAAAATTTTTGCGCGCAAAGCTTGACGGTGTAAACGTTTCGCTAAGGTAAATAGCGTCTTTAGGGCAAGCTTCTTCGCACAGGCCGCAAAAAATACAGCGCAGCATGTTTATTTCGTAGCGTGCAGCGTATTTTTCCTCGCGGTACAGGCCTTCTTCTCCGGGTTCACGTTCGGCAGCTTCCATGGTAATGGCTTCAGCCGGGCAAGCTACCGCACAAAGGCCGCAGGCTGTGCAGCGTTCGCGCCCTTCCTCATCCCTGTTAAGCACATGCAGCCCCCTGAATACCGGGCTAAACTCTCGTTTCTGCTCGGGGTATTTAATGGTGGGCCTTTTTTTAAACATATGGCTAAACGTAATAAACATGCCCTTAATGATACCCGGCAGATAAATCTTCTCCCAAATGTTCATGGGCTTACGATCTACTTCCTTTACCCTGTTTGTTAATGCTTGCATATTTAGTATGCCCCCAAAGGGAACGTTTATAAATTGATTGCAAAAATATTTTTATTGACTATTGACACCAATTTTATTATGGGCCTATTTTAGTTGAATTACCTGCATTTTAGCCATTCGCGGGTCAACTTCTACCCTTTCATGTTCAAAATCCAGTTTCATTTTCCATTTCTGCATGGTTAATGCCCCTATCACTGCCTCCTCACTTAAATCATTTACTACAAAAAACTCGTTCGACAACTCAACATCATTGCTAACACAAAAGTTACTGCGTGTTGCATATTCAGCAAATAAGTTATTAGTATCAGCGCTTGTCACCTTCATTTTTTTCCCAAGCCGTTGCAACGGTTCTAAACACTCCGCAACATCTTTTCTTATAAGTGAATAGTTTACACTTTTATTAAACAAGCAACAAAGGTATTTATCATTTAAAGAACCCCTAAACAATAAAGGAAGCCTTATAATGCCCATTATAAATAATTCATTTAATAATTAATGCTGCTGTAACAACACTACCACTGCCGTTATAATCATATTTGCCAGCGCCAAAGGTATTAAACCTTTCCAGCCCAGGTTCATTAATTGGTCATAACGGAAACGTGGCAGCGACCAACGTATCCAAATAAATATAAAAATGAATATAATAACTTTAATAACCAATGCTGCCAGGCCAATTAATGCGGCAATGTTTGGTGCAAAATGGGCTTCGTTAACAAATGGCATGTCGTAACCGCCAAAGAAAACAGTTGCCATAATAACACTGCTTATAAACATGTTTACATATTCAGCAAACAGGTAAAAGCCAAGCTTCATAGATGAATATTCCTGGTGGTAACCCATGTTTAACTCGCTTTCAGCTTCCGGCAGGTCAAAAGGTGCGCGGTTACATTCAGCCAGTGCACAAACAAAAAATATTAAAAAACCCAGCGGCTGGTGCCAAACGTTCCATCCTCCAAACCCGCCCCATCTGCCAGCCATCTGATGCTCAACAATTGTTCTTAAGCTTAATGAACCTGTAATAAATATTAAGGAGATAAATGACAAACCCATTGCAAGTTCGTAACTTATAACCTGGCTTGCACCACGCAGGGCAGCCAAAAGAGAGAATTTATTGTTGGATGACCAACCGCCAATCATTATACCATATACACCAAGGCTTACCACACCAAAAATATACAACATGGCGATGTTTACATCTGCTATTTGAAGCTGTATGCTGCGGCCGAACAGCTCCAGCTTATTGCCCCAGGGTATTACCGCACAGGTCATCATTGCTGTAAGCATTGCCAGGGAAGGGCCAAGTATGAAAAGGAATTTATTAGAACTGTTGGGAATGATCTCTTCTTTAAAAAAGAGTTTGCCACCATCTGCCAGTGGTTGTAAAATACCCCAAGGGCCAGCGCGGTCAGGGCCTACACGGTCTTGTAACCAGGCTGCAATTTTACGTTCGGCATAGGTTTCATACATAGCCACCACCAGCGATACTGTAATAATTATGGCTATTAGAATAACCTTTTCAGCTAAAAACCCCCAATCCAAAGCAAGTAATGTCATACCCTAAATCCCTAAAGGGACTTTTAAAAGTTAGTAATAATATTCAAATACGCCCAACGGGCATCTATTATTTTGCCTTATCAAAATCTTCAGAATGCGCCGGGCCTTCAATCAGGCTTAAGTCAATTGAAGGCTTGTTTACCTGGCTAACATCGTGAATGTTTAAGAATATTCTTGGCTTGCTGCCGTCCATTACTTCCTCAATTGTTTCATGTGGCTTTTTAATACCTACATAATGCCCCTGTGCAATAACTGAATGCCTGTCAATTTTTGACGGCCCTTCTATAACCCAGTCGTTAATATGTTTCTTTTCAAAGCGGCACTCGTTGCAGATCCACCCGGTTTTTCCGTTTGATGCTTCTTTAACTTCACCCCACTCGTCTTTACGGGCAGTAACGCGAAATACTTCATCGCCCCTCATCCATAACTGTACTTCGCCGCAGCATTTTGTGCAATTACGGTGTGCATCAACCGGTTTGGTAAACCACACGCGGTTTTTAAAACGGAATGTTCTGTCGGTTAAAGCGCCAACAGGGCAAACATCAATTACGTTGCCTATAAAATCGTTCTGCAGGTTTTTCTCAATCATTGTGGCTATTTCGGAGTGGTCGCCACGGTCTAAAATACCATGCTCCCTTGTTGCCGTAAGCTGGTCTGCCGTAAATACACAACGGTAACAAAGTATACAACGCGTCATGTGCAATTGTATATAGTCGCCCAGGCTTTTCTTTTTAAAGGTGCGGCGCTGAAACTCGTAACGGGTGCCGGCTTTACCATGTTCGTAGCTAAGGTTTTGCAGGTCGCACTCACCAGCCTGGTCGCAAATAGGACAATCAAGCGGGTGGTTTATCAGTAAAATTTCCACCACACCGGCCCTTGCATCAAGTACTTTGGGGCTGGTTATATTTTTAACTTCCATGCCATCCATTACCGTTGTACGGCAACTTGCCTGTAACTTGGGCATGGGGCGCGGATCTTTTTCTGAGCCTTTTGATATTTCAACCAGGCACGTACGGCATTTACCACCGCTGCCTTTAAGCTTACTGTAATAACACATTGCCGGCGGCGCTACTTCGCCACCAATTTTACGGGCCGCCTCAAGAATGGTAGTTCCAGCAGGCACCTCAATGGTAATGTTATCTATAGTTACTTTAAATAATGGAGTATCAGCCATTTTTTAATTTATATATTAAGGTACACCTTTAATTATTTGCCAGCAGTTGCTCAAACCGGGCGGGCAATTTTTCGAGGCTATATTTATCAATAAATTTAATTCGCGCATTTTTTGAAAGCTTATTCCATAGCTCCCCGCCGGTTACCAGCAGCTTCATTTTAAAATACAGATCTTCCACATTTTCATTCTCAAACAGCAAACCGTTTATATTATCTTCCACCATATCAGGTATACCGCCCACATTGCTTGCTATTACCGGTGTGGCTGTTGAAAATGACTCAAGCACCACTGTTGGCAAGTTATCAATCCTGCTTGGCACTACTAAAAAATTAACCGACGCCAAAAAGTCACATATTTTATCATTATCAATTCCGCCTTCAAATGTAACCTTATCTTTTAACAACAACCTTTCAACCTGTTTTTCCAATGCTTCTTTCATATCGCCGCCGCCAGCTATGCAAAGCCGTAAAGCTGGAAACTCGAAGCTAAGTTTATAAAAAGCATCAATCAATACGTCTACCCCTTTTGACCTGTGCAACCTGCCTATAAAACCTATCTTATTTTTATCTCCTTTGTTTATAACCTGCTTATCGGGTATTGCGTTGGGAAAAATATAAATATTCTCCTCGTTTACGTTATAATACTTAAGTATGTCTTTCATGGCGCTGTTTGACGAAGCAAGAATATGCGTTGCCTTACGCCAGAAAAACCCCTTTCTAAAAATTTTTAGCCGTTGCTCAAAATTAAGGCTGCCCTTATCCTGAATATACTGGCTTACGAGTGTATGATAGTAACATATTCTTTTTTCTGCCCCAAAAAACCACGATACAAAGAGCATAATGTTATTGGCAGCAAAACTACTTATAACAATGTTTGGTTTATGCCGCCGCATAATTTTTATCGCAAATAAAAGATCTCTAATGCCTGTGGGCCTTTTACCAGGCCAATTTAAAACACTAAGATTGTTATTAACCTTATGCGCTTCAACCTTACTTTTTGCATTTAGAAAAAAGACGGTATTATTTTCTGAAAAATAAATAGCCATCTCTTTTGACTGGCGGTTTAACGTACTATCAAGCCAGTTATGTGCAATAAATATATTTTTATCTTTTACCACTATTTCAATTGGGTAGCAAGCTGTTTAGACCCGCCGTTTTAAAGCGCAAATTATGCCATCATCGGCCTTGCATCAGCATAGTGAGCCAGGCCATAATTTCTTTTAACTGCTTCTTCCGGATACATCACATGCCATTCAAACTCATCCCTAAAGTGCCTTATGGCCGCTGCCACCGGCCATGCGGCGGCGTCGCCCAGCGGGCATATAGTGTTGCCCTCAATGCGGCTTTGTATATCCCACAACAAATCTATATCGCTCATTTTGCCTTTGCCTGAGTCAATACTCTTTAATATCTTTTCCATCCAGCCCGTGCCTTCGCGGCAGGGTGAACACTGGCCGCAACTTTCGTGGCGGTAAAACCTTGCAAGGGTGTAAGTATTTCTTACAACGCATTGGTCTTCATCATACACAATAAAACCACCGCTCCCCATCATGCTGCCGGTAGCAAAACCACCATCGCTAAGGCTTTCATAGTTCATTATACGGGTTTCGCCTTTAGCTGTTTTTAGCAACAGGTTTGCCGGAAGTATAGGTACTGATGAACCGCCCGGTATGCAGGCCTTAAGCCTTTTGCCATTGGGTATGCCGCCACAGTATTCGGGGCTGTAAATAAACTCTTCTACTGAAATGGTCATATCAATTTCATACACGCCAGGTTTATTGATATTACCGCAGGCAGAAATCAATTTAGTACCTGTTGAACGGCCCACGCCTATTTTAGCATACTCATCACCACCCATATTTATTATAGGCACTACAGCGGCAAGTGTTTCAACGTTGTTTACAACGGTTGGCCTGTCCCAGGCGCCTTTAACAGCAGGGAACGGGGGCTTAATACGCGGGTTGCCGCGTTTGCCTTCAAGGCTTTCTATCAACGCAGTTTCTTCACCGCATATATAAGCACCGGCGCCGCGCTGCACATATATTTCGCAATCAAAGCCGCTGCCCAAAATGTTTTTGCCTAAAAACCCGTTGTTCTTTGCTTCGGCAATAGCTTGCTCCAATATATCCACTATCCATGCATACTCGCCACGAATGTATATGTAAGTAACGTTTGAGCCCAATGCAAAAGAGCTAACTATCAATCCTTCAATAAGCAGGTGTGGAAGAAACTCCATCAGGTACCTGTCTTTAAAAGTACCAGGTTCACTTTCATCTGCATTGCACACCAGGTGGCGGGGAACGCCTTCCGGCTTGGCTATAAAGCTCCATTTTAACCCGGTAGGAAAACCAGCGCCGCCACGGCCACGCAGGCCGCTTTTCTTAACTTCCTCAACAATACTTTCAGGCGACATTTCTTTTAATGCCTTCTCCACGCTGCGGTAGCCGCCGTTTTTGCGGTAAGCATCGTAAAACCTTATACCTTCAATATGATCGTTTTCCAGTAATAATTTTTTCATGTGCCCTATCTCCAAAGAGAATTTATAATGAGAATTATGTATCTAACTTTATATACTGTTTCATTAGCTCCTAACCTGTTTAGGGCAAGCGCTATTAATTATTTGCGGCAGCATGTTTTCTGCACTCGTCTATAATCTGGTCAACTTTCTCTTTTGTGAGATGCTCGCGGTAGGTTTTACCCAATTGCATCATTGGCGCGTAACCGCAGGCGCCAAGGCACTCAACTGTTTTAAGGGTAAATAAACCGTCTTCAGTTGTTTGGCCGGGCTTTATGTTCAGCTTTTCACCAATGTAGTCAATAATGTCGTCGCAGCCGTTAACCATGCAGGGGCCTGTTTGGCAAACCTCGAACATGAATTTACCAACCGGTTTAAGGTTGTACATACTGTAAAAAGTTGCTACCTCGTACACCTCGATCGGTAAAATATTCAGCAGGCTTGCCACATAGTCCATTGTTTCTGTACTAAGCCACCCGCCGAAAGTATCCTGGGCAAGATGCAACAACGGCAAAAGCGCGCTTTTTTGCTTACCCTGCGGGTAACGGGCAATTATCTCGTTTACCTTATCTAACTTTTCCTGTGAAAACTGAATACTCATTTATATAAATTGACTTAAATGATAAATTGAATTACATGGTAATTTAAAAAGTTCTCCATCGTACCACTCAATACTATCAAGCTTTTCAAATTTAGCTGTTTGCTTTTGCCCTTTATAAGCATTTGCAAGACATACATATTTAATTGGCGGAACAGGAATAACTATTTTTTCATGTATTGCTATTAACGCTAATATATACCTGATTACCTTACTTGTGTTCTTTAACTGAACCTTCATATTTCCCTCATTCTCACTTTTCATTTCACAAATTAAAATTAAGTCATCAGAGATTACAACATAATCACTAATTGATCTTGCCACACCTGCTTTGAAAAAAGTATTCAATACTTTCTCTTTAAAATTTTTATTATCTGTTTGAATTATAACAGACCTTTTCCCCCTAATATCAACATCTTTACATCCTGCTTCTCCGGCCAATACCCTTCCTCCAACTACAAGAGCAGGGTTTAGGTAAGTTGATATGCCTTTAACAAAACTCATATAGTTCTACTCATCGAATAATGTCCACTTAATGTCGTTACTCGCTTTATTCTGATTGTTTATGGTTTCATCTATTGTTTCAGCCGCAAAGCCAGTTTCGGTAACATCGACCTGTTTAGGGTATCCTTCAACATTAAAAAGATATGCTCCGACTTTCTTATAATCTAATAACTCATCTTTTTTATATCCGTACTCTGTCATCAACCGCTCTGTTTCATCTGAATCTTTACCAAGCATCATTAGGTTATTAAATTCCCTTATTATGTAATCGCTGTGTGTACTTACAAAAACCTTAATTCCCAAGTTAGAAATTTTTGCAAGGATTTTTGCTATTTTTCTTTGATTGTCAGGATGAAGATTTATTTCAGGTTCATCAATAAACAGGCTTTGACCTTCTTGGGCAAAATACCTTAAATAAAAAACTAAAGAAGAAAGCGATTTTATGGTTGACGCACTATACAATATTGACAAAACATTTTTATCATCATATCCATAAAATATATTGCCAGCGGCATCTACCGATAATTTACCACCTAAAACTTCAATCTCAATCTCTTCTGCTAGTAATGAATAAATTTTAGAATTTCTTGTAGAAGTGTTGGTTATCTTAAATTGGTTTGCGATAGCATCAAAAACAGGCAATGAATACGGAGTAAACTTTTCCCCTTTATTGTGCGAATTTGTTTGCGAAAATCTATTAAGAATAAGATCTTTACCGAAAGAACTTATCCCAATCCTTTCGGCGGGAATAAAAAAAGCATCCTTTATTGTTGTATCAAAGAAAACTTCCATTATATATTGTTTTAGGAAGTTCGTAATCGCAGTTCTATCTCCCCCAAATTCCTTATCAGCTTCCAAAAGGAAATTAGAAGAGAGATTTAAACTTATTATCCCATTTGCATTTTTATTAAAATTAATGCTTTGGCCATTTTCAAACGGAAGTTTTACTTCATCTAATAAAGAATTATTTTTTAAATATTTTGTAAAAATTTCATCGCTATCAAAAAAAGACAATGAAACACTGGACATGTCAAATTTTCCTGACTCATAATTTCCAAAAAGTCTTGGTAAAAAATCCTTAAACCCATTACCGTAATCTTCCCGTAATTTCCTCCTAACTGGAAGAAACACTTTTATGAAATCAATCTCAATATGTCCTTTTTCATATAAACCATTAAGACTTATATCTATCAAATCACCAACAAGTTCTAAGTCCTTTCCGAAAAAGAACCTATCACTCAACCCATACAAACAATAGCTCACATAGGTCTTCCCTGTATTATTAGGACCCAAAAAAACAGTCAATTGATGTTCTAAATCAATTTCTGCTTTTTTAATTTTTCCTATATTTTCTAAAATCAGTTTCATTAATTACATCCTCAATCTCCTATTTTTCCAAATACTCTTTAGGCAGTGGGTTATCCTTTTTCTCGTCGTCAAAACTCCAGCTTGTTATCCAAAACCTGGTTCCGTCAAAATATAACTCAATGCTGTTTATGCCGCGACCAATTATTGGGCCATCGGCAGTATGCCTTGTTTCGTATGTGCTCCACACATGGTAAACGGCGCCAAAATGTTCCACTTTCCGGCTTATTTCTACCTCGTAAAAACCCTCTTTTTCTAACTGTGCATCGCTGCTTTTATGGTACGCCTTTAAGGTTATGTAGTGCAGTTTTATCTTCCCGTCCTTGCCGGTTTCCAATATACCTACACCTGCATTTTTTATATGGAGGCAACTATCGCGCTGGTAACTAACCTTCTCCCCTTTTTTAACTGTAACAACATCATAATAAGCCTTCAATATTCCATCCAGCGTGCTTACCACATCGCCAAACTTTGTAGTAACCTGCGCAGAAACCTGCAGGCAAACAGCAATAACAAAAGCAGTTAATAATATTATTTTCCTCATTGGTTGTTTTTAAGCATCCATTTCGCCGGCAATAAGGTTAAGGCTGCTCATGGTTATTACCGCATCGCTAAGCATTGCATTTTTTGTAAGCTCGCTATAGGCCTGGTAATAAATAAAGCATGGCCGCCTAAAATGCAGCCTGTACGGTGTACGGCCGCCATCGCTTATTAAATAAAAGCCCAACTCACCATTGCCGCCTTCCACACTATGATACACTTCGCCTTTTGGTATTTCAGTTTCGCCCATTACAATTTTAAAGTGCCATATAAGAGCTTCCATTTTGGTGTACACATCTTCTTTTTTAGGAAGATAGTATTCAGGTATATCGGCATGATAAACCTCTGCATCCGCACCCTTAAACTCCTGCACCTTTTCGTATGCCTGCTTCATAATGCTGAGCGATTGCCACATTTCCTGGTTACGCACCAAAAAGCGATCGTAGCAGTCGCCTGTTTTGCCAACAGGTATGGTAAAGTCAAAATCTTCGTAGCTGCTGTATGGGTTATGAACGCGAACATCATAGTCCACACCGGCAGCGCGCAGGTTAGGGCCGGTAAAGCCATAGTTCAATGCCCTTTCAGCGCTTATTGGGCCCGCCCCAATGGTGCGCTCCATAAATATGCGGTTACGCTGTAAAAGCGCTTCAAACTCTTTTAAAACAGCGGGATATTCTTTTAAAAACTTCTCTAATTTGGTAAAGGCTGTATTATTAAAATTACGCTCAAAACCGCCTATCCTGCCGATATTGGTTGTAAGACGGCTGCCGCAAATCTCTTCGTAAATTTCGTATGCCAGCTCCCGGTACTGCATTACATACAAAAATGGGGTAAACGCGCCGGCGTCTACACCTACAACTGAATTACAGATAAGATGGTCAGTAATTCTTGACAGCTCCATTATTATAATACGCAGGTAATCTACACGCTTTGGTGTTTTAACCTTTAACAGCTTTTCGCAGGTCATATGCCAGCCCATATTGTTTATCGGGCTCGAGCAATAGTTTAGCCTGTCAGTAAGTGTGGTTATTTGGTACAGCGGCCTGCGTTCTGCCAGTTTTTCAAACGCACGGTGAATGTACCCCACGGTTTGCTCAGCAGAAACTATCCGCTCACCATCCAGTTCCAATATATTTTGAAATACACCGTGCGTAGCCGGGTGTGTTGGCCCCAGGTTTAGCGTGGTAGTTTGCTTTTCAATTGAGCCTTCCGGCAGTTTAATATGTTTTTCCTTTGGAAAGAGTATTTCTGACATGTGAAAATTTGAAAATTAGGCAATTTGAAAATTTGAAAATGCCGTTACCCCTGTCTTATCCCAATCACTTAATTACTTATTAACTATCAATGACTTATCCTACCATACACTACCGCCGCGGCCAAACATTTCATCATCTTTATCCCTGCGGGTTTGGTCTTCCAGCGGAAACTCCTTTCGCATAGGGAAATAATCCATCTCATCCACATTCAATATACGTTTAAGATTGGGATGGCCTACAAAGTTTATCCCGAAAAAGTCGTAGGTTTCCCTTTCCATCCAGTTGGCCGACTCGAATAAACGGGTAGCCGTAAATACATCAACATCTTCAATTGACGTAAATACCTTAAAACGCAACCGAACATTTGCAGCCAGGTTATGTAAATGATAAACCACCGCCAGCTCCCTTCCCTTAAGATCAGGGTAATGAACGGCAGTAAGATCTGTCAAAAACCGGAAGCCCAGGTCAGCATCATCGTATAAAAACTGTAATACTTTAAGGTTTTGCTCTTTTGGCGCTTCAAACGTAAGCAGGCCATAAGGTTCCTCAAAGTTAGAAACCTGGCCTGCAAATTTTTCTTCCAGCTTTTGCTTAATTAAGTCGTTGGTTAATGCCATCGCTAAAAAAATTGCTTTCTATATTGTTTATTGGCCTCATCACTAAACACTGCATCTACAGGTAGTTGTAACCCGCTTATAACATCTGAAAGTATTACATCACCTTCCGCATACATTTTATGCAGGAAAAAGGAACCATGTTTTAAATAATATTGTTCAATATATGCCCTTTTAGGTTCAACCAGCCAATACTCTTTTACCCCATGTGCCGCATAATCTTCCATTTTAATACCACGGTCATTCTTCTCTGTACTTTCACTTAATACTTCCGTTATCCAATCAGGTGCGGGAAACAGTTTTTGATCTGGCTTAAAATCTTTCGCTTTTTCTGTTGTGAAAAAACAAAGATCGGGTTCGTAATCATTACGTGTCAGCCGTATCATTAATTTTTCATACCCGATAACCCCTAATTTATAATACTCTATATGTTCACTTATCGCCTTTAACAATTGATTGGATGCCATATTATGCCTTAGTACCACAGGGCTATGCATTACAATCTCTCCATTAATAAATTCCGCTTTTTCCTGGTCAGTTATTTTATTATAAAAAAAATTCCTTCTTTCTTCTTCTGAAGAAAGGAACTCCTGCAGTTCAGCCACGTAATCTTTCAGGCGTGGAGAATTTAATATAGGTTCCAGAATTTTTTCCATCTTTTTCTACTCAATGTTATACGTATTCAGCAATGCTTTATAATGCTCACTGTTCCTGCGGCGCAGGCTTTCGTTAACCGCCAGTTCCTGTATACGCATAAAACCGTCAATAATCGCTTCGGGCCGTGGCGGGCAACCGGGAACATAAACGTCAACCGGTATAATTTGGTCAATACCCTGCAATACGCTATATGTGTCAAAAATACCACCTGACGATGCACAGGCCCCTACTGCAATTACCCAGCGCGGTTCGGCCATTTGTAAATATACCTGCTTTAATACCGGGCCCATTTTTTTGGCTATAGTGCCCATAACCATTAACAGGTCGCACTGGCGGGGGGTAAAACCCAGCCTTTCTGCGCCAAAACGGCTAAGATCGTAAGTGCTGGCCATAGTGGCCATAAACTCAATACCGCAGCATGAAGTAGCAAATGGTAAAGGCCACAGCGAGTTTGCACGCGCAAGGCCAATCACACTTTCCAGCTTGGTGGCAAAATAACCTTCGCCGCCGCTGCCCTCAGGCATACTGGCTATTGCAATGTTATCGTGAATATCTGCCTGCTTTGGATGTATATTAAAACGTACCGGACGTGCCATAATAATCAAGATTAATTAACATAAGCCCCAATTTATCAAAACAACGGGGCAATTACCAACTGAATGACTTGCAAAAGTAACACACAACAGCCAATTTTGAGCGTTATATATTAATTGACATTAAAAATTCACAACCTGTTTTTTGTTAAATGTAAAAATCCCGCCAGGGGGCAGGACTTTAATTATATGCTTACTTACTTTAATCTTCCCACTGCAGGGCGCCTTTCTTAATAATGTAAATAAAGCCAGCAAGAAAAAAGCCCACAAACATCAGCACTTCCCAAAAGCCCTGCCATTTAAGAAATTTGAAGTTAACGGCATACGGGTAGAAAAAGATAACTTCCACATCAAACAGCACAAACAATATAGCCACTAAAAAATATTTAATAGCCATAGGCGTACGGGCATTACCATGGCTTTCAATACCGCTGGCAAAGTTTTGCAGCTTGCCTTCCGTAGCCCTTTTAGGGCCTAAAAGATGGGTTGCCACCATCATTACTATTACCACGCTTGCAGCCACCAGCAGTTGTAAACCTATTGGCAGGTAATTACCGGCGTTGTTTTTAACATTTGCATCAAGCAGTGTATTAAGCAGGTTATGTACCATACGCTGTTATAGTTATGCAGCAAAAGTAAGTGCATGCGGTTAAATAAAAAACTCCTCTTTTTTTAAAGAGGAGTTTTTTATACTTACTAAAGGTTATTTATTTCTGTTGCTTGGTACCCGCCGGTTTAGCAGGGGCTGCACCCGTGCCGCCACCACCTTGTTTGGCTTTTTCAAATTTATCAATAATAGCTTTAATTTTAGTGCCCTGGGTTGTAGCAAAAGTATTGCCTTCTGTACCCGGCTGTGTAACCGCCGCCATTTCATCAAGCACTACTACCGCTTTTTTATAAGCTTCAATTTTAGCGATGCTTTTGTTATAGTTTAAATAATACAGCACAAGGTAATAATCGTTACGGAAAATGCTGTTTTTTGATGTAGTTGCAGTATCTTTTGCGTAAAACTGGTTAGCAGTTGCTATAGGCTCAACAGCGTAACCATGCGATGTGTCTTTATCCGCGGCTTTTGCTGCATTTACCAAAATTGCATAAGGCTGTGGCTTATCAGGATAAGCTGCTACATACGCCTTAGCGATCGAATCTGCCAATGCGTAGTTCTGCATTGTTGCAACAGAATCTGGTGCAGCGGTTACTGCATCAATAGCGCTGTTGCCCAATTTGTAGTATTCGCTTTCCTTTAATTTACCGTCGCCGCCGCTTAATTTATTTGCCGTACCAAGCCACAGCAGTTGTTGCCTTAGGTTTTTTGCCTTAGCAAAAATGTCCACTCCTATTTTAGCGTAGCTTATTTTATTTTTTGTTACGGTATCAACCTGTATTGCTTTTGTAAGGTAAGCCGCTGCAGTATCCTCGTTACCAGGGAATTTTGCATATACTTTACCAGCTAATACATAGTCGTCCGCCTCGGGTTTAGTTGTTACAGAGAAGAATTTTTGCAGGTAACTTCTTGCTTTTACCGAATCGCCGCTCCTGTCATAATCATATGCATATAACATATTAATACGGTCAAACTCCTTACATGCACCCATTGCCATTGAATCTGCTTTGGCAAGCGATTCCTGGTATTTACCTGCGCGGAAAAGGTAGTCAGCCTGGTAGTAGCTGGTTTGGCAATCTTTATCAGCCAGAACTACATATTTATCCAGGTAATCTTTTGCGGCATTTACATCTTTATCCTTATAGTAATCAAAATAGCCAAAATAAACGGGGCCGTATGCATCATCAGCGCTTATTGCTTTTCCGTACCATTCGTCCATTGACTGTTTGTTGTCCTGGCTTTGGTAAATATGGCCTACGCGGTAGTAACCGGCGGCATACTTAGGGTCTCTAACAGTAGCATCGGTAAATGCCTGTACAGCATCGCCACCGTGTTCGCTGCCCTGTTTAAGGTAGTTAATACCCAGGTTAATATCAATATCCGGGTTTTTGGGGTCTGCCGCTGCAGCCCTTTTTAACACATCAATGCCATATTGCGGGTCACCATGTTTGCTATCACCATAGGCATTGGCCCTGCCAACAGCATTAAGTATGTCGGCATTTTCAACACCTTTTTTGCCTTTGGTTGCTGTAATAGCCTGCTCAAACTGCTGTTTGGCCGCATTTGCATCTCCACCCTCTGCAAGGGTAATCTCGCCGCTGCCAACCCATATCCAGGGGTCGTTAACGCCGCCCTGCAAGCTTTGCTGGTACAATGTTTTTGCTTTTGTAAGCCCGTCACCACCATGCTGCGCATAGTCTGCCAGGTACGCCTGCCCAAGCCAGTAAATTGACTGGGCATCTTTGGACTTGTCGGCCACAATTTTTTCAAGCGCCGTTATGGCACTTCTGTTTTTTCCATAGTAAATAAACTTAATGCCGTCAGCCAAGGTTTGCGAAAAAGAAGCCGTCGCAATCAATAGTCCCAACAGTGTGAAGGCGCTTTTCTTCATTGTTTTCATTTTATCAAGTTATTAATCGTTACATTGCCCAATATGGTGCATATATGGCCCGTTGCCGCCGTAATTATTTAGATGGCAGGCTGCCAAATACGTTTATCCATAATTAATTAAATATTCTATAAATCTCCTGACCGTACATTAAAGTCCATTTTTGCAGGTACAAGATAACTTCTTTTAAATATCAGTTGCCCGCGTTCCAACCCCATAAAAGTTGTAAATGCGTTGCCCAGCGCCACACTATTTTCTTTTAAAATGTAGTACAAAGGCCGTACCAGCGGGTATTGGCCATTTTGAATAGTTAGCTGCGCCGGCTTAGCAAAAAACCCTTTTCTATATTTACATTCAACAATACCTATTTTAATTTTGTCTGCAAACGCCTTTTGGTCAGGGTCTTCGTCGTTACCCACCCAGCTTGAGCCTACAAACCCAACTGCATTAGCATTGCGAGACACATATTCAACCACGCCCCTGCTGTTTTCAGCCGCCCTAACATTAGCGCCAAAACTTTTACCGTTTAAAAACGAATCAACAAGATACCGTACCATACTTGTGGCATTTTTTCCATCAACCACTACATCTTTGCTGGTATCTGTTCCGTTTAAAAGTTTTTGCAGGTGTTGCAGGGTAAACACACTGTCTTTTGCACCGGCATTTATTAGTACGTCTACCGCATCGTAGGCAAGCACATCATACTTGGGAGTGAAGGACAACCGCGACTGATAATACTTGCTCTCCTCTTTATTTAGGCCCCTGGCTACAATTATCAATCTCGTACTGTCTTTCTGCAGGTCGCGAAAGCAAGCTGCTTCAGACTGGTAAGTGGCGATAATGTGTGTTTCAGGGTATGTTGCCTGGTACACCTTTATTTCTTCGCTTATAACAGGTTTAAAACTTTCATCAACACTTATATAAATAGTGCCCTGTGTAGGTTTATCCTGTATAAAATAGCCTTTGGGCTTATTGTTATTGCAGGCTGTTATGCCCCAAATTGCCCCCAATATAATAAACAATGCCCATACCGTTTTCCTGCTCTTCATTTCAACAAATTAATAGTCCTTTTTAATTGCCCTGTACAACCTGAAACCGCCGTAAAACAAGCAAAGGCCGCCAAACAGGTAACGCATGGTATCTTCAACCCTGGTGTGTAAAATGTCCGCAAGTGGCTTAATGCCCAGCTTATCGCCAATTACCATAACCAGCCCAATTGACAGTATTAATATGGCCATCGTAAAATCTACCACAGACCGCATTTGAACATACCCCTTCCGCTGATTTTCCCTGTAATCCTGTTCCATGTAACAATTATTGAAATGTAAGGTTGGCAATATACTTAATTTTTAATTGTTTAAACGGCACTAAATATTATTAATCAATGCACCCAGGGGCAACCGCAATGTTGATACAGCATTTAAAACCGCCAGGTAACCTTTTTACATTTACAAACTGCCCCAAATTACGCAGCAGTAATGTTTTAAAAAAAATACTGCCTCCTGCTATAGTAAAAATTAGTAACCCATTTTTTTATATTTTGTTTATTAATGCCGGTTACCCAATCGTTTTTATTTATTGCATGCAGATAATATTGTAACCCCAAAAGCACACCTGTTATATGCTGATTGTTAATAATTTATCACCGTTTTTAACATTATGCCCTATTGCCGTGCCGGGCTTTGAAAATAAGATGCATTGTTGCAAATAATTCCATACACCTGTTTTTTTCCTTTTATATATTTTAACGATTCTATAAGAATTGAGCAGGTTGCCGGCTTGCTAAAATTTTATAAAAACATAGCAGGTTTAATGTTGCGGCAGCCTTTAAACTGCTTTGTTTAAAATTTATGGCGACAACCCGGGTAAATTGCCCACCGTTTTTTATATTTGTGAAGACGTTTTTAAAAGCCGGCTCCGGGAATTGAATTTTAAAATGAAAATGACGTTCTTAAACCCTAAATCAATTTAACTAATTTATTATCAATTACTTGCAAAAAATAGAGACTCCTCCTTTTTCCTCCCTTTTGCATCCTAAATTGCAGGATTTTGCCTATAGCCAGGTGCAAAATGGAGATAGTTTGTGAAAAACAGCAAAGCATTATTATCAGGCGTTTGAATGTTATCTTTGCCCGCATGAAAATTTTAATGGTATGCCTGGGCAACATTTGCAGAAGCCCGCTGGCTGCCGGTATTTTGCAGCATAAAGCCGGTATGGCCGGCCTGGACTGGGAAGTTGACAGTTGCGGAACATCAACCTACCACATTGGCGACCCGCCGCATAAGCTTAGCCAAAAAGTGGCTAAACAGCATGGGGTTGACATTAGCAACCAGCGCGGCAGCCAGTTTAAGAAAGAGGATATGTTAACATTTGACCGTATTTATGCAATGGACAGCGATAACTACAACGATATAAAACGCATGAGCGGCCAATTGTGGAGTGAAGGCAAAACGGACTTGATACTAAATGAACTTTACCCCGGCCAAAACAGGAGTGTGCCTGACCCGTGGTGGGGCGGTGAAGAGGATTTTGAGAAAGTTTACGAGATGCTGGATAAAGCAGCTGACAAAATAGTAAGCAAATTTTAAAATTTGTGAATTTGAAGATTTGAAAATGGAGCAGCAATCAGTTTGATTTGATTATAGATTGACTTTAAAATATTTGAAACAGGTTAAATATTCCCCTTTAGGGATGGAGGCTGGCATATATGGCAAAGGTTAAAGCAGGTTTACCACAGGGAACAAGAGATTTTAGCTCGGAAGTGGTGCGTAAAAGGAATTATATATTTAATACTATTCGCAACGTGTTTGAGCTGTATGGCTTTCAACCGCTGGAAACGCCTGCGATGGAAAATCTTGATACGCTGATGGGTAAATATGGTGAAGAGGGTGATAAACTGATATTTAAGATACTGAACAATGGGTTGGAGCGTGTGGAAAAGCACCAAAAAGCCAAAGAGGATTTTGACAAGGTTTTGGCCGGTAAAAACACGGATGGGATTACTGAAAGAGCTTTACGCTACGACCTTACTATACCTTTTGCCCGGTACGTTGCTATGAACAGCGGGCAGCTTACTTTTCCGTTCAAGCGCTACCAGATACAGCCGGTATGGCGCGCCGATAAACCGCAGCGTGGCCGCTACCGCGAGTTTTACCAGTGCGATGCGGATGTAGTTGGCAGCAACAGCCTGCTGAACGAGGTTGAACTGGTAAATATTTATGCCACTGCTTTTGAACGGCTGGGCATTGATGTGGTGATTAAAATAAACAACCGCAAAGTGCTGGCAGCCCTGGCGGAACTTTGTGGCGGTGCAGACAAGATGATGGATATTACCATTGCCATTGACAAGCTGGATAAAATAGGTATTGAAAAGGTAAAAGAAGAACTGCTGCAACGTGGCTTAACAGAAGAGCAGGTAACTACTATTGCCACTTACCTGTCTATTGAGAAAGATACCAACGAAGAAAAGCTTACAGAGCTTGAGGCTCTTATAGGCAATATTGAAACCGGCAAAAGGGGCATTGAGGAATTAAGGTATGTATATGATTTCTGTACCAACCAGTCGTCACTGCAAAATCTGCAATTTGATTTTACCCTTGCGCGCGGCCTTAATTATTACACAGGTACTATTTTGGAAATAAAAGCCAATGGCGTGCAAATGGGCAGCATTGGCGGTGGCGGCAGGTATGATGACCTTACCGGTTTATTTGGAGTACCCAACCTGCCCGGTGTTGGCGTTAGCTTTGGTGTTGACAGGATATACGATGTGATGGAAGAGCTAAAACTCTTCCCGGAAGATGTGCAGGTGGGCACGCAGGCCCTATTCTTCAACCTTGGCGAGGCTGAAAGCAGCGCTGCCTTTGGCCTTATGCAGCAACTGCGTAACAGGGGCGTACGCTGCGAGATATACCCCGAGCAGGCAAAGTTTGACAAACAGTTTAAGTACGCGGAAAAGAAGCATATTCCGTATGCTGTTATTATAGGTACCAAAGAATTGCAGGAAGGCAACTGCAATGTAAAAGACCTCAGGAAGGGCGAGCAAGTAACGGTGGAGCAGGCAAGCTTAACCAATTTTGATTTTGTGATTTAATATAACAATACCCAGGCTTTAATAATACCCGAACCTTTATGAATATTTACTTTTTTCTGCGTGCATGTGTTGTTCCCGTAGCTTTTGCCGGGTGGATCATTTTTCAACTATTGGTTAGAAAAAAGAAATTTAGTGAAATTGAAGGCGATGTTAAAGCCATTATATTCTTCGTGCTGGTATGTTATTTAATCTATTTTGTGCTGTTAAGGTAAAGAGCGAAGCTGTTGGTAACCGCACTGCAGGCGCTGTTAATATCAATTACGCACACTATTTTTATTGCGCAATATTAATTTGTAAATGCCCCAAAAACGAACCTTATTAGTTTATACCATTACTGTAATAGCAGCAGGTATGTGTATTGAAGGTTTGTTGTGCAGCTTACTGTTTTTTACAAGGGCATCGCTTATACAGCTTGTTTTGCAGTTAATACAAAAGCCTTACCTGCAAAGCATGCTGGAAAACAGCATAATTACACCCGGCAAGTTTGCGCTGTTACGCGGGGTATGCATGGTGCTACTGGCAATAGTACCCATAGTTGCGCTTATATTATACCGTTTTAGGTATAAGGTGGTTGCCGGCATAAGGTTTATGGCGTATTGCGTTACATCAGCCTGTGCATCAGTTAAAAAGGTGTTTACCCGCAATACCAGCAACGGCAACCTTGCCTTTATAATATTGCTGATAGTTATTACATTAAAAGCGTTTTATTATGTGGGTCATTTTGACTTGCAGTACGATGAAATGTGGAGCTACAACTATTTTACTTCAAGGCCGTTTTACCTGTCGTTTTTTACTTACAACAATTACCCTTTGTACGAGCTAAGCACGCAGCTTTTTAAGTGGCTGCCCTTTAGCATGAAGGTAAACCTGCGGTTGCCTTGCGTACTGGCAGGCCTGGGCGCTTGTGTTACCATATATGCAGGCATAAAAAACTATACAGGCCATGCATTAACGGCGCTTGCGGGTATGGCAGTTTTTGCCTGCATGCCTGTTACAGTTTTTTATATGCTGTATGCAAGGGGTGTAATATTTGAACTGCTTTTTGCTGCTATATCAGTGTTTTGTGTGCTATACATGTTGAAGGGTGTTGCTGTAAAAAAGTATGCGATGCTGTTTGCAATAACAAATGCTGCGGGGTTATACTCAATGCCTACACATATATATTTTATGGCGCTGCAGCTATTGCCCGCGACTGTATATATTGTTAAGTATAAAACGCAATTGCTTAAACCATTTTTATTAAGCAATGCAGCCGCGGCTGCGGCAGGCTTTATATGTTATTTGCCGGTTGTGGCAGGCTCGGGGCTTTCGTTTATTATTAATGCACCCCCCTACCCCGATTATGCAACCCGGAATATTAAAGGCATTATTCAATACACACAGGGCACCGGCCGGTATTTTACAGGCTGCCCTGCGGGCCTTATTATTCTGCTGGCGCTAACAGTACTTTTAGTGCTGGTGTTTAACAAAGGGCTGCGTGGGTATGGGCTGCTTTTGCTATCTATAATACTGCTGGCGTTATTACCAACGCTTATTTATGTTATACAGGGCACGGCCATTCCTGAAAGGGCGGTTGCTTTTACAGGCATTTCCATACCGGCATGCTTTTGCCTGGCCTTTTACGCCATGCGTAAAAGCTTTACCAATTACGCCCTAAGCGTAGCGCTGATAACAATTTTTATAGCAGGCAATGTTATAAGCCACCGGGAGGAAGCTTTAAACTGGAGTGTGCCTGAAGATAAAAAGACCATTATTGTAAGCAACCTGCTAATGCAGTACCACGTTACTACCTGTTACGACAGTGCAACCACAAGCCGCTTTGATTATTTTTACCCCGCGCTGGAATATTATTATGGCATGCAGCACAAATACATTAACCTTCACACAGCTACCGAAAACAGCATGCGGTATAAGGCTTTTAATGCGAATGACAGGTACGATTGTATAATAAAAAATACTAAGAGTGACAATGCAACTATACCCGGGTACACTTCCATTTACACGGATGCCGAAGAGGGTTTTAGCATTTTGTTATTAAAAAAGTAAAAATCGCGTTGCGTACAAGCCCGATATTTATGCCATGAAGACCCTTTTATTAACCCTTTGTTTTTTAGTATTGTGCCTGTTTAGTTATGCACAGGTTGACAGTACATACAAAAGTTATAGAAAGGATTCTGTAATCTTCAAACGGAATTGGGTGTTATTTGCCGGTTATTATTATTATAACCGCAGCGCTTTTGAAACAGGTATTGGCAATAAAAGCGAAGCTATTATTGGGCACCATCCTTTTGCATCCGGTTTGTATATATCCGGCGAAACATTCTATGATAATAATTGGTTTATTGCACCTAAAATTGGCGTATGGGCAAGTGGCGGTGCATCCGCAATCACCTTAGGTCTTAGCACCGTTTACTATACAAATTTTAAGATATCCTCTTTACAGGCACGCCCGGAAATTGGTGTGGGCATGGGCGCATTCGCGTTTATTATGGCAGAAATATGCGCATTACCAATATCAGTTTTAACAGTGTTAGTAAAAATTTATTGGGAATAAATGCAATGCCGAATTTAAGAAGCCGCCCCGATAAGATCAGGTACTTTAACAGGCAATAACACTCTGTTTTCGCCATTGCCCTATTATTGTTTAATTTTGCACTCCCGTTTCCAGGCGCATGTTATAAAATAACGGCTTCCTGCTCAGCAAACTTCCCAAAGTACAAGTGTGCGACGCAAGGAACGGTGATTAGCGAACTACAGTTGATAACAAAAAAAATAAAGAGTGGAAAACAGTATTAACAATAATATTCAGTCGCTTAATGTGGACAGTAGTGGGCTTCCTGCGCGGTACACCATATCGGCAGCGCTGCCTTATGCCAACGGGCTTAAGCATATAGGCCACCTGGCCGGGGCATACCTTCCGGCAGATATTTATGTACGTTACCTGCGTGCGCAAAAGCGCGACGTGGTGTTTGTATGCGGCAGCGATGAGCATGGCACGGCTATACCTATACAGGCGATGAAGGAAGGCACCACGGCGCAGGCTATAATTGATAAGTACCACCCCATCATCAAGCAAAATTTTGAGGACCTGGGTATTTCGTTTGACATATACCACCGCACCAGCGCGCCGCTGCACCACGAAACCAGCCAGGAATTTTTTACTTACCTGAACGACCGTGGCGAGCTGGAAGTAATTGAAAGCGAGCAGTATTTTGACGAAGAGGCCAAAACATTTTTAGCGGACCGCTTTATAAAAGGCACCTGCCCCAACTGTGGCTTTGCCAACGCCTTTGGCGACCAGTGCGAAAACTGCGGCACCACGCTTAACCCTGATATGCTTATTAACCCGGTTAGCACGCTAAGCGGGAATGCGCCTATTAAAAAAGCTACCAAACACTGGTACCTGCCTTTAAACAAACACGAGGACTGGCTGCGAGAATGGATTTTGGGTGAGCATAAAGACGACTGGCGCACTACCGTTTTGGGCCAGTGCAAAAGCTGGATAGACGGCGGCTTACAACCCCGCGCTGTTACGCGTGATTTGGACTGGGGTATAAAAGTTCCGTTGCAGGATGCGGAAGGTAAAGTTTTATATGTGTGGTTTGATGCACCTATTGGCTATATAAGCGCTACCAAACAATGGGCGCTTGACAACGGTAAAGACTGGAAACCTTACTGGTACGCTAACGACACCAAGCTTGTGCATTTTGTGGGTAAGGACAATATCGTTTTTCATTGTATTATATTTCCGGTAATGCTTAAGCTGCATGGCAATATAGTGCCGGCAAACGTGCCAGCCAATGAGTTTATGAACCTGGAGGGCGACAAAATGAGCACCAGCCGTAACTGGAAGCTGGAAATGCAGGATTATATTGATGATTTTATAAAGAAAGAGAATGGCGGTACGCAAATGGCTGATGTGCTGCGTTACTACTTAACTGCGATAGCGCCTGAAAGCAAGGACAGCGAGTTTGTGTGGAAGGGCTACCAGGATGCGAGCAATAATGAGCTGTCTGCCATATTTGGCAACTATGTAAACAGGACGTTCGTGATGATGCACAAACTGTGCAACGGCAAAGTGCCCACTTACCACAGGGACATTGAGGATGAAGCTGACAGGCAACTGATTGCAGACATACAAAGTGCCAAACAAACTATTGAAGGGCTGATAGAGCAATACAAATTCAGGGAAGCACAAACGCATTTGATTGACCTTGCCCGCAAAGGCAACGGTTACCTGCAAAAACGTGAACCGTGGAAAAAGCTTAAAGTAGAAAATGATGTAATTATTCCGCAGGTAGATGATGCCCGCCGCATAGTGGATAACACCATTTACCTGTGCCTGCAGCTTACCGCCAACCTGGCCATATTGGCCAACCCATTTTTGCCATTTACGGCTAAAAAAATGCTGCACATGATGAAGGTGGTTGACAGGATGCTTGATTGGGAAAACGCCGGCAAAATAGACCTGCTTAAAACTGGTTATAGCCTGCGCGCACCGGAACTATTGTTCAGGAAGATAGAGAACGAAGAAATTACCTACCAGGTTGAGAAGCTCAAAAAAGCCAGTGAAGCGGCAAAAGCAGCTGACAGTTTACACATGACAGATGACAGTAAGAAAACAGTTGACAGGTTACAGGTGACAGATGACAGTAAGAAAACAGTTGACAGGTTACAGGTGACAGATGACATTAATAACAAAGCGGCTCAATCAACTATTCAATCAATCAGCAAGGCAACTATTCAATACGATGATTTTGCAAAGCTTGACCTGCGTGTTGGTAAAATAATAAGTGCCGAAAAAGTGGAGAAAGCTGATAAGCTTTTAAAATTGCAAATAGACCTTGGTTTTGAAACAAGGACCATTGTAAGCGGTATTGCGCTGCACTTTAAGCCCGAAGATATTGTAGGCAAACAAGTAGTAGTTGTAGCTAACCTTGCCCCGCGTAAAATGCGCGGCATTGAAAGCAATGGTATGATATTAATGGCCGAAGACAACAATGGCAAGCTACATTTTGTTAATCCTGAAGAAGGCATTAATGCCGGCGCGGGGGTGAGCTGATTGGAAGAGTCCATGGCCGATAGTCCATCGTCCATGGTTAACAGCCTGCGGAGATTAAATTATTTCAAATCATGAACAAACACGGCTTTCACCATGGGCTATTGGCCATGGACTATCGACTAAATACGAATTACAAACCTCAACAACATTAACATATGAAACTCGGATTCATCGGTCTCGGTAATTTGGGAACTCCTATAGCAGAAAATTTGGTGCAGAAAGGGCACAACGTTTTAGTATATAACAGAACGGCCAGCAAGGCACAGCCGCTTGCTGACAAGGGCGCTACCATTGCAACCAGCGTAAAAGAAGTTGCAGCGGCAAGCGATGTTGTATTTACAATTGTAAGTGATGATGCCGCGCTTAACCATATAACTTTAAATGAAGATGGTATAGCGGCCAATCTTAAGGCTGGTGGCATACATGTTAGCATGAGTACCATTCTGCCTGCTACCAGCAGCCAGTTGCAGGCGGTACATCAAAAGCATAACAACCATTACGTAGCAGCGCCTGTGCTGGGAAGGCCCGAAGCAGCCAAAGCACGTAAATTAAATTTTCTAGTATCGGGGGACGCTTCTGTAACCGCCGTTATAAAGCCTTTACTTACTGATGGCGGCGCGGCCAATATTTTTGAATATGGTACAGAAGTTGGCGCAGCTAATGTTGCCAAACTGTGCAGTAATTTTTTAATTGTGTCTGCAATGGAAGCTATGGCCGAAGCTATTAATATGGCACGCAAAAGCGGTGTAAGCGCAGAGGCGTGGCATAGCATGGTTACCCAAACATTATTTACAACGCCCATTTATATTAACTATGGCAATGCCCTGCTGAAAGAAGCCTTTGAGCCAGGCGGTTTTGCCTTGCGCCTTGGGTTGAAAGATGTAAACCTTATGCTGCAACAAGGTAACGCCGTTGAAGCGAAAATGCCTACTGCCTCGCTTTTAAGGCACCAGTTTGAAGAATGTATTGAAAAGGGGCTGGGAGAGCATGACTGGACTGCTATTGCATTGGCGTTGAAGTAATATTATGTATAAAAGCCGCTCTAAAACAGGAGCGGCTTTATCACCAAATTATCCAACTAAACCCCTTGCAGTATATTTTTAACCACATAGACACAGTAGGCATTTAGGGTTCACATAGTATCGAAGAAAGGAGGCATAAGGCCACATAGAGCCAAGACTGAAGTGAGGTAACAAATAAAAAATAATCCCACCGGCGATTGTGACCAACTTAACCAATCAACATTCATCCTTAATGACTTATTGACCAATGACCGTTGACTTTTTTCTTACCCTTTCTTATAGTTCGCTGTTACTTCGGCTTCGCCGTTATATACTCTTACAATCTTAATTTGGGTATCGTTTTGCAAGTGTATTATATATACGCTTTTGTCTGTGCCGGGCATAACAACTTCTTCAACACCTGCAATATCAAAGTCTGCATACTGGCTGTGAACAATAGTTTTTATTTCCCTGTTTAGCTGGCTTTCGTCGTAGCGCTTTACAGAGTATACCAGCTTGCCATTTTTATCACGCACATCAGTGCTGGTGGCGGCTTTACTATTTGTTACAGCTTTTGCGTTGCCTGACGCGTGTACCTTACTGACAGCTAATGCAATTACTGCAAAAATTGCGACGGTAATGATCTTTTTCATGTTTGTAATTTTTATGATTATTATTTTTTGTTATAGTGAATTGTTATTTACGCATTCACAAAACAAAAGTACTGCGGTTACCAAGCTGTTAAAATAGCCTGTAGGCATATAGCGCAGTAAGCACTGCTTTTTGCAGTAAACGCGTCGGTAGATACAGGAATTGTAAATACAAGTGTCGGTGAATGGGAGTTCAGTGGCGGTTAAGCTGTCACCATGCATAAAAAACATATAAAGCAGCCTTTAACAATCGTATAACGGTTTGTATTTAAACATTATAGTCGCTGCACCATCTTATTATTACAAAACAGTTATAAACAAATAAAAATTAAATGTATGAAAAAGAAAATTTTACTCAGTGTGTTCTCAGTATTTAGTTTAATGATAGCAAGTAAAAGCTTCGCCCAATCATATCATACTACATACATAAAAGCCGACGACCATCATTATGATGACCGCGGTAAAGGGATGGAGATACGCAGGGATGAAGAAAAGGTAAATTATACCCTGCAGCTTATTGAGCAAAAGCAGGCCGAGTTGCAGAGGGACCGTGCTTATGGTAACAGGTTTGCATATCGTGAAGACAAGCACCAGTTAAGGCAATTGACTGCTGACCTTAGCTTTTATCAAAACAAATTAGAGGCCGACAGGCATGAAGCTTACAGAGACAGGCGTGAACATTCTTCAAGAAGGTTTTAATACTTTGGTTTGTGTAATTGGTAAATTGCCCTTGCAACTTTGCAGGGGCAATTTGTTTATGCCATGCGAAGTCTTCACCACATAGCCACAATAGGCCACATAAGATTCACATAGAAAAAGGAAAGAAACCTTCGGTTTAATGAGCACATAGTGCGAAGCAGCCTTTTTATCTTGACAAATTGCATAAACAACGTAAGTATCCGCACTATGCCTTATGCATCCGTCACCGGCACCTATGTGTTTCTATCTTGCTATGTGCCGATACCTGCCGGCCCGCGGAGGGTGGTGAAAGGTTTCGCATATGTGAAATATTCTAAAAATTGGCCGGGACATTATGCATTGTTAAGTGCAAATGCATCTGGTTAATATTAAAAGTTTTACTTTGTTCAAATAAACATCTTTGCTTAATGAAACACCTTATAACAATTATACTTCTGGCTTTAGTTTTTTCAACCCCCAAAGCGCAAACGGCAGACACTGCTTTTGCCAAACAGTGGCAGGTAATTGATTCGCTTATTGTGAAGAATAATTTACCTAAAAGCGCACTTACAAAAGTTAATGCCGTTTATGCCGCCGCAAAGCAACGCACCCTGCCTGCACAGGTAATAAAAGCATTGTTGTATAAATTAAGCCTTCAGGAGAAAACAAACGATGAAGATATAAATGTGAATATTGCTGCATTTACTAAAGAAATAGTTGCAACAAGCAACCCTACGTCAAAAAGCATTTTGCAGGTATTACTTGCAGAAACACTATCACAATATTATAGTAATAACCAATGGCAGATAGACCAGCGCAGTACAACTACCAATTTTAAAAAAGAAGATGTTGCCACCTGGGGCCAGGCAGATTTTTATAATGCCATTGATGCCTTATATAAAAAAGCGCTTACCCCTGCGGGCGAACTACAAAATACGCTGCTACAAACATACAGTGCCATTATTATAAAAGGCAATACACCGCAGCTAAGGCCAACGCTATATGACCTGTCAGCCAATGAAGCGCTGGATTTTTATAAGGAACAAAGCACTAACCAGCCAAAACCAGCACAGGCTTTTACACTAACCGATACACTTACCCTTGCACCGGCAATGGCTTTTGCAAGCCATACGTTTGCAACACAAGACACCATATCTTTTCTATTTAAAGAATTGCAACTGTACCAGCAAATAATACAATTTCATTTATCAAAAAATGATACTGCTGCATTGATTGATGCCGACATAAACAGGGTAACATGGGTACATGACAATGCCGCCTTTGGCAATAAAGATGCTGTTTACAAAAATGCATTAACATCCATCACCCAAAAATATACGGATCACCCGCAGGCAGCGCAGGCCTGGTATTTATTACTAAGCCTGCAAAATGATGCAGCCAGTAAATACAATGCCTTTACTGATACCGCTAACCGTTACCTGCCTGTTACTATAAGGCAGGCCATAAAAGAAAGGCTTGCCGCCCAGCCTGCTGAAAGCGAAGGCAATAGCAACATGCGGCAACTGCTGCAACAAATTGAAGCGAAGGAATTGCACACGCAGGCCGAGAGCGTAAATGTACCCGGCATGCCGTTTCGCCTGTTGGTACAATATAAAAATGTTGACACTTTATATGTAAGGCTGCTGAATAAAAAGCAGGTTGATGCAGTAGACCACTCAAACGACAGCCTTTATTGGGCGCTGGTTGCATTGCTGCCGCCTGCAAAAACATTTATACAGGCTCTGCCACAAACAAATGATTACAGGCAACATGGCGTAGAAATAAAAGTAGACGCATTACCAGCCGGTGAGTATGTTTTATTTGCAGGCAATACAAATAATTTTGCTGCAACAGGCAGGCTGCTGATGCAGACTGTAAAAGTATCGCACCTGGCTTATGTACACAAAAGCAATGATTATTTTGTGGTTGACAGGGAAAGCGGCAAACCGCTGGCAGGTGTTAAAGTAAAGGCTGTTTTAAATTACTACAATAGGGCAAGCAGTAAGCAGGCAACTAAGACATTATTTGATGGTGTTGCTGATAAGCAGGGGAGGTTTAAAATAAGTTCACAAGATAAAGATGTGCAGTATGGCAATATTGCCATTACGCTAACAGATGGAACTGATGTGTTGCAAAGTGGTGAAAATGAAGTCTATTACCGCAGCGAAACCAATAATAAGTCCATCTTAACTAATGCCGAATTTGAAAAGAATAATGCCCAGGTGCACTTTTATACCGACAGGGCTATTTATCGCCCCGGGCAAAAAGTATTTTTCAAAGGTATTGCCACAACACTCGATGCAGTAACCAATGTTGCAAAACTTTATTTACCTGCAGATTCCCTTAAATTTTATTTACGTGATGTTAACTGGCAGAATATTGATTCAATAAACGCGAAGGTGAATGAGTATGGTTCAATAACCGGCAGCTTTATATTACCCGCACAAGCATTAACAGGCCAGTTTAGCCTGACTGTTAAAAACATGAATGGGCAGCAAAACATCAGGGTTGAAGAATACAAGCGCCCAACGTTTTATGTGCAGCTTGATACATTAAAAAGCGCGTACCGTTTGAAAGACAATATAACGGTTACCGGTTTTGCACAGGCATTTGCCGGCAACTTTTTAAACAATGCAACCGTTAAATACACCGTACAGCGCAACACAAGGAATACTATATACGACTGGGGTTTTAAGCGTTACCCACGCAACAATAATTCAAAGCAAATAACGCAGGGCACCGTAACAACCGATGCAACAGGCAAGTTTACTTTTACGTTTCCGGCAGAACCTGATGAAACAACAGATACCAGCACCAACCCTGTTTTTGATTTCAGCATTAATGTAAGCATTACAGACGCAGGCGGTGAAACAAGAGAAGGCAGCTCAACACTTTCTGTTGGGTACTCATCTTTAACCGTTGCGGTTAATATGCCTGCTGTAACTGAAATAAAAAAACTGGCAGAGATACCAGTTAGTGTGCAAAACTTAAACGGCAAACCCGTTGATGCGGCAGTGCATATTGCTGTGTACCCGTTGCAATCAAACGGCAGGGCTGTGCGCAAAAGATATTGGGACAGGCCTGATGTTTTTACCATGAGCAAAGAAGATTTTATTAAAAGCTTCCCTTATGATGAATATGAGAATGAAAGTGACGCACATACCTGGCAAAAAGGTGCGGCTATTATAAATGATACCTTCAATACAAACAACGTTAAAGCATACAGTTTAAAGCAATCAGTGTTGCAACAGGGTTGGTATGCTGTTGAAGCATCAACAATTGACAAAGATGGCCGCATTGTTAAAACGGTTAGTTATACTGAAGTGTATGATGCAGCTACAACGGCTATGCCTGCAACTGAAGATAACTTCAACATTCCTGTAAAAACATTGTTGCACCCTGGCGAAACAGCATGTTTATTTGTTGGTTCTTCGTTTAGTGATGTGTATGTATTGCAGCAGGTTGACAGGCTTTCAAATAAAAACACCCCAACCACTGATGTATTGAAGCTTGACGATACCAAGAAGCAAATACAGGCGCCTGTTACGGAAGCAGACCGTGGCGGATTTGGTATAAGCTATGGTTTTGTAAAGCACAACCGTTTTTATACTGGCAGCCAGGTTTTTTCAGTGCCGTATGATAATAAAGAGCTTGACGTTCGTTATACAACCTTTCGCAATAAAACAGAGCCCGGCAGTAAAGAACAATGGACGGTGCAGGTGAAGGGCAATGATAGCACAAACAAACCTGCTGAATTATTAACCACAATGTATGATGCGTCGCTGGATGAGTTTGTACAACATAGCTGGGATGCACCAGGCCTTTGGCCGGGGTATTATGGAAATAATAATTGGCAGCAAGGAAGTGTGTTTAATCAAACACCTGGAGAAGAATATTTTGGTGCGGATTCTACTTTGGCAGAATTTGATGAGACCTACGACAGAATTGTTTTGGATGCAGAAGATCTATGGCGCACCGGAATTACATATCAGTACGAACTAATGAATGCTAAAATAGGAACGGTAAACCAGGAAGGGATGGTGTCTGCTCCTGCACCACTTAAAATGCCAGGCGAAAGAGTTCAAATGATGCAATGGGCCGCGCCAAAATTAGTGGCGGAAAATCGTACGGAAGCAAATGACATGAACCCTTATCGGGGCAATGAATTCAAATCCAATTTTGGCCGTCTTAACTACGCGCGCACATACATGCTAAGCTATGAGCCCGATGGTGACAGCACTTTTTATAGATTAGAGAAAATCCCCTCATCCCCTCCCCTTCAACTCCGCACCAATTTTAATGAAACGGCTTTCTTCTTTCCACAATTATATCCTGACAGTGCGGGTAATTACACCATTAATTTTACCATGCCGGAGTCGTTAACGAAATGGAAATGGTTAACGCTTGCCCATACCAAAGACCTTGCTTTTGGCACTAATGCGCAAAATATTGTTACGCAAAAAACATTAATGGTGCAGCCAAATATGCCGCGCTTTTTGCGCGAGGGCGACCAGCTTGAATTAACAGCGCGCATCAGCAATACCGGCGATACCGCGTTAACAGGCCAGGTTGAACTACAGTTGCTGGATGCAGAAACGGGCAACGCTGTTGACGGTTTGTTTCATAATGTATTTCCTAACCAATATTTTACTTCTGAGGCGCGGCAAACCAGCGTGGTTAAATTTCCTATCGCTATACCGTACAATTATACCAAGCCGCTCACCTACCGTATAGTTGCCAAAACAGCAAGCTTTAACGATGGTGAAGAAAATACGCTGCCGGTACTTACCAACCGTATGCTGGTAACGGAGAGCCTGCCGTTGTATTTAAAGGGCGACACCACTAAACATTTTACGTTTGATAAACTGAAGAACAACCACAGCGAAACGCTGCGAACACAATCCCTTACTGTTGAGTATACCGCTAATCCTGTATGGAATGCTATACAGGCCCTGCCCTACTTAATGGAATACCCCTACGAATGTGCAGAACAAACCTTTAACCGTTTTTACGCCAACGCACTGGCAGCAAACATTGTGGCACAGCACCCGCGTATAAAGCAGGTATTTGATGCCTGGCTTAAAGCCTCCCCTGTGGGGGGACGTTTGGAGGGGGCGGCCTTAGTAAGTAACCTTGAGAAAAACCAGGAATTGAAACAGGTAATTCTTGAAGAAACGCCATGGGTGCTTGATGCACAAAATGAGGCCCAGCAGAAAAAGAATTTAGCATTACTGTTTGATATGGTTAAAATGGCAGACGGTGCACAAAGCGCGTTGCAAAAATTGCAGGATATGCAACAGGAAGGTGGCGGCTTTGCATGGTTTAAAGGCGGCTATGCCGACAGGTATATTACCCAATACATTTTAACAGGCATTGGCAGGCTGCAGCAAATGCATGCTGTACCTGGTGCAAATAGCAGCGCCCTGAACAACATGATAACAAAGGCTCTTAGTTATTTAGATAATGAAGCTAATGCTGACTACAAGAACCTTGTAAAAAGTAAAGCAGACCTTAGTAAAGATAATCTTTCACAAACAGATATTCAGTACCTGTTTATGCGCAGTTATTTTTCAACACTTGCCATAAGCAATAAGCAGGCCTACAACTACTATTACCAGCAGGCTATGAAGTATTGGCAAACCCAAAGCGAATACATGAAGGGCATGATAAGCATGACGTTGCTGCGTACCAATCAAAAAGCTTATGCGCTTAATAAGATTTATCGTTCCATTGTCGAGAATGCAGTTACCACTGCTGAAAGAGGCATGTACTGGAAGAATAATGAATGGGGTTACTATTGGTACCAGAGCCCGATAGAGCAACAGGCATTACTGATAGAGCTTGCAGAAGGCCTTGGCAAAAAAACAGATGCCAACGAAATGCGCACATGGCTTATCAATCAAAAACAAACCACCAACTGGAGAACGACCAAAGCCACCGCTGATGCCATATATGCATTGCTGTTAAACAATAATGTACAGGTTGATGAGGATAGAAAAGTTACTATTCAATTAGGCGATAAAACCATTAGCAATACAGGCGAACATGTACAGGCAGGCACGGGGTATTTTAAACAGGTGTTGCAGCAAAAAGATGTTACACCTGCTATGGGCAATATAACAGTAAGCGTTTCAACACCGGGCAGTGTTGAAAAAAATGCAGCGCCATCTTACGGTGCGGTGTACTGGCAATACTTTGAAGATATGGATAAAATAACACAGGCTACAACCTCTTTATCACTCCATAAAAAACTGTTTGTAGAAAATAACACCGCGGCAGGCAGGGTATTAACACCGGTTGATGGCGACAGTGTTTTACACGTAGGCAATAAAGTTATTGTACGTATAGAATTAAAAGTTGACCGCGACCTTGAATACATTCATTTGAAGGACATGCGGGCTGCAGCAATGGAGCCAGTAAACGTGCTGAGTGAGTACAAATGGCAGGATGGGCTTGGGTACTATGAATCAACCAAAGATGTTGCTACAGACTTCTTTATTAGCTATATGCCAAAAGGCACCTACGTATTTGAATACCCGGTGTACATAACACATACCGGTACGTTCTCAGCCGGTACAGCTAATGTACAATGTATGTACGCGCCGGAGTTTGCAAGCCATTCAGAGGGGATGAGAATAACGGTGGAATAATGTGAAACGTCAATTGGGTCATTGTTTATAGAGAAGTTTAAATTAATATATTTATACACTAAAACATAAATTATGATAATACAACCCGACGACCTTGACGTTTATAAACTGGCAATGGAACTTGGTAAAGATACATGGAGTATGGTTGAGAATTGGTCAACATTTGCCAGGGACACAATAGGCAGACAAGTTGTTCGATCTGCCGACTCAATCGCCCTCAACATCGCAGAAGGTTATGGACGCTACCACTATAAGGAAAATAAGAACTTTTGTTACATAGCAAGAGGCTCAAATATGGAAACAAAATGTGCAATGCAAAAAGCAATCAACAGGAAGCTTATTACAGAAATTTCATTTTCTGAGTTCAATTTAAAGCAACAACGGTTTCACAAAATACTAAACGCATATATTAAAAGTATAGGAGCAAACAAGTTACCAGGTTAAATGTTTTCTTCGTATAAAATTCCGCTTTCAATGACTAATGACCTATTGACCAATGACCAAATGACCTGTGACTATCTTATCGTTGGCCAGGGTATCTGTGGCACTTTTTTAAGCTGGAACCTGCGGAAGCATGGAGCAAGAGTTTTGGTGATAGATGAGCCGCAGCCTTTTTCAGCAACAAAGGTAGCCAGCGGCATTATTAACCCTGTTACGGGCAGGCAGGTAGTAACTACCTGGATGGCTGAAGAACTAATGAATTTTGCAGGTGAGGCATATAAAGCCATAGGCGATGATATTGGGGCTGATGTGATTAATAAAAAAGACATTATTGTTTTTCCACCATCGCAACAAATGCGCGATGCTTATGATAAGCGTATAGGCGAAGAAAACTCTTATATAAAACAATCATCGCCTTCTACATTTGATGCCTTTAAAGATGTTTTTTTCAGCTACTATGGCTGCGCTATAATTGACCCAGTTTGGCTTATTGACCTGTACCCACTATTGCATGGGTGGAGAAACCTGTTACACAAGCAAAACATGTTGCGGGAAGAGCTTTTTATACCGGAATACCTGGTTATGAAAGAGAATGTTGTTACATACAAAAATGTAACAGCTAAAAAAATAATTTTCTGCAATGGTATTAATACATTTAGCATGCCGTGGTGGCAAAAGCTGCCTTTTGTGTTTAATAAAGGCGAGGCCTTAATTGTTGATATTGGGGGGCTGCCTGCTAACAACATTTACAAGGCCGGCAACAGCACAATAGTACCCTGGTATGATGGTTTATGGTGGGTTGGCAGCAGCTACGAAAATACATTTGATGATGCTTTGCCTACCGAACTATTTAAGCGTAGAAAAATACAGGAGTTGCAGCAATATGTAAAGCTGCCTGTTACAGTAGTTGATCACTTAGCGTCGTTACGGCCGGCAGTAGCTATTGAACGCAGGCCTTTTGTTGGCATTCACCCAACCACGCAGTCAATAGGCATACTAAATGGCATGGGCACAAAAGGCTGCTCCTTAGCGCCATACTTTGCGCACCAGCTCACACAAAACCTGCTTAATGGAAAACCGATCGATCCGCTGGCCGATGTTAAAAGATTCGCAAGAATTTTAAGTCACTAGTTAATAAAGTAATGGTCGAGGTCGTCGGCAAAATCCAGGTAGAAATTTATGTTATCAGCCATTACTTTGTAATGTTCTATTCTAACCAGGCCAATGCCGGGTTTTAAATAATACACCCATTTTTGAAAAGTTTGACCTGTGCAATCATTAACCGACACAACATTTTTTAGCACTCCTGTATAAGTGCCTATAGTTGTATCAGCAGCATAACCACGTAACTCATTATGCCCGGTGCACCTGCTGTTTACCGTATCTGCCCAGGTGTCAATATTTTGGTCTGCGCTTACCCTTTTAAAAAAGGTGTATTTAACAGCGCTGTCAATTTTTTGCACCGTATTGCTGTCAACATTTACAAAAAAGCTGGCCGAATTTATAGGTACAGATGCCTGGTACTGCTGGTAATAAAACACGCCGTTAATTGATGTTTGCGCTGTAACTAAAATGGTATCGCCGGTATTTATTTTTACCGCACCTGTTGTACTGTCGTAAATAGTTTTTTTATAAAACCAACTGTTGCCGCTGGCAAGAGGTATAAGCCCTTTAACAGAATCTACAGGCGAGGGGGTAACATCGTTCGAATTACAGGCAGCAACGCTAAAAATTATAAAAGCTGCAATCAATAGTTTATACATCTGCCAAATATCGGTTTGATAAAACAATAAGCGAAAATATCAGGGAAAAATTGTTTTTGGTTTAACAAATTTTGATTGGCTGAACTTCAGTACCGGCTGCCGCCATTATTCCGCCGCATATCAACAATGGTTAAAAGAAATAACCTGTTATTTTCAAATTTGTAATAACTATTATCTCTTTTTCCATTCATTCATTTCCATTTTAAAATCTTCCCAACTAACGGTTCCTGTGTTATTTTCTGCCTCGTGTATAGCTTCATCCAGCCCTTTTAGCTGTTCGGGGTCAAGGTCGTCAACAATGTCTTTTTCTTTGGTATAATGTGCTATATCCTCCTTTATCATATACAATATATCTTCATCTTCAATTTCATCAGGCATTTGCGAAATTTCTGCTTTTATACGTTCATTCATAATCATAATATTGTTTACTAAAATTAAAAAGAGAATGGCAAACACTCTTTTTAAAGTTTGACCTGGCGTTTCAGAATTTCCGTCTTTCAAAAAAATATTTTGGAAGCAATTTGCCTGTTTTTATATCTTTGCACATGGCAACAAGAATTTCTTCCTCCCGCACCAATTCTCCCGATTCAAGATTTTACGGCCAGGGCCTTACGTTTGACGATGTACTGTTAATGCCCGCTTACAGCGAAGTTTTACCACGCGAAGTAGACATCCGTTCAAAAATCACCAAAGGTATTACACTAAATGTTCCCATGCTGTCTGCAGCCATGGATACTGTTACAGAAGCTACCCTTGCAATAGCATTGGCACGCGAAGGCGGTTTGGGCATTTTGCACAAAAACATGACCATTGAAAAGCAGGCAGAACATGTGCGCAAGGTTAAACGTAGCGAAAGCGGGCTGATAATTGACCCCATTACGCTGGAAGAAAACGCCACTATTGGCGACGCCCTTAAGTTAATGAGGGAGAATAAAATAGGCGGCATACCCATAGTAGATAAAAGCAGCAAGCTTACCGGCATATTAACCAACCGCGACCTGCGTTTTGAAACAGACAAGCGCGTGTTGGTAAAAGAGGTGATGACCAAAGAAAATCTTATTACCGCGCCCGAAGGCACAGATATGAAAAAGGCCGGTAAAATATTACGCCAATATAAAATTGAAAAGTTACCTGTTGTTAATAAGCAGGGCAGGCTGATAGGTTTAATAACATACCGCGATATTCTGCAACTTATTAATAACCCCAATGGTGTAAAAGATGGTTTTGGCCGTTTACTGGTTGGCGCGGCAATTGGCAATACACCCGACATGCTTGACCGTGTTGCAGCATTGCAGCAGGTAGGTGTTGATGTAGTGGTGCTTGACAGCGCCCACGGCCACCAGGTAAAAATGATAAATGCGTTAAAAAACGTAAAAAAGAACTTTAAAAACCTGCAGGTAATAGCAGGCAATATAGCCACCGCAACGGGCGCTAAAGCATTGGCTGAAGCCGGCGCCGATGCCGTTAAAGTGGGTATTGGCCCCGGCAGCATTTGCACTACGCGCATAGTTGCCGGCATTGGCGTACCGCAATTAACCGCCATTATGGAAGCATCAAGTACGCTAAGTGCATTGGGGGTGCCGCTTATAGCAGACGGTGGTATTCGTTATACGGGCGATATGGTTAAAGCCCTTGCGGCAGGCGCCAGCGCAGTAATGATGGGCAGCGTATTTGCGGGCACTGAGGAAAGCCCTGGCGAAACAATTATTTACGAAGGCCGTAAGTTTAAACAATACCGTGGCATGGGCAGTATTGGCGCTATGCAGCAAGGCAGCGGCGACCGTTACTTCCAGGATGTGGAAGATGGTATTAAAAAGCTGGTGCCTGAAGGCATAGAAGGCCGCGTTGCCTTTAAAGGGTCCTTAGGTGAAGTTGTGGTGCAATATGTTGGTGGCCTAAGGGCCGGCATGGGTTACTGCGGCGCTAATAATATTGCCGAATTGCAAAAGGCAACTTTTGTGCAAATAACCAATGCAGGCATGCGCGAAAGCCACGCCCACGATGTTGAAATAACCAAGGAAGCGCCTAACTATAGCAGAAAATAATAATAGTCATTAAGTCAGTAAGTCATTGGTCAATAAGGAAGATGTACGATTTACAAAGTACGAAGTAAACAACCGTGGTCACTGCTCAATGGGAGTGAATATGTCATTAAGGTGCCCAATATTTTTATTTGCCAATCAATAGTGCAGCTATTAGGCTTTACTTGCGTCGCACGCTTCGGCAGTTAGTCCGCTGTTCAGCAAACGGGTTGCGGCGTACAGCAGTTAATTTCCTACTCAATATTCAAATCAAACCTCCCGTTTGTAATTGTTTTAGTTGCCTGGCTGTTACCTGTTTGTTTAAGCGTTCCATCAAATGTGCCCTTAATATTACTTGCCGATATAGCTATGATTTCAACACCGGCTGCTGCTTCGTTATTAAATGCTGTATTACCATAAGTAAGCCCATTAACAACATGTGAGTAAGTAATGGCGACCTCGTATTTGTTTGCATTGCTTACGTAGCGGCGCGGCCTTATTTCTCCATCAGCAGCGCTTATCACAATTGAAATGCCATACCCTGTTGCATTTTCTAACCCTATAATACTTACCCCGTGTACACCCGCAGCAGATGTTACAGTTACGTTTTTACTAACATTAAAGCTTTGTTCAACACCATCAACGGTTGCGGTAATGGTACCGGTAACCAACCGGCGATGAATACCTGCAGAACTTGTACTTATTATTGTTGCAGGCAGTAAAATAAAAGATGCAAGCACAAATAAGATCTTTTTCATTTTTTAAGAATTAGTGTTGTTAATGAACCGGGAATATTGCAGTCAAAAGATATTTATTTTTTTGTTGTAGCGGCATAGCCATGCAAAAAATTATGCTGCTGTTATTCAACTTTTACAACCGTGGCCATTAGCGTGGTGCCAAAACCAAGTACCGCAATTAAACTAAATGATATGCGCAGGCTTGCAGCCTGTGCTATAAAACCTATTAATGGCGGCCCTACTAAAAAACCTATAAAGCCAATGGATGATACTGCCGCAAGCGCAACACCGGGCGACATGGTTTTGCTTTTGCCTGCCAGGCCATACACCATTGGCACCACCAGGGCAACGCCAAAACCCACCAGGAAAAAACCAAACGCAGCAGAAAGCAAATAGGGGAAAATTACAGCGGTTAACAGGCCGGCGGTTATTAAGCATCCGCTTATTTGCAACATGGGCTTAACGCCAAACCTGGTAATAAACCTGTCGCCGGTTAACCGCGCGGCTGCCATCATAAACATAAACGACAATGAGCCTGCTAATATTAATTTGTTAGGGGCATGTACCACATTTTGAAAATACACGCCGCTCCAGTCAAACATTGCACCTTCACTTACCATTGAGCAAAATGCTATAATGCCCAACTTAAAAATGGCAGCATCAGGCCAGGCAAATAATGGTTTGGTTGCATCGTCGCCAATATCTTTAACCAAAAGGTTACGGTAAACTATAAAAATGCCTGCAGCTACCATGCACCAAATAAGCACATAATGGTAGGGGGGTATAACATTAAAATTTCTTAGTAAAAGGCCCACCAAATTGCCAGTAAAGCCTGCGGAACTCCATAACCCATGAAACGACCCCATAAGTGAGCGGCCATACCCTGCCTCAACACCCACAGCCTGGGTGTTCATTGATATGTTTAGCATATTACTGCAAAAGCCATATACAAAAAGCAGCGCTGCCAGTTGCCAGCCGGCGGCTGCCAGGCCAATAAAAACAAGCACGGTAGTACATAAAGCAGCAAAAGTTATAACTATACGGCGGCTGCCAAAGCGGGTTACCAGGTAGCCGGAAGCCGGCAGGCTTAACATAAGCCCCATGGGCAACGCGAACAAAATGCCGCCAAAAGCGGCATCGTTTAAATGCAGTTTTGTTTTAATATCGGGTATGCGGCTGGTCCAGCTGGCAAAATCCAGGCCGGCAATAAAAAAAAATACTGATACAGCCACCCTGTTTGCCCGCGCAGGCACGGCTTGCACAACTTTCATGCGGCAAAGATGAGGAAAGAATTGCAGAAAGTTGACGGTTGGCAGACGACTGTTGACAGTTGCCTGCCTGGCAATGACATAATAGAAGATGGAATCAGTGCTGCACTTTTCACAGGCAACCAATCATGAGCTTAATACTATGAACCATGAACCAAAACTATTCTTCCAGCAAAATAGAAAATACCACCATACGGCTTTGCAGCTTGTCTAGTACGCTGCTGAATTTTAGGTTGGGATCCCGGCTGTGTATATTACTAAAGCCATTGCTTACTTTAAGCTCGGGGGAGAGTGTTACAAAGGGCAGAAATATATTAAACCCCACCCCTGCCTCGTACCCAAAATCGTATTTTTTAAGCTTTACGAGATCCTCGGCGTTACGCGCGGCAGAGTTGCTGGCTAGGTCAATATCCATTTTCAGTCCGCCCATCATATACACCCGAAAGTTGTCAATACGGTCTGAGTTAAACTTTAGCTGCCAGGGAAAACTTACAATGGTTGAGGGCAACGTTTTTTTAACCACCGGCGCCTCATCTTCAAGCGGGTATTTTAACGTGTAAGTAAAAAATTTGCTGCCGCCCACAATTAGCTGTGGGTTAAACCGCAGCTCAAAGCGGTCGGTTAGCTTTAAGGTGCTTAATAAGCCCAGGGCTATACCACCGCTGGCGCCCGGCTCAACGGCCAAAACGCTGTCGTTCTCTAAAAAATGCGGGCTTTTGGTAGGGTGCAGTGATGAGTTATTATATGAAAATGAAAGGCCGAAATAGTAAGGCAGGTTATCATGATCTGGCCTGTTAAGGTCGCGCAGGGATGATTGCGCCTGCGCAAAAAAACCAATACAAATACAGGATACGAATAAAATTATGTGCCTGCGCACCCGGTTGTTAAGCAACGTAAGTATTTTAAAGTGAGCCATTTAAGTATTTTCCTTGTTTTGCAGGTACAATTTTTGGGTACCGAAAAATGCTGTTATGTACCCAAAAGTAACGTATGCGGTAGTATAACGGTTTTAAGATGAAAATATTTTGTTGGGGAAAGCATATTACACCGGTAGCCGCCACCTTCATATTTGTCACTAATATCTTATCGCCGAGCAGCTTCAATAAACTGACCGGTGGTTTTATGCCAAGATTTAGGCTTGGGCTAATTGATGAACTTGTACGCGTATTTAGCCCAAGCCTTCGTTCAAAGTATATTTTCGCCATGAAATTCAGATAGCATAGTAACAAGTAAGCATAAAAAAATTATTATAATTTTTACGAAATCAAAATTTCCTTATTTTCACTCCCGATTAACTGCTGTTGAAAAAAATTTTTGCCATATTGCTGCTTGCCCTAATGGTGTTTAACCTTATTGGTTACCGGTTGCTGTTTAGCTACCAGGCACACCTGGCACAGGCACAAATGGTAGAAAACCTTGATAAAAACAGCTACAATAAAGCCAGCTTAACTGAGGTTAAAATAGCGCTTCACCTGCCTTACGCTACCAACGACAAAGATTTTGAACGATACGACGGCTCCATTGTGCTGAACGGTGTTACCTATAACTATGTAGAGCGGAAAATTGCCAACGATACCCTTGTGCTGCATTGCATACCCAATAATGCAGTTGATAAAGTAAAATTTGCCTACACTGAATATAATAAGTCTATAAACGATGTACAGGCAGCCCAAAAAGGGCAAAAGAGCGGTAATACAGCGTTATTATTAAAGGCGCTGGAATGTGCCGGTTTTAAAATAAATGGCAGCTATGCCTTTAACAACACAAGCTTTACTATTCAGCATACTGTTTACAAACAGGTAAGCTACACAATAGTAAATGACAAATTCGCTCAATCACCCGAGCAGCCGCCCGACGCCGTTTAATTTTTCCCAACTGCAATTATTTTTTATTGCTTCGTACAGCCAACTATAATGCTGTGCGTTAACGCAAAATACCCGTTTCCACCTGTTTTTAGTAAAATATAATTATGCCATACATACCGCTGGAAGAGCATTTGCCCGGCATTACCGGCCTGCTTGAATACAGGAAAGATACTGCCGCACCCATACGTGAATTAACACAAACCTTATTGCGTGGCCCTTCAACCCTTACCGAGGGGGAACGTGAACTGATAGCCACCATTGTATCGCACCGAAACCAGTGCAGGTTTTGCGCTACCGCGCATACGGCCGCTGCTAACGTATTATTAGGAGAAGAAGAAACATCAGAAAAGGTGAAACAGGATATAGCCACTGCGCCGGTAAGCAATAAAATGAAGGCCTTGCTAACCATTGCAAGCCAGGTGCAGGTAAACGGCAGAAATGTAACAACAGAAGCCATACAACAGGCAAAAAACGAAGGTGCAACCGATATTGAAATACACGATACCGTTTTAATAGCGGCGCTGTTTTGCCTGTATAACCGTTATGTTGACGGGCTGGCAACGGTAACCCCTGCCAACCCGGAGTTTTATAAAGGCCTTGGCGAAAGGCTTAAAAACCACGGTTATAACCGTTTGCCACAAGGCTACGACCATCTTAAACAATCAAACCTGCAAACAGTATAATGGAAGCGATCATTGCATCCCCGGTACAACATCAAAAAAGGGCACGCGCCGGCCTTGCAGCGGCATTTATTATCTGCTTTATAAGCATACTGTTCAGCGGTATTACGTCTATGCTTATGTCGGTTTACCTGCCGGTAGCAGTAAAAGATATGCTGGGCAATGTGGACGATAAAAATTTTGAGAATATTAGCGCCTATGTAAATGCAATTTTTATATTCGGCGGCATGTTTGGCGGCTTTGCATGGGGCTTTATTTGCGACCGTATAGGCCGCTCAAAAGCTGTTATGCTGTCAACAGCATGTTACGGTGTTTTTACACTGCTTACTGCCAATTCATCGTCATGGTTTATTGTAAGCGTTTACCGGTTTTTAACCGGTTTTGGCGTAGGTGGTGTTATTGTTACAACAAACATATTAATAGCTGAGCTGTGGCCTGAAAAAAACAGGGCTGTGGCGTTGGGTATTGTTGGTGTAGGCATGCCTATAGGCTTTGTATTTGCGGGTTTAATGAACAACCTGGTAAACGACTGGCACCGTGCTTTTATTACGGGCATCGTACCGGTGTTGCTATCCATTATTGCAACAATTGCTTTACCTGAGCCAAAACAATGGGACAACCGGAAACAGGATAAAGAATACGATACGCTGAATAAAAAAATATTCAGCACTTTGTATAGAAAGAACCTGGTTACGGGTTCGCTAATTTTTGGCACCATGCTTATTGGCCTTTGGGCTATTTTTCAATGGGCGCCAACCTGGGTACAAAGCATAACAGATGCCGCAAAAGCACAGCAGCAACGCGGTATGACGATGATGATACTGGCCGGTGGCGGTATTATTGGCAGTTGCGCCTCGGGCTGGATAGTGAACGCTATGGGCCTGCGGAAAACCATGATGATGTGTTTTGCAGCGTGCTTTGTAATGACGTTTGTTGTTTTTAAACTTAACACATCAGTAACCACAGCAACGTTTATTGAAATGGCAGTGCTGGCATTTTTCTTTGGCATCAGCCAGGGCGCTTTATCAGTTTATATTCCGGCATTGTTTCCTACCATTATAAAGGCTTCGGCCACCGGGTTTTGTTTTAACATCGGCAGGCTTTTTACGGGACTGGTCGTTTTTTTTATCGGCGCTTTGGAAGGGCTGCTGGGTGGCTACGGCAATGCAGTTTTTATTTTCTCGTTCATATTTATTGCAGGGTTGGCAGTAACATTTTTTTCAAATAAAGAAACAACTAATTAAATGGCACATATACAGGTTGAAGAAGGTGTACCGGGCATAAGAAGCCTGGTAATGTTCAGGCCGGAAACAGGAAAACCGTTGTACGACCTGGCGCAGGTATTATTACGCGGGCCCTCGCCTTTAAGCGAGGCGGAGCGGGAGTTAATAGCCGCTTATGTATCTCAGCGCAACAACACAAAATTTTGTATGCTTAGCCATGCGGCAGCAGCGCGTGCGCTGTATGGCGGGGATGATAAAAACATTGTAGATGAAGTATTGCAAAATATGCAGCAGGCGCCTGTTAGTAGTAAGCTTAAGGCATTGCTGAATATTGCAGGCAAAGTGCAAATACTGGGTACAGAAGTTACAGAAGAAGACATTGCTGCTGCAAGAGCAGAGGGCGCAGATGACAGGGAAATACATGACACAGTATTGATAGCTGCCAGCTTTAGCATGTATAACCGTTATGTTGACGGCCTTGCAAGCTGGACGCCGGAAGACCCTGAAGATTATGTAGAGATGGGCGAGCGCATGGCAGAGAAGGGATATGTAACGCCAACCCCAAAAGCAAGTCAGTAGGTCAGTAAGTCAATGGTCATTAAGGAAGTAACAGTTTTAATCATCTTACTTACTCACTTACCGGTTAATTGACCAACGGCTCTCCTTATTGACTACCTGACTAATGACTCAATGACAATTATTATTGACTTATTGACCAATAACTTAATAACTTGATTTTATGGCACACATAACATTTGAAGAAGGGCTTTTTGGCATACGGGGGCCAATGGCGTTTAGCCCGGAAACGGCGAAACCGTTAAACGCACTTGCTGAAATATTGCTGCGCGATGATAATAATTCACTGTCACGCGGCGAGCGGGAATTGATAGGCGCTTATGTATCGTCATTAAACGATTGCTTTTTTTGCCAAAACATACATGGTGCACTTGCCGGGCATTACCTGGCATGCGATATACACCAGATAGATGCCATTAAAAAAGACTTTGAGGCAACGGATATTTCAAACAAACTGAAGGCGCTGCTTGCCATAGCCGGCAGTGTGCAAAAAGGCGGTAAGTATGTAACGGCCGAACAGGTTGAAAAAGCCCGGTTGCTTGGCGCTACTGATAAAGAGATACACGATACCGTTTTAATAGCGGCGGCATTTTGCATGTTTAACCGCTATGTTGACGGGCTGGCTACATCTGCACCGCAGGACCGGGAATATTATGTTGAACGTGCACCGCGCCGCGCGGCAGAAGGATATGTTGATTTTGATTTGAAAAAATAAACTAATAAGGGATGACATCTTTTAAAAAAAGATGACACCACCGGCTTAAATCCATCAAACAAAAAAATTATATGCAATTAAAAACAGAACCCATAGGCAGCATACCAAGGCCAAAGTACCTGGTAGATGCCATGCAGGCATTTGCAAAACAGGAAATTGCAGAAGCCGAGCTAACACGCCTGTATAACGAAGCTTTGGCCGACACCATAAGCCGTTTTGAGCAAACAGGCTCGCCTGTAATAACAGACGGCGAACAAACAAAACCAAGCTTTGCCACCTATCCTATTGCGGGCTTAACAACCTTAGCGCCGGGTGGTGTAGTAATTCCGTTTGCTGATGGCCACACCCGCCAGCTACCGGTAATTACAGCAGGGCCGTTTCACTACCAGACCTATGCTGACAGTTATACTATAAAAGCTAAACAGTTTACCGGCGTACCGGTTAAGCAGGCGGTTATTTCAGTATCTGCCATAAGCCTGCTATATCCACAACAAGGCATTGAAGGTTATACACACGAACAGTTTATTAACGATTTATTGAATGAAGCCGAAGCTGACATTAGAAGAAGCCTTAACGCCGGCGCATATAATGTACAAATTGATTTTACTGAAGCAAGGCTTGCTTTAAAACTTGACCCTTCGGGTGGCGTGTTAAAAGCATTTATTGACCTTAACAATAAAGTGCTTGACCGTTTTACTGACGAAGACCGCAAAAGGATAGGGGTGCATTCCTGCCCGGGCGGCGACCATGATTCAACACACAGTGCAGACATTAGCTACACACACCTGCTGCCATCGCTGTTTCAATTAAGGGCAGGTAATTTTTACCTGGAGTATGCAGGTGAAAGCGATAAACAAACCGTACTAACCAGCATTAAAGAAAACCTGCGGCCAACGCAAACAGTTTTTTTGGGCGTAACAAATGTGCTTAACCCGCGCGTAGAAACACCTGAAGAAATAAGGGACACTATTTTGGAAGCGGCTGAAATAATTCCGATGGGCCAGTTAGGCACAACAGATGATTGCGGCTTCTCCCCTTTTGCGGATGACCTGGGCACCTCAAGAGATACCGCTTTTGCCAAAATAAGTGCACGCATTGCAGGAACAAAGCTTGCCGAAACCAAACTAAACTAATAAAACTACGATGCCACACATAGATGTTAATCCTGACTTACCGGGTATAAGAGCGCTGATGGCCTTTAGCCCTTCAACAGCAGAACCTTTAGGCGCGCTGGCTGAAATATTGTTACGCAGCAATGATGGCTTAACGCCCGCAGAACGCGAACTGATAGCCACCCATGTATCATACCTTAATGATTGTTTTTACTGCCATAACTCGCATGGCGAAATTGCGTGTTACTATTTAAACGGCGACCGCGACCTTGTTGACCAGGTAAGAAAAGATTTTAACAACGCCCCCATAAGCGATAAGCTAAAAGCCTTACTGACCATTGCAGGTAAAGTACAAAAAGGCGGCAAACATGTAACTGAAGATGATGTTGCCAAAGCAAAGGAGCAGGGCGCAACAGATAAAGACATTCATGACACGGTGTTAATTGCTGCGGCTTTTTGTTTATTTAACAGGTATGTTGACGGGCTTGGCGCTACCACGCCAACAGACCTTTCAACTTATGCGCCACGGGCGAAGCAGGTGGCGGAACGCGGCTATGGAAGCCATATTTATTCAACTAAACAACCGGTATAACAACATAATTGAAGAAGCTGTTTACCATATTTTTATTTTTAGTTGCCATCTTTAATATGGGTGGTTATGGCCTGTTTATGGCGCATCTTGAAGATGAGGCCAATAAAAATATGGAGCAGCAACTGGATGCAGAAAGCTATGATACGTCAACGCTTATCACCATAAAAATTCCGCTTACCAAATTGTCGTATTATACCAACTCTGCTGATTATGAAAGGCAAAATGGCGAAGTTGAAATAAACGGCGTTAAATACAACTATGTAAAAAAGAGGATATATAACGACACGCTTGAGATGGTATGCATATTTAATGCAGAGGCCACCAAGCTGCGCACTGCCCGTAACGATTTTTTTAAATTGTGTAACGAGCTGCAAAATGCTGCAAAAAGTAAAAAAGCGCCTGCGGGCAATACCTTAAAATTCTTTTCACCCGGCAACTGCAGGGAAAGAAAAACCGCTGATCAATTATGTTTTATCAATAACTGCACAGGTTTAGCCAGGCCGTTTGTTATGCGGCCATTTTACTATGTAACAGTTATAGAACGCCCCCCGGAAATATAACCAACACCCGTACTTTATTTAAGATCACTTTTTTATGAAGATCCTATGGAATGAACCGTTCCACAGAATCTTACACTCTTTCATTAAGCAAACCAAAACTCATTACAATGAGAAAATTATCTCTATTTATTACTTTACTCCTTTTCGCCCTGGCTGCGCCTGTATTTCTTTTTGCGCAGGCAAAAACAATAACCGGCAAGGTTACCGATGCAAAAGGCAACCCTGTTGCAGGGGCGGCTATTATTGTAAGTAAAACAACACAGGGCACCTCATCTGATGCCGATGGAAACTTTAAATTAACTGTTGGCGACAACGCCACCATTGTTGTAAGCTCAACAGGTTTTAAATCGCAAACAATTAAGATTGACGCGTCGTTAAGCGACATCCAGGTAAAACTGGAAGAAGACATTGCACGCCTTGACGAAGTAGTGGTAACCGGCCTTTCAACCACCGTTAAAAGAAGAAACCTTGCTAATGCCGTTGCAACCATTTCAGCAAAACAATTAAACGGTGTTGCGCCCGCGCAAACCTTTGATGTTGCGCTGGAAGGTAAAATACCAGGCGCCGAAATAAATTCAAACTCGGGTGCACCGGGCGGCGGCCTTTCAGTAAAACTAAGGGGCGTAACATCAGTATACGGCAACACACAGCCGCTGTACGTGGTGGATGGCGTTTTTGTTGATAACTCATCCACTTCATCAGGCCTTAACGTGGTTACAGCCGCGCAGGCCAATGGCGCCACAACATCAAACCAGGACAATCCTTCAAGCCGTATTGCAGACATAAGGCCTGAGGATATTGAAAACATCGAAATTTTAAAAGGCGCTTCTGCCGCAGCTATTTATGGTTCAAAAGCAGCAGCTGGCGTTATCATTATAACAACCAAAAGAGGCAAACAGGGCAGAACACAAATATCTGTCTCGCAAGACCTTGGCGCCATTACAGCACGTAAATTATTAGGCGTGCGCCAGTTTACCGCAGACAGGGCAGCCAGCCTGTCGCGCGACCCGGGAACAAGCGCTGCTTTAAAACAGCAGTTTCTTGATGCACAAAGCAAAGGCGAGATATACGATTATGAAAAAGAAATGTACGGCAATACAGGCTTTGCACGCAACACCGTACTAAGCATGAGCGGTGGTAATGAAAAAACAAGCTTTTATTTTTCAGCCGCGCAAAAAGATGAAGGCGGTATTATAAAAAATACAGGCTACCGCAACAGCAGCGTACGTTTGAATGTTGACCACAGGATAAACGATAATATTAAGGTAGGCATAAGCGCCAATTACATCAATTCATCTGCTGACAGAAGCTTAACAGGTAACGATAATGCAGGCGTATCATTGGGCATTGCATTATCCTCAACACCAGGCTTTGCACAGTTGCACCCTGATGCAAATGGCAATTATCCAAGCAACCCTTTTGCCGCATCTAACCCGCTGCAAACAATTGCTTTAATGCGCAATAACGAATATGTAAACCGTTTTATTACGGGTTTAAACCTTGATGCCACTTTGCAAAAAAGCACTACCAGCACCACTAAATTAATAGCAAGGGGCGGTATTGATTTTTATAACCTTGCAACAAACGCGTTGTTCCCCAATACGCTTCAGTTCCAGGCGGTAAATAAAGGCACATCCATACAGGGTAATACAAACAACCTTAATACCAACTATATAGTTTCGCTGGTAAATACGCTAACACCGTCAAACAACCTGGCGTTAACAACTTCAGCAGGTGTTACGCAGGAAACAGGCAATTATAATAACACATTAGATGTAGCTACGCAGGTAATTGCCGGCCAAAGCAATGTTGACCAGGCCGGTGCATTAAACGCTACGCAGCTTAGAACCAAATATCAAAATAACGGCATATTTGTACAGGAAGAAGCAAGCATTGCAGACGCTGTTACATTAACTGCCGGTGTGCGTTTTGACAGGTCGTCAAACAACGGAGATGCAGCCAAATACTACACTTATCCTAAAGCCGGCCTTTCATGGAACCTTACCAAATTAGGCTTTTTACAAAACAGCTTTTTTGATAACATAAAAGTTCGTGCAGCTTATGGCCAGGCCAATAACGTGCCGGCTTATGGCAGCAAGTTTACCCCTTTTATTGTGTCGAACATTAACGGTAACCCCGGTGTATTGATCGGTACACAGGAAGGCCAGGCTGATATTAAGCCAGAAAGGCAACAGGAATTTGAAACTGGGCTTGACTTTAGCTTGCTTAAAGGCAGGCTTGGTTTTGAGCTTACCTATTACAACAAAACCATTGACGATTTTCTTATGCTGTTAAGCCTTCCGGCTTCAACAGGTTTTTCAAGCAAATGGGTTAATGCGGGTAACCTGCGCAACCAGGGCGTTGAATTAGGGCTTAATGCAAGGCCTGTAGCTACTAAAAATATTACCTGGACAACTTCAGTAAACTTTTGGCTCAACAGGTCTCTTGTAACTAAATTAACTATCCCTTCAACGCCACAAGGCTCATTTGGTTATGTATTAGGCTCATTCCAAATTCAGCAGGGCAAATCTGCCACACAAATACTTGGGCTTAACGGCCAGGGTGTAGGTGTACTGGGTGATGCAGAACCAAGGTTCCAGATGAATACGTACAACGAAATAACTTTCTTTAATAAGTTAAGCCTCCGCTTTCTTATTCACTGGAAGAAAGGCGGCGATAACGTAAACCTTACAAACCTTGAAAATGATTTTGGCGGTACCAGCGCAGACTATGACAAGGTAACCAACAAAGCAGGCCTGCCTGATGCTATTTACCGTATTACACAAATAGGGGTTGATGCACACCAGTTTGTACAGGATGCAAGCTACCTGCGCTTTAGGGAAATAGGTTTGTATTATTCGTTTAACAAACTGCCGGTTAGCTTTATAAAAGCAATACGTGTTGGCGCATCGTTAAACAACTATATTACTATAACAAAATACAAATCGTACGATCCTGAGGTATCAAACTTTGGCACAGGCTTTTCAACAGGTGTAGATGTTGACCCATACCCTGCCACCAAGCGTGCCGATTTTCATATTACAGTTGATTTTTAAACACACCATCAAAATTTAGTTATGAAAAAAATATTCGTTATAAATATTGCCCTGCTGTTAGGCGCCGGTGTATTTTTTAACTCGTGTAAAAAAGACTATGGCAACCTTAACAGCCCCACGCAGGAGGAATTTTTAAATAATGCCACGCAGAGTGAATTAAACAACCTTGTTAGCGGCACTGAGTCCGGCATGCGCAACAACGTTGCTTTATACCTTGATGATGCAGGAACGCTTGGCCGCGAAGGCTACCGTTTTTCAGCATCTGAGCCAAGGTATGTAACAGACCTGCTGGGTGCAGAAAGCGGTACGCTTAGCAACAGTAACTTTTATATTACCAACCCATGGGCTGCGCGTTACCGTGTTGTAAAAAACTGTAACCTGCTTATAGAAGCCGCCACAAACTCAAAGCTTATAAGTGCACAGCAAAAAAGCGGCTACACCGGTTTTGCCAAAACAATTATGGCTTACCAGCTTTTAATGAACCTTAACCTTACTGACAGCAACGGCATAAGGGTTGATGTTAGCGACCCCGATAAAATAGGCGCACTGCTGCAGCCTGCTGATGCATTAACAGCCATTGCCGCTTTACTTGATGAAGGCAAAACAGACCTTGCAGGTTCAACTGTTTCTTTTAACCTTGCGGGGTTTGGCAGCTTTGGCGATGCTGCAGGCCTTGTACAATTTAACAGGGCACTGGCCGCAAGGGTTGCCGTTTACCGCCAGCAATGGGCAGGCGCGCTTACAGCTTTGGACGAGTCGTTCTTTGGGTTGGATAAAGATTTTTACCTGGGCGTTAACCATGTATTCGGCACAGGCCTGGGCGACCAGTTGAACCCTATGTTCATTCCACAAAACCAGACAGGCGAAGTGCGTGTGGCACACCCGTCTTTCGCCGCTGATATTGAAGCCGGTGATGACAGGATAAGCAAGGCAACTTTGCGCCAAAGCGCAGCATCGCTTGACGGCCTTAGCAGCAACAGGGATGTATGGGTGTATACAAGCAGCACCGCCGCCATGCCCATTATAAGAAACGAAGAGCTGATACTTATTTATGCAGAAGCAAATATTCAGTCGGATAATTTGAATGAAGGCATAAAAGCACTGAACGTAATAAGAAAAGGCCATGGCCTTGCCAACTACGCTGGTGCAGTTACAAAAGCAGCATTAATTGACGAGATGCTTACGCAAAGAAGGTATTCATTGTATTACGAAGGGCACCGCTGGATAGATATGCGCAGGTACAACCGCTTAGGCGACCTGCCTATTGACAGGGCCGGTGATGATGTTTGGACAGAGTTTCCATTACCTGTAACAGAACAATAAAATTTAAATAAGCAGCAACAAAACGTATTGGTAAAAAAGGTTTTGTTGCTGCTTTTATAAAAAGTATTGAAAAAAATTATTGCTATATTACTGCTGGCTTTGTTCCTTTTTAACCTGTGTGGATACAGGTTATGGTTTTATTATGCACAGCAGCAGAGTGAACAGCAAATGATCACCTCGTTAGATAAGAATGATTATAACGAAGCAGACCTGGTTACCATTAAAGTTCCGCTGTCGTTACCCTACCTTACCAACTGGTCGGACTTTGAGCGTTACGATGGCTCAATTGAAGTAGACGGCCAGCATTATAACTATGTTAAACGCAAAGTGAGTAACGATACATTGATATTGCTTTGCATACCCAACAAAAATAAAACCCTGCTAACCAACGCCAAAAACGCTTACGAAAACCTTGTAAACACTACGCAACCCTCCACAAACGGCAATAAAACCGGCACCGCACCGGCGCCTTTAAAATTATTATTGAGTGTATATAATGAACATATAAATACATACACATTAGTTTCCGCAGCCAATCAATTACCCGCTTACATTATTGCCAACAACAACCAACGTTGCTGGTACACTATACCTTCACCGTGGCAACCGCCCGATACAGCCTGCTGATCACTTCAATTTCTTATGTAAAATTTCCTGCAGGTTACTGCATGCAATAAGTGTTTGCGTGTACATCCTGCCAATCTAATTAAACACATTATTTATGCTATCAGCAAAAAAAATGCTGGCTGTACTGGTATTATTCTCATCATTCCTGGTATCCTGTAAACCACATCAAAAAAAATATTCACTTGACAGGCAGGCCAATGCCGCAATGGTGCATATACTGGACAGTATTGCCCGGCAAAACTTTAACATGGATAACCCTTTTTCATCAGAGGCGCAATTCAAGTTTTTTGATAATGAAACAAAAAGAGTTGATAATAACCCGTTTAAAAAAGCGGGCGCTATGTATTTTAAAGCGGCAGCTCTGCTGAAACTGGGAAGAGAAAAAGAGGCTATTGATATATTTAACCAACTGGCAAAAGGGCCGCAAATGCTTAGCGGCCGGTGGGAAACTGAAATGCAGGAAAACTACGCCCTTGCCAATTTGCGCTACGGCGAGCGCACAAATTGCATTACAAACCACATGGCAGAATCCTGCGTGTTTCCTATACAGGGCATGGGCCTGCACCAGGATAAAACAGGTTCCTCAAGGGCCATAGAATTATACCGGCAAATATTGGCAAAAAACCCGAACGACCTTGCATCGCGCTGGTTGCTAAATATTGCCTACATGACGCTGGGTGGGTACCCGCAAAAAGTTCCGCCGGCTTTATTAATTCCCAATCTTGATAAAGACAGTTCAGGTGTTGCCGTTAAACCGTTTACAGATATTGCACCGGAGCTGAAGTTTGATATAAGGAATGAAGCCGGTGGTGTTATAATTGACGACTTTGATAACGACGGTTACCTTGATGTAATTATGTCTGGCTGGGCGATAGGCGAAAGCCCCATGCATTATTTTAAAAACAATTGCAACGGAAGCTTTACCGATGTAACTGAAAAGGCCGGGCTAAGTGGTTTTAAAGGCGGCCTTAACATGGTGCAGGCTGATTATAATAACGATGGCTATAAAGACATTCTTGTATTACGCGGTGCATGGCTGCCGGGGCCTTATGGCAAGCAGCCAAACTCATTATTAAGAAACAACGGCGATGGCACATTTACCGATGTTACCATAAGCAGCGGCCTGCTTTCGTTTCACCCAACGCAAACAGCAGTATGGAAAGATTTTAATAACGATGGATGGCTTGACCTTTTTATTGGTAACGAAACAAGCAACCCAATGGATGCGCAGCCCTGCGAATTGTACATTAGCAACGGGGATGAAACATTTACTAATATTGCGGCAGACGCAGGTTGCGATGTAACAGGTTTTGTAAAAGGCGTTACTTCAGCAGATTATAATAATGATGGCTGGCAGGATATTTTTATATCAACTGTTAGTGGCACAAGAACGCTGCTTAAAAACGATGGCATACAAAACGGGAAGGTACATTTTACAGATGTTACACACCAGGCAGGCTTGGACGACATACGTACCAAGACCTTCCCCACCTGGTTTTGGGATTATGACAATGATGGCTGGCCCGACGTTTTTGTTTGCGGTTACGACCCCGGCACCTATTCAATGGCTTATGCAACAGCAGCAGACGCTTTGCACCGGCCAGACCCGAATGCCAGCAAAATGTACCTGTACCATAATAACCATAACGGCACTTTTACAAATGTTTCCACCGAAGCGGGCCTTGACAATTCAGTATTCTCTATGGGCTCTAATTTTGGTGATTTTGATAATGACGGGTATCTTGATATGTACCTTGGCACGGGTAACCCTGATTATAAGTCGCTTTTGCCAAACAAGCTGTTTAAAAACATTGGCGGCAAAAGGTTTGCTGATGTAACTACCGGTGCAAGGGTAGGTAACCTGCAAAAAGGGCATGGCGTGTCGTTTGCCGACCTTGATAACGATGGCGACCAGGATATTTTTATTGAGGTTGGCGGCGCATTCTCTGGCGACGCATATTACAACTCATTCTATCAAAACCCCGGGCAAAACAATAACCGCTGGATAAGCATTTCGCTGGAAGGCACGAAAAGTAACCGCTCGGCAATGGGCGCAAGAATTAAACTTACGTTTAAAGAGAACGGCGTTACAAGAACGGTTTACCGCGATGAAAATTCAGGCGGCAGTTTTGGATGCTCGCCACTGCGGAAAGAGATAGGCATTGGCCAGGCTGATATAATAGATGAAATAGCTGTAACCTGGCCCGGCACCCGCGAAACACAGGTTTTTAAAAATATAAAGCCCTGCCAGTTTATTAATATAAAACAAGGCAGCGACCAGGTAACGACAACAACCTTAAAAGTATTAGATTTTAAAGGCCAGCATAAAAGTGTAATGGACTGCCCGCCTGCAGTAACCACTGCTAAAAAATAGTTGTAAAACAATCATCAACCCTAAACCTTATTTTACTTACTGCCGCAATAAATGCAGCATATACCCAACGTAAGCGGCTTAAACGAAGTATTTTTATAGCCCGCGCCCTGCATTATAGTTGTAAACTGCTCCCTTTCAGGAAAAGCCTGTACGCTGTTGCTAAGGTATTTGTAGGCGTCTTTATTTTTTGAGAACATTTTGCCAATGCCGGGTGTTAGCACGTGCATATACCAGTTGCACAAACTTTTAAACAAGGGCTGCTTTGGCTTTGAAAACTCAAGCACTACCAGCTTACCGCCGGGTTTTAATACCCGGTACATTTCAGCCAGCCCTTTGTCAAGGTTTTCAAAGTTGCGCACCCCAAAGGCAACAGTTATCGCATCAAAGGTGTTGTCTGCAAAATTTATTCTTTCACTGTCGCCGGTTTGCAGGGCAATGTGCTGCTGCAGGCCAAGTTTTTCAATTTTTTGCCTTCCGTGCTGCAGCATACCTTCTGAAATATCAATACCGGTAATAGTTTGCGGCTTAAGCAGCTTATAGGTCATTATAGCAACATCGGCGGTGCCGGTGGCAACATCAAGCATTACCTGTGGCTTAAGCTGTTTTAGCTGCCTTATGGCTTTTTTACGCCACCAAACATCAATACCAAAACTTAAAAAGCGGTTTAAAAAATCGTATTTAAACGCAATACTGTCAAACATTTGCGCTACCTGCTTCTTTTTGGCTATGCCACTTTCGGCATAAGGCACCACTTCATCATGAGCAAATTTTGCCATAGGGGTGCAAAGATAAGAAAGTCATTGGGTAAGAAAGTCATTTGGTCATTAGGTCAGTAAGGAAGAAGTACGATTTACGAGGTACGAGGTAAGGTGCGCTCCGGGCGTTAGGTCAGGAAGTTATTGGGGCATTGGGGAATCGCTGAGTCATTAGGTCAGTGGGTCATTAAGGAAGAAGTATGATATACGAGGTGCAAAGTAAGGCCTCCGCCTTATTGACCTCCCAATGACCTCACCTAATATACCCTCGGCAGGGTATTGTTGCATGTGCTAATGTTTACCACATTTATACCCTTAAACCAAACTTTATGATCATCGTAGTTAATCACAAAATCAATAATCCCGGCGATTTTTGGGCTTCTGCGCAAAAAAGCCTGCCTGAATTGCCTACAGCCGGGGTACAACGTATTATACAGGTGCTGCCCAATAACGCAATGAACGAGGCCACCTGCCTGTGGGAAGCCGATAGCATTGATACCCTGAACGCGTACCTGCGCTCAAAAGTATTTGACTGGAGCAGCGAGCAGTACCAGGAAGTGGATACTACCCATGCAATGGGTTTTACCGCGTAAAAAAATACCTAATTCGTGGTATTTTTTATGATGGGCTTTGTCATCAATTTTGCTTTGGATAAACTTGTCTAAAAACAGTTTATTCATTTTCAAGGGGGAAAAGTCCCGCGTCTGCGGGACTTTGTTATTTTTATGAAGAAGGGGTATTACTGTTTTATTTCTTCTGTTATACAGGTTTTAAGGATATACTGCACGTGGTACGTATGCATCAAACTCAGTAACAATCATATTTTATCAATAATGCCTTCCTGCCAAAGCGCTTCAACGAAACCGTCGCATTAGTTTTATACGAAGATTATGTTATACCAACTTTTTTCTAGTCAAAAAAGTTGCAAAAAGACACGGCTTCTTAAAAATGGTCTAAAAATTAATGTGTGATACTAAACCGCTATCAAGATATTTAATTTATCCAATAGAAATTGCATAAAGATTTCATTTTGCTGTTTTCGTTTGCAATTTCTTTAAGAGCCTTTTCAAGATGGTCTTCCATGTGTTCTATTGTAT